>FLNZ01003206.1_pt1 | contig 126518 bp, 102 predicted proteins | sample 1140391 | NCBI WGS metagenome assembly FLNZ01 (sample SAMEA3878171, study PRJEB12797) | bioreactor metagenome | biome: Moose rumen | place: Sweden | collected 2011-10 | reverse complement strand
GATGGCCAAGCGGAACCACGTGGAACTGCGCGACTGCTACACCGGCTTCAAGTGGATTGCCCGCGAGATAGCCATCAGCGAGGGCAAGCAGCAGTACATCGGCGGCGGCGAGGAGAGCTTCGGTTTCCTGCCCTACGACAAGGTGCGCGACAAGGATGCGCCAGCCGCCATCTGCCTCATCTGCGAGATTGCCGCATGGGCCAAGGACCAGGGCAAGACACTCTTCGACCTGCTGATTGACATCTACAAGGAATACGGTTTCTCCTACGAGCACACCGTCAACGTCGTGCGCCCCGGCAAGTCGGGTGCCGACGAGATTAAGCAGATGATGGCCGACTTCCGCGGTGCCAAGGCTCCCCGGGACATTGCCGGCAGCAAAATCATCTGCACCAAGGACTTCCAGGCCCTGACCGCCACCGACGGCGAGGGCAATGTGACGAAACTCGACATGCCCGCCACCTCGAACGTCCTGCAGTGGTTCTGCGCCGACGGCACGAAGGTCAGCGTGCGCCCCTCTGGTACCGAACCCAAGATTAAGTTCTACCTGGAGGTGAAGGGCCACATCGAGTGTGCCAACTGCTATCCCGGTGCCGTGGCCGAGGCCCAGAAGAAAGTAGAGACTATCAAGGCAAGTCTGGGTCTGGCTTGATTCGGATTAAGGATTAGTAGGGACGCGACGTGTCGCGTCCGCACTTCAGGGATTAGGGTTTGTCGCTATCGACGGCCCTAATCCCTAATTCTTTATTAGTACATCATGCCGAAGAGCCATAGGGGGATTTTGTTACCCAGGACATATTCCTCGCCGTCGGCAGCAATGTAGCCGTCAGGAAGTCCTGCAATCTGTTTGCCTCCCTTCGAGCGTCCCCCCACCTCGATGGTGTACTGGCCGTCAATGGTGAAGTCGGCCGAGGACTTGCTATATTCCACCCGATGGGCATGGGACAGCTGATTGACAAAAAACGCTTCACGAGCCGTGCCCTCATTGAACTCCCCGAACGACAGGGCGTGAAGGAGGTTGGTGTTTTCCAGATAAATCTTGTCTGGCTTCTGCATACGCTTGACGTTGGCAAGGTCGGAGTAGAGCAGGTTGATAATCTGGGCATCGCAGAGGTGCTGGAGATACTGAAGTAGGGTGGTGCGTGAGAGTTCGGCCATGCTTGCCAACTTCACCGTATCGACGGCAAACGGAACGTTGGAGGCCAGAACACCCAGCAGGGCTTTCAGCTTGCGGATGTTGCCCACGTCGAGTTTGCGCATCTGTGGCAGTTCGCTTTCCAGTGTCATATTAACGACGTTCTCAATGCGCAGATGGTAATTCTCCAGACCTTCCACAAAGAAGGGGTAATAGCCTTCCCTGAGGTATTGGGCAAAAAGGGAAAGCGGACGAATATGGGAATTAACCTCTGCGCAGATGCTGTTCCCGTCGGTGAGAATGTCCTGCAATGACCGGACGGGGAAGACTTGGCGGTGGGCGAGTTCCAGATATTCGCGAAACGAAAGCCCCTGCATCTTGTACGAGATGCAACGGCGCGAAAGGTCTGCCTCGTCCGCCATGATGTTAATCAGCGAAGAGCCGCTCAACGTGAAGTGCATGTCCGGGAACTCGTCGTAGGCATTCTTGATTTCCCTGCTCCATCCTTCGTACTTGTGTACTTCGTCCAGAAACAGGTGCTTTCCGCCTTGCGCGTGAAATTGTTCGATGAAGTCGAGTAACCGATGGTTGCTGAAGTAGATGTTGTCCAGACTGACGTAGAGAACTTCGGTCGTGTTTGTCGGGCCAAATTCCGATAGGATGCGTTGCAGCATCAGCGTGGTTTTGCCCACACCGCGTTGCCCCTTGATCATAATCAGGCGTTCGTGCCAGTCGATGAGTGTCATGGTGCTGCGCACAAAGTTAAGATTGACTGTGCGCATTCTGTTTAGGTGTCTTTTAATCAGTGATTCCATATTGAAACATCGTATTTGTGGCGTAAAGGTACATAAAATGTTTTACGTACAAAGCACTTTTCGCTAAAATATGTTCAGTATGCAGAACATTTGTGCATGATTTACTTATTTTATCCCTTGTTTGTTCAGTATGCTGGACAGATTCCTTGAAGATGTGTTCAGTGTATTGAACATATATTTATAGCAATAAAGTATATGACCTCGCGAAATAAATCGCCCTATCCCCTTGTTCTTTCGCATTTATTTTGTACTTTTGCATTGTGTCCTGTGGGGCACGGTATTTTATTTGCTCAATTCTCCGACGAATCACCACCTCCAACGAGATTTTAAGAGCAAAACCAAATCTACATTGAGGTTTGCGCTTTAGCGTAGACCTTAACCATAGTAGATTTGGGGCTTGTGGTGAGCCTGTCGGAGATATGGTAGGGTCTGCGCTTTTCTTATGTATGTAGGGTTAGTGCTGACTGAGGGAGTGAGTAAGATAGTATTAACCTAAATAGCAAATAAAATGAAAAGAATCTTATTGCTTTTGTTGCTGATGTGCTCGGCGAGCGCATGGGCGCAGGATGTGATTGTGAAACGAGACGGTTCGACCATCGTCTGCCGCGTGGTGGAGGTGAACAAGTCGGAGGTCATCTACAAGCGTTGGGGCAACCTCGAGGGGCCAAACTACGTAATGAACCTGACGGACATTTCTGCCGTAAACTATGAGAATGGCGAGAAGATACGCATGGACGAGACACAGAAAAGTGAAGGCGCACCTGCAACCATCACCACTACGCCCCTCTCCGTGGTACAAAAGAACACAGGGCAGCAAATGGTGAGCGATGATGAGTTATTGAAGATGACGGAAAAAATAAAGCGTCCTATGACTCCAAAGGCGAAGAAATTAATCCTTGTTGGTAGCATAGTTGGTGGGGCACTTGTTTGTGTAGGCACTCCAATGATGTCTGTAGGTATAGTCAGATGTTTAGACAATTATGATTTAACAGGATCAGTTACAGCAGGAACATTAGTGTTGGTAGGTGGCCTTGCTACTGGCGCAGGTTGTATCATTCGCGCCCATAACCTAAGGAAGAAAGCCAATTCACAATATTCTGTTCAAACTTCCCCTCTTTACCAGCACGACTTTACTCTGAAGAACGGCTCGTCCTTCTCCGCAGGCGTGGATATGCTGAAGGACAACACGCGCCACAACCCGACGCTGGGCGTAGGGCTGACGTATAACTTCTAAACACAATAAGCAATGAAAAAGAACATGTTATGGATGGCTGTAATAGCCATCGCCACACTGACACTTGCCTCTTGCAAGACAAGCATGACGGCAGGAGGCGCGAGTGCCGCAGAGATTATCGACTCGTACACGGGTAGCGTGAACGACGTAAACTTGGAGATAGCCAGTGAGCCCGTCACCTACACCATCGACATCTCCACCGACGAAGGACGTGCCAAGCTGAAAGGCCTTTCCTTGAGCGAAGCCAAGAGCCTGGCCCTGCGCGAGGCCGTGATGACGAGCAGGAGTGCCAAGTTGGTGAATCCACAATATACCCAACTCATGAAGGGCAAGCAGGTGCTCCGCGTCACCGTCTATGGTTTCCCCGCCGTATATAAGAACAAGGCCGAACGGCCATACGATTCCAATACCCGTCAGGAGATAGACATCAACGTGCGGCATTAGCCTGGATGTCAGCTGTGAGTGTCGGAACTGGAGGATGTGTCTATTTTGACACACCCTCAATTGCGTATGTTGAAACGGCACATTCTTGTGAACGGAGCGATACTAACCTATGGTCTGTACAGCGTGCTCCTATGGTCTGTACAGCGTGCTCCTATGGCCTGAACAGCGTGCTCCTATGGTAACAAGACGCGCGTCTTACAGCAACAAGACGCACATCTTACAGCGATAAGACGCGCGTCTTACACCAACAAGATGCGCGTCTTGTCTGAAATGGTACGTTCCCTTTGTGCCTTTGCAATGTGCCGTGTGGCCTTTTGCAAAGCGTTGCTATGGCGTTAGCAGTGCTCCGCTGGAGCGAGAGCAGTGCTTTGCAACGCTACGTCCCTACGGAACTACGAAACGGAGGTGGCGTCTCCTACGAAACGCAGATAATGTCTGCTACGAAAACGAAAAACCGTGACCCCACCTAACCTCCCCTGTAGGGGAGGAATTATTTTGCATCGTGGAAAATAAAATGAGGGGGACGGCGTTATAATAATAAGTACAGAGTTGAAAGTTGAAGATTGAAGATTGAAGATTGAAGATTGAAAATTGAAAAATGGCTAAATGGTAAATGGCTAAATGGTAAATGGTAAATGGTTAAATGGTAAATGGCCGGTGCTTATTGCTCTTTTCGTGGTGTTGGTGCTCCCCGTGCAGGCGCAGACGGACGAGGAGGTGGTGCAGAGCATCAAGGACGACATACAGGCGGTGAAGGCAAAGACGCGCGAAACGCGCACTTTGTTGCGCGACCAGGAACGCGACCTGCGCAAACTGACAGCCGAACTGGAGAAGACACGCGCCACCATACAGCAGAACAAACAGAAGGCACGCGATGCCAAGAAGAGCGGAAAATCCTTTACGCCGAAGCCTGTGGAGCGTACCTACACCAGCATTTATGGAAAGGGTGGGGCGGAGGCTGCGCCCGTGAAGGTTGAGAAACCAGAGAAACCCGCTAAGGAGGCTAAACCTGAAAAGGCCGCCAAACCTGAAAAGGCCGCCAAAGTTTCCAAGGACGTGAAAGACGTGAAGAATGCGAAAGAAGCGAAGGACGCAGGGGATACAAAAGACACGAAAGCCCCAAAGGCAGAGCAGCCGGAAAAGCCTGCCAAGGAATCCAAGGGCACACCTGCCGCTCCCAACCGTCGCATGAGTGACAAAGAAGCCTTGCGCTTGCAGAAAGAGCGTAACAAGTATTACGAAAAGCAACTGAAGGAGAAGAAAAAGGCTGACAAGAGGGAGGCTGTGGCCACTGCCCGTCGGCAGCGCGACACCAAAAAGAACACAGAGAGCACGGAGAAGACAGAGGAGACAGAGATGGAGTGATGAAATGGGTAAATGGTAAATTGACAGACTTGTATTTTGCATATTGCCAGGGCGACATCCTGCTGACTGCCGACGGGCGCATCCCGGAGGGCGACACGCCTCCCGTGGCGTTTCAGCCGTGGGAGCGGGTGACGGATATCTCTGTACCCTCTGTGCCTGCTTCGGCTCACGTCTATCGTCTCGACCGCCCCGTCACGGGGCGCGACGACCTGCAGATGGTGGGGTTGCGCAAGACCTATGATATCCTTTCACCCGAAATGTATCGTTTGGCTGGGAAGTGCGCCGAGTTGGTCTATTGGGACCAAAACTCGAAATACTGTGGTTGCTGCGGTGCCCCGATGAAGTGGCACACGGAAATCTCGAAACATTGCACTGAGTGTGGCAAGGAACTGTGGCCGCAACTGCAGACGGCCATCATCGTCCGTGTGACTCGTGGGGAGGAGGTGCTGCTTGTCCATGCCCACAGTTTCCGCACGGGGTACTTCGGATTGGTGGCGGGCTTCGTGGAGACGGGCGAGACACTGGAGGAGTGCGTGCAGCGCGAGGTATGGGAGGAAACGCATCTGTGCATCCGAAACATTCGCTACTTCGCCTCGCAGCCGTGGCCCTATCCCGCAGGGCTGATGGTGGGCTTCACGGCAGAGTACGAGAGCGGGGAACTGCAACTGCAACGCTCGGAACTGGGCGGCGGCGGTTGGTTCCGTCGCGACAACCTGCCTGAGATACCCAATCGTTCCTCTCTTGCCCGATGGCTCATCGACGACTGGCTCAAGCCCGAAGGGCAATTGAAAGTTGAAAGTTGAAAGTTGAAAATTGATAAGTAGATGAACATTATTAGTTTATACCATCGGCGTTACGTAACGAACTCCCCGCCCTCCGGCCACCCCTCCCCTTACGAAAGGGAGGGGAATTAAGTTGCGTCTGCTGCTCATTGTCTTATATACAATTAAATTTGAACAATTACTTAATGAAATACGTTCTTGTTTTGGCAATTACATTCTTCTCACTTCTTGTTTCTCGCTTCTCACCTCTTTCGGCGAAGACGAAGGAAGTACATCTCAAGTGGATACATACGAGCGATGTACACGGGTCGCTCTTTGGCTACGACTACCTGCGGAGGCGCGAGGTGAGTGGCGGACTGGCTTCCATCTATGCCTACACACAAAAACAGCGTGACCAATTGGGCGACCGACTGATACTGACCGACGGAGGCGACTGCCTGCAAGGCCAGCCTACGGCATACTATTATAATTTCATAGACACCCTCTCACCCCACTTGGTGGCGGAGGCCATGAATAAGATGCGCTATGACTGCGGGGGTATCGGCAATCACGATATTGAGACTGGACATACCGTATATGACCGATGGGTCAGTCAATGCCACTTCCCCATACTTGGGGCAAACATCATTGATGTGAAAAACGGACAACCATACCTCAAGCCTTACACTATTATCAGGCGCGCAGGCGTGAAGATAGCCATCCTCGGGCTGCTCACTCCCGCCATTCCCAACTGGCTGCCCGAACAACTGTGGGCGGGACTGCGCTTTGAAGATATGGTGTCGTCAGCCCGCAAGTGGGTCAATATTATTCAGGAGCGTGAACATCCCGACCTCCTTGTCGGACTGTTTCATAGCGGTTGGGATGACGGCATCGTCACTCCTCAGTATCGCGAGAATGCCACGAGGATGGTGGCGGAGCAGGTGGCAGGCTTCGACCTCATTTGTTACGGGCACGACCACCATGCGGCCACCCACTATCTGAAGAATCCAGAGGGCGGTGAAGTGGCAGTGATGGCACCCACCAGTCAGGGCAAGCGCATTGCCGAGGCAGACATTTACCTGACACTCGACCGAAAGGGCAGGGTAGAGGCGAAGCGCATTGAGGCAAAAACCGTGAATGTAGGTAACGAACTTTATTCCTCACCTTTTGAATCCCACTTCGCCCCGCAGCGGCAGACGCTGAAGGAATGGGTGGATCAGCCTATTGGACAACTCACGGCCCCGCTCTATGAGCGCGATGCCTTCTTCGGTCCCTCCGAGTTCATCGACCTGATTCATCAGATGCAACTCGACTTGACGGGAGCAGACGTATCGTTTGCCGCTCCGCTGTCGTTCGACTCCCGTTTGCAGGCAGGCACCATCCGCGTCAGCGATATGTTTGCCCTGTACAAGTACGAGAACCTGCTCTATACCATGCGCATGACAGGACGCGAAATCAAAGGTTTCCTGGAGATGTCCTACGGTCTGTGGACCAACCAGATGAAGTGTCCCGACGACCACATCATGCTCCTTGACAGCATTCTCGACAACGGACGCCGTCAGGGGTTGAAGAACCTCTCCTACAACATGGATTCGGCAGCGGGCATCCGCTATGTGGTCGATGTCTCGAAGCCCGAGGGCCAACGCGTCGTCATCGAGTCGATGGCCGACGGTACCCCCTTCGACCCAGACAGAGAGTACAAGGTGGCCATCAACAGCTATCGGGGCAACGGAGGCGGGGAACTTATCACGCGTGGAGCCGGCATCCCCCATTCAGAACTGAAGAGCCGCATCCTGACCAGTACGGAGAGGGACCTCCGCTACTACCTGATGCAGCGCATCCTTGGGCAGAAGGTGGTGACACCCCAGAAACTGAACCACTGGCGCTTCGTGCCCGACGAGTGGGCGCCTGCCGCCCTTGAGCGCGACCGCAAGATACTCTTCCCGAACAGAGGTGAGTTTTAAGAAAAAGACAAAAGAGAATATAGATATGACGCAACAAGAATTTCAAACCAAACTCGACCGCCTTGCGCCAGACATTGCGCAAATACGCTATGCGGCACATTCGCTCCACGCCAGTGTCAATCAGACTTACGACCAGGTACACCCCTATGGCTATCACCTTGACATGGTTGCCAGCGGCGTGCGCACCTACGGCCATCAGGTGTGTGATAATGAAAATGATGTCCTGCCCCTGATGTTTGCGGCATTCTACCACGACTCCATAGAGGATGCGCGCCAGACCTACAACGATGTGGTGCGCACTGCCCGTCAGTTTATGGACGAGCAGCAGGCTTTGTTGGCGGCGGAAATCGTTTATGCCTTGACGAACGACAAAGGCCGCTCGCGTTCGGAGCGTGCCGGCGAACGCTATTATCAGGGTATCCGCGAGACACCATACGCGCCATTCGTGAAACTCTGCGACCGACTGGCCAATACCTCCTATTCCTTCAGGAATGCCGACGAGGCAAACTTACACATGAGGGCTGTCTATGCGCGTGAAATGCCCCACTTCCTGCAGGCCATCACTGTGGAGTCCGACGACCCGCGCTACTTGTTGCCCACGGAGATGGTGGAGAAGATACTTGGCCTATGTGCCGAGGGCTGAGATTTGGCATCTCGAAAAATGGTTCTTTGTAGGGCGACTCGCCCGTAAAGGGCACAGAAATCCATTCTGAGCGCGTCGGGTATATCGCACCGACTATATTCGAAAATACCCTTATACGCGATTTTAACATAGTTTAATGAAAGAATAATCGTGAAACGTAATCGCGTTTCGCGATTATTTTGTATCTTTGCATGGTTGTTAAGCAAAAGGGCTTAAACCTTTAATTCCATACATCGTCAAATTATTAAAAACTATAGATATTATGCAAGACGCAGAAGACAGAATCATTAAAGTTGACATTGAGCATGAAATGCGGAAGAGTTACATCGACTACTCGATGAGTGTGATTGTGGCTCGTGCACTGCCCGATGTGCGCGACGGCTTCAAGCCCGTTCACCGTCGCATTCTCTTTGGCATGAAGGGGCTGAACAACGTCCACAACCAGCCGTACAAGAAGAGTGCCCGTATCGTGGGTGAAGTGCTCGGTAAGTACCATCCCCACGGAGACAGTTCCGTATATGGAGCCCTCGTCCGTATGGCTCAGAATTGGAACATGCGTTATACGCTGGTGGACGGTCAGGGTAACTTCGGCTCCATCGACGGTGACAGTGCTGCAGCCATGCGTTACACCGAAAGCCGTCTGACCCTGATGGGCGAAGCCATGATGGATGAACTGGACAAGGAAACAGTGGATATGGTGAACAACTTCGACGATACGTTGAAGGAGCCCACCGTGATGCCCACGAAGATACCCAACCTGCTGGTGAACGGTGCCACGGGCATAGCCGTGGGTATGGCTACCAACATCCCCACCCATAACCTTACGGAGGTGCTGAATGCCTCGATTGCATTTATTGACAATCCTGAGTTGGACAGCATGCAACTGATGGAGTGGGTGAAGGGTCCTGACTTCCCCACGGGGGCCTACATTATGGGCGTGCAGGGTATCAAGGATGCCTATGAGACAGGTCGCGGCCGCATCATCATTCGTGCCAAGGGCGAGATTGAGAGCGGCGAGACGCACGATACCATCGTCTTCACGGAAATCCCATACGGCGTGAACCGTGCCGAAATGATTAAGTACATTGCCCAACTGGCCAACGATAAGAAACTGGAGGGCATCTCGAATGTGAATGACGAGTCGGACCGTGAGGGTATGCGCATTGTGGTTGACGTGAAGCGCGATGCCAACGCTCAGGTCGTGATGAACAAACTGTTCAAGATGACTCCCCTACAGACTTCGTTCTCGGTTAACGCCATTGCTTTGGTAAATGGCAGACCTAAGTTGCTGACCTTGCGCGACTGCATCAAGAACTTTGTGGAGCATCGCCACGACGTGGTAATCCGCCGCACTAAGTACGACCTGCGCAAGGCCGAAGAGCGTGCCCACATCTTGGAAGGCCTGATTATCGCATCGGACAACATCGACGAGGTGGTGCAGATTATCAAGAAAAGCAAAACCCCGCAAGAGGCTCAGCAGAACTTGATGGCTCGTTTCGAGTTGGACGAGATTCAGGCCAAGGCTATCGTAGATATGCGCCTGGCTCAGCTCACAGGTCTGCAACAGGAGAAACTGCACGCCGAGTTTGACGAGTTGCAGGAGAAGATTAAGTACTATAACCAGATTCTGAACGACGACAACCTGTGCCGTCAGGTGATGAAGGATGAACTCGTGGAGGTTCGTGACAAGTTTGGTGACGAGCGTCGTACGGAGATTAAGCCCGCTGCCAGCGAGTTTAATGCCGAGGACTTCTATGCCGACGACGAGGTGGTCATAACCCTCTCGCACATGGGCTACATCAAGCGCACGCCTCTGGCCGAGTTCCGTGCCCAGACGCGCGGCGGAGTAGGCTCGAAGGGAAGTTCGACGCGCGACAACGACTTCATCGAATATATTCACCCCGCCACGATGCACAACACCATGATGTTCTTCACGCAGAAGGGGCGCTGCTACTGGCTGAAGGTCTATGAACTGCCCGAAGGCAGCCGTGCCCAGAAGGGACGTGCCATACAGAACATGCTGAACATAGAGCCGGACGACAAGGTGAATGCCTGCCTCTGCATCCGCAAACTCTCCGACCCCGAATTCTGCGAGAAGCACTGGGTGTTCTTCTGCACCAAGAACGGCATCATCAAGAAGACCTGCCTGACGGACTACAGCCGTCCGCGTGCAAACGGCGTGCGCGCCATCAATATCAACGACGACGATCGCGTGGTAAGCGTGCAGTTGACGAACGGCGAAAACGAGATTGTCATTGCCAACCGCAACGGTCGCGCCATCCGATTCCATGAGGATCAGGTGCGCGTGATGGGTCGCGTGGCCACGGGCGTACAGAGTATGACGCTGGATGGCGGCGACGACGAAGTCGTAGGCATGGTGGCCGTGCGCAATCCGGAGACCGACAAGATAGTCTGCATCAGCGAAAAGGGCTACGGCAAGATGAGCCTGGTAGATGACTACCGCAAGACGGGGCGCAGAGCCAAGGGCGTGAAGACCATCGACGTGACGGAGAAAACCGGTAAACTGGTCACCGTGCGTGCCGTGGATGACACTTGCGACCTAATGATTATCAATAAGTCGGGCATCGCCATTCGTATGCACGTCACCGACATCCGTCTGACAGGCCGTGTGGCTCAGGGCGTGAAACTCATCGACATTGCCAAGCGCAACGACATCATCAGCAACGTGTGCATCGTGGCACGCGAAGAGGAGGCAGAAACCACCCCGTTGGCTGCTCCGGAAATCCCTGGCGTAGAAGAATAACAATGTGGAATAACCTTTAATACTGACAAACTATGAAAAAGATTATTTTGTCCATGCTGATGCTGGCCGCATTTGGCTCGGCATACGCACAAATGACTCCTGAGGAGAAAGCAGCCCTGAAACTTGCCCAAAAGGAGGCGAAGACGCAGGTGTCGCAAGGCATGAAGTTGCGTGACGAGGTTGATGGCCTGTTCATGGCCAACCAGCAGGAACAACTGAAGAAGGACAAGGCTAACCAATCACTTATTGACAAGAATAATGAGGCGATAAAGAATAAGTCGCTCCAGGCTATTGACCTTCTGCAAAAAGCCTTGGGAAGCGGTCATGTCGCAGAGAAGCAGTTGTTTGAGGCCAACCGCGCCTTGTACAACTCAGGCAAGTATGTATTCAGCCCCGAACTGAACAAGGCTGCAGCCCATGAATCCTTCGACACGCTGGCAATGGCCAAGGCATTGGATGCCTATTGCGACGGATGCTATGTGATGTTGGACAAGGGAAATCCCAAGGACTATGTACAAAAGCCCTTGATGGAAGCCGCTGCGGCTGACGTTCCTCGTATGACGACCTTCTATTCCTATCTGGCCATCTTCAACATGCAGAACCAGAACATCGACGGCTCTATTGCTGCCTACGACCGCTATGCTTCTTTTGCAAAGAAGTATCCAAAGTGGGCCGGCGAACCCTCTGTGAAAAATCCTGAGACACCTGCTTCGATGCTTGCCAGCAACATCTATTCAATTGCCTTCAACCAGAAGCGTTTTGACATCTGTGAGAAGTATTACGAGGATGCATTGCAGTATGACAACGAGTCGAATCATGACTTCATCGTCAGTAGCCATCCCCTCATTTATCTCCAGCAGGGTGACACCGCCAAATGGGTGGAGGAGTCGGTGAAGATGATTAAGGAATATCCCGACCGCCCGTTCTCCGAGATTGCCACGCAGAATCTGTTGGCTCACTACAGCAAACTTGGCCCCGATGCTATGGGTAGCTTTGCCGATGAGTTGCTGGCCACCTCCCCCGAGAACAAGATGGCCAACTACGGTAAGGGCTACAGCCTGTTTGCCGAGGAGAAGTACCATGAGGCACTGCCTTATTTCCAGAAGTCGGTTGAGATTGACCCCGAATATGTCGAGGGAAACAATATGTGTGGCATGTCGCTGTATCGCGAGGCCGCTGCCAACTACTTCAAGTACATCGACGGCAAGAAGTTCAAGACACAGAAGGAACTGACCGAAGCCGAGAACAAATATGTTCGTGACATCTATCGTCAGGCTGTAGGCTACTTCGAGAAGTGCCGCGAACTGGCTCCCGAGACCCCCGACATCTGGGCAGGTCCCCTGCAGACCATCTATCGCAACCTCGACGAGCGCGCCAAGGCTGCAGAACTGGATGCTTATCTGAAATAAACTGTCCTAATTGACAATTGGCAATTGATAAATCGAGAATTATGAGTAAACGGCACATTTGTTTCTTTGTTCTGCTCATTGCCACTTGTCAATTGTCCGTTGTCAACTGTCTTATTGCTGCCGAGCCAAAGCCAGTGAAGTACAAAACTTTGCTGGCTGAGGCTAAGGCGGCCATCAAGAGTGGGAAGAATCAGGCCAAGGCTGCCCAGAACCTTTTGGGCATCGTCAACCGCGAGGACATCAAGAAAGACCAGCGTGCCGAAATCTATTATATGGCCGAGGAACTGGAGCGCAGCATCAACGAGGCAGAGAACCGCAAGAACTATCTGCGACAGCCCTATGATACCGTAAAGTTCTTCTCCACCATACTGAATATGTACGCTTATCTGCTTCGGTGCGACAGCCTTGAACAGATACCCAATGAGAAGGGAGAACTCCATTACAGGTATCGCGGGCGCGGGCGCGACATCTTGTTGGCCTATCGTTCCAATCTGCTCAACGGAGGGAAGTTCCTGCTCAAGCGGAACCGTTATGCCGAGTCCTATCCCTATTTTGATATGTATATAGAGTCGGCAAGGCGTCCCGTCTTTGAATACTATTCTTCCATTCGGAAGGACACTTTGTTGGCGCGTGCGGCATATTGGGCTACCGTGGCCGCCTATAATGACAACCAGCCCCGTCGGACTCTCTCGCACATCGATGAGGCCATAGAGGGTGCGGATTCCACCTTGCGCGTGTCCCTGCAGGAATATAAGGTTCGTTGCTATGAGGTGCTGAAGGAAGACTCCCTGTGGCTTGAGAACCTGATTCTGGGTGCTCGTCTCTATCCGCAACACGACTATTTCTTCCTTCATCTCATGGATGTCTATGTAGAGAACCAGCGGTATGCCGATGGGCTTGCACTCTGTGACTCCATGCTCGTCCGCGCTGGGGACAGGGCTCTTTACCACTACGGGCGAAGTCGTATGCTTCTTGGCTTACAGGACTATGACGGATGTATTGCCGCTACAGACAAGGCCTTGCAGCTGGACACGACGATGGTTGAAGCATATTACAACAAGGGGGTGGCATATCTCAACAAGGCTGTGGCGTTTGCCGAAACTGCATGCAATGACATCCGCAACCCCAAGTGTAAGCGTGACCGCGAAACACTTTCCCAACTCTATCGCGCGGCTTTGGACCCTATGGAACATGTGCGTCGCCAAATGCCAGATGACGAGAAACGGTGGGCGTCGCCTCTCTATCGTATTTACCTTAATCTTAACATGGGCAAGGAATTTGCCGAAATGGAGCGAATCCTAAATGCGCAGTAATTGCGGTGTCTTTTTAGCGAGCCTCCTCTGCCTGTTAGCCGCCTGTGGCAGCCACGAAGATAAAAGACAGAGAAGGGAAGCAGACTCGCTGAACGAGCGAGCCTACCATTTCCGCTATGTGGATATAGATTCCGTTTCGCACCTGGCGCATCAGGCTCTTGCCTTATCGGCAGATTATCCGGAAGGCAGGAACGAGGCTCGTCTGAACCTCGCCTTCGTGTCCTATCAGCGTATGGACTTTGACGGCGTGGACAGCATACTCGATGTTGTCCGTTCCGAAAGCCAGAAACCGCTGCTGTTGTTGTGCGCCGATGTGCTGGAAATGAAGAGTTGCCAGCGTACCGGGGCTGGCGACCGTTTCTTTCAGACGAAGAGTAGGGCGGAAGACCGCATACAGTCCATCTCGCACAGGGAAGATGGCTTGGCACCTCACGACATAGGGCTTTGGGTGTATGCACGCTCGGAATTTCACATCATCACCTCTACCTATTATTTCTATCAGGAGCAGGACTCTGTGGCTCGTGCCGAATTGGCGTATGTCCTGCCAAGTCTTCAGCTGCATGTGGACACGGCTCAGTGGGTTTATTACAACTATATGTTAGGCCCTGGGGGATTAGTGGAAGGGCGTGATGCGGCGGACATAACCCTTCGGGAGTTTGACTATCTTTTCCGTGCTTATACCGCAAGTCGTCGCGATGGATTCCGCTATTTCGAGGCCAATTGTCTGCAGGCCTTTGCCACAATGTTCCTGACCAACGACTCGTTGATACGTGAAAACCGTTCTGATGAATATCATCTGCTGCGCTTCCAGCATGAGAATGGCGAGGGTCGGGAAGAAGCATTTCTTCCGATGGCTTTTGCCCGGCGAGCCTTGTCCCTGTTCCTGAGTTACGATGACCTCTTCCAGACGGCCTGTACCTATCGTACGTTAGGGGAAGTATGCTTCTATCGTGGAGAATACGAAGATGCATTGGCAAATTATGCCCAGGCACTCCATTGTGTCAATGCCCACCACCTGCGCTATTATGGAAGCATTTCGCCCGATACCTTATCGGCATTCAACCCTGATGCTTTGGAGCGCAGCGTGGAGATGGAGTGGGTGGAGGATTCCCGTATATCCACTGTGCCTGAATGGATTGCCGGCATCCGCCAGCAGTTAAGTTTGACCTATAGTGCCCTCGGCATGAATCAGGCTTCGGACTACAACCGAAATTTCTATCTCGACCTGTTGCAGGCTACTAATCAGAATCTGGAACTGGAGAGCCGTACCGCTGTGCTTGAACTACAGACAAGGGCCTTGCGCAGTCGTATGTTGCTTTGTGTCGTACTTGTGGCAGTGGTCATCCTTATGGCATTCCTGTTCCGACGTCGCTTGCGTCGTCGCTCTACGGGGCAGTTGCGTGAGTTGGACGAAAAACGATGGCCGCCTTACCGTAACTTTGTTGCGTGGAATAATGATAACTTGGCATCGTTAGAAGAACAGAAGGAAGAGTTGGACGAGCGCTTGCAGATAGGCCTCAGTCGTACCAAGGACAGCAAGCGGAAAAATGCGGAAAACAGGGCTAAGGTTTCTCTCGTGCATGCCATTGTACCTTTCCTTGACCGCATAGGGGGGGAAGTGGCACACATGAAGCAAGGTGGCAAGGTCAATCCAGAGCGACGCGAATACATTGTGGAACTCGTGGACGAGATTGAACGCTGCAATGACATCCTGACGGAGTGGATAAAGATGGAACAGGGGCAGTTGAGCCTGCATATTACCACCGTCCCCCTTGCCCGACTGCTCAACATTGTGGCAGAGGGACACTATGCATTCGACCAGAAAGGGGTGAGACTGGAAGTGGAGGACACGGATTTATGTGTGAAAGCCGACGAGAGCCTGACGCTGTTTATGATAAACACATTGGCAAATAATGCTCGTAAGTTTACCCCGAAGGGAGGAAGCGTAACGATAAAGGCTACAGCCACGGAGGAATATGTGGAAGTAGATGTCGTTGATACGGGTTGCGGACTTCCGGAGGAGGATGTGGAAACGCTCACCAACAGCAAGGTTTACGATGCTTCAGCCATAGGTTTGGGGAGCGAAGGCAAAGGATTTGGCTTTGGACTGATGAACTGCCGGGGCATTATAGAGAAATACAAGAAGACTTCTTCGCTCTTCTCAGCGTGTGCCTTTGGTGTGCATAGCAAAGTGGGAGTGGGGAGTACCTTCTATTTCCGTCTTCCTCGTGTGATGCGTCTGCTGTTGCTGTTGCTCTTCATGCCTTTGATGTCCTATGCGGGTGAAGAAATCCAATACTACGATTCTGTGTATGTGGCCAATGTCGAGGAGCGTTATGCCGATGCTATACATTATGCGGAACGTGCGTTTGAGGTATTGAACAGGTCACATTCAGAGTTGCCGCCGATACAGTTGATGGACACTATTCCAGGACGTGAGGCATCGGAAATGCTGTGGGCAAGACAAAATGTTCCCATCGATTATGCGTTGGTTACAGGTTTGCGAAACGAATTGGCATTGGCCGCCTTGGCGCTCAACGATTGGCCGCTTTATTACTATAACAATCGAGCCTGCATACGTCTGCATAAATACGAACATCAGGACAAGTCCTTGCCTACATACTATCGCCGTCTTGAGCGTACCCACCGCAACAGTAACTACATGCTTGTGGCCATACTCTTACTCTCGGCCATCATTTTATTCTTTGTCTATCGAATACTCGTGAGCAGTCCTGTGGCTCAGCGACGAGATATTGATGCACTGAAGCAATATTTGCAGCATCTCTTTGATGTGGCTCGCACTCAGCCTGCACTTGCCACATACCTTGAGGCGACAGCGCAACAACCTCGCATGCAGAAGATGGCGGAATTCTATCGTATGCAGATTGCAGATCAATCTGTACGTCCAGCAGGACTCTTGCAGGATGAACTGGCGCAGCGCGAAGACGATTTGGCGCGAATGGACTTTGAACAGAATCGTTTACATGTACAAAACCAGATACTCGATAACTGCCTCTCTACCATCAAGCACGAATCGATGTTCTACCCCTCCCGCATTCGTATCTTGGCAGAGAAAATGCAGGATGACGACATCGCTCAGTTGTCGGAACTTGTCCAGTACTATCGTCATGTCTATACTTTGCTTTGCCGTCAGGCCGATGAACAAGTCAGTCAACCGGGTTTCAAGCGTCAGTATATTGCTGTCGGTGAGGCTTTGATGCGGGCACAGGACACGATTCGCCGTCTCGTCGGTCGTCAATCTGAAGGCAACATCCAACTGGAGGAGTGTGAGGTTGCCTCCTTATCTTCGTCTTCTGTTGTTGCCGATGACATATTGCTTGGCATGATGCTGGAGTCTTTGGCAACAGGTATGATGCGCCCAGAGGCACAACTGAGCCTGCATGCTTCAGAGGATGGCGATTTTGTTCGCTTTACTTTGCGCGATAAAGCAACCCAACTTACCGAAGCACAACTCGCGAATCTCTTTTTCCCAGATGCAGGTCACATCCCCTTCCTTGTGGCGAAGCAGATTTTGCGGGAACACGATACCTATTGTAACCATCCAGGCTGTCGGCTTGTGGCTCAGCCAACAGGAAGTGGATACGAAATATACTTCACGCTTGTGAGAGCAAAATCGAAATGAAAAACATCGAAATCCCGAAATACCGAAAAAAACATGGATAAGTTCAAAGTTATTATCGTCGAGGATGTAAAACTCGAATTAAAGGGCACGGAACAGATTTTCCGTACGGAGATACCCGAAGCCGAGGTTATTGGAACTGCTCAGAACGAAGGCGAAGTATGGAAACTATTCCGCGTGGCAGAGCCCGACCTCCTGTTGCTCGACCTTGGGTTGGGAGGTAGCACTACCATTGGAGTGGAAATTTGTCGTCAGGTACGTGCGCGCTATCCTCAGTGCCATGTGCTCATCTTTACGGGTGAGATTCTCAATGAACGCCTTTGGGTGGAAGTGCTTCGTGCAGGTGCAGACGGCATTATCCTGAAGACGGGCGAACTCCTCACGCGCGACGATGTCATGCTGGTCATGAAGGGACGCCAACTGGTATTCAATCAGCCCATTCTGGAGAAGATAGTAGAACGCTTCCAGCGGTCGGTAATGGCGGAGACGATGAAACGTGACGCTGCCATCAGTTACGATGTGGATGAGTACGACGAGCGTTTCCTGCGTCACTTGGCACTTGGCTACACCAAGGACATGATAGCCCAATTGCGTGGAATGCCTTTTGGGGCAAAGAGCCTGGAGAAGCGACAAAACGAACTAATCAGTCGCCTCTTCCCAGAGAATGAACGCACTGGGGTTAATGCCACGCGCCTCGTGGTTCGTGCCCTGCAACTCCATATTCTTGATCTCGATAACCTGAAGGCGGATGACGAATAATGCACCCCATAATACTCCCATGACGGGCTTGGAGCGCGCATTGAACCCTGCTCAATTGGCAGCGGTGCAATGCTGCGATGCCCCCTCGTTGGTGATTGCCGGCGCGGGGTCGGGCAAGACGCGCGTGCTTACTTATAAGATAGCCTACCTCATGCAGCAAGAGGGTGTGGAGCCTTGGAATATTTTGGCCCTAACCTTTACTAATAAAGCAGCCCGCGAGATGCGCGAACGCATTGCCAAGTTGGTGGGTGAGCACGAGGCTTCCATGCTTTGGATGGGCACCTTCCACAGCATCTTCTATCGCATTCTGCGTTATGAGAGCGAGGCAATAGGCTTCACCAATCATTTCACCATCTATGACGAAACGGACTCCAAGTCCCTCATCAAGAACATCATTCGCGAGATGGGGCTCGACGACAAGCAGTATCGTCCCGGCTTGGTCGTAAATCGTATCAGTGCTGCCAAGAATGAACTCATTCGTCCTTCGGAATATGCCAAGACCCATGAACTTATGCGTCGTGACCAGGCAACTCGCACACCCAAGATATGCGAAATCTACACGACTTATCAGCAGAGGCTACATCAGGCTGATGCAATGGATTTCGACGACCTGCTTTTATATACTTATATATTATTAAGGGAACATCCCGATATCCGACAGAAATACGAGGACCGATTCCACTTTGTACTCGTCGATGAGTATCAGGACACCAATTATGCCCAGCACCAGATCGTGTGGCTGTTGACCGAACACCGTCAGCGTGTGTCCGTCGTGGGCGACGATGCGCAAAGTATTTATTCGTTCCGTGGCGCACGCATAGATAACATCTTGACCTTCCAAAAGATGTATCGCGATGCCCGACTCTTTAAGTTGGAACAGAACTATCGCAGTACGCAGACCATCGTTGGGGCTGCCAATAGTGTCATACATTACAATCAGCGTCAGATTCACAAAGATGTACGAAGTGAGAATGCCGTGGGCGACCCCATCGAGGTGTGTGAAGCATACAGCGACAAAGAGGAAGCCGCTATCGTGGGAAAGCATGTCCGCACGCTACAGCGTCAGGGTTTCGCTCTTAACCAGATGGCTATTCTCTACCGCACAAATAATCAGTCGAAGTCTTTCGAGGATGAGTTCAAGCGCCTGCAGTTACCCTATCGTATCTATGGCGGCATGTCGTTCTATCAGCGCAAGGAGATTAAGGATGCTTTGGCGTATCTGCGTCTGGCGGTAAATCCTCACGATGAGGAAGCCCTTCGCCGCGTCATAAACTATCCTGCCCGTGGCATTGGCAGAACCACACTCGACAAGGTGTTCCTCGTGGCTGTAGAACAAGGTGTTGCACCCTTTGAAGTGGTGCTGTCTCCTCTCAAATATGCGCTTGATGTAAATGGAGGAACGCAGACCAAATTGCAACGCTTTGCTCAACTTATCATGTCGTATAACCAACTTGTAGCCACGGAACAAGCCGACACCTTGGCCATTCGCCTGTTGCGCGAATCAGGGTTGGTGGCAGAAATCAATGCGGGCAAAGAATTGGAGGACAGAGACCGACAGGAAAACCTGCAGACATTGATGGACGACCTTGCGGGCTTTGTTGCTGATGCACAGGAGGAAGGGCGTTCTCCCTTGCTTACCGACTACCTGCAACTCATCTCGTTGCTTACGGATCAAGATAAAGAAGATGCAGGGAATGAGCAGTCGTGCATAACATTGATGACCGTCCATGCTGCCAAAGGACTGGAGTTCCCGGTAGTCTTTGTAGTGGGAATGGAAGAGAATCTATTTCCGTCGGAGATGGCGGTGGATGAAGGTAACATCGAAGAAGAGCGCCGTCTTTTCTATGTGGCAGTTACCCGTGCGGCTCAACGGTTGTACTTGACGTGGAGCCATAGCCGTTATCGTTTTGGTAAATTTGAGAATAATCAGAAGAGTCGCTTCCTGCGTGAAGTGGACAGCCAATATTTCAAGACCAGTGGTAGAAGTGGGAAATCCTTGGTTGCAGGTGGGAGGAGTATCTTCGAATCGAAGCCCAGAGTTCAAAGGCCACTTACCCCTCCCGCGCCCGCTCCTAATCCCGCTGCCTCTCGCCCCAATCCTCTCCGTCCCGTACGTTCTTTCCAGTCTCAGTTTACTGCATCTTCCCCTTTGTCCTCGCCGCAACAGGTTCAGGTAGGCCAGCGTGTGGAACACGCCCGTTTCGGAATGGGTACAGTGGTTGCCCTTGAGGGCACGGGACTTGACCAAAAGGCGATGGTGGATTTCGACAATGCCGGTCGCAAACAATTGCTTTTGCGCTTTGCACGGTTCGTGATAAAATAGCCAATTCAAAATAATGCCAAGATACCCTATGAGCAATATGATAAAGAAGGTACTGCCCGTCGTGGCAATCGTGACCCTTTGCCTGACAAGTACTGCGCAAGAGCGTCGCCGTGGTTTTCCGCGTGAACCTTTCCAGACAGACAGTCCCATGGTGCATGACCCCGTAATGGCAAAAGACGGAGATATGTACTACCTATTTGCCACGGGCATGGGTATTCAGCAGATGACATCCAAGGATCGTAAGACATGGACTGTGCAGCCGCAGCCCGTAATGACTGTCATGCCAGGTTGGACAACTGATTCTGTGCCAGGTTTCGGCAGTCATGTCTGGGCACCGGATGTCATACGTTGGCATGGTCGTTGGTGGTTGGCTTACAGTTGCTCTACTTTTGGGCGCAACGGCTCTGCCATAGGTTTACTTAGTAGTCGTTCTCTTCGTTTTAATATGTGGAAGGATGAAGGGTGCATTGTGGCTTCGCGTGAGCACCGTGACAACTGGAATGCCATTGACCCGAACTTCGTAATTGATGACCAGACCGATACTCCGTGGCTCGTGTGGGGCTCATTCTGGGACGGTATCCAAATTGTTCGCCTCGACTCCACCATGCACATGGCTCAGGACGAACTGCCACATACCATCGCGCGCCGATATCCCCCTAATTACAAGCCCGCAGAGCCAAATCCTACATCGAAGTATGCGGGAACAAATGCCATTGAGGCACCATTCGTTTTCAAGCACGATGGGTTCTACTATTTATTTGTCTCATGGGACTATTGTTGTCGTGGAGCCAGGAGTAATTATCGCGTAGCCGTAGGTCGCAGTAAGACCATTGATGGTCCCTACCTTGACCGAGCAGGCAAGGATATGGCGAACGGCGGCGGTACAATTGTTATAGAAGGCGACAAGCAAGAATGGGAGGCTGCGGGACATTGTGCGGTTTACACTTTCGACGGGCAGGATATCTTCATCTGTCATGGATACAGTGCTACACAAGGAGGTGCAGCTATGCTCATACAACGTTCCATCACATGGACGGCTGATGGATGGCCGGAACTGACACTATGAAGTAATATATTGTATTTGTTTGAAAAAGCTAAAAAAATGTTATAAAGGAGAACTCTCCTTTTTATATTCCATTTATTTGTCGTACCTTTGCCGAAAATAATTTAAAATAGACATTATGAAGAAACTGACAATGATAGCCTTGGCCGTGCTTTTTTGCATGAGTACCTCGGCACATGAAGAACTGATAAAGTTCGGTGACTTCGAGACTTGGGTAAGCCGTTCGGTCAAGGACAGCAAACTGGTGGGCGGTAAATTGTGGAACTTCGAGGAAGTAGGTCCCACGATGACTTGGCCCCAGAATAAGGCTTACACCAATCAGGGCGGCAGTCATTGGGCAACGAGCAATGTGTATGCCAAAGTGGCTGGTGTGGCAAAGTGCAACGTGAGTGTCTATAGTGACAAGCACAACAGCGGCAAGTGCGCCAAGTTGACCACTCAACTCGTGTCGTGCAAGGCTGTGGGCATCGTGAATGTAACGGTTATTGCTGCGGGCAGCCTTTTCCTGGGAGAAATGGTTGAACCCATAACCAGTTCTTCCAATCCCATGAGCAAGATGAATTCCGGCATCCCCTTCACCAAGCGTCCAAAGGCAATAAAATTTGACTATAAGATAAAACTCACAGGGGAGAAGAACCGCATTCGCGAGACTGGTTTCGGAAAGCGCAAGGAAGTCCCAGGCGTAGATCAGTGTGAAGCCCTCTGCTTATTGCAGAAGCGTTGGGAAGATGAAGATGGTAACATCCATGCCTTGCGCGTGGGCACCATGTGGAAGCGTTTTATTCTGGAATCGGATTGGAAGACAGGTGCTTCCTTCGACATACACTATGGCGACATCACAGGCGAAAACTACTATCGCAGTTATATGGGATTGCAAGGTTCCAAGTCCGCTCGCGTCTATTATGCCAAGAACAGCAAGGGAAAGATGGTGATGGTTCAGGAAGACGGGTGGGCAGAGCCCGACGAAGAACCGACGCACATGATAGTGTTCTTCAACAGTAGTCATGGTGGAGCCTATGTAGGTAGTCCGGGTAACACAATGTGGGTGGATAATGTGAAATTAGTGTATTAAACAAATTGGCAATACAAACACCATATTATCTCATCGAGGAGGCTCTGCTACGGCGGAACCTCTCTTTGATTAAGGAGGTTGCGGACCGCAGCGGTGCGGAGATTATTCTGGCTTTCAAGGCATTCGCCCTTTGGAAGACATTCCCCATCTTCCGTGAATACATCCGTCATACAACTGCCAGCAGTCCCTATGAGGCGAGATTGGCAATGGAGGAGTTCGGAAGTCCTGCTCACACCTATTCTCCAGCCTATACAGAACGCGATTTCCCCACGATACTGCGATGCAGTTCCCATGTGACATTCAACAGCCTCTCACAATATCAGCGTTTTGCGCCAATGGTGGCGGATTACAATCGCGAGCATCCGGAGAAACGTGTCTCCATGGGACTGCGTGTTAACCCTGAATATAGTGAGATAGAAACGGAATTGTACAACCCCTGCGCCCCTGGAAGTCGCTTTGGTGTGCTTGCTGGGGAACTTCTCTCTTCTCACTTTACTCCTCTCAACTTTAAGGTTGAGGGATTTCATTGCCACAACCATTGTGAGAGCAGTGCAGAGGCATTGCAGGAAAGCCTGCGCCATTTGGAGGAGAAGTTTGGCCAATGGCTGCCAAAACTCAAATGGCTCAATCTGGGCGGTGGTCATCTTATGACGCGAAAGGGCTACAATACTGAACTGCTTATTTCTCTTATACAAAATCTGCGTTCCAAGTATCCTAATCTGCGTGTTATACTTGAACCCGGTTCGGCTTTCGCTTGGCAGACAGGTCCTTTAGTCGCATCCATAGTAGATATTGTGGAAAATCACGGCATTCGCACGGCTATCCTCGATGTCTCTTTCACTTGTCACATGCCTGATTGTCTCGAGATGCCTTATCATCCCGAGGTTCGTGGAGCGAGGATTGTGCAGGACGAGCATCCTTCATCCTTCACCTACCGCTTGGGAGGTAACAGTTGTCTTTCGGGCGACTACATGGGGATGTGGGAGTTTGACCACGAACTAAAGGTGGGCGAGGAGGTGGTCTTTGAGGATATGATACACTATACAACGGTGAAGACTAACATGTTCAACGGTATTCACCATCCTTCCATTGTCATTCGTCGCATGGATGGAACCGATGAAATACTGCGTGAGTATTGTTATGAGGACTATCGAGACCGCATGTGCTGAAAACTTTTTTAGGCACTATTTGGAAAAAACGCTAAAAAGTTTTGCCAGTTCGGAAAATAGTTGTACCTTTGCACTCGCGTTTCGTTAAAACGTACGTTCTTTGAATGACAGCATTGTGATTTTGCGGCAATAGCTCAGTTGGTAGAGCACGACCTTGCCAAGGTCGGGGTCGCGAGTTCGAGTCTCGTTTGCCGCTCAGTCAAATATTATTGAATTGATGGTTGTGATGCCCAGGTGGCGGAATGGTAGACGCGCTCGTTTCAGGTGCGAGTGCTGCGAGGCGTGCAGGTTCGAGTCCTGTTCTGGGCACAAGGCTGGAGAAGTGGCGGAATTGGTAGACGCGCTACTTTGAGGTGGTAGTGCCGCGAGGCGTAGGGGTTCGAGTCCCCTCTTCTTCACGATTTAATGGCCGACAATCAGGCATGTTCATTGAAAAAGTTATAGCTTTGCATTGCACTTGGGTGCAGTTGTGAAGTGGGTTAGTTTCAGAAGGCTGGCGGGTGTAGAGTTGATTTTCATGCTGCAGCCGGAGAGACAAACCCGGAAGGGAAGTTTGGGTGAGTGGCTGAAACCACCAGTTTGCTAAACTGACGTGCGGGTTACCGTACCGGGGGTTCGAATCCCCCAGCTTCCGCAAAGAGTATTGAATGGCGCTTTCGTCTAGCGGCTAGGACACATGCCTCTCACGCATGGAACACGGGTTCGATTCCCGTAGGCGCTACAATTCCGAGAATCCCTGCAAAGCCTGCTTTGTGGGGATTCTTAGGTTTTTAGAGTAGTATTTTATTTTGTAGTAGGACTGGGATTCCAGTTGTTTTATGTAAAATTTTTTTTGAAGAATGGACAGTAATGTGGCAGGTGAGAAGATGAACCTGTATCTTCGTTTTTTTAATGAGGAAGTGCTTGTGGAAACCGTCCAGCAAGCTATTGATTTCCTGAAAAGTTTGCCAGACCTGAATGTGAGTGATGCCTTGTGCGAGGACCTGGTGCGTTATGCCGAAAGCAAGAATCGCTTTCCAAAGCGTTTTAAGATTAGTTCTAAGGTCTATTTTATCGTTATCAAGACCACGGCCCAGACGATGGATGAGTTCAAATCCTATGTTCCTGCTGCGACAAATGTGGCAGTGGAGGATGACGGACAGGCAGAAGCGCAGGTGGAAAAGGTTGATAGGAAGGCAGCTGCCCGAAGCACCTACGAGACTGAGCAACCGGGATGGTATCATGTTTTGTTGCGTTTCAAGCGTGTGGTGATTGACGAGACTACGGGAAAGAGTTCTTATGTGGATACGGATTTTGAGGTGAAACTGAAGGCACAAAGCGTACAGGACAGTTACAATCGTGTGGTTGACCATTTGCGCAACCGTTCAGATGTGGATGAGCGCAGTCAGTTTCCCTCCATTCGAGGCCGTAATTTCAAGGCAGAGTTTTTGGGAAGTACCTCTCACTTCTCTATTTCTTCCTCTTGACTAAAATGTCACGTATGGAGTATTGGTCCATAAAGCAACTCTGGTCCACAGAACCTTGTATGCCTTCGATACGTCCGCTGGCACTATATTGCCACATGGCAAACTTGGGATTGCCATTGAGTTCGGGCTCCCCGTCGCTGTACTTTGCTATCATGAACAGGTATTCGTCGAAATAGCCACAAAGATATTTATTGTAAAAGTTCTGCCCGGTGTAGATAATCGGTTTGACACCGTAGAATTTTTCCACACCACGGAGGAACTGACGCAGGTTGTTGCGAAGTTGCTCAGGCGTAGTCCTTTTCCCTTTCACCTCAACGTCTATCATGGGCACCAGGTCGTGGTCGTTGAGTTGGGGGACTGCAGATGTAAGATTCTTCAGTTGAGCCGTGGGAGCTGCTGTGGGACTGAAGAAATGGTAGCACCCGACGGGGATGCCTGCACGTCGCGCTTCACGCAGATTGGTTTGGAACATATTGTCAACCAGCCCTGCATGTTCGGTCACCTTGATATAAACATAGTTGACATCGTCGTTCTTTGCCACCGTTTGCCAGTTGATGCGCCCCTGATAATGCGACACGTCAATACCCTTCTTGCCCAGGATGTGCTTGCGGCGACGGTGCTCAATGCGCACTTCCTGAAGGTGGGGGAGTGGGTTGGCGGCTTTTAGGGCTACGGGCAGTGCGTCAGGCTCAACGTCGGAGGGGAGTGTGCTTACGGGCATCACGGGTTTCTTGTTTGCAGCAAGTGCCGTGACAAGCACAAGCGTCATTGAGCATATAAGGGTGATGAAGCGTTGCATCGTGGTAATTTGTAGCCTCCCCGCTCTCCATTTCGGGGCGGGGAGGCCTTAATGTACACTTTTACTTGATTTCAATTTCCTCTTTCATGTCAATTTCTTCTCCCTTACGATCGTAGAACTCGTATTGCAGGAAGGCCAGTTTCTGGCTGGGAATGACTCGCACGCCAAGGCCATACTTCATTTGCCAGCGACGGCGTATGGAGAGCAACCCTTGGTTGAGGTAGGCCATGACGTATGGATGGACATGGAGCGTGAAACTGCGCACATGAAGCCTGTTGACGAGCATGTCTATCTTGCTTTCCAGCACATCGGTGAACATGAAACTGCTCTTGATGGTGCCCTTCCCGTGGCAGGTGGGACAGGCCTCTTCCACATTGACCTCCGTGGCGGGACGCACGCGTTGGCGCGTGATTTGCATCAGCCCGAACTTGCTCAGTGGGAGAATGTTGTGGCGCGCACGGTCTTGTTTCATGTTTTCGCACATACGCTCATACAGCTTTTGTCGGTCGTCGGCCAGAGCCATGTCGATAAAGTCCACGACAATAATTCCGCCCATGTCGCGCAGGCGAAGCTGACGTGCCAGCTCGTCTGCCGCTCCTAAGTTGACATCCAATGCGTTAGCCTCCTGTCCATCGCTGTTGCGGGTGCGGTTTCCGCTGTTCACGTCCACCACCCACAGAGCCTCTGTGTGCTCAATAATCATGTATGCGCCACGCTTGTAGGAAACCGTCTTCCCGAACGAAGACTTGATTTGCCGGGTGATGTCGAAGTTGTCAAAGATGGGCAGATTGCCCTTGTACAACTTTACGACGTTTGCCCGTTCGGGCGCAATGATGGTGACATAGTCCTTGACTTCATGGAATACGGCTTCATTGTCGACATAAATGCTTTCGTAGGAAGGATTGAACAAATCGCGCAGCATTCCTACCGCGCGGCTTGTTTCCTCGTGGACAAGTGTCGGCAACTCCTTCGCTTCAGCCACACGCCGGATGGTTTCTTCCCATCGGCCCACGAGTACCTTCATTTCCGTGTCCAGTTCAGCCACCCTCTTATTCTCAGCCACCGTGCGCACGATTACGCCAAAGTTCTTGGGCTTGATGCTTTGAATGACCTGTTTCAGACGAGCACGTTCCGAGTTGGATTTGATTTTCGACGACACCGAAACCCTGTCCTGGAAGGGGATGAGCACAAGAAAGCGGCCGGGGAATGATATTTCGCAAGTCATGCGAGGCCCCTTCGTGGAAATAGGCTCTTTGGTGACCTGCACCAACACCTCCTGCCCCTGTGTCAGATATTCCTGTATGCCACCTTCTTTGGGTAAGTCCGTTTCCAGTCGCATCTTTTCAATGGACAGAGGACTTTTCTTTTTGCGTACCTGACGGAGGTACTTGTCGAGAGAGGAGAATTGAAGTCCAAGATCAAGATAGTGAAGGAACGAATCGCGCTCATGGCCGGCGCTTACGAACGAAGCGTTTAGGCCAGGCATCAGTTTGTGCACTCGTGCCAGGTAGATGTTGCCCACGCTGTACGACGCACTTTGAGTCTCCTCTTGAAATTCCATCAGACGCTTGTCTTCCGTCAGGGCGGTGGAAATCTTCTTCGAGTCGGCACTGATAAAAAGTTCGCTTGTCATTACTTAATACTTGTCTCCTTTACTAAAAAAATGGAGTGAAAAAAGCGAAGAGCTCCGCTTTCTCACCCCGCCAGCAAACTACTTGCTCTTGTGTCTGTTCTTGCGCAGTCTCTTCTTGCGCTTGTGGGTCGACATCTTGTGTCTTTTCTTTTTCTTTCCGCTTGGCATAGCTCAATCGTTTATTAGTTGTTAATATATACTTTTTGCGAATTTCGGGTGACAAAGGTACGAATAAGTGAGCAAAAAACCAAATTTATTTGAGTATTTTCGAGCGAGAGTACCTAAAACCGCAGGTTAAGATAGTGCAAACCGAGTGAAAACGCAAATAAATTTGCAGTTTTCCGAACCGAAGGAGCAGCAAGAGCAGAGCCGAACTCGTTCGAGCTATGCCGAGTCGCGAATGAGGAAGGCGAAGCCAGGTGCAGCCTATCTTCAAGACTCGAAGAGCCTTAAAGGTACGAATAAGTGAGTGAAAGGTCAAATTTTGTCACGACTCAGCGAAGATTATGCAAGCCTTACTCTGTCCTCGCTTAATCGCCGTTTTCTGTATTTCCCACCCTGCAAGGTGGTGTTCGGTTGCAGGTGTTGCATATCGACTATATTTCTTTAAATATCTGAAGAATCATATCACTTCGATTTTCATCACCAGAAGGCAATGCGCACTCAATCTCCTCCATAATATTGGGGCGCACGGCAAATGCAGAAAACTGTTCCGTAATATATTGCTTCAGTTCAGGATTTCCCTCATTCTCATACCGTTCCATAAAATCAGGACAGGCATTCAGAACATATACGATGTCTTCAAAGTCCTGCGAGCCACGCAAGTCCTCGAGACCGCCACGGTCGGGAATCGCCTCTAACTTGGAAGCAATGAAATGCAGCAAGGGCATGATGTAAATGCTGCGTCCGTTAGGAAGTGTGTATGATTCTCTACTCTTTATGCCAGGTTTATACCAGCGATTCGTAAAATGGAAATACCGCTCGTCCGATGGCATAATATCCACCTCTAACTGCTTGTACAGCCATCGGCACAATGGAACATCCTCATCCCGGTCTTCACGGAAATCCTTCTCGCGCAACAATTGCTCAAACGCCTCTTTCTCTAGAAACGAGAAGTATTCCACCACACAATCCACGTCTTTTGTGGGACGGGGAGCCACAACGGCCTTATCCTGCGCATACAACCCAGTAACCGAACCACCCACATACGTTACGCGCTCGTTCAGTTCTTCCAATCCCTCCGCGATTGCTTGCAGGCGTTCTATGTTACTGATTTCCATAAGCAGCAATGTATTTGTCCAGTTCCTGTATGGCAATGTCGCGCTCTCTGACACGCCCCATACGCAAAGTATCCGCAATGACCAGCAATTTATACAGGTCAGCGTCCCGTTCTACGGCTTCGGGTATCGTGCTGTACAAAGGGGGGATGGCCTGTCCCCGCACCGCACCCTTTTTGTAGGGCCAAACGAAAACTTCATCACTTGGGATGTACTGGTTGATGGGGGCAGCCGAAACGGCTGTGGGAACGCCACGCACAAGATTCCCTGGCTGGATGGGAAACACATATCGAAGCCCGCCTGTCAAGAAATCCTTCAGGGCCAACACGTTCACCCTTTTCTTTGCATTGTCCACCAGTTGCGCAACTCGGCAACGTTCCATTGCCTCCGACACTTCTGAGGCACTGATGCCAAGCGATTGGGCGATGTCCTTGTTTAGCATCGTCTGTCCCTGTGGTGTCATTCTTTTCATCAAGACCACCACGTCTTGCGGCTTCATTCCATTCTGTTTCATATCCTTATACGTTCAATTTGCGATTCGCGAATCGCGAATTACATAATGCAAAGGTACAAACTTTTCTTTATTCCACAAGCATCTTTATGTAAAAAGTTACGGAGAAAAATGAAATTCTCCGTAACTTTTTACAATCCATCCACCCTGTAAGGTGGTGCTAGGTTGTAGGTGTTGCATGATGCGTCAGATTTACATGTTAAGAAAGGTACAAAACTCTTTTAATGACTTTTGGACAATTTCTTTGGGTATCAAATGCCTATGATATTTCGCAACCATTGTAGGACTAAGGCTCCTACTCATTGCGTACTTACTTTTATGAATTGTGCAGTTTTGTCTGCACAATTTGTTATTATGCCGCGAATCTTCAGTTCGAACTGTTTCCATTTTGGAAATAGTTGCCTCTTGACTCAATTCTCCCGTCTCGTAGATGTTCGAAAGATGTTTGCTGATAGCAGGTATGCCAACGTCAAACAATTCTGCTATTGCCTTCTGCGTGCACCATATCGTTTCGTTCTGGTACATCACTTCCACACCATTGCCCTTATCTTCCGCCTGGAATATTAGGAACTCCGCAGTACTATTACGTATTTCTTTTCTTTTAGCCATTTTTCAATGTATTATGTATTATATAGCCGAAGCCTCCTTGCCCCTGCATACGCTCTATTGGAGAACCTGCTTACGCTCGGCATAGATAATGCAAGCATTTCTCTGCTCTCGCTTACTCGCAGCTTTCTGTATTTTCCACCCTGCAAGGTGGTGTTCGGTTGCAGGTGTTGCATATATTTCTTTTCTATTATATGGGTAAAATAAAAATATCATCCTCAAGAAGATTGGACAAAGAAGGTGGCTTCTGGGTAGTAACTGGAGCGACAGAAGCACCTAACAGGGTTTCCTCGTTTGTCGGAATTTTGACAGCATGTACATTACCAGGCTTTGCGACCTTCCAAGCAGGACGCATTACCTTCTGGGGACGCTTCTTTCTATTAGGTTGCATCAACCAATATATATACGAACGCATATCATTTGATACGGAAGGAGGAAATGTAAATGCCATTCTTCCTTCATCATCAATCTCAGATGAGAGAGGCGGTATCCTATTCGTTAATATATTATATAGTGTGGCTCCTAATGCATATAGGTCCGTCCATGGACCAAACTTATCGTAGTTCTGCTCTAATTGTTCACGTGGTGCATAGCCTGGTGTATAGCATATCGCAGTACTGGCCGTCACACCTCCTTTAGGACTTATCTGTTTACTCGCTCCGAAATCGATTAACAAAATGCGTCCTCGCTTGTTGATCATGATATTCGTTGGTTTCAAATCAAGATGTTGTATTCCTCCGTTATGGATTTCTTCCAACGCATCAAGAATTTGCAATAGGAAGATACGCACATCACTCTCGGCGAATGGATGATTTAAGCGCTTCATTCGTGTGGCCAATGTCTCCCCATCTATATAATCCATCACATAATAGGCAGTATCGTTTTCTTCAAAGAGGTCATACACCCTCACTATATGTTCGCTATTAAGCGCATGGATGCGCCGAGCCTCCTTCTTGAACTTTTCCTTTTGTTCAAGGAAATTCTTTTTATTCTCCTGATTACTGATGCAAACGCCTGTCGTCGAACCATCACGTTCCGTCACCCCTTTCATGAAAAACTCTTTGATGGCAACATATTGTTCAAACACGCTGTCATATCCAAGATACGTGATGCCGAAGCCTCCTTGCCCCAGCACACGCTCAATTCTGTATTTCCCACTTTGCAAGGTGGTATTCGGTTGTAGGTGTTGCATAAGTATTACAAATATCCAAGTGATGTATATAGTTTTTCTCCCAAATGTTGCTTTTCTATTATATCTTCTATATCCTTTTTGTTATTTAATTCTTCAACCTCCTCCAAAGAAATACTTCTATATTTCCGTTCAGTTTTTAGCGTTGGGGAACAATGATATTCACCATCACACACATCTCCATCCATAATAATGTCTAAAGGCTCAAATAACAATTGTTGTTCTTCTTTTGATTTAACAATAACAATACAATTCTGAGGATTAATACAAAATTCTTTCTTTGGCAATCTCCATTCTCTTTGCCATGAATAATCATAAATATTGGGAGTATATGATACAAATCGCCAGTGCATATTTGGGGGAAAATCATTTATCTCGTTGTATTTCCCGTAGATTACAGGGCGTGCCCCTTCTTTAAATAGTAACTCTTTCTTTATGCCTATTCCGTATGGGGCATACTCGAAAGACTTGTCGCTTTCTAATGTTTGAAACATTGTAGACTGCATTTTCAAAGGAGATTCTGTAAAGCATATCCGATAGTCTTCTTTTTCCCGTTCTTGCATATCTTTTATACTTCCTTCTTCTAATATCTGTTGAAGTGTACCAAGCGCATTTACACCTTTTGTAAAGTGATAGACATACTCTGTAATATCTTCACGGCATTTTGCAATGTTATAATAAGATAGAATCATACCTATTCGATTTATAATTCCGTTAAGTTAACAATCCGATTCCTTTTGTCAATTGAATCTATCTGGAATCTTGTGTTGCGCTCAAAATTAACTTGATACTCGTTAGTGGCATTATATATTTTAAAGACTTCATGTGCTTTTGAGGCTTTATCAATTATGGGACGATTAATATACATCTTCACCCCATCTCCCAACTTCTCAAATATAGCACTGGTGCTTGACGCAGTCAAATAATGGTGGCATATAAAAGTCTGTCCCAACTTCAATATTTGTTCAAAATCAGCTATTTTGTAATATCGTTCCAATCTATAGTGCATTGGACTCACAGAAACAGGAACCTTGCTAAGGAAGGAATCATATTGATGCACGCATTCTCTTGAAAACAATGTAGACTTTCCTAATGGAAAGAACTGTTGTTGAATATCAGAATAATTCTTTATGAACATCATAAACATCACGAACAATTCTGATTCAGTTAAGTCATATTGCTTTATGATATCCTCATACTCTGCCTCAAATCTTTCGACATCCTCTTTATATGTTTCAAAAGAGCCATCACCCACATAAATGAGATTCGATATATTCTCTTTTGCAAGTTCTAAGAAAGCACTATATTCCATCGTTATTTTATTTGTTTCCCATTCTCATAATAGTGTGTTTCTGAGCCTGCACCAACAAAATACATGACTCCTTTTCCATGAAATTCACCATTTTTAAATTCACCAACATATTTATACCCATAGCCCCATCGTTTTTCTGACCATGTATATGTTCCTTGGCCCGTCCGCTCTCCATCTTTCCAATCGCCATCATATTTATCTCCATTACTCCATTTCATTGTACCTTTACCATTCCTAGCTCCATTTCTATATTCACCTTCATATTCCCAAGTTTCTCCATCTGGATTTGTCCCCGTCTCTTTTCCATAACCATTTTGTTTGTCTCCATTCAAATAAGTTCCTCTAAATATCTCCTCACCATCCGATGAATATTCTGTTCCTTGCCCATTCCGCAATCCATTCTGATAATTGCCTACATATACTTTTACACCATCAGAATATTCGACACCGGAACCATCTCGTTTACCATTTACGTATGTACCTACATAAACCTTTTGGCCATTTTTCTTGTAAACGCCATGCCCTGTAATTTCACCATTCCTAAAATCTCCAATGTAATCTCCTCCTCCATAAAAACCTACCTTTCCATTTCCATCAGGTTTTCCATCTTTTAGATTCCCTGTATAAATACCAGTTAAAATATTACCCCCAAATGTCAAATTAATCACTATTGCTTTAGACTCTACATATCCATTTGAAGATGTCCCCTCACAATTATTAATTCCTACAGCCATTAAAATAATTATAGCAGCAGGTAAGAAAATCCACCAAAATATCTTTGAGCCACTATTGTCATCGTCATCGGATGCCAATGGGGAACTTCCTAGAGGCGTAGGTTTTGTTTGTTGCTCTGATTTTGGAACGTTTTTTGGCGCGGGCTTACCAACAATCGTTTCATCATTAGATGGTTCACTCGGAGTTGATTGTTTTGTGTCTTTGTTTTCAACCTTTGTCTCTTCATTTGCCTTCCAAGTCGGCCTCATCACTTTCTGCGGACGCTTCATGCGATTTGGCTGCATTAGCCAAAGGATATAGGAACGCATTTCGTCTGAGACGGATGAAGGAAAGGAGAATGCCTTCTCGCCCTCGTCATCGATGTCGGAAGGCATGGGAGGTTTGTGGTTGGTAAGTATGTTGTAGAGCGTGGCTCCCAGGCCGTAGAGGTCCGTCCAAGGGCCGAACTTGCTGTAGTTTTGCTCCATCTGTTCACGTGGAGCATAGCCTGGGGTATAACAAATGGCGGTGCTGGCCGTCACGCCTCCATCGGAGCGCATCTGCTTACTGGCACCGAAGTCGATGAGGGTTACCTGCCCCTGTTTGTCAACCATAATGTTGGCAGGCTTCAGGTCGAGATGCTGGAATCCACTGTTATGGATTTCCTCTAAGGCATCAAGGATTTGAAGAAGGTAATCGCGTACCTTACTCTCTGCAATGGGACGACCACAGCGCTTTAGGCGGTCGGCCAACGACTCGCCATCTATGAAGTCCATCACATAATAGGCCGTTCCGTTTTCCTCGAAGAGGTCATGCACACGAACGAGGTGCTTGTTCTGCATCTGACGCAAGCGGCGAGCCTCCTTCTTGAACTTCTCGCGCTGTTCCTCGAAACTCGTTCTGTTGGCGGTATTGCTTACGGTGACAGTGTTTTGCCCTGCATCACGCTGGTTGACGCCACGCATGAAGAATTCCTTGATGGCATACTGTTCGTCGAACTCAACATTGGTGACCTTGTAGGTGTTGCCGAAACCACCTGACGACAGATAACTATCTATACGATAACTCCCTCGCAGGATGGTTCCTACGGGGAGCATACCTTCTTGCTGTATGTTATTGCTTGCCATTATTTACTAATTTCTTGACGACCTCTTTTATGGCAGGGTCTACTTCTTTCTTTTCTGTTGTTGGTTCCTCTACATTCTCGTCCTCTATGGGTCGCTCTTCCTCCACCACTTCTTCCTGAACCTGTTGGATGGTATCTTCTTCTTTCGGCCGAGGCTCAATAACCTCTATCTGTGTGGGAGGAGTAACAGGAGCCTGCATTATCGTATCAGGACTTACCTCCTCTTTCACACCCTTATCGCGAATGAAGGTCTTAATGGCTGCGTATGCCGATAAGAGAAGGGCAAGCAGTATCGCAACAGGTTCAATCAGTCGCAATAGTCTCTTAGGCTTGGGCAAAGAATCGGGCGAAGGATTTGCAGGGGTTGGCTCTTCCTCCACTATCACGACATCATCTTCCTGCACGTCATTCTCTGCAACAGGCTCTTCGGCGGCAGGGGCTTCCTTCGACTTCATGATGTTGATGGCATTGCAGCGCGATGTGGCTTCGTCGTTAGGCTTTGCCTCATCGCCTTCTTCACGGATTACGTCTTTTATATGTATGAGGTAGGCGGAATGGTTGTCCTTGTTATCTGCCGTGGCAAGGATGAGTCGCTGGCGTTTCTCTTCGTCCGAGATGTCGGCAGAGAGAATGGAAACGAATTCGTCGTTCTCCATTTCCTCCAACATGCCATCGGTGCAGAGGTAGAAGTAATCGCCTGGGCGGATGTCGGTGGTATGCACAATGTCGGCACGGACGCGATTATCCTCGCCTGGTTGCATGGCACGGGTGATGATGTTCTTCTGTGGCGAAGTACGCATCTCGTCGTAGGTAATCTCCCCTGCCTGAAAGAGTTCGAATACCAGAGAGTGGTCGCGTGACTGATAGAGAGCCCCCTCCCGACCTCCCCCTGTAGGGGATGAGAATGGACGGATGTGATAGATGCGGCTGTCACCTATATGAGCCATCGTACAACCGTCGCGATGCAGGCAGAGAAAAGTGAGCGTAGTGCCCATCTTTTTCACGGCTCCATCGTCGGCATGATCCAGTTGGCTATAGACATAATCAAGTGCTTCGCGGAACTGTTCGTCGGAAAGCGGTTCGCCCACAGGGAGGTGCTCGGCAAACCACCGATGGAACGACTGACAGACGAGGTCGCTGGCGACTTCGCCCTTCTCGTGACCGCCCATGCCGTCGCAGACAATGAACAGGCGGTCGTCCGCCGTGGCCTTGTCCATTACGGGATAGATGTTGTCTTCCTGATTTTGGCGTTGCCCCAATTCATGAATGGCGAGAGGCTTATACAATTTATAATTCATAATGCACAATTGACAATGGATAATTATTTCTCTTTATAGAGGAGGGTGGTGTGTCCCATGGTGATGCGACAGCCGTTAATGAGGCGGATTTCGTCACCGTTCGCAATGGTCTGACCGTTGACGAGGGTATCGTTCTTGTTCTGGTCGTTGCGAAGCGTGGCTTTCAGTCCTCCATCGCGTAGGCGAGTGACGGTAATGAGTGCATGCTGACGACTCATGTAACGGTCGGTGGTATCAATCTGGACGGTGGCATGAGAGGTTTGAGCCTTGCGTCCGATGGTGTTCTGCCCTAGTTCGAGGTCGTAGGCTTTGCCATCACATTCAAGGCGAGCCTGACGGACAAAGGTTTGAGGCGAGGCTATTTGTGTGGATCCATTACCAGAACCTGCAACTGCTCCTCCTAACTGAGTGGCTCCGTCATTCGCCTGAGGACGCTGAGGGCCAAGCATCGTATGGGCTTCGAGAGGTGCCGATTCCGCAGAAAATTTCACTTGTAACTTAGTCTTGCAATTGGGGCAAGCAAATACTTTCACGGCTTCATTTTTGGAGTTCTTCACCTCCAGTCCCGTACCGCATTTGGGACATTTTACACATTTCGTCTGCATGGTTTATACAAATTGTCCTCCGTCCATTTCGGGTTCAATGGGGGAGTCGTATATGTCGGTATCGTTTGTCTCATAAAGCCCTGCATTGGGGTCAATGCCATTTTCCAACTCTTCTACGGAAGCATAGTTGCCATCGCCGTCAAACACGATGTCGGGGGCGGAAAGGTTACCACTGTCGTCCACATCAATGAAGGCAATGTCAGCCTGATTATCGCCATCCACGTCTATGCCATAGACATCGTGCCCTGCATATTCCGTCTTGGCAACAATGCGAATGTCGTCATCTGGGGAAGCCGAAGCATTAGGCTCTGAGGCCATATATACATCGTTAGTTCCTACACCTGCAATCTCGCCTACGGTGGCCACGTCCCCATCAGAGGTTACCACCACATCGGCATAGTCCAATTCGCCGTTGTCGTTGGCATCGATGATAGCCACATCGGCCTGATTGTCGCCATCGGTATCCAGTCCCACTACGGTATGTCCCTCGTACTCCGATACACTTACGATATGAACATCATCATCCTGTGCCACGGGAGTAGCTTGCGGCTCCTGCATATAGACAACCACTACATTGGGCTGTGCGTCGGTAGGTGTGCTTACGTGTGCAACGGGAACTTCGGGAGCCACTTGTTGTGCGAACTCTGCCTTCTCTTCGGGAGTCATGGCATCCCACTCGTCTGCAGTGTAAGTATTGTAGATGCCACCATGCCAGTGGAAAACGCCGCCAGAGCCAACCTCGGCACGTGCGGCCTCGAAGGCTTCTCCAAAAGACATGTCATCGCTAACTGTGGTTGCATTTGTTATGCCGCCTTCGGCATTTCCGTCCTCGGCGGTTTCTACATCTGTCGCGTCCTGTGCTACGGCGTTAGCGGCATACATGGCTCCGGCTCCCATGAGGATGCCTGCCACTCCACCCAGAGAAACAGGTTTCCAAAGGTTTTCCTTTTTCCCGTTCTCTACGGGCTGATTCTTTTTCTCGATAATGGTTTCTTCATTCATAGTTGTATGTTTTTAAGTTTATTCTGCGACAAAGGTATATATAATATGGAATATAGGAAAAATGATTGCCCTGTTCTTGTATAAAATGGTAAGATTTATGTATGAAATACTATTTCTTATACTTTGTCTTGCAGTAGGGGCAGGCTTCATTTTGTGAAATAATGTCATAGTCCTGAAAGCCCATGAAATGGCCACACTTGGGACAAACATAGTTGCGTTGGAAACGCTTCTTCATGTCTTGCTGCAATCGTGGCACTTCCTGTGCCTTGTTGTATGCCTGAATGGCAAACGCCACAGAGATTCCGATGGCCAGTGCATACAGGACAAGGTATATGGTTGTATGGCCTAATATGATACTGCAAGCAATGGCTAACATCGTGATGATGCCTACAGCAGAGCGAGCCGCATTGAACTTACGTTCGGCAATCTGTAACTCCAGTTGTTGCTTCTCGTAATCTTTCCATACATTTCTCAGTGGTCGAATGTCTATGGTTTCCACTTTGGGTTCACGCACGGCATCCCAGGGGAAGAGGTAGTGAGACTGGCCAAGTTCCACCTTGTCGGCTTCTGTGATGTTTTTCAATTCTACGGCAAGACCATTCACAAAAGTCACATTCTGGGCATTGAGGTTCTTCAACTGCCACTGCCCACCACCAAGCGAAGAGAGTGAAAGGTGCTGACGACTGACATCCATTGGCACACAACCAGGCTGTCCAATACGTTTTACTTGTCCATTTACGGATACGGCCAGTTGGCGCGTCTGTGCATCCCGTCCTATGATGTATTCCATACCTTATTATATCTTATTAAGGATTATCAGTTCCTTCACACTCTTTAGGGCTTCCTTTGAGGCAGGTACGGAGTAAGTGAAATGCTGAAAGTCGGAAAGCAGGAGTTGCTGCTTGGCGATGTCCACCTTACAGATGTAGCGCATATTCACGATGGCACTCTTTCCTATCCGCATGAACATGTGGGCATGTTCGCCGAGTTGCATGGCAAGTGCCTGCTCGGTGTGTCCGAGATTCATACAAAGGCAAGCCTTCAATTTGTTGGTAGTAACGATGTTGGTGTAATTCCCATCTGCTTCGAAGTAAACGATTTGTGAAACGGGGATGCGCAGAAGCATGTCTCGCGAATTGAAATAAACCAATAAATCTTTCTTTTCCATGGTATCAAATATGTAATATGTGTATGGCAAAGTTACAATAATTACTTGAAAATAGAAAACTGAATGTTGAAATTATTGAAAAATTCCGTATCTTTAACCTACGGTTTTAGATACTCTCGCTCGGATTTCCTCAAATAGATTTGGGAAATCGCTCGCTTAATCGTATCTTTAAGGCTCTTCGAGTCTTGAAGATAGGCTGCATCTCGGAATTGTGCAAATAAATTTGCCATTTCGCTCGATTTGCACTATCTTTGCAATCATGAATGGTCGTGATTTCTCTATGCTCCTGCTGCGCTGGTACGCAGAGAACGCACGCCGGTTGCCGTGGCGACAGACTCGCGACCCCTACCGCATCTGGGTGTCGGAGGTGGTACTGCAGCAGACGCGCGTGGTGCAGGGGTATGGGTACTTCCTGCGTTTCGTGCGTCGATTCCCGACCGTGGAGGCTCTGGCTGCGGCTTCCGAGGACGAGGTGATGGGCGTGTGGCAGGGGCTGGGGTACTACAGCCGTGCCCGCAACCTCCATGCTGCTGCCCGCCAGGTGGTGGAGATGGGGGGCTTTCCGCAGACTTACGAGGGGATTCGCCGTTTGAGGGGGGTGGGCGACTATACGGCGGCTGCCATAGCGTCGTTTGCCTTCGGGCTGCCCTGTGCCGTGGTGGACGGTAATGTCTATCGTGTCTTGGCTCGTTTCTTCGGCATCGATGCTCCGATAGACTCCACACAGGGGAAACGGCTCTTTGTCGCCCTGGCGCGCGAGATGCTCGTGCCCAACAGAGCAGCCGACTATAATCAGGCCATCATGGACTTTGGAGCCATGCTGTGTACGCCTCGGTCTCCGCAATGTGCCGATTGCCCTTTGGCGGAAACCTGTCAGGCTCTGAAGGACGGACGCGTGGCGCAGTTGCCCGTAAAGCGGCGCAGGACGGCGGTGCGCGACCGCTTCTTTACATATATTTACATAAGGTATCGGGGGACCACTCTCTTGCAGAAGCGCGGCGGGGGCGACATCTGGCAGGGGCTGTATCAGTTGCCCTTGCGCGAAACCGCCCAGCCCATGACGCCCGGCGAGGTGCAGGAGTGGGTGGGGGAGTATGGCGCGCTTACCTGCCTGCACACTGATGTGCGTCACCGACTTTCTCACCAACTGCTTCGTGCCGACCTTTATCTGTTGGAGGCTTCCGAGCGTCCCGAAATCGATGGGGTGTGGGTGGCGGAATCGGATGTTGCCGACTATCCCGTGCCCCGGCTGGTGGAGGAACTCGTAGAGAAAATTGAAAATTGAAAATTGAAAGTTGAAATAGTGAGAACGCCGAAGGGGTCGCGAGCGAATAGCGAGAACGAAGTGGCAAGTGAGAAGTGAGAAGAGGATACGTTTTCCTCTTGGAAATTATTCAGGGAGTCTAATACATTTCTCTTACCTCTTACCTCTTGCCCCTTACCTCCTCTTATATAAGGGGGAGGCCGGGAGGGGTCTCTTGCCCATAAGCGCAAGGCGTGTTCGCTCACGACCAATGGCGATGAGGCGTTCCGATTTGTCGAAGTCGAAGCCATCAATACCCTGCAACTGGATGTCGATGAGCAGGTCTGGGCGGACAATCTCTGTCATCAGTTGTGAATTGCGGCGAATCATGATGCTGCTGGAGCGGGAGAGAAGGGTAAAATAGTTGAAATCGAGATTGTCGGGAGTAAGTTTGTCAAGTATCGTTTTCGTGAGCGAACGCCGTTTCTTGTGTGCATCCTTTTGTTCGCGATGCAGTTCACTTTCTGCCTCGAAGTCGTAGCCGCTGACATCCACTCCTATGAGCACGTCGCCCTCGTGGCGTTGCACGCGGTTGAGGGGCAGGGGATTGGTGATGCCGCCGTCGATGAGTATCATGTCCTGCATCCTGACGGGATTGAATACGGAGGGCAGTGAAATGCTGGCACGAATGGCTTGGAACAGACTGCCTTCGTGGAAAACGACTTCACGACCGCTCGTCCAGTCGGTGGCGATGGCGCAATAAGGAATCGGGAGGTCGCGAATGTCGATGTCGGGAACTATTTCCATGAGAGCCTCGATGATGCGTTCACCTTTGACCAGATGGTTGATGGAAAGGGAGAGGTCCAGCAGTTCCCGAATGCGCCGCCGGTTGATGGTCTTCATCCAGTCGCGATATTCGCGGAGTTTGCCGGCAGCGTAGATTCCGCCGACCAGTGCCCCCATAGAACAACCTGCTACCGAGGTGATATGGTGTCCCTGCGCTTCTAATTCTTCTATTACGCCGATGTGGACCAAACCACGGGCACTTCCACTTGATAATACTAATGCTATGTCCATCTTAGAAATTTTCTGGTTGGCCTTTGCCCCTCTCACTATAATGTGGCGGTAAGTAGTGTGGCGTTGCCGGTAATGTTGAGCTTGTTGTCGGAAGCGGGCACCAACAGCGTTTCGCCCTGTTGTGCCTTTATGCCGTTCACTATCACTTCGCCCTTGAGGCACATGACAATGATGAATGAGTCGCAACGATAGTCGATGTGGGCTTCTCCGCCCACCTGCTCACGGCGAACCGTAAAATAGGGGCAGTCGGACAGTGCTGCGGATGGCAGATGCGTGTCGTAGTGTGTCCTGTAGTCGGGGCGAACCTGGTAGTCAATTGCTGCCTTGGCCTGTTCTACATGCAATTCGCGGGCGTGTCCGTCTGCATCGCGACGGTCGTAGTCGTAAACACGATAGGTGATGTCGCTCGACTGCTGTATTTCCGCCAACAGATTGCCCGCTCCGATGGCATGCAGTCGTCCTGCGGGAAGGTAAAAGACATCGCCCGGGTGGCTTTCGTAGCAAGCCATCGACTCAACGATGGAGTGAACCCATGCGTTGTCGTCGTCTGTGGGAGGAACGGGGTGTTTCAGCCCAATATGTACCTTAGCGTGGTTTTCGGCGTGGATGATGTACCACATCTCCGTCTTCCCGGGGCAGTTGTGCCGTTCCTGTGCAAGTTGGTCGTTGGGGTGTACTTGTACGCTGAGGTTTTGGTTGGCATCGATAATCTTTATGAGTAGCGGAAATTCCGTGCCGAAACGCTCATAGACATGTTTCCCCACAAGCGAGGCTCCGTACTTTGCAATCAATTGGGGGAGGGACAGCCCGCGGTCGGAATCTTCGGGAATGCCGCGCTCGGCACATACGCTCTCGTGCCCAGGCAGACCGCTGATTTCCCAACTTTCGCCAATCTGTTCCTGTTGGGGCTCAATGCCCTTGAACGTGGCAATTTTATTGCCGCCCCAAATAACAGGCTTTAGATAGGGTGCGAATTTATAGGGGAGGATGCTCATGGTTTTTGTTGTGAGGGGGTGTCGGGATGTCGTTATTTCGATGGTGTGTTTTCGTTGCTCTGGTTCCAGATGTCCCAACTGGCTATTGCCTGGAGGTGGAGCATCTCTAAACCGTTCTTTATGGTTGCGCCTTGCCGTGCTCCCAATTGCAGGAAACGAGTTGCCTCAGGATTGTAGATGAGGTCGAAGAGCAGATGTTCTGTGGTCAAAGCCTCGTATGGCAATAGCGGTGCTTCATTGACATGAGGATGCATGCCTACGGGGGAGCAGTTGACGATGAGCGTGAACTGCTGCAGGACATCGGGAGTGATGTCGTCGTAGCGGAGTGTGTCGGATGTCCCCTTCCGGCTGACCAACTTCCATCTGATGCCCAATTGGGTGAGCGCCACCCGTATGGCTCGCGAGGCACCTCCAGTACCCAATATCAGCGCTTGGCGATGTGTGGGGCGAAGGAGCGGGCGTATGCTTTCTCTGAAGCCGATGATGTCAGAATTGTATCCTTGAAGGATGATGCCCTCTGGGGTGCGGCAGATTTTCACCACATTTACCGCTCCAATCTCTTGTGCCTCGGGCGACAGCCAATCGAGCAGGGGGATGATGGCCTGTTTGTGGGGGATGGTGCAATTGAGCCCCTTTAGTGTGGGGGTGCTACGAACAATGTCGAGTAACTGACGCGCATCCTCAATCTCATAGTTTACGTACTGGGCATTAATGCCCTCGCGGGCAAACTTCTCGGTAAAGAAAGCCCGGCTGAAACTATGTCCCAATGGGAAACCTATGAGTCCGTATTTGTCCATCCTTGATTTAGTTCTCAGTTCTCAGTCCTCAGTTGCCCTTTTGGGCAAGGTACATGGTGCAAATGCCGAAAGTGTAGCGCTTCCATTGTACTTGTTGGAACCCCGTGTGGCGCAAGACTTGTTCCATCACCTCTCCTTGTGGAAAGGCGTGTACGCTGTCTGTGAGGTAGCGATAGGCTTTGGTGTCGCGACTGAATAGCCAGCCCAGAAAGGGGATGACAATGTGGGAGTAGAGCCAAAAGAGTTGTTTCATGGGGGCACTTTTGGGTGCAGCCAATTCCACAAGTAACAGATGCCCGCCTTTCTTTATGACGCGTAGCATTTCGCGCAAGCCTTGGCCGAGGTCTTCGAAGTTTCGTGCTCCGTAGGCAATGGTGACTGCGTCGAAGGTGTTGTCGGCAAAACTGAGTTTCATGCAGTTCTCGCGCTTGAATGAGATGATTTTATCCAGCCCCTTCTGGTTGGCCTTTCTGCGAGCCACCTCCATCATTTCCTCGCTGATGTCGGCTCCGATGACCCTCTCGGGCTGGAGGCGACGGGCAGCAAGTATGGCAAAGTCGCCCGTCCCTGTAGCAATGTCGAGAATTTGCTTGGGCTTGAACGGTTTGAGCGAGTCGATGGCACTATTCCTCCACCAACGATCGATGCCCAGCGACAGGGTGTGGTTGAGCTTGTCGTAGGTCGGTGCAAGGCGGTTGAACATTCGTTCCACCTGCGGCTCTTTGCGCTCCTCCTTGTCGTAGGGCTTCACGAGTTGCACCTCGTAGTTGCCTTCCCCCGTCTTGTCGTAGTCTTGTGCCGGTCGTCCTCCTATTTTCTGTGGGTTAGCCATTCGGTTACGTTACGCTTGATTCTTGCTTCCAGATTGCCTTCCGTGTCGGCGGGCACAAACTTTTGCCCGATGATGTGTTCGTAGAGTTCGATGTAGCGCTCGCTCACGCTTTGGGCATAATCGTCTGTGATTTCAGGCATTACCTGGCCAGGCTGGTTCATGAAATTGTGCTCGATGAGCCACTGGCGAACAAATTCCTTGGAGAGTTGACGTTGAGCTTCGCCTTTTCCGAAACGTTCTTCATACCCCTCGGCATAGAAGTAACGGCTGGAGTCAGGCGTGTGGATTTCGTCAATGAGGATGACCTTTCCGTCGCGCTTGCCAAACTCATATTTCGTATCTACCAGGATGAGTCCCTTCTTGGCAGCAATCTCCGTGCCACGCTGGAAGAGCAATCGTGTGTAGTGTTCCATCTGTTCGTAGTCATTCTTCGATACGATGCCCTGACGAATGATTTCTTCCTTCGAGATGTTCTCGTCGTGTCCCTCGTCGGCCTTTGTCGTGGGCGTGATGATGGGTTCGGGGAAACGCTGGTTCTCCTTCATGCCATCGAGCAGACGGACACCACACAATTCGCGGCATCCCTGTTTGTATTCACGCCATGCCGAGCCTGTCAGGTAACCGCGGATAATCATTTCCACACGGAAGCCTTCGGCCTTCAGACCTACAGTCACCATCGGGTCTGGCGTTGCGAGTTTCCAGTTGGGGACGATGTCGGCCGTCTGGTCAAGAAACGATGCGGCAATCTGGTTCAACACTTGTCCCTTGAAGGGTATGCCCTTTGGCAGAATGACATCGAACGCCGAGATGCGGTCGGTGGCAACCATCACCATCAGGTCGTCGTTGATGTTGTACACATCGCGTACTTTTCCGTGGTACACGCCAACCTGTCCAAGCAGGTTTAAGTCAGTTCTTGTCAGTGCGTTCATATGCTTCAACAATTTTGGTTACAAGTCTGTGCCTTACGATATCGCCCTTGTCCATGTGGATGAAGGATATCTCCTTGACATCCTTGAGCACTTGCAGGGCATTCACCAACCCCGACATGGCGGAGTGGGGGAGGTCCACTTGAGTGATGTCGCCCGTGATGACCATCTTCGTGTTCATGCCCATTCGGGTCAGGAACATCTTTAGTTGTGGAATGGTGGTGTTTTGTGCTTCGTCCAAGATGACGACGGCATCGTTGAGCGTCCGTCCGCGCATGAAGGCCAGCGGCGCAATCTGTATCACCTTTTGTTCCATCATTTCCTGCAACCTTGTGGCGGGAATCATATCCTCCAGCGCATCGTACAGGGGCTGTAGATAGGGGTCAATCTTCTCTTTCATGTCACCGGGCAGGAATCCTAATTTCTCGCCAGCCTCTACCGCGGGGCGCGACAAGATGATTTTCCTTACCTCCTTGTTCTTTAGGGCTCTTACGGCCAGAGCGATGCTGGTGTATGTCTTGCCGCTTCCTGCAGGACCAATGGCAAACACCATATCCTTTTCATTGAAAGCCTCCACCAATCGCTGCTGGTTTTTGCTGCGCGCTGTAATGGGGCGCCCTTGAGTGCTATATACAATGACATTCTGCGAACACTCGCGTTGGGGGGCTTCCCCCTTCAGGATGTGTACGATGTCTTCTTCCTTAAGTTGATTATATTTCGAGCAATGACGAGAGAGTTTGCCTACATTCTCTTCAAATTCGGCAATCAAGGTTTCGTCGCCCATCACACGCATGACATTGTCGCGTGCCACGATGCGCAACTTCGGATACAGCGCCTTTAACATCTGCAGATTGGCATTGCTTGCCCCGTAGAAACTTAGAAGGTCAATATCCTCCAGTATAATGTGTTTTTCTATCATATCTTTAATTCCCGTGCGCAAAGATACGAATAAAATTGAAAATTGAAAATTGAAAATTGAAAATTTATTCGTAACTTTGCAAGTCAAATGAGGAAACTAAAGAAAAACATCTATTGGGGGCTGTGGACCTTTGTTTTTGTGGCATTGGTCATAGTGCGTTATTGCTTCGTTGCAACACCTGAAGGCAAGGATGGCCGTCAAGGTGAAGATACCCCTCTGACTACAGGCGTGACCGCGCCCTCCCATACGGACTTGAAAAACGCTGCCCATGTCCACCCCATTCGTGGCGTGTATAACTACAGAGCATGCTTCCCTGATGTCCAAGATGTGCAGATTGCGGCAGCCCGCAAGTGGGGTGTGCGGCCCGTCAGGAATCGACATCAGGCAGAGCAGCGGAAGAGCGAACTCGTCTTTGTGGGCAGTTGCCCCTATTATGCCATAGACCGCGGAATGACCTACAGCACACCCTATCTCGTTCCGCGCGCAGCGGCCCTTTTGAGCGACATTGGCCGAAATTTCCTTGACTCCCTCTATCTCAAGGGTGTACCTCTACACCGCATTGTCGTGACCAGCATCCTACGTACGGAGGACGATGTGGCACGACTGATGCGCCGTAACGGCAATGCCAGTGACCAGAGTTGCCATCGCTTTGCCACTACTTTCGACATTGCCTACAATCGTTACAATACCGTGCAACCACCCGGCGAAACCCGTCGTGTGGTGCGCGACGACACATTGAAGTATGTGCTGAGCGAGGTGCTTCGTGACCTCCGTCGGCAGGGGCGTTGCTATGTGAAATATGAAGTGAAGCAGGGTTGCTTCCACATCACTACGCGATAATTCAACGGCTAAAGAATTAAACCATTCCCGTTTTTGCAGGTCTTAATAACGAAGCGCTTAATAGCAAAGTTGTTAACACCTTATTATTTATCTCTAAAAAAATTGACGTATGAAAACAAAAAGAATCGTATTGGTGGCAATATCCTTGGGATTCAGTTCCTTGTTTACGAATGTAGCCAATGCCCAGCGCTCCAATGGAGAAAATGGTTCGGCACGTCGTGCGGAAATGGTTGGTAAGCAAGCAGAGAAGTTGGCCAAAGACTTTAATCTGGAGGGCGATGCCCGGGAGGCCTTCATCGCAACTTACAAAAACTATCAGGAAGAGTTGCATGGCGACCAGAGAAATCGCGGTGAGCGTTCCAATGCTGCCCAGAGAGGAGACGAAAAGAAGTTGAGCAACGAAGAGGCAACGAAACAGGTGGAAGAGTACTTTGCTCGCCAGGAAGAGCAAATAGCCCAGATGCAGCAACGCCTGGAGGTGTCGAAGCGGTATTATAAGGAATTCCAGAAGACGCTCACCCCCCAGCAGTTGGCAAAAATCTTCCGCCAACAACCCATGCGTGAGGGCAATATGCAGCGCGGTGGCAATGGTGGCCCGCGTGGCGGAAACGACGGTCAGCGCCCCGGTGGCTTTGGAGGTCCTGGCGGCATGGGCGGATTCGAAGGCGGTGGTTTCTGATACAGCCTTTCATATTGAAGTTTAGCGGCACACCCTATTGGAGGGCGTGCCGCTTTCTGTTGCTCTTGTGCGAAGGTTACTATGATGCGCTTGGGAAGAATAGTATTGTGTGTGCCGGAAGAATAGTATTGTGTGTGCCGGAAGAATAGTATTGTGTGTGCTGGAAGAATACTATTCCAATTCCAACATGAAGGCTTCGTGCAGTTTTGAGAATGCGGGGTTGTCCTTGAGCATTTGGCTAAACTGCTCGGAACGACTCAGGTGGCGCTGCAACTCCTCGCCCTTGGCCAGTTCCACGGTCATGCTGACTTGATTGACATGGAGCGCCTCGGCAATGAAGGCCTCGATGTGGGAGCGCAATTTGTTCATGCTCTTCTCGACAAAGGGGTTGCTGACGGTGATGCTAAAGTTACATGCCGATTTCGGTTGGTAAGCAGTGAGTGGGGTGGGAGTGATGCCTCGCATACGCTGGGCATTGGCAGGCTCGTCTGCGGATATGCTGTTGGCACATTGCTGCCAGGCAAGGATGAGTGCGCTTTCAAGATCCTCGTCCGTACCCTGGGGGACAGATGTGGTTGGGGAGGTCTGGAGTGGGGCTGGAGCCGTAGAGGTACTTGTGGGTGTCGTGGAAGTCTTTGTGACGGGAGTTGCAGCCGTGGTAACGGGAGACACAACTGGCTTAGCCGGGCTGTCAGGTGCAGTGGCCGAGGGGGTGTCAGTACCTCGCCGCCTGGCGGCGGGCTGACGGAACAGGGGTTTAAGAGTCTTCGCAGGGCGGCGCCCCGCGCCAGGCGTGTCTTCTTCGTCGGCCGCTTGCGTGACTTGTATGAGGCAAAGTTCCACCTGCAAGCGTTTGTTGCGGCTTTGGCGATAGGCAAGGTCGCAATCGTTGCATAGCCGTATGGCATTGTACAGGAATCGTGGGCGACATTTCTTGGCCTGCTCCTGGTAGCGCTGGCGATGCGTGTCGTTGGTTTCCAGGAGTGCAGTCGTCTTTTCATCGCGGCAAACGAGCAGGTCGCGCATGTGAGAGGCGAGTCCAGAGATGAATACGCCTCCGTCGAAACCTTTTTCCACCACTTCGTTGTAGAGCAACAGGGAGGACTCCACATCGTGGGCAAGCACATTGTCGATAATGCGGAAATAGTATTCTACATCGAGCACATTAAGGTTCTCCTGTGTGGCTTTATAGGTAACATTGCCCTGTGTGAAACTGACCATCTGGTCGAAGATGCTCAGGGCATCGCGCATGCCGCCGTCAGCCTTGCGGGCAATAAGTTCCAGAGCCTCTTCCTCGACGGTGTAACCCTCTTTCTCTGCCACATATTTAAGGTGGTCAATGGTGCTCTGAATCGTGATGCGGGCAAAGTCATAGACCTGACAACGGCTGAGGATGGTAGGCAGAATCTTATGCTTTTCCGTTGTGGCCAGAATAAAGATGACGTAGTGTGGTGGCTCCTCCAGCGTCTTGAGAAAGGCATTGAAGGCATTGGACGAAAGCATGTGTACCTCGTCGATGATGAACACTTTGTAGCGACCTGTCTGAGGCGGAATGCGCACCTGCTCAATGAGTTCGCGGATGTCATCGACCGAGTTGTTGGAGGCGGCATCCAGTTCGTGGATGTTGAGCGAGCGCCCTTCGTCGAATGCCCGGCACGATTCACACTCGCCGCATGGTGTCCCGTGTTCGTCCAGATGCTCGCAGTTGATGGTCTTGGCGAAAATGCGGGCACAGGTAGTCTTGCCTACGCCACGCGGCCCGCAAAAGAGGTAGGCGTGTGCCAACTTGCCCGTGCGAATCGCATTGAGCAACGTGGTGGTGAGCGTGCGTTGTCCCACAACGGAGTCGAAGGTCATAGGGCGATACTTACGCGCCGAAACGATGTATTGTTCCATGTGAATGTTGTGTAAATTTGTTGCAAAAATACAAAATAATTATGAAATAAGCATTGTGAAGTGCGAAATATTTCGTATATTTGCACCCGCAAAATGGGAAAGTCCCGTACGGCATGCTCCCTCGGAATCCCCCAGGGCTTGACCGCAGCAAGGGTACTTGGTTGTAGCGGCGCGATGCGGCCAGCTTTCCCACCCGCCTCTTTAGCTCAGTTGGCCAGAGCACGTGATTTGTAATCTCGGGGTCGTTGGTTCGAATCCGACAAGAGGCTCAAGGATAGACGAAGTCAATCCGTTTGTCGAACAGATAGACGAAGTCAATCCGTTTATCGAACAGATAGACGAAGTCAATCCGTTTATCGAACAGAACAAAGAATCCCTTTGGGTAACGACAAACACTACAACCCAGCCATCGGCATAAGTCTGCAAGCAATTGTAGGCAACCGCGATTGGCTGGGACTTCTTTCCTATCTCAATACGCTTTCCAACGCTCAGTTCCGAACAGCAGGCTACATGCTCGGTGAGCAGTTTGCTCCGCTCTTGTCTGAAGAGGACTTTTGGAAAATGTCTTCTGAACTTGTCCTTTACAACTCCCGTGCCTTCCTTGTCACGATGACAAAGGCTGCCCGTATGCGACTCTCCGACGGAACGTTGCATTTACATACCGATGGGGTGGCCGCCTTTGGAAAACAACTGCGGGGGAATGAGACCGACGTAAAGAAGACGCTTCAACAGTTGCTTCCTGTAATTAAGGCACCAAACGATATTGAGTGGCTCATGAATCAGTTGGGTGTGGAGAACGGTCGAGAGCGCGCCAAGCATCTTCTGCGCGTGGAAACTCCCGCAGCGGCTTTCGTGCTTTGTCGTTCCCTGCGCTATGTCGAGCACGACCGTCCTTTCCTCATTCGCGTGGCCACATTCCTCGTAAAGCGAGGTGATGGGCTTGGTTTTAATATTGCCAGTTTCCTTCGCACGCTCTACGCATTGGAAGAGGTCAAGGGAACCTTCTCCCTCCGACTGCAACCCTATCAGTTGGCTCGTCTCGAAACATCGTATCCCGCCTTTTGCGAGGTTGTGAAATTTTAGTATCCCTCGTGTATGTGCGTGTTCGCGCGCTTGCTATAATTTGTATCTTTGGACAATTTCTTTACTATTTAATTGCATATATGAATAAAAATTCCGAACTTTGCAACGATTTTTGCTTACATAGTATTAGTTATAGCAGGGTAGGAAGATGGAATTGAAAGATGTTAAGGTGATTTATGCCGACGAATCACATGTAAAACATGCAGAGCGTATTTGTCAGTTGATTTATGAGTCGGCTATGCAACGCGGAACGGGTATTGCCCGTCGTGAGCCCAGTTACATCGCCTCGAAGATGACCAGTGGAAAGGGTGTGATTGCGTTGGATGGAGACAAGGTGGTCGGCTTTAGCTACATCGAGTGCTGGAGCCATGGTGACTATGTAGCCACGAGTGGCTTGATAGTTGACCCAGATTATCGTCGTCTGGGACTTGCCACGGAAATCAAGCAGAAGACGTTCCAGTTGGCTCGCGAGCGTTTTCCCTATGCCAAGTTATTTAGCATCACGACATCGCTGGCAGTGATGAAGTTGAATACGCGATTGGGGTATCAGCCTGTAACACTGAGCGAACTGACCCATGATGAAGAGTTTTGGCAGGGCTGCGAGGGATGTGTCAACTACGATGTGCTGAAGCGAAACAATCATCGCATTTGCCTGTGCTATGGTATGCTCTATGATCCCAAGGAGGCGCCAAAAACTAAGTCGAGTTGGTTTACCCCTTATGTAATGGCAGCCCGAAACTTCGCAAAAAAGGTATTTAGCCTAAAGTGAGAAGTGAGAAGTGAGAAAACTTTCAAATTTATTATATGGAAGACAAGAAAAAGAAGAAGGTGGTTGTGGCCTTTAGTGGAGGTCTCGATACATCCTACACCGTGATGCGTTTGTCGAAAGAAGGGTGGGAAGTGTATGCTGCTTGTGCCAACACAGGGGGATTCTCTTTGGAACAACTTCGTCAGAATGAAGAGAATGCCTATCGCTTAGGCGCTGTAGGGTACGCGACTCTCGATGTGATGGAAGAATACTATGAGCGCTCTCTGCGCTATATGATATATGGAAATGTGTTGCGCAACAACTGCTACCCCATATCTGTTTCCAGTGAACGCATATTCCAGGCCATCGCCATTGCCCGCTATGCTCGTGAGATTGGTGCCGACGCAATTGCTCATGGCAGTACGGGAGCAGGTAACGACCAGATACGTTTCGACATGACTTTCCTGGTGATGGCACCTGGCGTTGAGATTATTACCCTTACGCGCGACCAGTCGCTTTCGCGTCAGGAAGAAATAGACTATCTGAATCAGAATGGCTTTGCAGCTGACTTTACGAAGTTGAAGTACAGCTATAATGTGGGTATTTGGGGAACCAGCATTTGTGGCGGTGAGATACTTGACCCGGCACAGGGTTTGCCCGAGGAAGCCTACTTGAAACCCGTTCGCCGTACAGACGAATCATTGCTACGTATTACTTTTGAAAAAGGTCAGATTGCGGCTGTCAACGATGAAACATTTGCCTCGCCCATCAAGGCTATTCAACGCATCGAGGAATTAGGTTCTGCGTATGGAATTGGCCGTGATTGTAATGTGGGCGACACTATCATTGGCATCAAAGGTCGCGTGGCATTTGAGGCCGCTGCTCCCTTGCTCATTATTGGTGCTCACCGCGAATTGGAGAAGCGCACGCTGAGTAAGTGGCAACAATATTGGAAAGACCAAGTGGCCAACTGGTATGGAATGTTCCTCCACGAAAGTCAGTATCTGGAGCCGGTTATGCCAGACATCGAAGCAATGCTTACTTCGAGCCAGCGCAATGTCAATGGCACTGTCATCCTGCGCTTGCGTCCCTTGAACTATGAAGTCGTGGGCGTGGAGTCAGACGATGACCTGCTCAAGTCGCGCCTTGGCGAATATGGCGAGATGCAACATGGATGGACCGCTGAGGAGGCTAAGGGCTTCATCAAACTGATGGCAACACCTCTACGCGTCTATTATGGTATCCACCCAGATGAGAAGCGCTGATGATAAGAGTTGGCATTTACGGTGGCGCGGGATATACTGCGGGTGAACTTTTGCGCTTGCTCGTTCATCATCCCGAGGTGCACTTACAATGGGTGCACAGTAATAGTCAGGCAGGTCGCCCGATAACCTCGGTTCATGAGGGGCTTTTGGGAGATACCGAAATGTCTTTTACGGGAGGTACTTGCGACCTCAACTCCATTGATTACCTTTTTCTTTGTCAGGGACACGGACAGAGCACCGCTTTCTGGGCAGAGTATGAGCGTCCCGCCAATTTGCGAGTTATAGATCTTGCGCAAGACTATCGTGATGAGTCGCAAGGCTATGTCTATGGCCTGCCCGAATGGCAGCGTGAGCGCATTAGAAGAAGTTGCCTTGTAGCCAATCCCGGATGTTTTGCTACAGCCATCCAACTGGGTTTGCTTCCTTTGGCGAAAGCGGAAGTTCTCAAAGGAGATATTGTAGTTACAGCCATTACAGGCAGTACAGGTGCTGGCGTAAAGCCTGGAGCAACCACGCATTTCAGTTGGCGTACGGATAACCTGAGCGTGTACAAGGCTTTTGAGCATCAGCATCTCTTGGAGATTCGTCGCAACCTTTCTGCCTTGCAACCCACTTTGCCTGAAATCAGTTTTATTCCTGTTCGCGGAAACATGGCTCGGGGCATTATGTCGACAACCGTAGTCAATTGCGAACTGGATATCACGGAGTTGGAACAGTTGTATCGTGATTTCTATTCCGATGCTCCCTTTACGTATGTGACGCTTGAGGATATTGACTTGAAGCAGGTTACGGGTACCAACAAAGCACTTATTCAGTTGCGTCGTTTTGGTGACAAACTGCTCATAGTAAGCGTGATAGACAACTTATTGAAGGGTGCCAGTGGACAAGCCGTACAAAACATGAATCTTATGGCTGGTTTTGACGAGCAAACAGGACTCCGACTCAAGGCTACAGCCTTCTGACCCAAATTTAACACATTATTATGGAACTGTTTCCCGTATATAGCCTTTACCCCGTAGAGCCCGTTAGTGGATGTGGAAGTTATGTCTATGACCGCGAGGGAACGGAATATCTCGACCTTTACGGGGGCCATGCAGTCATCAGCATTGGTCATGCCCATCCCACTTATGTGAATGCGATTTCTGACCAAGTCGCTCGTATGGGCTTCTACTCAAATAGCGTAGAAAACAGCCTGCAACATGAGTTGGCTCGTCGCTTGGGGCGCATGAGTGGTTATGACGATTACAGTCTGTTCCTCATCAATAGCGGTGCTGAGGCCAACGAAAATGCCTTAAAACTTGCCTCGTTCCATACGGGGCGTAATAGGGTTTTGGCCTTTCAACATGCTTTTCATGGGCGTACAATGGGGGCTGTGGGCGTAACGGACAATCCTGTCATTAATGCTCCGCTTAATGCACGGTCACACACCACATTTGTGCCGTTGGGCGACCTTGAACAAGTCGAGCGTGAACTGGCTACGAACGAGTATTGTGCTGTCATTATTGAGGGCATACAGGGAGTCGGCGGAATACAAATTCCCGATGACAATTTCATGCGCGAGTTGCATCGTCTGACCCTCCAGTATAAGACTTGCCTCATTCTTGATGAGGTTCAGTCGGGCTATGGCCGTACAGGGCGGTTCTTTGCCCATCAATGGGCGGACATTCGTCCTGACATCATTACAGTCGCAAAGGGCATGGGCAATGGAATTCCCATTGGCGGAGTGCTCATCTCTCCGATGTTCCAACCGCGTGTGGGTATGCTCGGAACCACCTTTGGCGGCAATCATTTGGCCTGTGCCGCAGCCATTGCTGTTTTGCAAGTCATGGAAGAAGAAGATCTTATCGAAAACGCGTTACAGCAGGGTCATTACCTCATGGAACGCTTGCGCCAGACACCGCATGTCGAGACTGTTCGTGGTCGTGGATTGATGGTGGGTTTCGATGTTCAGGAATCAGCCTCCGACTTGCGTCGTCGGCTTGTACTTGAACAGCATGTCTTTACGGGCGGAGCTGGCAGCCACACCATCCGCATACTACCTGCCCTGAATGTGAGTAAGCAGGAAATCGACCTCTTTCTTGAGCGTTTTACGGCATTGTGGAAATAACATAATGTACCCCTACTGTTAAATGTTTTGAAACATGAGAAAATTCTTTTCCCCCAGCGACTTAGGCGACCTCCGTGCTGCATTGGATGAGGCTCGTGAGATAAAAGCCAATCGTTATCGTTATCAGGAACTTGGCCGTAACAAGACATTGCTGATGATTTTCTTCAACAATAGTCTTCGCACACGTCTCAGTACGCAAAAAGCAGCCACTAATTTGGGCATGAATGTGATTGTACTTGATGTCAATCAGGGTGCATGGAAGTTGGAAACGGAGCGTGGAGTAATCATGGACGGTGACAAGAGTGAACACCTCTTGGAAGCCATTCCTGTTATGGGCTGCTATTGCGATGTGATTGGTGTCCGTTCGTTTGCGGGTCTTACGAACCGCGAATACGACTATGCCGAAACCATTGTCAATCAGTTTGTCCAATACAGCGGGCGCCCTGTCTTTGCGATGGAAACTGCTACAGTTCATCCCTTGCAGGCTTTTGCCGACCTCATTACAGTCGAAGAGTACAAGCGTTGCGAGTGTCCGCGTGTTGTTCTGACTTGGGCACCCCATTGTCGCGCATTGCCGCAGGCTGTCCCTAACTCCTTTGCTCAATGGATGAGAGCCGCAGATGTGGAATTCGTGATAACCCATCCCAAAGGTTACGAACTCGATTCCGCTTTCGTGGGTGATGTCAAGGTCGAATATGACCAACGTAAAGCATTTGAAGGAGCCGATTTCATCTATGCCAAGAATTGGAGTTGTCCGGGTGTGACCAATCCCGCCGACTATGGTAAGATTCTCTCCACAGACTCCTCGTGGACGGTAGATTCCGAGCACATGAGTTGGACCAATAATGCTCGCTTCATGCATTGCCTGCCAGTGCGTCGTGGGCTCATCGTTACGGACGATGTTATAGAGAGTCCTGACAGCATTGTGATTCCAGAGGCAGCCAATCGCGAAATATCAGCTACCGTCGTATTGAAAAGAATGCTTGAACAACTTTCATAATCTTACACGCACTCATGAAGCTTTGGGACAAGGGATATGATATAGACTCGTGGATAGAGTCGTTTACGGTCGGTGCCGACCGCCAGTTAGATATGCAGATAGCCCGCTACGATGTGCAAGCCTCGATGGCTCACATTCGCATGCTCGAGAGTATAGGATTGCTTACAGCCGAGGAACTTGACATATTGCTCAAGGGTCTTGAGGAGATTGCCGCAGAGGTGGAGCGTGGTGAGTTTCGTATCGAAGAGGGCGTGGAGGATGTTCATTCCCAGGTGGAGCAACTCTTAACCCAACGTTTGGGTGATGTAGGCAAGAAAATTCATTCAGGCCGCTCACGCAATGACCAGGTGCTTGTGGATCTCAAACTGTTCTATCGCGCCCAGTTGCTTTCGCTCCGAGACGATGTGTTGAACCTCTTCGACCGCCTACAGCAACTCAGCGAAACGCATCGCGATGTGCTCATGCCTGGCTACACCCACATGCAGGTGGCCATGCCCAGCAGTTTCGGCTTGTGGTTCGGAGCCTATGCCGAGACTTTGGTCGATGACATGCGCATATTGCAGTCCGCCTATGCTGTTGCCAACCAAAATCCCTTGGGCTCTGCTGCGGGCTATGGTTCCAGTTTCCCCCTCAACCGAACCATGACCACCCGTTTGCTTCAGTTTGGCAGCCTCCACTATAATGTGGTCGCTGCCCAAATGAGTCGCGGCAAGACGGAGTTGCTGCTTTCCTACGCCATTGGTGCCGTTGCCTCTACGCTTGGTAAACTGGCGATGGATATATGTCTTTTCAATAGCCAAAACTATGGCTTCATTTGTTTTCCTGATGCCTATACTACAGGCTCCAGCATCATGCCCCACAAGAAGAATCCCGATGTGTGGGAAATCATGCGTGGCCAATGTAATCGACTGATGAACACGCCCAACGAGGTCAGTCTGCTCATTTCTAACTTGCCACACGGATACCATCGCGATCTACAGTTGCTCAAAGATATTACCTTCCCTGCTTTGCATCGTCTTTCCGAGTGCCTGCGCATGGCCGACTTCATGCTCCAGCATATTATCATCAACACGAATATTCTCAAGGATTCGCGCTACGACTATCTCTTTACGGTCGAGGATGTCAATCGTCTCACCCTCTCGGGCGTTCCTTTCCGCGAAGCCTACAAGACTGTTGGTGCTCAGGTAATGGAAGGAATCTACCGCCCGACGCGCGAGGTGCACCACACTCATGAGGGCAGTTTGGGTAATCTGTGCACTGAAAAGATTCGCGAAAAAATGCAAAGTGTGTTAAAAGATTTCGCAACTTTCTAAAAAAAATTGTATCTTTAACCTGCGGTTTTAGATACTCACGCTCGGAAAAGCCCAAATAAATTTGGCTTTTCGCTCGCTTAATCGTATCTTTGACCTCCGCAATAACGCGAAACTTGCCATGAAAAGACTCTTCTTGCTCCTTGCCACTTGCCTCTTGCTCCTTGCCCCTTGCTCCTTGCCCCTTACCTCCTTTGCGCAGGGGCACCATCAGGTGCGTCGCGAAGGACGCGTGTTGGCCTATGGCCTGCGCTTCAATCCCGAGCGGTTTGATGAAGATATGCCCGAGGGATTGCGTGAGATGCTACGTGCCTATCAACTTCAGCCCAAGCGCTACAGCAACCGACTTCCCGGATGCCATGTTGAACCTCTGCTCAAATCCGTGCGCAAGCAAACGGCTCCCTTCAACGATTGCTGCCCTTATTATACTGACGACAAAGGTAGTGTAAGCAGCGAACGCACCATAGCCGGATGCGTGGCCACCAGCATCGAGCAGGTCATTAACTACTACCGCTATCCAAAAGCGTTGTGTGCAACCCTTGCAGGTTGGGAAACACCCCACTACACACTTCCCGACATACAAGCCGGAACCACCATTGACTGGGATAATATCCTTGACGACTATCGCGATGGTTACACGTCAGCACAGGCAAAAGCGGTGAGTGAACTCATGTTCTATTGTGGCATGGCTTGCCACATGCAATATGGTTTGTCCTCCAGCAGTGCCAACATGGGTGCTGCCTTTGAACCGCTTTGCAATGCCTTTGGCTATGGCACCGTGGTCTATCTCTCACGCGCACTCTACAGCAGCGACAAGTGGAATGCCATGCTGCGCAATGAACTTGAAAACGGGCGTCCTGTATGCTACACAGGCCACAATATGGCGATGGGAGGACATGCTTTCAATATAGACGGAGTGGATGCCGATGGTTATTACCACCTCAACTGGAGTTACAATGGTCAGTACGACGGATGGTTCGACCTTGACTACCTCAATCCATTTGAGCCCTATTACGACACTACGGAACTTGGCCAGAGCGAGGGCTTCTACAGCAATCAGAATGCCCTTTTCCTCCATCCCGAAGACCTTGATATTGATATCTATGACACCTTGCGTCGAGTTGATGCCTTTGCGGGAGTGACCGTGGACAAAATCACGTTCCGCCGCCAGCCCGACACTCACGAATATGTCATAGCCGACTTCTCGATGACCAACACCACCGACAAGCCCCTTTGCTTCACCTTCGAGGCGTTTACCTACCTGCCTACCGATACTGCCGTCTTCAGACAGGCCGACTATGTGGCTCTCTCTGCGGTGAATTTAGCACCGGGCGAACAGCGCACCTGGCCTGTCTATTGTCGGTTTACGAAGTCCGGCGAACGCCTGTTCAGTTTTTCTGCCGATGACAAGACAATGCCCTATATCCAATCAGTGAATGTCCAAAAAGGCAATACGCCCCAACTTGAGTATGGTTCTGTTGACTACGAGTTGTTACGCTTTGCTGATGATGACTTTACCGCCCAATTCTCTATCGACATCACCAATGTTGCTCCCAGTGGATATGCGGGTAATCTTATTACATATTGTCTTTTCCCCTCAGACTCTGAGCCTGATTTGCGCCATTGGGAAGTTCTCTCTCTGCCTGCGGGTAAAACGCATCGTGGCTGTGTCCGTTTTCACCATCTTGAAGACGGTCACACCTACACTTTGCGTATCCGACAGCCCTGGACTGTTCGCGAGGAATATACCTTCACGGTCAATTTCGATGAAGCCACGGATGGAATAATGAACACAGAAAAGAATCCTACGGGCGCAGACAAAGGTCAATACTACGACCTCATCGGGCGTACTGTCACGAATCCCCGTAAGGGAATATATATCCGCAATAATCGCAAGTTCTTGAGAAAGTGAGGTGAAGATTGAAGTGCACCCTCCTAACCTTTCAATTTTCAATTGTCCATTAACCGTTAACCTTAACCTTAACTTTCAATTTTCAATTTACCATTTACCATTTACCATTTATGGATAGCGAGTCCTATATTCATAAATATTATGCCAACTCTCCAGAATTGGAGGCACTGTTGCTTCTGCATAGCCGTCAGGTAGCAGAGCATGCTTTGCGAGTGGCGGAGAGCCATCCCGAATGCGCTCTCGACACCACATTCCTTTATGAGGCTGCCCTCCTTCACGATATCGGCATAATTCAGTGCGATGCCCCCTCCATTATGTGTCATGGCACCCATCCATATATCCTCCACGGCTATTTGGGAGGACAAATGCTTCGGACAGAAGGGCTACCTCGCCATGCGCGAGTCTGCGAGCGTCATACAGGTACAGGACTCACTGCCGAACAGATCCTTCAACGCCAACTTCCTTTGCCCCCTGGTAACTATTGTCCCGAGACCCTTGAAGAGCAGGTCATCTGCTATGCCGACAAGTTTTATAGCAAGAGTAGCCCACAGGCTCCCAAAAGTCTCGACCATGTACTTCGTTCCCTCAGCCGCTTTGGCGAAGAGGGCGTGCGTAAGTTCCTCCTTTGGCACGAACAATTTGGGTGAGGACTTCCGATGCGCTGTCGGCTTCATTTACCATTTACCATTTTTCACTTTTCACTTTTCACATTTCACTTTTGACCTGGCGTTTTATGTTTATTTCACACTTGGAATAGTGTAAAATCCGTAGGATTTTTGTATCTTCGCACCCGAAATTGCGGCTACAAGGAGAAGTGAAAAGAAAGACGACATTCTTGGTGTTGCTGCTCGCGGTGCTGTATTTGGCGGCGAGCCGCCCTGTCGCGCGTCCCCATTTGGGTGGTGCGAGTGGGGACGATGTGGACTCGCTGAATATGCCTGTGGACGGTCTTGCGGAGGATCTGGACAGCCTCCTGACAACCTCGGACGGCTCAAAAACGACGGTGGACAGCATGGTGGCCTCGTCGGTGCGGCGACAGTTGACGGTGGACAGTGTGTTGGCGACCTACAACGAGGACAGCATACTGACGATGCTCCGAGAGGGGCGCATCGTGGAGGTGGGCGTGGACTCGTCGAAAATTGAACTCGTGAAGCATGATACAATAGCCGTGAGTAAGGGGGCACTGGACGAGCCTGTGTTCTACACTGCCAAGGACAGTATCACCTTTGACTATGCCGACTCGCGTGCCAATCTGTATGGCGAGAGCAAGGTGAACTATCAAAACCTGGAGTTGACGGCCGACCTGATAACAATGTCGCTGGACTCGAGCCTGGTACACGCCATGGGGCGCGAAGATTCGACGGGAGTGGTGCAGGGGAAACCTGTGTTCCGTCAGGGCGAGGACGCATACGAGCCCGACAAAATCAGTTATAACTTCAAATCGCAGAAGGCTTTTATCCAGAATGTCTATACGGAGCAGGGCGAGGGGTACCTTATCAGCGAGGACTCAAAGCGCGACTCCACGGGGGTGATGTATCTGCAAGGCGGCAAGTACACGACTTGCGATGCCGACCACCCTCACTTCTACTTGCGACTGACAAAGGCGAAGGTGCGACCGGGACAGAATGTGGTGTTCGGCCCTGCCTATCTGGTGGTGGAGGATGTTCCGCTGCCATTGGCCATTCCCTATGGTTTCTTTCCCTTCTCTAAGAAATACAGCAGCGGATTCATCATGCCTACCTATGGTGACGAGACGCGCAGGGGCTTTTACCTGAGAGACGGCGGTTACTATTTTGCCGTGTCCGATAAGATGGACTTGAAAGTGCTGGGCGAAATCTACACCAAGGGGTCGTGGGGATTGTCGGCTCAGTCGAACTATCGAAAGCGTTATCGCTATGCAGGTAACTATTACTTCAGTTATCAAAATACGAAGGAGGGCGAAAAAAATATGCCTGACTATGCGGTGTCAAAGTCGTTCAAACTTACATGGAGTCACCGCCAAGACGCGAAAGCCAATCCTGCGCAGTCGTTCTCGGCGAGCGTGAACTTTGCCACTTCGTCGTATGAAAGGAACAACCTGACTTCGATGTACAATCCCGAGTCGTACACTCAGAGCACGCGAACAAGTTCTGTGGCTTATTCCAGGTCTTTCCAGAAGATAGGACTGACCCTTTCGGGAACCTTCAACCTAAGCCAGAATATGCGCGATTCGAGCATTGCCGTCACGCTGCCTTCGCTGAATATCAGCCTGTCGCGTTTCTATCCTTTCAAACGTAAGAAGGCAGTGGGTAAGGAGCGTTGGTACGAAAAGATAGCGGTAAGTTATACGGGTACGCTGTCGAACAGCATTAGCACGAAAGAGAACAAACTGCTGAAGTCGAATCTGATTAAGGACTGGAAAAACGGTATGCGCCATCAGGTGCCCATAAGTGCGTCGTTTACTGTCCTGAACTACATTAACATCACTCCTTCGTTTAGTTTTACCGACCGTATGTATTCTCACAAGGTCATGCAGGAGTGGGATCAGGAGGCGCAGGCCGTGAGGCGCGACACCATCTATGGCTTCAACAATGTCTATAACTACAATATGTCGGTGTCTGCCAACACGAAACTCTATGGATTCTGGACTCCCCTGCCGTGGTTCGGTGGTAAGAAGATACAGGCCATACGCCATGTGTTCACGCCCACCGTCAGTTTCTCCTATGCGCCCGACTTCGGTCAGTCGCGATTCGGCTATTGGGACTCGTATGTGATGACTGACAAGGACGGAAATGTCTCCACAGTGCTCTATTCGCCATATCAGGGGGCTTTGTATGGCACCGTGGGTAGGGGCAAGACGGGAAGCGTCACCTTGGATGTTTCGAACAACATCGAAATGAAGGTGCGCACAGAGCGCGATTCGACGGGCTATCGCAAGATAAGTCTGATAGACGAACTGGGTGGCTCGCTCTCTTACAATATGGCTGCCAAGAGCCGTCCGTGGAGCGACCTATCGATGCGCGTCCGCCTGAAATTGACCAAATCCTACACCTTCTCGATGAATGCCGTGTTTGCCACTTATGCCTATGATGTGAACGAAAACGGAAATGTCTATGTGAGCGATCACACGGAGTGGAGCCGTGGGCGGTTCGGACGATTCCAGGGTATGAGCCAGAACTTGTCGTACACCATCAACAACGATACCTTCCGTAAACTCTTTGGAAAAAAGGACAAGAAGAGTGACGGAAAGGAGGGCGAATACGAGGACGAGGAGGACGAGACCGACCCGGAGGCACAGAATGTTGACCCCGAGCGAGCCAAAGCCCGCAACAGTGCGAGCGGTGAAGGCAAACAAGGACTGGACGAAGACGGATATGTGAAATTCCAATTGCCCTGGAGCCTGACGGTAAGTTATGGTGTGTCGTTGCGCGAAAACACGGGCGGACACTTCCACATGAGCCGTATGCGCTATGGCTATAAACTGACTCATACGCTGAACTTCTCGGGCAATTTGCGCATCTCGCATGGGTGGAATGTCAACTTCTCATCGGGCTACGACTTCAACTACAAGCGTATGTCTATGACCACAGCCTCTGTCAGTCGCGACCTCCATTGCTTCTCGATGGGGTGCTCCATGGTCATTGCGCCCTATCGCTCGTATAACTTCACCTTTGCCTGCAATGCCGGCACTTTGGCCGATGTGCTACGCTGGAAGAAACAATCGAGTTACTCAAGCAATGTGGAATGGTACTGATGAAATTAAAAATTGAAAATTAAAAGTTGAAGAATATTTACCATAACGATATCATGGACATGCTTATCCGCAGCGGAGAGGAAGGCATGAATGTGCGGAGGCTTGTGAAGCAGGTGTACAATCACCATTGCGACATGTTCACTGCGAGCATTGATTATGACCGCCTTTACAACCAGATACGAAGTTATTTGTGGCGTCAGTCGCAATTGAGATATTCGCCCATCGTGAGGTCGCGCCGAGGTCAGTATGCCCTGAAGTCCGATGTTGCCGTACAATTAGACATCTTCATCGACTTTCGCACGGACTCGGATTTTGACACCCCAGAACAGGCGGCTCCCGATGACGATCTTCGTCAATTGACATTGTTCTGAAATACAAGTTTTGAGCATAACGAAATAAACATAAATACGTATGAAAAAACATTTATCTATGATTCTTCTTGCAGCCTTGCTGGTGCTGGGATGCAACAAAGAGAGTTACTACCACACCATGGGCATCAACTATCCCAAAGCCTATAAGACAGTCTATGCCGACCAGGACTTAGATAGTGTGGTCATCTTCGTTACAGACAATTTCAGCCTCACCTCCAGCGCCACTTGGGTGCATTTGCCTGAGGGCACTGAAAACACGCAAGTGGAAAACTATTACAGAGTGGTGTATCAGTTGACAGCAATTGTCAATTTCGATGCCAATTCCACCGGAGAGGTGCGCGAGGCAGTCATCACTCTGCACAGCATGGGCAGCGATGATTGGGATCATACGGCGTACACCAAATTCTATCAGGATACGCTGCTCAACATCACAAATCCCCTGCCTGCCTATTCCTATAAAGATGGCACAAAGACGGGAGCCGCATTCCTTGATTCCCTTTATGCCGTTCAGGAGCCTGACACGCTGAAATTCCACGCATACGGTAACTGGACGCTTTCGGATTCGGAATTCGTCCATCCACGCGTAACCGCAGGCGTTGCTGGTGATCAGAAGGTGGTGCTGGACATCGACCCCAATGCAACTGAGGAGGAACGCGAAACTGTCGTTGTCCTGACCAGCCGCGGAGTGAGCAACAAAGTGAAGTACATTCAAAAGGTCACGAAAGATGAATCCGTTTAATAAGATTATCCTTGCGCTCTTTTGCTTCTTGGCTCAGGCGGGTTGGGCAGGAGTGCCCGATTCGGTATTTGTGAAAGTAAGTGCTCCCCACAATGGCAGTGGGCTCTTTCTGCAATGGAGCAGCGATGGACACTTTTGGCGTTCGGCCACGCAAGGTCGTATCTTGGGAAGTGACTTCGGAACATGGGGGGCTGAGAAGAAACTCTTTCAACCCAGTATTGCCCGAGGAAACGACGGATTGATGGTACTTGTCTTTCAGGTAAATGACCGCTCCAACCAGTTTGGAGTTACTGCCACACGCGACTTCATCCATTGGCGTCCGCAAGATTATCCTTATATGCAAGAGGTGGGGCAATGCCTGGCACCTGTCGTCCACACAGATGGAGAAGGTTATGTCGTCACATTCCACAATCGTGAGGGTCAGCGGTTTCAGACCACTTCAACCGACCTTGTACATTTTTCCACTCCTCAACAGACTGATAGTCCGTACATTGCTGCAGAAAGCCAGAAGGTGCCTTATCGTATGGTGAAGGCACTTATAGATTACCATCGTTCGGAAGAGGCGAAGTCGGTATTGGAAAACGAACTTGCACGCGACAACGAGCAGCGTTTTGCCGACCTCAGCGATTTGCGTGCGGAGATTGTGGTGGATGCTACGCAGGCAAAACCTATCAGCGACCATTTGATGGGCATATTCTTCGAGGACATCAACTATAGCGCAGACGGAGGCTTGTGGGCACAACTTGTTCAGAATGGAGACTTTGAGTACAATCCCCACGATCGCAAGGGCGACCAGAATTGGAACCAGACTACAGCCTGGCGACTTGTGGGCGAGGGCACTACACTGATAGAGGACTTCAATGGTGTCAGCGATCATAATTGTCATGCGGTGGCATTGGATGTGAAGACGCTCGGTGCTTCCTTCCAGAACCTCGGTTGGGACGGAATTGCTGTAAAGAAGGGTGAAAAGTATAACCTTTCGCTCTATTTGCAAGGCAAGGTTGTCGTCTCACTGCAAGAGGGCAATCGCACGTTGGCCTCTGCCACACTGAACGGAGGAAAGGGCTATTGGAAACATGTGAAGGCAGTTCTGCGTCCCACGCAGTCTTCGATATCGGCAGTCCTCGACATTCGTCCCGTGAAGGTTGGCACAGTGGCTCTTGATATGGTTTCGTTGATGCCTCAAGACACTTACAAGGGACACGGACTTCGTCGCGACCTTGCGGAAGCCCTCGAGGCCATTCATCCCACTTTTATGCGCTTTCCGGGCGGTTGTGTGGCTCATGGCGACGGACTTGGCAACATTTATCGCTGGAAGGAAACCATCGGTCCTCTGGAAGACCGTACGCCGCAACGCAATATCTGGGGATATCATCAGTCGCGCCAATTGGGCTACTATGAGTTTTTCCAGATGTGCGAGGATATGGGGATGGAACCTCTGCCTGTGCTCGCGGCTGGTGTGCCCTGCCAAAATTCGAGCGACGGTGGCGATGGTCAGCAGGGTGGCATCCCCATGGAGGATATGCCGGCTTATGTCCAAGACATCCTCGACCTTATAGAATGGGCCAATGGAGATGCTTCGACCGTCTGGGGGCGCAAACGTATCGAACAGGGTCATAAGACTCCCTTCAACCTCAAATATATCGGTATTGGCAACGAAGACCTTATCAGTCCAACCTTTGCCGAACGCTATCTGATGATTTGCAAGGCCATCAAAGAGAAATATCCTCACATCAAGGTTTGCGGAACAGCAGGTCCGTTCTATTGCGGAAGCGACTACGACGAAGGGTGGCGGTTGGCTACGGAAAATAGCGACATCATAGATATGGTCGATGAACATTACTACCAGTCGCCAGGATGGTTTGTTTACAATCAGGACTTCTATGACCAATACGACCGCACGGCTCCGAAAGTCTATCTTGGTGAGTGGGCCGCCCATGTTCCAGGTCGTCACAATAACATTGAAACGGCATTGTGCGAGGCTCTCTACTACTGCTCACTCGAGCGCAACGGCGATGTGGTGGAGATGTCGTCCTATGCTCCCCTTTTGGCTAAAGACCATCACACCCAATGGAGTCCTGACATGATTTACTTCAACAACACAGAGGTAAAGCCCACTGTAGGATACTATGCCCAAAAGATGTGCGGAAGCAGTCAGGGCAACCAGTATCTTACCTCTACACTTACCGTGAACAACGGAAAGAAGGGCGTGCGCGAGCGTCTGGCCGTAAGCACCGTGCGCGATAGCCATACGGGAAAGACCTATCTGAAACTGGTGAATATTCTGCCATGTCCCGTCATGGCTCACCTCTCGCTGGGCGGACTGCTCACGGGCGAAAAGGACTGCCATCGCACCTTGCTCACAGGAACTTACGACAGCACCACAGCACGTCCCACGGAGGACTTCGTGCGCTTGTCCGCCGACTGCGAGTATGTGATGCCCGCCTATTCGTTCACCTTGATAGAACTCTGAGACTATGAAGAAATTCTTGATAGCAACGGTTTGTGCCCTCCTCGTTGGAGCAGTTGTTCCTTGCACCTTGCTCCTTACCCCTTGCACCTCGCACCTCGGTACGGACGAAACTTACCTCTACTTGCGCCCTACGGACACTCCCGATACCGTCCGCGCTCGCCTCTCTGAACTTGGTGTTCGCACCACGGGTTTCTCACTTCTCAATCGGCTGTTGGACTATAAGGTGCGCTCGGGCCGCTATGCCGTCCGCTCAGGTGAGAACCTGCTCACACTCTTCCGCAGCCTCCGCAACGGGCAGCAGGAACCCTTGAACCTTACCATACCCTCCGTCCGCACCCTCGACCGCCTCGCGGGTTACTTAGGCGAACGTCTGATGGTGGACTCCGCTGCGTTTGCCTCTGCCTTCCGCGACTCGGCTCGCTGTGCCACACTGGGCTACACAACAGAGACACTGCCCGCCCTCTTCATTCCCAACACCTATCAAGTCTATTGGGACACGTCGCTCGACGATTTCTTGGAGCGTATGCAGCGTGAGAACGAGACCTTCTGGAACCAGGAACGCAGCCAAAAGGCAAAGGCGATGGGCATGAGTTACGAAGAGGTGATAACCTTGGCGAGCATCGTCGACGAGGAAACGGCCAACAACGGCGAGAAGCCCATGATTGCGGGCATGTATCTCAAGCGCCTTTCCATCGGCATGCCCTTGCAGGCCGACCCAACCGTGAAGTTTGCCGTAGGCGACTTCTCCCTGCGCCGCATCCGTGGCGAGCACCTGAAGGTGGAGAGCCCCTACAACACCTATCGCAACACAGGACTGCCTCCAGGCCCCATTCGCATACCCTCCGTAGCAGGCATCGATGCCGTGCTTAACCACGTTCCCCACGACTATCTCTATATGTGTGCCAAGGAAGATTTCTCAGGCACTCACAACTTCGCCCGCACATACGCCGAGCACCAGCAGAATGCCCGCCGATACATCCGTGCCCTGAACGAAAGGGGCATCAAGTGAAACCACAGCCGACTATGAAACAGAATCTCCAACTATTTCTTATCCTATTATTTGCGGCAGGGACGGTTACGGCCCAGCCCATTTCGCTTGACCTCCGAGACAGCCTCGCGCGTACCTCTTATTATACCTCCGTCCAAGTGCCAGACGGCAACTATCGCGTCTCCGTCACGCTGGGTAGCAAGAAGTTTGCGGGCAGCACTACCGTGCGTGCTGAGAGCCGACGACTCTTCATCGAGAATGAACCCACCCGGAAGGGAGAGACGAAGACCATCTCCTTCCTCGTCAATAAGCGCACACCGCGTATCAACGACCGCGAAAGCGTGCGCATCAAGGAACGTGAACGCACGAAACTCAACTGGGATGATTTGCTGACACTGGAGATTACGGGCGACCGTCAGGCCGTAACCCGTATGACCATCGAGCGCGACACCGTGGCACCCACTGTATTCCTTTGCGGGAATTCGACCGTCGTTGACCAAGACGATGAGCCTTGGGCCTCCTGGGGACAGATGATTACACGATGGTTTACGGACTCTGTATGCTTTTGCAATTTGGCTGAGAGCGGCGAGACGGCCAGCACGTTCATCGCTGTCGGACGACTGAAGAAAGCCATCTCGATGATGAAGCCCGGCGACTACATTTTCATGGAGTTCGGCCACAACGACCAAAAGCAGAAACAGCCCGGAGCGGGTGCCTACTACAACTTTGCCACGGCTCTGAAGACCTTCGTCGATGAAGCCCGTCAGCGCGGAGCCACCCCCATCTTCGTCACCCCTACCCAGCGCCGTTCCTTTGATCGCGAAGGGCACATACGCGAAACGCATGCCGACTACCCCGAGGCCATGGAGTGGGTGGCTCAGCGAGAGCATTGTCCCCTCATCGACCTCCACCAGATGACGCGCGCCCTCTTCGAGGCCATGGGCGAGGAGGGGTCGAAGCGAGCCTTCGTCCACTATCCTGCTGGCAGTTACCCCGGTCAGACGAAGCCCTTTGCCGACAACACTCACTTCAATCCATACGGAGCCTATCAAATTGCCAAATGCGTCATCGAGGGCTTGCTCAATGCCGATATTCCTTTCACTCGCTACCTGCGACCCGAATATCCGATAGGCTACGACCCTGCCTGTCCCGACGACCCAACCACCTTTCACTGGGTGGACAGCCGCCACATCGACTTCGTAAAGCCTGATGGAAACTAATGGCATTTGCCATTTTTAACATTTTTTCCATTAAACATTTGCCGTTTGCCATTTTTTTTGTACCTTTGCAGTCGCAAAGAGAGAAGATGCCGAATTGTTGGAGTAGCGAGCGTAACGCCAAATACATTGGGACTACCGAGTCACGACAACAATCTGGATTTTTTCTAAGGAAAAAGCCGAATTGGCTCAGTTGGTAGAGCAACGCATTCGTAATGCGTGGGTCGGCGGTTCGAGTCCGCCATTCGGCTCTTTTATTGTAACATAGTCTTTCCCACTTCTTTTCGTATTCGTTTTCGTGTTTCTCGTCGCGAATCGGATTCTGGTGCAAAGGTACTGCAATTCCGCGAAGGGCAAAACTTTTTGCGCGACATATAAAGCACCAGATACCCTCCCCGTTTCTTTTGTATCTTGTAGTGCTATTCTGGGGCGAGAAGCACAGTATTCTTGTTGGCCACGACATAGTATGGCGGAACACGGAAGAATACTATTGCGCGCGGACTATCCCCCCAAATCTAAAACGACTACTCCAGTTCCACGACCGTGATGCCGGCACCGCCCAGTTGGATGTGCTCGTCGTGGGCGGAACGAACCTGAGGCACGGTCTGGAGATATTGGCGGATGAGTTGGCGCAAGATGCCGTTGCCCGTACCGTGGAGTATGCGCACACGGGAGGCTCCCACCAGGATAGCATCGTCAATGTAGGAGGTGACGGCCTGGAGGGTTTCGTCGCCTCGCATACCGCGGACATCGATTTCCTGTCGGAAGGTGAGTTGCTTCTTGTGGATTTGCGAAGTGACGGAGGATAGTATGCTGGACAGTGCTGAGAGTTTGTCGGCAGAGGATTGTGGCTCCTTGCGCGTGGAGGGCTTTGTGGCTGTTTCGAGCATGTCGAGGGGTAGGGTAGTACGGATGAGTCCAAAGAGGACAACGGCCTTGCGCCCCTTGATTTGTTCGATGGTGCCCGTGGTGGTCTGGCCTTTCATGCGCACGGATGCTCCGACGGCAAGGCGTTGGGCATCGGCCTCCTGTCCACTGGGGGCAGCCGTGGCGGGGCGAGCCTCCGTGGCGACTGGCGTGTGGGGCTGGGGGGCAGCAGCAGTGTTTTTTCGCTGCTCGCGCCGCTGCTTGCGTGCCAGTATCTGTTGCATCTTGCGGTCTATGGCATCGCTCTTCTCTTTTTCCTCTTGACTGAGGGTGCTGCGGAAGTCGTCAAGTTCCTTGCGTGCCTGGCGGGTGCGCGCCTTCTCGGCTTGGGCTTCCTTGATTTCGCGTATTGTGTTCTCGACTACGGCGTTGCTCTCGCTGAGGATGTCCTCGGCCTGTTGCTTGGCGCTGGCAATGATTTCCTTGCGCTGGCGCTGGAGGTCGGCTATCTCTGCTTCGTAGCGGACAATGGTTTTCTCAATATCCTTTTCGCGCTGGTGGATGTTCTGGCGCTTGCTTTCCCAGTAACGCTTGTCGCGGGCTATGTCGAGCAGGTAGCGGTCAGCATTGATGTATTCCTTGCCTACAATTTCGGATGCGTCGGCAATGACATCCTCGGGAATGCCTATCTTGCGTGCTATCTCTATGGCGAAACTGCTGCCAGGGTGCCCGATTTCGAGTCGGAAGAGGGCCTGCATCTGCTGGCGGTCGTAGAGCATGGAGCCGTTGACGACTCCCTCGTTGCTGTCGGCAAACTGTTTGAGGTTTTGGTAGTGTGTGGTGATGATGGCATAGGTCTTGTTCCTTACGAAGCATCGTAGCATGGCCTCTGCCAACGCGCCGCCGATGGTGGGTTCCGTGCCGCTGCCAAATTCGTCGATGAGCAGCAGGCTGGAGGTGTTGCACTGACGCATCATTTGCTTCATGTTGAGCAGGTGGGAGGAGTAGGTGGAGAGGTCGTCGGCAATACTTTGTTCGTCGCCGATGTCAATCAGTATCTTGTTGAAGATGCCTACGTGAGAGTTTTCGCCGACAGGGATGGGCAGACCGCATTGGAGCATGTATTGGAGCAGCCCGACGGTCTTCAGGCAGACGCTCTTGCCGCCTGCGTTGGGACCGCTGATGATGAGTATGCGCTCCTTGGCTTTGAGGACGATGTCGAGCGGCACCACTTTCTTTTCGTGGCGGCGCAGTTTCATCTCGAGCAGCGGATGGCGGGCTTGTGTCCAGTCGATGAGGGGGAAACTTTTTACTTCGGGAATGATGGCTCCGATTTGTTGCCCCAGACGGTGCTTTGCCAGCGCCAGTTCGAGGTTGGCAAGGAACTCATAGGCTCGCAATAGTTCGGGTATGTTAGGGCGAAGAATGTCGGTAAACGACTGTAGGATGCGTATCACCTCGCGCTTCTCCTCGGCTTCCAGTTCGCGCAGGTTGTTGTTGGCCTCCACGACTGCTGCGGGTTCGACAAAGATGGTCTTACCGGAGGCACTTTCGCCGTGTACGATGCCTCGGATGCGCCGTTTCAGTGCTGGTGCCACGGGGATGACTAAGCGGCCGTCGCGCAAGCTGGGCATGACATTGGCTTCGATAAGGCCTTCCTGCTTGGCACTGTCGAGGATGCTGTTCAGCGTGCGGCTCACGCTGCCCTCTGTGCGGCGCAGTTCGCGCCGCAGGCGCAGGAGTTCCTGGCTGGCTCCGTCCTTGACATGGCCAAAACGGTCGAGTATGGACTCAATGTGCTGCGTGACTGTGTAAAAGGTGAAGACGCCCTCTGCCATCTTGCTCAAGGCTGGGTAGGGCGTTTCCTCGTTGCGAATGACACGAATCCACGAGTGCATGGTGTCGAGCGAACGCTTCAGTTCCCACATCTCACTTTCTTCCAGATAGACTCCCTCGACGCGGATGCGCTTGACGGCTCTGCGCATGTCGCAGAAGTCTTCTCCCGGCATTTGCAACTCTGTGTCGAGTATCTCTCCGATTTCTTCCACTTGTGCCAGTCGGTCGCGTATCTGCTCAATGTCAGTCATGAAGGCCATTTCCTCCACTCGGTCGGTGCCCAACTTACTGATGCAGTGACCTTTCAACAGGGTGCGCACCTCGTCAAATTCGAGTTTCTTCTCTATGGCAGCACTGTCGCTGTGCCCTTCTTGGGGAGAGGGATTATTGTTGCTATTTTTGTTTTTCTCTATTTCCATTTTGTTAAAAGGCTAAAGATTGAGCATTGGGCATTCTTTATTTTTTCAATGTTTCAATGTTCTAATGTAGGTTCTTTTCAGGATACATTGTATTCCACCAGGTGGGATTGTCCTTCAGCCATCGTTCAAACCAAGCATATATGGTGTTTTGCCACTTGATGCGCTTCGAGTAGTCGAGGATATGGTGGTTCTGACCCTTTACGGTGACGAATGCGGTTTCGCGGCCAAGTATCTTGAGGGCGGTGAACATCTGAATACTCTCGTTGATGGGTACATTCGTATCATCGCTCCCGTGCATGAACAGGATAGGAGTATGGACGCGGTCGGCAAGTGTCAGCGGCGCATGGTCGGTGAAGAGTTCACGATTGTTCCAGGGATAACTGTTGGCAGCCGAAATGGTGCTGTAAGAATAGCCCCAGTATCCATAGCCCCAATAACTTGTCGGGTCGCTGATGCCTGCGTGGCTCATTGCGGCGGCAAAGATGTCAGTTTGCGTCTGCAGGTACATCGTCATGAATCCTCCGTAGGAAGCACCAAGGCAACCAATCTTCTTGTCGTTCACAAAGGGATGTTCCTTGCAGAACTGCTTGGTGCCCTGTATGATGTCTTGTGCCGTATAGTCGCCATAGGCATTGACATGGCGGGCGGCAAACTCTTGTCCGAAACCTGTGCATCCCGAAGGCTGAATCACATAAACTACATATCCCATTGCTGCCCATCCGTGGAACGAATAGTAACTGTCGAGATAGCGTCCTACAGGCGAACAGCCGCCATAGTAATAGACAAGCATAGGATATTTCTTTGAGTCATCGAAGTGGGGTGGCAGGTAATAGCGCCCATATATGGTGTCTCCGCGTTCGGCCTGAAAGTTCCATTCGCCAAATTCGCCCAATTGTATATCCTTCATGCGCTCGGCATCAAGGTCCTCAATCAGCGTTTCCTTGCCTTTCTTCAAATCGTAGGTGTAAAGGCGGTCGCTGTTGGAATGTCCTTGTCCATAGTAGGTCAGCGTGGGCATTTCGTCTGCGATGTCGAATCGCATGACGTAGCGTTCCGTCAGCGGCAGCATTTGGTAACGACCTGTTTGGGGGTCGATGCGGAATATGTCCTGATTGTCGTGGTTCTCGCACAATGCATAAATCATACCGTCTGACTTGGACCACTGCCAGTTCATGATGTTCGGATTAAAATCTGCTGTCAATGGAGTCACTTGCTTCGTGTTGAGGCCTATGCGGAAGAGCTCCTGCTGAATCATCGATGGAGTCATGTCTTTTGGGGTACGATTGCCGATGCCGCCAAAGGCTTCTGGACTGCCTTGGAAGACAATGTACTTGCCGTCAGGACTCCATTGTCCCTGCCCTGCAAAACCATCGTGGGCGAAAAGGGTGTCAGCGTGCATGGTTTCGAGGTCGAGGAGAACGGCAGTAGTAAAGGTGAAAGGGCGTTTCTCAATATCGTTCTCAAAGATGTGTAGCAACATGTGCCTGCCATCGGGACTCATGGCTGCTCCCACATTGTGCTGGCCTTTGGTGATGTCGCGCAGTTGTCCGGTGGAGACATCCATAATCTTTATATTGGAGCGGTCGCGCCATCCTGGTTGGCGGTCATCCGGTACCAGCACCTGGAACACTTCGTCGTCTTCGCGTGGTCCTTTTGTCTCATCGTAGATTAACATCTGGCGTTCCCCCGGCAGGAAGTATCCTCGCTGGTTTTGCGGGTCGGTAAAGAATGTTTCGCGCTTACCGGTTTCAGCATCTACCGTTTCGTATTGTGTGGTTTTGTCGCTCAATGTGCGCGACGAAATGTAGCGATGTCCCGTGCTTGCCCATTGGTGGAAGTCGCTGACAACCATTCGCCTGCCCGTCTTCGTGTCGATGAGGTAATCTGTACGATTCACGCTGGCATCGGTTTGCGTCAGGCTTTTGCTTTGACGTAGAAAGCGTCCGTCGGCACTAATGCTGATGCCGCTCATGCGCTCTCCGTACATCAGGGTCTTGAGCGTATATGGGGCTTTGCCCGAGGGGTTGACGCTGACCTCCTGTTCCGATTCAACTGCCACACGCAAGGTGTCGGCTTTGTCTTTGCTTTGACGTATCTTCAGTGCCACTTCATGTCGCCCAGGCACCAGATTCTGCTCCCCGCCGCCTTCTTGTCCGTCAACATAGAGTTTGTAGTCGGCGAGTCCGCGAACGTCGATCTTTACTTTTGCGAAACTTTCATTCTGTATCGTAAATCCAGCCACACGAACTGCATCCTGCGTGGGAGCTGGCAATATGGAGTCGGTGGTCTCTGCGCCTCCTCGCCACGACTGTGGACTTACGCTGCTGTCCATGAGGCTTTTAGCCATATCCCATGCCTTGCCGTTAACGTCTGTGGTGTCGGTAAGGAACGGGTGCTGTGCGGTGAATGGTTGGGTCAAACGCCACTGGTGAACTTCAGTCCTCTCTGCGTAGGCAAAGTTGGTTGCAAGGATTGTTGCGATGAATACTAACTTACAGGGTCTCATATCTCTTTTCTTTTCTGTGTTCTAAATTTGTGGCGAAGATACAAAATAATTCTCAATATTTTATTGTTTTTGCCTTACATTTTATATTATTCATTTGCCATTTGATATTTTTATTCCTATCTTTGTTCCCCAAGAACAGAACATCTAACATAAAAAATATCATGGGAAAAGTCTTGATTATCGGTGCTGGCGGCGTGGCTACGGTGGCAGCGCACAAGGTTTGTCAGAAACCTGACGTATTTACGGAAGTAATGATTGCCAGCCGCACGAAGCGGAAGTGCGATGCACTGGCCGAGGTATTGAACAAGAAGTATGGTTCCCACGTGCAGACGGCACAGGTGGATGCCGACAGCGTGGAGGAACTGGTGAAACTGCTCTCCGCCTACAAGCCCGACATCGTGATGAACCTCGCCCTGCCGTATCAGGACCTGACCATCATGGAGGCTTGCCTGCAGACGGGTTGCAACTATCTGGACACGGCGAACTACGAGCCGAAGGACGAGGCGCACTTCGAGTACTCCTGGCAGTGGGCCTACCGCGAGCGTTTCGAGAAGGCAGGGCTCTGCGCCATCCTCGGCTGCGGATTCGACCCGGGCGTGACGAGCATCTACACGGCATACGCCGCCAAGCACTACTTCGACGAGATTCACTATCTGGACATCGTGGACTGCAACGCCGGCAACCACCACAAGGCTTTTGCCACGAACTTCAACCCCGAGATTAACATCCGCGAGATTTCGCAGAAGGGTCTCTACTGGGAGGACGGCCGATGGGTGGAGACGGAGCCGATGGAAATCCACCAGACGCTCTATTACCCGAACATCGGCCCGAAGGAGAGTTACCTGCTGCACCACGAGGAGATAGAGAGCCTCGTCATCAACTATCCCACCATCCGCCGCGCACGCTTCTGGATGACCTTCGGACAGCAGTACCTCAACTACCTGGACGTCATCCAGAACATCGGCATGGCCCGCATCGACGAAATCGAGTACAAGGCTCCGAAGGCCGACGGCACGGGCGACGCTGTAGTGAAGATAGTCCCCCTGCAGTTCCTGAAGGCCGTGCTGCCCAACCCGCAGGACCTCGGCGAGAACTACGACGGCGAGACCAGCATCGGCTGCCGCATCCGTGGCATCAAGGACGGCGAGGAGCGCACATACTATGTCTATAACAACTGCTCGCACCAGGCGGCCTACGAGGAGACGGGGATGCAGGGTGTCTCGTACACCACGGGCGTGCCGGCCATGATTGGCGCGATGATGTTCCTCACGGGCAAGTGGGCGAAGCCCGGCGTGCACAACGTCGAGGAGTTCGACCCCGACCCCTTCATGGAGCGTCTGAACCAGGACGGCCTGCCCTGGCAGGAAATGTTCAATGTGGATTTGGAGTTTGATTGAATCTTGAGTGAGAAGTGAGAGGTGAGAAGTGAGAAGAGGAATGTTTTTGAAAATGGTTTCCAATGAAAAGTGATAACAACGACTTCTTTTACCGCAAATTGGATGTTTACCACAATTCCAAAAGGATAGTGGCCAATGTTTACGCCTTGACAAAGAAGTTCCCCACGCAGGAGCAGTATGGGCTGACTAATCAACTCCAGAGAGCCGCCATTTCCATCCCCTCCAATATTGCTGAAGGGATGGGGCGTTTTTCGGTCAAGGAGCGCATGCATTTCCTTGAGATTGCAGGCGGGTCGCTTATGGAGACTATGTGCCAACTGGAAATTGCTGAAATGCTCGGATATATCTCTCAGCAGACTCTCGATTCGATGGAGCAACTCATACAGGAAACTGTAAAGATGTTGGTAGGATTAAGAAACAGTATGAATAAAGATAAATAAAGTATAATCGTAAAAGTGGAGGCTGGGCAGCAGGCAGAGGTATCCTCTTCTCACTTAGAGGTATCCTCTTCTCACTTCTCACTTCTCACTTTTCACTAAAAAACAACAACTATGGCAAAGAAAATTGAAGAAATGGCGGCTGCCACGAACGCCAGCGAGAAACTGAAGGCGTTGCAGGCAGCCATGTCGAAGATAGAGAAGGACTTCGGCAAGGGCAGCATCATGAAACTGGGCGACGAGCGCATCGAGGACGTGGAGGTAATCCCGTCGGGCAGCATCGCGCTGGATGCCGCGCTGGGCGTGGGCGGCTACCCCAAGGGACGCATCATCGAGATATACGGCCCCGAGTCCTCGGGCAAGACCACGCTGGCCATACACGCCATTGCCGAGGCGCAGAAGCAGGGCGGCATCGCGGCCTTCATCGATGCCGAGCACGCCTTCGACCGCTTCTATGCCCAGAAACTGGGCGTGGACGTCGATAACCTGTGGATATCGCAGCCCGACAACGGCGAGCAGGCGCTGGAGATTGCCGACCAACTCATCCGCTCCTCGGCCATCGACATCATCGTCATCGACTCCGTGGCCGCACTGACCCCGAAGGCCGAAATCGAGGGCGACATGGGCGAGAACAAGGTGGGCCTGCAGGCGCGGCTGATGAGCCAGGCACTGAGGAAGCTGACCGCCACCGTGTCGAAGACGAAGACCACGTGCATCTTCATCAACCAGCTGCGCGAGAAGATAGGCCTCCCGTTCGGCAACCCCGAGACCACGACGGGCGGCAACGCGCTGAAGTTCTACGCCTCCGTGCGACTGGACATCCGCAAGAGCACGGCCATCAAGGACGGCGACCAGGTGCTGGGCAACCTGGTGAGGGTGAAGGTGGTGAAGAACAAGGTGGCGCCCCCGTTCCGCAAGGCCGAGTTCGAAATCATGTTCGGCGAGGGCATCAGCCGCGTGGGCGAAATCGTGGACCTCGGCGTCGAGTACGGCATACTGAGGAAGTCGGGCTCGTGGTTCAGCTACGACGAGAGCCGCATCGGGCAGGGGCGCGACGCCGTGAAGGCCATCCTGCGCGACAATCCCGAACTGTGCGACGAAATCGCCGACAAGATATTCCAGGCCATGGCCCACACGCCCGCCGCCGTGCAGGAGGCCAAGGAGCAGGAGCGCGAGCTGGGGGACTGACCGACGGGACGGAGAGACACATGACCCTGCGCGCGCGTATATATAAATAATGTATAAGAAAGCGGGCCCGACGGCCCCGACAGCAACGGCGAGGGCATCACGGGGTAAGGACCGTGACTGACTGATTCTCCCCCTAAGGTAGGGGGAGTACCCCGAAGGGGGGAGGGAGTATGCCGGCATCGGCCTCTGCTTCCTCCCCCTGTTCATGCGCCCCCGCCCTGCGGGCCTCCGTCGTAATCATAGATTACTCCCCTCGGGCACTGATTGCCAAAGGGCAATCATCTAAAGACCCTCTTCGACTCTATCTCAGAGGGGGATTTTTGTGGACTATACGGAGTACGCGCGGTGGACTATACGGAGTACGCACGGTGGACTATACGGAATACGCATGGTGGACTATACGGAATACGCACGGTGGACTATACTAAGGTCAGGGGGGTACTTATAGTATAGGTACCCTGGTGACTTATACGGAGTCCGCATGGGTACTTATAGTATAGTCCAAATAACCCTCTCCATATAGTCCCAATGGGGCTTCGGCGAAAATCCCACGGTGGACTATAGTATAGGTACCCTCTGGACTTATAGTATAGGTAGCCTGACGACCCCTTGCTTACCCCGCCTCCACCTGCCATAATGTCGCGAATTACGCCACATTTCTCTTCTCACCTCCCACTTCCCACCTCTCACTCCCCACTTTGGCACGCCCTTTGTTACTGCCTAAGTGTGTAATTCCTCAAAATCACTAAATCACTAAATAAATACAATTATGGGAAAGATTATTGGAATCGACCTGGGTACCACAAACTCCTGTGTATCCGTATTTGAGGGCAACGAGCCCGTAGTTATCGCCAACTCGGAGGGCAAGCGCACGACCCCCTCCGTCGTGGCATTCGTAGAGGGAGGCGAGCGCAAGGTGGGCGACCCCGCCAAGCGACAGGCCATCACCAACCCGAAGAAAACCATCTTCTCCATCAAACGCTTCATGGGCGAGACCTACGACCAGGTGCAGAAGGAAATCCAGCGCGTGCCGTACAGCGTAGTGCGCGGCGACAACAACACACCGCGCGTCGACATCGACGGACGCCAGTACACACCGCAGGAAATCTCCGCCATGATACTGCAGAAGATGAAGAAAACCGCCGAAGACTATCTGGGACAGGAAGTTACAGAGGCCGTCATCACCGTGCCCGCCTACTTCTCCGACTCCCAGCGTCAGGCCACCAAGGAGGCCGGACAGATAGCCGGACTCGACGTGAAGCGCATCGTCAACGAACCCACCGCAGCCGCTCTGGCATACGGCGTCGACAAGGCCAACAAGGACATGAAGATAGCCGTCTTCGACCTCGGCGGCGGCACGTTCGATATCTCCATTCTGGAGTTCGGCAGCGGTGTGTTCGAGGTACTGAGCACCAACGGCGACACCCACCTGGGCGGCGACGACTTCGACCAAGTCATCATCGACTGGCTGGCCAACGGATTCAAGGCCGAGGAAGGCGTGGACCTGAAGCAAGACCCCATGGCACTGCAGCGTCTCAAGGAGGCCGCCGAGAAGGCAAAGATTGAACTCTCCAGCACCACCTCCACCGAAATCAACCTCCCCTACATCACGGCCGTAGGCGGCGTGCCCAAGCACCTCGTGAAGACCCTCACCCGCGCCGAGTTCGAGCGCCTCTCCGACAGCCTCATACAGGCCTGCAAGGTGCCCTGCCAGAACGCCATGCGCGACGCAGGACTCTCCAACTCCGACATCGACGAGGTCATCCTCGTGGGCGGCTCCAGCCGCATCCCCGCCGTGCAGAAGATGGTAGCCGACTTCTTCGGCAAGGAACCCTCGAAGGGCGTCAATCCCGACGAAGTGGTGGCCGTAGGTGCCAGCATCCAGGGCGCCGTCCTCACGGGCGACAAGAGCGACATCGTACTGCTCGACGTAACGCCCCTCAGCATGGGCATCGAGACCCTCGGCGGCGTGATGACCCGACTCATCGACGCCAACACCACCATCCCCTGCAAGAAGTCCGAAACCTTCTCCACCGCAGCCGACAACCAGACCGCCGTCACCATCCATGTCCTCCAGGGCGAGCGTCCCATGGCCAGCCAGAACAAGTCCGTCGGCCACTTCAACCTCGAAGGCATCGCACCCGCACGTCGCGGCGTGCCCCAGATTGAGGTAACCTTCGACATCGACGCCAACGGCATCCTGAATGTCAGTGCCAAGGACAAGGCCACGGGCAAGGAACAGAGCATCCGCATCGAAGCCTCCAGCGGCCTCTCGAAGGAGGAAATCGAGCGCATGAAGGCCGAGGCCGAAGCCAACGCCGAAAGCGACAAGAAGGAGCGCGAGAAGATTGACAAACTCAACCAGGCCGACTCGATGATTTTCCAGACCGAGAACATGCTCAAGGAGAGCGGCGACAAACTCCCCGCCGACGTGAAGGCCGAAGTCGAGGCCGCCCTCAACAAACTCCGCGATGCCCACAAGGCACAGGACGTTGCCGCCATCGACGCCGCCACCGCAGAACTGAACAACGCTGCCCAGAAGATGTACCAGGCAGCCCAGCAGGCAGGCGCAGGTCAGCCCGGTGCAGGCCCTGATGCCGGCTTCGGTGGCGCAGGCTTCCAGGGCGGTCAGGCCGGTCCTCAGCCCGGCTCCCAGCCCAACGGTGGCAAGGACGACATCCAGGACGCCGACTTCGAGGAGGTGAAGTAAGGCTTAGATAATCAACAATGACAATCGGAAACCAAATCCGTGTAGCTCTCTGAGTTACGCGGATTTGCCGTTTTCGAAGGGACTACCGTACGCCTGTTGCCGCGTGTGAAGTGCCTGTCCTCACCGCCATAGGTGAACAGATGACGCTTGTCGTAGTATGCCGTTGCGCCGTCGGGCTTCACAAAGTAGCACCGATTGTAGTACTTGCCTGCCTCACGATAGTATGCTTTGCGATGGAACAAAGATTTCCAATATTCTTGCATTATTTTGTTTCATTCATTATCTTTGTAGGCGGAACCATGAAAATCGACACATGAATTGTCAAAACTTACGGCGCTTCTTGGCTTGCTGCTCGGTGTGCATCCTTGCTCTCTCGCTCTCGGCACAGGAGAGCGTCGCCCTGTCCGATGGTTGGACTTTCCGTCAGGAACGGCTTCACAACTGGCATCCTGCCAAGGTGCCTGGCACGGTTCATACCGACCTTATGGCTTTGGGCATCATCGAAGACCCGTTCCTGGAGATGAACGAGCGTTCCGTGCAGTGGATAGACAAGGAAGATTGGCTCTATGACAACCACTTCGTGGTGACCGAGACACAGCAGCGGAGGGCTCGTCGTGAACTCACCTTCTACGGCCTTGACACCTATGCCGATGTGTGGCTCAATGATTCACTTATCCTGCAGGCAGACAATATGTTCCGCACATGGCGTGTAGATGTCACCCGACTGACGCACGTCGGTGAGAACCACCTGCGCGTGCGCCTCTGTTCGCCCGTCCAGAAGGATTTGCCCAAGTGGCAGGAATACCCCCACCAGTACTATGCCACTTCCGACCAAAGTCAGAATGGCGGGTTGCTCGACCGCCAACTTTCTCCCTTCGCACGCAAGGCAGGCTACCACTATGGATGGGATTGGGTTCGGATCTTTGCTGGAACCGATGGACTTGATGACCTTCTGCCTGCGACTCCTGGTCTTTACCACCACTTGGACGCTGACCGAGCCTGACTTGTTGGGTTTCTTGCGTACAAACATGCTGCAAAGATAGCACGGGACACCCAAAAAACCAAATCTTCAGGAACTTTTCTACTGAAAATCAATCGTTTAATTTTTCAGAGTTCAAAAGTGGCGAAAACAGGAGCAATACTAAACCGCTACATACCACAAACAAATGAGAAGGAAGTCCTCGCGACTTCCTTCTTTGCGTTGTATGTGAATGTATCCGTCCCTTGGTTCTGCAATTTCGTGTCGTCGCGACTTCGCATATTTGTCTTTTTTTGCCTTATTAACTTAAAAAAGTTAACATTCGCTTTGCGATGTTGTAAAAAAAACTTAAATTTGATGCGTTTTGTAGGCTTTTTGTGGCCTGATGCATGACAAAAGACAATAAAAATAACATAAAAACAACAATGAAAAACAGTATTCTAAGGCGAAGAATTGCTCGTATGGCGGTTCCCGTTTGTGCTGCTTTCCTATTAGGCGCAGGCCTGACCTCCTGTGAGGACGACCTCTTGGTCGGTCAGCCCTCGTGGCTTGGGGAGAGCATTTACGACGAACTGGACCAGCGTGGCAACTTTACGCAAACCCTGAGTCTGATTAACGCTCAGGACGAAGACTACGTCTCGCTGCTGAAGAAAACGGGTTCGAAGACGCTGTTTGTGGCTGACGATGAAGCGTGGCAGCGTTTCTATGCGAACAATCCGTGGGGCGTCAAGTCTATCGATGGGATGACAAATGCCCAGCGCAAGCTTCTTTTCAAATCCAACATCCTGACCAGTGCCTACTTGCTGGAGTTGTTGGGCAATCTGCCTGGGGAAACACCTACGGAGGGCGCCTGTATGCGTCGCGGTACGGAACTCTCGGGCATGGATTCCGTGCAGTATTTGCCCAATGCAAAGTTCCCTGTGGTGAATGTGGTGCGCCGCAACACCGATACGGGAGAGCAAATAGACTATTGGTCGGAGGTTCGTGGCAAGGATGGTATATTCCTGGCTCCGAAGTGGGATGATGCGCTGAATGACTTTGAATCGCCCACGATGATACACTTCATGGAGCGTTTCATGAAGAACAACAACATCAGTAGCGACGACGTGAAGTTCCTGACCAATGGCGAAATCCAAAGCAACAATGGCTCGTTCATCAACGGTAAGGTGGTGTGCGAGAACTTGGAGCCCGAAAGCGACCCGAAGAACATTCGTCACGACATCACTTGCCAGAATGGTTACATCCACCAACTGGAGGATGTGGCACTGCCGCTGGATAATATGGCAAATGTCATTGCCAATAACGCTCAGTTCAGTATCTACAACCGACTGCTGGAGCGCTTCAGCATCCCCTATTACGATGCTGTTGCCAACCGCGAGTTCCATCGCATCTATGGTGGCAACCTGGAGGACAGCGTGTATGTGCGCCGTTTCTTCAACGACCACGATTCGTGGAAACTGACAACGACGAACAAGAATGTGACCGTATCCACGACTCTGCCGTACGATCCGGGATGGAATCGCTACCGACTGAATACTACCAGTACCAGCGTTACTTTCCGCAACGATGCTGCCGTAATGTTGGTGCCCACGGATGATGCCATGAGGAGTTATCTGGAAGGGGACGGGGCTGACCTGCAGGCACGTTATGCCGATGCAGGCCCAGGCGAAACAGCATGGGACAATGCTCCCGACGCTGTGGTGCTGCCCTTGTTGCAGAACACAATGCTGACCAGCCTGAAGGCTGCCGTGCCCAGTCAGTTCCAGAATATCAACAACTCGGCTGGCGAGCGCATGGGCGTGGAGATGAAAGACATCGACCAAGTGCTGTGGGCATGCAACGGTGTCGTTTATCAGACCAACAAGGTATATGTCGCTCCGGAATATGTGAGTGTGTATTATCCCTGTATCATCCGTGCCGACGAGGATCTGCGCTGTGTGTATGCCACCGTCGAAGAGGATAACAAGACGCAAGGTGGTGAGGGCTTCCGTGCTTATCTGACAAACATGGGTTCGAAGTACAGTTTCATCATTCCTACGAACAATGCCTTGCAGACCTATTTCGACCCCGTGAGCTACAAGCGTACCGACTCTCGTGGCGAATCCACGGCTGTAGCCTATAAGTTCTATGTGAACGACAAGAGTAGTCTGGCTGCCTATCCCCATTTGGTGGATTGGACGAACGTGGACGAGCGCGGACATGGTGCCATAGAGGAAACTACGACCACCAAGGTATCGCTCTCGACAGGTCAGAGTGGCGATGTATTCAACCACTTCAAGGACATCTTCAATTCGTCGCTTTGCACCAGTGCCATCCAATGGCTGCCTTCGGAAAGTTATCCTCAGCGTTTCTTCCTCTCGAAGAGTGGCGGTCCTATCGTTGTAGAATGGGATGAGGCAACTCGCAAGGTGAAGGGCGTGGCTGGTTCGTTCCAATACGAGCACAACTACTTCATTCCCGTAACAGAGGTCTTTGACAAAAATAATGAAGGTAATGGTTTTAGCTTTATCGTGGATGAAGAGCCTCTGATGAGCACTTTTGTCAGTCCCGATTCAGCCTTGCACGATGTGCGTTACGCTGACCAGTTCGGCTCGTTCGGCGAATTTGTGGGCGGTGCATTGGAAAATCGTATCAACGAGGCTTATGCGAGCCATGCCACGATGGACTACAGCCTGACCAATCTCAACAACTATCACTACACTATCTATGTTCCCACAAACGCCAGCGTGGATGCCCTTGTGGCAAGCCATAAGTTGCCTACCTGGGATGTAGTGGACGAGACAGAAAAGGCATTGGTGGAACTGAAGGATATTTTTGACAATCCCTACGTGACCGCCGACTCCGTAGATACAAAGACTGGAAAGACCGTGACCTATGTCGTGACGGACGAGGACGGCAATCCCGTGATGAAATATACTGCCGAAGAAATGCAGCAGCATACTGCCGACTCCCTCTATTTGGAGGAACAGGTGGCGCGCATGAAGAATGTTATCTCGAACTTCGTGAACTATCACATTCAGGATAACTCGGTGTTCATCGACGGTGAGGAACATGCCAACGACGTGTACGAAACGGCTTGTCTGGACACTTTGACCAACCGCTTCGTGAAGGTTTATGTATCCTATACGCGCGGCGGCGATATGGTGATAACAGACAACTGTGGCAACCGTCGTACGGTAGATGTAAACTGCAACAATGTGCTGACACGTCAGTACTACTTTGACAAGCCTACGATAAACGGAAGTACGCAAATCAGTTCTTCGGCATACGCCGTACTGCACCAGATAGACGAGCCGCTGATGCCCTCGCCTAACTGCTACTTTGACGATGAGTCGTATAGCAAAGTGATGGAAATCATTGACCGCTACCCCGTAGCCTCAGCGGTTCCCGCTCCTCACAAAAACCTCAAGCGTAAGAGAAGATGAAAACACTTAGATATACCTTATTTATTATATTGTGCGCGGTCGGCAGTCTGGCCTCTGCACAGATTACGCGCGTCAGCGGTAGCGTCAGCGATGAGTTTGGCGAACTGCCTGGCGTAGCCGTTAAGGAAATAGACTCCTCCAACCGTACTGTCAGTGCTACGGTGACTGACGGAAACGGTAACTTCACCATGATGCTGAAGGATGCCAAGAAGAACAAACTGGTGTTCTCCTGTGTGGGTATGAAGAACCAAGTCATCAGCCCCATTACCAAGCAGGTGTACAAAATCACAATGGGTGCCGACGTAAAGGTCTTGAAGGAAGCCGTGGTGACGGGAAAGAAAATGCAGAAGACCTCTGGCTTGGCCATTCCTGAGCGCGAAGTCAGCTTTGCCTCTCAGGGTCTTGATGCCAAGGAGTTTGAAGGACTGGGTATTACCTCTGTCGATGAAGCCCTGCAGGGTCGTATCGCAGGTTTGGACATCATTGCCTCGTCTGGTAATGTGGGTGCCGGTTCGCAAATGCGTCTGCGTGGTGTCAGCTCTGTATCTACCCTAACCAGTAACGAACCCCTGATTGTGGTCAACGGTGATATTGCCTCCGACATTGACTTGAGCGACTTCTCCGCTGAAACGGCAACGGATGAAAAGTTCGCAGAGTTGCTGAAAGTGAATGTCGATGATATCCAGAGCATTCAGGTGCTGAAGGATGCCAGTGCTACCGCCATCTGGGGTATGCGTGGTGCCAATGGTGTTATTGAAATCACCACCAAGCGTGGTACGCGTGGTCCTGCCCGTGTGGCATACTCCACTAAGGTAACTGTACATGACAAGAACCGGCCCCTGAAGCTGTTGAATGGTGACCAATACACCATGATGCTGAAGGAGGCTTACTTCAATCCGAAAATGGATACGGATGCGGCCAATATCCCCGAAATCAGTTACGACTACACCGATTTCCCCGAGGCCTATATGTATGACAACAATACCAACTGGCCAAAACTGGTGTCGCAATACGGTGTGCTGCAAAGCCACACCATCAGTGTACGAGGCGGTGACGAGAAGACATTGTTCCGCATCTCTGGTGGATATGACCATGAGAAGGGTAACATCATCAAGCAGAAGATGGACCGCTTCTCTACGCGTATGGCTCTGGACTACTACGCCAGTGACCGTATCAAGATTAACTCCGACTTCTCGTTGACATACACCGACCGCGATATGAACCACGACGGATTGTGGGCTATCGCTATGGTGAAGATGCCTAACCTCTCGCCCTACTATGAGTACGAGAACGGCGTGCCCAGTTCCGACTACTACTATATGTTGCAGAAGGAGGCTTACGCCAGCACCAACAACGATAAGTTGGACGACCAGCGCGCCTTGGCTAACCCCTTGGCCAGTGCCAACCTGTCAAAATACAACCAGCGTACCTACAATCTGGTGCCAAAGGTAGAACTGGAATACAAACTGCTGGGCTTGGACGACGACCACCATCAGTTGTCGTACAACGGTGTAGTGCTGATGAATGTCTCCAACGAGTACGACGACAAGGATTATCCTCGCGAACTGATGATGTCCACGCAAAATTATCTGGACACACACACTGCATCGTCGTACAGCAGTAAGAGCCTTTCGTTTACGACTCGTCACACACTGACCTTCATGCCTGCCTTCAAGAACAAGGACCACAGCGTTAGGGCTATGGGACGGTTTGAGTTGACCAGTGGTTCGAACAGCAGTCAGAGTACGGGCGCATATCGTCTGGCAACAGGCATCAACAGTCCGTCGGCCAGCGGTCTTATCAACGCCATGTCTTCGGGCTACGGCCAGTGGCGTGGGCTCTACTACCTGTTCCAGTCACACTATTCATATAAGAGTAAGTACTCACTCGATGCATCTGTCCGTATGGACGGTACCACCCGATTTGGTCCCAGCAAGCGCTGGTTCACGAGTTACTCGGCAGGTGGCCGTTGGAACATTATCGATGAGAACTTCATGAGTTGGGCTCGCGAGAAGGCCAAGGTAAGTATGCTTTCCGTGAGTGCCGGTTATGGTGGTGTGGGTAACCCCCCCAACCAGGACTACCTCTACATGAACAAATATTATGAGGGCTCGAAGTACATCGGCATGTCTTCTATGAATCCCGGTAGCCTGAAACTGAACCGCATCGGTGCTGAACGCATCTCTTCGTGGAACCTCGGATTCAACCTCGGATTCTTTGACGACCGTGTGAAATTCCGCCTTGACCTATATTCGCGTTACACCAGGGGCATGATTTTGGCTGGTGGCATTCCGTATAGCACCGGTTACACCCAACTCGACTATGTCAACCGTGGTAACATGAAGAACAATGGTTGGGAGTTCAACATCGACGGAAGCCGCCTGCTGAAGAAGGGAAAGTTCTCACTCGACCTTTATGTCAACTTTGCCAACAACCACAACCTTATTACGAAACTGGACGATGTGTCGTTGCGCAACATGAATACGGCAGAGTTCAAACAGGAAAATGCCTTTATCCTGAAGCGCGTGCAGGTGAACAACCCCTTCGGGGCCATCTATGGTTTCAAGTGCTTGGGTACATACAACTACAACTTCTCGTCGGCCTTGAAGATTGTCCGTGCCACAATGTTGGGACGTCCCGAACTGATACCTGCTCGCTTGCAGCGTGAATATGGTATCCACACTCTGCAAGAATATGTGGACATGGGCGTAACCTTCCCTATCGCCATGAATGCAAACAACAAGGTGGTTTACACCGAACGCGGTGAACCTGTGCAGATGTCATTCTGCTACACCGCTGTCACCACGACCGGTACGAACAGTTATAAGTTCAATGGTGGTGATGCCATGTACGAAGACCGTAACCACGATGGACAAATCAACGAAAACGATATTGTCTATCTGGGTAGTTCATTACCTAAACTCACTGGTGGTTTCGGTTTCACGCTGAACTACGGACGTTGGTCATTGCGTACCCAGTTCAACTATCGTTACGATTTCGATATCGTGAATCTGGCACGTCTGAACAATGAGTCGATGAACTCGAACAACAACCAGACACAGGCTGTAAACTATCGTTGGCGTAAGGAAGGCGATGGTGGCACGGGACAATTCATACCTCGCGCACTGCATGGAACCACGAACTACAACACACTCATCAGTGACCGTTTCGTAGAAGATGGTTCGTTCCTGCGCCTCAACTATCTGCAACTTATCTATAGTTTCGACCCGAAACTTATCAAGAAGTTGCATCTCAACAACCTCAAGGTGTCAGCCAGTGCAAGAAACCTCTTCTGCCTGACAAAGTATAGCGGTGTTGACCCCGAGGTCGGATATGGTGGACAGGATGTGTCCATAGACAATGCCAATACGCCTGCGCACTCACGCGCGTATACATTTAATATAGACATTGAGTTCTAAAGAAGAAAGGAGATTAAAGACATGAAAAAAGATAATGCAATAAGAACCTTGCTTGTAGTTGCAATAGCCTCTCTTGGGCTGGTGAGCTGCGGCGACTTTCTGGAGATTGAGCCGAAGAACTTTGTCTCTGAGAATAACTTCTGGAACGAAAAGTCCGATGTTGACAATATGGTGACAGGCGTTTATACTAAGATGCAGTCAAAGGACCTTATCGAGCGTTGCATCATGTGGGGTGAGACCCGTGCCGACAACATCATTGACGGACTGAACTGTGAGCGCGATGACAAAAATATCTACCGCACCCTACAGGAGCAGTTGCTGGAAACGAATCCTTACTGTGACTGGCGTTCATTCTATAATGTCATAAACCAATGTAATACAATCATTCAGCGTGCTCCTGAAGTGAGCATGAAAGACCCTGCCTACCAGGAGTCGGACATGAGAGCCACTCAGGCAGAAATGGCATTCGTGCGCGATTTGTGCTATTTCTATCTTGTGCGCGCGTTCAAGGATGTACCTTATTATACGTATTCCATCCAGAGTGATGAAGATGCCGTGGATATCGCTCCCTCGCGTGGTGACTCCATCATCGGCTGTCTCATTGAGGACCTCGATACTATGGTAGCGTATGCGCTGAAAGCATACCCCAAAGTAGATACAAGCAATGATGGGGTGGGGAAAAAGTACAATAGTAATTGTAACCGCACTACCCAGAATTCCATCTATGCGCTGCTGGCAGACCTCTGTCTGTGGGACGGACAGTACCAGCGTTGTATCGATTATGCACAAAAAGTTATCGATGCCAAACGCCAAGAGTATAGCGATGACTTCTCCTCGAAGCAAAATCAGAGTACTACTATAACCATTATTGATGGTGTGATGGTTTCGTCGAGCAACAATGTGGAACTCTTTAAGTGGAGCGAGGACACGGGAGAAGGCTATCCCCTGATACCATGCTTTAGCAGTGCATTGTCAAGCTCGGATAGTTATGGTGCTGATTTCAACAGCATCTTTGGCAATAACGGTAATAGTTTTGAAAGCATCTTCGAACTATGCTTCACTCCTTCCACAAGTGAGTCTTCCTACATCAACAACTTTGCTTGTGCACGTCTCTATGGAAACAACTTCGGTAAGACCATAGACGGTATTGCAGCCAATGGCGGAAAAGGCTATCTGGGCGTGGCAGATGAGATATATGGCGACCTGCCCAATAAGGCTTACAAAATCTTCCGTAACGAATACGACTGCCGATTCTATACCTCCATCCTACCGGAGAAAACCGACGACTACACTTCGGCAACGATTGCAAAGTATGTGGCAATGGGCGTTTCTGCGTCCTTAAATAGTAGCGACAAGGCAACACTGAAGTTTGCAAGCGGAGGAATCAATGTGGTACAGAATATTCATGAATATAATTGGATATTCTATCGCCTGACGGATGTCATGCTTATGCAAGCAGAGGCTTTGATTGAACTTGGCGACACAGAAGAAAATTTGCGCAAGGCCTTTAGCCTGATTTATGCAGTCAACCGTCGCAGCATCATGGCACCTACTGTCGGCACAAGTTCTGTGGTGACAACCAACGAGTTGAAATACACCTCCTACAATTCGCAGGAATTGATGCGTGAACTATGTAAGGCAGAACGTCGTCGCGAACTGATGTTTGAAGGCAAGCGTTGGTTCGATATGTTGCGTTACTATCGTCGTGATGGTAAGCTCGACCAGATTCCGCAGAAACGACTGGCTGAGAAAATCACTAATCCCGAGAAACTATACTGGCCCTACTATTATCTGGATTTGAGAAACAACAGTTTGCTCGACCAGAAGCCCGCTTACGATGTGAACGCCGAAAAGGGAACCGAATCCCAAGATGGGAACGGCGAGGAAACGGCAGAGAATAACGAAAACTTGGAATAGTGACCGCGTAAACATTGATATAAAACATTTCTATTATGAAACATATAGTGAAAAATATCTACGCCTGGCTTGCCATCAGTATGGCAGGATTAGGACTCGTGACACTATCGTCGTGTACCGATGATATGGCCCCCGAGAACTACTATACTTGGAACGGCAAGATGATGAGTGACTACCTGAACACAGATGACAATCTGAGTGAGTTTGCCACCATCGTCAGTCGTGCCTCTGGCAGTTCACGCGGTGTGAACATCATGGATCTTTTGGGCACCTACGGCGACTACACTTGCTTTGCCCCGTCGAACAAGGCTGTGGACGACTATCTTCAGGAAAACGGCTATGCTACGGTCAACGACATTCCTGTTGATATCTGTGACACCATCGCCCGTACGCACCTTATTAATGGACGTATTTTCAGTACGGCCGACTTTGCCGAACTGCTGGGTGAAAAGATTTCAGCCGATGTCAACAAGGTGAACATGAACGGTCGTTACCTGTCGCTTGAGTATGTCGATGAGGTTGCCTCTTATAAACTGAGTGGTACGGGTATCATCATTCATCCCAACGACTCGGTAGATAATGGTATTGTGCATATCGTGAATGCCGTGCTTTCACCTTCTAATGCTACTGTACCCGACTTGCTGGCTGACGACGATCGTGTGTCTTTGTTCTCCGAGGCTCTTGTCGTAACTGGTTTGGCCGACTATATGGCCAACAAAATCAAGGACGACACATGGAACTACTATGCTGAGGAGTATGAGCCCCTGCACGGTAAGGTTATCTATTCAGGTTCACAAAACGACTGGTGTGATATTCCGGAAGAACGCAAATTCAAGTTTACGGTCTTTGCATGTCCCGACGATATCCTGGCTGCGGATCCCTATAATATCACGGACTTGGAATCGTTCTATAACTATGCGCGCAATATCTATGGTGGTCCTGCATTTGACGAGAACATGGACTTCACAGACAAGGGCAATGCCTTGCACCGTCTGGTCGCCTACCACTGCTTGCCTTTTGCACAGTCGTACGACCATTACACCACTATTTGCGGTACCCGATACAATGAGACAAAGGCCTTTGTCAATCCAACGGAGTGGTACTCTACGATGGACACCATACCTTATAACGGAGTGGATGAAATGCCGCCTCTGGCTACAATCAAGATGACACGTATCAAGTCGGCACGTGAGATTCGTATGTATCCGCCTGCCATTGAGGAAGATCTATACCTGAACCGTTCGGATAACAACCGCTCTACGGTACATAATCCGGGCATACATGTGCAGCGTCCCACAAGTGGTTATGTGCAGGAAGCACGTAATGGCGCCTATTTCCTTATTGATGGTCTTGCCGATTACGGTGAGGATACGCAAAACGAAATATTCAACACTCGTATCCGTTTCGACCTAATCGACTGCTTCCCCGAAATGATAAGCAACGATTTGCGTAACTATGAGGAGACGCACACGACGACATCAAGTGAAGATCCCACCTCACCAGCCCGTAACTACATCTTGCCGCAAGGCTACATTGATGGCGTGAAGGTGAACAGCGATGGCTATTTCATGTATCAGGGTGCCCGTAACTACTACTGGAGTTATGAGGGCGACGAGTTTAATTTGGCCAGTGACGTGAACCACTACGACCTGGAATACTATCTGCCCAGCGTTCCATCAGGAACCTATCAGATACGTCTCGGACTGTGTGCTATGGCCAGTCGCGGTATATGTCAGTTCTATCTTGATGATGTGCCCTATGGTATTCCTTTTGACGAACGAAACAACGGTCTCGCACAGCGCATCGGTTGGATTTCCCCGTCTGAATTGGAGGCTATGTCACAGGAAGACCGTGAGGCAGCCAAGAAGAATATGCACAACAACGGTTGGTATCATGGACCAAAGGGTATCTTCAATGCAAGTCCTGGCGGTTACAAGGATGGTCGCGATGCCCTGGGTCATTCTGGTGGTACTTTCTATGAGCATGACAACACTCTGCGCTACATCCTTTATACAGGTCCGCTCAATGAGAACAAACGCCATAAGGTTCGTATCAAGAGCATCTGGGCCGTAGGTACGGCATTGATAATGTTCGACTATATGGAACTTGTGCCCAAGAGCGTGTATGGTGTCGAGGGTGAAGGTAAGGCAGAGGATGAATATTAAGGATTGACAATGGATAATTGACAATTGATAATATAAGAGATATGAAGAAAAATAGATTTTCTAAGTTTATAGCGGTTGCACTGCTTGTCGGCACACCTGTGTTCTGGGCAGCGTGCACAGATGCCTGGGACGATCACTATGGCGTGCAGGAAGGTGGCATGGCCGATCAGCCTTCGTTGTACGAAAACATCAAGGCAGACCCCGCTTTAGCCAATTTTGCTCGAGTGATTGAGACTATCGGGCAGGATAATGTCCTCAAATCCGCTCAGCAGCTGACGGTTTGGGCACCGAAGGGATTGACCTCCGAACAGGCCGATAGTATTATAGCGGTCTATGAAGCCGACAAGGCTGCAGGCCGTAAGGATGAGGATAACAGAGCCATCACGCAGTTCTTCCAGAACCATGTGGCTCTGTATGCCCGCACAATATCGTCGCTTACGAACGATACCGTATCCATGTTGAACAAGAAGTATATGCATCTTATAGGTAAGAGCGAGTCTTCGGGTTCTCTTTCAGGCAATGCTTTCGAGGATATGGTACTTTGCAACAACGGTATTTTGTATAAGACCGAAGATGTGCAGAACTTCTTCCCCAACATACGTGAGTATCTTGAACAAATGGCCAATGCAGACAGCATAATGGCCATGCTTACCAAGTACGACGAATATGAATTGGACGAGAATTCTTCTGTAGCAGGCGGCATTAAGGACGGTAAGACGTTCTATCTCGACAGTGTAACCACTTTGCGTAACACCATCCTCAATGGTCTGAATGCCTATATCCAGCGTGAAGACAGTGTCTATACGGTGATTGTTCCGACAGATGAACAGTGGGCAAAGGAGTATGATACTTACAAAACGTATTTCAACTACAATAGCCTTACTCCCATGGCAGACTCTCTGGCAGAGGCCAATACCCGCATGGCCATCCTCCGCGGACGCTTCTTCAATACAAGTGGCAACATCCGGTACAATCGTGCTCCAGAGGATTCTCTGACGAACACCAACTATATGGAACTGCAGAGCCACAATCCCCGTCAGAATGTGTATTACAAGCCCTTCTCGGCCGACGGCATCTTTGACGGCTTGGAAAAGGTGCAGTGCTCTAACGGTCAGGTCTATATAGACAACAAGGGTGCCATTGACCCGAGCACGACATTCTTCACTCGTTCAGACATCCCTGCTTACATGGGCAACTATTACGAAGTGGAGAAGGATGCCAAGAACGAAGATAGGATGAATACTGAAAGACGTGGCTTCTACTATAATGTTTACGAAGACATCTATAACGAAGACAATACGGAGATAATAGGACGTAGGCTGATAAAGGAGAAGTTGTATTACTATCTTCGCGTTAGTTCCAAGGTCAACACCCAGCATACTGAAATCAGTTACACGATGCCGAGCGTTTTGTCAGGGGCTTACTACAATATCTATGTGGTAACCGTTCCTTCGAGTTCGCTGCCTACTTGGTTCCAAGTCGGTCATGCCGAGTTGAAGGAGAATGGCTCTTTCCCCATATCGGCGGAGAAGATTTCCTATACGATATTCGACAATCCCCATCCCGTTCAGGCAGACGGCACATTGTTGGGCATTCCTGCTGAGAAGAAGACAGTGAACGATGCTGAAACTATTCTTAAGCAGTCGAAGAACAACACATGCTTTGTCTCCAGTACAGAGAAGGTGGATACAATCCTTGTTCAATCGGCAGTGACGTTCCCCTATTCCAACTACGGTTGGGGCGAAAGCGTGGTCCGACTGAACATCAAGTCGTTTGGTCCTTCCAGCACTTCTGTGCGCGACAAGCTTTATACGCGAACGATGAACATCAATGAAATTATCCTTGTTCCTTTTGCTACCGAGGCCGAAGCCAAGGCCGCTGCGGATGACATGGATGCGTTCAATGATGAGATACTGGAAGCAAAAAAGGGTGCAAATAAGGAAAATGAGTAAGATATGAAAAATATAAGCCTATTTTACCTTGCCTTCTTCTTGGCGTTTCCCCTGAGTTCCTTCGCTCAGGACGAACTGGAAGATGAGCAAGAAGAGACACAGCCTGCAGCAGTGCAGGTTCGTAAGACCAAGAAACAGGAGCCTACGCGCACCATCAAGGGACGTGTGGTGGCTCAGGCTGGCCGTGAGCCTTTGGCTGGTGTACTGGTGCAGTCTATCGCTGGTGAGGGCTATTCTGTGTTGACAGAAGAGGATGGTACATTCTCTATGGCAGTACCTCTTTATTCCAGTGCTGTAACGGTCACCTTGCCTGGTTACAACATGGTTCGTGTAGGTCTGAACAAATCCGGTGAGTTGCGCGACATCCTTCTTCAGAGTGATGCTGCCCGCCCCCTCTACGGAAAGGACGACAACATCATGGGCAACGTGAAGACGGGTTCGCTTGAGTTCACCGCTGCCCGCAATGTAACTTCCGAGGTAGGCAGTCAGTTGGGTGCCAATGTTTATACCAAGGCGCGTAGTGGCATTCTGGCTGTGGGTAACTACATGAACATCGGCGGTGTCAACTCTCTTCAGAGCAATGCCCAGCCTTTGGTTGTCCTTGACGGCATAATCATCGACCAACAATATGGCCGTAGCATGATTCATACAGGATATTACAACGATCTCCTGACCAACATCAATCCCAATGATGTGGAGAGTGTGGAGGTAATGTCCAACGGAACTGCTCTCTACGGTGCCAAGGGTGCGAATGGTGTCATCTTCATCCGCACAAAGCGCAACACCTCACAGGCTACGCGCATTGAGGCCACAGCCAGTGTGGGAGTGGAACTCGTACCTAAGATGTATGATGTCATGAATGGCAACCAGTATCGTACCTATGCCAGTGGTTTGCTCAAGAGCACGGGCACGGATGCCAATAAGTTCAAATTCCTCAATAATGCATACTGGGCTCCCAAGTACAACAATAATACGGACTGGGCTGACCACCTCTATAGCGAGGCATTGGTGCAGAACTATGGTTTGAGTGTGCAGGGTGGTGGCGACATTGCCAACTATATGCTCTCTGTGGGTTATACCCACGATAACAGTGTGCTGAAGGAGAATAATCTGAATCGCTTGAATGTGCGCTTCAATACGGACATCAAGATTACGAATGCCCTGTCAATGAGTTTCGATGCCGCCTACACCAACCAGACGCGCAAACTCATGGATACTGGCGCACCTGAAACTTATGATCAGAAGTCCATTACCAGCACCACATTCCTGGCTATGGCCAAGAGCCCTATGCTCAGTCCTTACAGCTTCGTCGGCGATGCCAGTCGTGGCGTAGGTTACATCAATACCAATCACCTTGACATTGTTGATGAGGATTATCTGGATGAAATCTCCACTCTGCGCAATGCCAACTATCGTCTGGCCAATCCTCTGGCCATCAACCAGTATGGTAAGGCAGAGAACAAGAACTACTTCGATAATTCGTATGTCAACTTGATTGTGACGCCGAAGTATCAGATCAATAAGCACCTCTATGTGAGCGAGACCTTTAGTTATACCTCTATCAATACGAATGAAAAGTACTATGTACCCTTGAATGGTGTACCCAGTTACTATGTGGAGGCATTGAAGGAAACTCGTGAAAATGAGATTGGTTCGCAGTTTGGTAAGCAAAATACGATAAACAGCGATACCAAGGTTGACTGGAACAACCACTACAAGGGGCACAACATTCACCTCCTTGGTGGTTTCCGATACATCAACGAAGGCTATTCGCTCAATACCCAGCATGGTTACAATACGGGTAACGACAAGACACCTTTCCCCGACAATGCAACCGACAGGACATCGTATGGTACGAATGAAAACACGGCCTCTATCTCCTGGTATGGCCAGGCTCAGTACAACTTTGCCAACCGCTACTACCTCGAAGGTGCTATGTCGGTAGAGACCAATTCGCAGTTTGGTCGCGATGCCAAGAGCGGTTTCAAGTGTGGCGGTGTCGTATGGGGCGTGTTCCCGAGCATTCAGGCGGGTTGGGTCGTATCGAACGAGAAGTTCTTTGACATTGAGGGCATCGACTACCTGAAACTGACCACAGGTTATGGTGTCAGTGGTAATGATAACATTTCTTACGATGCATCGCGCACCTATTTCGTCAGCAGCATGTTCCTTAATAAGGTGGCAGGCTTAAGTCTGAACAACATTGGTAATACAGAACTGCAATGGGAGACCACAAAACGCTTCAATGCCGGCCTTGAGCTTCGTGCTTTGCACAACCGCTTGGGTGTAAACTTCAACTACTTCCATTCTTGGACTGACAATCTGCTCACCTTCCAGGAACTTGGCATGGTCAGCGGTCTCGACAAGAACTGGAGTAATGGTGGTTCGCTGAAGAACCATGGCTTCGATGTCACGGCCACGGCTCACCTCGTGTCACGTAAGAATTGGAACTGGACTGTCGGTGCCAGCCTTGGTCACTATGTCAACACCCTAACCGATCTTCCCGACAACCAGCCTTACATTGATACTGAGATTTTGGGTGCCACGGTGCGCAGTCAGATTGGTAGTGCCGTCAATTCCTTCTATGGCTATCGCACCGATGGCGTGTTCAGCACCAGTGAGGAAGCACAGGCCTCGGGTCTTTACATCGAGGATGAGTCAGGTAAGAAGACATACTTTGAGGCTGGTGACATGCGTTTTGTCGATAAGAATGGCGATGGAAAGATTAGTGAAGAGGACCGTTTCTTCATCGGCGATGCCACACCTGACATCTATGGCAACCTCTTCACAAGCCTTTCGTGGAAGAACCTCACACTCGATGCCCGCTTCAACTATTCGTTGGGTGGCGATGTCTTCAACTACATGCGTCAGCAGTTGGAAAGCGGCAGCCGTTTCATGAACCAGACGACAGCCATGCTGAACCGCTGGACCAACGAAGGTCAGGTGACCGACATTCCCAAGGCCACTTACGGCGACCCCATGGGTAACAGCCGTTTCAGCGACCGTTGGATAGAGGATGCTTCATACCTGCGCTTGAAGACTTTGACATTGAGTTACAAACTCCCCATCAGCAATACCTACATCCAGGGCATCACAGTTTGGGGACAGGCCAACAATGTGTTCACGCTTTCCAAGTATCTGGGTGCCGACCCCGAGTTCTCCATGTCCAACAGTGTGCTTGCACAGGGCATCGATTGCGGTCTGCTCTCCCAGGGACGCAGTTTCCACCTTGGCGTGAAGATCAACCTCTAAAGCGATTTATTTCATAATGCATATTAAAGAATAAAGACTTATGAAGACTATCAAATATATTTATAAGAAGGCCAACGCCCTGCTCTGTGGTCTCTGTCTTCTCTGTGTCCTCGGTGTGCAAACTTCGTGTGAGGATATGCTCGACAAGGGTAACGACTACGTCATCTACGACAGTGACCACATGATTAATAATCCCTCAGATACCGTTACTTCTGTACTGGGCATACTTAATAAGTTGCAGGGTATTGCCGTGCGCAACAATCTGCTGGGTGAGGTGCGTGCCGATTTGGTGACGTTGTCCGAAGGAGCCACCACCGACCTCAAGGATATGGCCTCGCTTGATATCCAGGATAACAACCAGTACAATAGCCCTCGTGACTATTATGCCGTCATCAACAATTGCAACTATTTCCTGGCCCATGCCGACAGTCTTGCCGGTAACCGCAAGCGCGATATGCTCTACTTCGAGGGTGAAATAGCCCAGGTGCATAGCATTCGTGCCTGGACTTATCTCCAACTTGCTCTCGTCTATGGGCGCGTGCCTTTCGTGACAGAGCCTGTTGTCACGAAACAGCAGTCGGAGGCGGACTATCCCATGTACGATATCGAGCAAGTCTGCGACTACTTTGTCAACGACCTCAAGTCCTACTATGGCAAGGCCTATCCCAATTACGGCAGTTTCGATGTGACAGGCTTTGACCCGAAGACGGCATTCTTCCCCACTCAGGTGGTCACGGGCGACCTGTATCTGTGGTTGGCAAGCATCCGCCACGATCCCGCTATGGCTCGTGAGGCTGCAAAGGCATACTACGACTACATCGTTTGGGACCTCAGTGGAAAGAAACCCCTCACGACAGCTACAGAACGTGTATATTGGGATGAAGAAGTCTTGGCAAATGGCACCTTGCGCTATCCTTCCGGTTCGCTCAGCTATTCGCCGACTGGCACGTGGGGCAGATCAGGAAATTCCTGTGTTACGGCAATACCTATGGACTCGGCCGCTGCCGATGGCTATTTCAATGACTTGCGCTATCTCTACAACTCGCAGCCAATCAGTGGCAATGCTATGTTCAATTCCATTGAGAAGGAGGCAAGCATCGTACCCTCTGCACAACTGCGTGAACTCAGCGGTATGTATGACTATGTGGCATACGACGACCAAAGCCGTGTGGTACGTGTGACCATTGACCGCTTTGATGAGGAACAGATTAGTGATGGTTATTTTGGTGACCTCCGTTTCCAGTCCTCATATACCCACATGACTGGCCGCTCTGCTACATCGGGTGATGCCACCTATCAGCGTATTACTAAGCACACCTATCAGCATATTGGCATCTATCGTGCCGCACAAATCTATCTGCGACTGGCCGAAGCACTTAACTATGCTGGTTACCCACGTTTTGCCCGTCAGATTCTGACTACGGGCCTGAACAACAATGTCATTCAATACGAAGTGCAGCCCTACTACACAACGGCTCAGGATTCCGCGTTCATCAAGTATTTCGACTTCAACACCACCGACTTCGTGCCTTACATCGAGTCGTACCGTCAGACGCGTGACAAGCATGGCTTGGTAACGGGATTGAGTTACACGGTGCTCGCTTCAGATAAATTTAAGCAAGAGTGCAATACCTGGGGTATTCACGGTCGTGGTTCGGGTATTCCTTTCCTCGATGAGAACTATGCTCCCTATAGTAAAATCGACAGCGTAGGCACGGACTATCCCTTTGCACTCGAGGAATCGATTGGCGACGAGCCACTTTTCTCTGATGATAAGTACAAGGTGGATGGCAAGGAGGTAAAGAAACCTTCTACCTGGGACAAATACCCTGGCGTTGTCTGCACCCTTGAGCAGTATCTCTCATGCAACCATGCACGCAACGAAACCACGTTGCCTCCCAAGTACGACCTCTATATCGAGAATGACTCCGTGGGAATATATAAGAGCGTTTATGAACTTTGGCAGACTGACCTTTCCGATTACAATGCACGCCTCGAAGCCTTTATGGTGGCTTATCAGCAATGGTATAAGACCGCTTACGGCTCTGCCGAATTCATTGAGAGCGAGCAAAATCAGATTGATGCTCTTATCCTTGATGAGCAGGCTCTGGAAATGGCTTACGAGGGCAATCGTTTCTACGACCTCATGCGCCGTGCCTACTGGTACAACGACAACAGCCGCATCGCAGATCCCATCAGCAAGCGTGATGCAACTGCCGGCGCTAAGTTGATGAACCGTCAAAACTGGTTCCTCAAGTGGAAGGACCAGATTGGCGAAACTGCCCAATAAAGCATAGGCATTAAGCATACGAACCGCAGATTACACCGATTACGCAGTTTCCGTATCTGAGTAATTCGTGTAATCTGCTTTTTTGTATAAGTTTGATAACCACTTCCCGATACACCGCTCATGCCAAGCCTGCATACTCGTCGTAGCCTTTCGCCAATAAGTCTGGCGGTATGTGCCACGGCGCTGGGCATATACCTTTCCTCCTATATGGAGTTACCCCTTTGGGGCATGCTGACATTGCTGGTCAGCCTTCTTGCGATGCTCGGTGTGGCTTGGCTGTGTCGTGGCGCGGTTTCCTCATGGGCATTCGCCGTTTCGCTCTTGCTGGCAGGTATGTTACGGGGACAGTTGCCCGACATTTCGCTCTTGCCCACATCTGTCACGGCGTATTCACTCCGTTTGTCCGATGCCGCAGCCCGTTATGTTTCCGCTTTGCCCTTGCGTGCCTCCACTTCCGCCCTTCTTCAAGCCATGCTTCTGGGGCATCGCGAACATCTCCCCGATGCACTTCGTATGCTCTACCGCGATACTGGGGCAGCCCATGTGTTGGCGTTGTCGGGACTCCATTTAGGCATTGTCTTCGGGTTGCTCAACTGTTTTATGTTGCGCCTGCTCACCAATGGTTGGCGTTATGTAATGGGGTGCCTTTCGCTCATGCTCGTATGGGGCTATGCTCTGCTGACGGGTTTCCCCATCTCACTTTGCCGTGCCGCAGTGATGGTGTCGGTGTTGCTCGTGGCTCAGATGCGCTTGTCGGGCACCGATGGGTGGCATTCCCTCTCGTTGGCGGCATTGTTGCTCTTGTGGCTGGCACCCTCGTCACTGTGGAACATCGGTTTTCAACTGTCCTTCTCCGCCATAGCAGGTATTCTCTTGTTCTATAAGCCCTTGCGACAGATGTTCGCTCCGTCAAGCCGCCCCCTCATGTGGTTGCTTTCTGCCCTTTGTGTCAGTCTGGCTGCTCAGATGGGCACCATGCCTCTCTTGCTCCTGTGGTTTCATCGCATGGCATGGCTGGGCATTCTGTTTAGCCCCCTTTACATTCTGCTTGCCACACTGCTTATCTACCTCTCCCTTCTGCTCCTTCCCCTGTCAGCCGTGGGTGGCGGACAGGGGCTATGTTGGGTGGTGGAGCGTGCTGCCGACCTTCAGCACGGTACGATGTCTGCCGTGGCGTCCATTGCTTCTACACAATCCGCTCCGATACATTGGGAATGGTCACACGTCGTTCTGACCTATGCTGCCATGCTGAGCCTCTTGCCTCTGTTCGACGCGCTCCGTTTCGATTTCGTACGTCCTCTCCAACTTCGCCTCTATGCCTTGCTGCGTCGCTGGCCCTTTGTCGTGACGTTTCTGTTCCTCCTTACCGCCGTAGTCCTTCTGCCATAGTATTGTACCCTGCCACACATTACTATTGTGGGCACTGGAAGATTACTATGCTTCCGGTGAAAGCAAGGTATAGTTCTTTACTCGTGGTGGTATGGTTCGCCGCGCATGATGGTCATGGCACGATATACTTGCTCCGTAAACAAAAGTCGAACCATCTGGTGCGAGAAGGTCATCAAGGAGAGGGATATCTCCTCCTGAGCCATTTTGTGTATCTGGGGGGCAAAGCCGTAGGAACCGCCCACCACGAAGACCAGTCGGCGCGGCGAGGAGGCCATGCGCTTCTGCATCCATTGGGCAAAGTCCATGCTGCGGCGCTCCTGTCCGTGCTCATCTAATAGGACGACGTAATCCCCTGACTGTATGCTCTTTTTGAGCAGTTCGGCTTCTTGCTCTTTCTGCTGCTCCTGGCTCAGGTTCTTGGCATTCCTCAGTTCGGGAATCACCTGCATCTCGAAGGGCATATAGTGCCCGATGCGCCCGATGTATTCGTCCGTCAGCGTGGCTATCCGCTTGTCCGTGGTCTTTCCTATGACAATAAAAATGGTCTTCATAGGGCAAATTTACGAAAAGATTAGGGATTAAGGATTAGGAATTAGGGATTTTTTTTGTATCTTTGCGAGGAATAGTAATTAAAACTCATTGATTATGCTGAGTGTAGAAGAACTGAACGACCGCCTGATAGACCTTGCGTTTGCAGAAGACATCGGTGACGGAGACCATACCACCCTGTGCTGCATCCCTGCCGACCAGATGGGGGAGAGCAAGTTGTTAATCAAGGAAGAGGGCATCTTCGCCGGTGTGGAGATAGCCAAGCAAGTGTTCCATCGCTTCGACCCCACGATGGAGGTGGAGGTATATATCGAGGACGGGGCGCACGTCCGCCCGGGCGACATCGTGATGTCGGTAAAGGGCAGGGAGCAGAGCCTCCTGCAGACCGAGCGTTTGATGCTGAACATCCTGCAACGTATGTCGGGCATCGCCACGATGACCCACAAGTATCAGCAGGCACTCATCGATGCCGGCACGAAGACCCGCGTCTTAGACACCCGCAAGACCACGCCCGGAATGCGTATGCTGGAGAAGGAGGCTGTCAGGATTGGCGGCGGCATGAACCACCGCATCGGCCTCTTCGACATGATACTGCTGAAGGACAACCACATCGACTTCTGCGGCGGCGTGCACAATGCCATTTCCCGTGCCAAGCAGTACTGCAAGGAGAAGGGCAAGGACCTGAAGATAGAGTGTGAGGTGCGAGATTTTCGCGAACTGGAGCAGGCACTGGCAGAGGGCTGCGACCGCATCATGTTCGACAACTTCACGCCTGAAGATACGAAGAAGGCAGTGGCACTCGTGGCCGGACGTGCCGAGACGGAGTCCTCTGGCGGCATCACTTACGACACCATGATACCCTACGCCAAGGCAGGCGTCGATTTCATCTCTTTTGGTGCCCTGACCCACAGCGTGAAGGGGCTCGACATGAGCTTTAAGGCGGCAGGAAGTACAAAGTTGAAAATTGAAAGTTGAAAGTTGAAAATTATTAAAGCGTACAATATGAAAAAGATTCTTTTATTGCTGGGAGTATTAACTTTCAACTTTCAATTTTCAACTTTCAACTCCCTTCGTGCCTGCACCAACCTCATCGTGGGCAAGAGAGCCTCGGCGGACGGCAGCGTCATCGTCAGTTACAATGCCGACAGTTACGGCATGTACGGCAACCTCTATCGCCACGTCGGCGGCAAGCACGAGGCAGGCGAGATGCGCCAGATATACGAGTGGGACACCAACAAGCATCTGGGCGAGATACCTCAGGCTCCCGTCACCTACAACGTCGTGGGGCAGATGAACGAACATCAGGTCAGCATCTGCGAGACCACCTTTGGCGGACGCGAGGAACTGGCCGACTCGACGGGCATCATTGACTACGGGTCGCTCATCTACATTGGTTTGGAACGCTCCACAACGGCTCGCGAGGCCATCCGGATTATGACCGACCTCGTTGCAAAATACGGCTACTATAGCGAGGGTGAGACTTTTACCGTGGCCGACAAGAACGAGGCATGGGTCATGGAGATGGTAGGCAAGGGTTCTGGTTCCAAGGGTGCCGTCTGGGTGGCCGTGCGCATTCCCGACGACTGCATCTCGGCACATGCCAACCAGAGCCGCATCACACGCTTTGACATGAAGGACAAGGAGAACGTCATGTTCGCCAAGGATGTGGTGAAGTTTGCTCGTGAGAAGGGATATTTCACGGGTAAGAAAGACAGCGACTTCTCCTTCCGCGATGCTTTCAATCCCTTGGACTTCAGCGGCATCCGTTACTGCGATGCCCGTGCCTGGTCGTTCCTCAACCGTCACGCCGACGGTATGGACAAGTATCTGCCCTACATCCAAGGCGAAGATATGACGCTGGAGATGCCCCTTTACGTGAAGCCCAACCATCTCGTTTCGGTGCAGGACGTGAAGAACGGTATGCGCGACCACTACGAGGGCACGCCGCTCGACATGCAGCAAGACCTCGGCGCGGGTCCCTACAATATGCCTTACCGTCCGTCGCCCCTCAGTTTTGAGGTGGATGGCAAGAAGTATTACACCGAACGTCCCACCAGCACCCAGCAGACGGGCTTCTCCTTTGTGGGACAGATGCGCTCTCAGTTGCCCGATGCCATTGGCGGCGTGGTGTGGTGGACCAACGACGATGCCAACATGACGGCCTACACGCCCATCTACTGCTCCGTGACCGCCGTGCCCCAGTGCTACGAGCGCATTCCTGGCAAGCAGGACGAACTTACCTTCTCCTGGGAGTCCGCCTATTGGCTTTGCAACACGGTCAGCAACATCGTCTATCCCTATTACGAGAAGATGATGCCCGACCTGAAGGTCGCCCAGACGGAGCTGGAGGACAACTATCTGACGGAGCAGGCGGCAATGGAGAATGCAGCAAAGGTTCTCTATGAGAAGGACGCTGTAGCAGCCGTCGCCTTGCTCACGAAGTACAGCACCCATGCAGCCGACCGCATGATGAAGCGTTGGGATGTGCTCTTCCGCTACCTCGTCGTGAAGCACAACGACATGGTAGTGAAGCCCGAGGAGGACGGTCACTTCAAGAAGACGAAGTACGGCCTCGGTGCCAATCCCGTACGCCCGAGTTATCCCGAACGCTACTGGCGCGAGGTGGCAAAACAGACAGGTGCGAAATATGAGATGAAGTAAGCCCTTTTTATAAACCCGAATTTTCATAGAATAGAAAAGAATATGAGACAATACAATATAGGTTTCATTACGAATGAGGATATATATAACCATGTCAAGGCCACGGTGCTTCAATATCGCCGTAGTATTAATTTAAAGGAGTTCAACAAGAATATCATAGACCCCATCAAATTGACCTTTGATTCAAAAATATATGGTCAGACAATGGCTCAAACAATAGAATCGGAGTGTCTCAGACAGATAGATAAGACAAACAATAATCGTATTGGCTATTTTCATCAGTATCTTTTTAAACTGGCGGGAAATGGTTGGGAAGTGCCGGCCAATGGCGATAAGGGCGGATTCGATGTGTTAAATGACCAACTACATATCTATGTCGAAATGAAGAACAAACACAATACAATGAATTCCTCCAGTTCTCAGAAAACATACATGAAGATGCAAAATAAGATACTGGAAGATGACAAAGCGATATGTATGCTTGTTGAAGTAATTGCGAAACGCTCGCAAAAGCGTAATTGGAATGTAACGGTCGATAATCGTCATTTCTCACATGATCGTATTCTTCGTGTATCTTTAGATAAATTCTATGAGATTGTTTTTGGGGAAAAAGACGCATTCTATAAGTTGTGTAAGGCACTACCAGACATTCTTGATGATGTTATTGCTGAGGATGAATCGGCCAAACTGAAGAATACAGTTTATGACGAGTTGGATAAAACAAATTTCTATAAGAGTTTATATCTGCTTGCTTTCAAAACTTACGAAGGATTTGGGAATTTCTAACGATGCCAACATTTTTATCTGCAACAAATTTAGCCGACCTTACGGGCACCTCACTCGCTACTGCACAGAGATGGGGAGAGAGTGGTGTTTATCCATATCATAAAAACGAGAAAGGAAAATCAGGCTTTTACATGGAAGAACTGACAGCTGTAGAACCTGTCAAAATGATGCTTGATACAAAATGGGATGAAGAGTTCCATGTGGCACCTCTTCGTGACTATACTTCCGTAGAACTTTTTGCCGGTGCAGGAGGTTTGGCGCTTGGCATGCATTTGGCTGGTTTTCGCCATGTACTTCTTAACGAGGTGGATGCTATGGCTTGCCATACATTGAGGCGCAATCATCCAGAATGGAATGTCCTGGAAGGCGATATCCATCAGGTGGATTTCACTCCGCTTCGTGATAAGGTGGATTTCCTTTCTGGTGGTTTCCCTTGTCAGGCTTTCTCATACGCTGGTAAGAAAGGTGGCTTGAATGATACTCGTGGTACGCTGTTCTTTGAATTGGCTCGTGCCGTGAAGGAGATTCAGCCAAAGGTGTTCATGGGTGAAAACGTAAAAGGTCTGCTGTCTCATGAAAATGGCAGGACACTGGATGTCATTCGTAAAGCCATCAAGGAACTTGGTTATACATTGGTGGAGCCTCGTGTGCTGAAAGCCATCATGTATCAGGTCCCTCAGAAGCGTGAACGCCTGATTCTTGTGGCAATCCGTAATGACATCTACGAACAGGGCTTCCGTTTCAAGTGGCCCGATCCATATCGTCGTGTGATGACGCTGCGCGATGCATTCTTCAGCGGTGAACTATTCGATGATGATGTGCCGGAATCGGAAGGTCAGACCTATCCTGCTAAAAAAGCCCGTGTCATGGCAATGGTTCCTGAGGGCGGTGACTGGCGCGACCTGCCTGTTGAGGAACAAAAGGACTACATGGGGGGCAGTTACTATCTGGGAGGTGGAAAGACGGGTATGGCTCGTCGCTTGTCAATGGATGAGCCATCGCTGACACTGACTTGTGCCCCTGCTCAGAAACAGACAGAACGATGCCATCCGACGGAAACACGTCCTCTTACGGTTCGAGAGTATGCACGTATCCAAACCTTCCCTGACTACTGGGAGTTTGAAGGAAATATTGCCGACCAATACAAGCAGATTGGCAACGCAGTACCTGTGAACCTGGCGTTTGCTATCGGGCGCTCGTTGATTCGTCTGTTCAACGAAATTGATGCCCAGCATCCAGAAAAAAGCCAGTATGAAGAGGCATACAAGGCCGGGCGCAGTATGCTGCCGCCACAGCTCTTTGAGATTGATTAATGAAGTTAAAGAAGTTAAAGGAGTTAATGAAGTTAAAGAAGTTAATGAAGTTAAAGAAGTTAAAGAAGTTAATGGAGTTAAAGGACGATGCCATTTGGTTGCTGCATGCTTTTAGCCTTGAAGATTGGCTGCAAAAACAATTGTCCTTTAACTTCCCCAAGAGAGCGGAGCGAACTAACTCCTTTAACTTCTTTAACTTCCAATAAATTGAAAGATGCAAGACTTAAATAAATAAACTATGGAACAAGAACTGATTAAGAAATGCGAGGCTGAGGCCCGGAAGTGGCTCGCTTCGAGTGTGTACGACGCCGAGACGAAGGCCGAGATTCGGGCCATGCTCGACAACGAGGACAAGACAGAGTTGGTGGATGCCTTCTACCAGACGCTGGAGTTCGGTACAGGCGGACTGCGCGGCATCATGGGACCCGGCACCAACCGCATGAACAAGTACATCGTGGCGATGGCCACACAGGGCTTTGCCAACTACATCAACAAGGCATTCCCCGAAGGCGGCAAGAGCGTGGTCGTAGGTCACGACTGCCGCAACAACGGACGTATGTTTGCCGAGACCGTGGCCAACATCTTCTCTGCCAACGGCATCAAGGTCTATCTTTTCGAAGGCCTGCGCCCCACGCCCGAGGTCTCGTTTGCCATCCGCCATCTGGGTGCAGTGGCCGGTGTCAATGTCACCGCTTCCCACAATCCTAAGGAGTACAACGGCTACAAGGCCTACTGGCAGGACGGCGCACAGGTGATTGCCCCGCACGACAAGGGCATCATCGACGAGGTGAACCGCGTGGCCATCGAGGACGTGAAGTTCGAGGGCAACCCCGACCTCATCAAGATTATCGGCGGCGAGGTGGACTACGACTATATGCTGGCCGTCCGCGAGGCACGCATCGATGCGGAGGTCATCAAGCGTCAGGAGAATCTGAACATCGTCTATAGCCCGATGCACGGTGCCGGACGTGTCATCACTCCGCTGTGCCTGCGCTCGTGGGGATTCAAGAACATCAACGTCGTGCCCGAGCAGATGGTCATCGACGGAAACTTCTCCACCGTCGTCAGTCCCAACCCCGAGAACGCCGAGGCCATGACCTTAGGCATGAAGTGGGGCACCCGGCTCAATGCCGACCTGGTCATTGCCAGCGACCCCGACGCCGACCGTCTGGCCATCGTATGCCGCGACCCGAAGGGCGAGTGGATTATCATCAACGGCAACCAGACCTGCATGATGTTCTGCTACTACATCATCAAGAACAAGCAGGCACTCGGTCAGTTGAAGCCCACCGACTTCCTCGTGAAGACCATCGTCACCACCGAGGTCATTGCCGAGCCCTCGCCTCGTGGCTATGGGCATTTGGCGCCCCGTAGTGTTTACGGCGTGGGACGACTTTATTATCCGTGATGTCTTCGTAGAGCAACAGGAGGTTACCCGCCGTCGTGCCACCATACGGCATCATGTGACCATAGAGGCGGACGGTGACGGTGCGGTCGCCATCGTGGTGCTGGATTCCGCGTCGCATCGCCGCCTTGCCAGCCAGGAGTTCGAACTGCATCGGGGTACCAACGAGGTCACCCTGCCATACACCATCAGCAATCCTCGTCTCTGGTGGACAAATGGGGTGGGGGAGCCTTATCTTTACACAATCCGCACACAGGTGGAAGCCACCTCTCACCTCTCGCCTCTCACTTCTCACCTCTCAACTAAGGTGGGGCTTCGTTCCCTGCAACTCCACCGTGAGGCGGATGCCGACGGCAAGGGCGAGGCATTCTATTTCACGCTCAACGGCGAGAGGCTGTTCATGAAGGGTGCCAACTACATCCCGTGCGATGTTTTCCTGCCTCGTGTCACCGATTCCATTTATCGCCGCACCATAGCCGATGCCGTGGATGTGCACATGAACATGTTGCGCGTCTGGGGAGGTGGTGTCTATGAGGACGACCGATTCTATGCGCTGTGCGACGAGAAAGGCCTCCTCGTATGGCAGGACTTTATGTTTGCCTGCGCCATGTATCCCGCCAGCGGGGCGTTCCTTGAGAATGTCCGTCAGGAGGCCATCGACAATGTCCGTCGCCTGAGAAATCATCCCTGCATAGCCCTTTGGTGTGGCAACAACGAGGTCTTGGATGCCTGGGTCAACTGGGGGTGGAAACAAACCACCGAGCAACGCGGAGGAGGGCAAGCCGAACGCCTTTGGAGTGAGTACAAGACACTCTTCCATGAGACCTTGCCCGACATTGTCAACAAGTATGCCCCCCACACACCCTATCATCCATCCTCTCCCTTTGCCAGAGAGGACGGACGGCGTGACTATACGCGCGGCGACTATCACTACTGGGAGGTATGGCACGAGCGCAAACCCATCAGCGAATACAACAAGGTGCGCACGCGTTTCTTCAGTGAGTATGGAATGCAGAGTTTCCCTGAAAAGGCCACGGTGAAGCGCTTTGCCCCGAATCCTGAGGATTGGGACATCACTTCCGATGTGATGATGGCGCATCAGCGTGGGGGCGCGCATGCCAACGAACTCATCGAGAAGTATCTGGAGACGGAATATGGTCGCCCGAAGTCCTTTGACACCCTGCTCTATGTGGGGCAACTCATGCAGGCCGATGCCATGAAGACAGCCGTGGAGGCACACCGCCGCGACAAGGGTTACTGCTGGGGGTCGCTTCTATGGCAAATCAACGACTGCTGGCCAGTTGCCTCGTGGTCAACGCGCGACTACTATGGGCGTTGGAAGGCAGCGCACTATCTTATGCGCAGGGCAATGGCAGACATCCTCGTCTCGCCTATCCGTAGGGAGGACGGCATGCTCCGTGTCAGCATCGTCAACGACCGCCTCTCGTCGGTGCGCGGCCAACTGACCGTAGAGGTGTATTCCGCCCATGAGCGTCGCTACACGGAGAGCCAGCGCGTGAGCGTGGCCGCAAACAGTGCCCGTGAAGTATGGACAAAGCCCACCGCCAATTTGCTTGCCCAGGCAGGACTTTCGGAAAACGAGGCGGTCATACATGCGGAATTTACTCCCGAGGGCAAGGGCTCTGCCACCTATGCCAACAACTACATTCTTGTGCATCCCAAGGATTTGCAACTCGCTCCCACCCACTTGAACTGGGAAGCAGGGGATAGAGCCTTGAAAATATCTTCCCCCACCTATGCCCGTGGCATTTTCCTCACCCTTGAGGGCGACAATGCCCACCACTTCTCAGACAATTACTTCGACCTCCTGCCGGGCGAAACCCGCACTGTGACAGTAGATACCGCGTTGTCGGGGGCAGAGATAGGGGAGCGGTTGCGCATTATGGTGTATCGACAACAAAACGCAATACAATGAATACGACAGAAGAAAACAATAGAAAGCAAGCCGAGGAGCAGGTGTATCACTGCAACGATTGTGGCAATGTGATACATCGCCATGAAGTCTTCTGCTCAAAGTGTGGCAAGATGCTCGACCGCTACGACTTTGAGGATTGACGGTCTCTGATTGGGACCGCGGAGCCGCCGATGCTATTTGCCTCGTATCTGCAACCCTGCCTGGAAAGCGTTGCCCACCACTTCGCCAATCAGGCGATACTTCATCGTGGCTTCGTCGAAGCAAATGAGGTGTACCTTATCGAAATCCACCTTGCCCTTTTCGTTCAGTACGCTCTCTTCGGCACTAAGGTTCACCACCTCACCTACGACGCGCACCTCACCCGTCCGTTCCTCGCGGATGCTTGCCACGCGGCACTCCAGCGTCACGGGCAGTTCCTCAAAGGCGGGCGCGTCCACCATCTCCGCTTTCCTCGGAGTCAGTCCGCTCTTGGCCACCTTGTCCGCCACTTTCAATCCCGACACAATGCCCAGATAGTCGGCTTGCACCATGGTTTCTTGCGTGGCAAACATCACGGTGAATTCCTTCTTCAGTCGCATGTTTTCCAGCGTCTTGCGCTCATGCCCGAGGTTCAGTGCCACATGGTGCTCGCTGCATTGTCCGCCCCAGGCCACGTTCATCAGGTTAGCCACTCCGTTCTCGTCGTACGTGCCCACCAGGAGCACGGGTTGGGGAGCCGTAAACACTCCCTTCTGTCCAAAGTTCTTGCGCATATTATATTGGTGATTTTGAGATTTAGTAATTTTGAGATTTAGTGATTTGGTGATGATTTCGGTTGCGAAGATAATATTTTTCTTTGGAACAGAAAAGCGATTCTTCTTGTTTTTGTTATATTTCGAGCCGCTTACGCGGCATTTGCGTTTGGCTGTCGGGCTTGCCCGAACAGCCAAACGATATTCCCGAATGTCTGGGGATTGCGCTCTTGCGCGCGCAATCAATCATTGGACGAGACGGACGGATCGCCCGCCGCAGCGATAGCTGCTGCGCACGTTCACTCCGCCCGAACCGAAGTCGAGCTCCCACGCTTCCTCTGAGCCACTTGGCGTGGACGACCAATAGTTGCCGAGGGAACCCACGCTGCGCACGCCTCCAGAGCAAATGCGGTAGCCCGCGGCGGGCAGGACAATAGCCTTTCCATTAGAGCCAGTGACCTTGTATCCGTTTCCATTCCATTTCCATGTACATTCAGTCATCAATTCTTCCCATTGTTCCCTTGTAGGCAAACTATTGCCATATAGGTTTATAGCCTCATCATAATCATATAATTCACTTTCATTGATGGCTTTCCACAGCGTACCACTGGGAAGCCCCAAATCCACATAGTCCAGAGGTACTGAGAGCGTATCTGAGTATTCTGATTCCGCATCTACTTTGTTTCCAAAAGATGACATTATACCGATACATCCCAGAATGAAACACAGGATAAACAATGTAGCAAGTATAATCCAAATAGGCTTGTTGTCATTGGATGATTTCACCCGTGTTCCACAATACTCGCAGTAGTTACTATCGTTGGCAATCTCTTTGCCGCATTTTGAACATTTCATGATATGAATAGATAATCAAAGTCGTTCAACATAATCGATCGTGAAGTCCGCGACTGAATAATCAATCAGATTGGTTTCATGTGGAAGTACCTTGATTGAAAATTTTTCCCATCCTCCATATATTCCACAAACTTTCCCTCCGATTTCCAATGCTACCTCACAATTATTAGTCACATATAATGGATTTAGATAGCCAGATCTTTTTTCTACACGAATACAATCATCATAACGATGGGTACGCACAATCTTCATACCTCGAGATTTGATGAATTCTATTTTCCAACCACGCTTTGTTTTCACATAATAAATAGTTGCTTTGGCGTTGTAACCACTTCCGGTATGTGTCAATAAGCGCATTTGAGCATCAATCGTATAACGATTCGAAGTATTCTCACGAACAGATAGAATACGAAACGCTTTTATTTCCCCTTCTTCTATAGTCCAATGCCAATCCTTTGAATGATATCCATTGTCTGTGCCTTCGGTTAAGTGGTGCCCCACAAGGTCACGACATATAGTCGCGGATGACACTGGTGCTTTGCGCTGAGGGTTGGCGTAGGTTACCAATGACGCGAGTACAGCGATGAAGCATAATTTGATTCTTTTAGTTTTCATTTCTTTCTAAATTTTGTTTTATTTTTCTTCTTCTAAATAACAGGCCATGATATTCAGTATTTGGAACATAACGATATTAGAAGCGCGAGAGAATTCCTCCTTCGGTGCACTTAGCACACAACTTGCCTCATATACGCCATCCTTCTTGCGTACACATTCCCTGCAGCGGGTTGTTATGCGGTTCAACAATCCATCCTCGTGGAAGTAGTACTTCGTGCCTTCTTCTTCCTCGCTGAAATACTTAATGCTCAGATACTCCCCTTCCGCATCCCGTCGCACCTCTACATTATAACATATTTCGGCCACGGAATCGCGAAGCACCTCTAACAGCGTTCCTCTTGCCTTTCTTTCGGCTTGCGCTTCGGCTATCTTTTTGTTGGTACTATGTCCGTAACCAATTTTACAAACAACATTGCTGTTCTCCAACTTCTTCACGCATCTCTCGCACTTGTTGCTTTCTGCAGACAAAGGCATAGCAGACAGGCAAAAGGCTATGCACAGATAAAGGACTCTTTTCATAATTGTGTTATCGTTCCTTGGTTAGTATTGCCCTCTTGGGTGCCATTGAGCCACCACCTTTTACCGAAATAATCCTCCATTCTATCTTTCGTGAGGTTATAGGCTTTATATAAGCGGTTACATTGGCTCCCCAACTCGATTCGTATTTTACAATGTATTTGTCTCCAACCCACTTACCCTTTATGTCAAAGTCCTCCTCATCACCTGAATACAGATTCCCGTCGAACCTTTCATGTAGGGGACATGACACCAGATAGTCACCCTTAATCTGATTGTTCTCTACTTTCAATTTCAGGTCGAATATCCAAGATGGAAATTTCTCCCCGAATTGGTTTGTCACTCTTTCTTTGGATGCACATGACCACCTGCCAGTTATGTTCCTTGTTGCTGTGTGTTGACTTCTTTGAGCCTGTGCACAGACTGTAGAACGCGCTGCTACCAAACAGAGCATAATAAACAGGAGTAATACTTCTTTCTTCATAGTACAAGTAATTTAGAATGTCCAACCTCTTTTGTGAGCAATAACTGCGTAAATAAAGTAGAAAACAAGTAGAAAACTTGCTATACCAATAGCAACAATGCCTGTGTCATGACATTGATTACGATAATATTGCTCATCATAGCCATATTCAGCAATATCATCTATTCCTTCATTCTCTAATTTTGAAATCATACTTTCCCACATTGAATCTACCATATTATGTAACAACCAAGTAGATCTATATTTAATTTCAAGGGAAGTTTCTCCTATATTCTCATTAGAGGATTGAATTTTGTATATCCTTTTAGTGGCATAAACAGCATCAAGCGTATCAACTACCAATGCTCCATTTAATAGAAAAAAAGTGGTCATTAATAGGCAAAAAGAATATGTCACTTTCTTCTTGACAATAACCCACATAGCAACAATAAGAAATGTAATAGTTACTAAAGGAACTATAACACAACCAAATATATAATGGCTATCTACAGTGTATTCATTTTCACTCCAAAACACCATAATCGCAATTGTCGCAAATAGCATTGCAGGAAGCAATGCCCATCGGATATCCACTTGTTTGTTCCCCCTTTTCGTTTGTGCCCCGCAATACTCACAGAACTTACTGTCATTGGCAATTTCTTTGCCACATTTTGAACATTTCATAACACATAGATTTTGACTAAATAGCATATTATTTTACCAAGCGAACAGAATACCCATGCTTGCGATTTGCACCTCCATTAACAGATTTCCCTCCGGAGGAGAAAAAAAGAGCAATAGCATAATCCCATATATCATCAGTACGAGACCAGTAGTAACCACGATCCCCTTTGTATGTCACGGATTTCTCAGGATTAAAGGTAGCTGATATATATCCGTATGCTGGCAAAACAATGGATTTCCCACTTGGTCCTTTCACTATGTAATACCCTTTCTCATCCCATGTCCATTTACACACTTTCACTAACTCGTTAAATTGTTTGTCTGTCGGCAAATTATTCCCGAAAACATTTACAGCCCTTTTATACGTATAGTACCCTGGTTCATTTTTGCTATGCCATAAGGTACCGCTGGGCAATCCCAAATCTACATACTGCTGAGCGCACACAGCCAAAGTGATTAGGCTTAGAGATAACACACAAAGAATTTTTCGCATAATTCAATATGTGCGCTTCCTTTCATTGCAGACACTTCAATTAATGAGAGGAAGCGCACTCTATCCAGTTTATTACTATTGTTTGATATCGTTTAGTCAATCGTCTAGTACGCCATAATCATTCACTCCTTCATCACTTGGAAGCAGCATTAAAACAAGATTATAAATAGGACATAGCACCCACCAACCACAATGGTTCGTGTCATGACAACGACGGACAGCCACACTTAATCCAGGCAGAAATAGTGCAAAAAATACAAGTATAGTAAAAATGCCATTCTGTCCAAATACCAGACCATCAATAAATCCGCCACACAAACTTAGGATCCAATTAAAGAGAATCCACCACCAATACTCGGAGCGAGAAGCCCTACCTGAAAAAGTTACATACTTGCTAAAGCATGTTGAAATAGATTTAGTAAATGTCATAATAATAAAAATTTGAAGTTAAACATTGTATGAATTACCATGACTATAAATATCAGTATCGCTATCAGCCAATATTTTCCATAGGATTTCTTTTTATTTACTTCATTACGAACAACACGTACGCCACAATACTCACAAAAGTTGCTATCATTGGCAATCTCCTTGCCGCATTTTGAACATTTCATAATATTAGGATCTTCTTTTCAACTGAAAAATGGAGGGTGACTCGAAAGTTGCGTACAGGTTCTCGGGTCCCCTCAAATATTCGCAAAAAAACTATTCCAATTGACTCCAGCAACTTAGGCCGTCTTTCTTTAACTGCAAAATCGCATATAGAATAGCAGGGCCCGCAATGGCACCCAACATTGACTGTGTCACAGTAGGTGTCATACCACCCAAACTAGCAAAAGTACACATTACTCCAAATGTCACAATTGCTGATGCCACAAAGAACCAAAAGCCATTCCTTTTCCATTTCAGCAGCAGAATAGCACCCACGGCATTGAGAAATGATATGCATCCTAAGAATAGCATAGCAGAGCGGAAATAGTCTCCAGTGGCATGATTGACATAAAAGAATTCTTGCTGTTTCGCCTCTGAGGCATATATCCAAGTTGCCATGTCGTGTTCGCTTATCAGGATTATCCCTGATATGATATTCCCGATAATCATTAGCCACAACCAAAATGTTACAAACCCATGTCTCTTTTTTTCATGATTTTCCATAGTATTTAAAGTTTTATTTCCTGCTCTTACGGCTTCGCAGGTCTTGCCTAAAGTTACGAAAGTGTTTATGTTATTATGCTTTAACTAACAATAGAATTGTATGATTAGTCATCTTCATCATAATCGTAGTCATATGCAACAGTATCGACGACCTCATCGTCAACATAATATGCAACAGTGTCCATGCTGTCATCTACGTAATCCCAATCTCCGTCTTCCTCTGCCCCACTTTGCTTGTTCCTCTTTTGTTTAACAGCTGTAACATCCTCCACTACCGGGTCTACATCCACGGTATCAACACCCACTTCCATGCTATAATCATTGTACTGATTCTGGAGATTTAGCATTATACAGGTAACGCCTATTACACTTAAAGCGAACAGCACAGCAAGGGTAATCCAGACGGGTTTGTTGTTGTTTGAATTTTTGATTTGCGTTCCACAATATTCACAAAAGTTGCTATCATTGGCTATATCTTTGCCACAGTTAGAACATTTCATAATAGAGTCTTAATTTGCTTAACTTATTTGAAGCCAAGGACCTTCCATACGCCCTTGAATTTCTGAAGCAGGACCTTAACATTTGTATCCCCATAACGTGTGATATCCTGAAAACCCACATGACCGATTTCTGAAGAGGGGCTACATGTCACATAAACCTTTTTTACATTAATACCGACACGCGGTTCGCTTTCTCCTTTAATATGAATCATCCCGTCTTTTACCACTTGGTCTGGGTCCCAGTACATGCTGCCGTTTTCCTCATAATACCAGTCATCCTGCACATACGCGACTATAACTTCATAGCCTTGTGACAAGGCGGGTTCCCAGCCGTGGATGTTCAGTTTACCAGGAGTGGAAAAAGTCTTGTTGAGTTCACTCACGCCTGCCTTACGCCATTCCAAGGCCAATTCTCTGGTCATGAACGAGGCCGCACGGGTGTAGTCTTTGTTGAGAATGGCAATTACATAGTTATAGGCTATGGCTGCTGGGGTTTTACACGTTGCCACTTCCTGAGGGCTAAGACGCTTTACTATCGGGTTAGGATATGATTGTGCTATCGCGATTGCATTGCAAAACATTACCAATACAATGATTAAAAGATTTTTTTTCATACTTTTCCTTTTTTATATCATAATAATATAGTTCATAATAATATAGTTCCTCCAACTCATGTAAATATTGTTATTTGACGAGGCGGACGGAGAACATGAATGTTTGGAAAGTGCTATTTAAGTATACTCTCTTTGAACTTAGTTCGAGTTCCCATGCCTTCTCTGCTTCCGTAGGTGTATAGGACCAATAGTATCCTCCTGAATTTTCATTCCACACACTTCCTGTTCTACTAAAGTAACCTTTGGCTGGTAGTTCGATAGCATATCCATTGGGGCCTGTAATTATGTATCCACAGCCATTCCACGTCCATTTACATGTGTCCATCAACTCCTCCCATTGTTCTTTCGTGGGTAGATTCTTGCCAAACCTTTTTATGGCTTCGTCATAAGTGTAGAAGTTTTCTTCTGTTTGATTCTCCCATAGTGTCCCGCTCGGCAAGCCTATATCCACATAGGCTACTTCATAATTTTTTTTTTTTTTTACATCTGTGCCGCATTTACTACAAAATGAGGCTCCTGGCTTGAGTGGATTTCCGCATTTTCGACAGAAATGTGGAAGAGAATCAGATGTTCCCTGTCGTTCTGTTGAAGACGCTTGCGATGCACTTATGCGCTTTGTCTTTTTGTCATCTGAAGAAGCCGCGGGTTCCTTCTTTGGTGGCACAACAATTTCATTATCATCTGCAACCCATACTTCGTCGCTTACTTGGAATAGTTTCTCTTTATCAAGCCTTCGGGTGGACTTGGCATCGGAATCATGTGATGGCGTCACAGACTCCTTTGTAATCGATTGAGAACTATCTTTTTGTCTTTTTACCGGGTCGGCAAGTTCTACTGCTGTAGGACGATCATTAGGATTCACGGCAAGCATGGAGAGAATAACCTGCTTCAGATTGTTACCTACAGAGGAGTGCATGGTTGGAATCTGAGCTCCATTCATTTGTGCCAGGCCACCAATCTGTGCCATGAAGGGAACATCACCTTCCACAAGTTCAAACATCATGGCGCCCAATGACCAAATATCATTGGCGGGAATGGGATGAGGTTCCTTTGAGAAACGTTCTGGTGCCATATAGGCCATCGTCCCAGAGTTGGCTTGTTCACGCATACTCTTACGCAACGTCGATTGAGCCTTAAGCGAGATTCCGAAATCTGTTATCACATAGTCCATATTGGCATCGACGAGAATATTGTCAGGCTTAATGTCCTGATGCACAATCTTGCGCTGATGCAGATATGCGAGACCAGAAGCCACCTGCTTCAGTATATTCCATGCCTCATTTTCGGTACACTGACCAACACTTTTATTCAACGACCCATTCGGACAAAATGGTAATACCAGATAAGGTTGGTGGTTGTATTGACCAAGCGTTTTCGGTGTTAGCAAATTGGTGTGTCGCAGGTCATGGACAACCGACAACTCTTTGATAAAGAGTTTCAAGCCATCCTCGTCCATACCACTCCCTGGGGCGTAAATTTTCAATGCTTCTTCCAATCCCGTAAGAGTGTCATTTACCAACCACACCTCAGCAAAACCGCCACGCCCAATGAAGCGAGTCAGTTTATAGCGGTTATCAAATAAAGTTCCTTGTTGTAACATAATATTGTTTTTTATATATGTGCTTTACATACAGGGCATTGTCCACGCCGAATATCAAACTCCGTAAGTGGACGCCCACATTTTCCATTCGGGCAGCGAAAAACTGCTTTGTAATCCTTAAGAGCATTATTGCTTTTCTTGCCTAAAAAGAAGATGGGGAGTATTGACCCTGCAATACCCATTCCCAAAATGCGTATTGTCATCGCAGTTTGTTGTTCTATCCCTAATAATCCTGGTAAAACGAGAGAAAACACCAATATTGATACGGAGATTATGGCTCTCGTGTAAATAGCCTTTTTTCTCTCCTCTTCCTGCTTTTCTATCCTCCGTTGCTTCTCTGTAGATAAGGCATTCAACTGGCGATTGAGTTCCGTAAACTGGAGCGAGAAATCATTCGGATCGGTTTGCGTCAACTGGCACAGCCAGAATGTACGGCCATACATATTGTCTGGCCCCATTCGGATAACCGCATTCCAAGACAGTTTTTGCGTCCCCTGCATGCGTTCAAATGTTCCATCCTTCTGTTGTACAAAAGTCCCGTTTGACGAGCCTAAATCCATGACGGTCCAGATATCCTCCATCCTGTCAGGCACCACTACCTGCAAATGCTGTCGGCTGACACCTTCTTCCAGTATGGGGAATGGCTGATTACCTTCACGCCCCACAATCATCGTGTACATATTATATTATTTATATTATAGTCATATATAGGCTAAATTGATTCAATCTCTCCACTTTTTACATCCTCAGAGGAAAAAGCATCTTCCTTCTTCTTCACATTCTCCTCGGATGAAGCTTTCTTTTTCACAACCGATGACGACGAATTTGGAGATTCCTGTGTGGACTGCTCTATCGTCTGTGGTTCCGGTGTCTGCCGCCCATCATCCTCTCCCATGCCATTCAACTCTTTTGTCTTTCCATCCTTATTTTTGGATGGTGCAGACAAAGAGTCCTTCTTTGGTTCGGGCGTAACTACATCTTGATTAGGTACTTGCAGAATCTTATGCGTGGGCTCGAGGCAAGGTGCTTCTGGAGACTTGTCAAATTGTTCCTGAAGAGTATCTATATTCTTATCCCCTTTCTCTATTTTGCTTTTCTGGCTGAAATACAGATAGGCGAATATGACCGCACAGAGTATAAGCGCGATGACAAAAACATATTTGAGAACTTTCATGCTTGTCTCCCGCCATTCTCCTCGCCTACAAGAAGATTCAACAAATTCCATTTCCTCGGATTCGGTTTCTTCTGGTTGTGCCATTGAAAGCACTGTTCCTCCATTGGTGACTTGTGCCATGGCTGTTGTTACATTGTCGTGCCAGCCTGCAGCCTTATCAGCTTGCCATAATTGTTCACAGCACCGCGACAAATCTTTGTTTTCCGAAAGAATCTTTTCGATTTCCTTATCTCGCAAGTTCCCGCATAAGCCATCCGAACATAACAAAAATACATCATTATTATATAATACATATTCCGCAGTGTCTGGTTCGGCCACGCCATTGGGGTCTCCCAAACTGCGTGTGATAATATTACTTTGTGGGTGGTCAAATGCTTGTTCCTCAGTGATCTGACCGGCATCCACCAATGACTGCACCAAGGAGTGGTCATGAGATAAGCGTTCCAACCCGAATTGAGGATTATAACGATATGCGCGACTATCGCCGCACCATGCCACATAGGCCTTTTCTCCTATCAGCCATGCCAGCACAGCGGTACTGCCCATCCCCTCTGTTTCGGGATGCGTTTTACTATAGTTCTTGATATTCGTATCAGCCCCAACGATTGATTGTTTGAGATAATCCGACGGATTTGACATAACTTGTGAAGTAAGCCGTTCTGGAGTAAACCACCCTTCAATCGTTTCCACTGCTAAAGCGGAGGCTACTTCTCCTGCCTTCATGCCACCCATGCCATCACATACAATCAGCAAAAGACCTTTGTCACCGTCCAACTGAAGAATCTTACCATTGTCTTCATTATATTGTCGACCAGCAGCCTCGCTTCGAAATAGTATTTTCAGATTTGCCATAGGAATTTTCTTTTATTTGATTAATTTTCTAAACGCAACATTGTCTGTCCCATGTAGAGTGAAGTACCAATCGACATTCGAACTGTCTGTCCAACAGTGAGAGATTGGCCATTGACAAGTACTGGATTATAAGTCTTCAGAACCGTCAACATATAATCATAACCTCCGCTTCCCTTTGAGACGGTAATTAAAACTGACCTGCGACTCATTGTTTCATCGCCGTCTATTTCTATGTCTGAGGGACATGTAGAATCCTTTCTGCCAACCATATTCTCGCCTAATTGCAACGGGAAGTATTTCTTGTCACAACCGAGACGCACCATGGACAAACGACCGATACTTGAAGATGGTCTCTGAACCTGCGCGGAAGCATTCTTCAATAACTCTTCCGAAGTATTGAAACGCCGTGTTGGAGTATGTCGTGCCTTCTCTGTGTCAATTGGAGATGGCGGAGAGGACACTTTGGGAGCAGATCCCATTCTTATCGGCTTTGGTGTATATTGCACCCTCATTTGTTTTGAACAATGAGGACATGTGATAGAATATAGCCCCGCTTTCGATGGAGCAGGAATATTGACTTCCTGCCCACAATACTTGCAAGCGAATTTAATTACATTTGCCATTATACCATGTCTATGTTCATATCATCCACTCCGGCCATTCCATCGTCCATACCGCCATAGGCAAGGTCATCCGACTCTAAAATATCAGTTTCAAGGCCATCATCCTCAAATTCTCCATCCATGGCATAGCCATTCTCATCTATATCAGAAGGGATAACTGGGTCTTCATCAGGCCATTCTTTAGGGTCACTTGAGACCACGGCCACAGGGTCGTCAAGTAGTGTTGGGTCGTCCGTTGGGTCATCAAGAGGTGTTGGGTCATCCGTTGGTTCATCAAAAGGTGTCGGGTCATCCGTTGGGTCATCAAGAGGTATTGCCGCTACCGTTTCATCACTTATTGTTACATTGCTCGCATCTATGACTTCGGCATAACTTGTTCCATTCTCACTGTCTGAACGGATTACAATATCTGGCTCACCATCGCCATCCAAATCCACAAGTGTTTGGGCCCCATCTTCATCATACGTGATTTTAATATCAGGTGTCTCATCGTTATTTAAATATACATGAATCTCATCATTTTCACCATCCCCATTTACATCAACTGCTTGCACCTCCGCAATACCATCACCGTTGATGTCTATTTCATTATTGTTAGTGTCATAAACTGGAGCAGGGGATTCTGATTCTGACTCTGAATCAGTTTCAACTATAGGTTCCTTTTCATGGTTCGCACCAGACAATGAGGCCGGGGCACCTGCTTGTTCCTGTTCCTCCTCTGAGCTTTCCACCTCCTCAGGATTTAAAAGAGTATTGGCAGCCATTGCAGCGGCTCCACCAGCGGCAACACCTCCAATAGCGGCAGCAGCCACAGTTGCTGCTGTTCGTTTTCCTGAGTTTGAATTCGATTCTTGTTTGGGAGTCTCGTATTGAGCCTCATTCCATTTCTTTTTCTCTGGTTCATTACCCGTTTGAGCATTAATTGCCTGCATTCCTGCTGCCAAATCCTCTTGTGAAAAACGTTTTGTGTCCATAGCATGTTATTATTTTAGTTGTTTATAAATAAGGTTTGCAGTGACTGAGGCAGGGACACAAAAATGGCGTGGCCATTCTTATGCACTTAACCTGAGGGGCGAGTCTGGAAAGGAACCCCTGTCTAACATATAAGAATGCTCCACGCCAGTATGGCGTGTGCATAGCTATATTGTTAGACGAGGGGGATGGCCTCTCTTGGTCTTCCCTCTGCTTCTTAAATCGAACTATTCCTAATGTGAGTTTTCCAGACTTCTTCGGTTAAGTGCGAAATAATAAGCTAATGCATCTGCGGCTCGGGATTTCTCCCCGATACCAGCACAAAGTTAGGGAATAGGTGGCATACTGCCAAATATTTCGTCCGTTTTTTGTTTATGCTGCTGAAAATTCACTGGAGTTAATTTATTTTTGTACCTTTGCAAAAACGAAAGTGACAAAGAATATGGGAGTGCAATACCGACGTTTAGTAACACTTTGATAAACAAACGTACAAATTATGACCGAACTCGAATTACAGCAATATCTGCTCCGCGAGTACCCACAGGAGAATGCTCGGTGTGAGTGGAAGGAATTAATTATAAATGCGAAATAGCCATATGATAGGAAATATCGACATACTGGTAAAAGAACTCTGTAAGTTTCCTAAGGAAGTTGGTTGGGTTGAGTTTAAGCATAACAACTGTGAGCCGACTATGGTTGGCGAGGATATTAGTGCTCTTGCCAATACGGCAACTTTGAACGACCGCGACTATGCTTATATGATATGGGGCGTAGATGATGGCACACATGAGATAGTGGGCACTAAGGTGCGTCTTCAACTTGAAAAGAAAGGTGAGCAGGAGTTGGAGAATTGGCTACGCTATCTCCTCTCTAAAAATGCGGATTTTGAATTCTATAATACAGACATAGATGGCAAGCATGTAGAGTTAATCAGAATCCACAAGGCACTCAATGAGCCTGTAGCATTCCAGAAGATAGACTATATTCGTAGTGGCAGTTACACCAAGAAACTGCATGAGTTTCCTGTATTCCGTGCTCAATTGTGGGATAAGTTGCGCCATGCCCAGTTTGAAGATATATGCGTAAAGACAGACCAAAGGTATGAGGATATTATCAGATTGTTGCAGGTAGATGCTTACTTCACTCTTCTTAAAATACCACAGCCAACAGAAAAGGATGCAATTATTCATTATCTGAATGAGGATGGAATCATCCAGAAGCAGGATAACGCGCTCTATTCGATAACGAACTTAGGGGCCCTATTATTTGCAAGAGACTTGAACGAATTTGCAAGATTGGGACGTAAGGCGATGCGTGTGGTTCAGTATAAGGGTATCAACCGATTATTGATTCAGAAAGAAGAATCATTTATACAGGGATATGCCATTTGCTTTGAGAATATCGTGCGTTATGTGAATGCCCTGTTGCCAAGCAACGAGGATGTCAATGCTGTCCAACTGTCAACGACAAGCAAGTTCCCACTGCCATCAGTAAGAGAAGCCATAGCGAATAGCCTTATTCACCAGGACCTATACATTACAGGAGCTGCTCCAGTAGTGGAGATATTTGACAATCGTATTGAGGTGACGAATCCAGGCACCCCATTGGTAGATGTGCTTCGTATCATTGACAACCCTCCTAAATCGAGAAACGAAAAACTATCTTCTCTCATGCGTCGTTTGAAGATGTGTGAGGAACTTGGTCGTGGTTGGGATAGAATGGTATTGGCTTGCGAAGCACAATACCAACCAGCGCCTCGAATAGAAGTTTTCACAGATAGCACTAAGGTCACTCTTTTCTCTGAGATGGAATTTAGTAATATCCCTATGGAGGACAAACTTTGGTCATGCTATCTCCATGCCTGTCTAATGTATATACAAGGTGATGCCTTGACAAACAAGTCGCTTAGGGATAGGTTTAATGTGAAGGAGACATCAGCAGGAAGTATTTCAAGATTGATAAAGGAGTCTGTTTCTGAAGGGAGAATCAAACCTTTTGATCCAGAAACTGCGAAACGATACATGAGGTATATCCCAAGTTGGGCATAGTTTAATTTGCCAGTAATTTGCCGGTAACTTGTTGAGATGTCAATCGAAGGGACTGGAAATAAGAACAAAGCGCTGAAAATCAGTATAATGACAAAATAAGTTTAATTTGCTGGTAATTTGCTGAAGAACGAAAATTAGATATCAATAGGTTATTCGGGAATAAGATTAGAGCGCTCAGAGACGAGAAGGAGATGCTGACGTTGTGGTTAGCAGATAAAGTTCTTGATGCAGTAGGCGATGATGAACTTAGTAATGATGCAATCAAAGTTGCACAAGAACAGATTCAAAAGTGATAACCGCAAACGGCAATTTTAGTTAGGGGATAGGTGGCATACTGCCAAATATTTCGTCCGTTTTTTGTTTATGCTGCTGAAAATTCACTGGAGTTAATTTATTTTTGTACCTTTGCAAAAACGAAAGTGACAAAGTATATGGGAGTGCAATACCGACTGACGACCACCATCATCGAAGACCTGACGATGGAACTGCGCCCCGAGCAGATGGCGGGACCGGAGCAGAGCGAGATACGTGCCACCAGGCTGCCCGCGGAGTGGGAGCGGCAGAGCGGCGTGCAACTGACGTGGCCGCACGGGGGGACGGATTGGAAGCCGATACTCGGCGAGGTGACGGAGTGCTACGTCCGCATGGCGCTGGAGATAGCCACACGGGAGAGGCTCGTCGTCGTCACCCCCGAGCCCGATGCGGTGAATCGACTGCTACGCGAACGCCTGCCCAGTCGCTTGCTGCCGAACATCACGCTTTGCGAGGCTCCAACCAACGACACCTGGGCGCGCGACCACGGATTCATCACCCTGCAGACCTCGATGGGCTGCCTCCTGCTCGACTTCCAGTTCAACGGTTGGGGGCAGAAGTTCCCCGCCGACTTGGACAACCAAATCTGTCGCCGCATGATGGAACAGGGTGTGCTCGACGGGCAATATGAAGACCATCTCGACTTCGTGCTGGAGGGCGGAAGCATAGAGAGCGACGGCAAAGGTACCCTACTGACCACCAGCCGCTGCCTGCTGGCGAGGAATGGGAATGTGAGCGGAGGGAAGCAGACCCCACCCCTGCCCCTCCCCTTGGAAGGGAGGGGAGTGGTGAGCGGAGGGAAGAGCGAAATAGAGGAACGCCTGAAGCGTTACCTCCATGCCGAGCGCGTGCTGTGGCTCGACTACGGCTATCTGGCGGGCGACGACACGGACAGCCACATCGACACCCTGGCGCGCTTCTGCCCGAACGATACGATTGCCTACGTTCAGTGTACGAACAAGGAGGATGAGCACTATGAGGAACTGAAACGAATGGAGGCGCAACTTCGCGAGTTCCGCACTCTCGACGGGCGACCCTATCGCCTATTGCCCTTGCCGATGGCCAAGACGCAGTATGAGAAAATGAGAGAAGGAGAAAATGAGAAAATGAGAGAGGGAGAAAATGAGAAAATGAGAGAAGGAGAAAATGAGAAAATGAGAGAGGGAGAAAATGAGAAAATGAGAGAGGGAGAAAATGAGAAAATGAGAGAGGGAGAAAATGAGAAAATGAGAAAGGGAGAAAATGAGAAAATGAGAGAAGGAGAAAATGAGAGAATGAGAGAGGGAGAAAATGAGAGAATGAGAGAAGGAGAAAATGAGAAAATGAGAGGAGAGCGGCTGCCTGCGACGTACGCCAATTTCCTGTGCGTGAACGGTGCCGTGCTGATGCCCACCTACGGCGATGCGGAGCGCGACGAGAGGGCTCGTCGCCAATTGCAATCGGCGTTCCCCAAGCACGAAGTCGTCCCTATCGATTGCCGTGTGCTCATAGAGCAGCATGGCTCCCTGCATTGTTGCACCATGCAGTTTCCCCAGGGGGTGATAAGGGGGTAAGGGAGATTGAAAATTGAAAATTGAAAGTTGACGTTATCGTTATCGTTATGGTTATCGTTATGGTTAAGGTTATGGTTAAGGTTATGGTTATGGTTAACGGTTAATTGAGAATAAAGCGATGAGTAAGAAGTCCATCAGATTTTTCAATGACCGCGAGGTGCGAGCCGTGTGGGACGACGCCAATAACAAGTGGTGGTTCTCGGCCACAGACATCGTGCGTGCCATAAATGATGAGGACGATTATGTCAAGGCTGGCAACTATTGGCGATGGCTCAAAAAGAAACTCCATACAGAGGGCGTTCAACTCGTGAGTGTCACTCACGACTTCAAATTCCAGGCTCCAGATGGTAAGCAGCGTGCCGCCGATGCACTCGATGCCAGTTGTGTGCAGACGGTAGCAAACAACTATCCCAACAATCGTGCCCGCAAGTTTCTTGAATGGTTTACCTATAGTGATAACAGCATAGACGGACAGAGTAAGAAAAAGGCATACACCCTTGTTGAGAGCGGATTGTCGGACAGCATGGAGCCAGGAACGGTGAAGTGTCTGCAACAGATTCACGCCTATCTTTTTGGCGGCCTCTATGATTTTGCTGGACAGATTCGTACAAAGACCATCTGGAAGGACGGAACGCTATTTTGCCGTGCTGAGTATCTACAGGATAACCTGCGTAATATTGAGGCAATGCCAGAGAGAACCTTCGACGAGATAGCCAACAAATATGTTGAGATGAATGTGGCCCACCCCTTTATGGAAGGAAACGGACGCAGCACACGCATTTGGCTGGATATGCTCCTCAAAAAGCGTCTGAAATTATGTGTGGATTGGAGCAAAATCAACAAGAAAGACTATCTGGAGGCCATGCGTCGTAGCACAACGGATTCCACTGCCATCAAGGCATTGCTTCAAGGAGCGATGACCACTCAAATTGATGACCGTGAGATATTCATGAAAGGTATTGACTATTCGTATTATTACGAGCAAAGCGATTGATAAAAAGGTTTAAAAGTTTATAAGGGTATGAAAGTAGGACTGATACAACAATCGTGTGTGGCCGATGTGGAGGCCAACAAGCAGAAACTGGCACGCAACATAGCCGATGTGGCAAAGAAGGGTGCCGAACTGGTGGTTTTGCAGGAACTGCACAACTCGCTGTACTTCTGCCAAGTGGAGGACGTGGACAACTGCAACCTCGCAGAGCCCATACCAGGTCCCTCCACCGAGTTCTATGGGCAGTTGGCGCGCCAATACGGAATAGTGCTCGTCGCCAGCCTCTTCGAGCGACGCTCTGCAGGCTTGTATCACAACACCGCCGTAGTCTTCGAGACGGACGGGAGCATCGCCGGCCGATACCGCAAGATGCACATTCCCGACGACCCTGCCTATTACGAGAAGTTCTACTTCACCCCCGGTGACCTCGGCTTCCATCCCATTCAGACCAGCCTCGGCCTCTTGGGCGTGCAAGTGTGCTGGGACCAGTGGTACCCCGAAGGGGCGCGCCTGATGGCACTGGCAGGGGCGGAACTGCTCATCTACCCGACTGCCATAGGCTATGAATCCTCCGACACGCCCGAGGAGCAGGAACGCCAGCGCGAAGCGTGGACCACCGTCCAGCGCGGCCACGCCGTGGCCAACGGCCTGCCCGTCATCGCCGTCAACAGGGTAGGGCACGAGGCCGACCCCAGCCATCAGACACGCGGCATCCAGTTCTGGGGCTCGAGTTTCGTCTGCGGTCCCCAAGGCGAACTTCTCTACCGTGCCCCCAAAGACCGGGAAGAAAACGCCGTAATCGACCTTGACCTCCATCGTTCCGAGCAGGTGCGCCGCTGGTGGCCCTTCCTGCGCGACCGCCGCATTGATGCGTTCGACGGCCTCGCCCGGCGCTTCCTCGACGAAGACGGCCCCCTCCCGGCATCCCCCCCTGAGGGAAGTTGAAAGTTGAAAGTTGAAAGTTGAAAGTTGAAGTGACGGAGCAGCGAGAGCAGAGCCGAACTCGTTCGAGCTTTGCCGAGTCGCGACGGAACTCGACCGAAGGTCAAAGTTGAAAGTTGAAAGTTGAAAGTTGAAGTGACGGAGCAGCGAGAGCAGAGCCGAACTCGTTCGAGCTTTGCCGAGTCGCGACGGAACTCGACCGAAGGTCAAAGTTGAAAGTTGAAAGTGACGGAGCAGCGAGAGCAGAGCCGAACTCGTTCGAGCTTTGCCGAGTCGCGTCGGAACTCGACCGAAGGTCAAA
>FLNZ01003205.1_pt1 | contig 127173 bp, 82 predicted proteins | sample 1140391 | NCBI WGS metagenome assembly FLNZ01 (sample SAMEA3878171, study PRJEB12797) | bioreactor metagenome | biome: Moose rumen | place: Sweden | collected 2011-10 | reverse complement strand
CGCTTTCCTCACTGCCTGCCGGAACTTATACGCTTTCAGCCAAAGTGAAGACGATGTATGCCAACTCGGCAACGTCCACTTATGCCCTCTCCGCCGGCGGACAGACATCAAGCAACGTCACTTTTACCCAAGGGGCGGCCAACGGCTATACCTCGCTGGAATGGAGCGATGTGTCGGTTACCTTCACTCTAAACAGCACCAATGACGTGACCATTGCGCTCAACATTACATGGAAGAGCGGGGGGAGCCAACTGGGCGTGGACAATTTCACACTGACAAAACTTGCCGGCACGGCGGAATTGAAAAACCTCTCCTTTGAAAGCGACGACATTAACGACCTGACCGCTGTCAACAATTCTGCCGACGGGCTACGCGGCTACTCCATCACCAACCCCGCGGAGTGGACGGTGAGCGGCACCAGCGTGACCTCGCTGATTGTGACTACGGATTGCTATACCGACAACGGTTTCGGCAAGGTGACCACAATCCCCGATGGCACACAAGCCTACTACCTGCGACAGGGATGGGCTACGGGTTCGACCAGCATCACGCAAACCGTAGAACTGCCAGCAGGGCTCTATCGCTTCAGCGTGGATCAGCGCACAGCCTATGCCAATGGGGCCGCCTCCACGCTGAACATGAGGATTGGCTCGGAGAGCAAGGCCATCCCTTTCGAGTCAGGTTCATCAGGATACTTCACATCCTCTGCCTGGACAACCAGTTATATCGAATTTGAACTCACCGAGACGACGACCCTCGTTGCAGGCTTCACCATCGACTGGCTGAGCGGTGGCTCGTGCGTCATGCTCGACAATGTGAAACTGGAAGAAATAGATGCCTTCACACCCGAAGGCACGGAGGACGACATCGCATCCCCCACCGAAGGCATCATTACAAGCGATTTCGTGCCCGAAACCACGATGATGAACGACCTCTTGCAGATGTTGGCTGACTTCAGTCCCTATATGGTGAACGACTTCAACTCGGTGGACGACACCTACGGCTATTTTAATGGGGAGAGTTCGGGACAAAGCAACGAAGCCGGAGTGCGCACCAATGCCGACCTCTCGATGATTTGCGCCTTCCTGGTGAAGTACGCCCAGCCCGCAGGCATCGCGCTACCCAACAATATTTCGTACTCGACCCTGCAAACCATGGCACTAAAGTCGCTCATGTGGGCACTGGGCACGCACAAAGCCAACAAACTTCGCCAGACAACCGACAACACTTATTGGGGCAGCACGGGAACAACCGACTCGAAATGGGAATCGAACCTATGGGCCATGTCGGTCGCTTACTCGGCCTTCTTCCAGTGGAGCAACCTCACGTCAGCCCAGAAAGACTATGTGTACAACCTACTGAAGGCAGAGTGCGACTACGAAATCAACCGCAGCATCCCCACTCAGTATGAGAACGGCGACACAAAGGCCGAAGAAAACGGATGGGACGTGAATGTACTGGCTGCCACGCTGGGCCTCTACCCCACCGACGCACTTGCCTCGCAATGGTACGAGCGCATGCGCTCCTTCGCCATCAACAGTTATAGCCACTATGTCGACGGCATCGACCAGACCGTCATTGACCCGGACACCAGCAATAAAACAGTGGCTGACCTCTACATCGGGCCCAACCTCTATCCCGACTACACGCTCCAGAACCACAGCCTGTTCCACACATCGTACCAGAACGTGGTGATGCAGGAACTGGGAGAATCGGCTTTGGCACTGAAACTGTTCCAAGGCGACACGGAAACATGGAAGAGCAACGCCCTGATGCACAACAATCAAGTGGTCATGGACAGCGTCTTGAACTGGCTGGCTCTGACCGACGGCGAACTGGCCATGCCCAACGGCAACGACTGGAGCCTGTTCCTCTACGACCAAATCACTTCCTACTCCACGATGGCCTGCTTCCTGCGCGACCCCAACGCCCTGATGCTGGAAAATCTTGCTTACAAAGCCATCAAGGCCCGACAGAAGACCACCACCGACGGCTCGTGGTTGCTGCGCCCCGACGTAGGTGCCCGAAGAATGGGCGTGGAGGCGCATCGCGTCATGATGACCTATCTGATGCATCTCACCAACAGTACCGCCGACCTCACGCCTACCTCGTGGGAAGACTTCCGCGCACAGCACAGCGAGGCTCGCATCATCGAATCGCAGAACATCGTCCGAGCCTTCACACCTGACCGCTTCACCACCTTCTCGTGGAGTTCCGGACTCTCGTCGTACACTGGATACATCGCCGCCAACAGCGTGGACAAGAACAAGATAATCGTTCCCTACCGTGCCAACAACACGGGCAACTTGCTCGGATGGTACACCGTCAGCGGAAAAGGCACCAATGCCACACCTGTGCGGGCTGGTGTGTATAACCTGAAAGGCGACGGCTACACCATGAACGGCGAACTGAATACCAACGACGCCACCCTGAACAACCGCTTCGTCATCTACTCCACACCTGGAAACGCCGTCATGTATCTCGACTATGTGCAAGGCTTGACAAGCGGCAACATCTCAGGAGAATACGGAGGACTGACGGCCATCTCGGTGGACGAGATGACGAAGACCTCGCGCACACTCTACTACGGCGACACGCACAAGCAACTGGACGGCTCGTCGTTCACCAGTTTCACCACCGATTGGGTGAACATCGACAATGCCGTCGGCTTCGTGAGCCGCAGCGACAAGAAGATGGCTTTCGGCGACAAAGCCAACAACAACAGCATCATGACCGCCAAGTTCTATCCCTCCTACTCCGACACAAGCCGCACCTTCAGCAACGGCAGCGTGGTGGACCGCCGCAACATCACTTACTACAGCAATGTGACCGCCGAAGTCACCGCCCAGATGGAGGAGGAGTTGCAAGTGCTCACCGACGCAGTTCCCACAGGGTGGAACGGTGCCATCGCAGCCGACCCCGACGGAACGAACTATCTCCTCCTGGCCAACTTCACAGGCACCAACGCCACGGCACCGCTCTCCGACATCACTTGCAAGTTGGGCGCTCCCATCTTCGAGGTTGAAACCACCGTCACGAACAGCAAGTCCTCCGCCACGTTTTCGGCAATGGAAAACAACAGCGTGGCCAATGTACTCAAGATGTTTGTCACGGGTAACGGCATCACTTGCCAGCAGGAAAAGGACAACCCGACTGGCTCCTACCTCACCGCCAGCAGCAACACCAGCATTGTGCTGAAAGCCATTGACGACGATGGCAACGTACTCACCAAAAGCACCTCCCTCACCGCCAACGAGACCGTTCACGCCTATATGGAGAATGGCGAGATTGTGATAGAGGTAAAGGATATTCCCTACACAAAGGGCGAAACCGATTACACCGGCTACATCATCAATCCCAACTTCGACAACAATCTCACCACAGGATGGTCGCAGACGGGATCAACTGTTGCTGTCAGTTACAACGAAGTGGAGCGTTGGAATGCCAACTTCGACTTCTACCAAACCATCTACAACCTGCCTGCCGGAAAATACATTCTCTCGTGTCAGGGCTTTTATCGCTACGGCTCCATTTCCAATGCCTCAAGCACCCACAAAAACGGCACAGAGCAACTTCGTGCAGAACTTTACACGAAACTGGGGGAACACAGTGCCGCAGATGCCGGAATAACCTACCTTCAGTCCATTATTGACGAAGCAGGGAAACTGGGTAACTATGGTGCAGATGCCGGAAACGGATATGGCTACATTCCCAACACCATGTCGCAAACTGCCGTGTATTTTGGGGCTGGCCTGTACGACCAGTCACTCGAAGTGGAAGTAGGCGATGAAGGGGTGCTCACCATTGGCGTGCGCAACCCAAATACCCTGGAATACGACTGGACCATCTTCGACAACTTCCGCCTTACGCGAATTATAGAGGGAGAGAAATATGATGTAAATCTGGATGGTGAGTGCGACATCTACGATGTCATTACCATAGCCCTCCACCTCGTTGGAAATACGCCCGAGGACTTCGACGCAGATGCGGCGGACATCAACAAAAGCGGCGACATCACCCTTGCCGACGTGACTGCCTTAGTGAATATGCTCAATTAATAATCACCCAGAACAACAATAATGAAAAAAATTCGCCTCGTCCTACTGGCAATACTTTGGCTTGCCGCAGGCACAACGCCCTCCATTCTCAGGGCACAAACGCCCTCGGGCAGTGACTATCTCGTAGCAAGGAACATTCCTGCCAAAACGCTGTTCTACCAGTACAGCGGCACCGGCACCCTGATGCCCAAGATTAACTGGGGACTGGACGAGGCCTGGTGCAGCGAGACCAATATGCTACAGGGGCGCAACTATCTGAACCTCTTCAAAGAGAACATCGACATCGTGCGCATCTCCTTCCAGCCCGCTTGGGCCATGACCAATACAACCACCCTAAGTTCCAGCCACATCAACGGCGTGAAGGACAACGACGGCAACTACACCATCGTGGGACTCGCCGAACGGATACGCGTGCTGAAACTGCTGGGCACGACACCCTCCATCTACCTAAACTGCGACCCCACTTCCCTGGGAATCGCCTCAACCTACAAGGGCACCTCCAGCACCTATTACACACGTTGGGTGAATCTCATCCGTGCCACGGGAAAGTACATCGAGAACGAAGGCTTCACGGTGACGGGCATCGCACCCTTCAACGAGCCCGACCTCTCGTCGTCGGGCTACCCCAATGCCGCCACGCAAAGCAACATCTGCAAGAGTCTGAAGAGCGACACTTGGGGCAAGAACAAAATCACGATGGGCGGCAACACTCTGAATCCCGACTATGCCCTTTCGTGGTACTCCAATTACAAAGCCAACTTCGACGAGGGAAACACCCACCAGTTGGCCGGCACGTTTGCCAACTACATCGGTTTCATGCAGCAGGTGAAGTCGGACGGCAAGCGCCTCTGCCAGGACGAGATGCACAACGTCATGGAGGCTATGGTGGGTGCCAACTATGGCATGAACGATGCCATCTGGTGGGGCACCTCGGAGCATGCCCGCTCACAGTTCTGCCGCGCCAACGACGGCACGGGCTACCGTCTGGCCTATCACGAGGACAGCGGCACCTTCACGGCGGCCAGCATCTACCGCAACACGCAGGACGGCGTGACCGAGGCCTACCTGGGATGCAGCGAGCGTAATGCCACGGAAACCAGCTACGGCTTCGTGAGCACCGACCGCGATGTCTATTACGACGGCTACGGCCCCACCCGTGCCTTCTACATGCACCTGCCCGCTGACCCCAGCGGGACGTATCAAGGCAGCGGCCAGAAGAATGCCGAGCGCGTCATCAACATCCAGAGCGGAGACGACGTGCAGCCCGCTCCCACGGTGGGTGACTTCCAGATTATGAACGTGGGCAACGGCAAGGTCATTCAGGGCAATACCTCTTGGACGGGATGGAGTGCCAACCAGGCTACACTGGCAACGGGTTCGGGAGCCGACGGACAAGGCTGGCGCATCGAGGCAGTGGCTGAGGATATCGTCGGAGATTTCAGCTACTATACAATCCATTCCTACAACGCGCAGTGGTGGGACTACTACCTCGACGACAATGAATGGGGCTTCGAGGAGGCCAACCCCATCATCATGTACCCCGGCGGAGGAAGCGGATGTGAGCAGTGGTACTTCGTCTATGCCGGCGATGGCAGCTATTACATCCACAATCGCTACTCCAACCTTTGTCTGGACGGAAGTAATGGGGCTACCCTCGTTCAGCGCACGCGCACAAACAGCGACACACAGAAGTGGAAACTCGTTGACCCCACCTGCACCCCCGACCGCACCGCACCAGCCCAACCAACAGGGCTCACCGCCACCGCCCTATTGGCAGCCGTGAAGCTGTCATGGACGGCGAATGCGGAGAGCGACCTGAGCGGCTACACCGTGCTGCGCACCGTGAAAGGGGCGAACGACTGGAACACCATCGCCCGCAATGTCACGGGAACAACCTATATCGACAATACCGTCGTGCAAGGCACGGAGTACACCTACAAACTGAAGGCCATGGACCTGAGCTGCAACTTCAGCACGGCCTCCTCCACCGTCAATGGGGCTGCCACGGCAGCACAGGGACTCGTGGCACGCTACGAGTTCGACGGCTCCATGCGCGACAAGAGCACCAACCAGATGGCAGGTGCCCTCTACACCGCCTGTTACACCGACAGCCGCAAGTCGGGCAGCCAAGCCCTCTCGCTCGACGGCTCCTCGAACTACGCCTTGCTGCCCTACCAGATCGGCAACATGCCGGCACTGACTTTCTGCGGATGGGTCTATTGGAACGGCGGCAACGCCTGGCAGCGCATCTTCGACTTCGGCAGCGGCGAAGATGCCTACTTCTTCCTCACACCCTCCGACGGCTCCAACATGAAGTTTGAAATCAAGGCCAACGGCACGACGCAGAACCTGACTGCCACGAAACTCGGTACCTCCGCGTGGAAGCACGTTGCCGTCACCATCCAGTCGGGAAGCGTGAAGATTTACGTTGACGGTTCCCAAGTGGCAAGCAGCACCTCCATCACCCTCTCGCCCAGCAACGTAGCCGGAGTCTGCAACTACCTCGGGCGCAGCCAGTTCGTCTCCGACCCCTTGTTCAACGGACGGCTCGACGACGTGCGCATCTACAACTATGTGCTCTCACAGAGCGAGATACAGGCCATCGCCAGCAACACCTCCACAGAGGCCATCACTGAATGGAGCGTGGGCGGTTCCTACTACGTCTATAACATCGAGGCAGGCCAGTTCCTCAACCAAGGCAACGCCTGGGGCACACAAGCCTCACTGGACACGGAGGGACTCTTGTGGACCGTCAGCAGCGGAGCAAGCACAAACCTCTATCGCCTCAACCGCTCTGGCGAGACCAATTACCTCTACGCCACTGGTGTCAACGACCTCTATGTCGATGGTGCCTCGAACCACGACTTCGCAATGGTGCAGGACGCAGAGACAGGCCTGACTTCCATCAGCGTCAATCCCAGCGGCAGCTACGGAACATCGGCTTACGGAATCTCCTACATCGGATGGACGGGTGAAGCTGACGTGACCACAGTGATTCCCGTGCTGAAGGACACCGACCACTCGAAACCCGGCTTGCAATGGCGACTGATGACGGCCACCGAGTACTCGACCTATAAAACAATCATCAGCAATGCCCTCTCGGCACGTCAGGCCATGTGGCCCCTGATTCAGTCGGCACGTCTCACGGACTTCGACCTCTCCAGCGCACTTGCCATCTATCAGAATCCCGCCTCCACGGCCACACAAATCAACAACGCGCGCGCCACGCTCCTTACCAACTTCAGGGAATATCTCACGAGCAATGCCAGCCAGTCGAGCCCCATCGATGCGTCCTACTTCATCACCAATCCCGGATGCGGCAGCAGCACCTTCAGCGGCTGGACGACGGTCAACGACTGGGGAAGCAACACCGCCTACTACCGCAACGGAGATGCCGTGTTGCAAGGTCGCTTCATGGAAGCATGGGTCAACGGATGGAACGGAGAGGCCCTTGCCGACCGCAGCCTGACACAGCAACTAAGCGGCTTGCCCGAGGGAAAGTACCAGCTCTCCCTCGACATCATCGCCACCAACCAGAACACACGCGAAGATGTAACGGGAGTCAACCTTACGCTCGGCACAGCCACCGCCCCCTGCTCCACCACGGAAGACAACCCCTCCACCTTCACCACTCCGACGTTCATCGTCGGCAGCAACGGACAGGCTACCATAGGTCTCGTTATCACATCCACCAATGCATCGTGGGTGGCCTTCGACAACTTCCGCCTCTTCTATCTCGGTCCAATAAAGTTAGGTGATGTTGATGAAGATGGTAACCTCGACGAAAACGATGTCCGAGCCATTGCCCTCCACCTCGTTGGTCTCACGCCAGATAAATCCAACCAACAGGCTGCCGATGTCAACCAGGATGGCTACATTACCCTGTCCGACATCACGTCGCTGGTGAATAAGTTAGAACCATAATTACATTATCTTAAAGGATGTAGGACATTATTGGAAATTCTTCCAAAAAACTAAGTAAACAAGGAAAATATGAAAACCCGCAGACTTATCAACCTCATGGTCGCAGTGTTGACCTTTTGGTGCGCACAAGGAACAAAAGGTGCTGGATTTGAAGGTTCTGTCCCCACGGTGGGCACGGACTATTATCTCTACAATGTCTATCAGGCGAAGTTCCTCTCCTACGGAAACAGTTGGGGTACACAGGTCTCGCTGAACAACGACCTGCCTCTGCTCTGCACCCTGGAGGCCAGCGGAAGTGGTTTTGTCGTGAACACACACTACAGCCTGGAGACCAATGCCTGGAAGACGGGGGTGACCAACTATCTCATCTATACCGAGGGGCTACCCTATGTCAATGCCCGCTGGGGCGACTCGGACACAAACTACAATGACCGCGATGCCACCACGTTCACCATCGAACAAGCCGACGAGGGTTACTACTTGGATTGCTCCGATGGTGCACTGATGTTCGACGCAGGCACCGCCTGCACCATAGGCAACCGTAGCGAGGGCTTCAATGCCGACAAGTCGCTCTGGCGCTTCGTCAGCGTGGCGGAGTATAATGAAATGGCGGCAAAGAGCCGATTCTGTGTGGCTGCCATGAATGTGGACGGCATGCCTTGTAGCATAAAGGTGGCAGGTATTTACACCGTGAACCTGAACTCCGACGGCAAGGAGGCCGATGGGGCCACGGCCATGGGGCAGAAGATGAAAGACATGGGCTATGACTTCATTGCTGCCAGCGAGGACTTTAACTACAACGACGAAATAATGGCACAAATAGGTGCTACCTACAACCAGGGGACGCATCGGGGCAAGGTTGACGGTTCGTTGAGCACACTTGCCAAGTACCTGGCCAAGCAGACACTCTTCGACACCGATGGCCTGAATGTGTTCTGGAAAAAGGCACTCAGCGCAGGCAACGAGAGTTGGACGGCATGGAACGAGCACTACGGATATACGGACTACGAGGCAGACGGACTAATAAACAAGGGCTACCGCTACTACCTCTTTACCCTGACCGACGGCACACAGATTGACGTTTACACTTTGCACATGGAGGCTGGTTCCTCAACGGGAGACAACGCTGCACGTGCCACCCAAATCACCCAACTGGCCAATGCCATCCTCGCCACAAACAACGGGCGTCCCATCATCATCATGGGAGACACCAACTGCCGATATACGCGCGATGCCCTGAAGTCGCGATTCATTGACGTCATCAATGCCGACAGCCGCTTCACCATCCACGACCCTTGGGTTGAGCATGGCAGGATGGGCATCTACCCCACTGGCTCTAACGCCATCGTCGCCAGCGAGTACGGATACCGAAGGGGCGAAGTCGTGGACAAGGTTTTCTACATCAACAACACGGAATCCGACATCCGCCTCGTGGCTGAATGTTACCGGCAAGACCTTTCCTTTGTGAACGAAGCAGGCGAGGCACTGGCCGACCACTGGCCCTGCGTGGTCGATTTCTCGTACCACACTTACGACCCCACCATAGACGATGTGGCCAATGTGGGCACGATGGAGAATGTGTATCTGCGCAATGTACACACAGGAACTTTCCTGAAGGCTGGCGGCTGGTGGGGTACTCATGCCGTGGCGGGCACCTATGGCAACGCGATTACCTTCACCCAACTCCCCAACGGGAAATATGTGCTGCAGACGCCCTCGGGCTACCTCAGTCAGGAGAATCCTTATATGGATGCCACCACTCAGGACGCATGGTCTCTTTTGGAAAAGGATGGGCATTATGTCCTTTCCTATACTGACGGGAATGGTGCCGTCAAAGCCCTCACTGCCGACGATCCGACGGGATTTCCCTACACGCCCAATGTCCGCTATGTGACCTGCGCCACGCTGAATATGAGCGACGACTATCAGCAATGGGAAATTGTACCCCGCACACGGCTATTGGGAGAAATGAGGAAGGCCAGTGAGGATAGTCCCTACAACTGCACCTTCCTGCTGCCGGGAGCCAACTTCGACCGTAACGACCCGGCGAGCAAAAGCACAGACAACAACGGTGCATGGTCGTGCAACATCTCGGCCAATGCCAGCAAGATGACGTATAACTTCTCCGACGGACTGGTCAACCACTATCTGGGTAACCCCGTAGCCGAGGTTTACAATGCTTCATACTCTGGCTCTACCACATACGCCACGCAATGGGAGATGGGACAGACCTTGACGGATGTCCCCAACGGACGCTACAAGGTGACCTGCCAGGGATTCTATCGCGACGGCAATTTGAATCAGAACAACCCTGGCACCATCCACTCCTATCTATATGCCCGCACCACCGACACGGAAAGGAAAGTGCAACTGAAATCCATGTATGTGCCCCAATGCACGACCAACCTCGAAGATGCCTTGTCTGGCTCTAAGGACAATTCCGGATACTATGTGCCTAATAGTATGTCAGACGCAAGCCTCTTCTTCGACTACGGCTACTATCAGAATGAACTCTACATCAATGTCGTAGATAACACCATTACGGTTGCCATCGGGAAACCTGATGTCACGAAGAACACCAGCGGTTGGACTTGCTTCGATAACTTCCAACTCTTTTTCCTCGGTTCGTCAGAGGTGCTCATTGGCGACATCGACTACAGCGGCGAGGTGGACACGGACGACATCGCGGCTTTGGTGGAAATTCTCCTTGGCAACGACAATGTCTTGCCTTATCGCTACGACCACGCGGCGGCAGATGTCAATCAGGATGGCTACATCACCCTGTCCGACATGACGTTGTTGGTAAATACGATTCAACCATAAAGCCGGCATTCAACAAAAAAGCGGGAAACCTCGTTCTGAAGCTTCCTCGCCTTTTTTTATGTAGATACCGAAATGCGAGAATGTTCCCGCCGCGCGCGTCACGCCTGATGGATGGTGAGTTGCGGGAAGGGGAACGAAATGCCTTGCTTGTTGAACTCGGCATAGATGGTTTCCTGCGTATCGAAGAATACGCCCCAATAGTCGGCGGCGTTCACCCATAGGCGTACGGTAAGGTCAACACTGCTGGCCGACAGCGATGCCAGAGCCACGAAGGGGGCTGGGTCTTGCAGGATGCGGGCATCCTCCTTGAAGAGTGCGAACAACACCTGCTTGGCTTGCTCGATGTCCTGACCATACTCCACGCCGATGGTGAGCATCACCATGCGCCGCTCCATCTTGCTGTAGTTGGTGATGTTACCGCTCGAAAGTGCGCCGTTGGGCAGGAAGGCCACCTTATTATCGACGGTCGTCAGCACGGTGTGGAAGATCTGTATCTCCTTCACTGTCCCCGCCATGCCCTGTGCTTCTATCCAGTCGCCCACCTTAAACGGTTTCAGCAACAGGATAAGCAAGCCGCCTGCAAAGTTCTGTAGGTTGCCGCTCAGGGCCATGCCTGCAGCAAGTCCCACAGATGCCAGCAAGGCCGCAAAGGAAGTTGTATTCACGCCCAGCGCGCTGACCACGGCAATGGCAAGCAAAACGGTCAGCAAGATGTTGACGAACGACTTGACGAACGACTTGATGGTAGGGTCTAACCTACGACGCTCAAGCGCTTTCGCCAGCAGACGATTGATGAGCGACACGATGAAACGCCCCACCACATAGATGATGACGGCCACCAGAATGGTCTTTCCTGCCTCGATGCAGAAAGTCAATGCCTGCTGAAGGAACTGCGTCAGATAACTCACATCGCCGTGTGCCACTGCAGACACGGCATCTTTGGTGGTCTCCGCCACCTTCTCTACTGCCGCGCTATCGGGCGCGACTGCCTGTAAGAATTGCATCATTGTCTCTTCTTTTTACCAAATCGGGCGCAAAAGTACAAAATAATTGTGAAACTATCAACCAACACCTTAACATTATTCCCCATCAAGCACAAGAACTTCAACAATTAAAGGCCGTATGCTGCATAATGGCAGGCCGCTAAGACGATAATGGCAGGCCGCTCACATGACAGGGGAGTGCCGCTCACATGACAGGGGAGTGCCGCTCGAATGACAACGGAGTGCCGCTCGAATCGCTATTGAAGGCCACTACTAAACTTTGTCCAAGCATAGTAATGCAGGCACCCGAAGAATACTATTCCACAGGTGCCTGCATTAGTAATGTTCCGACCCATATATTACTATTGTACCTGCTCCTTCGACCAATTAACGAGATAGACGGCCTCGGTGGCGCGGGTGAGGGCGGTATAGAGCCATCGGAAATAGTCGGGCGAGAGCATGTCCTGAGTGACATAACCCTGATCGATAAAGACACGCTGCCACTGGCCGCCCTGAGCCTTGTGGCAGGTGACGGCGTAGGCATACTTCACCTGCAGGGCATTGTAGTAGGGGTCTTCCTTCACCTTCTTTATAAGGTCGCGACGATTCGTAATCATGGGATAGTCGGCACATATCGCGTTGAAGAGTTCCGTCTGCCGTTCCTGAGTCAGTGCCGGTGCTTCGCTTTGCAGGGTGTCAAGGAGTATGGTCGCGTCCAGTTCCATGTCGTCGAAGTCGGGAAAGCGCAGCGTGGCATCGGCAAAGCGGAAGCCATAGAGTTCGCGCTCGTTACGAATGCGGCACACCACGCAGATGTCGCCATTGGCAATGAAGGAAGCCTCATGGCTCTCCCCTTCCCCCTCCTGGGGGGATAGCCAATAGTAGTTGTTCTTGACCACAATGAGCTGGTCGCCCGATACCAGTTCATCCTCACAAAATAGGATGCGGGCACGGATGCCATTATTGAAGAGGTTGGCGCGTTTGTTACTTCGGGTGACCACGATTGTCTGGTCTTGCCCGCAATGATAATAACTGTCCTCCAATGCCTCTATGAGTTCGTCGCCAGGCATGAGGTGCACATCGGGAAAGCCTTGTATCTTCAGTCGTGGGAAAGCAGACATTTCATCGTTGGCTATCATTCGGCGGAGGAGTGTGGCGTTCCACAAGATGCCCGACTCATCGACTTGCCGCATGACCTGTGTAAGCGTTGCCTCCCTGACCTGCAGGCCGTAGCCCGCCAAGGCATGAGCACTCAATGCAGGGCTCAACTCCTCGCCTACGGGTGGCAACTGTGCCGAATCGCCTACCAGCATCAAGCGACAGCCGGCACCGGCATACACATAGTGGACAAGGTCGTCGAGCAAGCGACCCGTACCAAAGACATTGCCCGAAAGACCCTCGTTAGATATCATCGATGCCTCATCGACCAGGAACAGCGTATTGCGGTGTCTGTTGATGTCTGCCTGGAAATCAGTCATTTCCGCCGTGAACGTCTTCTGCCTGTATATCTTTTTATGGATGGTAAAGGCCGGACAATCGGCATGCAAGGAGAACACCTTCGCCGCCCTGCCCGTTGGTGCCAATAGGACTACCTGACGGCGCAATGCCACAAGGGCGCGCACCAATCCACCCACAAGCGAGGTCTTACCTGTGCCTGCATAACCACGCAGGAGGAACACCTCGTCGCGGTTGGTTGACAAAAGGAAGTCAGCCCACATGCTTACCACCTCCGATTGCTCGGTTGTGGGTTCATATCCAAATCGTTCAAGAATGAAGGCTTGCAACTCGTCTTTTATGGTCATTCAGCGAATTAAAAAATAGAATTAATGACTTTCTACTCTAAAAACTAACATAAAATGTGGGTTATGTCATTTATTTATTTTATATTTGCACGACGAAATTACAAAAAAAATAAGAATCTAAGAATTAAAAATCAAAATTAATACTAAAATAACATCATGAAAAAGCTAATTAATGTAGTTTTAGGAATTGCTGCACTGGCTATGTTGTTCATTTGCTATCGCAGTATCGCCGACCAGCAGGACTTCGAGGCAGAGGTTAAACAACGTGAGATCGATGTCAAGAAGCGTCTGATCGAGATTCGTAATGCCGAGAATGCCTTCAAGGAACAGAACCCCGACATTGGTTTCTGTGCTGAGTGGGATTCACTGATTGCTTGGGTAAAAGTGGCTAAGTTGCCCATCGTCATCAAGCAAGGCATACTCACTGAAGAACAGATGGAGAAGGGCCTGACCGAATCCAAGGCTGCCGCCATCGTGGCTCGTGGCAATGCCGCCGAGATTGCCGCCAACGGCCTGCGGGATTTCCGTCGTGACACCACATGGGTTTCCCTCATCGACTCTTTGTATGACAAAGATTTCAATCCCGATGAACTTCGCTATATCCCCAACTCCGATAAGGGTCCCGACGGTAAGAAAAAGGAATTTGAACTTATCGCCATCTGGATTAAGACGAAGTCCGATGCCATCATTCCCGTTATGGAGTGTGGTGCCACATACGACACCTATCTCGTAGGTGACAACAAACTGTGGGCACGCGAGGCTGCCAACCGCACCGAGATTGCCGAATCACAGGGCAACTACAACGGATTGCGCATCGGTGACGCCAGCTTAACATGGAACAACAATGCCGGTAGCTGGGAATAAGTCAATCATAGAACAAGGATTATCCATCCGGATTCATTCGGGTGGATTTTCTTTTTTCACTCCAGGCGGACAGAAAGATGTACATGTGGAAGCCGAGGAGACGCTTACGAAGGCCTTGGAGGAAGCCTTTACGAACTACTCCATCCTTCGCCCCGACTTCGACGAGGTTAGCGTCTATTCCAACTATCCCTCCACACGCATCCCACTTGACGAGTTCCGCAGCGAGGAGGCGCAAGCCATATACCGACTGACATTTGGGCACGAAAGCCTGCGTGGCATGAACATGCACTATGAGATGCTGCCCGCGTTGAAGATAATTGAGGTTTTCACATTGGACACTGCCATTGAGGACATTATCCTGCAGCACTATCCACACGCCCTTATGCACAGTTACTTTGGCCAACTGATGAACCGTATGTGGAGCCACGACCGACGTGCTTCCAACGAAGAGCGACGCCTCTATGCCAACATCTGCGACCAAAAACTGTTCCTCTTTGCCTATGAGAATGGAGGCTTGCGCTTTGCCAACTCCTTCGAGGCGGAAAAGGTGAACGACCAATTGTATTTCCTATTGGCCGTATGGAAGCAACTCGGCATGCGCCAGACAAAGGACTGCTGCGTCCTGATAGATGACAACAAGCCTTTGCATGAGGAACTGAAACGATACATCAAGAATATCACATGCGTGTAATTACGGGAAAATATAAGGGGCGCCACTTCGAGGTGCCCCATACTTTCAAGGCAAGGCCCACAACGGACTTTGCCAAAGAAAATCTCTTCAATGTGCTTCAGGGTTATCTCGACCTGGAGGACACCACCGCACTGGACCTATTTGCAGGCACAGGCAGCATCACATTGGAACTTCTCTCACGAGGGTGCAGCCGTGTGGTCAGTGTGGAAAAAGACCCTTTACACTATCGCTTCATTACTGGCTTTATTGAGAAACTGGGCGACGAAGCAGCCATTCCCATTCGGGGCGATGTATTCAAGTTCCTTGCCTCCACCCACGAGCAATTCGACTTTATCTTTGCCGACCCGCCTTACACATTGCCCAACATTGCCGACATTCCCGACCTGGTGCTCGAGCGCAACCTGCTCCTGCCCGACGGACTTTTTGTCTTGGAGCATGGAAAAGGGAATGACTTCAAGAGCCATTCCCGTCTCGTGGATCACCGCCAGTACGGCAGTGTGAATTTCTCGTTGTTTAAGTAGTACTGCGTCCGGGATTTACAGAGATTCCAGTTTGTACGAATCATCTGCCCCATCCGAGCAAACCTTTTAGAACGGACGACCTCCGCCACCGCCGCCGCGATTGCCGCCACCGCCGCCACCGCCGCCTGGGCCTCCGCCAGGACCACCAAAGCCACCAGGACCTCCAAAGCCTTCGGCGCGGGCTTGCTTATTACCCATCAGGTTCAAGTTATAGATAAGGTGAACCATCACATAACTGTTGATGGCATTCGACCATGAGTCGCTACGCATGGTTGCCGTGATAGCGCGGCTGATGTTCGAACGCTGCTGCAGGATGTCGTACCACTGCACGCTGACAGTCAGTTCGTGACCCTTGAGCCATTTCTTAAGGTTCTGGCTCAACTGGGCATTCCATACCAACTCATCGGTGTTCATGGCCTCATCGGCATATCCTCGGCGGCTTTGCTGACTGATGTCGGTTGAGAAGGAGAGTTGGAACGGGAAGGTTATCGTGAAATTGCCACCATAGTTGAATGTCCAACTGTCAATGTTTGCCGAAGTCTGTATCTTATTGCGGGCATGCTGATACGAGAAGCCGCTGTTCAGTCCTATCTCAAAGGTGCCGTCCTCATGGAAATCGCCACGATAGTTCACACGCAGATTGTCGTTTAATGTCGTGTTCTTTGTCGTAGCCTTAGTCAAAGCCACCTGTCGGAACACCTTGTCGAGGTCAACTATCTGGGGGTTGTCGTCGCGATAGATGTTTCCCCATGTGCTTCCGTCGGCATTACTGCTTTGGTAGCCCACATTGTTGGCGTAGTTCAGGTTGAAGAAATTCATCAAGTTCAGTTTCTTCTGCTTGTCCAGCACGGTATTGAACATGACGAAGGCTCCCGTGTTCCAATTGCCGTTGATGTTCATCGGGCGGGTATATCGTGCACCTGACTGTGTGTCGTAAACCGTAGCCGTAGAAATGCTGTTCTTGGTATTGTTGTAACGCAGGTTCATTGCCCAGCCACGCTGCTTATCCACATTATAGCCATTGTAGAAAGCAAAGAAGTCGTTGCTCCACGACGAGCGCAATCCGGCGTTACCCGTACTGATGTTCAGGGGGTCGCTTGAGTCAACCACCTCCAGGAGGTTGGTCATTGAGGGTTGTGACATACGGGCGTTGTAGCGCAAGCGCAACTGGCTTGTATTTGAAATCTTCCATCGCATATCCACACGCGGTGCCCAGTTGAAGGTGTGACGCACAACGGTGGTGTCGAGTCTGTTCTTCTTATAGTCCATGTGCGTGGTTTGAGGCTGGAGGTTGATGCCGGCGTTAAGCCGCATCTCCTGTCCGTTGTCAAACTTGCGGTTGTAGCGTGCCATCAGCGAGGCCGCATGGTTGTACTCCCTATAAGTTGCATATTGTGAGTTTTCCAGGTTCTTGATGTAATCAAGACTGTCCAGGCCTGGTATGTATCCCAGATAGAGTTGTTCCTGAGTATAGTAACCGGCATATTTTGTGAGCAACGAGTCGATGCTGTACATCGAACGGTCGCTGTCGCTATAACGATACTGGAATCGGTAACTGGCTTGCAGGTTGAGGTTCTTTGTAATGGGTTCCGTATAGGAAAGGCGCCCGTCGATGTTGTAGGAAGTTGAGGGCGAAAGGTTGTATTGGTTCGTAAATGTGTTGCGATTCTGCTGGTAGTAGTTGATGTCCGAACGGCTCCACGACTTGCTATCCGAGTTGGAGTAGCGTCCGCTGGCATCCAGCGTCAGATTCCTGCCAGCCTTGCCTAAACGACGGTTCACCTGCATGTTGGCATCGAAATTGGTAGAATGGCTCTCTCCCATCGTGCCGCGCAGGTTGTCGTTGACCGTAATACTGCTGTCACGCGCACAGCGATTGTTCTCGGCATCATAGTATGAATACTGGTTCAGGGGGTCGCTCATGGAATCATAAGGGTCAGTGTTGAAGGTGACACTCATATTGTTTCCGTGATTTTCCGACCATGAGTGCGAGAAGTTGGGACGGAACATGAGGTTGGTCAGGGAGTCAATCTGCCACTCGAGACGCAGGTTGGCATTCACATCCTGGCTCTTGTTGATGCTGTTGTTGCGACTGTTCGAGAATGTGGAGGTCGTATTATCGAGGAACATCTCGCTATTCGTCTTGGTTTGCAGGTCGGTATATCGATGGCTGTAACGCACATTGCCGCCCAGTTCCAGGAAGCCTGCGTCTCCTTCCTTCTTGCCATTTTCCCAGGCAAAGTTGGCACCATACATGTCGCTGGTGGTAATGCCCTGGCTACCGCCCCACCGACGGCCTCCACCACCGGGGAAACCATTGTCGCCCACATTGTTGCGGCTGGCTATTACGGAGAAGTTTGTATTGTCGGTAAAGCGGCTGATATTGGCTTTGGCGGTATAGCGGTCTTCGGTGCCATAGCCCAGGTCCACATTGATGAGCCACCCTTCCTTCATGCCTTTCTTGACGGTCAGGTCCAGCACCGTCTCCTCCTCCCCGTCGTCGATACCCGTAATACGGCTGTAGTCGCTCTGCTTGTCGTATGACTTTATCTTTTCCACCATTTTCGTAGGGATGTTCTTCATCGCCATCTTTGTGTCATTCTCGAAGAATTCCTTGCCCCCCACCATTATCTTGCTCACGGTCTTGCCGTTGATTTTGATGGTGCCGTCGTCTGACACCTCGGCTCCCGGCAGTTTCTTCACCAGTTCCTCCAGGGTCGAGCCTTCGGGCAGTCGGAATGCCCCGGCGTTATAGACAAAGGTGTCCTCCTTCATCTCCACCTGCGCCAGTTGAGCCGTCACCTGTGCTTCCTTCATCACCTTGGCGTCCTCCTGCAAGACTATCGTGCCCAAGTCCAGTTCCTTGTTCTTTTTGTCCAGCGTAACGGACTGCCACTGAGTGATGTAACCAATATAGGATATGCGCAGGAGGTAGGTGCCATACTTCGACACGGGCATGTTCACCCGACCATCGACACCCGTGGCGATGCCCGTCACCTGCGTGCTGTCCTTGGGGTTCAGCAATACGACAGCAGCACCCGACAAGGGTTCCTGCAGGGTGCCGTCTATGATGGTTCCCGTTATCGTCGCCTTCTGCGCTACGGCAGAGGTCACACTCATCAATAGCAATAGTAACGTGATTATCTTATGTTTCATAGTTTATTGGGATAGCGTAAAAACGAATACACGTTTAATATGACGCGTCCCGGAGCAAAAGGTTTAACGCGATAGCCCGACAAACATCACTTTTCTTCGCACATAGCCACACTATTGTGGGATGGGGCACATTACTATGGTTCCGTGGGGTACATTACTATGGTTCCGTGGGGTACATTACTATGGTTATGGAGGGAGGCAATGCGGGGTGACTTTTGCACGATATTGCTTTCATTTTGTGCAAATAGTATGGATTTTGCTTAAGGAACGATTGTTTTTGCTAAAATTATTTGGCAGATTGTAAACAAACACATACCTTTGTCCTCCGAAAGCAACTATCATGCAATAATATACGAAGTATCATGACAAGGACAGCAAACTTTTGGTGGTGGCGTGACTCAAGGTTCAAAAAATCGTGAGAAGATTGCCATATACCATCAGAGTTCATGCTGAAGAGATAATGAGAGGCCAGTCGTTCTTGCGACAGGCCTCTCACTTTTTCGCAACCCACACATACAAGGAAAAAAGAACTAAAGGACAAGATATGAGTAAGTACCAAGTTGACCAAAACGGTTTCTACGGAGAGTTTGGCGGAGCCTATGTGCCCGAGATTCTCTACAAATGCGTGCACGATTTGCAGGAAGCCTACCTGCCGATAGTGGAGTCGGGACAATTCAAGCAGGAATACCATGCGCTGCTCAAGGACTACGTGGGGCGTCCCTCGCCCCTATACTATGCCCGGTGCATGAGCGAGCGCCACGGGTGCCAACTTTACCTGAAGCGCGAGGACCTGAACCACACGGGGGCCCACAAAATCAACAATACCATCGGCCAGATACTACTGGCCAGGAAGATGGGAAAGACGCGCATCATTGCCGAAACCGGCGCAGGGCAGCATGGCGTGGCCACCGCCACCGTGTGTGCGCTGATGGGCATGAAATGCGAAGTCTTTATGGGGGCAACGGATGTGGAACGGCAGCATACCAACGTAGAGCGCATGAAGATGCTGGGAGCCGAAGTGCACCCTGTGCACACGGGAAACATGACGCTCTCCGATGCCTGCTCGGCAGCCATTCGCGACTGGTGTTGCCACCCACAGGACACCTTCTACATTGTCGGCTCCACGATGGGGCCTCACCCCTACCCCGACCTCGTGGCAAGGATGCAAAGCGTGATATCCGAGGAGATAAAGTGGCAGTTGAAGGAAAAGACAGGACGCGACTACCCCGACTATCTGATGGCCTGCATCGGTGGCGGAAGTAATGCCGCCGGCACCATCTACCACTATATGGACGACGAGCGCGTGCGCATCGTCTTGGCAGAGGCCGGCGGTCACGGCTGGCAAACCAACCATACGGCAGCCACCATACACAAAGGCACGGTGGGCATACTGCACGGCTCAAAGATGCTGGTGATGCAGGACGAGGACGGACAAATCGAGGAGGCCTTCACCATATCCGCAGGGCTTGACTACCCGGGCGTAGGACCCATGCACTGCCACATGGCCAAGTCGGGGCGCACAACCGTACTGAGCATCAACGACGACGAAGCCATAAAGGGAGGCTACGAACTGACGCGCCTGGAGGGCATCATACCTGCCATAGAGTCGGCACACGCCATTGCCGCACTGGAAAAGATGAAGTTCAAGAAGGACGACATCGTGGTGCTGACCGTAAGCGGACGCGGCGACAAGGACATTGAGACCTATCTGAAATACAAACCCTAAAGAAGCACGGAACTAATGAATACCTATCACTACAAGACACGCGCAAAGACCATACTCGCCGACCTATATACCCCTGTGGCACTATACATGCGGCTGCGCGACCTCTACCCCATGAGCGCACTGATGGAAAGTAGCGACTACCACGACACCAACAACTCGCGCTCGTTCATTGGCATTCACCCCATTGCCAGCGTGGCCGTGGGGCACGATGTGGCAACCATAGAACTGCCCGACGGCAACAACGAGCAACGTCCCATAGACGAGACATTTGGAGTGACAGATGCCATACATAGCCTCATCGACCACATCAGTGTGGAGGGCGACGATGCCGATGTATGCGGCTTGTTCGGATACACTTCCTTCAATGCGGTACGATACTTCGAACCCATTGCCGTAAAGGATGAAACGCAGGAGAAGAACGACGCGCCCGACATCCTATACATATTATATAAAGTGGTTATCGTGCTGGATCACCACAACAACACACTGCGACTGGTGGAACTGACGGAGCACGACGGCGAAACGGGTGAACTGGAGCAAATCATGAAAGTCATGAACAAGGCCAACGTGCCTGCGTATGACTTCCATCCCACAGGCGAGGTCAAGAGCACGCTGACCGACGAGGAACACAAAGAAAACATACGTCGGGGCATACGCCACTGCATGAGGGGAGATGTCTTCCAAATTGTGCTTAGCCGCCGGTTTGTGCAACAATACGAGGGCGACGACTTTAAGTTGTATCGCGCCCTGCGTAGCATCAACCCCTCGCCCTATCTTTTCTACTTCGACTTCGGAGGATTTCGCATCTTCGGTTCCTCGCCTGAAACACACTGCAAGAGCGAAAGGTTTGGCGAGAACTTCCGACTGACCATTGACCCCATCGCGGGCACCACCAAGCGGACGGGCGATGCCGAGGCCGACCGCAAAGGGGCGGAATACCTGCGCAACGATGCCAAGGAGAATGCGGAACACGTGATGCTGGTGGACCTGGCACGCAACGATTTGAGCCGCAACTGCCACGGAGTGAAGGTGGACTTCTATAAAGACCTGCAATACTACTCGCATGTGATACACCTGGTGTCGCGTGTCAGCGGTGAGTTGGACAAGGGTGCCGACCCCATCAAGGCCTTCATCGACACCTTCCCTGCAGGCACGCTGTCGGGAGCACCCAAGGTAAGAGCCATGCAACTGATATCGGAGTACGAGCCACACAACCGAGGTGCATACGGCGGATGCATAGGCATCATCGGGCTGGATGGTTCTTTGAATCAGGCCATCACCATACGCACCTTCGTCTCAAGGAACGGTGAGTTGTGGTTCCAGGCAGGCGGTGGCATCGTGGCAAAAAGCGACGAGGACTATGAACTGCAAGAGGTGAACAACAAACTGGGTGCGTTGCGACGCGCCATACTTATGGCAGAAAAAATGTAGAACCACGAACAGACGAGACCATGAAGATTGTAATCATTGACAACTACGACTCTTTTACTTATAACCTGAGCCACTTGGTGAAAGAACTGGGGGCAGAGGTCAGTGTGCGACGCAACGACCAGTTCCAGTTGGAAGAACTGGAGGCGTACGACAAAATCATACTTTCGCCCGGACCTGGCATACCCGCAGAGGCAGGACTGCTGCTGCAAGTCATTCACACCTACGCCGGACGCAAGCCCATATTGGGCGTTTGCCTGGGTCATCAAGCCATAGGCGAGGCGTTTGGTGCAAAGTTGGAAAACCTGGAAACGGTGTTTCACGGCATAGCCACGCCCTGTCACATCGTGGCTGACGACCCTTTGTTCAAGGGTTTGGGCAGTGACATTACCATCGGACGATACCATTCGTGGATTGTGTCCAAAGAGGGACTGCCCGATTGTCTGGAAGTGACGGCGGAGAGTGACGAAGGTCAGATTATGGCTCTGCACCACAAGGATTATGACATACGCGGCATTCAGTTCCATCCCGAAAGCGTGCTCACGCCCGACGGACGCCAAATGATTGCCAACTGGATGAATATGGAACATTAACAGAAACACATAAAAACAAACAAACATGGAACTGACAATGAAGGACTATCTTTCTAAGTTGCTCAACCACGAGGAACTGACTCGCGAGGAGATGAGAACGATTCTGATCGGAATCACCCACAGTGAATATCCCAACGAGCAAATCACGGCTCTGCTTACGGCATTGCAGATGAGGGGCGTAACCGTGGATGAACTATTGGGATTCCGCGACGGCATACTGGAAACAGGCGTGCCAGCCATACTCGAAGCCGACCGCTACATCGATGTCGTGGGCACGGGCGGCGACCGCAAGAACACCTTTAATATATCCACCACGGCCTGCTTTGTCATTGCCGGCGCAGGCTACAAGGTAGCCAAGCACGGCAACTATGCTGCCACCAGTGTCAGCGGCGCATCGAATGTCATTCAACGTCACGGCATAAAATTTACCAGCGACATCGACAAACTGAACCGCAGCCTGAACGAAGCGGGCATTGTGTATCTGCACGCACAACTCTTTGCCAATGCCATGAAGTTCGTAGGCCCCATTCGAAAGGCACTGCAGTTTCCCACCATATTTAACTTGCTGGGGCCTCTGGTGAATCCTTCCCAACCTCAATGCCAACTTTTGGGTGTCGCCAACCTGGACCAGATGCGACTCTACAACAGCGTGTACCAGCGTCTGGGCATAGATTACGGCATCGTGAACTCCATAGACGGATATGACGAAATATCGTTGACAGGGGACTTCAAGGTAACGACAAAGAACTATGAGCGCATCTTCCGTCCGCAGGACTTAGGATTCGACATCGCCAAACCCGAGGAAATCGTGGGCGGTGCCACCGAGGAGCAGGCAGCACAGATATTCGACAACGTGCTGGAGAATAAAGCATTGCCGGCACAGAAGAACATCGTGCTTGCCAATGCCGCGTTTGGCATACAGGTACTGGAAGGCGGGGAGAAGGACATCCACGAATGTGTGGAGATAGCCCGCGAAAGCATTGACAGCGGTGCCGCCCTGCGCACATTCAGGAAATTTGCAGAAATAAACTCTTAAAGCACCATAGTATGGACTTTCTACACGAAATCATTGCCCATAAAAGGGTGGAACTGGAGGCCGTCTATGAACCAAAGCCCTCACTGCGCAAGGCATTGCTGAACAGCGATACAGGCATCATAGCCGAGTTTAAGCGACGCTCGCCCTCAAAGGGGTGGATTAAGCAGGAGGGGAGTGCCGACACCATCCCCCTCAGTTACCAGACAAATGGAGCGGCTGCCCTCTCCATACTTACCGACGAGCATTTCTTTGGTGGATGCGACGACTTCATCCGCGTGGCTCGTCAATCGGGCGTAACGATTCCCATACTGTATAAAAACTTCGTTATCGACGAGGCTCAACTCTATGCCGCAGCCCTTTGCGGCGCATCGACGGTACTCCTCATAGCCACCTGCCTGACGAAGGAAGCATGTAAACGGCTGATAGCAAAGGCTCACGAATTGGGTCTGGAGGTATTGCTGGAGATGCACACCGAGGAGGAACTGGAGTATGCAGCACTACAACCCGACCTTTGCGGCATCAACAACCGTAACCTGGGTTCCTTCGTAACGGATGTGGAAAACAGTTTCCGACTGGCAGAGCAACTGCCTCGGGATGCAGTAAAGGTGAGCGAAAGCGGCATCAGCAACCCTGCCACAGTAAAAGCATTGCGCGAGGCCGGATTCCGAGGGTTCCTCATCGGAGAAAGTTTTATGAAGACTGCCGACCCAGGGTTGGCACTCAACAGTTTCATCGCCCAACTCGGATAGTTCATGGACTCATCTCTCATCATCAAGGTCTGCGGCATGCGCGAAACAGAAAATATTCGTGCAGTGGAAGCATTAGGCGTGGATATGATGGGATTCATATTTTGGCCCCACTCGAGCCGATATGTTGCCACCCGTCCACATTACTTGCCTTGCACCGCAAGGAAGGTAGGCGTGTTTGTAGATGCAGACATCGAACAAGTAAAGGATACTGCCGATGTCTTCGACCTGGACTTTGTTCAACTGCATGGCCATGAATCACCTGCATATTGCGCACAGTTGCAAGGGCATCAAGTCATCAAGGCATTTAACATTGCCACGAGTGCCGACCTTTCGCAGACCGCTGACTATGAGGGGCTGGCTACTTATTTTCTTTTCGACACCAAAGGAAAGTGCGCTGGGGGCAACGGGCAGCAATTCGATTGGAACATACTTATGCACTATGAGGGTCACACGCCTTTTCTCCTAAGTGGAGGCATTGGACCTGACGACTGGGAACGCATCCATCAGTTCCATCATCCCCGCCTCGCTGGCATCGACCTCAATTCGCGTTTTGAAACATCCCCAGCCCTGAAGGACACCACCCTGCTAAAACACTTCCTTGACAACGTAAAAAATAACCACTAACATTAACCGTCAACCCATTATGAACAAGATAAACCAACTATTTGCTGACTCCAAGCACGACAAACTGCTGTCGTTGTATTTTTGTGCTGGATGCCCCACCCTTGAGGGAACAGCCGATGTCATCCTTGCCATGCAACGGAGAGGCATTGCCATGGTAGAAGTAGGCATCCCCTTTAGCGATCCATTGGCCGATGGTCCTGTCATCCAAGATGCAGCCACAAAGGCACTACGAAATGGGATGTCACTTAAGAAACTCTTCGCACAACTCCAGTCCATCAAGTCCGAAGTACGCATTCCGCTCGTACTCATGGGCTATCTCAACCCCATTCTCCACTATGGCATTGAAGCATTCTGCCAATCGTGTGCCGAGGCAGGCATAAGCGGAGCCATCATACCTGACCTGCCCTTCGACGACTACCTCCATGTCGTAAAGCCTATTGCCGACCGCTACGACCTGCGCATCATCATGCTCATTACCCCGGAGACCGACGACGAACGCATCCGATTCATAGATGAGCACACCGATGGGTTTATCTATATGGTGTCATCGGCTGCCATCACTGGCACGCAACAGAGTTTCAACGATAAGAAGTTAGACTATTTCCGACGCATCGACCAGATGAGCCTCCGCAATCCACGAATGATTGGTTTTGGCATTAGCAATGCCCAAACACTGCAGGCGGCTCAGAACCATGCCGCAGGTGCCATCATTGGTTCCAAGTTTGTCACCCTGCTCAACGAAAGCGAAGGCAATGCCGATGTTGCTCTTGATAAACTATTCGAGGCACTGAAGAAATAGAAACAGTCTTACGCGCACGCGTAATATAATATTGGTATCGACACAGAAAAGAGACACCCACGTTAAGCGAGTGCCTCTTCTCTTTTATTGACTTATCGTCGTATTCTTATTTCTCAGCCTCAGTCTGTTCCTCATTGATCTTGCGCCCCATCACCAGATAAGCAACAGGAGCAGCCACGAACATTGAGGAGAAGGTACCGAAGATGACACCCAGAATCATCGCAAACGAGAAGCTGATGATGCTGTCTGCGCCCTTGAAGAACAAGCCGATGCAGAAGATGACAGCCAATACGATGAAGGTGCTGACAGAGGTGTTGATGGTACGGTTCAACGTAGCATTCAGTGAATCGTTGAACAGACGCTGACGGTCGCGCTTGGGATAGAGGTTGATGTTCTCACGGATACGGTCAAACACAACCACCTTGTCGTTGATAGAGTAACCTACAGCGGTCAAGATGGCACCAATAAAAGTCTGGTCGATTTCCAACGAGAAGGGAACGATTCCCCAAAGGATGGCGTATGCACCAAATATAACAATGATGTCAGACATCAAGGCCACAATAGCACCTATCGAGAAGGCCACATTGCGGAAGCGCAGCAAGATGTAGAGGAAGATGGCGATGAAGGCCAGCGTCACGGCAATCTTGGCACCCGTGGTAATGTCTTCAGCCACAGAGGGACCTACCTTTTGGCTACTGATGATAGAACCACCCTCGCGCACGTCGCGGTTGATGAAAGTGTTCAGTTCAAGGTCAGCAGCCAACAGGCCTGCTTCCTGCAAGGTGTGGAACAGTTTCTCTTCAATCTCGCTATCCACTTCCAGCCCATCTTCTTCGATGCGGTAGTTGGTGGAGATACGAATAGTCTGACCATCCGTACCAATAGCAATAGCACTGGTGTTGCTCGCGGGGAATGCCTCGGCAAGCAGACCGCGAACCTGTTCAGGCTGAACCTGCTTATCAAAGGTCACCACGAAGTTGCGACCGCCAGTAAAGTCGATACTCTTGCTAAAGCCGCGAGTGAACACTGCCACCAGCGAAACAGCAGCGATGAGACCAAATACAGTGAAACTCTTCTTATAGTTCTGCATGAACTTGAAGGTGGGATCCTTGAACGAAAGACGGTTGCCCAAAGCAGTCTTGAAGGTCAGGTTCTGCCACTTGTCGCGGTCCATCATTTGTGTATATACTACACGAGTCAAGAAAACAGCCGTGAAGAACGAAACCAAAATACCGATAATCAGCGTGGTGGCGAAGCCGCGGATAGGACCTGTACCGAAGTAGTAGAGGATGATACCCGTGATGATACTGGTCAGGTTAGAGTCGAAGATGGCACTGAAGGCATTGCTGTAACCAGCATTCAGAGCCTCACGCAGACGCTTGCCTGCCTTCATCTCTTCCTTTGTACGCTCGTAGATAAGCACGTTGGCATCCACCGCCATACCTAAGGTCAGTACCATACCAGCGATACCGCTCATGGTGAGAGCTGCCTGGAACGAGGTAAGGATACCTACGGTGAAGAACAGGTTGAACAGCAGGGCGCAGTTGGCCACCATACCAGGAATGAAACCATACATGACAATCATATAGAGCATCAGGATGATGAAGGCCAGCACAGCGCTGTAGATGCCCATGCGGATGGACTCGGCACCCAGCGTAGGACCAACGATTTCCTCACTCACGATGTGGGCAGGGGCGGGCATCTTACCAGATTGCAACACATTGGCCAAGTCCTTAGTGTCCTCAGGGGTGAAGTTACCTGTAATCTGCGAGTTACCTCCAGTGATCTCGCCAAGGACATTGGGAGCACTATATACATTGTCATCCAACACAATGGCGATGCAACGGTTGACGTTCAACTTTGTCAACTGAGCCCAACGGCGAGCACCGTCGATGTTCATCTTCATACTTACGCAAGGACGGCCATTTTGGTCGAACTCGTCACTGGCAGAGGTAATGACATCACCCTCCAGAGGAGCACGACCGTCACGCTCGGTGACGCGGATTGCATAAAGATAGTAGATGTCGCTGGCATCGGTGTCATTGATACCCTTTACACCCCACTTCAGACGCAGGTCGCTTGGCAGTACAGCCTTAGCCTCGGGTGTTTCAAAGAGAGCGGAAATCTCCTCAAGATTACGCTTATGAGCATAACCAACCACACAACCCTGAGTGGGCTGCACCTGCAGGCGAGCCAACAGGGGATGTTCCTTCAAAGCCTTCTCCATATCAACGGCAGAGGTCGTTTCAGCAGTCTTGTCGCCAGCCACGGCAGCAGCCAAGTCACCCTTAGCCTTAGCGGTGTCGGCGGGAGCAGCCTCGGCAACCTCAGCAACCTCGGGCTTCTCTTCACCTTCAGCCACGCTGTCAGCCTTTACTTCGCCACCCACATTGGCGGCAGCCAGACGGCTATCAAGGTCATAAAGGCTCTGGTAAATCTCTTCTGAGTTATAGGTCTCCCAGAACTCCAGATTGGCACTTCCCTGCAACAGTTTGCGGACACGCTCAGGTTCCTTCACACCAGGCATTTCCACCATGATGCGGCCTTCCTGACCTTCCAGAGCCTGGATGTTGGGCTGAACGACACCAAAGCGGTCGATACGGGTGCGCAGCACATTGTAAGAGTTCTGAATGGCAGCCTTCACCTCTTGGCGCAGCACCTTCTCCACCTGAGCATCGGTACTGGTGGTGCTGACCTTATCGCGCAACTGCTGCGTGGCAAAGAGTTCACGCAACTGGCCGTCGGGGTTTAGATTCTTATACTCACGGATGAAAAGAGTAATGAAATCGCCCTCACCCTTAGAGGAAGCCTTCTGAGCCGTCTCCACAGCCTGGGCAAACTTCTCATTAGTCAATTCCTTATGGTCTGACAGAGCCTTCACCACGTCGGAAACGCTAACCTCCAAAATCACATTCATACCGCCCTTCAGGTCAAGGCCGAGACCCAGCCCCAACTCACGGCACTGCTTCAGTGTCCACACATTGCAGTACACCTTTTTGTTCTGAACGGAGTCCAGATAGTTCTGACCAGCCTCTTCGCCACTCAGTGCGGCAATCTTCTCGGCTTTGTTCTCATGGTAGCTTACTACCCAACCAAAGCTCATGTAGAAAAGACAGATGAGCGTCAGCAGAACTGCAATCAGTTTTACAAATCCTTTGTTTTGCATTTTTAAAGTTTTATTTAATTGTTTTGTGTTTTGTATATATGCGCAATTTCACTGCTCCTCACACGCATATACGCGCAAAGAGCGCACAAAGATAAGGAAAAAATACGAATTAAGAGTTACTAATTACGAATTTTTACAGGAAAGAAGGCTATTTTTCCTTTTTTCCTAACTTCACAATCAAGGGAAGATGGTCGGAACAAGGCAATTCTTCATCGAAGTAGGCACTCACACACTGCCAATAGTCGGAATAGAAAACATGGTCTATGCGCACGGGAAATCGCCAATCGAGATACGAGAATCCGAGCCCCGTCCCTCCGTGGCGGAACGCACTCTGCAAACGTCTGTCCACCTGATGATAGGCATTGGAGATAGGGGTATCGTTGAAATCACCGCAAAGCAACACCCGTCGCCCTTCTGGCAGGGAATCAAGTCGCTGCACAAGGTGTCTCATCTGTATGCCACGCAAGTGGGCCGACTCTCCCAATTTGCCTGCCAAGAAATGCGCCTCGCTCTTCATGGCATTACGATTACGCGATTTCAGCACATCGCCGTATTCGTCGCGCTCGTTCTCAGTCAGGCTGTTACATTCCAGATGCAGGTTGAAGAGGGTCACCGTATCCTCACCCACCAGCAACTCCACTTCCTTGATATATTCGCGTTTGGCATCGGGGACGGGCACAGCCTCACTGCACAAAACTGGGTAACGTGAGAACACCACCAGCCCTGAGGCTCCATCCACATACCACCCTGCGGCTTTCAGACTGTCGCATCTCTCTTCCACAGTCTTGCCGCGCGGTGCTTCCTGCAAGCAGATGATGTCCGCCGTACTTTGCTTGATGTATTCCCAACCGATGTACGACGAGTCAGAACCGGAACAGGTCATGTAGTTCACGTTCCACGACATCAGCGTCAGGTCCGCTCCTTTGCCTTTTCCGCCCAAGTTCACGGGATGATAGTCCAGGATATAGCCACCACACACTGCCATTCCCAGCAGGGGCACAACCAGCATACGCGGTTTGAACAAAAGCCAAAATGGCACAAACAATAGGTTCAGCACTAAGATAACAGGGAATGCCAGTCCTACGATGGCGAGACGTGGGTGCAACGAGACATCGAGCCATACGGATGCTATACAGCCCCACAGCAATACGAGTGTCATCAGATTGGCGCCCACAAACAGGTTGGTCATCAGCAGTCCTAACACCGATTTGCGTTCCTTCTTCTTCTCCTTTTCCTTTGCCATCAGCCTACTCACCCGCATTAAATAGTTTGCGCTTTTCCTCTTCCGTCAGGCTTCCATACCCGCGTTTCTTTACCTTGTCCAGTATGCGATCTACCTCTTCCTGGCGCGCCTGCTTACGGGCGTTATAGTCTATCTCCTCGTCAAATTCCGTATTACGCTGATAGTGGAATGTCCTGTTCTCAGGACCTTTCACCTTACTCCACCAACTTTTTATTTTACGCTGCATCTTGCCAGGCTTACGCCAATGCAGCAGCAGGAACAGTCCAAAAAGCATACCACCCAAATGAGCCATGTGCGCCACTTGGTCGTTGCTGCGCAGGAGGGCAGACATCAGTTCTATGACGGCATATCCTACCACGAAATACTTGGCCTTGATGGGCACGGGGATGGGGATAATGAACATACGTTCGTCGGGAAACAGCATACCGAAGGCCAGCAAGATGCCATACACGGCACCCGAGGCTCCCACGGTATTCCATGCGTTCAGGGCTTCTGCCAACTGCTCGTGTGGCACGGGGGGCAACTCGGGCAACAAGGTCAGGTAATGGATATATTGCGCCAACTCTTGCACCAATCCGGCGCCCACTCCGCATATCATATAATATATAAGGAAACGCTTCTGCCCCATCACCTGTTCTATGATGCGTCCGAACATCCACAGCGCAAACATATTGAAGAAGAGATGCTCGAAGTTGCCATGCATAAACAGATAGGTCAGGAACTGATGCAGGCGGAAATCGCTTGCCATAAAGAAATGCAGGCCAAAGATACTATTGAGGTCGATGCCGTAGCGTTGTGCAACAAAGGTTGCTGCAAACGCCAGTATATTGATGATAAGCAGATTTTTTGTTACGGGTGGCATATATTGAAATTGAAGATTGAAGATTGAAAATTGAAGGTTAGGGTTATCGTTTTCGTTTTCGTTTTCGTTATCGTTTTCGTTTTCGTTATCGTTTTTGTTTTTGCGATACAAAAGTACATAAAAAAAGGCTAAAAACGGCATAAAAAGGGACTTATGATATTTTTTTTAAGGGTTTTCAACATTTTTTAGTGTTTTTTCTTTGCCAATATGCGAACTTTATCTAAATTTGCCCATATACAAGTTAAAAAACAACACTTTATTTATTAACCATTTAAAAATTTAATCATGAACAAGACTGATTTGATTGCAAAGATTGCTGAAGGCGCTGGCCTGAGCAAAGTTGATGCCAAGAAGGCTGTTGACGCCGCTATTGCTGCTGTTAAGGCTGCTCTGAAGAAGGGTGACAAGGTTCAGGTTCCCGGTATCCTGACTCTGAGCGTTGAAAAGCGCGCTGCTCGCAATGGTGTGAACCCCGCTACTGGTAAGGCTATCAAGATTGCTGCCAAGAAGGTGGTTAAGGCTAAGGCTGGTAAGGAACTCGCTGACGCAGTTAAGTAATTTTTGCCTACAAGCAGGAATCATGGGGGAGATCCACATTGTGGATTCCCCCTTTTTTAACAAAGACCCCTCCTGGCCTCCCCTTAAAGGGAGGTAAGGGGCAAGAGGTAAGAGGTAAGAGGTAAGAGAAATGTATTAGACTCCCTGAATAATTCTCAAGAGGCGGAAGTATCCTCCTACCTCCTACCTCTTACCTCCCCAAAGAACTACCTCTTACTTCTTGCCCTTTGTTCCTTGCTCCTTGCCCCTTACCTCTTAATTCTTAATCTCCCATGAAAATGTCCCTCTGGGGTCTGTTGCGTAACCTTTGGCCCTATGTACGCCCCTACCGCTGGCTTGTAGCCATCACCATTGCACTTACCTTTGCCAGCAGTCTCATGGCACAGGTCAATGCCGTTGTGCTCGACCGCGCAGTCGATGCCATAAATGCCCTCATTCAGCAGACCTCCTTCACATGGGGGCAGGCCACGCGCATTCTCGTCACCGTCAGTGCCATACTTTTGGGCAAGGAAGTGCTTTCCGCCATTGTCACATTCTTCCAACGCTACTTTGGCGAACGTATGCACATCCTCGTCAGCCGCGACCTCTCGTTGGATGTCGTGGACCGCATCCTCACCTTCCGCATGGCGTTCTTCAACACGGACGACAACGAAACGGGACGCCTCCAGTCACGCATCGACCGTGGTGTGATGAGTCTTTCCAATACCGTCGACAACTTCTTCATCGAGATACTACCCCTCTTCACCAGTGCCATCCTGGCACTTGGCCTGATGTTTGCCGCCAATGTCTATGTGGGTTTGGTGGCTCTGTGCATTGTGCCCCTCTACTTCTATGTTACCTATGTACAAGCCAAATACATGAAAGGCGGCAGACGTATGGTGTTCGAAAACCACCAGCGCGTATCACAGGGACTGCTCAATATCCTGGAAAGCATTGGTGTCATCAAGTCCTTCAACCGCGAGGACACCGAGGCCGAACGCCAGCGCAACATTCAACAGGACATGACCGACCAGCAAATGAGCATACGCCGCCAGCGCTACCTCTTCAACGGGCTGAAGACCTTCCTGGAGCAAATCGGCACCGTGCTCATCATCATCCTCACTGCCTACCTCGTACTCATCGACTACCCGGGCATGTCCATCGGCAAAATCATGTACCACGTCATGCTCTTCAACAACGTCAGCGCCCCCATACGCCAACTCCACCGCATCTACGACGACATGAACGATGCCCTTATCTACGCCGAAGGCTTCTTCAGCATCCTCCGTGCCGACAACGAAGTAGAGGCCACAGGCACCTACCGTCCCCAAGAGGTGCATGGTGAACTGGTGATGCAAGGAGTCGACTTCACCTATCCCTCAGGCACCAAGGCACTACACAATGTCTCCTTGCGCATCGAACCAGGAAAGATTACCGCCCTTGTAGGACTTTCAGGGGCGGGCAAGAGCACAATAGTTAACCTACTCGACAAGTTCTATCAACCCCAGTCGGGTGCCATCACGCTCGATGGCCACGACCTCACGGAGTGGGACACCCGATGGCTGCGCGAGCATGTGGGGCTGGTATTGCAGAAAAACCACATCTTCTCGGGCACCATCGAAGAGAACATCCGTTATGGCAACCCCAATGCCACATACGAGCAGGTGGAGGAGGCCGCCCGTCAAGCATACATCTACGACCAAATAATGCAACTCCCCAACGGGTTCCAATCCCAGGCGTTGCAACTCTCGGGCGGTCAGCAACAGCGCATCGCCATCGCCCGTATGTTCATCAAGAACCCACCCATCATCTTCCTTGACGAGCCCACCGCCTCGCTCGATGCCATTGCTACGGAGCAAATCAAGTCCTCCATCGATGCCATCAAGCAGGGCCGCACGGTGGTCATCATCTCCCACAACATCGGACAAATCATCGATGCCGACCAAATCTATGTCCTCGAACAAGGGCGCATTGTTCAGCACGGCACCCCACACGAGGTCTATCACCAAGGCGGTCTCTACAAGGAGATATTCGATGCCTCCGCCCGCAGCATGAACGCAGACAAGATTGCCGCCACGCTTAATTAACTCCAAAACATTGAATATTGAACATTGAACATTGAATATTGAACGCCAAAGGGGTCGCGAGCGAATAGCGAGAACGAAGTGGCAACAAAGTGGCAATATTGAAAATATCGAAAAATAATGAAAAGAACCTTTTTATCCTGCTTTATCCTTCTCACTTGCTTGGCAGCATGGGCAGATGCGGATAAAGTGCAGAAACAACTCGAAAGTTTCGAGCCTGCCAACGGCAAGACGCAAATCGCCCTTGCCAACGACCTGATGAAAACCTTCAAAGAGGAGGAAATTCTCGATGAAACCATACAATTTTCGCTTGGAACCCACCCTGACACCCTACGGATGCAGGTATGGTATTGGGCAGCAGAATACTTCTATGCACTGCAGGACTACCAGCAGTCCGTTGCCTATGGTCGCCATGCCTTGCCCCTCTGCAAGGGAACAGACATGGAAGCCGACTGCCTGAGCATCCTCTCCCTCGCCTATTTCCGTATGTCCGACTACAAACGTGCGGCCTACTTTGCCAAAGAATGCTATAAACTGGACGAGGCGACGGGCGACCCCGACATCATGTCCTCCTCGCTCAACACCCTTGCTGGCATCTACATCGGTGCCAACCAACCGAAGGAGGCAGAGCAGTACATACTGAAGGCCATACAATTGGCCCAACAGGTCAACAACCCTGCACGGTTGGCCGTCATCAACGGCATGGCATCGGAGGTATATAAGAACCTGCACAACGACACGCTGGCCCTCCAGTACGCCACCCGTGCCTACGAGATAGAGACCGCTCTGGGGCGCACCGACAAGGCCGCTGTGCGGCAGACAGAGATGGCCTCGGCACTGGTGGGATTGCAACGTGCCGCCGAGGCTAAGAAGGTGCTGCTGGAGGCCATCCCCGTACTGCGCAAGACAGACAACCTCCACTCCCTTGGCATCGCCTGCAACCACATGGGACTGCTACTCATTCAGGAGCATACACCCCAGGAGGCCGTCCAGTACTTCAACGAGGCACTGGACATCTTCGCCCAGCAGGGCGACATCTACAACGAAGCCCTTTCCCACCGCGGACTCTACCAGGCCCTCTACAACAGCCAGCCGCATGAGGCCATGCTCCACAACATGCGCTACAACGAACTGCGCGACTCGCTCTACGACAAGGACACCGGCGAATTGCTCTCCAAATATGCCGCCCAGTATGGCAACGAGGAACTTTTGCAGGAGAACCTTGAAATGCGGCAGAGCCACCGCCGTATCTACTTCTATGGCATACTTACCATCGTCTTGCTGGCCGTGGCGACGTGGCTCTTCAGCCGCTATCGCCTGCGCCGCCATCGCCAGCACACCAGCGAACTAATGAAACGAATAGACCATGTGAGCCGTCAATACGAAACCATGCGCGTGGGGAAGGAGAGGCTTAATGCAAACGAGAACGTCAACGATAACGAGAGCGAGAACGTCGACAATAACGAGGGTCTTGGCGGGGAGCGCACAGGGGAGGAAGTGTTTGGTGAGAAGGACCGTGCCCTCATTGTCCGCTTTGTGGAGGCAGCCGGAGAAGCCCTGAAAAAGGGGAACTGCAATGTGGAAAGCATTGCGCGTTCCATGGGCATGAGCGGAGCCACGCTGCGCCGCCGCATTCAGGAGGCTTCGGGCGACTCACCCAAGACACTCATCTCCGCCATACAGATGCAGAAGGCCTGCATCCTGCTCCGCGAACAACCCGACTTGCCCATTGGCGAGGTGGCTCAGTGCTGTGGATTCGATGAAACGGCCAATTTCTCGCGCACCTTCAAGCGCACCTTCGGCTTCACACCCTCTCAATTCATCAAGAAAGGCGAAGCATAAGGCCTGGGTAAATTAAAAAATAGCCCATTCCATCGGAAAAATCCATCCTATGGAATGGGCTTTTCCTATGTAATCAGTCGCAGGGAGCAAGCAACCCTCAATGTGCAAAAATGTGCACTTTGATTGGTTTTGATAAATCGTTGTTCATTTTTGATAACAATATTACGCGAATCTATGCGTAACTTTGCGCCATGAAACAGCAAAGAACACCTTCCGAAGAGGAGTTGCGCATACGGCGCGAGGAGACACAGAAGATAATCCTGCAATACTTGACCTCGAAAAAGAGCCAAGGCAAAAGAATGGTAAAGACAAAACATAACTCTAAAACTAAGGAATCATGAAAAAACTGACAAGACAAATGTGTTTGTTGGCAGCGGCACTCTTGCTGACACTGCCCGCCAATGCCCAGTTCGGCAGCCTGAAAGGCTTGGGCAAGGCCGCCAAGCAGAAGGTGACACAAGTGGCTAAGGAGAAGGCCACCACCAGCACCGTCCGTTCCACCGCCACAGAGACGACAAGTGAAACCACCACCGCTCGCGTCACGCAGGGCACAACCTCTGACGCAGCAGAAACTACGGCATCAACCACCACGACGACAGCCACTCCTTCGCAGCGCCCGCCACTCGTATGGCCCATGTCGGGCGGAGCCTACAAGGACATGGACATGCGTTCGTTCCTCTTCGGCATTGTCAATTCTGGCGTGAGCGACGAAGAACTTGCCACCATGCGCGACCAGTGCTTTGCCCGATATAGGAGCAACGTGCCTATCTATTCCAACTACGAGTCGGGCAGTGACCAGGCACGCGCCGAGAACCAGAACTTCCTGCGCTTCCTCTATGAAATGCGCACCATCGTGACCATAAACGTCTCAAACGTGCGTGTGAGCAGTGACGGTGGCATCGACGGCTCTGACGCCTACTATCTTGTCACCAACAACGGTGGCGCAGGCATCGGCGCCTTTGCCACGCAGAAGGACGGACGCTTCCAGTTTGTGCTGAAGGATGGCACCGGCACCTACCTCAACGCCGAGGAACTGGCCACCGCACAAAAGGCAGCCCAACGCATGCGTAAGTTCCAGCAACTCACCTACGGGCTGAAAGACTTCTTGAAGGAAGACCCCAATAAATACGATGTCAACCTGGCCGTGATGTACAACCTCTGTGGCATGTATGCCAACGCCGTGGAGAAGGCCTGTGAGGGCAACACCCCCGAGAACATCGAGCGTAAGCCCCGCCCCGCCGGGGGCAGTCTGCACGCCTCCATGAAGGCAAAGGCACTTCAGGTGGCCAAGGCCGACGACCCCGAGGTGGTGGATGTCATCATCACCAGCAGCCAGTGGGACGTGAAGGTCAATGCCTTTGGCGTGCCCGTCAACCGCAACATCTATGGCTACTACATCTACAAGGATGAAGTCGGCCTGCAGTGCTGCCCCCGCATGTGGGCTGAGGACTACCAGGGCGGCAAGTACGGCTCTCTGCGCAAGGGCGGCGTAGGCGTAGGCAGTCCCTTCTACATCAAGTAAACCCTGACTTATCGGACATGATTGTGCCTGCTGTTTACCCCACCCCTTCCCCTCCCCTCAAAAGGGAGGGGAGTTTGGGGGCGGTGAGAGAACAATGGTAACTAATACTCCCCTCCCTTTTGAGGGGAGGGGTGCCCGCAGGGCGGGGTGGGGTAAACTGCCATGGCATGCCTATAATTATTAACTTAAAATCATAAAACTTATGAAGAAACTTTTACTCCTTTTCGTGGCGGCGGTATATGCTGTGGCCATAAAAGCTGGTTATGAGCCTTGGGCGTATTATTCATGGAGACAAGTGGATACTCCTCCTTACACACAATGGCTTACAGGGTTGACCTACAATTCTGAAACACAGACTTTGTCTTTTAAAGATGAATTCCGGAACAATCTTGAACTTTATCGTGGGTATAATATTGAAGTGTATAAAAGAGGTGAAGGTTTTGGCATGGCTCGCCTTTGGAATACCGGTGACGAGGATTTGAATAATGATGAAGCGAAGTATATCGATTATATGACAAGGAATCCCTTTAATGAATATGGATATCTTCGCGATGACTATGCCTGGTATTATATCCCTATGCTGAAACAATTTGCGGGAGAGGGAAAACTGGGTGAAACATATTATGAGGTTCTCATTGGATGGAGGCATAAGACTTTCTATACAAAAAGTTCCAATAACTTTATGGTATGCAAAGATGAGGCACACGGAAACTTTTCAGGTAAAGGCGGTTCTACGGATATAGATATTCATAACATCATATCGAAAGCTCGCGAAAAAGGTGTAACCTCCGTACGTTTATTTGTGTGGGGAAAATATCTTGACCCTGTAAACTACGAGTGGAACACTTATTTTTCAACAGAAGAGCCCCTTCATCGGAAGAAAACAGGTGGATATCTTACCAGTTGGATAGACATTGACATCCCTGCCGTAGAGATACAGGATATGAGACAGGACGGAGGTCCCGATGGGCCTGTTTCGTCCATAAATGAATGGTATGGTAATACGGTAAACCTCACTGCGGATGTACAAAGTGTACTTCCCGTTACTTGCCGTTGGCAGGTACGCTATCACAAGGACGGTGGTCAGGGCTGGATTTACGTTCCCTTCCGCTATACCAACAGTGAAGGACAGACCTATGAGAAATGGAACGAGTATTTTACAGCAAACGAGGCTCGACGCGGACAGAGACTTTACTACCATCATCCTATCACGGGAAACGGATATCGCTCCTATATGCTTCGTTTGGAAGTACAACCCGACAACTCTTTAAACAAATACTATAGCAATGAGGTAGAGGTGAAGGTGCTCTATCCTGTCACTTATCCTTTCGGAGGCTTATACTATGTGGAGAACGGAGAGAAACTTACCATAGAGAAAGCCCCAGACTGTCACGAATATCGCTACATCAGCGACCTGCCTGTGTATGCCTGGACGAATAGTGAGAATCCCGATTTCTTAGATGTCACTATGCCTGCTTGTCCCCTGACCATAGAAGAATATACTCCGACATATCAGGTGGACTTCTACGATGCCGATGCCACGCTGCTGAAAAGCGAGGAGGTGGAGGCCGGCAACGATGCCACGCCCCCCAATATGGCAAACAGCGCACCAGCTCTGAACGGAGCAAGAAAGGCTCCCGCAGGTTCCTTCAAGGGATGGGACAAGGACTACACTAACGTACACCAGCGGCTGAACGTCTTTGCCAAGCGCGATGTTTATGTAGATTTGGACATTGACATGACGGGACATACCTGCGACCGGACGGATGACTGGAAGTTCCAGTCGTGGTTCGGCACGAAGTTCGAGGGCAACAAGCAAAAAGCCATGCTGGGCGATGTGCTGACCTTCCGCGCCAGCGTAAAGACCAACACGCCCGTCAATGTCTATTTCCAGACGGGAACCGTCGTGGACGGAGACATCAGTTGGGCCAACGGCATCAAGGTAGGCGAGGTGACGGGCTACGAGATGAATAAGGTGAAGACCTTCGACAAGGAGGTGACCGCCCTCATAGACTACTACAACGAGATGCCCTTTGAGAAGAAACGCTACTACCGCTTCTATGCTCTCGGCAGCGGCACGGCAGAAACGGTCTATTCGCCGATGATGGAGGTGGAGATGTACTATCCGCTGACCGTGGTGGCCGACCAAGAGTTGCAGGTGGTGACCAACGAGGGCGGCTTTTACTTCAACGCCGAGCGCAGCATCATCCCTGTGCAGTATGGCGAGAAGGTGGTCTTGCTCGACCGTCAGGGCTTCAAGGGAGCCGGCTTAGATGTGGCTCGCGTCAACAAGCCTGGCAAGGGCTACCTTACGGAAGGCACCGACGAGAATGGCAACCGCTACATCCTGGGCCCTGGCGAACGGGAGACACTGAATGTGACCACGCAACAACTGACGGTGGTCTTCGAAGTGCCCGGACAGGGTAAGGAGGAGTTCAAGAAGTACGGTTCCAGTGCCTACGACGTGCAGACCATTCCCTACGGCCACAGTGCCACGCTGCCCGAGCAGCCCACCGAGGAGAACAGCATCTTCTTAGGCTGGCAGTCGTGGAACTCCGACGAGTATCCCGACGACGGATACCTCTATGTGACGCAAGATCTCATGGGCTTTACGGCTCAGTTTGAGTACATTCCCCCTGTGCCTACCTATACCGTTACCTTCAAGGACTGGGACGGCACGGTGCTGAGCACGCAGACGGTGGAGGAGGGGCAGAACGCTGAGGCTCCCACCCTGAACGGTCGCACGGACTACCACTTCACGGGCTGGGACAAGGCCTACAGCACAGTCACCGAGGATCTCACCGTCACTGCCCTCTATGGCAAGGACGAGGTCTATTACACCATCACCTTCAAGGACTACGACGGCACCGACCTGGGCACGGAGGACGTGCTGGAGGGCGAGGCTGCCACAGGCCCAACTCCCACGCGCGAGCACTATACGTTCACCCACTGGCGTGACTACTGGACGGGCGACGAGGCCGCCCTTGATGCCGTGACGGCCGACCAGACCGTAGAGGCCGTATATACGGAGACCTTGTGGACACTGACCTACCGTGTAGATGGCGTGGAGACATACAGCATACAGGTGGTGGACGGCTACAACCCTGCCAATGTCTATTATCCGCTGGGCACCCCGACCAAGGAATCGACCGCAACCACGGACTACACCTTCACGGGCTGGACACCCGACAACGTGACGAGCATGACGGAGGACCTGACGCTTGAGGCCCAGTTTGCCGAGTCGCCGCGCAAGTACAAGGTCACCTTCCAAAACTGGGACCACACGCTTCTGGAGACTCAGGCCGTGGCCTACGGCACGGCAGCCAAGGCACCTGCCGAGCCGACGAAGACCGACTACACCTTCACGGGCTGGGACCGCAACTTCTCCGACATCCGTGCCGACATGACGGTGACGGCTGAGTTCGTCCGCACCGACCTCATGGATGCCATTCGCGAAGTGCTCTCCGACGAGGGTTACTCCGCAGGCGACATCGCCAAGGCCCGTAAGGTGGTGACGAAGGACGGCATCCTCGTCCGCACCCCCGACGGCAAGGAATTCCGCCTCACGGGCGTAGAGGTGAGGTAACACCGCGCTACGAAAACGATAATCTTAACGATAATCGCATCCCCACGGTCGCAAGGCTGTGGGGATGTTGCATTATCGAACCAAGGACGAATGGATAGCGGCGACACGGCTCACAGATAGTATTGTGATAACCCGAACATTAGTATTGTTACGACCCGAACATTAGTATTGTTACAACGACATTGCCCGTAAAAATGGCATTCTGCATTAAGAAAATGAGAAAAAAGTGAGAAGTGAGAAGTGAGAAGTGAGAGGTGGACCTACCCTAACCCTCCCTTAAAGGGAGGGAAAAGCCTCGCCCTTTAAGGGAGAGGCGAAGAAGGCTTTCAGATGATTGCCCTTTGGCAATCAGTGCCTGATGAGGGGGTAAGGGTGACCCCTCCTGACCTCCCCTGTAGGGGAGGAATAGCAGGGGGAATATTCCCCTCCTACAGGAGGGGTTAGGGGAGGTCACTTCAATTTTCAATTTTGACCTTCGGTCGAGTTCCGACGCGACTAACCTTGGTTTTCCTCCTTCGCACCTCAGTCATTTAAACAAGTTTATGACATTCGGTTTGGCGTCGGTTCGGCATAGCTCGAACGAGTTCGGCTCTGCCCTCGCTGCTCCGTCACTTCAATTTTTATTCGTATCTTTAACCTACGGTTTTAGATACTCTCGCTCGACAAACTGGGCTTCAAGTGGGGCAAGGAGCAAGGGACAAGGAGCAAGGGGCAACTTTCAATTTTCAATTTTCAATTTTCAATTTTCAATTTTTATTCGTATCTTTAACCTACGGTTTTAGATACTCTCGCTCGGAAATACTCAAACAAGTTTGGTATTTCGCTCGCTTATTCGTATCTTTGCGCCACGTTTCTTTTACAATATATATATAAATTAAGGAGTAGGTATATGGAAATTGCAAACAAGATAAGCCAGGCCGTGGTGGCCGGCATCAAGGAACTGTATGGGCAGGAGGTAGGTGCCGACAGCGTGCAGTTGCAGGAAACGAGACCCGAATTTGAGGGAAACGTGACGCTCGTCGTCTTTCCCTACTTGCGCATGAGCAAGAAACGTCCCGAGCAGACGGCACAGGAGATAGGGCAGTACCTCGCAAAAGAGGTGCCCGACGTGGTGGCAAAGTTCAACGTGGTGAAGGGCTTCCTGAACCTGGTCATTGCCCCCGCACAATGGATAGGACTGTTGCAGGACATCAACGGGCAGGAGCGTTTCGGATTTGTGCCCGCGACGGAGGAAAGCCCGTTGGTGATGATTGAGTACTCGAGCCCCAACACGAACAAGCCGCTGCACTTAGGGCACGTCAGGAACAATCTGCTGGGTTGGGCGTTGGCCAACGTCATGGAGGCGAACGGCAACCGCGTGGTCAAGACGAACATCGTGAACGACCGCGGCATACACATCTGCAAGTCGATGCTCGCATGGCTCAAGTGGGGCAACGGCGAAACGCCGAAGTCGAGCGGCAAGAAGGGCGACCACCTGATTGGTCACTACTATGTGGCATTCGACCAGCACTACCGCGAGGAGGTGAAGGAATTGGAAGCCAAGTACATGGCCGAGGGCATGGCCGAAGAGGAAGCCCATGAGAAGGCCAAGCAGGAGGCTCCGCTCATCAAGGAGGCTCACGAGATGCTCGTCAAGTGGGAGCAGGGAGACCCCGAGGTGCGCGCCCTGTGGCGACGGATGAACGAATGGGTGTATGCCGGATTCGACGAGACCTATCGGGCACTGGGCGTTTCGTTCGACAAGATTTACTACGAGAGCGACACCTATCTGGAAGGTAAGGAGAAGGTGGAGGAAGGCCTGGAGAAGGGTTTCTTCTATCGTCGCGAGGATGGCTCGGTATGGGCAGACCTGACCAAGGAAGGACTGGACGAGAAGTTGCTGCTCAGAAGCGACGGTACATCGGTGTATATGACACAGGACATCGGCACCGCCAAGTTGCGCTACGAGGACTACCCCATCGACAAGATGATATATGTCGTGGGCAATGAACAGAACTACCATTTCCAGGTGCTCTCCATACTGCTCGACAAACTGGGCTTCAAGTGGGGCAAGGACCTCGTGCACTTCTCCTACGGCATGGTGGAACTGCCCAACGGCAAGATGAAGTCGCGCGAGGGCACCGTAGTAGATGCCGACGACCTGATAAAGGCCATGATAGAAGATGCCCGACAAATGAGTGCCGACAAGGTGAACAAACTCGAAGACATCACCGAGGAAGAGGCTTGGGAAATAGCCCGCATCGTGGGCATGGGAGCCCTGAAGTACTTCATCCTGAAGGTGGACGCCCGCAAGAACATGCTCTTTAACCCCGAGGAATCGATAGACTTCAACGGCAACACAGGACCCTTCATCCAATACACCTACGCCCGCATCCGCAGCATCCTGCGCAAGGCCAAGGCGCAGGGCATAGAGATTCCCGCCCAGTTGCCCACCACGGCCGAACTGAGCGACAAGGAGGTGAGCCTCATCCAGCACCTGAACGACTTCGCCGCCGTGGTGCGCCAGGCAGGTCAGGACTACAACCCCTCGTGCATAGCCAACTACTGCTACGACCTGGTGAAGGAGTACAACCAGTTCTACCACGACTTCAGCGTGCTCCGTGAAGAGGACAAGCAGAAGCAAATCGTGCGCCTCGCCCTCAGTGAAGCCGTGAGCAAAGTGGTAAGGAACGGACTGGGCCTGCTGGGTATCGAGGTGCCGGAGAGGATGTAAAGTGAGAATGAGAAAATGAGAAAATGAGAAAATGAGAAAATTGAAAGTTGGTAAATGGTAAATGGTAAATGGTAAATGGCTAAATGGTAAGGTGGACTTCAACGCCATTGCGGTCGATGCGGCCTGCTCGGGAAACCCCGGTCCCATGGAGTATCAGGGGGTGTACATGGGCAACGAGCAGCGGCTGTTCCACTACGGCCCCATCCGCGGCACGAACAACATCGGGGAATTCCTGGCCATCGTGCATGCCCTGGCTCTCATCAAGCAGAAGGGCTGGAACATGACGGTTTACAGCGACTCGTACAACGCCATCCTGTGGGTCAGGAACCGCAAATGCAAGACCAAACTGGAACTGACCCCTGAGACCCAGAAGGCACACGAGTTGATTCTGCGGGCAGAGAAGTGGCTGCGCGAGAACCCCGACCATGTGCCCGTGCAGAAATGGGAAACGGCGGAGTGGGGCGAGATACCTGCCGACTTTGGACGAAAATGAAAAATTTCTATAGGGTGATGGGCAAATACTTTGCCCGCTACAAAAGATACATCTGCGGCACGCTGGGCATGAACATACTGGCGGCGCTGTTTAATGTGTTCTCCTTCTCCGTCATACTGCCCATTCTGCAAATACTGTTCAAGATTGACACCGAGCACTATCAGTTCATCCCTTGGGGAACAGTGGAATGGGGCAGCCTCATTGATGTGGCCAAAAACAACGGTTACTACTATAGCCAACAACTGATAGAGAACTATGGACCTGCCACTACCTTGCTGATGCTGGGCATGGTGCTGTCGTCCCTGACCTTATTGAAGACGCTGACCTACTTTGGCGGTTCCGCCATGCTGGCTCCGTTGAGAACTGGCATCGTGCGGGATATCCGCAACGACATCTACCGCAAGATAGTTCACCTGCCCCTGTCCTACTTCAGCGAGGAGCGCAAGGGCGACATCATGACGCGCATTACCGCCGATGTGAACGAGGTGGACAGCAGCATCACCTCCTCATTGGACATGGTGGTCAAGAACCCCATCTTCATCCTTGTCTATGTGGGATGGCTGACGGTGCTGAGTTGGCAACTGACCTTGTTCACCCTGTTGGTGGTACCCATCATGGCATTCGGCATCGGACGCATCGGAAAGAAACTGAAGTCGAAGTCACTGCTGATGCAGTCGAAACTCTCGGACAGCGTCAGCCAGATTGAGGAAACGCTGGGGGGACTGCGCATCATCAAGGCCTTTATAGCCGAGGGCAAGATGGTGAACCGCTTTGAACACATTACCAACGAATATCGCAACATATCGAACCGCGTGGCAATACGCCAAAGTGCCGCCCACCCCGTGAGCGAGTTTCTGGGCACGGTGATGATAGTGCTGGTACTGTGGTTCGGCGGTTGGCTCATCTTCAACGGCAACAGTGCCATCGATGCCAATATCTTCATCTACTACCTCATCATTCTCTACTCCACCCTGCAACCTATCAAGGAACTGTCGAAGGCAGGCTATGCCATACAGAAAGGATTGGCCTCGATGGAGCGCATCAACAAGATACTGGATGCCGAGAACAACATCCGCGAAGTGGAGAATGCACAGCCAATAGAAGGACTGGAACAGGATATCGTGATGAAGGATGTGACATTTAGTTACAACGAAGGCCGCGAGATACTGCACGACATCAACCTGACCGTCAAGAAAGGGCAGACGGTGGCATTGGTGGGACAGTCGGGGTCGGGCAAGAGCACGCTGGTGGACCTCATCCCGCGTTACCACGATGTACACAGCGGGTGCATAGAAATAGACGGGAAGGACATACGCCAGTTGAGCATCCGCTCGCTGCGCGGGCTCATCGGCAACGTCAATCAGGAGGCCATCCTCTTCAACGACACCATCCGCAACAACATCGCCTTCGGAAAGGACGGTGCCACGCAGGAAGAGATAGAACAGGCAGCACGCATTGCCAATGCACACGACTTCATCATGGAGATGGAGGACGGCTACGACACGAACGTAGGCGACCGAGGCGGACGGCTCTCCGGCGGACAGCGGCAGCGCATCAGCATCGCACGTGCCATACTGAAGAATCCGCCCATACTCATCCTCGACGAGGCAACCTCAGCACTTGACACCGAGAGCGAACGGCTGGTGCAGGATGCACTGGAACGACTGATGAGCACACGCACCACCATTGCCATTGCTCATCGCCTGTCAACCATCAAACATGCCAACGAGATTTGCGTCTTGCATGAGGGTCAAATCGTGGAGCGTGGCACACACGAGGAACTCATTGCCCTGAATGGGTACTACAAACGCTTGCATGATATGCAGCAACTATAAGCCCCCCTGCCCCTCCCCTGTAGGGAGGAAAAAGAAATTAAGAATGAAGAATAGTAATAGATATCTGGCTGCGCTGCTTTTGCTGCTTTTGCTGGTCTTTTTGATGGGCAAGATAGCATTTGCATGGTATAACAGCGCAATAGAGACAATGTCAGTGTGGACATTCCTGAAGATGTGGGCACACGGATTGGCACTGGACTTGCACACGGCAGCCCTAATGCTGCTTGTGCCTGCTCTGTGTACACTGACGCGCAAGTTTCCCGTTCGTTGGATTTTGGTGCCCTACTTCTGCTTGTTAGGCCTCGTCATGGGAGCCATCATTGTGGCCGACATGGTGATGTACGAGTTCTGGGAGTTCAAGCTGTGCGCCGTTCATCTTAGTTACGCAGCCTCGCCAGAGGGCACGACCAACAGCGTGAGCATAGGTTTCCTGCTTTCCCGTGCACTGACCGTATTGGTCTTTATACTGATGATTGCGGTGCCAGCCATCTGGATGACACCAAAAGGTTTTCCGCACAGCCGCCAATACAGGATGCTCATCGTACTCTCCGCCATCGCCATCCTGCCCGTTGGAGTAAGAAACTGCTACCACCGCGGTTCGCTCTTCCTGAGCCATGCTGCCACCAACCCCGTATTCCGCTTTATTACCTCCTTTGGCGATGCCCGGCACTATGCCGCCAGTTCTGTCTGGTGCGATGGTATCGCAACAGACAAGACAGAGGGTGCTGCCCTCCCTTGCTATATGACCAGCGACGAAGTGACCGACACACTGCTCAATACGCAACGCCCCAATGTGCTCTTTGTGCAGTTGGAAAGTTTTGGCAGTCAGTTTGTAAAGGAAATGGGGGGATTGCCGGATGTGTCACCCAACCTGTCGCGCCTCATCCCCGAAGGCATCTTCTGGGAACAATACTATAACAGTTCCTTCCGCACCGACCGTGGCACAGCATGTGCCTACTCGGGATGGATACCCTATCCCACCATCAGTCCTATGAAGGAGGCAAGTATGCACAACCGACTCTCGTCGCTGGCGCGTTCCTTCTTCGAGGCAGGTTATCAGACGGGATACATGTATGCTGGTGCCATGACCAACATGGGCAAGTATCAGTATGTTGCGCACATGGGATTTGAAGCCATCATGGACGAAAGTTACTTCACCAAAGAGGAACTGAATTCGAGTTGGGGGGCCAACGACGGCACGGCAGCCACAAAACTATACAAGACTATCGCCGAAATACGCCCCGATGCCCAATGGATGATGGTGTGGCAGACATTGTCGAGCCACGAGCCCTGGGTTGTGCCTTATCAGCGACTGGAAGATGAGAAACTGAACGCCTTTGCCTACACCGACCAATGTCTGGGCGACCTTATCGATAGCTTGAAGACATTGCCTGTGTGGGAAAATCTGTTGGTCATCGTCATTCCCGACCATGGATTCCTCTACAACCAAACCTACGACACAAGCGACTTCTTCCATAGCCCTATGCTGTGGTTGGGCGGTGCCATCAAGGAACCGCGCCGCATGAAGGTGCTGATGAACCAAAGCGATATTGCCGCCACACTGCTGGCACAAATGGGGCTGAAGCACGACGAATACAGGTGGAGCCGCAATGTGCTTGCTCCCGACTACAAGCCCTTTGTGTATTGCAACTATCCCGCAGGACTCTTTTACAAGGATTTGACGGGAGAGACAATGTATGACCTGACTGCCGACAAATCCATTCCCGTGGATGAGCCCGTGGACACCCTGCGACTACAGAAGGCACTCGCCATTCTGCACCACTCGTACCAAGAGTAAGAAGATATGTACAAGATATTGTTTTCCCTGTTACGCCTGTTGTCGCGTCTGCCGCTTCGCGTCCACTACTTCATGTCCGACTGGTTGCTCTATCCCATCACCTATTATGTGGTGCGCTACCGTCGCAAATTGGTGGCACAACAGTTGACGGAGTGTTTCCCTGAGAAGGACGAGAAGGAGCGACGCGCAATAGCCAAGCGATTCTACCATTTCTTTTGCGACTATATCGTGGAGACGCTGAAACTCGCCACCATGCCCCACGACGAAGTAAAACGCCGCGTGGAGTTCGTAGGCATACCAGAGATGCAGGAGACATTGCGTCGCGAGGGCAAGAAGTTCGGATTCTTCTACCTCGGACATTATGGCAACTGGGAATGGATGGCATCGTTTCCCCTGTGGCTCGCAAAAGAATGGCAAGGGGCACAAATCTATCATCCGCTGTATAACAAGGAAGTGGATCAATACTTCCTCAATCTGCGCCAACAGTTTGGCGGCATCTGCATCCCCATGAAGCAAACGCTGCGTCAAATTCTATTGGCAGCCAAGGAAGAGCGGCAGGAAATCATTGGTTTCATCGCCGACCAAGCCCCCAAGTGGCAGGCCACACACTACTGGACAGACTTCCTTAATCACAAGACGGCCTTCTTCACTGGCACGGAGCGCATTGCCAAACAAGTGGATGCGGCACTATATTATGTGCGCGTGACCCGTCCGCGTCGCGGCTACTACCGCGCCGAACTCGTGCCCATCACGCTTCACCCCACGGAGTGTGCCGATTATGAGGTCACCAACCGCTATGCCAGTTTGATCGAGGCACAGATATGCGAACAACCAGAGTTGTGGCTTTGGACCCACAACCGATGGAAGCGTTCGTACGAGAAGTGGCAAGAAAGGATGAAGGAATAATACAATTTGCAGGAACAGGATGTCCTTATAACAGCAGAGGGGGGTACCATTTGGCACTCCCCTCTGTTACTTAAACTTTATGGTTTAGAGTTTGTTGTCCGAACCAAGCACGTTCACAATCTTGTGCACGTACATCTTCTTCATGTTCTCGCGAGCGGGCTTCAGATACTGACGAGGATCGAAGTGGCTGGGGTTCTCAGCCAGATGCTTGCGGATAGCAGCGGTCATGGCCAGACGAGAGTCAGAGTCGATGTTGATCTTGCAGACGGCACTCTTAGAGGCCTCACGCAACTGCTCTTCGGGGATACCTACTGCATCGGGCAACTTGCCACCAAAAGCGTTGATGGTATCTACCTCGTCCTGAGGTACGGAGCTGGAGCCGTGGAGCACGATGGGGAAGCCAGGGATGCGCTTCTCAATCTCGTGCAGGATGTCGAATGCAAGGGGAGGAGGTACGAGCTTGCCAGTCTTCGGGTCACGGGTGCACTGTTCGGGAGTGAACTTGTAGGCACCGTGGCTGGTACCGATGGAGATGGCGAGGCTGTCGCAACCTGAGCGCTTCGAGAAGTCCTCTACTTCCTCGGGACGAGTGTAGTGGCTTTCGGCTGCACTTACCTCATCCTCAACGCCTGCCAATACACCGAGCTCAGCCTCAACGGTCACGTCGTGCTGGTGGGCATACTCAACGACCTTTTTGGTGATGGCGATGTTCTCTTCATAGGGAAGGGCAGAACCGTCGAACATGACGCTGGAGAAACCATTGTCGATGCACTCCTTACAAATCTCGAAGCTGTCGCCGTGGTCGAGATGGAGGGCAATCTGAGGATGCTCGCAACCGAGTTCCTTGGCATACTCTACAGCACCTTGAGCCATATAGCGCAGGATAGTGCCGTTGGCGTATGCGCGTGCGCCCTTGCTGACCTGCATGATGACGGGAGACTTAGTCTCGACGGCTGCCTGCACGATGGCCTGCATCTGCTCCATAGTGTTGAAGTTGAAGGCGGGAATTGCATAGCCGCCCTTCACTGCCTTGGCAAACATTTCACGGGTGTTCACCAGTCCCAGTTCTTTGTAACTTGTCATAATACTTTTATTAAAAAGGTTATAATTAAAACTAACAAACTCATTCGTGTGCTTTCTGTGTGATGGTGATCCCAGGACCAAAGCAGTCCATCAGGCTTAGGCTGACATAGAAGGTGTGGGGCACGGGGTCGTGATTGGGAGCGACCACGACAGTCACTTTCCGGCCTTCTATCTGCACATCGAGACGCGGATTCTTGCCTGGATAACGCCATCGTCCGTCAGAATCACGGAAGGGTTCGGCATCTTCATTGCCTGCGACACTTCCATAGATGCTTCCACCCTCGTATATGTCACCATCCATGCTGGTGCTCGTAAGCCAGCAAGTGTCATAATTCTTCAACGTGGCCACCAGCGTGGCTCCGTCGGCGCTGATGTTCTTGAACTTGTTCTTGTCCCACTTAAACGGATCCCAGTCTCCGTCCAGCCGAGACTCGGTGCACGAGACAAGCATCAAAAGAACCAAAAGGAATGGGACAAATAACTTCTTCATACTTCCTTGAGTTTAGAGTCTACAATCAACTTCACTGGCAACTATGCCCTACCCTTTAGAGGGGAGTAAGCCTTTACTTCACCTCCTTAATCAGATAGGTGACGGTGGGCAGATGGTCGCTGTAGCCATTCAACCACACGCCACCGGATGTAGTACGCTTTGGAGAGCCCTTATATCGGCCTTCCTGCTGTATGAGGTAGTCGCGGCGGAAGATATGATAGTCGTAGAGTTTCAGATGACGATAGTCTTTGTTGCCCTTGATGTCGAGCAAGTTCTTCGACAGCACAATCTGGTCGAAGAGGTTCCAACCGCCCTGATAAGTAAGCGTGCCCTGATAGCGGCTGCGCAACATGTCCCACCAAGGGTTGTAGAAATCACCGTCCTTCACTTCCGACATCTTGCGACGGGCACCCAGTTTCTTTGCCATAGAGGCATTGTCGGGGTCGTCGTTCATGTCGCCCATCACGATGATGCGCTGTTTGGAATCGGCTTTGGAGATGCTGTCGGTCAAGTGGCGCACTTGCTTTCCTGCGATTTCACGGAAATAGCTTGTCGCGCCACGGCTTGGCCAGTGACACACGATGACCGTCAGGGGATCGCCGTCAATCTTACCCTGCACCGTCAGGAAGCCACGAGTGGCACGCGTGGTATCTCCATTCTCATAGACATAAGGTTGGAGGAACCACTTCTCAGGTTTGAATACAACAGGATTGTAAAGCAACGCACAATCCACGCCACGCTTATCGGGGCCTTCTATGTGGATGTACTTCATGCCGCGCTTCACCATGCCTGGCTGACCTGTCAGGTCATCGAGCACACGCGAATTCTCCACCTCGCTGACACCAATGATGGCAGCACCCGTCGGCACCTTGTCAGTACCCAAATCCAACAGGGCACGCGCCATGTTCTTTAGTTTATTCTCGTACTTGTTCTTGTCCCAATGGTAGGAACCTGAGGGCAGAAACTCGTAGTCGTTCTTACCTTCGTCGTGAATGGTGTCAAAGATGTTCTCAAGATTATAAAAGGCTACAGGATAGAGCCCGTACTTTCTCTCTGCACGCACACACGCGTTAAAAATAAAAACGGAAAGCAGAAGTAATGTGATTTTTCGCATAACTATACCTTTTTGCCTGCAAAGATACGAATAAAATTGAAAATTGAAAATTGAAAATTGAAAATTTTAAAAAAACTAACCATAACCTTAACTTTAACCTTAACGATAACGAAAACGAAAACGATAACCTTAACGATAACCTTAACGATAACGAAAACGAAAACGAAAACGATAACGAAAACGATAACGAAAACGAAAACGATAACCTTAACGATAACGAAAACGAAAACGAAAACGATAACGAAAACGAAAACGAAAACGAAAACCTTAACGATAACGAAAAAAGACAAAAAAGGAATTGGGAAATGAAATTATTTCTGATAATAGATTACAAATTGTAAATTATTTATTAACTTTGACCCAATAATTACAAAAAAAACAAAATAAAAGTATTATGACAAAGAAGCTAATGCTTGTGGCCATATTCTTCGGAATAGCGTCACTCGGCTTCGCCCAAAACACGACAACGACGACGGAGGATGCCCCAGACGCCGATGCTTCGCTGAAGCAGGACAACGCGGCATTTATCTTCACCGAGTCGCAGTTGGGCGAGGACGACGACATGACACAAAACGTCATCATGGTGAACTCCAGCAACAACGTCTTCACCAGCAATGTGGGTTATCTGTTTAGCCCTGTCCGTTACAAGTTCCGCGCCTACAACTCGCGCTACAACGACATCTATTTCAACGGAGTGCAGGTGAATAATGCTGAGAATGGACAGTTCAACTACTCCACCATAGGTGGCATGAACGATGCAACACGCAACATCGATGCCAGCGGAGTCTTTGAATCCAACAACTTCTCAATGGCAAACCTCGGTGGTTCGTCAAATTACAACCTGCGAGCCAGCGTCATTCCTGCCGGGCACAAAGTGACCCTGTCGGGTGCCAACCGTAACTACACGGCACGCGCCATGTACACCTTCGGCACGGGAATGACAGAGAAAGGGTGGGCATTTGCCGGTACGATTGGCTACCGCTGGGCAAACATGCAGACGGCAGCCGTAGAGGGTACCTTCTACAACTCCCTCTCCTACTTCCTGGCTGTACAGAAGCAGTTCAACGAGCGTCATTCACTGAACCTGAGCACCTGGGGAAACCCCACGGAGCGTGCACAGCAGGGTGCCTCCACCGACGAGGCTTACTGGCTTGCCAATGACCGTCAGTACAACCCATATTGGGGTTATCAAAACGGCGAGAAGCGCAGCAGCCGCATCGTCAACAACTACGAGCCCACAGCCCTGCTGACCTGGGACTTCAACATCAATGAGCGCATGAAACTCACCACCAGTGCCATGGCAAAGTATGCCATGTACAGCTCTACGAAGTTGAATTACAACGATGCTCAAAATCCCGCACCCGACTACTGGAAGAACTTCCCCAGTGCCTACTACGACGTGTGGGATGCCGAAAACAGCCGTAACTGGGACTACGCTCAAATGAGCTGGCAGGATGCCTACGACTACTGGACGGCATCGAAGCACAACCGCCAGATAAACTTCGACGAACTGTATGCCAAGAACTACGGCCTAAATGCCGAACAAAAGGATGCCGCCTACTTTATTCAAGCTAAGCACAACAACCACATTGCCACGAATCTCGGTACCGCCTTCGACTGGAGCATCGACAAGGACACGAAGTGGCAAGTAGGCCTGCAACTCTCCAACAACATTGGTCAACATTATGTAACCATCAAGGACCTACTGGGAGCAGAGTACCTGCATAATGTGAACAACTATGCCATAGGCACCTTCCTACCCTCCGACCCACGTGTACAGTATGACCTGAACACCTACACGGGTGACACCTACAGCGAAAGCAACCGTCTGCATAAGGGCGACCGCTACAACTACGACTACAATCTCTTTACCCAGCGTGCAGGTCTATGGACATCCTACACCCGCGACAAGGGCATCAGCCACAACTTCATCTCGGCTAAGATAGGTGGCCAGCAATTGTGGCGCGACGGCAAGATGAATAACGGGCTCTTTGCCAACTATACCAACGACCAAGGCGAATACATCCGCCTCAGCTACGGCAAGAGCAAGAAAGCACGTTTTCTGGATGGTGGCTTCAAGATGGGCACCAACCTGAACCTGGGCAAAGGCAATGCTGTTTCTTTCGGTGTGGGACTTGAGACACGCGCCCCACTCGCCAATGTGGCATTCGTAAGTCCTGAACAAAACAACAACTTCGTCAGGAACCTGAAGAACGAAAACATCTTCTCGTCAGAACTGGGTTACATGCTGAACAACAAATGGATGCAACTCAACCTCACGGCATACTTCTCCCACACCTGCAGTGGCACGGAGTGGCAGAACTTCTACAACGACGATGAGAACTCCTTTACCTACAACAGCCTTACGGGCGTGGAGAAGAACTACTATGGTGCCGAGTTGGGCGTAAAGTTCAAGGTCACCAGCAACTTCACCATCAATGTGATGGGGTCTATCGCCGAAGCCAAGTATGTAAGCAACACCAGTGTCACCTACCTGCTCTCCAACGAGGGCATCGAACGTACAGATGTCTGCTACAACAAGGGCATGCGCGAGAGCGGCACCCCACTGGCAGCTGCCAGCTTAGGGCTTAAGTACAGCATCAAGGGGTGGTACTTCAACCTCAACGGTAACTACTACGACCGCATCTACCTCTCCTACTCCCCCAACATGCGCTACACCAAGAATATGGCGGCTGCAGGTCTGGCCATCGACGACACGCACTACAACGTGCCCAGCCAAGCCAAGGGCAAGGGCGGATTCATGCTCGACGGAAGCATCGGACACACTTTCCGTATCGCACACCACCCCCTCAACATCAACCTCATGGTGACCAACATCACCAACAACCGCAAAATTTGCACGGGTGGTTATGAGCAGAGCCGAAGCAACTACTCGACCCGCAAGAACGGCGAAACAGGCTCCGAACGCCTCTACGACTTCCAGAAGAATCCCAAGAAGTTCTACGCACAGGGCATCAACTTCATGCTGAACCTCAACTACAGATTCTGAAGTTGAAAGTTGAAAATTGAAAGTTGAAAATTGAAAAATCACACTTGATAATTGATACGACTATGAGAAACTTTATAAAATACCTCAGTGGCCTCTGTCTCCTCTGCGTGCTCTGTGGCGTAAGCATGTCTTGCCAGGATGGCGACTGGGATCCCGTGACAGATTACAAACTCTGGAACGACACCATCGAACTCGGGAACACGATTCACATACAGGAGTTGAAAGGAGTTTACTATGATGCCATCCAGAACAGCAGTTTCACCAAGATAGAAGACGACCTGCAACTTCGAGGCGTGGTGGTGGTCAACGACGAAGGCGGCAACATCAGCCAGCAAATCATCGTTAAAGACTTTACCCTCGACACTGACGACGGATACATCATCATTGGCGTGAGCGAGACATCCATGTTCAGTTATGTGAAACCCGGTCAGAGGATACTGATGAACCTCAAGGGGCTCTACATCGGCGGCTACGGCAAGAATGCCCAGATTGGCTACCCCAGCAAGAGTGCCACCAGCGGAGCAGAGCGCATCGGCCGCATGACCATTCAGGATTGGCGCAGCCACGTATGCCTGGAGGGCGAACCCGACCAGCGACTCATCCCCGAGCCCGTTGAGTTCGACCCCAATTGGGATAAGGACGACTACAGCGACCATCTCATCTATGTGGATGGTTCCTTTACCGAAGCCGATGGCACAGCCACACTGGCACCCACCGACATGGCAGACGCAGGCAATGCCGTCAACCGCACCTTCAAAATGACGAACGGAAAAACGGTGGACATACGCACCAGCACCTACAGCGACTTCGGCAACATGGTGATGCCCAAGGGCACCGTTCGTGTCTATGGCGTAGTCATCCGCTACAACAATACATGGCAGATACAGATGCGCACCGCCGACGACTTGGTGACAAATCCTGCCAACTAATATGCTACTACCGAAAACAAAACAAATAAATGCATAATACAATGAAAAATCTACTGAAATCTATGATGTTCGCACTGCTGGGCGTATTCGCCCTGTCGAGTTGCGAAGACGTGCCCGCACCCTACGGCATCCCCGGACAGAGTGGCAGCGACGACGATGGTTCTATCATCTACAGCAGCAAAAACCTGAATACGGGTTGGCAGGTGTTTGCCCTTACGGACGACAACCCATGGAGCCTTGGCAACAACTACGCCATGGGTACAGGCTACCAAGATTGGGAAAGCACCGGCACAAAAAGCAACCGCGAGGTGCGCGGCTATCTCGTATCGCCAGCCATTAGCACAAAGGGCAAGGACAAGGTGAAATTCACCTTCGACGACTGCCTCATGTACACCAACAACGATTCGCAGTATGCCCAACACTGCAAGGTGCTACTCTCCACCGACTTTGATGACGATGTGGAAGCCTGCAACTGGGCAGAGGTGACCGACTTCACCCCCACTGCCGCCGTCAGCAACTACACATTCCGCAATGTCGGCGAGATACAACTCCCCGAGGACTTCGTCAATCAGGAGAAAGTATTCTTCGCATTCTACTTCGAGGCACCCGCCAGCAAATCCACCACTTGGGAACTGCAGAACTTCAAGGTAGAGGAAGGTGAGGCCACCGCACCCGAACCCATCGTCGTTGAGACAGAGGGCGACGGCACAGCGGAGAACCCCTACACCGTGGCAGATGCACTTGCCATCATCAGTGCCGGAGCACAAACTTCCGACCAGGTTTACGTCAAGGGCATCATCAGCCAACTGGGCGACAAGGATGGCAATGACAAACCTGGCAACGACTTTGGCAACGCCACCTATTTCATCTCCGACGACGGCACAACCGACAACCAGTTCGAAATCTTCCGCGGCAACGGTTTGGGTGGAGTAAAGATTACCACAGAGGACTACATCAAGGTGGGCGACAATGTTGTCGTTTGCGGTGTACTCACCCTCTACAAAGACACACCCGAAATGGCACAAGGTAGCAAGATTATGATGCTCAACGAACTGACTCCCGAGGACAACCGTCCGACAGATGTTGGTGTGCCCAGTGGTAGCGGTACAGCCGAAGACCCCTACAACGTAGCTGCTGCCAGAGAGCTTATCAAAGAGCTTCAGGAGACGACCGACAGCAAGACCCCCTATCTTAGCGATGAGGTGTATGTGAAGGGAACCATATGCACAATTACAACCACTGGCAGCAATGCCTTCAATTCGCAGTATGGCAACATGACCTATTGGATTGCCGACTTCGACGAGTCGGGCGCTACCCTCTGCACGTTGGAAGTCTATCGTGGATTATACATCAATGGAGAAAAATTCACCACTGGCAATGAAATTAAAATAGGCGACGAAGTTATCATCAAGGGGAAACTCCAGAACTTCAAGGGCAGCTATGAGTTCACAACTGGGAGTGCAATTATCACCATCAATGGTGAGGTTCCTGAAATTCCCGATACACCAGACACGCCTGGCGGCGACGATGGTTCCAGTCAGACAGTTGAGGGCAACAGCATCACCTTCTCAACCATGGGGTATAAAAACTCACAAAGCCTCGACGGGCAGACGATTATCGTCGGCGATGCCACCCTCACTTTTTCCAAGGCAAATGGAGGCACCGCTCCTGCTTACTATAATACGGGAAACGCAATGCGCATGTATGGCAGCAATACACTGACCATAAATTCCAACAAAACCATTAGCAAGGTGGAATTCAAGTTTGCAGATGGCAATGACTCCAGCAGCAGACCTTACTACCCCACAACCGACAATTCCACCATTGAGCCAGGGGATTACGACTACTCCACGCATACATGGACAGGCAGCACCAATAACATTGTGCTGACCTACACGGGCAAGGGCGGACACTTCCGCATGCTCGGTCTCACCATCACCTATGCCGAATAATCAAAAGGCATACTAACTAAAGTCTGACCCCGCAGCGACGAGCGTTGCGGGGCTTTTTTATGCGATTTTAGATAGTTGGGTAAAAAAATTGTGCATTATGAATTGTGCATTGTGAATTATTTTGTATCTTTGCACTCCGAATGTCGAATAGTGAGCCATGAGTGGCTGTGTTACCAACTCTATTCGACCTTAAACAAGTAAGAAACAACATAAAAAGAATAAAGAAATGAAAAAGGATCTTCATCCCGAAAACTATCGCCCCGTCGTGTTCAAGGACATGTCGAACGGCGATATGTTCCTCAGCCGCTCTACTTGCAAGACCAGCGAGACCATCGAGTTCGAAGGCGAAACCTATCCCCTCGTGAAGTTGGAAATCTCCAACACCTCCCACCCCTTCTACACGGGTAAGTCGAAGTTGGTTGACACCGCCGGTCGTGTGGACAAGTTCATGAGCCGCTATGCCAAGACACGCAAGTAATACGCGTCGGCACTTTCCGACACTAAACATCAGCCTCATCATGGGGCTGATGCTTTTTTTCGTTAGTTGCGACATCAACAACGACGACGACATCTCCCCCTCCACTGGCAACGCGAACGGAAATGCCGCTCTGCTGGGCACCTCTAACGTCCGTAGCAACGGTTCAGTCGTCAAACTGGGTTCCGTCAATGCCGTCAGTGAAGGCATCATAAGCCTGCGCGAGGTGGCCACACGCATGGAAACACCCCGGCTGAAGGGGGGCAACGACAATCTTTTTGTTGTCCACACCACCAGCGACGGGGTGAACTACTGCATCGAATGGAACTACGCCCTGCGCGCCCAGCGTTGGTCGGCTTTCCGTTGGGACAAGAGCAACACAGGCGGCAATGCAGGTTATTCCGGTGAATTCCGCGAGGACCCGCTTATTCCTGAGACCTACCGCACCACGCTTGACGACCACAAAAGCAATGGCCATGACCGCGGACATATCATCGGAAGTGCCGACCGCCAGAGAACGTCGGAGGCCAATTCGCAGACCTTCTACCTGAGCAACATGCAGCCCCAACTGAATGCGTTCAATGCCCAAGGCATCTGGTACGAATTGGAAATCCGCCTGCGCAGTACCTACAACAAGGACTCCTTCCGCGACACGCTCTACGTGGTCAAGGGCGGCACCATAGACAACGGCAACTATACGTGGGTCAAGGGCCGCGGCCAGGCGCTCGTCTGCCCCAAATACTTCTTTATGGCATTGTTGCGCAAGCGCAACGACATTTCCGCCAACGGAGGCTATGCCGCTGTCGGTTTCTGGATGAAGCACGAATCCAACACAGACTCCACCTTCAAGAACTACGCCGTGAGCATCGATGAATTGGAGGAACTGACGGGCATCGACTTCTTCTGCAACCTGCCCGATGAAATAGAAAAAGCGGTGGAGAAGAGTTACTCCACCGCCGTATGGAAACTGAATTAAGACTTCCGCTTACTTCGTGAGGTTACCCAGAATATCACGAGTCAGTTCGCGTGTAATGGTGCGCGTGGCTGCCGACGTGGTATTCTTTGCTATCTTGCCTGCCGTAGAGGTCTTCGACTTGGTTTTCTTTCCCGTGATGGCATCGGAAACCATGGTACCTGCAATCGTGGCAAGGGTGCCCGTGATGGCGGTGACGATGGCCTTGATGACCTTCGACATGATGCCGGCCTTCGACTTGCCGGACTTCTCAGACTTCTCGGATTTCCCTGATTTGCCGGAATCCTCGGAGGCTTCGCTTTGCTCCTGCATCTCCTGCTCCATTGCCTGAAGTTGCTCGTAGGCACTCTCGTTGTCCACGGGGGTGTCGTACTTGCCATAGATGCGCGACTGCCTGATGATGTCCAGACGCTGGCCTTCGGTGATGGCACCAATCTGGGAGAGGGGGAAGAGTATCTTGGCACGCTCCACCACACCGGGGGCACCCTTCTCGTCAAGGAAACTTACCAGTGCCTCGCCTGTCTCCAGGTTCATGATGGCCTCATCGGTCTTAAACGCGGGATTGGCACGGAAGGTGTCAGCAGCCGTCTTGACGGCACGCTGATCCTTCGGGGTGTAGGCACGGAGGGCATGTTGCACGCGGTTGCCCAACTGGCCGAGGATGTTCTCGGGCACATCGGTGGGACTTTGGGTGACGAAGTAGATGCCCACGCCTTTGGAGCGTATCAGGCGGATAACCTGCTCAATCTTATCGACAAGTGCCTTGGAGGTGTCCTCAAAGAGCATGTGAGCCTCATCGAAGAAGAAGATAAGTTTGGGGTATTCCAAATCGCCGACTTCGGGCAGTTGGGAATAGAGATCGCTAAGCAACCACAGGAGGAAGGTCGAATACAACTTTGGCTGCATCATCAACTTGTCTGCTGCCAGAACGCTCATTACGCCCTTGCCGCCTTCCGTCTGCAACAGGTCGTGGATGTCGAACGAAGGCTCGCCAAAGAACCTGTCGGCACCTTGGTCCTCGAGTTGCACCAAAGCGCGCTGTATGGCTGCCACTGAGGCGGGGGCAATGTTGCCGTACTTGGAACTGTACTCCTTGGCGTGTTTCGACACGAAATCGAGCATGGCACGCAGGTCCTTGAGGTCGGTGAGCAACAGACCTTGCTCGTCTGCCACGCGGAAAGTGATGGTGAGCACACCGTCCTGTGTGTCGTTCAATCCCAAAAGGCGTGAGAGCAACTGAGGTCCCATCTGGGAAATGGTGGCACGCATGGGGTGCCCCTGTTCGCCATAGACATCGTAGAAACGAACGGGACATGACTGGAATTCGGGATTCTCGATGCCGAACTCGGGCATACGCTTCTCGATGAAACCAGACAGTTTACCCACTTGGCTGATGCCCGAAAGGTCGCCCTTCATGTCGGCCATGAAACAGGGCACGCCTACCTGGCAAAAACTTTCGGCAAGCACCTGCAGGGTCACCGTCTTGCCCGTACCTGTGGCTCCTGCCACCAATCCGTGGCGGTTGGCCATCTTACCCAATATGCTCAATGGGCCATTCTCACAATGGGCTACATAAAGCCCGCGTTCTTTGTCGTACATAATTATTAAGATTAGTGATTTAGGAATCTATACATTTACCATTTAGCCATTTACCATTTACCATTTAGCCATTTACCATTTAGCCATTTACCATTTACCATTTACCATTTACCAACTTTCAATTTTCAACTTTCAACTTTCAACTTTCAACTTTCAATTTTCAACTTTCAATTTTCAACTTTCAACTTTCAACTTTCAACTTTCGTTAACGTCAACCCATAGAGCGTGATGACGAGGAAACAAATCAACGGCAACACGAATGACACATTTACTGCCGGCCAACCGAAGATAACCTGCTGGTCGATGAGAAGTCCCTGCAAGGGTGTCAGCACGGCACCTCCCACAATGGCCATAACCAGAAAGGCTGCGCCTAAGGGCATATCCTCGTGATGGACGTTCTCAAGTGCGATGCCGTAGATGCTGGGGAACATGATGGACATGAAAAGGCTGATGAGAACCAACGAATAGAGCCCTGGCATACCATCGATGCAGATGGTGCCTAAGGTGAATACGATGGCTCCTATACCGAATGCGGCAAGCATGGCACGCGAACTGAAGAATTTCATCAGATAAGTACCCATGAAACGACCTACAAGGCTCAACGACATAGCCACGATGTTGAACATCTGAGCCTTTGCCCAACTGAGCCCCAGCCGTTCGGCATACTGAATAATGAACGTCCAACACATAATCTGTGCGCCCACATAGAAAAACTGCGTGATGACACCATAGCGATAGACACCGTTGCCCCACAGATTCGACAGCATCGTTCGTACGGAATGAGTGCCCGTCGCGCCTGTGGCGTGCTCCGTCATCGTCTTGGGCATCTTTTTCAAGGCAAATATCACAAAGACCACCAACACGATTAAGCCAATGACGACATAGGGAGTGCGGATGGCCTCCAAATCGTGTACACGGATGCCGGCTTTCTCGGCAGCGCTCTTGGCAGCAAATGTCAACTGCCCCCCAACATCGCGCTCGTCGGACAAGAGGTTGGGCAACACAACGAACGAGGCGACAGCCATACCTGTGAGCGAACCTACGGGATTGAACGCCTGCGCCATATTCAAGCGACGGGTGCTGTTTTCCCTGGCTCCCAACGAAAGGACAAAGGGGTTGGCGGTAGTCTCCAGGAAGGCAAGCCCGAATGTCAGTATGTAGAGAGCCAGGCAGAAGAATGTAAAACTCTGTAGTTCGGCTGCGGGCATCGCGAGGATGGCCCCCATGGCATAAAGTGCCAAACCAAAAAGTATGCCGCTCTTGTAACTATATCGACGTATGAAGAAAGCGGCAGGGATGGCCATCGTAGCATAACCGCCATAAAAGGCAAACTGAATCATCGATGCCTTGAAGTTCGACAGTTCCATCACCGTCCGGAATGCCGCCACCATAGGGTTGGTGAAGTCGTTGGCAAATCCCCACAACGCAAAGAGCGAGGTGACAAGAATAAAGGTCACCAGGTATTCGCGAGGTATGAGTCTCTCCCTATGTTCCATTGACGTTGTCGTTGCCGCTGACGTTTATATACGGTCAGGCCTTTTGCCCTTAGCACTTGTTTTCGCCTACAATATTAGTAAAAATCCATAACTTATACAAATTATTCAGGCAGAAACTGAAAAAAAGCAAGCAGCGTGGTGTCATTGGGTGTCATAGGGTGTCATCGTTTTCTATAAATATATAAATTACGCGTACAAAAGTCAAAAGTCTATATCGATAGCCACTTTTGTATATAGTATTAAAAGTTATATAAGGGTATGACACCCTATGACACCCGATGACACCCAAAATACCATATACCATCCCCGCCATCACTACCCAATCAACGCGGATTTAATACCCAATCATTGCGGATTTAATACCCAATCACTGCACCATCATTGCTCCAATCAACGCGGATTTAATACCCAATCAACGACGAATCATTGCCCAATCAACGACGTATTGCAGTAAGCGATTTCGGTACAAGACACTAAACTCCCCTCCCTTCTGAGGGGAGGGGTGCTCGTAGAGCGGGGTGGGGTAAGCAAGAGGAAAGGCAAAGCGGGGTAAACAAGGGACAATCCGCCCCGTGCCTACCCCACCCCTGCCCCTCCCCTCAAAAGGGAGGGGAGTGTTAGTTAGCACAGCCTCTTGTATAGACCGCCACGCGCCAGCCAGATGGAAGACGTGCTGCGCGCCTGCCGACTCCCCGCCCCTATGAGGGGAGGGGTGGCCGAAGGCCAGGGTGGGGTAAGCAAGAGGAAAGCAGGAGGATATTGTAATTCCGCAGCTACCAGACTCCCCTCCCTTTGAGGGGAGGGGTGCCCGCAGGGCGGGGTGGGGTAAGCAAGAGGAAAGGCAAAGGGAGGTAAACAAGGGACAATCCGCCCCGTGCCTACCCCACCCCTACCCCTCCCCTCAAAAGGGAGGGGAGTCGTAATGCTCTTACTGATTGCGCTCTTGCGCGCGCAATCAATCTTGGACGAGACGGACGGATTGCCCGTTGCAGCGATTGGTGCTGTTCATGTTCACTTTGCCCGAATTGAAGTTGAGCTCCCACGCTTTCTCTGAGCCACTTGGCGTGGACGACCAATAGTTGCCGTTGGAACCCACGTTGTTCATGTCTCCATTGCAATTGCGGTAGCCCGCAGCGGGCAGGACTAATAGCAGACACCGGCGTTGTGCGCGCTGCAAGGCTCACCTTGCAGCGGACTTCGGAGGACGGACCTCTTCTGTACATATCAAGAAGTTTACTCAATTATTCCTTGACGGTCTGCTGATTTTACTTTTTCACTCTGCCGTGCGCCATGCCGGACATGTAGCGCACAGCACGCTCGATGGGGCACACTCCTACCGGCCATGTCATTTTTCGAGCCGCTTACGCGGCATTGGCGGTTTGGCTGTCGGGCTTGCCCGAACAGCCAAACAACAATCCTGAATGTCTTGGGATTGCGCTCTTGCGCGCGCAATCAATCTTGGACGAGACGGACGGATTGCCCGTCGCAGCGATAGGTGCTGCCCACGTTCACTTTGCCCGAATTGAAGCCGAGCTCCCACGCTTCCTCTGAGCCACTTGGCGTGGACGACCAATAGTAGCCGCCGGAACCCACGCCGTACATGACTCCATTGCAATTGCGGTAGCCCGCAGCGGGCAGGACTATGGAATTGCCGTTAGAACCGGACACCTTATAGCCGTTGCCTGTCCAGGTCCATGTGCAATAATCCTTCAACTCTTCCCACTGTCCCTGAGAAGGCATCTTGTCGCCGAACTTTCTCATGGCTGTATCCCAATCATACATGCCCTCGTTGATGGCTTTCCACAGTGTGCCGCTGGGAAGACCCAAATCCACATAACCACGAGGAACCGAACTTACAGAACCCGTCACCGACGAACCGCCCGAACCTTGTCCGCCACCTGATTTACCGGCAAGTTTCTCTCCAAGCCTGGATGCAAGGCTCTCCATGCGTGCGCGGTAGTTGCTCTTGTCAAACGTGGCTCCTTCGGTGGCGCAGGTGACACCTGTGGAGACATCTATGGCACGCAAATCGACACTATACTCGTCCATGAACTTGTTCATGGTTCCGACGACAACCAGTTTGGCTTCCAGTTCGCGACCCACCTTGAGCATCTGCTGCATAGTCATGTTGGAACGACTGAAACCAAGAGTCTGAATCGTACGGTTGATACGCATACGCTCAAGCATGTCGTAGCCGGCAACACGGAAGTTGGAACGGAAATTATAGGTGAGGCCGTCAATCTCCTCTGCGGTGACGCCTGTACCAATCTGGAAATCCAGCACTGCGCACTTCTGTGCACTCATTGTCAGGGACATGAGGCACATAATGCCAAGTAAAAGAAGTTTTTTCATCTTCCAATCATTTTAGTTATACTTCACAGAATGTACTGACAGATTATTTTATTTTCGAGGCAAGCCTCTGGGCAATAGATTGCATTTCCTTGCTGCAATCCGAATCCTGAAAGGCCTTACCCTCGAAGGCAACGGTGGTTTCCTTCAAGACATTGACCACCTGCACATCGACGCTATACTCATCCATGAGTTTGCTGATGGTGCCGTACACAACGAGCCTCGCCCCCAGGATGCGACCCACTTCGCACATCTGTTGTTTCGTCATTGCCTTGTTCTTGTAACCGCTACTTACCAGCTCTTTGTCAACGCGGTCAGAGTCTGTCAATCTATACTTCGCGGGACGGAAGTTTACTCGGAAGTGGTCGGTGATGTCCTTTGCTTCCACGGCTGTAACGTTTGTACCATACTGGAAGCCCAACACTGCGCACACCTCCTCGCTTGGGCGGGGAGATTCCACTACACCGGATTTCTTGCTGCGGCATGAAGCGAGGCACACAACCGCAAGCACAAGCATTGCAATAAAACTGATTTTCTTCATCGTATTATTCTATTTTGTGGACAAGCGTCTGGGCAATGTATTTTATCTCTCTGCGGTAATCCGACTTCTGGAACGTATTTCCCTCGGAGGCCACCGTGGTTCCCGTCGATACATCGACAACCTGCACGTCAACGCTGTACTCGCCCATCAGTTTGTTGAGGGTGCCAACCACCATGATCTTGGCTTCCAATCTGCGACCCACCTCGAGCAACTGCTGTTTCGTCATCCCTGTTTTTTCATAACCGAGATCCTTGATTACCTTGTTGACGCGTTCTATCTCCAACACTTTGTAGTTTTCGGGATAGAAGTTGGTGCGGAAGTTGTAGGAAATGGCATCCGTCTCCTCGGAGGTGACGTTTGTACCAAGTTGGAAGTCCAACACTGCACACTTCTGTGCCTGCATCGTCAGTGCCATGAGGCACATCACACTAAATAAGAATAGTTTTTTCATTGTTTTGTATTAAAGAGTTAAACATAAAGTTCGTCTATGCACACAGAAAAAGCGTGTAGTCCACCTTATTACTACTGTGAGGCCTTCGACTGCCCTGTTACTGTAATAAGCATAACCCACGCTTTCGGATTATATATTTCTCCTGCGAAGGAGAGTATATAACCATCAGCATGAGCGTCTTTTGCTTAATATCCAGTAACAGCGAAAGTGTCGAAGTTTCACAATAGGATAATTCCGCGCGCAACGCTCCTTTCCAGAAAGTCCTCTGGCTATTGCGCAACGCTATGCGCACCAGATTCGCCACAAAGTTAGAAAATAAATACGAAATACAAGTGATAAATCAGGATTTTTTTCATATTTCCTCCAATATCCCCATTAAGCAGCATATTGCAAAGTTGCGGTTGCAAGTTCCCGTGTCCTTGGAGTTGGGCAAAAGCATCGTAGCCCCGAGGTGTCTCAGGGCTACGGTTCATTTTTATGCACGAGAGGGAGAGCCCCCTCTCAAGGCATGGGGAGGAAGCGGCTGCCCGTCCAACGATAACGCACGGGAATGATATAGCGGCGAGCCACCTTCTTCTCGTCCTGCGCCAATTCGTCAACGGAAAGCGTGAGGGTGAAGACGGGGTCATCGGGGCTAGCCGTCACCTCCACCAGGCGCAGGTCGTCGATGCTGCGCTGAAGACCCTCCCTTGTAGGGAGGGGAAGAGAATCAGTATCCTCCCCATCTTCCTCCGCAGGAAGGAGAGGTTGATTGCTAAAGAAATCGGCTGTGGCAGGAGTGGGCAAGTTCACCGATGAGAGTTGCCGCCATTGGCTATCATAGAACCTCACCCGGCTGTCGCGAATGGGGGTTGTCACCGTTTGCACCAGACAGATAATGGACGTGCTGTCGGCAGACGGCAGCAACCTCATCGTGGCTTCGCTGGATTGGGACAGCGTCAGGTGGAGGTATTGATTCGTGAGTGTATCGAGCCGCGCATAGTCGTTCAGGCGGTTGCGCACCTTGGCCTCCATTTTATTATTGTAGAAGTCCACCATGTCGTGGCGGTTCTTCTGTGTCAGCAGGGGGAAGATGCTGTCGGGCATGGTGGTGAAGACATCGGCGATGCCCTCCGCATTTAAGGGTGAGAAGTGAGAAGTGAGAAGTGAGAAGAGAATACCTAAAACCAGAATGCGTTTCATATCATACGTTATTTTGTACCAATATAAAGGAAAATCATACCCAAGAGAACAAGGAAGAGGTCGATGGCCTTGCTGCGCAGGTTCTTTTCGTGAAAGACAAGGGCTCCCACCGTGAAACTGACCAATACGCTGCTGCGGCGCACCATGCTCACCACGCTTATCATTGCCCCGTCGAGGCTGAGTGCATAGAAGTAGGCAAAGTCGGCAAGGCTGAGGAAGAGGCTGACGAGGAAGACCCACCCCAGCCCTCCCTTAAAGGGAGGGAGAATCCCCCTGCCAGCAACCTTTCCCTCTCCTTGGGAGAGGGTTAGGATGAGGCAAATTGCCATGATTGCGCACTGGTAGAAGTTGAAGTAACTTTGTACGGTCAGGCGATTCAATCCCACGCCACCCGCTTCGGGTGCTGCCATGAGGTATTTGTCGTACAAGCCGCTGACGGCACCCAACAGGGCAGCCAGCACCGTGAGGGCAATCCAGCGGTTGTGGCGGAAGTCGATGCCTTCCTTCTTGCCGCTACGGCTGAGCATATAGAAACTGAGGATGGCAAGCACGACGCCTATCCACTGGCAGAGGTTGAGCCGTTCGCCGAAGAGCAACAAGGCACCGAGCAGCACCATGACGGGGCGCGTGGCGTTGATGGGGCCTACCAGCGTCAGAGGCAGGTGTTTGATGCCGTAGTAGCCGCAGAGCCACGAAGAGAGCACTATCAGGCTCTTCCCGACAATGTACTTCTGCACCGCCCAACCGCCGAAGGGGACAGAGGGATGTAGTGCCACAGGCAGGAAGATGAGTGAACAGAACAGGGTGTTGAGGAACAGGACGGGAATAACTGACCGACCTTGCAATGCCTTTTTCTTCGAGACATCGTAGAAGCCCAACAGGGCGGCACTGAGGAATGCAAGGAGGAGCCACATCATAGAGTGCCCTCCTCTTTAAGGATTTTAGGGTCTTTAGGGACTTTAAGGTCTTTAGGGACTTTAAGGTCATTAGAGTCCTTAAGGTCTTTAAGGTCATAGCGGACATCGGTGAGGAACAGGGCATGACCCGGAGCACTTTCGCCTGCCGCACAGCGGTCGTGCAACTCGATGGCCAGACAGAACTCCTCCACCGTCATACGACCGCGCCCTACCTCGACAAGCGTGCCCACGATGGCGCGCACCATGTTGCGCAGGAAGCGGTTGGCGGTGATGGTGAAACGCCACTGGTCAGGCTCCAGTTGCTCCCATCGAGCCTCGGTGATGTAGCAAAAGTGCGTGTTCGCATCGCTCTTCGTCTTGCAGAAACTGCTGTAGTCGCGATAGTCGAACAGGCGCCGGGCGGCCTTGTTCATCAACTGGAAGTCGAGCGGAAAGGTCACCAGCCAACTGTAGTGGCGCAGGAAGGGTGACTTGCGTGTGTGGATATAATAGTGGTACGTGCGCGAGGTGGCTGAGTATCGGGCGTGCATGTCGTCCGCCACTGGCCAGATGCGCTGCACGGCAATGTCGGGAGGCAGCAATTTATTGAGATTGTAGGCGAGTTGGATACAATCCAAGTCCACCGAACAATCCATGTGCGCCACCATCATCCGTGCATGTACTCCGGCATCGGTGCGTCCGGCACCGACTACCTCCACATCCATTCGCAGGATGGTGGAGAGTGCCTTTTGCAAGGTCTCCTGCACACTCACGCCATTGGGTTGTATCTGCCAGCCGTGATAGGCAGTACCGTCGTAGCTCAATTGGACGAAATACCTCATTTCCTTTTGACCAGATTAACGAGTGCCGTCACGTCGGCTATGGTCACATTACCATCACCGTTCACATCAGCGACATCCCCATTGTAGTTTGCAGCCAATTTGCCCACAAGGGCATTGGCCAGCATCTCTACATCTGCCATCGTCACGTCACCATCGCCATCCACATCGCCCATCAGTACGCCTTGTACATAGTGGCTCATAAAGACATCGTCGAGATTGATGCGCTTCGAGGAACTGCCGTTGCAAACAATGCGCAGGCGGATGTTGCCCTCCACTCCCAATTTGTAGCCATATTGCTGCCATGCATCGGCTTCCTGATTCTCCACAACGGCAATCCATGTCTCGCCGCTGTCTGTGGAATAATATGCAGAGAAGGTTACATTTTTGTCATTGCCGTACAATCCGGCATAGAACTTGAGGGAGTCGCAGCCATAGGCATAGTCCTCGGTCATTTGGATGTAACCTGCCCTCATGCGCACCCCTCGATTGCCATTCGTGTGGTCATTTGTATTGGTGCAGAGCAGGCAATCGTCAAGTGTCCATGTGGCAGCCGTACACGTTTTGTCAGCCACGGCATAACCTGGTTTCGTGCCAGTTTCAAAGTCCTCGAAGAAGTCAACGATGTCAGGTTCGGGCTCTATGTCTGTACTATCGACAGGCACCACAATGACGGCATCGGCATGGAATACGCTGTCCACCATCGTGCCCCAGATGTACTCCGAGAGCGAGGGCAGGTCAACGAAGGGGTTGCGGTTGCCCTGAATGCGATAGACGGCTTCGTTGCGCCGTATCTCTATACTATCCACGGGGTCTTGGCGTGCCCATTGGAGCATAAGGCTATAGACATTGGACAGGAGCGTGGGCCACTCGGAGCCGTCGATTGTTCGCTGGCTGTCATCTCCCCATAGGGTAACCCCGCTTTCGTCCTTCAGGTCCCAGTAACAGGTGGCCATGTAGAAGTAGATGCGGGCAAAGTCGCCCTTCCACTGGTCGGCGGGCTCCCAGACGTTCACCGTCTCGCCAGGATAGGTCACGGTGCTGTAGCCTCGCTTCACGCTGCCATTGTCGAAGCCAGGGGTAGTGTCCACCACTCCGATGGGGTTGTTGCTCTTGCTGCGGTTGGCCGAGTAGTCGGAGGGCAAGAGATTGAACAAGTCGCGGGCAGGGGTAAGTTTCAGAATGGCATTCGATTCCATGGCATTGCCATTGGCTTCACTCCCTCCAAACCAACTCTTCGCCCACACATGCTCAATGTCGATATTCGTAATGGAGGCCGTCGTGTCCTCGGGATTGAAGTAGCGCAGTTCTTTGCCGTAGCGGTCGCGCACCTGATTGTCCTCCATGCGGTCGGTTTGCCAGAATCCCTCCCATGTGTGACCCGCTCCCGAGCCGTAGGTGAGTGTCTGCTGCGGCTGTATCAGGTCGTGCAAGGCACGCTTCAGAGCCACCGTCGTCAGACCCTCCGCCGCTTCGTAATAATTCGTTTGCGCCACAAGAGCTGTGGCACAGACAAGGCATAGTTGTATGAACACACTTATGCGGCGCATAGCAGTAGGATGATAAGTTGTGCCGTCAGTATGCGTAGGAACATACTCAGGGGATAGACGGTGGTATAACCCACAGCCGGAGCATCGTTGCCAGCCGTCTGGTTGGCGTATGCCAGTGCCGGAGGGTCGGTATTGCTACCGGCGATGAGTCCCATGAGTGTAAAATAGTTGAGCTTGTAATATAACCTGCCAAGTGTGCCCACGATAAGGATGGGAACAACGGTGATGAGGAAACCGCACCACACATACTTCAACCCGTCGCCGGCAGCCACGGTTTCCCAGAACGAGGCTCCTGCCTTGATGCCCACACTGGCCAGGAACAAGACGAGCCCTATCTCGCGCAGCATCAGGTTGGCACTTGTGGTGGTATAGGCTACCAACCTGGCACGATAGCCAAAGCGACCGACCAGGATGGCGATAATCAGCGGGCCTCCGGCCAAACCCAGTTTCACGGGGGTGGGTATGCCGGGAATGACTATGGGCAGTGAGCCAAAGATGATGCCGACCATGATGCCCACAAAGATGGTGGACAGGTTGGGGGCATCGAGGCTCTTCACGGAATTGCCCATCATCGATGCCACACGCTCCACGGCATCTTCCGGACCTACGCAGACAATCTTGTCGCCCACCTGCATGTGCAGGTTGCGGTCGGCATAGAGGTTCGTGCCGTTTCGCAGGATGCGGGTTACATTCACCCCGAAAACACTGCTGAAGTGGAGCGAACCGAACGTCTTTCCGTTCATCTTGGGTTGCGTAACCAGTATCTCCCGGCTCACCAAGGGCATGTCCTGCTCCTCCCATTTCACCTCGACGGGCTCACCGATGAATGCCATGATGGCCTCAGCGTCGTCCTCGGCGCAGACGATGTACATGCGGTCGTTGTAGCAGAGCACCGTGTCACGGTTGGGTATGCTCACATGGCCGTCGTGCAGGATGCGCGACACCACGAAGTCGCGCCCCAGGAACTGGCTCACCTGCAACAGCGTTCGTCCGTCGATGGCATGGTTCTTCACCTCCAGCGTCATCTTGTGGGGCTTGGCATGAGGGTTTTCGGCACGCTCCTGCTCGATTTGCTCCTGTTCCTTCCTCAACTTCACATTGCAAATGAAGCGGATGGCAATGGTGGCAAGGATGATTCCCACCACGCCCAGCGGATAGGCACAGGCATAACCATTGGCAATGGGAGGCGCGTCGCTGCCAAACACCGTAGAGCAGGCCTCGTTGGCAGCACCAAGTCCTGGGGTATTGGTCACAGCACCACACAATACGCCGACCATCATGGCCAGGTCCTGAGCAGTCTTCCCCACGATAGGGCCACCCTGCCAAAACACCAGAAAATACAAGCCAATAGCACAAGCCACATTGAGCAGGATGATGGTAACGGCCATCATGTTCATCTTGATGCCGGAAGCCCGCAGGCTTTCAAAGAAGCCGGGACCTACCTGAAGACCGATACAATAGACAAACAGGATGAGGCCGAAGTCCTGAATATAAGTAAGTATGTTTGCCGTGCCCGTAAAGTGCAGATGACCTGCCAGGATGCCCGCAAAAAGCACGAATGTCACACCCAACGAAATGCCGAACACCTTTATCTTACCCAATCCAATACCTACGGCAATGACCAAAGAATAGACGAGCACAATATGTGCGATTGAATCAGTGTCTGTAAAGAGAGATATAAGCCAATCCATAAGAACAATTACATTTTTCACCACAAAGGTACGCAAATATTATGACATACGCACGCACTTGGGCGTAAAAAAGCCTATGGCATTATGGAAAATCAGAAGTTCAAATCAGAAGTTGCCACGCTGTGGTCGGCCACCACCGCCCTCACGGCCTCCGCCACGGAAACCGCCTTCAGGCCGACCTTCTCTCATTCTTTCATTCTCTCCATCTCTCATTCTCTCATTTTCTCCATCTCTCATTCTCCCCTGTCCACGGCCACCGCCGAACTTGCCGAAGCGCCACTGGACGGAGAAGAGAACGTAGGAATTGACGGCCTCGTTGCGCGAGTCGGTGCGTGCCGTTGCCGATACATTGCGGCTGATGTTGTCGCGCTGCTGCAGGATGTCGAGGGCACGGACGGAGAGGGTGAGCGTGCGCTTGCGCAGGAGGCGCTGGCTGAGCGAGGCGTTCCAGATGAGTTGGTTGGTGTTCATCGTCTGGTCGGCATATCCGCGACGGCTCTGCTCGGAGAGGTCGGTCGAGAAGGACATGCCCCAGGGGAACTGGAGCGTGACGGAGCCGCCGTAGGAGAAACGATAGGTGTCGAGGTTGGAGGCCGAGGCGTTGGTGCTGTGGCTATGGTTGTAACTGATGTTGCCACTTGTGCTTACCTCCATGCTGTAGTTTGTTTCCCAATCACGACGATAGGAAAGGCGCATCGACTGACTGGCGTTCAGGCCTTGCGTGCGGTTCTTCACGGTTGCCTGCGTCGCTTTCTGATAGACATAGCCAACGGCGTTTGTGGCACTGCCGTTAGTATTCAGGTTCAGCCGCCAATACTTTTCTTCACCCAAAGCCGTATTGAAGTTGAACGAGGCAGAAGCATTCCAGTTGCCGTTGATGTTCACGGGCTTCGAGATGCGTCCGCCCGTCAGGTCGTTGTATTCGGTGCGGTTGGTGGAACTGTTCTGCGTGGTGCGGAACTGGAGGTTGAGTGCCGAGGTGCGCTGCTTGTCGGTCACGGAGCGGCGGTACGAGGCGTTCATGTTGTGGGTGAACGAAGGCTTCAGTTCGGGATTGCCGAGGCGGATGGAGAGCGGGTCGGCGTTGGAGAGTGTGTCGGGGATGAGGTCGGTGATGGAGGGCTGCCCCGTCTGGCCGTTGTAGCGGAACTCCAGTTGCTCCTGGCGCGAGAACATGTAGCGGAAATTGATGTTCGGCGAGGCGTTGAAGACGGAGCGGCGCACGTCGTAGTGCTTCAAGCCTTTGTTATAATCCACACTATTTACCTGCGGTTGCAGGTTGGCACCGACGGTCAGGCGGTAGAGCGTGCGGTTGATGCGGAGTTGCAGGCGCAGGTTGTGGTTTTGGTAGGTGTTCGTGGTGTAGTTGCACTGGTCGATGTCGGGCGCGGCGATGTGCTCCCACAGGCGGTAGTTGTCGGCGGTGATGCCGTAGGTGTCGTATGGGTTGTAGGGAGAGCGGGCGATATGGGCAATTTGGGCGATATGCCCATTAAACCCATTCACCCCATTAAACCCATCACCCCCATCCATCCAGTCAAAGATACTGCTCACATTGCGGTCGCGGTCGGTGAAGCGGCGGCTGTACTGGTACGACACTTGCAGGAACATCTGCCGCCCGATGGGCTCGGTGTAGGAGAGTTGGGTGGAGAAGTTGCGATTCTTCGACGGCGCATCGTTGTACTGAATCTTGTGGTAGATGGAATCGTCGCCCGTCACGGCCAGTATCTGGTAGTAATCCACCTGACTGTAGCTCTGGCTCTCGCTCGTGGAGTTGCCATATCCGGCTTCGGCGTTCAGCGTCACGTTGCGCCCGGGCTTCTGGAGCCGGCGATTGACTTGCAGGGAGCCACTGACGTTGAGGTTCCTCGACTCGGAGTGGTTGCGGTTCTCGCGGTGGTTCACGCCGATGAGCGGCGCCAACGCCCGATAGTCGGCCAAGGGATCGGTGGAGAGCGTGTAAGGGTCGTCCTGAAAAGCCGCACTCTCGCTGGCCGAACGGCTTTGGGAATTGCCCCACGAGAGATTGGGACGCAGGAGGACGTTGGTCATCGAGTCGGGTCGCCACTCCATCTTGTAGTTAAAGGAAAGGTTGCGGTTGTGGTTCGAGTTCCAGTTCCACGAGTTGGAGTAGGCCGCTGTCTGGTTCTCGAAACTCTGCGAGTTGCGCCACGTCTGGCTACTGCCCTGCGAGAAGTTGCCGTTCACGCTTCCGTTCAGTTCCAGCAGTGGGTCTTTCTTGCTCCTTGCCCCTTGCTCCTTGCCTCTTATTACATAGTTCATTGTCGCGCCCCCCGATTGGTTGTCCGTCATGCCGTTGCCCTGCGTGTTGTTCGCGTTGCCGATGATGGAGAACTTCTGGTCGCCCACGAAGCGGTTCACCATCAGGCGGCCGTTGTAGCGGTCGTGCGTACCGTAGGCTCCGTCGATGTTGCCAAACCATCCGCGCTTGCGGTTCTTCTTTATCGCCAGGTCAAGCACCGTACGCTCCTGCCCGTCGTCCACGCCGGTGATGCGGGCGTAGTCGCTCTGCTTGTCGTAGGCCTTCACCTTGTCCACGATTTCCGCCGGCAGGTTCTTCAGCACGAGGTCGCGGTTGTTGCCGAAGAACTCCTTGCCATCGACCAGGAACTGCTGCACCGTCTTGCCGTTCCACGTGTAGGAGCCGTCGTCGTTCACCACCACGCCGGGCAGTTTCTTGATGAGTTCCTCCACCACGGCCCCCTCCTGCAACTTGAAGGCATCGGCGTTGTACATCACCGTGTCATCGACCACCGTCATCTCCGGCAGTTTGCCCTCCACCACTGCCTCTGCCATCACCTTCGCGTCCTCGCGCATCAGGATGTCCTTCACACGGTAGTTGCCCGTCTTTCTGGGCAGCGTGATGCTGAACTTCTGCTCCTTGAAGCCCATGAACGAGACTTGCAGGATGTACGTCCCCGTCGGGATGCCCGGCAGGGTGAAGAGCCCGTTCTTCTGCACCACAGTACCCGCCACCTGCGTCGAGTCGGTACGTAGCAGCCTCACCTGCGCGCCCTCCAGCGGGTCGAGACTCTGGTTCTCATAGACCATGCCACGAATGTTAAGCCGCAGAGAGTCCGCCTGCCCCAGGACCGACAGGGAAAAGAGTAACATGGGGATTGCAAACAAGAATCGTCGCATATAGGATAGACCCACGCGAGGCAGGAAGGTTTAGAGCCGATAATGAGTTACATAAAATATTCCTTGCACCACTATTGTGACGCAAGGAATATTTTACATTTGGACCAGCAGGGGGATCCGTGGTCAATTCTTAAGAATCCGTCCCTTAGAACATGCAGTTCTTCGGGGTGCGAGGGAAGGGGATGACGTCGCGGATGTTCTGCATACCCGTGACGAAGAGTATCAGGCGCTCGAAACCGAGGCCGAAGCCGGCGTGGGGACAGGAGCCCCAGCGGCGCGTGTCGAGATACCACTCAAGTTTCTCGGTCTCCATGTCACGACGACGGATTTCCGCCATCAGCTTGTCGTAACTCTCCTCGCGGACGCTGCCGCCAATGATTTCGCCAATCTGGGGGAAGAGTATGTCGGTGCCCTGCATCGTGCGGCCATCCTCGTTCAGTTTCATGTAGAAGGCTTTGATTTCCTTCGGGTAGTCGGTCATGATGACGGGCTTCCGGAAGTGTTCCTCCACAAGGTAGCGCTCGTGCTCGCTGGCGAGGTCGTCGCCCCACTGGCAGGGGAACTCGAACTTCTTGCCCTGACGGATGGCCTCTTGCAGGATTTCTATGCCCTCGGTATAGGGCAGGCGCACGAAGTCCTCCTTCAGTACGCCCTCCAGTCGCTCCAGCAGGGTCTTATCGACCATCTTGTTGAGGAACTCCAGGTCGTCGCGGCAATTGTCGAGTGCCCAGCGCACGCAGTACTTGATGAAGTCCTCCTCGAGGTCCATCAGGTCCTGCTTGTCGTAGAAGGCCATTTCGGGCTCTATCATCCAGAACTCGGCCAGGTGGCGCGGCGTGTTTGAGTTTTCGGCACGGAACGTGGGACCGAAGGTATATATCTGTCCCAATGCCGTAGCACCGAGTTCACCCTCCAACTGACCGCTGACGGTCAGAGCCACCTGCTCGCCAAAGAAGTCGTCCGAATAGTCAATCTTGCCCTCATCGTCCTTCTTCAAGTCATAGAGGTTCTTCGTCGTCACCTGGAACATATTGCCCGCGCCCTCGCAGTCGCTGGCCGTGATGAGCGGCGTGTGGAAGTAGTAGAATCCGTGCTCGTGGAAGTAGGTGTGGATGGCCATGGCCATGTTGTGGCGGATGCGCAGGATGGCACCGAAGGTATTCGTCCTGGGACGCATGTGCGCCACGGTACGCAGGTACTCCCACGAGGCACCCTTCTTCTGCAAGGGGTACGTGTTGTCGCAGGGTCCCAGCACCTCTATCTCGCGTGCCTGAATCTCGCTGCTCTGGCCAGCGGCGGGGCTCTCTACGAGCACGCCCGTCACGCTCAGGCAAGCACCGGTGGTGATCTGCTTCACCACTTCCTCGTCGAAGTTCTGGTCTTCGCCCACAATCTGCACGTTCTTGATGGTGGAACCATCGTTGAGGGCAATGAAGAAGATGCCCTTCGAGCCGCGCTTCGAGCGCACCCAGCCCTTCACCGTTATCTCGCTACCGAAGTCCGTACGCTTCAGTACGTCAATGACTTTTGTTCGTTTCATTTCAATTTTCAATTTTCAACTTTCAACTTATTCAAACATTCCCGTATAGAGCATGTTCACCTCTGCCTCGGTGAGGAAACGCCAATCGCCACGGCGCACGTTCTTCTTGGTCAAACCTGCAAAGTAAACACGGTCGAGTTTCTTTACCTTATACCCCAAATACTCAAAGATGCGGCGCACGATGCGGTTGCGGCCAGAATGGATCTCTATGCCTACCTGCTTCTTGTCGGTTTCGTCGGCGTATTCTATGGCATCGGCCTTGATGGAGCCGTCCTCCAGTTCTATGCCTTCCGCTATGCGTTGCATGTCCTCGGCAGTGACATTGCGGTCGAGATGCACATGATAAATCTTCTTCTTCAGATACTGGGGGTGTGTGAGTTTACTGGCCAGTTCACCATCGTTGGTGAGCAGGAGGACTCCCGTCGTATTGCGGTCGAGTCGTCCCACGGGATAGATGCGCTCGCGGCAAGCACCCTTCACGAGGTCCATTACCGTCTTGCGGTTCTGGGGGTCGTCGCTCGTGGTCACAGTGTCCTTGGGCTTATTCAACAGGACATAGACCTTCTTCTCGGGTGTAATAAGTTGGTCGTGGAAGAGCACCGCATCGGTGCGCAGTACCTTTATACCCAACTCCGTTACTACCTCACCGTTCACACGCACGACACCTGCCTGTATGAAGTCATCTGCCTCACGGCGACTGCATACGCCCGAATTGGCCAGGAACTTGTTCAAACGAATAGGGGCATTGGGGTCATAGTGTTTCTCCTTATACTCTATCTGCTTCTTCATGCTGTACTTGGCATGAGGATTATAGCCAGGAGTACGCTGACGGTAACCACCGCGCTGCTGACCGTAGCCACCGCCCTGACGCTGATAGCCACCTTCGCCGCGTTGCTGATAGCCACCCTGACGATAACCGCCCTGATAGCCTCCTTCGCGACGGGGACGATAGCCGCCCTCATGGGATTGGTAACCCTCGCGTGGCTGATAACCGCCCTCACGACGGGGACGATAGCCTCCCTCGTGTTGCTGATACCCGCCTTGGTAGGAACCCTCACGACGGGGATAGCCATGACTGCCGCTTTGCCCGTCGCCGTTCAGGCGGGGACGCTGGATGCGGGGACGCTGACCACTACGGCCAGCCGACTGACCATAGCCACCATTACCTCTGTACGAATTGTGATTCTCGCTTCTGTTGTAAGGACGGTAGCCGTCTCGGCCTCCCTCCTCATGGTCGGAAAATTGCTCTTTCCAACGCTCGTCTTCTGTAATCATGATGTAATTTTGTGATTTTGTAATTTTGTGATTTCGTAATTTCGTAATTTTGTAATTTAACAATGGTGCCCCCTCTGTCCTCCGTCGCAATCATAGATTGCTCCCCTCATCAGGCACTGATTGCCAAAGGGCAATCATCTGAAGGCCTTCTTCGCCTCCCCTGTAGGGGAGGAATTCATTTTTCAATTTTCAATCTTCAATCTTCAATTTTCAATTTTAGTGATTTACATACCCGTATAGGCGTGCGGCGACAACTGTCTCAGTTCTTCCTTCACGCCGTCGGATACATTTAGTGTTTCTATAAATTCTTTTATGGTTTCTCTGTCAATGCCCTTACCCGTGCGAGTCAGGGCTTTCAAGGTTTCGTAGGGCTTGGGGTAACCCTCGCGCCGCAGGATGGTCTGTATGGCTTCAGCCACCACTGCCCACTGGTTGTCGAGGTCACGATTGATGGCCTCTTCGTTGAGCACCAACTTGCGCAAGCCCTTTAGCGTACTCTGTATGGCGATGAGCGTATGCCCCATGGGCACGCCGATGTTGCGCAGGACGGTAGAGTCCGTCAGGTCGCGCTGCAGACGGCTGACGGGCAACTTCTGGCTGAGATGCGAGAGCAGGGCGTTGGCCACCCCCAGATTGCCCTCTGAATTCTCGAAGTCGATGGGGTTCACCTTGTGCGGCATCGCACTCGAACCTACCTCTCCAGCCTTCACCTGCTGGCGGAAATACTCCATCGAAATATATTGCCAGATGTCGCGGTCAAGGTCGATGAGGATGGTGTTCACGCGTCGCAGGACATCGAATACGGCAGCCAAGCAGTCGTAGTTGCTTATCTGTGTCGTGTATTCTTCGCGCTCCAAACCCAGTTTCTCGCTTACGAAGCGATTGCCGAACGCCCGCCAGTCGATATTGGGATAAGCGACATGATGGGCATTGAAGTTGCCCGTGGCACCGCCGAACTTGGCGGTCAGCGGACAAGCCTTGAGCATCGCCAACTGGCGACGCAGGCGATAGGCAAATACCTGTATCTCCTTACCCAAACGAGTAGGACTGGCTGGCTGACCGTGCGTCTTGGCCAGCATGGGTACCTCTTTCCATTCGTCGGCATACGCCTCCAACAGGGCGACGAGTTCTTCCATCTGCGGATAGTACACCTCATCCAATGCTTCCTTCAAGGAAAGGGGCACGCTGGTGTTGTTGATGTCCTGCGAGGTGAGCCCAAAGTGGATGAACTCCCTGTAAGGTTGAAGATTGAAGATTGAAGATTGAAGATTGGCGTCGTCATTTTCAATTTCGTCAAACTTCTTCCCTTGGGGGAGAGCTGGAGAGGGGCTTAACTTCTCCTTCAGGAAGTATTCCACGGCCTTCACGTCGTGGTTGGTCACGGCCTCGATGTCCTTCACCCTCTGGGCATCCTGCTCCGAGAAGTTGCGATAGATGTCGCGCAATGGTTCAAAGACGGTGCTGTCTATCGCCTCCAACTGAGGTAAGGGCAACTCGCACAGGGCGATGAAATACTCCACCTCCACACGCACGCGATAACGTATCAGTGCGTACTCCGAGAAGTAGGGAGCCAAGGGTTCCGTCTTTCCTCTGTAACGTCCGTCAATGGGGGAGATTGCGGTCAACAAATCGAGTTCCATAAAAACCAATACTATTTTCGCGTGCAAAGATACGAATAAGCGAGCGAAAAGCCAAATTTATTTGGGCTTTTCCGAGCGTGAGTATCTAAAACCGCAGGTTAAAGATACAACAAATAATTGAAAATTGAAGGACCTACCCAAACCCTCCCTTTTGGGAGGTGAGAACGCCGAAGGGGTCGCGAGCGAATAGCGAGAACGAAGTGGCAAGTGAGAGGTGAGAAGTGAGAAGAGGATACGTTTTCCTCTTGAGAATTATTCAGGGAGTCTAATACATTTCTCTTACCTCTTGCCCCTTACCTCTTACCTCTCACAACTCCCCTCCCTTTCAAGGGGAGGGGTGGCCGAAGGCAGGGGTGGGGTAAGCAAGAGGAAAGGCAAAGCGAGGTAAACAAGGGACAGTCCGCCACGTGCCTACCCCACCCCTGCCCCTCCCCTCAAAAGGGAGGGGAGTCGTAATGCTCTTATTGCGTACGCACGGACCGCAGGGACTGACCGCCGTAGCGGCTCTGCCCTCGCTGCTCCGTCACTTCAATTCTTCAATGTTTTTCCATTCCGTATTTACTATGTAAATACAGGAATTATAGGGGTATATGCAAACTTTGTTCCACGACGAGGGATGTGTATTTCACGTCGTGAAATGTCTGTTCCACGTCGTGGGACACAAATTCCACGACGAGGCTACTAATATGCAATGTGAACCTCTGCATTATGCACAGTGAAGCATCACACTTTGCAGCGTATTGCTTCACCTTATGCATAGTGACGTTTAGTTTGTATCGTCACGACGATAGGTCTAAGGCCCTATATTACGTTTTACACATTCCCTTGTAGGAACGTACAAAACAAACGCTCCCCTGCCGCATCGTGAGCAGCAGGGGAGCAATCTTTTCGTTTTGTTTTCGTTTTCGTTTATCGTTTCAGCACCTTGCGTCCGTTTACGATATAAACACCCTTCTTCAATTGCTTAAGGTTATCGTTATGGTTATCGTTATGGTTATGGTTAAGGTTATCGTTAACGTTGATTTTCCGTCCGCTCAGGTCATACACGCCATTGGCATTGTCCATTGTCCATTGTCCATTGTCAATTGGGAGGACTCCCGTCGGTGCTTCGCCTGTCGTGAACGTCTTTTCCTCGCCATAGAACGTCTCGCCCTCGCTTGTGGTCACGTAAGCCACATAATGGTACGTCGTTTCGTAGTCGAGGTCTGTCAGGTTCGCCTCCATCACGGTGCCTGTGGACTCTATCGTCTGCGCCGTACTGGGTATGCTGGGAGCATAGTGTGCCTCACCCTTCACGCCAGCCGAGGCCTGCCAATACTTGAAGCCCTGGCTCACGATGTTGTCCGTACCGCGCTGGGCATAGCCTTTCACTTCGGCCGAGTTGCCCTCAACCGTTGCTATCTGCTGTACTACTGCATTCTCCATTGATTTTGTATATAAATTATGGTCGGAATGATTACAAATATTTCCGACTGCAAAGATACTCCTTTTCTCTCAATTAACAAAGCTATATCTAACAAAATTAAGGTCACGGATTTGATTCTCCCTGCGACCATTATTCGTGTCTTGAAGTTAGGCAGCATCTGGTGTCTCGTCTCACGCTCTATTTCGCGACATATCTTTTCATGTCCCATAACTGCCATTTTTCTTATATTTTGTCACTGCAAAGGTACGACTAAGCGAGCGAAATGCCAAATTTATTTGAGCATTTCCGAGCGAGAGTATCTAAAACCGCAGGTTAAAGGTACGACTAAGCGAGCGAAATGCCAAATTTATTTTGAGCATTTCCGAGCGAGAGTATCTAAAACCGCAGGTTAAAGGTACGACTAAGCGAGCGAAATGGCAAATTTTGGAGCAGCGAATGCAGAGATATGCTTGCATAATCTTTGCTGAGTCGTGAAAAAATAAGACCAAAGGTCAAACGTTTCTGCCCCGAAAGTCTATTATGCATCAAAAGTCTTCAAATGACATGGAAATGACATGTGACGTTTGGCTGGGAATGTGTATATTTGGACACTAAAACTAAAAAATCAGCCCACAATGGTACAACTTTCGATGAAAATCCCTATATTTGCACAGACAAATTGAGGAGCATCACGCTGCGTCCTGTCGGAGAATCCGGAAAATTCCTCCTAAAGTAGTAAAGGACAAAGACTGAGAGCCGTTCCTCCTATTGGTATATATCGTACCGTTTCGCGCGCGTGCATATATACGATTAGGTGTGGGCTGATTCCATTCTTTTTTACTACAGGCAGTTTCCGGAGCCTTCTGACAGAGAGTGCAGGAGGCCCACACCCTTTGTGGGCTGTTAGAGACAGACAAGAAAGGAAAGGAAAGGAAACAAAGAAAGCGATACGCCCATAGCGTTCAGTTCTACGCTTCATACATAACTAAAAGGTTCTTTGTGGGACTGGGGGAACAGGAGGAAATAATAAGAACTGGTGCGCCTTCACCGTTTCAACGACATATAAGGACAATCCTGTGGAATGTATTGATTGGATGAAAGAGAAGGCCTCTAATTTATACAATGAATTTGAAAAATTTAAATTAAATAAGCAATGAAAAAAAATATTCCAACAATATGAAACAGACAAATTCCTTTATCTTATTTGGCAGGGCATTCAAGAATGCGCGCAAGGATTTTTGGGTCAGCATCCAGGTTTTATTCTGGATTACCATTGCACTGACTATTTTGTTCTATTTCGTAGAACACACCGCCCAGCCCGAAGAGTATAGCAATCCGTGGCAGGCTTTCGTATGGGCTATTACCCGATATATCGGTGACCCGGGTCACTTTGCCGGAAATGGGCCCGTCACGCTCACGGGCCGCTACATCGACACGTTCATAGGCATCCTGAAAATCCTTATCTTTGCAGTCCCTGCTGGTCTTGTGGCCAATGGATTTAGAAAAGCAATGGAAGATGACAAACGCAAACGTCATTTGGAAGAATGCAGAAATAAGATTAGAAAGTCCTTCCGCCGTTATTTAAACAAGAATACACAATACAGACTAACCACGCGAAGGTTACCCATCATTACGTTGCAAGCCAAGAAAGGTATGGTGGAAAAAGATATTATCGATACGGTGATGAAGTTTGATGAGTTTCGTCTGCGTAACTTAGCGACTTCCCAAACCGCCGCCGAGCATCCTTTGGATCGCCTTGTCATCGAAATGCTGCCTCTTGACCAAAAAACAGTTGATGGCTATAAGATAGAACGTACCAGTTATGGCATAAAGATTGACAGGGATTCTCTTGTCACCATCATTGCTCCAACAGCTGCTACGGAAAACAGCATCGGACACTTTGCATTCTACCTTGCCCAGTTTGGGGGATTCAACTATGTGAGCAGAGAGTTCATCACAGACGTTGATGAACCTGTCAGTTATTATACCATAGAAGGGCCGGAAACAGAATGGGAGCAGCCTTTGAAAGATTATATTCGTGACATCAAGTCATTATCAGCAGACGAGAAAAAATGGAATGTCATCTTGGTATCTTCTGATAATATCTACGATTCCCAGCTTCATTTTGTTCATCGAGCCAATGAAAAGAGCGGACTTGTTTCTACCACACTTAATGAAGAAACGTTCACTGGTCTATATTCATATATGGCAGCAAAGATGCAAGAAGAGTTTGAATACCTTTCTGACTTAGATGAGAAATACCGACCTGTGGGTAAAAAGAACATTGGAATTATAACCGGTGGAGGAACCGTGAATAACGCATTTACGCTACGTATTTCGTATGGTGTAACGACATGGTCAGATACTCCAGCCCCCATCGTTGTGGAGATGGCAAAGGCTCTTAAGAGCCATTTGGAAAAACCAGAACGCAGACCGTTCGAAACACATCCTTCATGGAAGAAGAAAGGTTGCGGATATGGTGAGAATGAGTAATATAACTATATAATAACTAAAAAATTATCATTATGAAACTGAAAGTATTGATTATGCCTATGGCAGCTCTGGCAATGTTGGTTACGACAAGCTGCTCCGACAACAAACAGAGTAACGGACTGACAGAGGGTGCTTCGGGCGACATGGCAGCCTATGAACAGAGCAACGTGAACGGCGTGGAGCAGGCACGCCCGCAAATCATGGTCATCCCCGGCGACCAGACGCTCCAGAACTTTAAGTGTCTGAAGACAGAAACAGCCAATGGCCGTACATACATTATACGTGACTTCAAGAACTATCTTCTAAAGGACGACCGTGCGCGCCGCATCATTTCTGCCATTCAGAACTCTTTCAACGATCAAAACTTTCCCCTCAACGATTTCGAGCAGACGTTAAAGCAACTCGACACACAGGAAGCAACGGACTTTGCTGACGGCATAGAAAAAGATGCCAAGACCCAGCTCCTGTTCACGGCTCATCCCGACATCATCCTTGAACTAAATTATGACACCAGCCGCGATAAGAAGATGAGTCTTACCAGCCACAACTATAATTATAATCATTCAGGGGAAAAAAACGTGAGCTATACGCTCACTGCATTTGATTCATACACCAACAAATCGGTGGCAACAATCACCGCCAGCAACATCAAGGGTGAATCCACTACACAGACCATTCAGGAAAGCTTGAAGGAACAACTACCTAAATTCCAGCAAGACATCCAGAAGTATTTTAGTGATATTCTCACCCGTGGCCGTGACATCACCGTGCGAGTGGCTGTAGAAAAGGGATGTCCAATTAAACTCAGTGACGAGAGCATCGAAGGTGACACTTATACCGACTGGATTATTGACTATATTAAGGCTCACACAGTCAAAGGCGCATACAAGATGCAAAATAATACAGACTATGAAATCAGTTTTACGAACTGTCGCATCAGGCTCCTCAACGAGGACGGCACCCAATACGGCGTGTATGACTGGACGCGCGACTTAGCCAAGAATCTGCGTAAGAATCTGGGACTTAAGGTCGCCAATAAGGCACAAGGCCTTGGCGAGGTATTGCTCGTTATTAAGGATCAATAATCACATTCGTCACATTTCATCTTTCTTCTCATTATGAAACATATTATTTTTAGAGCCTTTTTGGCATTAGTTGTTGTAGCCATTGTCAGCTGCAATAATAGTAATTCTAACGGCAAGAAGTTCAATCCTACAGAGCGGCAATCCCGATTTACGGATGAAGAACGAGCAGAAGCCATAGCAGCAAAGCGGGCTTCATTACAATTGAATCTGGACACCCTGCTTTATAGCCACGGGGTGAAATTTTCTGTCATGCGTCCAAAGACTCTGGGAACTGATATCACCGAGGATATTACAGAACGTATATCTATCCGACTACTTGAAATTGCCTGTCAAAATGGGATAAGCGGTATCGGAGAGAATCCAGGCTTCGTATTCGGCACAGAGATAGCCCAGATCGGGCGTGCAGCCACAGGCACAGCACCACAGAAAATGACCGTCAAGTATGATCTTACCTTCAAGGTTATGAACACGGTTACAGGTGATGTCTATGCGACAACGACGCAGGAGGTGTTGGGAGTAGGCAACAGCTTCGAAGAAGCCAACCAGAACTTTGTTCATGAGATAAAGAACACCCCGGCTGTCCAGAAGATGCTACAAGAGGCAAGCAAGCGCATTATTGGCTGGTATAACGACAATCTGCAGACCGTGAAGAACCAAATCACAGAAGCTACGGACAAAGGTGATTACGCCTTGGCTTTGGCTATTGCTTCAAGTGTGCCTCAGCAAGCTACCGCAGCATTTAATTATGCTTCAAGCCGCATTGATGAACTCACGAAAGGTTTAATGCACAAGCAAGCGGCTGATATGCTGGCCGAGATGGAAGCAGCCTTGGCTGCGTCAGGCGAAGAGTTCAATCCCGCAATGGCTGCATATTTCAACCTGATTCCGACGGATTGCCCTGAACACGCCAAGGCACAGCAACTCTACAGCAGCTACGAACAGAAATGCCGCGCACGACGCGACGCATTAGAGGCAAAAGCCGAGCGTGACGAACGTACTGCGCAGGAACTGGAGCGCTTCAAACTAATGCAAGAACATGAAACCGAGTTGGCTGGAATCGAAGCAGACAAAATGAAGATGAAATTCAAAGCGCAGGCTGCTGCCTCTAAGGCTAATGGAAGCAGCAACCGAGGGCTGTTCGGCTCGCTTGGTTATGCCATAGGCGGAACCTTCGAACGCATCTTCAAGGTGGCAGACGTCGCCGGCGCGGCATTGACCGATAAGATGGAACTTGGGAAATACAAAGAGCAAGTCGAGGATGAGTCCTAAAGATCCTATTATACATTTCAATCTTTTAACAGCCTAAATTGCACAAATTATTTAATTACCTGTTATCTATTTATCTATTTTTTAGAACATCTAATAAATACAATTATGAATACAAAACATTTTATGAAGCAGTCGGCCTTAAAAGCTTTTTCTCTCATTGCTGTATTTCTATTACTATTTGGATGCAAGAAAAAAGTAAAAGAAGTAAAAGTAGAAAAAGTAGAAGACATAATTACCGTAAAAGGCACAGATGGAAAAAAATATACAAGTTATCGTACTGCATGTAGCAACGGCGACTTCGATGCTGCAAGAGAGTACATAGACGAAATGAAATTATTTTGGGGCAACAGTAACTCGGTTCGCGAAGCTGAAGAATACGTTGATAATGAAGAAATCCAGTTTTTGGTTTCTTTGAATGAAGAACAGGCAAATAACAGAGTGATTCTTATCCTGAATAAGGATGTTGTAGAGGGATTAGAGGCTCAAGAAGGAGCATGTCTTGGAAAAAGAGTAAGGAAATTTGATTTGGAAAACGAAAGTTATGGCCTTGGTCCCCAAGAAGTAACATCTTATAGAAAATATATTTCTTGGTGTGGAGAACACAACTCCAAATGCAGCAAAGTATTAAGTATCGCCATTTCATGTGGCAACGAAAATCTGGCAAAGAAACTTATACATCAGTTCAAGAGTGACCCCGAATTAGTACTGAAAAATGAAAAGAAGGGAGAATATGATGATTATTATTACGATGTGTATGCCCATTACACTAATGGTTCGATCAATGCTGCTCGAAAGAAATATGACGAGGCCGTTAAATCTGGCGCTTTCAAATAAAGACATGTTTAAAGATGAAAGAGACTGATTTTCTAAATAAACTTAATCAATCACCATTATTCAAACTTTCCCTATCATCAAAGGAGTTGTTTCACAGCAACTTCCTTTGGTGGTTAGGAAATAATGAGCGGACTTTCCCTCTCTTTAAGTGTATAATGGAAAAGTTCACTGGCCAATGTTTATCATGGGATTACGGGAATATCAGCATAGAACGCGAGAAGAAGCATTTTGATCTTTGCATAAAAGATGCGAGGAGTGGTCGTCTGTTGCTGATTCTTGAAAATAAAGTGAAAAGTATTCCAGGATTGAGTCAGTTGGAGAATTATAAAAATAAGGATCCTCAAGCAGATAATTATGTCCTTTTGTCATTGGTTATGGATTTTCCCAAAAAGGACGAGATGGAAGAAACTGATTGGAAAGTATACAACTATAAGGACTTGCATGATGCCTTGTTGAAGGATGTACCTATCGATGCTACTATATATGAGAAGGAACTTATCAGCGATTACAGTGTTTTTATATACTCATTGCATCAGTTAGTCCAGTGCTGGAAGAGAGAAGTAACTGACGATCAACCTTTCGTACAAAAACGAAACCCGAAAATTGAAGAATGTCGGCTTCATGATTTATATGACAAACTCCGCTTTAGCCAATTGGCTCTAATGCTGCAAAACCAACTTAATCATACGGGGGTTGATGTGAATATGGGCTATTCAAATCAGTCTGGAATTTTAGATGTTACAATAAAATGTAGGGAGTATGAATTGATGATACAGGTACAAGGAAATTCCTATCGTCATGCGTGTGTGTGGAAAAGTAAGAATAGGAAGGATTGTGATACTCTCTGGCAGCAGATATTGAGTGACAAAACGATTTCTCAACTCAAATTTTTGACTTGCTCAGGAACTCTTTTTGGTTCTGACATATTCCAAGAAGGCATCTATCCAATAGACAACAGCAAAAGGGGAAAACAATACAATATGTTTATTGGTAGAAACTATGTTTTTCTATACCAATCACGGCAACTTCGTACGGGAATCACTATAGGTCAACTATTAGAAAATATTCGCAATGAAGTAGAAAATATTTGTAGCAATATAACAGAAAATGCCGAAACGCTGGAAAGGGAGTAGGCATAAAGTAATAAGATAAATATTTATAAAGATTATATGCCCAGACTTTGAATTATTCTCGCGATGTGACTATATTTTGAATATGTAAGTAAAACTTAAAAGCAACTAATACAATGAAAAGAACAGACATTCTTGAGACAGCCCGCAAGATTGAAGGGCTGAGGAACAAATCGAGACACCATTCGCCGTATAATGTGTTTACTGCGTGGGGGATGAGTGAAAACGACCATACGAAGTTGCTTTTGGCATTACTTCGTTATCAAGACCCGACAGGGCGTTACCCTCTGCTGAACAGTTTCTTGAACAGGTTTACAAAAGGGCGCGACAAAATGATTCACTATCAGAATCCATCAGATGTGAACATTCGCTTCAATCCCCGATACGACAAGGATGCAAAACACAGTTTCATTGATGGGCTCATCACGTTTTCTGCCCAGGGAAAGCGAATAGCGGTCATCATAGAAAACAAGATTTTTGATGCTCCTGATCAAGAAGGGCAAATTCGCCGCTATATAACCCATACGACAGAAGAAGAGAAAATTGCGTTGGAAAATATATGGGTGTTGTATATTACAGGAACAGGTACTAAGGAAATTGAAGAATGCAGTTATCTCCCAAATGACGAGGGCGAAGCAACAAACATCGGCCGACGCTTTGTCACCCTTACTTATAACGAGGATATCATTGAATGGCTGAAGCAAGATATCCTTGAACTACGCATTTATCCAGAATCACTGACAAGTATCGTTCGTCCATACGTTGAGTCTCTGGAGAAGGACATCTTCGGCGAAGACAAAAACGATACGTGGCAGAAAGATATGTTGCTCAACACGCTGACAGGCTCAGGGCGTCGTAATATAAAGATGACCGACCAAAACTTAGACATTCTCTATTCTTTCTACGATTCTGTACGAGAGATACGCAAAGAAATGGCCAATGCGGACAGAGAAGATAAAGATATTCGGGCTATCGATAATCTATATGGAGTGATAAGAGATCTTATCCATGATATTGAGCAACAGATTTTCGGTGAATTTGAAAGACTTGGCGCAGAAATCCTGAACGAGCAGTGGAAGAAAGAACTGAAGAAACTTAAAGGAGCAAAATGGATGGCCAAGCATCGTGGCCTGCGTAGTGATAAAGGATTTGTCCAGATAGGTCTTTCCACAGAATGGGGTACCGCTCATTTGGAATGGATTCCCATCAGTGCGAAAAGTATGTGCTCAGGAAATGAGTATCAAGTGGAATTACATGTTGAGAACGACAAGATTCTTGCCGATAAATGGCGCAAGGAACTGGAAGGCAATGCCTTGCTACTGGCAGGGAACTGCAAAAAAGTAAAAGTCGGTACCAGCAAGCTGCTTCGTTATACGTACCAGACAGCCAAGCCCATTTACAAGATGAGCAAGAAGGAATTGACCGTATTCCTTACAAGGGTTTATACAATGGATTTAAATTTCTGCTGCAGAATGCTTGTAGAACATTTCAAGGAGTACAAATAATGAACCATAATTCTTTTAGCTTAGCATCCATTGAGCCTTGGCAGGTGGTCGTTCATACGCAGGACGATGAGGACTACAGGCAAATCGTCGCCAACCTGCAAGAAAACACCGACCTTGAGCTGACACTGTTCCCCGAACGGTATAGCATCCTGTGGTCTTTTGACGGCAAGACCGAGGACGAACTTACTACGGAACGCCTTAACGAACTCAGCCGACATTTCCCAAAGATGCTTTTCCAATGCTATAAGTATGACTGCCGCGACTACGAGCGAAGCTTTAAGGTGGCATTCTATACTTCGTTCCGTGGACAAGAAGTGGAGTGGGAAGCAAGCAGTCCGCAGCTTTTGGCAATGATGCATTGGATCTATGAACTGGAGACCACCTACGAGGATATCATATTCAATACCGAGAAAGTTTTCCAGTCGGCCATGGCTGGAGCCCGTGCCAATGAAGATGAATTCTGGTATTGTCAGCGCGTCGTCAGCGAATACCTGTTCTTTGGCCACTCGCTCCATTCCTTGGTACCCGAGGACTTCACATGGTTGAAGGCTCTGGCCGAGGATGGAATTGTAGATGCCAGTTGCCTGATTCTTCTGGGCATGGATCAGAAAATCCGCGAATGGGAAGAGACGTTCACCGACGAGAATACGGGTGAAGAAGTGAAAATAATCCTTCCGGAAGTCATCGACGGTACACTCTTTGAGCCAGACGAGGCATTGAAGAAACAACTTATACAAACCATTTACGAGCAAGCCGACCATCATCAGATTGGAACAGACACGATTCGTTGTGCCTGCCGCTATCCGTTTGAAAACCAGCCATTGTGGCTCATGCTTGTTGAACGGGGTGAGGAAGACGCAGGCTGGTATATCAATGACCCCGCCATTTTGAAGCAACTTTGCATCAAGGGCAATAAGTGGGCTGCCTACGCCCTATACAAAAAATACATATGGGGCGACGAGGAACATGGCATCTTCATAGACCGCCAACGCGCTAAGGAGTACTACGACCAGGCAGGCGACATCCCCTATAAGGGAGAATGGGACGACAGCGACGACCCGGGCGAAGAGTATCCCTCGACCTACGAGTACACCCTTACTGGCAATGCCGCCACGCTCAATGGCATCCGCACCCTGCTCTACGACCTCTGCAAACAGTACGGTATTCCTTGGAACGAGGAGGACGGACTGGGACTTTTCATTCCCCAGAGACTGTGGATAAAGCACCTCGTAGGTTCCGACACAGAATACTATCGCGGGAACATAAAATACATCAAGCAACCCGCCCCCGACCGCCTCGTCCTGACCACCGAGGCTGACAAGGGTGAGCCCCTGCTCTATGCCCTGCGACAGAACTTTGAGGACATCGAAATTGAAATGAATGAGGGAGAACTGTAAACCTGGAAGAAGTACTGCAAGTTGGTTTATGAGAGGATTATCGAAATCGCGTTACACACAATTCTGCCAATGCCCGAAGGCGTTGTGGCTGAGAGTGAACAAGCCAGAGGAGGCAACCGTAGATGCCAGAGCGCATATCTATTCTCAGTTTCTCTGGTCCAAACCACACCATCCCGATGGAGGCTGTACAGAAAGGCATATCGCTACGTTCACGTCGCTATCGTAACCGCAGGTTGGGAGAGTTCCTGAAAGAATTAGACCTCACAGAAGGCCGAGCTACTGGCATCCCTACTATTCAGGACGAACTACAGGCTAATGGATCTCCACAGGCAACAATAGAGACAGACGAAGAACGTACTTACTTCCTGATAGACATTCCGTGCCACCCAGATTTCATAAAAGAACAAGTCACTTTAAACAAGGATGTCGTAAAAGATTTCGTAAAAGATGTCCCAAAAGATGTTCTGGCAGAAATGTCTGACAGACAAGGTTTTATCTTACTTCTTATAAAGGGTAATGACCTGATAACAATTCAGGAAATGTCCCAAAAGATAAAGGTGTCGGAAAAAACTATTAAGCGAGAGCTGGCTGTTCTTCAAGAAAAAGGAATCTTAACTCGTGAAGGTGGTCGCAAGGAGGGCAAATGGGTAATCATTAACAAGAAAGAATAATTTACCTCGCTCCTCCTTTCTGCTTACCCCACCCCGGCCTTCGGGCACCTGCCCTCCGTCGCGAGTGGGTACTCGCCTTCGGCCCTCCGTCGTAATCATAGATTACTCTCCTCATCGGGCACTGATTGCCAAAAGGCAATCATCTAAAAGCCCTCTTCGCCCCTTTGTGGAGCCGCAGCCACATTCAGTGGCTGCTCTAAAGACTCCAGTCGCCCCTCAGAAGGGAGGGGAGTCTGCTGGCGCGGAATTACCATGTCCTCCTGCTGTCCTCTTGCTTACCCCTCCACAAGCCTGCCCCCCATAGCAGATATGTGTCATTTTGAATATGACACAGCCCCTTTTTTTATTTTAACCACGAATTCCACTAATTACACGAATATCTTTCCTCTGATAATCAACGCTATATGATTCGTGGAATTTCGTGAGATTTGTGTTCGTATAATATATTCAGTGTTTTGACATATCTCTTTTACTTTCTGCCCCTTTCATGTTTATGATGCAAATTTCGCACGAAAAAGTGCGGGATATTAAAAGAATGTAGTATCTTTGCATCGCTGAACCTGAAAAGGATAAGAATCATGGAAGAAAGGAAATTCAAGAACAGAACAGAAAGGCTTCTGTGGATTGATGCTCAAAGAGGATGGGGCCCGCTCACAGAAGAAGAAAAGGCTATCCTTGACGATGCTGTAAGACTGGTTACGAATCTCGACTCAAAGCCACGGTATGCGGTATCTCATTGACACGCACATCTACATTTGGGAACTGATAGAGAACTAAAGAATCCTCCTCCGAAAAGAATATATCCGCCGCCGAGACATCCGAAAGATGTTTCGGCGGCGAACATACGGAAGGTGAAGAATGACATTTACAAAAGAAATATATTTTTGCATCTAAATTAGAAAAGTATGGAAGATAATAAGATTGTCATTTATCAGACGGAGGACAACAAAGTTCAACTTGAAGTAAAGTTGGATGGGGAGATGCTGTGGCTGAATCGTCAGCAATTAGCCACCTTGTTTGGCAGAGATTATAAGACCATAAGCAAGCATATCAAGAATGCGCTCAAAGAAGAACTTGTCGATTTAGAGGTAGTCGCAAAATTTGCGACTACCACCCAGCATGGTGCAATGAAAGATAAAACCCAGTCTCATGAAGTGGAGTATTTCAACTTAGAAATGGTAACTTCTGTAGGGTATCGAGTGAAAAGTAATCGGGGTGTACAATTCCGCAAATGGGCCAATCGTGTGTTGAAGGAGTATCTGGTTAAAGGCTATGCAGTCAACGAGCGCATACACCGTGAGCAGATAGGAGAATTGCGCCAGTTGGTTGGGGTACTTGGTCGCACCATTCAGAACCAGCCCGTCATCTCCAACGACGAGACGAATGCTTTGTTCGCGGTGGTGACGGACTATACTTACGCCCTCGACACGCTGGACAACTATGACTATGAGCGGTTGACGATTGACAAGACGACAAAGGACGAGCCGTTCCATGCTACCTATGAGAATGCGATGGAGGCTATCAATGGGCTGCGCGAGAAATTTGGCGGCAGTACGCTCTTTGGCAATGAGAAGGACAACTCCTTCAAGAGTAGCATCGGGCAAATCTATCAGACGTTTGGAGGTGTAGAACTCTATCCGAGTGTAGAAGAGAAAGCCGCTATGCTGTTGTATCTGGTCACAAAGAACCACTCGTTCAGCGACGGAAACAAACGCATTGCAGCCACGTTGTTCCTTTGGTTCCTCAACAACAATGGCATCCTCTATCATACTGACGGTTCGAAACGACTGGCTGACAACACACTCGTTGCCCTAACCCTCATGATTGCCGAGAGTAAGACGGAGGAGAAAGACGTGATGGTAAAGGTCGTCGTGAACTTGATTAATCAGAAAAACTAAAAAAGTCAGCCAAATTCAAGATTAGTTTTGAAAACGGCTGACTTCTTTGGGAGGATTATAGATAAATGTGTACCTTTACATCACGTAAAACTCGTCACGAGATTTACGCGATAGAAAAGAAGTAGGAACTATGGCAATGTCACCGAGGAAGGCGCAAAAGGTGGCGTAAAAGAATTATCTGAACGTCAGAGAGTTATTATAGAAATGATTTCTGCTTACCCCCCCCCGCCCTTCGTCCACCCCTCCCCTCACTGGAAGGGAGGGGAGTCTGCTGGCGCGGAATTACCATGTCCTCCTGCTGTCCTTTTGTTTACCCCACCCCGCCCTTCGGACACCCCTCCCCTCACTGGAAGGGAGGGGAGTCTGGGAGTAGTGTCTTGTACTGAAATCGCTTACTGCAATACGTCGTTGATTGGGCAATGATACGTCGTTGATTGGAGCAATGATTCGTCGTTGATTGGGCAATGACTCGTCGTTGATTGGAGCAATGACGATGCAGTGATTGGGTATTAAATTCGCGTTGATTGGGTATTAAATTCGCGTTGATTGGGTAGTGATGAGGGGGGGGGTATATGGTATTTGGGGGTGCAAGTGGTGCAAGTGGTGCAGGTAGTTTATATAACTTTTAATACTATATACAAAAGTGCCTATCGATATAGACTTTTGACTTTTGTACGCGAAATTTATATTTTTTATAATTATACCTGCACCACTTGCACCACCTGCACCCCAATGGCACGACGAAGCCTGAGCGGCATTCCCCCCCCTTACACTTTTCAAATGGATATGCAAAATAAATCATATCATATCCTTTGTCCGACAGCTGATTTTTCGTACTTTTGCGGCATGAAAGTGACTATCATGCGTTTGCGACAACTGCTTAACCTGCCACTGGCCGTCTGCCTTATGGCACTGACCATGCTCACGGGATGTGTCCGCGAGGAGAACTTCGACGATACGCCGGAGGGGAACTTCGAGGCACTGTGGCAAATCATCGACCAGCACTACTGCTTCCTTGACTACAAGGCAGAGGCGATAGGCCTCGACTGGACGGAGGTGCGCGGGAGATATCGCCAGCGCATATCGCCGAAGATGACAAAGGCACAACTCCAGGAGGTGCTCTGCGAGATGCTGGCGGAGCTCAAGGACGGACACGTCAATCTCTATACCTCTGCCGATGTCAGCCGCTACTGGCACTGGTTCGAGGACTATCCCCGCAACTGGACACAGGAACTTCGCGACCGCTACCTGGGTACGGACTACAAGATTGCCGCCGGCATCAAGTACAAGATTCTGGACGACAACATCGGCTACCTCGTGTATGAGTCGTTCGGCAGCCCCGTTGGGGAAGGCAATCTCGACGATGTGATGTACTATCTGCGCTCGTGCCGCGGCCTCATCATCGACGTGCGCGGCAACACGGGCGGCACGCTCACCTATGCCGAGCGGCTCAGCCGGCGGCTGACCAACGAGCGGCTGCTGGTGGGCTATACGCAATACAAGACAGGGCGCGGCCACAGCGATTTCTCGAAGCCGAAATCCGAATTTCTGGAGCCCTCGGACGGCGTGCGCTGGCAAAAAAGGGTCGTTGTCCTGCAAAACCGTGAATGCTACTCCGCCTGCAACATATTCATAAGGAATGCCCACGCGTGCGAGCGAGTGACCACTCTCGGCGACCAGACAGGTGGCGGCTCGGGCATGCCTTTCTCTTCCGAGTTGCCCAATGGTTGGGCGGTACGCTTCAGTGCGTCCCCCTCCTTCGACAAGGACATGCAGCAGATAGAATTTGGCATTGAGCCTGACATTCCCTGTGCCCTCGACTCCGCCGACGTGACCCGAGGGCGCGACACCCTGATAGAGCACGCCCGCAAGTTGCTGTCCAGCCGATAAGCCTTACCGATATGAGAAAATAATTGAAAGGAGTAAAAGCATTCCCTCTCCCGTCGCGTTGTACACCTGATAAGACTCGAACTTACACGCCCGAAGGCACCAGATCCTAAGTCTGGCGTGTCTACCAATTCCACCACAGGTGCAGACTTTCGGCTGCAAAGATACGAATAAAAATTGAAAGTTGAAAATTGAAAATTGAAAATTGAAAGTTGAAAAATGAAAGTTGAAAAGTTGAAAATTGAAAGTTGAAAGTTGAAAATTGAAAGTTGAAAATTGAAAATTGAAAGTTGAAAGTTGAAAGTTGAAAGTTGAAAATTGAAAATTGAAAGTTGAAAATTGAAAGGGAAATTTATTGGTCTCCACGTTCAATTGCCATTTTCTCAAAGTCCTTGTCGCGGAGCACGAAACTATTGGTGAGGTACTTGGCACGGACGACGGGATTGGAGGCCAACTCTTGGGGAGTGCCGTGGAAGAGTATCTGGCCCTCGAAGAGCATATAGGCGCGGTCGGTGATGCAGAGGGTGTCCTCCACGTTATGGTCGGTGATGAGCACTCCGATGTTCTTGCGGCGCAATTTCCATACGATGTACTGGATGTCTTCGACGGCAATGGGGTCCACTCCGGCAAAGGGCTCGTCGAGCATGATGAACTTAGGGTTGATGGCCAGGCATCGGGCTATCTCGGTGCGCCGGCGCTCGCCTCCCGAGCATTGGTCGCCCAAGTTGCGGCGTATCTTCTGGAGGTTGAACTCGTCGAGCAACGACTCAAGTTTCCAACGGCGGTATTCGGCGGAAGTGCCCTCAAAGTCTGCGGGTTTCGGACACATTTCCAACACCGACATGATGTTGTCCTCGACCGACATCTTGCGGAATACGGAGGCTTCCTGAGCCAAATAGCCTATGCCCAGGCGGGCACGCTGATAGACGGGCAGTCGGGTTATCTCCTGTCCGTTGAGGTAGATGTGTCCTTCGTTGGGCAGAACCAGTCCGGTGGTCATGTAGAAGGAGGTGGTCTTACCCGCACCGTTAGGTCCGAGCAGGCCGACGATTTCGCCCTGCGACACATCGAACGACACGTTGTTGACGACCGTCCGCTTGCCGTAGATTTTCACCAAGCCCTCGCTTCGCAGGGTGAATTGTTCGTTGTTTTCCTCCATTTCGATGCAAATTTACGAAAAGATTAGGGATTAAGGATTAGAGATTAGGGATTTTTTCGTATTTTTGTGCACATAATCATAAATTGCAACTCATAACTCACTATTAACAATTCATTATTCCTAAGAAATGTTCATCGTAAAGTATATCGCAGCCTTTGGCAAGTATCTCGACCTGATGGGTCGCACATTTTCCGTGCCAGAGCGGCTGAGGATGTTTTGGAAGCAATATGTGAAGGAGATGGCGCAGTTGGGTGTGGACAGTATCGGCATCGTGCTGCTCATCTCGTTTTTCATCGGTGCCGTCATCTGCATCCAGATTAAGCTGAACATCCAGAGTCCCTGGATGCCGAACTTCACGACGGGCTACACCACGCGTGAAATCATGGTGCTGGAGTTCTCGTCGAGTATCATGTGCCTCATCCTGGCGGGTAAAGTGGGGTCGAACATCGCTTCGGAGATTGGCACGATGCGTGTGACACAGCAAATTGACGCACTGGAGATTATGGGTGTCAACTCGGCTTCGTTCCTCATTCTGCCCAAGATTCTGGGGTTGATGACGATGATTCCTTTCCTCGTGATATTCAGCATTGTATCGGGATTCCTCGGAGCCTACGCCACCGCCTACGCGGGCATCATCACGCCCGACGACCTGACGGTGGGACTCTTGCACGCCTTCGTCCCCTGGTTCATCTGGATGTCCATAATCAAGAGCGTCTTCTTTGCCTTCATCATTGCCAGTGTATCGTCGTACTACGGCTACAACGTGCAGGGCGGTTCGTTCGACGTGGGCAAGGCATCCACCAATGCCGTCGTTTCCAGCAGTATGCTCATCCTCTTTGCCGACATCTTCCTAACACAGCTACTCTCATGATTGAAATCAAGAAACTCTATAAGACCTTCGAGGACGGCAAGACTGTATTGAAGGACATCAACTTCACCTTCGAGGACGGCAAGACGAACCTCATCATCGGCCAAAGCGGCAGCGGGAAGACCGTACTGATGAAGAATCTCGTGGGGTTGTTCGAGCCCACCAGCGGAGAGGTTCTCTACGACGGGCGCGATTTCGTCAAGATGACCAAGCGCGAGCGCGTATTGTTGCGCCGCGAGATGGGCATGATATTCCAGTCGGCAGCCCTGTTCGACTCGATGTCGGTGCTGGAGAACGTCATGTTCCCCCTGGATATGTTCTCGGACATGAACGAGGCCGACCGCATCAAAAGGGCCAAGTTCTGCCTCGGTCGCGTCAACCTGCAGGGAGCCGAAGAGAAGATGCCCGGCGAAATATCGGGCGGCATGCAGAAGCGCGTGGCCATTGCCCGTGCCATTGCCCTCAACCCCAAGTACCTCTTCTGCGACGAGCCCAATTCGGGACTCGACCCCAAGACCTCGCTCGTCATAGACGAACTCATCCACTCCATCACCCACGAATACCAGATGACCACCATCATGAACACCCACGACATGAACTCCGTGATGGGCATCGGCGAGCACATCCTCTACATCCACGAGGGCACGGTGGGCTGGACGGGCACGAAGGACGAAATCATGACCTCGACGAACGAAAAACTGAACTCCTTCATCTTTGCCAGCGACCTGTTCAAGAAAATCAAGGAGCAAGAATTAAAATAGTCCACGATGAAACGCATTCTCTTTATCCTGAGCCTCATTGTCAATTATCAATTGTCAATTGTCAATTCCGCTATGGCATTGACCACACCCAAGTTCAACGAGGAAAAGTTCTACCTGATTCAGTTCTCCAATAGCAAACTCTATCTGACCGCGGCGGGCAGCAACGCCAATCTCACCACGGAGCAGGCCACACTGGAGTCGGCCACGGACAAACAACTATGGAAGTTCGTGGGCACACAAAGCAACTTCCAACTGATGAACAAGGCGGGGCAATATGCCGCCTACAGCACCACGGCCAGCCGCATCCAGAGCCAGACCTCGACCGATGCCTCTGGATGGTCGCTCAAGGACGGCACCACCTATTGGCAAATGAAGTGGAACGGCACTTCGGGCACCCTGGCCTACATGAACCAATGGGGCGGCACGGGAGTCGGCCAGACGCTGGGGCTATGGTCGAGCGGTGACACCAACAACCAGTTCCTCCTCATCGACCCCGAGGACCCCGAACTTGCCGAGTTTGCCGTCCAGGGCATCGCCAGCCGCGAGGCCACACCCACCCTGCAACTCTGGTACGACCAGCCCGCCACAGCCACCAGTGTCGCCAACCCCTGGATGGAGTACTCCCTGCCCATCGGCAACGGCCAACTGGGTGCCAGTCTGTTCGGCGGCATCATGAAGGACGAAATCCAGTTCAACGAGAAAACGCTCTGGACGGGAAGCCCCACCGACATGGGCAGCTACGGGCAGTACAAGAACTTCGGCTCCATCCTCGTTGAGGACATCTCCGGCACCTTCGGCTTCACCTCCGACAAGGCCGTCCGTAACTACTGCCGCTACCTCGACATCGACAATGGCATCGCCGGTGTCGGCTACACCTCGCCCGACGAAGAGACCACCTACGAGCGCACCTACCTCGCCAGCCATCCCGACCAAGTGGTCGCCGTACGCTATCGAGCCTCCGGCACCAAACGCATGACGTTGCGCATCGGCATGTCGCCCGGCGAGGACATCAATGCCACATACACCGCGCAACCCGGCAACGACGACTACGACCTGCGCATCTACGGCTCGCTCACCACAGTCAAGTACGTAGCCTACCTCCATGTCGGGCTCCCCTCCCAAGGCACGCGCTCCTACGACGACACCACAAAGACCCTCACCGTCGAGGATGCCGACGAGGTGGTCATCTACCTTGCCGCAGGCACCAACTACGACGACAGCCCCGACAACGCCACCTGCACGTCGGGCACCCTGAGCACACTGCTCGCCACCATGCGCGCGCGCTGCGCCAATGCCTCGGAAAAGGGATTCGACAATGTCCTGTCCGACCACATCGGCGACTTCCGCCCACTTGCCGAGCGCGTCCGCCTCAACCTCCAGGGCAGCACCTCCACACGACCCACCAACCGCCTCATCGACTACTACAACACTCTCTCGAACCTCAACGACGACGAGACGCGCTACCTCGAGCAACTCTACTTCCACTACGGACGCTACCTCGAAATATCCAGCAGCCGCGGCATCAACGTCCCCAACAACCTCCAAGGCATCTGGAACAACCTCTCCTCCGCCCCCTGGAACAGCGACATCCACACGAACATCAACGTCCAGATGAACTACTGGCCCGCCGAAGTGACCAACCTCTCCGAGATGCACCTGCCCTTCCTCAACTTCATCATCAAGATGGCCCGGCAGAGCAATTACAAGCGGGCTGCCACCCAGTACGGCGGCGTCACCGAGGGATGGACCGTATTCACCGAGAGCAACATCTTCGGCGGCATGAGCACCTGGGGCAGCAACTACTTCGTGGCCAACGCCTGGTATTGCAGCCACCTTTGGCAGCACTTCCGCTTCACCCGCGACGAGGAATTCCTTGCCCGCGCCTTCCCCGTCATGTGGAGTTGCGCCCAGTTCTGGTTCCAGCGCCTCATCGAGGATCGCGGCTACGACAGCCAGACGCAGAACTCGGGCTATCGGGGCACGGCCTACAAGTTCGAGCCCGACGGCTCCTATGTGGCTCCCAACGAGTATTCCGCCGAGCAAAACGCCCACGCCAGCGAGGACGGCACCGCCCATGCCCAACAACTCATCTACGCCCTCTTCCAAAGCGTCAAGGAGGCCTACGACATCCTCGGACCCGCCGTGACAGGGCTCACGGAAACCGACGTAGAGCAATTGCTCACTTATCTGGAAAAGACCGACCGCGGCCTCCACACCGAGACCTACACCGCTAACTCCAGCCTCAACTCCGGCTGGACCAACCCGCGCAATGGCGTGCGCAAGGGCGAGACCATCCTGCGCGAATGGAAATACTCGCCCTACGACGTATCCGACGACCCCAGCCACCGCCACATGAGCCACCTCATGGCACTCTATCCCCTCTCCCAAATCCATCCCTCCAGCCCCTACTTCACGCCCGCCGTCAACAGTCTGCGGCTGCGCGGCGACGAAGCCACGGGATGGTCCATGGGTTGGAAGGTGAACCTCTGGGCACGCGCCCTCGACGGCGACCACGCCCACAAGATACTGCGCAACGCCCTACGCCACTCCACCTCCTACGCCACCAACCAATACGCCGGAGGAGTCTATTACAATCTCTACGACTCCCACGCCCCCTTCCAAATCGACGGCAACTTCGGCGTCTGTGCCGGCATAGCCGAAATGCTGCTCCAGAGCCACAGCGACACCCTACAACTCCTGCCCGCCCTGCCCTCCGAATGGCCGGAAGGCAGCGTCAGCGGATTGCGCGCCGTCGGCAACTTCACCGTCAGTCAAGAGTGGCACGAAGGCAGCCTCACCTCCGCCACCATCTACTCCGAGAGCGGACTGCCCTGCGCCCTCAGGTACCCCGGCATTGTCCGCCACGCCGTCCGCTGCGCTGACGAGCAGGTGCCCGTACAGGTCATCGACGACAACACCATCCTTTTCCCCACCCAGCGTGGCGGGTGCTACGAAATCGACTTCACCGACCAGACGGGACTGCACGACCTCAAGTACCGCCCCGAACTCGAGTTCACGGTACACCGTCAGGGCGAAGACCTCACGGTGTCGGCCACCCGTCCGGTGCAAGTGACCGCCTACGACACAGCAGGACGCCCGCTCCCATCCCCCACGCGCCACACCTTTCGCGCAGGGCGGGGCATCGTCCTCGTGCAGGCCAGCGACGCAGAGGGTCATACGAAAATCAAGAAAGTGAAGTAACCACCCCCCCCTAATAAATTGATAATTGATAATTGATAATTGAAGTGACCTCCCCTAACCCCTCCTGTAGGAGGGGAATATTCCTCCCTGCTATTCCTCCCCTGAATGACCCCTCCTAACCTCCCCTGTAGGGGAGGAATACTCCTTTCCTTGCTATTCCCCTCCTACAGGAGGGGTTAGGGGAGGTCACACTCCCTCCGTCGCAATAAAATTGAAAGTTGAAAATTGAAATAGTGAGAACGCCGAAGGGGTCGCGAGCGAACAGCGAGAACGAAGTGGCAAGTGAGAGGTGAGAGGTGAGAAGCGAGAAGAGGATACGTTTTCCTCTTGAGAATTATTCAGGGAGTCTAATACATTTCTCTTCTCACTTCTCTCTTCTCACTTCTCACTCGGTTACGCCATCGCCGTCGCCCGACCCACCGACGTCGCTGCCGGAGCCCTCTGCCTGGGGCAGGGTGGCCTTGGCGGCCTTCTTGGCTGCCGCCTGTTCTCGTTTGGCAATACAAAGTCATGAAGTCGCATCAGTAAACGGCACATACAGGGGGCAAGTGGCGTATGAACGTTACAGCGTACAGTGTATGCTGTAACGTTCATGCGTTGTATCTTCGCGGCCGATTACCCCAAGTCAGCAAAATGTCAGACAAATGTCAGTAAATGTTTGTGACATATTTCCGGGTATCGTTGTACCTTTGCCCCTGGATTAACTAATAACAAAAGTTAAATGTCGTGGGCGTTGTAATAATTTAACATCGCGACGGGTATAAATAAGAAAAGTAAGCACTAATTTTGCAAGCGATATGAAAAGGACATTTGTGATGTGTTGGGCGTGCCTGATGACCCTTGTGGGTGTGGCACAGGAAACAGAAGAAAGAAAGGATTCCGCCTTGGAGGCTCGGCTGGACAGCATAGAGATGGCAGCAGAACTGAAGGGTGTGGCAGTCACGGCACAGCGCACGCTGGTAAAGCAGGAAATCGACCGCGTGGGCTACGACGTGGAGCACGATGAGGAAAGCCGCACGATGACCGTGCTGGATATGCTCAGGAAGGTGCCGATGGTAACCGTGGACGGCGAGGACAACATCCTCGTGCGGGGCAACAGCAACTATAAGATATACCGAAACGGGCACCTCGACCCCAACCTGACGCGCAATGCCAAGGAGATACTGAAGACGATGCCTGCCTCTGCGGTCAAGCGCATCGAGGTCATCACCGAACCAGGGGCACGCGAGGATGCCGAGGGGGTGAACGCCATACTGAACATCGTCATGATGGGAAATAAGAAGATGGAGGGAGTGACGGGTTCTGTGTCAGGTAGTTATAATACGCTAAATAATGCCGGGCTGGGTACTTATCTTACGACACAAATGGGCAAGGCCATCCTGTCGGTGGACTATGGCTATAACAATATGTCGAAGAAGATGACCGCCAATCACGGCTATACGGAGCGCACATTCCTCGAGACGGGTCACACGCAACAAATCGTCACAGAGGGAAAGAACCCAGGGCATCTCCATTATATGGACCTGAATGCCAGTTTTGACATCGACACGCTCAACCTGCTGTCGGCCTCGTTCGGCGGCTACTTCTATAAGGTGAACGTGCAGGGCAGCGGCACGACCTCGATGCTGGACGACGCGGGCACTCCGCTCTATCGCTACGACAACAGTTACTGGTTGCCCAGTTACAACCACCATTCATGGGAGGGACGTCTGGACTATGAACATAAGATGCATCGCAAGGGAGAGCAACTGACGCTCTCGTACATGCTGGCGCTGACTCGGCAGCACTCCAAGCAGGAAGACCACTACACGAATATGCTGAACGCCCCGTTCGACTATACGGGCATGCTCCTGAACAGCCGTGAGCACTTCACCGAGCACACGTTCCAGGCCGACTACGTCCGCCCGTTTGCCACGGGGCATAAACTGGAGGTTGGTGCCAAATACATCGACCGTCGCAATAGCAGCCGCAACGGGCAGGAGTATTACAACGCCCTGCTTCCATCGACTATGACCGCATTCGACCACAGCACGCAGATAGCGGCCGCGTACGCAGATTATTTGTATAGTAAAGGAAAGTGGTCGGCACGAGCAGGGATGCGTTACGAATACAGTTACCTGAAGGGCAGTTACCCCGACGGGGACGAAGTGGGATGGGACAAGCACCTCCACGACTGGGTGCCCCAGGCCAGCATGAAATACCAGATAGACGACCGACAGTCGCTGAAGTTGGGCTACACCACCAGCATCACTCGCCCCGGTATCACATACCTGAATCCCGCCGTCGTGAGCACGCCGACAAGGGTGGACTTCGGCAACGCCCACCTCGTCAGCACGCGCCAGCAAACCCTCATTCTCACGTACATGTACGTCGGTCAGCGGCTGACCTTGCAATTTGCTCCGCATTATTCCTATTACCACAACGGCATAGTCTCGAAGGTCTATTCGCAAGGCGATGTGCGCTATAGTACGTACGGCAACAACCTCAGGCAACACCGCTTGCAGTTGGAGGGCTATGTACAATGGAAGCCTTTCGACGGAACCACGCTGGCCTCGAACCTCAACCTTACCGACAATCATGCCGAAGACACAGAATCTGGCCTGACACAGCACTTGACCTCGATGTTCTACTACGTCAACATTGCGCAGAAACTCCCATGGAAACTGCTGCTGACGGCGTTTGCTTACGGGCAGATGGGGCGCACGCCGATGAACATCTATTCCTATTCCAAGGCTTGGCACGGCTATGCTTTCACACTGCAACGCTCGTTCCTCAAGGAGGACCGCCTTACCGTTCGCCTCACAGCCAATGCGCCTTTCCGCAAGTATCAACACGAGAAGACCCGCACCACGCAGGGCGATATCCTCGGGTGGGGCGATGCGGCTCACGTGGGCAATGGTCGCTTCTTCAGGTTCTCCGTTTCCTATCGCTTCGGTCGCCTCAAGGCCAGCGTGAAGAAGACCGCAACCAGCATCGAAAACGACGACGTTGTGGGTGGCATCACCAAAGGGAAGTGACTATGCGTCGGGCGTTCCTGTTTATAATACTGCTGGTCGTCGTGCTTGCCGTCGTGGACCATCGGCGCGACCATGCGCATGACGACGACACCTACCTACAGCAATTGGAACACCGTATTGAATGTGCCACATGGGAATCGCATCACGATTCGGCATACAATTATTGGGTGCGCTATCCCTCCTGCTTTCTACCTACGGAAAGCAACGAAGAGGGAAATGCCAGTTTTGTATATGTCGAGGAATTACCATTCCGCAATGTATTGTACATGACCATCGACATTACGACCCAACCATGTCTCGACCCGCAAAATCCCTACCACGAAATCCAGCTTATAGCCAAAGAGATGAGTGGAATATGCCTGCAACAATCCGACAGCACCTATCTCATTTCAACAAAAATGGAAAGCCGCGACCCAGAGGTCACGGTCTATCAAATGTATGCTAAATATGTCTTGCGCCAGCGACTTTGGTTTGTTGAGACATTCATCTATCCCAAGGACTTCGCACCGGCTGTACAACGTATAGTGCATGAGGTCAAAGACTGGCAACCGTTCGGCAACTGATTACCTCAGCCCCAGCAATCGATACGAGTGCCCCCTTTCCGAGGCTATCTGTAGCCCTGTGCGAGACTCGACTGCCGCCTTCGTCCTGCTTATCAGTGCATAGAGCGTGTCGCTTGCATCGTCCTTTCGAGGCCACAATGCCTCGCAAATCTCCTCCTTCGTCAGTTCGTGCCTGGGAGCTGCCAGAAACATCTCCATCAACTGGCGTTGCATGGGCGTAAGGCGCAATTCCTCACCACGACCATCGAAATAATGCCCGTTCTCCATCCGTATGCCACCCTCCTGCGCACGACCGACCACGACAGAGCGCAACGAGAATACCATCCAGACAAGTGTAAGCAGCGAGAGGGCAAGTGACAGGCGATGGTCGCCCATCCGCCATACTTCCCAGGCACTCAAACTCACATTGCCGCAAGCCTGAACGCTGGGCATGATGCAGATACTCTTGCCCGAGATACCACTTTCCACAGGATGTCGTCCTTCCCTGGTCACCCAAAGGGATAGCATGGCCGACTGACGCAGACTTTCCAACTGCAAGTGGCTTCGATAACACTGAATCGTGTCGGCAGAAAGCCAATCCGTGGGTTTCGTCGCCATCGTTTGACAAAGGGCTTGTGTCAGGTCGTGCGCAATTTCGCGCTCGGCGCGTTTGTAGTCCTCCACACCTGTCCATACAGCGGACAAGGCAAGCACAAGGAGAAAAACTAAGGCATGTGTGGATTTCATAATGAAACGGGTACGAGATATACTATGCGGTTAACTGATGCACGAGCCGGGCTTGACCTCATGTTCCACGGTGGTGACGGAGATGGTGCCGTCGTAGTCCTCGGCACTGAGTATCATGCCCTCCGAGACGAGTCCGTTTTTGAATTCGCGCGGAGCGAGGTTGGCCACGAAGAGCACCTGACGACCCACCAGTTGTTCGGGCTCGTACCATTGGCTGATGCCGCTGACGATGGTGCGGAAGCCTACCCCTGACCCCTCCCCAAGGGAGGGGGATGAGCCGTCGGCTATCTTGAACTTCAGGAGTTTCTTCATCTTGGGCACTCGCTCGCACTCCAGAACGGTGCCGACGCGGATGTCCAGTCGCTGGAAGTCGTCGAACGAGATGGTGTCCTTGATGGGTTCGGCCTTGGCGTTGGCAGCCTCGTTTTGCTTGATGGTGTCGGCCAATTTCTGTTGTTGCCGGGCGATGGTGTCGTCCTCTATCTTCGAGAAGAGGAGTGTGGGCTTCGGCAGTTGCTTGCCCACGGGCAGAAGGTCGGTGCGGCCAAGCCAATCCCACTGAAACTCGTCCATGGCCAGCATCTCGCGCAAACGCCGCGACGAGAAGGGCAGGAAGGGCTCGAAGGCTATGGCGAGGTTGGCGGTCAGCTGGAGACTGATGTATATGATGGTACGCACGCGGTCGGGGTCGGTCTTGACGACTTTCCAGGGTTCGCAATCAGCGATGTATTTGTTGCCGATGCGGGCGAGGTTCATGGCCTCCTTCTGGGCATCGCGGAACTTGAAGTTCTCGAGCAACTGTTCCAGACGCTCCTTCACTCCCTGGAACTCGGAGAGGGTCTGGCGGTCGTAGTCGGTCAGCTCGCCGCACTCGGGCACGCGGCCTTCGTAGTATTTCTGGGTGAGCTGGAGGGCACGGTTGACGAAATTGCCATAGACAGCCACCAACTCGTTATTGCAACGTGCCTGGAAGTCCGCCCACGTGAAGTCGTTGTCCTTGGTCTCGGGGGCATTGGCAGTGAGGACGTAGCGTAGTTCGTCCTGACGGTCGGGCAGTTCGTCGAGGTATTCGTTGAGCCAGACGGCGTAGTTCTTCGACGTAGAAATCTTGTTGCCCTCGAGGTTCAGGAACTCGTTCGACGGCACGTTGTCGGGCAGGATGTAGTCGCCGTGGGCCTTGAGCATGGCGGGGAAGACGATGCAGTGGAAGACGATGTTGTCCTTGCCGATGAAGTGGACAAGGCGCGTCTCGGGATCTTTCCACCACGTTTCCCATGAGCCGAGTTCGGGATGCCGGTCGCAGAGTTCCTTGGTGTTGGAGATGTAGCCTATGGGCGCGTCGAACCAGACGTAGAGCACCTTGCCCTCAGCCCCTTCTACGGGCACGGGGATGCCCCAGTCGAGGTCGCGCGTGACGGCTCGCGGATGGAGCCCGCCGTCGAGCCACGACTTGCATTGGCCATAGACGTTGGGGCGCCACTCTTTGTGTTCCTCCAGTATCCATCGTTCGAGCCAGGGCTGGTCTTTGTCCAAAGGCAGATACCAGTGCTTGGTCTCGCGCTTGACGAGCGGATTGCCAGTCTCGGCGTTGTAGGGGTTGATGAGTTCCTCGGGGGAGAGGGTGGCCCCGCAGTGCTCGCACTGGTCGCCGTATGCCTCCGGGGCATGGCAGCGGGGACATTCGCCGCGGATGTTGCGGTCGGTGAGGAAGTGACCTGTCTCGGGGTCGTAGAACTGTTCGCTCACTTGCTCTACGAACTTGCCTTCGTCGTAGAGTTTGCGGAAGAAGTCGCTCGCCAACTGGTGGTGGGTGGGCGAGGTGGTGCGGCTATAGATGTCGAACGAGATGCCGAAGCGCTCGAAAGAGTCCTTGATGAGGTGGTGGTAGCGGTCCACGACCTGCTGGACGGTGATGCCCTCCTTGCGGGCACGAATGGTGACGGGCACGCCGTGCTCGTCGCTTCCGCCGATGAACAACACATCACGCCCCTTCAGTCTGAGGTAGCGCACATAGATGTCGGCTGGCACATACACGCCGGCAAGGTGGCCGATGTGGACGGGGCCGTTGGCGTAGGGGAGTGCGGAAGTGACAGTGGTCCGCTTGAATTTCTTCTCCATAGTTTCTTATATATTTTTCTTATTTCGGGTGCAAAGGTACGAATAAATTTGAGAATGAGAAAATGAGAGAATGAGAAAATGAGAAAGTTGAAAATTGAAAATTGAAAAATGGTAAATAGTAAATGGTTAAATGGTAAATGGTTAAATGGTAAATGGTAAATGAAAGGTGTTTTTGCCATGCCTTCGGCAAATTTTCCGTTTTCGTTTTGGTTTTCGTCAATTATTTTGTATCTTTAGCGCGAAATTATTAAGAAGCAATACAATACCACCCAAAAATGAGTAACAGGAATACACTTTTTGTGGCTTTTTTGATTGCATTTGTCAGCATGAAGGCACAGACGGATGTAACCGATACGTACCTGACCAACCCTTCGTTTGAGACAGATGGAAGTACCCACGTCGGCAAGACAAAGACGGCTCCCACGGGATGGAGCGTGACCGACAGTGGGAACATTGCAAAATACGAAACTCACGATTCCTCCACCGTCACCGACAACAACTTTGGCACCTCGGCTGCTGCTGCCGGCTCCTATTACTACTACCTGCGCATGGCATGGAACACAGGGGAGACCACCCTCTCGCAGATTGGCGTAGGTATGTACCGTGGGCTCGAAGTAAGACACATCCGTCGGATCCATACCTGTCCAGCTGCCATAGAAGTACGAACCGTCAGCCGACTGGTAGTAGGGGCGGAACTTCCACAGGTAGTTGGTGTTCAGGCTTCGGATGTATCCCTCTATCGTTCCTTCGTAGAGGTATGCTCCTGCCGATTTCGACTCAAAGTCGTTCGACCAGTCTGTCCTTCTCCACTGGAAGCCCACGTTGGTTTCCTCAGCGTCGAGGTTAGAGGTGGAAGACACCACTATGTTCCCCTCGCTCACCACTCTCGGCTGGGCATTCTCGAACTTCAGGGCATCGGTCTTCAGGTTCACTGTACCCGTGTATTCCCACTCGTCATCCACCTTGATGGTGTACGTTGCCTCGTAGGTCGTGTTGGGTTTCAGCCCGTTCAGGTAGAGCAAATCACCTTCCACGGTCACGCCGTTCACGGTCAGCCTGCACGCCGTAATTCTTGACGAACCATTCAAGACAGGATGAACGGTCATGGACGAAGCCGTACTAACAATATCGTCTAATGGCGTGATATCGATTCCTGTTTCAACGTCCTTTATGGTAGTGAATCCGGCCTGCCATAGAGCCAAGAGCGCGGTCGTATTCTTATGTGTACGGAATATATCTGTTTCAGGGAATGCATTTTTACCGAAAGAAGTAAGCACCTTTATGCCATCATCAAATACGACGGCGGTCAGGCCTGTGCAATTATAGAACGCATAAGCAGGAATTGTTTCCACCTCATTGCTTATAGTTAAAGTTTTAATAGTTGAAGGGAATGCAGGGTCTGAAGAACTGCCGCATTTAGTACAATTTTTGGCATTAAATACCACATCTGCCAAGCCTGTGCAGCCAGAGAACGCATAATTGCCAATCGAGGTCACGCTGTTGGGGATAGTGACGGAGGTCAAGCCTGTGCAGCCAGAGAACGCATAATTGCCAATCGAGGTCACACTCTCGGGGATGGTGACGGAGGTCAAGCCCTTGCAGCCAGAGAACGCATAACTGTCAATCGAGGTCACGCTGTTGGGGATGGTAACGGAGGTCAGGCTCGTGCAACCATAGAACGAAGAATAACCGATAGAGGTCACGCCGCTGCCGATGGTGACGGAGGTCAGGCCCGTGCAGTTCCTGAACGCCATGTCACCAATTGAGGTCACGCTCTCGGGGATGGTAACGGAGGTTGCCCAAGGTCTACATATTATCGCAACCATTTCCTTTATCAACAAGCCATCCTTTGTTTCTTCATCACACAATGTTGCCCCCCAATAAGAATTATCTGATTCTGATAATGAACTTTTATTAATAAACGATTCTTTTAACGATTCTTTTGCGAAATAGCAGCCAGAGAACGCCTCACTGCCAATCTCGGTCACGCTGTTGGGGATGGTGACGGAGGTCAGACCCGTGCAGTCATAGAACGCTCGGTTGCCAATCGAGGTCACGCTGTTGGGGATTTCGATGGAGGTCAGGCCACTGCAGCCTCTGAATGCACCCATGCCAATCGAGGTCACGCTGTTACCGATGGTGACGGAGGTCAGGCCACTGCAGCCATAGAACGTACCATCGTCAATCGATGTCACGCTGTTGGGGATTTCTATGGAGGTCAGACCCGAGCAGCTGTTGAACGCCCGTTCGCCAATCGAGGTCACGCTCTCGGGGATGGTAACGGAGGTCAGCTTCGAGCAGCCATAGAACGCTCTATCGCCAATAGAGGTCACACTGTATGTCTTTCCGCTATACGAGACGGACTCGGGGATCGAAACACTGCCCTTGTACTCGTTGCTGTAGGAGTAATAAGCACTTCCTCTGTACGATACAGCCACAGTCAAGTCGGTACTGGAGGTGATGGAGTAATAAATTCCATCTACCTCAAAGTCGTGGGCCGAAGCCACACCAGCCACCATGCTCATGAGCACAGTAAGCAGAAAAGATAATGTTTTGTGTTTCATAGTTGTAAAATACGTTTAATTGTTAGTAATTAGTCTATTTCTTGATTTAGATTTTCCATTTTCATTTGTTTAATATTCTTTTCTATTTCATTAATTTCTTCATTGCTTAAATGTGTGAATGGGACAATCTGAGGACTTGTCAAAATAAACTTTTCCATGAGAAATCTGCAGAATCCATCTCTTTTCACCAATACGGCCGGAAATACCAAATTAGCATGTTGACAAAAAAGATTTTTATCAACTTTATTTTCAATCGCTTTCGTTGAGGAATACAATAATGCGAGTTTCCTTTTTCCTGATTGTCTAATCACGCAATGTAACAACAACTGAGGTATGATATATTCTTCTTTGAAAGGACAATATTCTTTTTCTGCTCCTACTGGAATGGAGGCCGCTATTTTGAAAGGATATGTCATAATGTCTTTGTAAAGAGTTTGCCAATCTTCCTTCTTTCGTTTTGGGAAAAATGTAAAATCGTAAGCCTCAATATCAGTATTATTTTGGAAACAACTTATTGCCGTTATTCCAAGGTCTTTGGAATCTTCTGTTTCTTCTCTTGCGCCAACAATTGTTGATGCCAAATATAAGCAAGGGTAGCCAAGGATGCTAAATCTATTTGTTCCGATGAACCCTCTCTTTTCAAAAGGCACGTGAAACAGGTCTTTTCTTGAGAACTTAATTCGTTCTGGTCTTCTTGCTCGGAACCAAAAACTATCTTTGGGAATATTTGTAATGGGGAACAAACTCTTTGCTGTTTGTCGATTTGCGCTAACATTAAATAGTCTGTTAGAGCACTTGTTACTTTCCGTAAGCTTACCTCTGCTAAATTTATCAAATAAGTCTCTTATAGTACGTATGAGTTTATCATTAACATAGAACTTAATATCTCTTTCTTCCCACAGACTTATCCCATCATCTCTATGAGTATATGATTTCAATATGCTAATATATGTTTTGAAAAGTCTTTCGAGTTTTTCTTGATATGTTAATAGTGGTTGACTCTGTTTTCCCTTGTCTTTAGCGCAAACGGCAGACAACTCTGCAATCGCTTCTACCATCTTTTCGTCAATCTGCCAAATAGATGTTAACTTTTCCATATCACACAATAGTTTTTCTGCCCCAGCCTCTCCCTGGCCGTGGTGGTAAAACATAAGTGTTAGTATGGAACTAAAAAGACGTGGGAGAAACTTCCTCGTTTATCCCACCATCGGGCTCTCGCATTGCCACGTACAAGGATAAACAACTACCGTCTGCCCACGCCGCTGCATATTATATAGGTATATAATACGCCCTACGTGGACGCTTCGTTGCGATATCTTCTTGTACTATGAACTTGCGAGATTCGATGGTAGAAGATAACGTTTTGAAAACGTCCTTTGCCCCAGCCACGAAGGGCTAAGGCTGTCCACTAAAATTGACCTGCGGACAAGTCCGCCTGCCGACCCCACCGCCCCACTGGGCAGCGGTAGTCGAGGGCAAATTTACGAATAAATTTACAAATTCACAAACAATAATTCCCTGAATTTTCAATCACGGCAAAATAAGAATACGTGCAAAAGAATACTTGCTTACGGCTATAGGAATAGTATTCTTACCCGCCTAAGAATATCGTGAATTCCGACGAAATATAGGTTGTTGAACTCACGATGAATCTGCGTTGATTGGGCAATGATTCGTCGTTGATTGGGTAATGAATGCACGTTGATTGGAGCAATGATGATGCGTTGATTGGGTATTGAATGCGTGTTGATTGGGTAATGAATGCACGTTGATTGGGTAGTGATGAGGGGGGGTATATGGTATTTTGGGGTGCAAGTGGTGCAGGTGGTGCAGGTAGTTTTTATAACTTTTAATACTATATACAAAAGTGCCTATCGATATAGACTTTTGACTTTTGTACGCGAAATTTATATTATTTATAATTATACCTGCACCACCTGCACCACGCCGCTTGTTTACCCCACCACTGCCTTCGGCTAATTGATAATTGATAATTGAAGTGACGAAGCAGCGAGAGCAGAGCCGAACTCGTTCGAGCTATGCCGAACCGACGCCAAACCGAATATCATAAACTTGTTTTAATGACTGAGGTGCGAAGGAGGAAAACCAAAGGTTAGTCGCGTCGGAACTCGACCGAAGGTCAAAATTGAAGTGACGGAGCAGCATTCGTACCATTCACAGCCTTAAGTTCGAAGACTTTCGAAGCCTTTAGTCATTACATTGATGTAAGCACAAGTAAACAACCATATATATAGCACTATGCACATAAAAAAAGAATGACTGGAAATCCAGCCATTCCCTTCAACCTAATTCAAGTATTCGGATGTGGGCGCTGAGGGATTCGAACCCCCGACCCTCTGCTTGTAAGGCAGACGCTCTGAACCAACTGAGCTAAGCGCCCCGAAAGGAAACCTCCGTTTCTCTTTAGCGAGTGCAAAATTACAACAATTTTACGTTATAGCAAAATTTTCATGTAGTTTTTTACTGCTTTGTTGCAAAATGCCTTGCTTGTTCCTCAACAAGTGCCTTATCGTCGAAATAATCGATGCGCATGGCGTGACGAACTTCATCGAGAGTCCTGCGGCCACGCTCACGGGCAGCCTCTGTCCCACGACGAAGGATGTCGTACACCTCCGGAATGCGCTTTTCCCACATATCACGACGCTCACGAATGGGCTCAAGGCGGGAATTAAGTACGTTGAGAAGGAACTTCTTGCATGTGCCATCACCCAATCCGCCACGCGTGTAATGGGCTTTCAACTCATCAAGATTCTTATATTCAGGCAAGAATGCAGTAAAATCAGCATCGGTACAGAAGGCATCGAGATAAGTAAACACCGTGTTACCCTCCAAGTGTCCGGGCGACTCAATAGTCAAGTGTTGGGGATCGGTAAACATAGAATTCACTTTCTTCTTCAACTCCTTTGCCGAATCACTGAGGTAGATGCAGTTGCCTAACGATTTCGACATCTTGGCCTTACCGTCCGTGCCCGGCAAGCGCATACATGCCTGATTGTCGGGCAAAAGGATGTTTGGTTCAACGAGCACATCTCCATAAATGTGATTGAAGCGGCGGACAATCTCATTGGTCAGTTCCAACATGGGTTTCTGATCCTCGCCCACGGGAACAGCGGTTGCCTTAAAAAGCGTAATGTCAGCGGCCTGAGAGATAGGATAGCAGAAGAAGCCCGTAGGCGTACCACCTTCGAAATGTCGAAGTTCAAGTTCCGTCTTTACAGTAGGGTTACGCTGAAGACGCTGAACAGTAACAAGGTTCATATAATAGAACGTGAGTTCTGTCAATTCCGGCACCGCCGACTGAACAAAAATGTGCGTACGCTCTGGCGTGATGCCAACCGAAAGATAGTCAAGGGCAACCTCAATAATATTCTGCCGTACCTTTTCCGGATTGTCAAAGTTGTCCGTCAAGGCCTGTGCGTCGGCTATCATAATAAAGATATGATCATACTCACCCGAGTTTTGTAACTCAACGCGACGACGCAACGAACCCACATAGTGTCCAAGGTGCAACTTACCTGTCGGCCTATCGCCCGTCAATATAACTTTTTCCTTTGCTTCCATAGTGTTTCAATAATTTGCACGCAAAGATACGATTAAGTGAGCGAAAAGCCAAATTTATTTGAGCTTTTCCGAGCGGAAGTATCTAAGACCATAGGTCAAAGATACGAATAAGCGAGCGAAATACCAAACTTTGGAGCAGCGAATGCAGAGATATGCTTGCATAATCTTTGCTGAGTCGTGACAAAATAAGACCAAAGGTCAAACTTGTTTGAATATTTCCGAGCCGAAGGAGCAGCGAGGGCAGAGTCGAACTTGTTCGAACTATGCCGAGTCGCGTTGGAACTCGACCGAAGGTCAAAATTGATAATTGATAATGAGCAACAATACAAGCGCGCAGCCATAAAGAGTAAACACAAGCATAAAAAAACGCACCGCTCAATGAGAGCGATGCGCCTAATTATATTTGCGTTAACTTATTACTTCAGGGTAACAACAGCGCGACGGTTGTACTCAACAGGAGTGAGGTCTGCAACACCACCCTGACCAGCGGTCTCGATGTTGTCAGCGCTTACGCCCATGTCAACCAAAGCCTTCTTGACAGCCTCAGCACGCTTCTCAGACAGAGTCTGGTTGTATGCGGGGCTACCAGTCTTGCTGTCTGCATAACCAGTAACGACAACCTTCTTATTGTTAGCCTTTGCAGCCTCAGCCAGTTCCTTAACATTAACCAGATCCTTCTTAGAAGCAATCTCGCTCTTGTTAATGTTGAAGAATACGCTTGCGCTGGTAGCCTGGAATTCAGAAACAGTCTTAACGACTTCCTTCTCAATTACCTTCGGCTTCTCTTCGCAGCACTTCTTCAAAGCAGCGTTCTCAGCCTCGAGAGCAGCGATAGAAGCGTTCAGAGCATCAAGCTGAGCCTGGTGGTTAGCAAGGATAGCATCCATGTCAGGAGCATTGTCCCATCCTACCTTACCGAGGTTGACACCGAGACCTACAGCAATACCGAACTGCATGTCACGAGTCTTGATGGCACGATAACCTCTCTTGGGGCTCGCTACACGATCCATGTCATTTTCACCTACATTGCCGTAGATGTCCAAGTTAGCATGCAAGCGCTTGGTGATGTTGAAGGTGTTGAATACACCGACGGTGGTCAGCAGAGACCCCTTTACGTCATCATACAATACATTGCCGTCAGCATCCTTGGTCTTCAGGGTAAGGTTCATACCCACACCGCCATATACGCTGATGTTCCATACGCGGGGCTTGTAGCCACCGAACAGGTTGGTCAGATTAACCATGGGCTGGAAGCTCAAAGAGATGTTGTGCAGAGTGGGGTTAGCACCTGCAACATAGTCTGCATTCTCCCATGAGGGATTGTTCACCTGAGTGTACCAAGCAGCCTGACCCTTCAAACGCATACCGAAGACGGGGGTAGCCCACTTACCAATGCTCAACTCACCGCCCCAAGAGCGACGACCCGGCCAGAAAGGATTCTTGTTGGCCTTGTCAAAACCATGCTCCTGAGAAGAGTAGGAAGACAGGTGAGTACCAGCCACGTCAATAAACCAATTGTCCCAGAAGCCATTGGTAACAACCTTGTGCTTCAGAGTGGGATAGCTCTCTGTCTCCTCCTGTGCCAAAGCAAAGGAAGCTACGCCGCAGAAAGCCAACAGCATCATTAACTTTTTCATACTGATTTTTATTAAAATGTGTTAATACTATTCGTTTCTTATCTCTATTCTTTTCTCTTTTTGCAAGTGCTTATTCACAGCACATCTTTGCGTTTGGGCACAAAGTTACAAAAAACTTATCAATTTCAGCAAAAAGAAATAACATTTTTTTACAAAAATCTATGTTTTTTATTATTTCGAGGCTATTTAAACAACTTTTCAAGCATTTCATGAGGCCAAATTGCAATTATTTTCCTTCCGTCCGGAGCATAGTTAGGCTGTTCTTGCTGGAAGAGTTCATCCACAAGGTTCTCCATCTCCTGTTCCGTGAGTACATTTCCCACGGGAATTGCAGCATTTCGAGCCATAGTCAAGGCCATGCGATGATGTATCCCATCCTCTAAGCCTTGACCCTTCTGCCGCAAATCATCGATTATGTCCGTCAAGAGATGGCGGGGCTCAATGCCCTCAAACCCGGACGGTGCTCCCTGTATTGAATAGTTTCCTCCGCCTAAAGATGAAATATCAAAGCCCAATGCCATCAGGTCATCCAATATACCATCAATAAGAGGCACATCAGACGGGGGCAGTTGTATCAATTCTGGGAACAGCAGCCCTTGCGAAGGTGCCTGACGTTCTGCCAGGTGTTTCCTATACCTATTATATAATACGCGCACGTGTGCGAGATGTTGGTCAATGAGCATAAGCCCCGATCGGACTTCTGTCACTATATACTGGCCACGATACTGATAGTGTTGAATACTTCGCTCGGTGTGCTTTAGGTCAAGGATTCCATCGGTTGGGAGTTTTTCTGTAGGAGCAAGATTGTCAGGGTCTTCTGTTGTAGCCGATGCACCTGTTTGTGAGTGAATATCTTTCTGCTCATGTCCCTCATACATTTGTTTCCATTCGGCAGGGACAATCTTTCTTGATGTACCCGAGTTGGTAAAGGGATTATAATCGTCGCGTAAAGGACGCCCCTGTGGCATACGCAAGGGAGAGGAAGTCGCAATTTGCGGATTATAGACAGGAATGTCGGCAGGCATCCCTTCCGTGTCAAAATCAATAGACGGCACTGCCGCAAAACGGCCTAACGCCTCACGTACAGCCGCTTGCAGTATCTGCCATATTGCCTGTTCGTTTTCAAACTTAATTTCTGTCTTAGTGGGATGTATATTTACATCAATGGTTGCAGGCTCAACCTCCAGAAACAGGAAATAGGGAATTTGTTCGCCATCGGGAATCAAATTGGCATAAGCATCCTGAACGGCACGATGGAAATAGGGGTGGCGCATATATCGGCCATTTACATAAAAGAATTGGCGTGCGCCTTTACGACGGGAAGTTTCGGGAAGTCCTACAAAACCATGTAACTGACATAAAGTAGTTTCGACATCTATATTAAGCAATTGATCCCCAAGGCGCTTGCCAAACAAAGTAGCGATACGTTGGCGCAGATTTTCAGCAGACAGGGAAACCAGTGTACGGTCGTCGCTTGTTAAAGAGAAACAGACATCGGGATTTGCCAAAGCCACACGTTCAAACTCCTGAGTAATCTGTGACAGTTCCGTTTGATTCGTTTTCAGGAACTTTCGGCGAGCAGGTACATTATAGAATAAGTTCTGTACTAAGAAGTTTGCTCCGACCGGACAATAATCCGCTTCCTGACTTGTCACATGACCTCCTTCGATATTCAACACCGTACCTAAATCGCTGTCGGCCATGCGCGTACGCAGAGTGACTTGCGCGACAGCCGCAATACTGGGAAGTGCCTCCCCACGAAATCCCATGGTCGTCAAGTGAAAGAGGTCGTCGGCCTGACGTATCTTGCTGGTCGCATGGCGTTCAAAGGCCAATCGGGCATCCGTTTCCGACATGCCCTTCCCGTCGTCTATCACTTGTATGGCGGTTCGCCCAGCATCAGCAATAACGACATCAATCTGTTTCGCGCCAGCATCCAAAGCATTCTCCATCAGTTCCTTTACTACAGAACTTGGGCGCTGGATGACCTCGCCTGCCGCAATTTGGTTGGCAACGGAATCGGGTAGAAGTTGAATAATATCAGCCATTACAATCTTCCGTTCACAATGTAAAACCAGATTAAAAGTAGTACGGCAATAATTACCAAGGCTAACGGCCACGTCAGTCGAGTTCCACGTTCACTGGCACGTTGCGCACGAGGAGTAAACTTTGCAAACTTACCCCGAAAATGATCTGGCTCAATGTCCGTAGCCGGCAATTCTCCCATTTCCCGTTTTACGTCACGTACCAGTTTGTCAAGACGGTCTTGCCGCTCGCTTGTGTACATACTGATACGACGATACTTACGCGGCTCTCTTGTTTGAAACATTCCCATTGCGATACCGTTTATTATGCAAAGTTACAATAAAATAGATAATAAAACAAACAAAGTTGTTCTTTTCAAGCAATGAAGACCTGTTAAAGACGTTTTGTTGTACGCAGGGAAGATTCCAATGAGCGAAGCAAGTCGCGCTTTGATGAATTCGGGGAAAAGACAAAACCTTCAGTAACAACCACCTGATTTCGAACACTATCCACACGAACTAACGACACGAAGGGACCACCCATAAACCCATTTTTCATTTCCCACAAGCCGTGTACCTCCAATTGTTGTACCTCGGCAATCGTGCGCAAATCTGCCCAGAGAACTGGTTGGCCTACCTGGCCACGGGTCGTGGTCATGTATTGACCTGGAAGACTGCCTGGAATATTGACCCGCATCACTGAATCGCGCTTTTTAACGAAAAAGGCTGTGTCAGAAATATCCTCACCTTGCCAAGGAAGGGTGTAGAGGACGAAGTTGATGTCCTTGTCGCCGCCTCGATTTGAGGAAGCCCATAGGAAGTTCTTTCCGGGCTTGGTTGACTGGATATCAGTGGGAACATGGGCATCAAAGCCCATACGGCGCAATTCGTCGCTTACCTTCTTGCTATATTTGCGTTGAAGGAGGGAAGCCTGACGTTCAAGTTGGAAGTCAAGAATAATGCGCTGTATGCGTTCACGATTCAGGCTTAGGAACTGCTGCAAATCGCGCTCCGAAGAAGCGCGGATAAGTATTTGCAACTGTGGCCGAGCGTAAACATCGTGGGCAACGCCCAAAGTGGGAGTCTTTGCTGTAGGGTCGAGTTGGATATGAAGTTGAGTGTGCATGAGTTTATAAACCTTCTCATAGCCCTTTGCCCCTATTGTCATTGTACGGAAGATGCGTTCCGAACTTCCTAACCCTGGAGCATCGCAATCCACTACAGTGTTCAATGTATCTGCCGTTTCGCCGTGCATTAACTTCGAAGGCACCACAACCAGGAGTTCTGCAGGTTGTCCCTTCGACTCTGGCAGGCGAGGCTTATCGTCGTCGCAAGCGACAACGAGGAAAACAGACAGCAATATAGCCAGTTCTAATCTTTTCATTATTTGCCATTCACATTAATCACACAATCTCCACTGTGTCCTTGAAATTCCTCGGCGTATTCGCAGCGGATGACGCTGACGCCTGAGTGATAGCGGCCGCCACGCTCCACATAGAGGGTCTCCTCGATGAGATAGTCACCGCGCGGGATTTGGTGGAAACTATATTCCGTGGTGGCATCGTGCACTTGACGATAGTAGCCAAGCCCCCCACTCCACCCAATGGTGGAACGGCTCCAACCGTAACCAGAACGCTGATTGACGGGTTCTGTGAAGGCTGGACGTGGGGCAATAAGGGTCACATACTCATAGTCACGGTCGGCACTGATGTAGTATCGCACCGTGTAACGATTCCCCTGCTCGGCTTCACGAGGATATTCCTGACGAATGGAAAGTCCCTCGCTACGAGCCGCCACTTGGTCGAAAGGTTGCTCGAAGTCGGCATAGATGCCGCCCCAACTCTCTCCTTTCGAGAATTTCTGTAAGCGCAAGCGTACAGGCAACGTCCTTTCGTCTATTTCCATCGAGTCGCGCAGGTAGCCCAAAGTGTCATCCTTTGCCGTGAAGTTCTGCACCGCAGTATGTTGGCGGGTGAGCGTCAAAAGGTCTTTTATTCTCCCATTTGACGATTTACTATTGGTCATTTCGCCCTGCATCAGTGCAAATACCGCATTGGCAGTATTGACAGGGGTGGCCCACTCCTGAGTACGTTTCTGCTGGAGCAAATATCGGCGCATTCCACTGAGGAGCGTATCTTCGGGATTCATGCGCTGCAAGGCTTCCATGAGTTGTACATGAATATGGAGTTTGCGGTCGATACTGGTAAACGAGCCTTTGGGAAACTCAATATAGGAGCCACGGTCGGGATGCGAAACGATGTACTTGCGGAAGGCATTGACACACTTACGCGCCTTGCGGTCGGAACCTGCCTGCTTAAGGATGATTCCGAGCAGTGCCTGGCGTTCGTAGCCCTCTTCTTCTACATCCTCGCGCCTGGCAAGTTTCAGGAGGAAGTTGACTTTCTTCTGCTCTTCCTTCGACAACTGTACTCCACTGTATTGGGCAATGTAGAGATTGCGCAAATCCGCCACGCTGAGATAGGTGCTGTCGATGCGCTGACTCAGCAAATAGTGGACGGCTTTTTCATTGACCGTTGAACATTGCTCATTGGCCGTTTGTGTCATCATGCGGAGACGAGTGAACAAATAGCACACTTCGCGGGTAAGATAAGGGCTTTCCGGCATCTCGGGATACCAGCGGAAACCGCCCGCAGGAGCCTGCAGCGACTGGATGCGGGAGAGATAAGTCTCTGTGCTGTCGGGCATTGCCACACCCAATGCCTTGCCCAACACACCAGCATAGTAGGCGGCGGCAAGTGACAAAACATCCTTGTGCTGTGTTTGCGCCAAGGGAGGCAAGGCCTGCAGTGCCAACTGCTGGGGATGAGTAGTATATTCGAGGGTCAATCGTCGGTCGCTGACATTGGCAGGGAAAAGCATCGTGAGATCCATCTGCTGGACAGAAGGATTATAAGCCGTGAGCGCAATGGTATTAGTCACATGCAAAGTGGCTGGAAGAATGGGCAACAGCCGCTGCTCGCCATCACTGCAGGTGGTTCCCTCCACCGCCCATCGGATTATCACATCGGCACATTCTCCTTCTACAGCCTCATAGGGGAAGTGCAACACGGTGTCGCGCTGTGCCACAAGGCTGATGTCAGTGCGCCAGGACTTCACCACGCGCTCGGTTTTGGCATCAAGTATCTGCAGGACACCCTTGCCACTTTGAGGCAAATCGCTGACATTGCGCACGGTTGCCGTCAGCACAGCCTCATCGCCAGGACGCAGGAAGCGAGGCAGATAGAGTTGTGCCATGAGGTCCTTGCGTGCCTCTACTGTTTCCCGCAGGTTCAGGAAATTGAGTTCCTTGGTATGTGCCACACCCAGGAAGTTCCAGCGCGTCAGGCTTTCGGGCAGCGTAAAGGCTATGCTCACCTGCCCTTGTCCGTCGGTGTGCAGGCGAGGATAGAAGAAAGCCGTTTCGTGGAAGTTTTCGCGCATGGGAACGGAAGCAACAAGGTTTTCCTCTTCATCTCCTTTATCTTCTTCCACCTCTGCCACCTCTTCCTTCAATGTTCCTACAGCACTGTTCTGCGCTGCATCTTCGGCAAGCCCGTCCATCGTGGCTAATTGCATGGTGGGCGCAGCGGCAGTAAGCGACCTCGCATTGGCAGCCTTGAAGAGGATGGGGCCATGACCTGAAGTTCTCGTATAGACACGCACTTGGAAGAGTTCGGGGTCAAGGCAGGAGAGGTTTATGTCGCGCTCCTTGCGCGTCTTCTGATATCCCGAAGAAAAGACATTCGCCACTCTGTTAGAACGGAGCCATGCCTGGAAGGGAACGCTAAAGGTGCGATGACTGCGATTGAGCGCAAAATGCCATTCGTGTCCCTCAAAGTAATCGAGCGAGGCATCGTACATTGCCGCCATCAGATTGGCTCGCGCAGGCGTGCCGTCGGGGTTCAGCAGAGTCAGTCGCCACTCTTCCTGCTGACCTGGCTGCAAGAGGTCGCGGAATGTGTCCCAACGCATCTTCAGTTGCTTGTCGGGCAGGGCGAGATAGAGAGTCTTGGTGTCGGCATAAAGTTGCTCCGACTTGGCAAAGCAGAAGGAAGCCGTCACGCTTTGGTCGTACTCCTTGCGATAGGGGATGGTGAATGTCCGCGTCTCTTCGGAGAGCACTACCATCGTGTCCGCCCACACCTTGCCGGCAGCCGCCAGTGTGTAGTGGAGATAGACATCTTTGAGCGTGGTGGTTACCTCGATGCGCCCAGGTCTGTCGGCACTGAGGGTGTCCGGGAGACAGCGCACGAGGAAGGTGGAATCAACCTTCATGGGCTCATGCTGCGGATTGGGCACAACTTCGTGGTGCCGCCAGTACCAATGTTGGGTGTTGTGGGTCTCGCCCTGCTGACTGAGCACATCCACATTGACCAGCAAGGGATGCCCCCCTCTCTGGCTCCTCCCAAATGGGGAGAGTTGGCTTAGCTCTTCTCCTTTAATTCCTAATTTATACGCGAAGCGTCCGTCATCGTCCGTCTCAAGGGTGTCGAGCGGCAAAGTTTCGACCTGCGGCAGGCGCTTGGCATAGTAGAGCCAAGGGGAGCGCCAACTATAAGTGCCCGTGACGCGGGCACCGCGCAAGGGAGTGCCGTCGTAGTTGTGGGCAACGCCGCGCACCAGGCAACTGTCGCCCTCCACCAAGAGGGAATCTTCAAGGACCACCTCAAAAGTGGGGCGCTTATACTCCTCCACGCGGAACGAGGCATTAGCCGCTCCACGGATGCGCAGTTGATAATAGCCATTCCGATGCCCCACCGGCAACTCGAAGTCGGAGGAGAATACGCCCATGTCATCGGTCGTAACCGCCCTCTCTTCCACCACTTTGTATTCTGCGTCAAGCAGTTCAAGGTTATAAGTCTGACCTTCGACAGCACAACCCTCCCAGTCAAGTTGGCGAAGGGCAATGCCACTGGCATGGACAATCTGCCCGGGGCGATAGATTCCGCGGTCGGTGAACAGGTGTACGACCTCCGAGGAGTCAGTGGGAGCCCCTTTCCAGGCGACCGTATTATAGAGATAGATGACGCCGCCAGGCAGTGAATCCTGCCCGTCGGCACTGCTTATCTGGTAGCGCAGTTGGCTTGCGAGACGACCGTTCTTCTGTTTCATGCGAGGCACGAGCACCTTGCCCCTCCCGTCGGTCACACCCCTGAAGTATGCCAGTTCCTCGGCAAGGAACGTTTCGCCCGAAGCAGGTTTCAGTTGCGGGTCAAACACCGCGACGCCGACTCCCTCCTGTGGCTTGCCCGTCTCGGCATCCAGCACCAGGATGCGCACCCGATTGTCGGGCATCACCTGATGGAACACCGCCAGGCGCACCACGCGAATCCACTGCGTCAGCGGCTCCATCTTCTCCTTCAGTTTCGCCGAGGTCGTGGGGACGAACTCAAAGCGATAGCTGCCCGGGGCAGGCGCCGTCCACACGATGGAGTCCTGGAATGTCTCTATCGGATCGTGGGACGGGAAGCGATGTTCCTCACCGTTGATGCGCACTGACTGCACATTGCGGGCGGTGAATTTCCATACATACTGCTTGCCGGGGTAGGTTTCGGTCAATCCATGCCACTGTAACTGTGGGTCGGAGAGCTCCGTCAGCGCATTCTGCAGGACCGACTTCCTGCGATACTTGGGATACTTGTCAATGCCCTGCTGCAGCCATGCGCGACGCTCGAAACACGTCTTGGAGTGATCCGTGGCCAGTCGCAGATAGACTTCGGCACAAAGGGGCAGGTCGGCATACTCGTCGCGCATGCTCAGGAGCAGCGAATCCGATGCTTCGCCACGACCCTCGTCGAGCCATTCGAGCATCAGGAGCAGGGCACCCTCGCGCCGACCGACGGAACGATAGAAGTCCACCATCTCCTTGTACTTCGGCAACACGCCAGCCGTGTCGCGCACCGCGCCCGCCAGCGAACCCACCATGCTGCGCCACACCACATTGAGCATGTCGCCTCCAAAGTAATCCTCATCTCGCCCTATGACCACGAGGGGCTTCCAGTGCTTCGCCTTCGTCCGTGCCAACAACTGCTTGTCGGCCAGAGCCCTGCCATACCATGCCACCGACGAATCGCGCAGGTCTGTGCCCACGCTGCGCCAGTTCATGCGCTCGGCATACAGGCGACCGATGGCAGCAGCATATACCGCCCGCTGAGCCGCATCCTGCGACTCGAGGCGACACTGTTTCAAACTGTCAATGTTGCGCTCCAGGCTGTCGGGATGCACCTCCTCGAGTTGCATGTACGACAGCAGGATACCTCGAAGTTCCTTGCCCTGGTCCTTGCCGGCGGCAACGTCTGGCAACAAGGCTGCCAGACACAAAGTGATGAGAAGTCTAAAGGCCAATTGAAATTGAAAATTGAAAGTTGAAAATTGAAAGTTAAGGTTATCGTTATCGTTAAGGTTATCGTTATGGTAAATGGCTAAAGGCCATTAGATTTCCTCCAGCAACTTCACGAGGAAGTCCCAGAACTTCCCGACGCTGGGAATAAGGCACCGCTCGTCGGGCGTATGAGGCGAACGCAGTGTGGGACCGAACGACACCAGGTCCATCCTCGGATACACGCCGCCGATGATGCTGCACTCCAATCCCGCGTGCACCACCTCCATCCGGGCAGGCTCATCGGGGTAGAGCGCGTCGTACACCTCCACCATCCTCGCAGCCAGAGGGCTGTCGAAGTTGGGCTGCCAGGCACCGTACTCCCCGTCGTAGGTCACTTTCATGCCAGCCATCCCGAAGCACGACTCCTGCATCTCCTGGATGTATTCCATCATCGTCTCGCTGCTCGAGCGCGCCAGTATGAGCACCTTCGCCTTGCCCCGACCGATGTCCACTATGCCAAGGTTGGAACTTGTCTCCACCACCGAGGGGATGCTGGGGATGTTGCGCAGCACCCCGTCATGGCACGTCATCAGCGCGTCCACCACATTGTCCTGGATGGCCTCGGGCATCACGCCTTCGGGCAATGAGGTCTCCTCTACTTCGAGCGACAGATTCTCCTCCACGCCGCGATACTCCTTCCGGAACACCTCGCGGCAGTAGTCCACCAACTCGCGCAGGTCGTCGCGGTTTTCCTCAGCCACCGTCATCACCACCTCCGCCGTCCTGGGTATGGCGTTGCGCATGTTGCCGCCGCGCCACGAAGCCAGACGAGCCTCATCGTCGATGATGGCCTGGCGCACCACCCTTGCCATCAGTTTGTTGGCATTGGCGCGCCCCTCGTTGATTTCCAACCCCGAGTGGCCGCCGCGCAAGTCCTTCAGCACAATCTTCACGGCCACGTCGCCCTTCTCGGGAGCCACCTCCTTGTAGCCCAGTCGGCAGTTGATGTTCACGCCGCCCGCGCTGCCAATCACGAATTCGCCCAGCGTCTCGTGGTCGATGTTCAGCAGGTACTCGCCCCTCAGCGTGTCCCCACTCAGGTGGTTCACGCCGTACATGCAAGTCTCCTCGTCGGCCGTTATCAGTGCCTCCAAGGGGCCGTGCCTGAGTTCCTTGCTCTCCATCACGGCCATGATGGCCGCCACGCCAATGCCATCGTCGCTGCCCAGCGTAGTGCCCCTGGCCCTCACCCACTCGCCGTCGATATACGTCTCAATGGGGTCGGTCTCGAAGTTGTGGCGGCTCTCGTCCGTCTTCTGCGGCACCATGTCCATGTGAGCCTGCAGGGTTACCACCTTGCGCCCCTCCATGCCCGGTGTGGCGGGCTTGCGCATCACGATGTTCTCGGCAGCGTCCTTCCATGCCTCAATGCCGCGCTCCTTTGCCCATTGAAGCAAAAACTCTTGCACTCTTTCGAGGTGTCCGCTGGGGCGTGGCACCTGAGTCAGCAGGTAGAAGTTCTCCCACACTGCCTTTGGGGTCAGATTCCTGATTTCCATAGTACACATATTTTCTTTAGGTCATATTCCTTTAAATCCTGCTGCAAAGATACGATTAAGCGAGCGATTTCCCAAATCTATTTGAGGAAATCCGAGCGAGAGTATCTAAAACCGCAGGTTAAAGATACGAATAAGCGAGTACAAACGCAAATTTTGGAACAGCGAATGCAGAGATATGCTTGCATAATCTTTGCTGAGTCGTGACAAAATAAGACCAAAGGTCAAATTTGTTTGCTCATTTCTTAATGCAACAAATGCAACAAACGAGCAAGGGGCAAGGGACGGAGCAGCGAGTGCAGAGCCGAACTCGTTCGAACTATGCCGAGTCGCGTCGGAACTCGAACAAAGGTCAAGGAGCAAGGGGCAAGGAGCAAGGCAAAGCCAAAGTCGCCCCGCGTCTCACGACGAAGGGCGACCGAAACATAAGAAACAACAATAAGCAAAAGCAATGTTTATTTCCACCAGTCGGCGGTGAATTGTGAGGAGACGAGATACGCGCAGAAGGATATGAATCTGTCCAGCAGTTTGTTGAGATGGTTGCTCGCAATTATACGACAATTCGTGAGGGAAATAAAGTCGCAGGGAACCAGACATATTTACTCGAAGTTTCAGATGCGCACAATAATACATTGTTCGTTCAGCTTTCTCGTGATGGTACCTATTGGAATATAAATAGCGCGGGCATCTTTAGAACAAGATACTCGCGCAATAAGCCAGAAGTCTATTCCCGACCCGCATTAGGGAGTAGCACAAGCGCCGATGCTACTAGGGTTAATCGCGGCCAGACGAAGAGCGTAACCGCCGCCAGCGGGGATTCCCCTTTGACTTCTGGGGGCGAAGTTAATAATAATCTCGGGAACAACCAAGGAAATGAGCCAAAAAGTTATCCAAGAGACAAGGACGGGGATTTAGATGTCACTGCTATTCAGAGTGCGGGAGATGCACAGACGATGGCTGATGCTCTGTTGGGTGACTTCGGTTCGGAAGATGCCAACGCTGTTGCCCAACAATACCTGACTGATGCTATCAAGGCACAGGAGAAGGAGAAGAACCCTGTCAAGAAGAAAGGCTCCCGTAAGAAGGCCGTTGATTATTGGAGGGACGTAGCTTCACGTATCAATGCCGCTACAGAACAGCCTACGCAGCCTATAGACGAGGCATCTGCGACGGAGCAAGCCCCTACATTAGAGGCAGGTAGTGCCGCTACGGAGAAGTGGGCCAAGGCCAATAAACTCACAGGAAGCGAGGGCGTTTACACCATGGACGACGGGAGCGACATTGAAGGCCGCTATGTGCTTGTGGAGGAAGGAGCCTCAACGCCGAGCCACGACCCGCATACCTTCCAATCGAGCGAAGGCTACCCCGTCAACGAGCAGGGGCAGAATGTGAACAGCCGAGACTACCAGAACAGCCCTAACGCGCAAGCGAGTGTAATGCAGATGGGCGGTGATTATGACGGACGCGCATTAAAAGACGTTCCCGTTGTAAGTGCCGATGGTATTGTATGGAGCGGAAACAACCGTACCATGAGTGGAATCCTGGCGGCAGAGAATGGTACGGACGGGAAGTATATAGAATCGCTTAAGAAACAAGCCTCTCGTTTCGGATTCACTCCCGAGCAGGTAGAAGGAATGGAGCACCCCCGCGTCGTGTTTGTGCCGAACGAAGGTCAAGGCCTCGACTACACGCCGCAGACCTTTAACCGCTTCAACGCCCCGGCACAGAAAGAAGAGAGCAGCGTGGAGAAAGGTGTGAAGATGGGTAAGGTGTTGAGCGACCGCACCTTTAACCTGTTGAGTCAGGAAGTATCTCGATTTGAAGGATTGAAGAACGTATTTAAGAGCGAGAATGCTTGCCGCGAGATATTACGTATCATGCAAGAATCCCCTGAGATAGTGGAGGTTAATCAACAGACATTGCCGCGATACATCACGCCCGACGGTCTGTTGACTGAAGACGGTCAAAACCTTTTGAACGCCGCACTTGTAGGCTATATGTTTAAGGACAATGCCGATGTGCTCCGCTACCTCGACAAGTTGCCAAAGCGTGCTGTCAACCAGTTGGCAGAAGCCATGAACGAACTCACGGCAAATGCCCGTACGGGTGAGTATGCGCTGACGGGAGAATTGTCCGAGGCCATGCGTGCCTTGTACGAACAGCAAAAGAGCGGTCTTGGCATGGATGAGTTCCTGAAGCAGCAAGACATGTTCCGAGAGAACACACTCTACAGCCAGACCGCCCAGGCACTAATCAAGGCACTTGACAGCAAGAGTGGCACTCCGCTGAAGGACATCTTGTCGAAGTATAATGAACGTGCCGTGGGCGCATCGAACGGGCAAGTCGATATGTTCTCTTCGAATAGTCGTGAAGAGATATTGAGAGATGTATTGGGTTTGGCGAAGCGTGATGAGCATCGCGCGGGAGAGGGTGCAACGGCTCCGTTGAGCAAGGAAGAGAAAGCCCTTCGCAACGCTGTTGTCAAGGTGCTTAACAAGATGGGGATAAAGACGCATCTTGACGAGAAGGCGCAGAGGATATTGGATGCAGACAATGAGCGCAGGGCAAAGCTGATGGGCAGTCGTGTGGAGAGACGCAAGGCAAGGATAGCCGCGGAATTGAGAGGGCGCGAGTTGTCCCCTGAACAGCAGGCGGTCGTTGATGTGTTTACGGGCGCGAAGGAAAATCTGCCGCTGGTTGTCACCGACAAGGATGGCAAGGAGCGCAGGGTTGTGATGCGTCAGGGTAATGAGCGAGGCGCGGGGACTAAGCACAGCATCTTCGGGCACTATGGTACAACGGAAGGTGTTATAACGGCTGATGATATTTTGCTTGTGCCTGATGTTCTCTCAAAAGGCGAGCGCAAAGCTGTCAAGCGTGGAAAGACACAGCTTTATGAA
>FLNZ01004398.1_pt1 | contig 140995 bp, 118 predicted proteins | sample 1140391 | NCBI WGS metagenome assembly FLNZ01 (sample SAMEA3878171, study PRJEB12797) | bioreactor metagenome | biome: Moose rumen | place: Sweden | collected 2011-10 | reverse complement strand
TGTAAAGCTCTTGATACACATATTTATCGGCTATGGCATCATTGCCAATCATCTTGCGCAGATGCGAGCCAAAAGGCTCCACAACGGGGAAGATGACCTTGCCGCCCGATGTGGTGATGGTGTAACCGTCAATAAAGTCGAAACGGCCATCGGGATTAAAGTTATTGTTGGCATCCAAACGGTCGAGGTTCATCACGCGCAGCAGTGGTGTCCCTGAGATATTGCCATCGTTGATATAGGGCAACTCGATACCTGTGGTGTCATTCAGATACTTGATATTGAGCTTGAAGTTTGCACTCTGCACTTGATAAGCTCCCAGCGAATAGATATTTTTCATCATCAGGTCCCACATAGGCACCTGAGTGTTGATGGTAGTAGATTTGAGCATCTTCACATAGAGCGACTGCTCGGTAGAGGCGACATCGTTGGCAAACTCACCCACCTGATAGGTCTTGCCCATGTAGGTGTATTGATAAGCCACAGCAAGCACCTCGTCGCTGGCCAACGCAGTGCTTAACGAGATATATCCCAAAGAGGAATTGAGCTTATATTCGCTCGCTGACAAAAGTCGCGCACTCTCTATCTTCTCGTAGTCTTTGCCGCCTTCAAAGTCATAGGCCGCCAATGGAGCAAGCACATTTGACGCCTGACTGATGAATCGTGCGTCGGGGTAATTGGTCTTGATTTCGTCAAGCAGGGTGTTGCTTGTGTTGGTGGGGTTAGCGGAGCCTGACGGTTGCCAGTGACTGTTGCCTATGTGCTGGCTCTCGCCCACGTCCATAAACGCCATGATGTTGCGCGACTCGTTGAAGTTGCCACGCTTGTTGGTGACCCACACCTCGATGCGGGTGATATTGATGCCACTTGAAACTAGAGGAAGCTTTGAGGTCCAGGTGTCGTAGTTGTCACGGAAGAAATGTGACAAGAAGAAGTGACGATTCTGGTCATACTTGTCGGCGGTAATATAGAAATCGGTGGTTTGAGCGCCGCCACGGGTGTTCACCGTCTGAGACTCGGAGTTCTGCTGTGAGACAAGCGCAGTTGCGGTAAGACGTCCGAACTGCAACTTGGTCTTTATGCCAAATAGCGCCGAACCGCCCCTTATAAGCTGTGAGCCAGTGGTCATGCTCACATTACCAGCTTCTATGTTCTTGATTATCTCATCCTCTTTGCCTTCGTAGGCAAGTTTGAGGTTTTTGTTGTCAAATTCAAATGTTGCATCGGTGTTGTAGGTCATGTTGAACTTCATCTTGTCACCTACCGATGCCTGCACAGTGGCTTGTATCTTCTGGTCAAAGTCGAAATAGGTCTTGCGCTTGGCGTTCATCGACAACGCAGGGTTGTCGGTCTTGTTGGTTTTAATACCCATCTTGATTTGCACCGAGCCCTGAGTCTTCAACTGCACACCGCCAGGACCAAAGACCTTCTCGAGCGGTCCCAATCCAAACTGCATATCCAGGAAGTTGAAGGGGTTCTTTGCCTTCTCCTCGGCAGTTTCGGCGTTCTTCTGCCTGTAATACTGCATCATCGACTCTCTAAGAGTCAGGTTGTTATACTCATCGGCGGTGAGAATGAATGGAGTGATGATGTCGAAGTCGCCAACTTTAGTGTGGATAATGTAACAGCCAGTCTCGTAATCATATTCGGCCTCTGTGACGATGTTGCTAGGGTCTTTAAGGTCAGCAGCATATTCTCTGCTCCTCAGGTCGTCGTAATTGCCTGGCACTGTAGGGTGTACGCCATAGCGCATCTTGGTATTGCCCTTCTGGTCATAATCATTGTTGTCAAGGATAGGAGGCGGTGGTGGTAAAGTGGACTGTTTATATTGCGCATGAGCAAGACCACTACCCATAGCATAAACCATTATGCTAAGGAGCAGTGTCATCAATGTTTTGCGACTATTTCCTATATTTCTAAAAAACATCAACTTAGTCTTTAGTGTTTTTCGTTCAGAGTTTATTCGTTTATCGGAGATCGGGGATCGTTGGTACTTGGTACTTTGTCCTTAGTACTTTGTCCTTAGTACTCCAACCTGCGCGAAGCGCTCTGAACTATGAACTATAAACTTCAAGCGCAGCTTGAAATTATCACATCATCTTCAAGGCTTTCTTAATGGCATCCTCCACTGTGATTGATGGTTCTTCCTTAAGAAGTTTGCGCAAAGCCTTCTGAGACATCTGTTGCGTGAAGCCAAGCATCACCAGTGCCGACAAAGCCTCGTCATAGACGGCACTCATAGCGTTGCTATTATCTAATAACGTATCTGATGCCGTTTTTATTTTATCCTTGAGGTCAACTAATATCCTTTGCGCCGTCTTAGCGCCTATTCCTTTCACCGATTTCAGCATTCCCACGTTACCGCTGGCTATGCATTGCTCGAGGTCGGCTGGCGACAGAGACGACAGAATCATGCGGGCGGTGTTGGGGCCTACGCCACTCACGCTGATTAGCATCAGGAACAACTCCCGCTCATGCTTAGTCGCAAAGCCATAAAGCACATGGGCGTCCTCTCTAATTGCCTCATAGACAAATAGCTTCACCGAGCCTTCTTTAGCTTTTTTAGCAACATCATTGTAGCTGTTGAGGGAGATATTAATCATATATCCCAAGCCATTGTTATCAACAACAGCAAAGGCTGGATTCAGCTCTGTAACACTTCCACTAATGTAATCGTACATAATTTTAAAATCTTTTTTAATAAATTATAAACGAAAAAAGAGGAGTTTTTTATATAATGAACACAAAAAACATTTATCAAAACATTTTATCACAAGTACAATTATATTTTTGTAATCATTTGATATTATATGATTTATACACACAATAATAAATTATTACTTTAAGTTTGTTGTTTTTTAAACAACTCACTATAATATACTACTTTTTCATTATAATTACTTAATACTTGCTATTGCTCACAATCACTAAAAGCAGTAATTTTGCAAAAAATTATACTGACAAACCGAGCTGAGGAAATTGTATCAAACACTAGTATTGCCTTGTTTGCTTGTTCCTCGTTAGCTTGTAAGCTTAAATAATATGTTGTTATCAGAACTCAAAACCGGTGAAAAAGGCGTAGTCGTTAAGGTCATGGGCCACGGCGGTTTCCGCAAGCGCATCATCGAGATGGGATTTATCAAAGGAAAGACCGTTGAGGTGATTCTCAATGCGCCACTGCAAGACCCGGTGAAGTATAAAATCATGGGCTATGAGCTATCGCTCAGGCACGAAGAGGCAGCGATGATCGAGGTCGTGAGCGGTTCAGAGTACAGAGTACAGAGTGAAGAGCGGAGAGTCGAGAGGGAACATGAAGCTTCAACTGTGAACTATGAACTCTTAACTACAAACTATAAGAAGAAACGCCGCACTATCAATGTGGCACTCGTGGGCAATCCCAACTGCGGCAAGACCTCGCTCTTCAACTATGCTAGCGGAGCCACCGAGCATGTGGGCAACTACAGCGGTGTCACTGTCGATGCCAAGGAGGGCGTTTGCCACTTCGAGGGCTACACCTTCAACCTCGTTGACCTGCCAGGCACCTACTCGCTCACCGCCTACAGCCCCGAAGAACTCTATGTGCGCAAGCAGATTATCGATAAGACTCCCGATATTGTCATCAACGTCATCGACTCTAGCAACCTCGAGCGCAACCTCTACCTCACCACCCAGCTCATCGACATGAACCTGCGCATGGTGTGCGCGCTCAACATGTATGACGACCTGGAGCGTAAAGGCGACAAACTCGACACCACCAAACTAGGGCAACTCTTTGGCGTGCCCATGATACCCACGGTGTTCAAGACTGGTGAGGGCGTGGAGCTGCTGTTCCACATCATCATCAACCTCTACGAGGGTGTTGACTACATCGACGACGATGGCAACATCAACCCCGAAATCGCCGCCGAGATTCAGAACTGGCACCGTGAGTACAGCAAGGACATAGAGCACGAGGAGGACTTTGCCAGTGGCGGCAAGGTGAGAAACAACGTGTTCCGTCACATCCACATCAACCACGGCGCCGACATCGAGGACGCGATTACCAAAGTGAGAGCCGAACTCGAGAAGAACTCGCACATACGCCACCGTTACTCACTGCGCTACCTCGCTATCAAGCTGCTTGAGAACGACAGTGATGCCGAAAAGACTGTGCTAAAGTTACCCAATGGCAAGGAAATCCTTGCCGTGCGCGACGAGCAGACAAGAATCATTAAACTCAGCACTGGCGACGATAGCGAGACCGCCATCATGAACGCCAAGTATGGTTTCATAAACGGCGCACTTCAAGAGAGCTTTGTGGAGGGCAACAACCCCGACGCTCACCAAATCACCAAAGTCCTCGACAACATTGTCACCAACCGTTGGCTTGGTTTCCCGCTGTTTTTCGTGTTCCTGTGGCTCATGTTCTGGGTGACGTTCACGCTCGGGCAATATCCTATGGACTGGATTGACATGGGAGTGGATTGGCTCAAAGATTTGGTCAACAACAACATGACCGACGGGCCGCTGAAAGACCTGATTGCCGACGGCATTATAGGCGGTGTGGGCTCGGTTATCGTGTTCCTGCCGCAAATCCTTATCCTCTACTTCTTTATCTCGATAATGGAGGACTCGGGCTACATGGCGCGGGCGGCATTTATCATGGACAAGCTCATGCATGGCATGGGACTGCACGGAAAGTCGTTCATCCCCATGATTATGGGCTTCGGCTGCAACGTGCCTGCCATCATGGCTACACGCACCATCGAGAGCCGCAACAGCCGCCTCATCACCATGCTTGTGCTGCCGTTCATGAGCTGTTCGGCGCGATTGCCTATCTACATTATGATTATTGGCGCGTTTTTCGCCAGTTACCAGAGCGTGATAATGCTGTCGCTTTATGCCATAGGCATCTTGGTGGCAATCATCATGAGTCGGGTGCTCAAGCGTTTCCTTATCAAGAACGACGACACGCCGTTTGTGATGGAGCTCCCGCCCTACCGCTTCCCTACCGCCAAAGCCATCTGGCGCCACACTTGGTCGAAGGGCAAGCAGTACCTTAAGAAGATGGGAGGCATCATCCTCGTGGCATCAATCATCGTATGGTTCCTAGGCTACTACCCCAACCACGACGCTTATTCCAACGCTCAGGAGCAGCAGGAGAACAGCTATCTGGGGAAGATTGGCAAGACCATCGAACCAGTGTTCACGCCCAACGGCTTTGACTGGAAGCTCGATGTGGGTCTCGTGGCTGGCGTGGGCGCAAAGGAGATTGTGGCTTCGACCCTGGGAGTAATCTACAGTAACGACGACAGCTTCAGCGAGGACGACACCATGAGCGACGACACCGCCAAGTACAGCACCCTCAACGCCAAGATGGCTGCCGACGGCATCACGCCGCTTGCCGCGTTCAGTTTCTTGCTGTTCGTTCTGCTATACTTCCCCTGCCTGGCGACCATCGCCGCCATCAAAGGAGAGACCGGCAGCTGGAAATGGGCAATCTTCGCCGCCCTCTACACTACAGCCGTCGCATGGATAGTCTCAGCACTAGTCTTCCAAATAGGCTCGCTGATATAACCACGAATTTGCACTAATTGTCGGACAATTGACTCAGTGTTGCGACACTTATAATAAACAACTCAAACAACATAAACACAACATTCACAACATTTTTGTTGATTAAGTTGTTAGCCTGTTGTTTGAGTTGTTTTATATAACCGAGAATATGATGCTACAGAGTCTATTGTCCCTTAATATTTTCAAAAAACAAAGCTGTGCTCCTTAATTGGATTCTAAATTAGAACTGGCCATAGATGAATGGCTGTACTTCGGCGCTGGAGAACTGGATTACCAGTTGCACGACGATGATGAACACCAAGAGTTTTACTATCCAGGGCGACTTGACAAATAGCGTACTTATCATTTCGTAAATCTTCTTTGGCACGAAGTGCAGGGCAAAGATAATGATAATAAGATAGCACCACATCTTTCTTGCCGTGAAGAAGGGCACGAGATAAGCAAGGTCGAAGTCGGTGAACGATTTAGACACAACTGTCCACACCGTTTCAAACGAGTCAACCCCCAGCATCATCATTGTGAAGCATGCAAAGACAAAAGTGATGAGCCAGCAGAAGAATTTCACCAGCGCATTGTCGCTCGGTAACACGGCGTCGAGAGGCTTCTTGGTGAGTTTGTGAAGGCATAGCGCCACGCCATGCACACCGCCCCAGGCGAGGAAGTTCAGCGTCTCGCCATGCCACAAGCCACCGATGAGCATGGTCACCATGAGGTTGAAATGCTGACGTGGCTTGCCTTTGCGGTTGCCGCCGAGGGGGATATAGACATAATCCTTCAGCCAGCTCGAGAGGGAGATGTGCCACCGCCGCCAGAACTCCGTCACGTTCTGCGAGCGGTAAGGGAAGTCGAAGTTGATGCCCAGGTCAAAGCCCATCATGCGCCCCATGCCTATCGCCATGTCGCTATATCCCGAGAAGTCGCAATAAATCTGCAATCCGAAACCAAGCACCGCCATCGCCAGCTCAAAGCCGCTGTAGCCAGCGGCATTGCCAAAGGCTATCATGGTGTATTGCCCAAAATAGTCGGCAAAGACAGCTTTCTTGATTACGCCCACAAGCGCCAGCCAAAAGCCGCTATACACCATATTCTTAGTTGGTGGTTTGTTCTCTCTGAGCTGTGGCAGGAAATGCGAAGCCCTAACGATGGGACCCATCGCCAAAGCCGGGAAGAACGACAGGTAGAAGATATAATCTAGCCAGTTGTCGGCGGGCTTGATCTTTTCCTTATACACATCAACAACATAGCTGATGGTCTTGAAGGTGTAGAATGAGATACCCAGCGGCAGCACCAAGTCGAGAGGCTGGAAATTATTGTGCAGCAAGTCGTTGAGACTGGTGACAACCGCATCGCTGTACTTGAAGAAGCACAGGATGCCCACCGAGAGGACTATGCTTAACGTGAGCCAGAACCGTTTCATCTTGACGGTGGGCTCTTGCGAAATCTGTTTCGCAATGAACCAGTCGATCACCGATGTGGCAACCAGCAGCAAGAAGAACAGCCCACTCGACTTATAGAAGAAATACAGACTGAACGCAACGACAAAAATCATCATCTGAGTCCTGCGCGACTTCAACAGTCCATATATCGGCAAGAAAAAGAGGAAAAGCACCCAGAACAGCCCGCTATTGAAAAGCAGCGGGTTCTGAGGATCGTAACTCAAAATGTGCCCTATGTTTTGGAACAATGTTGATAAATCAAATGTCGTTGCGTCCATATTATTTTAGTAAACAAGTTAAGGAGTTAACAAGTTGACAAGCCAATAGCAATTCGTTTATCGTTTATCGAAGACAGTGATGAGATTAAAGGCAACGCACTCTAAACTCTAAACTTCAATTTCTGAAGTGCACTTCAGAAATTGAATTATCTAAGCGGCTGTAGCAACTCTAGTTTGGTGGGACGGGCGGTCTCGCCAGCTGGCGGTGCTTCTAGGCGGATGGGGTGAGCCGACTTAGTCATTATCCACTTGCAGATGCGGTCGGCCCACAATATCGACGAGTCAGCCTTAGGATGAGCGCCATCTTTCTTGCGGTTGTAATGCTGGTCGGGGGTATATGAGAGATAGAAGCAGCCAGCAGGCACACTCTCGCTAATCATGTCGTTGATGCCGGTGTCGTCCTTCCAGTTAGGAGGACCTATCCAGACGTAAGGGATATTCCCCATCTGTTTTATAATCTCATCGACATACTTCTGCCTCTTCTGCCTAATGTCACGGATAAACAGCTCGTTGCCACCAAGAGTAATCAAGATGTAATCGGGTTTATACTTCTTGATATAGTCTTTGAGCGTGGTGCGTGTGCCATAGACCTCGGTTGATGAGCTGTACCACACCACGCAATACAGGGTGTGCCCATTCTGCTTGGCGTAGGCGGACATGCGGGGGAAGAGGCACTCCACCATCGAGTCACCAATGAACAAGATGGTCTTCTTGGTGGTGTCCATCTCCACTTTGCCCGATTTCTTTTGTGGCGGCAACGGCACTTTCGCGCCAGGTTTGGCGACACGGTGCTGCCCGGAAGCAAAGAGCGTCTCGTTAAACGTGCCCTTCTTGATCTCGGTATCTCCAAGCTTCAGTTCCAAATCGGAATTGGAGAAAGCATAAAACACGCCTAACCCCACAAGCAGGATGGCACAAATCGCAAAATAGGCTTTCTTCATTATTTAGTAAACAAGCTGATAGTAATTCGTTTATCGAAGACAGTGATGAGATTAAAGGCAACGCGCTCTAAACACTAAACTCTAACCTCTAAACTGCGCGAAGCGCTCTAAACTCATTTAATGAGCTTAACACCGATGCCGGGAATGTCGTGAAGCGTGATTTTGCCGTTCTCCACTGTCATGCCCTCGAAGCGGTCGTTGGCGATAAGGAGGTTTCCGTCAAGGTCGGCGAAGTCAACTACTGGCGACAGGTTGGCGGCGGCAGTAACGGCACACGAAGTCTCGGTCATACAGCCAATCATCACCTTCATGTCGAGGGCACGCGCCAGAGTCACCATCTTGTGGGCCTCGTAAAGACCGGTACTCTTCATCAGTTTGATGTTGATGCCGTCATACACACCCTTGAACCTCACGATGTCGGGCAAGCGCTGGAACGCCTCGTCGGCGATGATGGGCAGTGGCGAGCGCTCACGCAGCCAGGCAGTCTCGTCAATCATAGTCTTGTCAAATGGTTGCTCCACAAAGATGCAGCCACGCTCCTTGAGCCAATAGCACATTTCAAGCGCATGCTCTTTATTTGTCCAACCCTGATTGACATCTACACAAATGGGCACATCGGTCATGCTCTTTATGATTTCAACAGTCTCCTGGTCATTGTCAAGACCCATCTTAACCTTCAGGAGCTTATAGGGAGAAGCCTCTTCCACCTTTTGGCGTACCACCTCTTCGGTGTCGATGCCTATGGTGAAACTGGTCACGGGAGCATTATCGGGATTATAACCCCAAATCTTGTACCAAGGCTGCCCCATAATCTTGCCGAGCAGGTCGTGAAGGGCGATATCCACACTCGCCTTGGCGGCACGGTTGTTGGGAGCCACATTATCAACGTAGGTCAAGATATCCTCAATCTTGAAGGGGTCGTTAAACTGACTCAGGTCAAGGCTGCTCAAAAACTTGGTTACGCTCTCAACGCTCTCGCCAAGATATGGCGGCATTGACGCCTCGCCATAGCCCACGATGCCGTCATACTCAAGCTTCACCTGAACGTCGGGCGTAGTGGTGCGGCTGTAGCGTGCCAAGTTGAACGCATGGCGCAATTTTAACTCGTATGGCTCAAACGAGAGGTTAAGCCTACCTGTTTTTGCCACTTTCTTTGTGGCTTTTCCCTTTGCGGAGATTGAAATAGGGGCTGAGGCAGCAATCAAGCCAAGACCAGTGCCCACAAGAAAATTTCTTCGATTCATGTTATTATATTTTAGTTTAATTATTAGCTATGAAATTTCGTTTGTTCGAGTTCTCGAGTTCTCGAGCATTCGAGACTAGTGGCAACTGATACTCCAAAAGAAATACCAATCGTGGTCTCGCACATATTTTATGCCCTTAGTGCCAACCATGCCGTTGATGCGGCTAATTGAGAGCGGGCTGTAGAGATAGTCAGGAGCATCAGGATTCAAGTCGTTGATTTTCACCTGGCCCGAGCAATGTATGTACTTGCCGTCGCGCAGATAGAGTCCTACATGCGTTACACGACCAGTCTTGCTGTTGCCAAAGAACAGCAGGTCGCACAGCTGCGCATCATGCCAGTCGGCAATCTTCTTTCCAGTTAGTGCCTGCTGCGACGCGTCACGCTGCAAGATAATGCCGTTAGAGAAATAAGAAACCTTGGCAAGACCTGAGCAGTCGGTGACCTTTGTTGATGTTCCGCCCCACAGGTAGCTTGATCCCATCATGCGGCGAGCAGTCTTTTCTATCTTATTGAGGTCGAGAGGTTGCTGCGCCCACTTGTCAAATTTCTCCACACTCGACGTTTGCACCCATCCTGTGCGACCGTCGGGAGTGGCAAGTTCTATCCACTTGCCTTTCTTGCTCTTGAACTGTAAAATATTGCCAAGCACCAAGTCACTTACAGTCTCGTCGCCTTTCGGTTTAGTTACCAGTTGCTCATCATAGACAGTAACAATATAGCGTTCTGACATCCTCCACTCTTCAAAAGTCGTTTCGTTAAGGAATAAAACCGAACTCTCTGGAACGTAAGCTATATAATCGTCGGGGCATTGCACGCGAAGCCAGTCCCCCACTTCCTCTATCACTCTCAATGGAGTACCCATCACACCCTGAGTGGCAATTTCGCCCGAATGCTTGGGGTCACATCGCAGAGTAGCAATAGATAGTTTTACTAAAGCCCACTCCTTTTCGGCAGGAATGTTTTCTTCCAAGACCTTTACGCTATCAATAAAAGTAAGATTATATAGATTTAGTTCTTTATTAATCAAATATTTTTGGTAAGAGTTTCCTACAGTGCCTTTAACAACAGGAATCTCAGTGCTATCTGAAACTGTAATGTTCCATATCGCTACCCTTGCATCAGGAGCTACTCGCGCCTTGAGTTGTCCAAGAACAGTGTTAACGTTAATGTCAAAATCATTGGCCACTGCAGTTAGTGATAAAAGAGCGACCAAAATCATTGTTAAAATTCTTCTCATCTTTCTATTTTGTCTATCGAGTTAACAATCAAATGCGATTTCCAAGTGTCGTAGTAGAGGTTGCCTTTACGCCACTCTACCTCACCAGGCTGGAAATCGACAGTCTCACTGCGGATATACTTCTTCTCGGGACTAAGCTTGTCGCCAATGGCCTCGTTGGATGCCATGCGATACACGTCGATGCCAGTGGTATAATAGCTGTTCATGGGTGTGCCCACAGCGCTTCGGCCGAAGGACTGGTCAGTAGGCACCCAGCCAATACCCTCAAAATAGGTCTCTGCCCAGTCGTGCCAGTTCACCTCATCGGGGTGTAGCATCCAACCACTCTCCCACCGTGCGGGGATGCCGAGGCTGCGAACCAGAGTTATATACATCAACGCTACCTGGCCGCAATCGCCATGACCGTTGGCCATCACATACTCGGGCATATTCTTGATGGTGCTATACTCGCGAGCGCCAGCCCACGGATAGCTCATTGATATCCAGTCAAAAATCTTGGATGCCTGAAGCACGGGATTGGTCTCTCCTTCCACTATCTCCCGAGCTAGAGCGCGGGTGTCGTCGGTAATCACAATGTGTGGAGGATAATCGCCAGTAAACTCCTTATATTCGGGAGTCTCGGTCTTATAAGGTTCAAGCATCGCCAAGAGGTCTTGCTGGCAGATGTGGCGCTCAGCGACATCGTAGCTGAAGGTGTATTCAAAATGCGTGGGTTTGCCTTTCTCGGCAACGCCTTCCATATACACCGTGTGATGCTTGCTGCCCTGGCTGAACGTGACATTGCGGTTGCTGCTCTCAAGCTTAATGTTTTTCTGCCTCAAATTCTCGTAAGGGAATGGCATCCACACCCGCAGCGTCTCGCCGGCGGGAACAGCGTCGGCATTGACATCGAGATAGAAGGTGATGTTCATGTGCCTCCAGTCGCGCAGTCCGTTCTCATCGGCGGACGACTGCATCGCCTCAAGGTAATACTTGCGGCGGGTGTTGTAAGTCTCCATCTTATCGGCGTCGTGGTCTTCTTTCAGCTCGTCGGCAAGCAGCCACAGGTTCCTAACCGACTTGCGGAACCACCACTCTTGACCGTCGATAATCATATATTCTATCTTCTTGTCTCGTTTCCACTTGGCGATTTGCAGATCGGTGACATCAGGCATCTTTTCTTTAATAAGATTAATGCCCGAGTCAGGCGTCATGGTGAAATCCTTCCTGATTCTAGTCATGATGGTGTTGAGCGAGTCAATTCTCACCTCTTCGGCGGCTCTCACTTTTTTGGGCAACGACTGCATAAATTTCTCGGCTTTCTTAAACTCGCCGTTGTCCATCATGATCTCTACCTGACTCACCCAGTTGGTTTGAGCCACTACTAATGATGCACTCAACATTGCCAGCAACAACAAAATAGTCCTAAAGTTTTTCATTAAATAGTCTAGTTTTGATTTTAACCCACAAAGTTAATGAAAAATTAAATAACAACAACTATTATCCAGTTTTTTTATTTTTTTAGTAGTAAATAATTTAATAATATAAGATTTCTGCCTACCTTTGTGAAATATTTTTTATTATGGAGATACGCAGAGCTGAAAATCGTGACATTCCCCGCATCCACGAATTGCTGACTCAGGTCAACAACGTGCATGCCGACGGAAGGCCCGACTTGTTCAAGAGAGGAAACCGAAAATACACCGACGAGCAACTCGTGGCGATAATCGCCGACCACGAGAAGTCGCCAATATTTGTCCTGGTCGATGACAACGACATGGTGCTAGGCTACTGCTTCGGCATAGTGGAGCAGTTCGTCAACGACAACAACCGCACCAATGTCAAGACACTCTACATCGACGACCTTTGTGTTGATGAGAAATACCGCCGCCAGCACATCGCCAAGCGGCTATATGACTATGTGATAGGCTTTGCCCGCAGCAACGGGTTCTACAACGTCACTCTCAACGTGTGGGAATGTAACCCCGGAGCGCGTGCGTTCTATGACCGCTGCGGCATGAAACCTCTGAAAACCTATCTCGAAACGATTTTGTAATCATGAACCTAATTGAAGCAATATCCGCAAGGCACTCGGTGCGGCATTACACCGACCAAGCCATTGAGACCGAGAAGATTGAGCGTCTGCAACAACTTGTTGATGAATACAATGCGCAAAGCGGGCTTCACATTCAGCTTATCACCAACGAGCCGCGCTCGTTCGGAGAGAGCCTCTTGGCGCGATATGGCAAGTTCAGTGGCGTGACTTGCTATTTTGCTATGATAGGAAAAAGAAGCCGCACGCTTGATGAGACTGCTGGTTACTATGGCGAGAAACTGGTGCTTGAGGCGCAGATGATGGGTCTGAACACCTGCTGGGTGGGACTCTCTTACAAAAAAATTGGCAGCGTGCTCAATATCGATGACGGAGAGAAATTAGTGTGCCTCATTTCGTTAGGTTATGGTGCCACACAAGGTGTAGATCACAAAAGGAAGTCGCCTGAAAAAGTGAGCAACACCGACGTGAAAACCGCTCCTCAATGGTACAAACAAGGCGTAGCGTGCGCCCTACTCGCCCCCACAGCCATCAACCAGCAAAAGTTCAAATTTGAGCTCAAGCCCGGCAACAAAGTGAGCGCGAAAGCCGGCTTCGGCCCCTACGCCAAAGTTGACCTCGGCATCGTGAAATATCACTTCGAGATTGGAGCAGGAAGCGAATACTTCGAGTGGGAGTAAATTAATGCATAATGCATAATTCACAATGCATAATCAGATTGAGTTGTCTGTAAAAAATGAGTCCAAAAAGTCTTTGTTTTACTTTTTGGACCCACAATGTTTTAATAATAGTATTTACTAATAAATTCCTCTTATTTCTTAAGAATCATATACTCGAATGGTTCGAGTTCTATCTCCTTGCCCAGTCGGATACGGATGTTTCTTATTGACATCATGTCGGTAAGATTTTTGTTTTGCCACTGGCTGGGGATGTTCTTGAACGTCTGTTTGCTGTTGCGCACGTTCACCAGCACCAAGAAATCATTTACGTAGTCGGTCTTCTCAAACGCGAGCACGTTGTCGTCGGGATATGTTACCAAGTCTCCCTTGCTGATAGCGGGATTTTCCTTGTAGATAGCAATGAGCTTCTTGTAGGTGGCAAGCACGTCGGGGTTAGAGTTCCAGTCTACCGGCACATAGTTGAAGAAGTTGATTTTATCGGGATATGCCACCTCTTGTGAGCCATAGACGAGCATACCGCCATGCAGGAAGGTAGTGGCAACGAAGGCCGCCAGTGCGCCATCCACGCTGCCAAACTGCTGAACGGTAGAGTATTTAGTAGCCTCATCATGGTTGGTGGTGAAACGCAGCTTGATTTTCCCCTTAGGGATTTCTCCATATTCCCTCTTGTCGCAGTCAATCAAGTCGCTGGCTTTGTTGCCCTTAACAAATACCTTGTCGAGAGCACCCATAAAGCCCCACGCATAGTTCATGTCGAAGCCACCAACGGTGAAATTGTCGGGATTGGCACCCTCGGCAAGCATCAATATCTTGCGGCCGCCGGCAGCCTTGCGCAACTGGCCGATGGCGTCTTTCCAGAAGTCGGCAGGCACCTGGTCGGCAACGTCGCAGCGGAAGCCGTCAACGCCCACCTCGGTAACCCAGAACTTCATGGCGTCGATCATTGCGGCGCGCATCTCGGCGTTGTCGTAGTTGAGGTCGGCGACATCGGTCCAGTCGGTGCCAGGAGGATATATCACATTGCCGTCGGCATCTTGGGTGTACCAGTCTTTGTGGTTCTTCATCCACACGTTGTCCCAAGCGGTGTGGTTCGCCACCCAGTCGAGGATTACCGACATGCCGTTGGCATGGCAGGTCTTGACAAGCGACTTCATGTCGGCGATAGTGCCAAACTCAGGATTCACCTTTTTATAATCGCTGATGGAATAAGGCGAGTTCTTGCTTTTCACCTTGCCGATGGGATAGATGGGCATCACCCACATCACGTTGGCACCCAGGTCATGGATCGCCTCAACACGCTGCTCCACGGCTTTTAGTGACTTGTTAGGTGCAAACACCCGTGGATTCACCTGATACATAACCACATCATTGGTCGCTGGCAACTGGTAATTAGTTGATTGTTGGTCCTTTACTGTGCTGCACGCACTCAGCAACGCAGCAATAAAAACCAGGGATAGAAACTTTCTCATAGTAGTGTGTTTTTGAATTAGAAATTATTTTTGTGCAAATATCGTAAAAAATTCCGAGGTGTGCAAATCTGCTTCGCTAGTTGGAATCAAGCTGACGAGTAACAAGCTGACGAGACAAGTATCATGCTGCTAAACTACCATTGCCTTGAGGACATCTTGAACACGCTTCGCGTGGAAATTCAACAAAATTGAAACAAAAAATCTAACAAAAATGCGATTAAGCGAGAGAAAGCTTGTGCTTGCACAAAGCCTTGCGAGCGTGAGGATTTTATCAAAAATTTTGTATAATTTTATTTTAAAATTTTGTTCAATTTGAGTCAAGCATGATGGCTTCGCCACCGCCCACCGCACTTCGTGCGACTAGGGCTTCATGCTCTCGTCGAGCTAAAGGTTCTCGGCGAAGCCGACCCTTGTTGCGTGGAGGGGCAAGTAGAGAGATAATTGTTTTTAATTAAATAAAATGCTCACGCTCGGCACTTTAGTGCCCTGCGGGCAGAAATCTATCAAATCTAGAACAAATCAAACAAATAATTTTTGAAAGTTTTGGAACGATTTGTAAGATTTACTGCGCTTCGCTTGCCCTTCGGGCTCCCCTGCGGGTCGTGAGCACTTCGTGGTTCTCGCCGCTAGGCGACTCGCTTAATCGCATTTTTGTTGTCTTTGTTTGATTTGTGACTCTAGTGTTCTTTGTCTAGTAATTGCGTCTCATTTTGGTAAAAAAACCTCAATAAATAAGGATTTTAGGGGCAAAAGGGCGCGTAATTGAAAATTTTTGTGTTACTTTGCACGCTTTTAAAACAGATTTGAGCTAACAAGCTAACAAGGGACAAGCTAACAAGGCAATGGTAGCAGTCGCAACATTATACTTGGCTTGTTCGCTCGTCAGCTAGTCCGCTCGTTAGCTAAAAACGATAAACGAAAAGTAAAGAGAGTAATGAAAGCGAGAAAAATTGTAATCTTCATCTTTGGCGTGCTGGCAGCACTGGCTGTGGTGTGTGCCATTTTCCCAAAAGACGGGATTACGATTGGGAACATACATTTTGAGTTTCCCTCTCTCGACGAAATTCTTACGGTGGAGACTAATGTCATCACCCCGACGCCCGAGGAGCTTCTCGCTCAGCAACTAGAAGCCACAAGCACGACAAGCGACAAGGCGTTCAGCGAGTTTGCCCATAATAATCCCGCTCGCTTTTATATGCCCAACAACGACAGCACATATTTCGACGCCCTCTTCGATGCTATGGAGAACGCCGAGAATGAGCCTATGCGCGTGCTGCACTATGGTGACTCGCAGCTTGAGGGCGACCGCATCTCATGTGAACTTAGAGAACTTTTCCAGACCGCTTTTGGCGGCAGCGGCGTGGGCATGGCACCTGCAATACAGGCCGTTGGCGCAATGACGGTGGTGCAGTCGGCTAGCCGCAAGTTGCCTACCTACTACTCTTACCCTATGGGAGAGCAGCTGCGCAATGGGCGCTATGGCGTGATGTCGCAAGTGGCGCACCTCAATGGCTCGGTGCAGCTAACATATAGGGCGTCCACCCTCGAAGGTGTGCCTCATTCCAAGAACTACTCAAAGGTGACACTAGTGTGCAGCGGCAATGGCAAAGCTACGCTAACCGCGGGCGGCACTTCGCTGCCAATGACCGACGACGCTGCCTCTAAAGACGGTGTAAAGTTCCTCGCCGCCACCTTGCCCTCGCCAGCGTCGAAAGTATCGATTAGCGTCAGCGGCAACATGGAGCTCTTTGCCGTGCTGCTCGACGGCAAGAACGGCATTTCGGTAGATAACGTGCCCATGCGCGGCTGCTCGGGGACGGTGTTTGCCTACGTCACCGACCGCAAAACTCTTGAACCGTTCTTCAAACGCAACAAGGTGAGCTTGCTAATACTGCAATATGGCGGCAACTCTGTGCCTTACTTGAAATCAGAGAAGCGAATGCGGGAGTACAAGGAAAGCCTCATCGCCCAGATTGAGCTCTTCAAAGCCATGTCGCCCGAGACAAAGATTCTGTTTATAGGTCCTGCCGACATGTCAACTAATATCAAGGGCAAGAAGGAGACTTACACTCAACTAGAGCCCACCATCGATATGCTTAAAGAGGTGTGCAGCGAGACGGGAATCGCCTTCTGGAACCTCTATGATGCGATGGGTGGCCACAACTCCATGATTGAGTGGGTGAACGCCGGCCTAGCAGGAAAAGACTACCTGCATTTCACACGTGACGGTGCCAGCAAGGTCGCCGATATGCTTTTCAACACCTACTTGATGTATTACCGCTTCTACTGCAAGCGAGTGGGGAAAACGCCCAAAGATTTCCACCAAGAGAACAACGAAAAGGAATAATTGTTTTTTATGGCTAAAACGAAATACATATTATCACTCACCATAGCTATTCTGAGCTTCGTCGCTGCCACGGCGCAGGACAGAGGACTCTTTGCTCGCACCGACTCGTCATACTCCTGCGTAAACATGAGAGAGGCGGAGCTGCGCACCTTCAAGGGAGGACGAGCAGCGTTGATGCCTTTCTTCCGCAAACTCGACAACATCATCAACCGCCATCGCGGCACCATAAATATATGGCATGTGGGAGGCAGTCATGTGCAAGCTGGGACCTTCAGTCACCGCATTCGCCGTAATTTCGCCACTCATGTCAATGGCTCCAAAGCTAGCCGAACCATCATGTTCCCCTATAAACTGGTGAATACCAATGGTCCGCAAGACTACTCGGTGAGCGGCACCGGCTCCTGGTCGAGGACACGAAACATCGAGCAAAGCCCTGACCGAGAGATGGGACTGAGCGGCATCACCGCCACCACCTCCAGCCCTAACGCCAGTGTCACTTTCAGACTCTCATCGAGCGACGGCATTGACTGGACCACCCGCTACGTCAGGGTGATAGGAAAAGCGTCGTCGAGCAGCGTGAGGCCATATATCATGATTGACAGCACTGCCGTCGAAGACCCTGAAGGCAACAACGACTCGGGATATTTCTTTGAACTGCCTAAAGGATGCACATCGTTCACGGTGAAATTTCACGGTCTGGGCAGCGGAAACCGATTTGAACTGAGAGGAGTTATCGCCCTAAACGATGAGCCAGGGGTCGCCTACTGGGAATCGGGAGTGAACGGTGCCGCAACCACCTCGTGGCTCAGATGCAGCCTTCTGGAGAAAGACCTCCATGTTGCAAAGCCCGACATGGTGATTTTTGGCATAGGCATCAACGACGCCCACACCAAGAACTTCAACCGCGACCGTTTCAAGACCAATTACCAGCAGCTGATTGACCGCATCAAGCGTGTGAACCCCGACTGCCAGTTCATTTTCATCACCAACAACGACAACCACTTGAATCGCTCAGCAAACCCTAATAGCCGTGCTGCCGAGAAGGTGTTTATCGAGCTTGCCCTCGACAACAACGGCTCGGTGTGGGACCTCTACAAAGTGATGGGCGGGCTGGGAAGTTCCGCTCGATGGGTGCGAAGTGGCCTGATGCAGAGCGACCATGTGCATTTCACCAGCACAGGTTACAAACTTATAGGAGACTTGCTCTATAACGCTATCATAGGAGAATATATTAAATGGAGAGAACGAGGCACTAATGCAGAAACTTATTGATTACATATTATCGGTTTTCTCGTTTAACCCCGACAGTCCGCTGCTGTTCACGCAGTTCCACTTTTGGGCGTTCTTCGCTATAGTCTTTGCCGGCTTTGCGTTGGCTAAGAAGAGAAGACTGCTGCGCAACTCCTATCTGTTCTTCGTAAGCCTCCTGTTCTACTACAAGACCAGCGGACTCTTTGTGGGACTGCTGATTCTTGTTACTTGCACCGACTTCTTCATTGCCCAGGCGATTGACCGGAACAAGGTGCAGTGGAAACGCAAAGCCCTGCTGGCACTGAGTGTGACCATCGATCTCGGCATACTGTGCTATTTCAAGTATGCCTACTTCTTTGCCGACATAGTTCACTCTATTTTTGGCTTCCAGATGACGGTCACCAATGTCGCTGCCAGCGCAGGGAACTCGATTCTAGGCACCAATTTCTTCAATGTTGACAGAATCATCCTGCCAGTGGGCATCTCGTTCTACACATTCCAGGTAATCAGCTATACTGCCGACGTTTACAAGGGGCTAGTAAAGCCCGTGCGCAATATTCTTGACTTCGGTTTCTATGTTACCTTCTTCCCGCAGCTAGTGGCGGGACCTATCGTCAAGGCTAGCGATTTCATACCTCAGCTCTACAAGAGATACAACATCAGCCACCGCATGTTCGGACTGGCTGTGTTCTGGATTCTTAATGGCTTGGTGAAGAAAATCATCCTTAGCGACTATCTTGCCATGAACTTCATCGACCGAGTATTTGAGAATCCTCATCTTTTCTCGGGGTTTGAGAACCTGATGTCGCTCTTTGTCTATTCGTTGCAGGTTTATGCCGACTTCTCAGGATATACCGACATCGCCATAGGCCTGTCGCTGCTAATGGGTTTCCACCTGCCCAAGAACTTCAATTCTCCCTATAAAGCCCTCAACTGCAGCAACTTCTGGAAGCGGTGGCACATCTCGCTCTCGCGATGGCTGCAGACCTACCTCTATATCCCTCTAGGCGGCAACCGCAACATCACCTTCGGCACATATTTCTGGATTTCGATTATCACGCTTGCCGCACTGGTGCTCAGTGGCAGCTGGTGGATAGCGCTGGGAGTGCTAGTTGTGGCAGCTATGGTGATATTCACCGCCTATAAGCACCCCGAGCGCCGCAAGAAAATCTATGCCAACCTCAACGCTATGATCACCATGCTCTTGGGAGGCCTGTGGCACGGCGCGAGCATGAACTTCGTGATTTGGGGCGGACTCAACGGCGTGGGAATGATAGTATATAAGTTCTGGCGCGACAACTCGGCACTGTGGAGAGTGGGTTTATCACTGGTGGTCGTTACTGTTCTCTTGGTGCTCATGTGGCTTGCTCCAGCCGCGTTGTGGAACGTGCTGCTGGCATGCGCCATCTTCATCGCCGTTAGCGCTATAATCCGCTGGCTTTACAACAAATACAACACCCGCGAGCGCAACCTCAAATGGCTCGCCAATTCGTGGGCGATTTTCGTGACTTTCGTCTTCATCTCGTTCACCCGCCTCTTCTTCCGCTCGGGCTCCAACCTCGACCCAGCTACCGCCAATGAGGTGGCATGGAACACCGCCAAGTCGATGGTGCAGCAGATGGGCACCTCGTGGAACGTCAATATCTTTGAGGTGATAAGTGCTTATCACAATGTGTTCCTGCTCTTTGTCCTCGGAATGATTATCCACTGGATTCCCGAGAAGATGAAACGCAAATACCGCTACACCTTCGCCAGCCTGCCATTGCCGGCAATAGCAGCAATAGTAGTGGTGGTGGTGTTCTTTATCTTCCAGTTCGTCTCAGCCGAGATGCAGCCATTCATCTACTTCCAGTTCTGAGAGCGCTTCGAGCTAGTTAGCCGCTCGCAAGCTCGCTAGTTTTGCCGCTTCGCTAGTTCCCCGATAAACTCTAAACTCTAACCTGCGCAAAGCGCATTGTCTTGTTAACTTGTCTGCTTGTTAGCTTGTCAACTAAAAACTGAAAACAATAAACGAGCACCGAAATCGTTTTAAATATATGACTAAGAATTTTCATTTTTTATTGGCGATTGTTGGAATACTGGTGGCGTTGTCGTTCACTAGTTGCATCGACGACGAGTTCACCACAAGCTCCAGCGATATTCTCACTTTCTCGACCGACACCGTGGCGTTCGACACCGTCATTACCGGTCAGGGCACTCCCACCAAGCAGTTCCTCATCTACAACAAGAGCAAGAAGATGCTCAACATCTCGTCCATAAGAGTGGCAGGAGAGAGCGAGGGGCATTTCTTCCTCAATGTCGATGGCGTGAAGGGCGACGAGTTCCACGACATCGAGATCAGGGGCGAGGACAGCATCTTCGTCTTCGTCGAGAGCCGTCTCGACCCCACCAATCAGGATGAGCCGGAGTTCCTCAAAGACCACATCGAGTTTGTCACCAACGGCGTCACCCAAAAGGTCACTGTCACCGCCTGGGGGCAGGATGTGATAATCCTCAACGACACCACGCTCAGTAAGCCCACCCACCTCACCGCCGCCAAGCCTTATCTCGTTTACGGCACTCTCACTATCGACACTCTCACCAATGTCACCTTCGACCCGGGAACCACCCTGCTCTTCCACAACAAGGCGGCATTGCTGGTGAAAGGCACGCTCACCGCTAAAGGCACTCAACACGAGCCCATCACCCTGCGTGGCGACCGCCTCGACCATGTGGTGGGCGAGATCAACTTCGACATCATGAGCGGCCAGTGGGATGGCGTGTATTTCAACTACGGCAGCTATGGCAACGAGCTGGCGTTTGTGAGCGTGCGGGGCAGCACCAATGGCTTGCAGGTCTATTCCGAGGACATGAGCAAGCGCTCCATGCATCTCTACAACTGCGTGCTGCACAACGCCACCTATCTCACACTGCTTGGCGTGAACGCGTGGATCGACGCCGAGGGATGCGAGTTGAGCGATGCTGGAGTGTATGTCGCCTGCTTCTTGGGTGGAAACCTGCATTTCGTCAACTGCACGTTGGCCAACTACTACCTCTTCTCGGCAATCGAGGGACCAATTCTCAACCTGGAGACCGAATGTGACGACGGCACTAAGGCGCCGTTCGTGGGCAGCTTCGACAACTGCATCTTCTACGGCAACACCAGCGAGCTCAACGTTAACGAGCTCAACGCCGTGGGCATCTACCTGCGCAACTGCCTGCTCAAGAGCGCTGGCGAGGACGACGAGTTCTTCATCAACTGCACCTGGGATGCCGACCCCAAGTTCTACACCGAGCGTGAGAAATACATCTTCGACTACCGCCTGCGTGACGGCAGCGACGCCATAGCACGCGGCAACAGAGCCTACTGCCCCCCCGCGGCACGCTACGACCGCTACGGCATCGACCGCTTCGCACGCGATGGCATCGACATCGGAGCCTACGCCTGGACACCAGAACCCGAGGACAATTGACAGCAAGTCAAATAATCTAGGGAGCGAAGGGACATTTTTCGCCCCCTTTGTTTTTCTTTGTTGTTTTTCTTTGAAAAACTGAAAAGTATTTACTACCTTTGCAGGGAAAATAGAATTACTATTAACAGATAAACATAACAGTAAAAAACAACATGCCAAGTATCAAGAATTTTGATGAGCTCACCGCTCATCTTGCAAGTAAGGGAACAAAAAGCCGTGTGGCTGTAGTATGGGCCGAAGACGATGTTACTCGCAGTGCCGTGTTAAAAGCCCTCGAGGCTGGTATTATCACAGTGACTTTCGTAGGCTGCCGCGCCGAGATTGAGGCCGATGAGCGTCTCGCCAAGTTTAAGAGCGAGTTCTCCATCATCGACGCTACCGACCGCGACGACGCTGCCGCCAAGGCTGTTACCGAGGTGCGTGAAGACCGCGCCAATGTGCTTATGAAAGGTCTGTTGAACACCGACAACCTGCTCCGCGCCGTGCTCAACAAGGAAACAGGCATCCTGCCTAAGGGCAACGTGCTCACTCACGTTACTGTTGCCGACATCCCCGAGCTGAAGCGCCTGCTCCTCTTCACCGATGCAGCTGTTATTCCATGCCCAACTGTGGATCAGCGCATCGAGCAAGTGAAGTATGTAGCCAAGATCGCTCACGCACTCCATATCGAGGAGCCAAAAATCTCTCTCATCCACTGCTCTGAGAAGGTTGATGAGCGTCACTTCCCATGCACTGCCGACTATGTGATCATCAAAGAGAAAGCCGCTAATGGCGAGTTTGGCAACTGCATTGTTGACGGTCCTCTCGACCTGAAATGCTCACTCTGCTACGAGAGTATGCACCACAAAGGCATCGAGTCGCCAATTAATGGCGAGGCCGACGCGGTGCTCTTCCCCGAGATTGAGAGCGGCAACGTGTTCTACAAGACCATCACCCTGCTGTGCCACGCCCAGACCGCCGGCCTGCTGCAAGGCGCCAAGGTGCCTGTGGTGCTCCCCTCTCGCGGCGACAGCATCGAGTCGAAGTTCTACAGCCTCGCCGTGGCATCGGCAATTTAGAATGCAGAGCCGCTCGCAAGCTCGCTAGATGGCCGCACTTCGTGCTAGTTAGCCGCTCGCAAGCTCGCTAGTTTTGCCGCTTCGCTAGTTCCCCAATCCTCATTAATCTCTAAACTCTAAACACTAAACTCTAACCTGCGCGAAGCGCATAAAAAAACTCTAAACTCTAAACTGCGCGAAGCGCATAAAAAACTCTAAACTCTAACCTGCGCGAAGCGCATTATACTTTTAACTTCAAACTTAACACTTATAAAATTATGCGTATTTTAGTTATCAACCCAGGTTCTACTTCTACTAAGTTTGCCGTTTACGAAGGCGAAACTCCACTGTTGCTACGTTCTATTCGTCACAAACCCGAGGAACTTGCACCTTACAAAAGTGTATTAGACCAGTTTGATTTCCGCTACAACCTCGTGATGAACGAGATAAAGGTCACAAATGTAGATTTCAACTTCAAGGCTGTGATAGGCCGTGGCGGTCTGGGCAAGGCAGTGCCTGGTGGCGTGTATGAGATTAACGAGAAGATGCTTGAGGACACTCGCAACTCACCCCGCGAGCACGCCTGCAACCTCGGCTGCCTTATAGCCCACAAGATTGCTCAGCAGATTCCTGGCTGCCGCAGCTTTATCGCCGACCCCGTCGTGGTTGACGAGCTCAACGACTATGCTCGCATCTGCGGCATCCCCGAGATCAAGCGCGTGAGCATTTGGCACCCTCTTAACCAGAAGGCTATCGCTCGCCGCTTCGCCCGCGAGATAGGCAAGAAATATGAGGAGATGAACCTTATCATCTGCCACCTGGGTGGTGGTATCTCGGTAGCTGCTCATGAGAAAGGCATTGCCGTTGACGCTCCTAATGCACTTGACGGTGAAGGCCCATTCACTCCCGAACGTGCAGGAACAGTTCCTGCTGCCGACTTGGTAAGACTCTGCTTCAGCGGCAAATACACTAAGGAAGAAATCCTAAAGATGATTACCGGTAAGGGTGGTCTGAATGCCCACCTGGGAACTACCGACCTCCTCGAGATTGAAGAACGCATCAACAACGGCGACCAACACGCCAAGACAGTTCTCGACGCTATGATTTATCATGTCGCTAAGGCTATCGCAGCACAGAGTGCTGTGCTATGCGGCAACATCGACGCTATCCTCCTCACTGGCGGCATGGCTCATTCCGATTATCTCATTAGCGAGCTGCGCAAGCGCATCGACTTCCTCGCTCCCACCTACTGCTTCCCCGGAGAAGACGAGATGGGCGCCCTCGCAGGCAACGCCGCCGCTGTCCTCAAAGGCAAGCGCGAAGCCAAAGAGTACAAGTAATCAGGGGAGAGCGCTTCGCGCCGATTAGAGAACAGAAAACAAGAAGACAAGAGAACAAGAAGACAAGAGAACAAGAAGACAAGAGAACAAGAAGACAATCCTAGGTGGTGTTGGTGTAGTGCGCCGCCCCGCGGCGTACGCTTGTCTTCGATAAACGATAAACGACCCTCGATAAACGAAAAAAAGCGCCTTAGGGCGCTTTTTTAGTCACTACATCACAATTAGTAAGACCGGAATTGGAATGTGGCCTTTAATGGTGTAGAGGATATCGCTGGTATAGGTGCTGCGGCCACGATAGATGTGGTTGCCGGTGATGGTGTAGAGAATATCGCTGGTGTAAGTGCTGCGGCCTTGATAAAGACGCTTGCCGTCCCAAGTACACATAATATCACTAGTATAGCTACTGCGACCGTTATAGAGATATTTACCGTCCCAAGTCCACATGATGTCGCTGCTATAGGTGCTACGGCCCGAATACAGGTACTTTCCGTCCCACGTATAAAGGATATCACTCGTGTAAGTGCTGTTGCCCCGATAAAGATGCTTTCCGTCCCAAGTAGCGATGATGTCGCTAGTGTAGGTGCTGTTGCCACGATAAATGTGGGAGACAGCATCAACCTGCATAGATAATGCTATGATTGCCAACAGTAATAATAATGTCCTTTTCATGATTGTTCGTTTTTTTCTTTTTCTTTGAAAGTGATTGTACGGTTATAAATATAGTTAGCAATGGTGTAAACGACCATCGAGATCACCATTACGATATTCTGTCCAGCATTCTTCATCGGCAAGAATGGAATAATATCTTCGGGCAGGTTCTTCCACCCGAGACCCTCGAGCAAGAACAGACTCACTCCACCCTGCAGCAGCCAGCAGATGATGAACCCGCAGCCAAAGAGCAAAGCCTCACGCTTGATGTTAGTGCCAGTCTTGAATACCCACTGCCTGTTCCAAATGAAGCTATTGATGACACCAAGCACATAGCCTATTATATTGGCGACACCATAGGGCACACTCAGCAACGTGTTTAGTATATAAAACGATACTGCAGTGATGAGCGTGTTAAGCACGCCTATCACCCCATACTTCATAAGCTGAATTAAGGTTTTCTTCGCTTCGTCTTTGGTAATCATCTTTATTCTTTAGTTAATTGCATGGTATCTAATTCTTGCTTGGCGCAACTGTTATTCCAATGTCCACAACATCCTTGACGACATCGCAGTTAGTCATCGTCTGCCATACGACAATCGAATTGACTTCGGTGGGTTTTATGCCTTGTGCAACTACAATGCTTGCCTGGTAAAGCGATCCAAATCCTGAGCCTTTCCAGTTGCCATAGCTGTCGCTTAGTTCAAAATCCACATCTTTGCGATGGATAACTTTCACACTATCAACCATATCAACCGCGATACTTAAATTGCTGTACTGATAAGAATTGTTATGGCGAATGGACAGTTGAATGTCGTAGGTGAGCGAGGAATCGGCATATTCAGGAGTGAACATTATGGGCAAGTTCTTGCTCCACCCCTCGCTTGGCAGTGTCTTGAATTGTGCCGTAGTGTCTTGCTTGAACGAACATGCATTCAAGCAAGACAGGACACTAATCAGAGTGACTGCAACAGCAATCATCGACCTTGACGATATTTTGCCTCTAGTGGTCACCGTTTTATCTAATGATGCCTATTGGTCTCGTTGCGGTTGAAGCCTCGTTTGCCTTGCTTAAGCCTTGAATCGTAGTTTGAAGGTTTATTGGCATTCACAGCCTCGGCATTAGTGAAACGCCTACGGTCATGTTCACGATCACGCACATGACGGTTCTTGACGTTACCATCACCAGAATTTTGAGAATCTTTCGCAGCCTCGCGAGATGGCTTGCCAACTTGAGGCTTGGGACGGTTCTTCTTTTTCTTCTTTTTCCTGGCATTGTCAAATCGGCTGATGCTGTCTTGTCCCACCAGGTCACCATAGGCGCTGAGTTTAATGCCCGCATCAGAATTAGAATCCTGCAGCCGTTCGGGTTTTATGCCTTGTTTGTTGAGTGCCATCACCTCATGTGCCCTCTCGGGAGAGATGGTCACAATGTCGGTAGGCACACCCTTCTCGGTAGAATAAGACATCTCCCTTTTCAAGATGTCGGTCTTGAAATGGTAATAGGTCTTATCTTGAGTCTCAAGCACCGTCTCGCGTTTGGGCAACGACCGTGACGCCTCAACGTAGGTATCAACCTCAAAGTTGATGCAGCATTTGAGCTTTGCGCATTGCCCGGCAAGTTTCTGAGGGTTAAGCGACACCTCCTGAAAACGGGCGGCACTAGTGGCTACCGACACGAAGGTGCTCATCCAGCTTGCGCAGCACAAAGGTCGCCCGCAGGGACCTATGCCGCCTATGCGTCCCGCCTCCTGCCGCGCGCCAATCTGCTTCATCTCTACACGAATCTTGAACACGTCGGCGAGCACCTTGATAAGCTGGCGAAAATCGACACGTCCATCGGCGATATAATAGAATATCGCCTTGTTGCCGTCGCCCTGATACTCCACGTCGCCAATCTTCATCTCCAGACCTAAGTCTTTGGCAATCTGGCGGGAGCGTATCATGGTGTCAATCTCCTTAGCCTTGGCATGCTCAAAGCGCTCCAGGTCGGCAGGCTTAGCTTTGCGGAACACCCGCAAAATCTCGGCATCGGGACGCAAGCGAGTTCGTTTCATCTGCAACTTCACCAGATTTCCCGTGAGCGCCACCGTGCCAATGTCATGGCCTGGACTTGCCTCCACTGCCACCACATCGCCCTGCTTGAGGTTGAGATGTGCCGAGTTGCGGTAATACCCTCTTCGGGTATTCTTGAAGTGGACCTCCACAATGTCGAAGTCGTTCTTCCCACCTGGCACATCGGCAAGCCAGTTGTAGCTATCGAGATTGCAACGTGTGTTGCAATCGCCGCAGCCACACTCGCCACACTGCACGCACTGGCTAGTGCTGGGATGCTCCTGTGAAGTAGTAGTAACTTGATTATTAATGTCGTCCATGACTCATGGCATTATTTTGCGAAGCTCACGGCGCGTGTCTCACGAATCACGGTGATGCGCACCTGTCCTGGATAAGTCATCTCGTCCTGAATCTTCTGTGCTATCTCTGTCGAGAGTTTCTCGGTCTCCTGGTCACTGATCTTGTCGGCACCAACTATCACGCGCAGCTCGCGACCTGCCTGAATGGCGTAAGTCTTCACAACGCCAGGATAAGACATTGCCAGGCGCTCAAGGTCGTTAAGACGCTTGATATAGGCCTCCACAACCTCGCGGCGAGCACCGGGACGTGCGCCAGAGATGGCGTCACACACTTGCACGATTGGAGCATAAAGGCTGGTAGCCTCCTCCTCGTCGTGGTGGGCGCCGATGGCGTTGCAGATATCAGCTTTCTCCTTAAATTTCTCGGCGAGCTTCATACCCAGCTGTGCATGTGGCAGCTCAGGCTCGTCATCGGGCACCTTGCCAATGTCGTGCAACAGACCTGCTCGGCGAGCCTTCTTGGGATTCAGACCCAACTCGCTTGCCATTACTGCGCACAAGTTGGCAGTCTCACGCGAGTGCTGGAGCAGGTTCTGACCATAGCTCGAGCGATATTTCATCTTTCCTATGAGCCTGATGAGCTCTGGATGCAGACCGTGGATACCCATGTCGATTGCGGTGCGCTTACCGGTCTCAATTATCTCATCTTCAACCTGACGACGCACTTTAGCTACAACCTCCTCGATGCGGGCAGGATGGATGCGGCCGTCGGCGACAAGCTGATGCAGCGCCAAGCGAGCAATCTCGCGGCGCACAGGATCGAAGCTCGAGAGGACAATAGCCTCGGGAGTGTCGTCAACAATAATCTCGATGCCTGTTGCTGCCTCAAGAGCACGGATATTGCGGCCCTCACGACCAATGATGCGTCCCTTCATCTCGTCGTTGTCGATGTGGAACACTGTGACGGCATTCTCGATGGCTGTCTCGGTGGCGACACGCTGGATGGTAGCTACCACTATGCGCTTAGCCTCCTTGTTGGCAGTGAGCTTGGCGTCGTCCATGATATCATTGATGTAGCTGGCGGCAGCGGTCTTAGCCTCATCCTTGAGCGACTCCACGAGCTTCTCTTTGGCTTCCTCGGCCGAGAGACCACTCACGTGCTCAAGCGTGTCGCGCACCTTCATCTCCATCTTGTCAACCTCTTTCTTTCGGTCCTCAAGCACAGCAAGCTGATTGTCGAGGTTTACCTTAAGATTGTCGGTCTCGGTCTTTTTGCGCTGCAACTCTTGCTGCTGCTGGTTGAGCTGAATCTCACGCTGCTTGAGCTTTGCCTCACTCGACTGAACCTTGGCGAGGCGGGCATTGGCCTGCTTCTCACTTTCGCTAGTGATAGCAAGACTCTCTTCCTTGCCTTTAATCACAGCTTCGTTCTTGAGTTTCTCAGCTTCAATTTTTGCTTTCTCCACAATCGTGTTGGCTTGTGATTTTGCACTTCGCTTAGAGAAAATGCTTGCCACTATAGCACCAACAATAAGTGCCACGACTGCGATTAAGATATAAATAACTATGTCCATTGATTAAAAAATAAATTTATATAAATAAAAAAGCACCACTCATCGCCTCACCACATCATTGGGTGAATGCGCTGGGAAGTGCAGGAACCTGTTAATTTGCAATATATTCAAGTGCTCACTCGTCGCCTCATTGACATGGCTCGTGTGGCACATAAACTTATATTTTCACCACCACATCATTGAGCTGCTGCTCAAAGTCGGTGAGATACTTGTTCACAGCGACATTTTGATTATAGGCTTTGGAGTAAAGCCGTGCAAACTGGAACGCAACCATAGCCATGACGCGTTTCGAGGCATCATCGCCGTCAAACCGCTTAACCCACTTGTTCCACAGCGTGTTAACAAGCTTCTCGGCTTCGCGGTAATTAGCCTCCTCATCTCGGGGAATGGTGAGCGCTGTGGGCTCAACGTCGGCTAATCTTATCATTATATTCAGGTTGTTGTCGTCTGTTGCCATAATCGTGCATCATTCATTTAGTTGAGCGATGCATTTGTCAATGTCCCGCACTAAAGTGGAGATTGTGGTCCTGGCTTTTTCCACATCTCTGAGATCAGGAGTTACCACGCGAGCCAGCTTCAAATACTCATTTTCTTGCTGCAATAGCTCATTGGCTCTCTTCATTTTCTCTATCTCTTCAACAAGTTGCTCCTTATCGATGGCAAGTTCGGCATTAGCAGCCTCTAGGGCGCGGTATTTTTCAACTAAGATGTTGCTCTTGTTGATGATTCTCTCCAGCGTCTGTCGCAACTCATTTGCCATAGATCTCCATTTAATTTGACAAAAGTACAAAAAAAATCGCTACCGCAACGAAGTTTAAGTCTTTTTTTGTATAATTTTATTAAAAATAGCATAAAAAGACATTTAAAGACAAGAGAATGCGCTTCGCGCAGGTTAGAGGTTAATGCGCTTCGCGCAGGTTAGAGGTTAGAGTTAAACTCTGAACTGTAAACTGTTAAGGAGCTAACAAGCTAACAAGGAACAAGCTGACAAGGCAATGGTCGTTTGTTTCAACATTTGTCTCGTCAGCTTGTCAGCTCGTGTGCTCGTCAGCTCGTCAGCTTGTAAGCTTCAATGGCTGTTGGTTGTCTCTATCTTATCCGCAGCGGGAGGTACCGCAGTTGGTGCAGATGAGGCAGCCTTCTTGATAGACGAGGCTTTCCTGTCCGCAGTTGGGGCAAGTCTGTCCGCTGAGCTTAGTGCCGTTAGGCAGATATTTCTTCAAGGCACGCTCCACACCCATCTTCCAGGTGTTGATGCTCTTGTTGTCGAGCTCGAGGCTGGTCACAAGCTTGAGCACCTGCTCGATGGGCATACCATAGCGCAGCACTCCCGAGATGAGCTTGGCATAGTTCCAGAACTCGGGGTTGAACTTCTCGCTCAAGCCCTCGATGGTGGTCTTGAAACCGCGCTTGTTGATGAACTGGAAGTCGTAGCGCTTCTCGCCACTCTCGTTCACCGCCTTGATAATCTTGCCTTTAGTCACCGACTTGGGACAGAAGATGCCTTCCTCATCATCGGCGATACCTGTGAAGATTTCGTAAGGACGGTTGTCAATCAAGCCAATGAATGCAATCCACTTCTCCTTGTTGTTCTGGAAGCGCACCACATCGGCCTCCAGCTCCACAGGGCGCTTGAGGATGTGCTCCTCCTCGGCCATGTAGTGAGCCTTTTTCTCCTCTTTCTTTTTCTTGTTCTTGCCATCGCCGGCAAGCGAGATGAGCACACCGCTGCGCGAGCCGTCACGATAGACCGTGCAGCCCTTGCATCCCGAGCGCCACGCCTCGACATAGAGCTTGCCCACCATCTCTTCGCTGATGTCGTTGGGGAGATTGATGGTCACGCTGATGCTGTGGTCAACCCACTTTTGCACAGCACCTTGCATCTTCACCTTGTTGAGCCAGTCAACATCGTTGCTTGTGGCTTTGTAGTAAGGCGAACGCTTGACGAGGTCCTCAATCTGCTCTTGGCTGTAGTCGTCACGCACCTCAATGCCGTTGGTCTTCATCCAGGTGATGAACTTGTGGTGATAGACAATATATTCCTCAAACGAGTCGCCCGACTCATCAACATAATCTACTCTCACGTCCTTGTCGCTGGGGTTAACCTTGCGGCGACGCTTATAAACAGGCAGGAACACTGGCTCGATGCCCGAGGTGGTCTGGGTCAAGATGCTTGTAGTGCCCGTTGGAGCGATGGTAAGACATGCGATGTTACGGCGACCGTGTTTCACCATGAGGTCATACAATTCGGGGTCGGCCTCGCGGATGCGCTGGATGTAAGGATTGTTCTCCTCGCGCTTGGGGTCATAAATCTCAAACGCGCCACGTTCGCGTGCCATATCCACCGACGAGCGATAAGCGGCAAGCGCCAAGGCCTTGTGTACCGACACCGAGAACTCTGTGGCCTCGGGGGTGCCGTAGGTAAGCCCCATAGCGGCAATCATATCGCCTTCGGCAGTGGTGCCCACACCAGTGCGACGGCCTTTCAATGTCTTGTTGCGAATCTTTGTCCAAAGGTTTAACTCCGTCTGCTTAACTTCCTCTGTCTCGGGGTCTTGCTTAATCTTAGCAAGTATCGCCTCAATCTTCTCCATCTCCAGGTCGATGATGTCGTCCATCATGCGCTGGGTGTAGCCGATATGCTTCTTGAAGAGGTCGAAATCGAAATAAGCGTCCTTAGTGAAAGGATTTACCACATAACTGTAGAGGTTCACAGCAATGAGTCGGCAGCTGTCGTATGGGCAGAGCGGAATTTCGCCACAGGGGTTGGTGGAGATGGTGCGGAAACCGAGGTCGGCATAGCAGTCGGGCACCGCCTCGCGTGTGATGGTGTCCCAGAACAGCACTCCTGGCTCAGCACTCTTCCAAGCGTTGTGAACGATTTTGTTCCACAGTTTCTTAGCGTCAATCTTCTTGGTATAGATTGGCTCCTCGGCATCGATGGGATATTGCTGGGTGTATTCACTGCCATCTACAGCCGCCTGCATGAAGGCATCGTCGATGCGCACCGACACATTGGCGCCTGTCACCTTGCCCTCTACCATCTTAGCATCGATAAACGACTCGCTGTCGGGATGCTTGATGCTCACGGTGAGCATCAGGGCTCCGCGCCGACCGTCTTGCGCCACCTCGCGTGTGGAGTTGCTGTAACGTTCCATGAAAGGCACCAGGCCGGTAGATGTCAACGCCGAGTTTTTCACCGGCGAACCCAGAGGGCGTATGTGCGACAAGTCATGCCCCACTCCGCCGCGGCGTTTCATGAGTTGCACCTGCTCCTCGTCAATCTTAATGATGCCTCCGTAAGAGTCGGGCTGTCCGTCAAGACCGATGACAAAGCAGTTGCTCAGCGACCCGACCTGGAAATTGTTGCCTATTCCAGCCATAGGACTACCCTGGGGCACGATGTAACGGAAGTTCTTGAGCAGGTCAAAAATCTGCTCCTCACTCATGGGGTTAGGGTACTTCTTTTCTATTCTCGCCAACTCGCTGGCGATGCGGTGGTGCATATCGTCGGGGGTGTGCTCATAGAGGTGCCCGAACGAGTCTTTCAGGGCATATTTCGTCGCCCACACTCTCGCCGCCAGTTCATCGCCTTTAAAATACTCTAACGAGGCATGATAAGCCTCATCGTAGGTGTAAGTTCTTTTTTTCACTGTATTTTATGTATTAGTTTCTTTTATCTGCAAATAGCGTGCAAAAATACGAACAATAAGGCTTATATAAAACAATTGTTAATAACTTTATAGGCAAAAGTTATCAACAACCAAAGACAGGTCGGTTGTCTCTAAACTCTAAATTGAGCTAACAAGGAACAAGCTGACAAGGCAATGGTAACTGTCGCTTCGCTGGTTTGTCGCGCTTCGCGTTGGTTTTGTTACTCGGATTAACTTGCCTTGTCAGCTCGTTTGCTCGTCAGCTCGTCAGCTGATTTCAGAAACTTGGATAATCACCACTTCTCGGTGAAACTGCGGCGACCGTTGTAATCAACGGTGCCCATCTTCTCGAGCCAACTGATGATAATGCTGCTTGTAGTTTCGGTGCCTCGCTCGCCTTGGTCTTTGCGTGGTGAGTCACAAATCGACGCCACATAGTTGTTGGTCATCACGCGGTATTTCTTCTTCATGTCTAGCTTTTTGCCGTTTGAGTCAAAGAGTTCGAGTTTCTTGATCTCTTTCTTCGACGAGTCGGCATAGGTGACCGCCGCCGTGCAGCCGCTGGTGATGGGGAAACGGTTACGGTCGGCTTTAAAGCAGGCGATGAGCATGTTGCTCAGCTCTTTGCCGGTGAGAGTCATCACCACGGCGGTGTTCATAAATGGGTCAAGATTAAGAATATCCTTAACAGTGATGGGACCAGCGGGGAAGACGTCATAGCGCACTCCGCCGTAGTTCTCAATGGCGATGTCGCAGCCTAACTCTTCACGCCAAGCGTCACACATCATCACTCCCAGAGCGTCGTAGGTGGTGATGTCGGTGGCAAAGGCGCCTATCTCACGCTCCATCTCGGGGCTATTCTTGAAATGCTTGAGAAGTGCGTCGGCAGCATCGTTGTGACTGCTGACTTTGTCGAGAAAGATGTTCTCGGTGTGCTTGCTCACCACCTTGCCACCTTCTACCTCAAGGGTGGTAAGCGCTACGCGCGGCAGCTGGTAGCCGTTCTGAGTGATGAGCACGCCGTTGTGCAGCTCGCCGCCCTCGAGTTGGGTGTGGGAGTGGCCGCTCACTATCAGGTCATAATAAGGGAACTTGCCTGCCAGCTCCACATCGACTTCATAGCCCACATGGGTAAGCAGCACGTTGACGTCACACTGCTCGGTGAGCCACTTATATTGCGGTATCACCTCCTCGGGCAGGCTGAACGTCAAGCCTTTCACATTGTCGGGGTGAGTGTCGGGGATGCCCAGAGTGCCCACCTGGGTGATGCCGAGCACGCCCACTCTCACGCCATTGACGTCAAACACCTCGTAAGGCACCACCTTGATGCCCGATTCTTCGGGGCAGGTGATGTTTGCCGCCAGGTATCGGAAGTTTGACAGAGCGGTCATCTGTGCTAGGCCATCGACTTTTGAGTCATACTCGTGATTGCCCAGTGCCGAGGCATCGAAGCCTACGAGGTTCATCATCGAGATCATGGGATAGGACACTGGCTCATAGAGGTCGTTGTAGGGGTTGCCGGTGCGGTTGTCGCCTGCCGAGAGCACAAGCAGCCCCGGGTCGATTGCGCGGAGGCTATCGACGATGGCTGCCAGCTTGGGCATCTTCTCGATTGCCGCGTGCATGTCGTTGGTCGATAAAATGTGCACTGTCTCGCCATGGGCGATGCTCAAGAGCGACAACATCAGCGCGCTCGCAATTGTCAAAAAAATCTTTTTCATAATTTTCATGCGCTTTGCGCAGGTTAGAGGTTAGAGTTTAGTGTTTAGAGTGGATCGTTAAACGGGGATCAGAGATCGTTTATCGGGATTGTGCATTGTGCATTTTTTTATATGTTTAAAATTTTAATAATCTGCTTATCGGATAATGGAGCGGCATGGTCAAGCGTGTGGCCCCAGCGGTCGGTCACCTGCAGCGCAGGCACGGCACTAAGCTCCAAATGGTTGCGCACGGCATAGCGCAGCAGCACATCGCCCACCGTCGCACCTCGAAATATCCTGATTCTGCAATCGTTCACCCTCACTGTCATTGCAATATATATAATATGTTGAGCTAACAAGCAGACAAGGAACAAGCTGACAAGACAATTCAGATTTCAGACCTCAGATTTCAGATGTCAAACTCGCTTCTGATGTCTCGTCTCTGATTTCTGATTAGTCGTTTCTAATCGTTTCTAGTCGTTTGACTATACACTTGTCTCGTCAGCTCGTCAGCTTGTTTACTAGTCAGCTCGTTTGCTCGTTTACTTTCCTCCCTGCTCGTAGTAGAGTGTGCAGGAGGTCTGGTCGCACATCTCGGGCGAGCCGAAGTACTGAATGGGACCTGGGTAGATGTAGCAGGTCTCCTTAGCCCATAGCTCGCGGCTGTTGGCAAACACCTGGAAGGGCTTGCCGTTAAGATCGACGAGAGCCTTCTTGATAACGGGCTTCTGCTTGCCGTTGCGGTGCTCCATGTTCATCATCATGGTGATGGGTATGCCTCCCGCCTCCCACTCGGTGGCGGGCTTGGCAAGATGGCGAATCGCCGACATGTAGCCTGTGGCTCCGGCGTTGATGAGCATGGTGGCGTTGAAGCCCAGGGCATAGCAGTAGTCGGCGTCGAAGTTCGACGGGTCGGCGCAGCGTCCTTCGTAGCCGAAGAAATGGTGCTGGGTCTTGAACTTGCCCACAAAACGCCCTTCGTCCTTCATCTTCTGTAGCTTCTTGGCTACCATCTCGCTGAGCAGCTTCTCGGTCTCGATGAGCGAGAGCTGCACATTGCCGTGCGGGTCGCGGTCGAGGGTGAGCTGCCGCGCCACGGTGGGCGGCAGGGTCTCGAAGCGCCGCTTGTTCTCGGGGCTGAGCTTGGAGAGCACGAAGTCGCGCTGCTCGTCGAGGTGTAGCTTCGAGAAGTTGGGGTTCTCGGCGAGGATGTCGTTAAGCTCGTCGATGAGCTTGCGCATTGCCGGCATAAACTCCACGAGACCCTCGGGGATGAGCACGGTGCCGTAGTTCCTGCCCTTGGCGGCACGTGCTGCCACCACGCGGGCGATGTCGTTGACCACGTCGTCGAGATACATACCCTTAGCGGCCACCTCCTCGCCAATTACGCAGTAGTTGGGCTGGGTCTGCAGCGCGCACTCGAGGGCGATGTGCGATGCCGAGCGTCCCATGAGCTTGATGAAGTGCCAGTACTTCTTGGCACTGTTGCAGTCGCGCTCCACGTTGCCTATGAGCTCACTATAGAGCTTGGTGGCAGTGTCGAAGCCAAAGGAGATCTCCACCTTCTCGTTCTTGAGGTCGCCGTCGATGGTCTTGGGCACGCCAATCACCTGCACGGGCACGTTCTTGGCCTTGTAATACTCGGCGAGCACTGCGGCGTTGGTATTGCTGTCGTCGCCGCCAATAATGACGATGGCCTTGATGCCAAGCTGCATGATAATCTCAAGACCTTTCTCAAACTGCTCGTGCTTCTCGAGCTTAGTGCGCCCCGAGCCAATCATGTCGAAGCCGCCGCAGTTGCGGTACTCGTCGATGATCTCGCGGGTGAGCTCCTTGTAATCGTGTTCGATAAGCCCCTCGGGGCCCATCAGGAAGCCATAGAGACGGCTGTTCTCGTTAAGAGCCTTGATGCCGTCGAAGATGCCGCAAATCACGTTGTGGCCGCCAGGAGCCTGACCGCCCGAGAGGATGACACCCACGTTGCATGGCTCATCGCTATGGATGCTGGCAGCATTCTCGTCTCTCACAAAAGTGAGCTCGGGAAGGCCGTAGGTGCAAGGGAACAGCTTCTTGATGTCCTCCTGGTCTCCTGCCGACTGTGTGGCAGCGCCCTCAACAGCCTTAACAGGTCCCTGCAAGGCAGCGGGAAGCTTGGGCTGGTAAGACGAACGCAATTGCTGAAGAATACTTTTCTGCTTAAATTTTAGAATATCCATTTTATTACCTATTAAATGTATTTTAACGATTAACCTATTTTTTTTGCAAAGTAATAAAATAATGTGATTTCATGCAACAAGAAAATATATAAAAAATCTTTATTGGGCTGGTTTACCGATTGCATAACATTGTTTAGAGGTTAGAGGACTCAATCACCTCACTCTTTCACCTCACTTTTTTTCAAACAAAGTCAACAAAGAAAATTTTTTGTTGTATTTGTTGTTAACTTGTTGTTTTTTATTACGGTGTCTTTGCTTTTTTTGTTGTTTTTGTCAGGTTTTGTTGTTTTTGTTTGATTTTTCACTCGGCTTGCACTAATTTTGCCAAATAATTTGAACCGCATATATGGAAGACAACCCACGACCACTTAAAGAACGCACTGAGCAGAGCCTGTTCTGGAGCATGCTCAACAACGGCACGCTGCAGGTGCTCAACATACTCTTCGGCGTGGTGCTGGCGCGACTTCTCACGCCAGGCGACTACGGCATCGTGGGCGTGCTCACCATCTTCTCGCTCATCGCCGGCAACTTGCAGAGCAGCGGCTTCACACAGGCACTTATCAATCTAAAGCCCCCAAAACCAGAGGACTACAACTCGGTGTTCTGGTTCAATGTGATAGCCAGCGTGACAATCTACGGCGTGCTGTGGGTGTGCGCACCGCTGATTGCCGACTTCTTCCATCAACCGGTCCTGGTTGATGTGTCGAGGTTCGTGTTCCTTGCCTTCCTGATATCCTCTCTTGGCATCGCTCATGGAGGCTATATGCTCAAGAACATGATGAACCGAGAGATTGCCATCATCAACATCGTGGCACTGTTGTGCTCTGGAGCCACCGGCATCGTGATGGCTTTCAAGGGCTACGCCTACTGGAGCCTTGCCTGGCAGCAGGTCATCTACATCACCGTTCTCAACCTGGGGCGGTACTACTACGTGAAATGGCATCCGTCGTGGCACATCGACTTTGGTCCAGTGAGGCGAATGTTTGGCTTTGCCGTGAATATTCTCTTCACCAACGTTATCAACACTCTCAACGGCCAAATTCTCACGTTCATCTTCGGGCGTTTCTTCCCTATAGCGCAAGTGGGCAACTACTCACAGGCCAACAAATGGAACACGCAGGCCAACACTTTTGTGAGCGGCACCATGCTGCAAGTGGCGCAGCCTGTGCTCGTGAGCGTGGCCGATGACAAAGAGCGACAGAAGCGTGTGTTCCGCAAGATGATACGTTTCACCGCATTCATCTCTTTACCCGTGATGCTGGGGCTGGCATTGGTGGCTAGAGAGTTTGTCACTGTGGTGCTTGGCTTCAAGTGGGTTGATTGCATACCGCTGCTGCAAGTGCTGTGCATGGCGGGCGCTTTCATGCCATTCTACACGATGTATCAAAACCTCGCCATAGGATGCAAGCGCAGCGACCTTTACCTGTGGTGCAACGTGGGACAGATAGTGCTGCAAATTGCACTTATCTTGCTTTGCTACTATCTGTTCTCGCAGTCTATCATTGTTGTTGTCACTGTCTATTCGGTCTTCACGATATTATGGCTTGCCGCATGGCAAGCGGTGGCAAAACATCTAATTGACCTGAAATGGACGGAAGCTATTTTAGACATCGCACCATTCTTAGCGATTACTGTGACTATGTTTGCCATCACCTACTTTGCCACACTATGGATCGAGAACAATGTGGCGCTCCTCATAGCAAAAGTGCTGCTTGGCGCCGTGCTCTACATTGCCGTGATGAAACTGGCAAAGGTGAAAATCTTCGCCGAATGCATGGAATTTTTGCGCAAGAAGTTCCTTAAACGCCAGCCACATTTTTAGTTGACAAGGCAATGCAATGGGTTTTGTCGCTTCGCTGGTTATGTCGCGCTTCGCGCTAGTTTGCCGCTCGCTTTGCTCGCTAGTTGTGCCGCGCTTCGCGCTAGTTTTGACTCGCTTAATCGCATTTTTGTTTGCAATTGTTTGAAAAAAAGGTCAATTCTTCTTGAGTGACTTGATTTTTGCCATCACTTCTTCATAGCTCTCGCGCTTTTCAAGATTGATGTAGGCAATCAAGTGGTGAGAATGCTGTTCCTGCTCAGGCGGGAACGTCATGTAGTCGCCAAAGTAACGGCGCAACAGAGCGTCATACTCCTTTTGAATAGAAACGTTAAGGGTCTCAAACGGCACTTCGATGCTCTCCTCAACCATCGTCTTGGGTATCACCTCCCTTTCGTCATATCCAGGAGGATACTTGATTATTGTTTGGCTGCTGTCATAATCAAAGGCATGAACGATACTATGAAGTTTGCTCAAGAAACGTTTCCTGAAATAACCACGGTTGAGACTCAACAGCCAATAATGAATAAGGTCTTTAATCTCACCACGCTTAAGCTTCATTTTTATCTTTTCCCACGGATAATAGGACGATGCCACTGTAAAGCGATGCCAATACTTGCAATATCGCTTGAGATATCGCCTGGCAACATCAATGTCATCTGACATACCGTCATAGATAAATATGTCGATATACATACCAAGCACACAATGGTATTCCTCGCTCTCAAGCAGAGTGGTCTCTTTATTGCACATCTTGGCAAATGGCAAGTAATAGTTAGGAGTGTCATAGGGACCTATAAGCTCATATTTCCCCGTATCAACGGTTGCGCAAATCTCCTTCAGTCGCTCAAAATCAGGACGAGGCATCACCACATCAATATCATCATCCCAAGGAATAATGCCTTTGTGACGAATGGCGCCTATTGCCGAGCCATAAGCGATGAAATAGCGCAACCCATGCTCCTTGCACAGCTCAATGAAGAACCGCAGTACATCGGTGATGCACTCATTCCATTGTTTGCGCAACTCACCCTGAACTACTACCTGTCTCATTTCAATGGCTCGTTTATGTCGAGGAACATCTGCGCGCACCACAATTGCCACTTCTGATTACCGGTAAGTGTTTCCATCGGGATGTCGCTTCTGAACTCTGGACGAGTGGGACCCTGCCAATCCTTAAAAATGGAATCTACAGGTCGGGGCATGGGAATCTTTGTGGGAATGGGCAACCCCGAATAACGCATAGCATAAAGCTCACGAACAAGATATTTTGGCTCGCCATTGCGCACACGGTTCATATCGAGAGCGCTTGCCATGACAAGGCGCGCGTAGGGATCATAATAAGGCATTCCCGCTACAGCAAAGGCATTGAGATATGAGCTTGAACTCTCAATGGCAAACACCTCATCCATAAACTTCATGTAGTCAATATCATCCACATTCTTGCGATAAGGCTCGTAAAGGTCAAAGACGCTCAGGTCAGGATCTTTAAGCACCAGCTCCGGCTCAAGGAAAGTATAACGTTTAACGAAATCGTCATATTTCCACTCACGGGATATGAGTTTGTCCATACCTCCAAATATCAAGTCGGCACTCTCCCCTACCAACACCAATTGCACACCGTCACGCTTAGCAATTGTGGCGGCCTTATAAATCTGAGGCTCAATGGAATGAACTGGAGCACATTTTGCCTGCATCACCAGAGGAGTAAAAATCCTATAGTCATTAAGTGATATGTCTATCAAATGGTGCTTTAAGCCAAGCATTTCGCAATATTTCTTGGCACGCTCCACATCTTTATCAAAAACATCGCTCTCTGAATTGCTAAATGTGTAAGCATGGCTGCCTGGCTTCAAGTAAGTAGCCAGATTGGCGCTGTCCATACCACCCGACAGCAAAATACCTATATTGTCATACTTCTCGTAAAGAGCATCTACCTGCTCCTTAATACGCTGGTCGATATCGGCAGCACTATCCACCTTAATCTGGTCCTGTGGTGCCACAGGCTCAATGTTGTTGTGGCGCATACCATCATAGAACTCAACTCCATCTTTGCATATATAACGATAGGCAATGTAAGAACTCAAGCAAAATCTCTTGTCAATCATAATATTTTGATTAATATGGTTATTTAACGTCTTCTAAGTTGTGCCCACGCACGGCATTGAGAGCCTTTGTGATTTGGGTCGATGAGACACCCTTCGTGTAAGGGAAATAGACAATCTCAATGCCTGCCTCCTTAAATTGACGCTCATAGTCCTGCCACTTAGGGGTGTCATACCAGTCATCACCCACAAAAAGGATATTTGCTTTTAGCTTCTTGCAAGCCGCCAACTTGTCCATATCATACTGTGGCACAGCGGCATCAACATACTTAATGCTCCTCACTATCTCTATGCGGTCTTCAAAAGGTATCATTGCTTGCTTGCCTTTGTAAGCCACAAGCTCATCGACCGTCACACCCACCACCAGCTTGTCGCACATGCCCTTAGCATTCTTCAAGAGATTCAAATGACCAATGTGAAACAAGTCATATACCCCGGTTGTATATCCTATTATCATAGCTTATTATTTTATTAAACGCAAAAGTAATAATTCTCGGCTAATTATAAAACATTTTTCCTGCCTTTTTCTAAAAAACATCATAAAAAACAGCCAACTTTTCAACCAATTATTTCAACGACCGGCAAAGGTGAGATAAATGCGCCGTGTCGCCAAATAGAGGAAATTGACCACCTTGTAGGGCACGGCGTCACACCTGAACAATTTCTCAAAACAGCGAGTCACAAAATGTGTCGTCCTGTGGGTGAAATGCTCCTCCACAAGCACCTTATCCACATTAAACCGCCGCGCAAACCGCCACACGTTAACCCATCCAATTTGCATGGCAAACGAATACTCCCTCCACTTCTCGTGCGAAGCCATGAAGGAGCCTACCAGCTCCTGCGCCCTGAAAAACGATACAGCATTGCGGGTAGTGATATTGTTGGTGTAGGATTGCTGATTATCATCTCGATAAAAATAAAAGCTCCGCTTAACCCAACCGCGGCGTGCGTTAATGAGCAATAGGGGCATCACCGAGAAATCTTCGCCATAGTCAATGCCCTGGCTGAAGCGGATGCCGTTGTCGTCGAACAGCGACTTCCTTATCAATCGCCCCCAAAGGCGGTTGGACTCAACATTCTGGCACAGAAAAACCTTGAGATAGGCCTTATCGCTCACTTGCAACGGCTTAAATTCTCTGACAGGCCGCCCATTGGAAACAATACTGTAACCTCCGTCAACAATATCGGCATGAGAGTGCGCCATTTCACCGACAAGACACTCTACCATGTGAGGATCAACATAGTCGTCGCTATCGACAAAAATCACCACATCGCCAGTTGCGGCATCGAGGCACGATTGACGGGCCGAGGCAGAACCGAGGTTGCGCTCATGCTTGATTATGCGCACCTGCGGCTCACGCTCGTGGTAACGCGCCACCACCTCACGCAGGCGCTCAATAGAGGCATCGGGCGTGCAGTCATCCACAAAGATGTATTCCACATCCTTGTAAGTCTGCTGCATGAGAGATTCAGCGCATTGCTCTATATACCTCTCAACGCCATACACCGGCACAAGCACCGACACCTTCATCAGTTTATCATTTAATATATTTATGCAAAATTAGTCATTCTTGGGCAATATGAAGCAATTATCGCCGTTTTTTTTCTCAAATCGACAAAAAACAAGTAACTTTGCCCCCGATTTATAATCACAGCTAATGGCAGAAGTAAAACAACATAATCGTGGTAAGAAGTTCGCAAAGGACTTTGGAATTTACTCCATCGGAGTTTTGGGATCAAAACTTATCACATTTATTATGGGACCGCTCTATTCGCATTACGTAGTCCCCAGCGATTATGGATATTATGATCTTTGCCTTGAGTTTTGCCTTATTTTAGTGCCAGTGGTTACTTTGCAGTTGCGCGATGGAACGTTTAGATACTTGCTAGAGACCCAAGACAGTAAAGAGAGAACGCGCATTGTTTCTTTTGTATATCGAACTCTGTTTGAAACTGCTTCCATCACATTAATAATAGCTTTCTTTATATCTCTTTTTCACCCAATACAGTATCTATGGTACACAGTAGCCTTGCTCATAATAATGTCTTTCTATGACGTTCTCGCTCAGGTCATCCGTGGATTGGGAAACAACAAAGCCTTTGTCATGGTAGGGCTGACTGCTTCTTTTGGTATTGGCGTGTTCAGTGTGATTTTTGTCGTCTGGCTCAAGATGGGAGTTTTGGGCATATTCCTTGCCAATATTCTTGCTCGCATTCTGTCGATAACTGTCGTTGAGTCTTGGATGCGCACTTTCAGCCGTTTCTTCAGGATAAAAGTTGACCTTAAGGCAATATCAAAAAATATGATAAAATTCTGCCTGCCACTTGTTCCTGTCACTCTTTGCGGATTATTACCACCACTATTAGACCGGTTGTTTTTAAAAGAAATCTGGAGTCTTGAGCATGCTGGTATATATGCAATGGCTGTCAGACTGGCTGGAATTATCCATAGTGTATCTATAATATTCTATCAAACATGGCAAGAGAATGCCATTCAACAATACAACAGTTCCGACCGAGACAATTTCTTCTCAAAGGTCTTTAACGGTTATATCTATGTGCTAGCGATAGTTCTTATAGGATATGTATTCTTTCTAAAGATTATATTCCCTTGGCTGATGGCAGAAAAATACCAACCTTGTTTGCCATACCTGTACCCCATTGGCATCACTTGGATAATCATTGCCATATCCAACTATTTCTTACTTCCTTATCAATGCGCAAAAGACACTAAATCGGTTATACCATCGGTAATTATTCTTATTATTGTTAATGTAGGGCTAAACAGCTTGTTGGTGCCCATATGGAAAATTTGGGGCATTATTGCAACAGGCACAATAGGATATTCGCTGGTGACTCTTTACCTCTGGCTTGACACCCGCAAATACTTCACTCTGCACTTCTACCCTCGCACTCTGATTCCAATCTTCGTGATTTTGGCGGGATTAATTCCTTTCTACTATTCCACAAATCATTTCTTTGATATTCTTTATCTCATAGTGGCTATGATCATCATTTTTGTCGCTCTGCCAACAGATTTCCACGATTCGATACTCAATAAAATAAAAAAAGTAACCCATAAGCGAGTTACTCAAAAAGATTTATAGCCATCACACTCTGTATTTATGCAATCACACACTGTGATGAGAATAGAGGAAATACATCCTTATATTTGTTTAAACAACAACTTAACTGCCATTTTAATGATGGGCAACTGCCGCTTAATGCGCTTGGGGTTTTTAAAAAAACGATAGGCAAACTCCAAGTTGTGGTCGAGCCACCATTTTGGAGCGCGCTCAGCATTGCCGGTATAAACATCAAAACTGCCGCCAAGGCCTTGATAGATGGCTTTGTGGCGATGCTGCATCTCACCCATAAGCAACTCCTGCTTGGGACTACCCATTGCCACAAACACCACATCGGGTTTCTTGATTGCAATATCTTCAATCAATGCATTACGTTCATCCTCTCCATTGAGATAACCATTTCGATAGCCTAATATGTCAATGTTGGGGAACTCTTCCCTCAGTTTTGCCACAGTAGCGTCGATGACTCCCTGTTTACTCCCAACGAGATAGAAACTCTTGGTGCCATGATACCTATTTACTATGTCGAGCCACAACTCACATCCAGGAATCTTCACCGCATTCTTGGCGCCCTTCTGCTTAACTGCCCAAACCGCCCCCACGCCATCGCAGTAACCTGTGTTGCTATTGATGATAGCGCGTGTCTTGTCGGTGGAGTTCATCACCTTCTCGGCATTGATAGCCACTAGGATAGACTTGTTCTCGTCAATATAGTCCATCAACTCTTCTCTCGAAGAGAACGGACAAATGTCAACTCCATTAATTGTTATCTTGTCCATTTGGGAAAAAATGTTTTATTCTGCCTGCCAAAATTTTGCTATATACTTCAGCCCCATATTTATTTAAATGTGAGGTATCATAAAACCAATCAACATGATTCATAAAAACACTATCACTGACATCATTAAAATATGGTATATCATTATCCTCGCATACTTGTTGTACAGAGCTGATTGTCATAGGCAGAGAACTGAAAATGCAATAAGTGGGAGGAGTAAAAATATACAATTTAATATTGTTAGACTTACATGTGTTGATAATGTCTTTGAGGATTATTAATTTATTCTCTGAAACATATTTCACAGGGTCAGTTTTTGCTAAAATAGGAGGTGATGCAGGTTTTTCATGTGCCACAAACCCTTTATCATCCTTATCTTGCTCGCTGATAAAGTTATATAATAATATCCTAAACCATATAGTGTTATATCTATATAAATTAGATTTCAAAAAAAATCTCTCATATTTACCATCGCTTTCTAACACTGAATCAATCTCACTATTACCTGAGTTATAATAGGGAACCAACAAATTATATCTTAAAATCTTTTCGTCTTGGAACTCTGTAGGACGGATGCCTAACAAAATGATTTTTGGTGTGTAGCGTTTCAATATGCAATTCAGCATAGTATGATAATAGATAATGGTTTGACCATTAGCACCAGCATTATAGCAAGTAACATTCAATGACTCTTCAATTACCGATGGTTTTACACTATTAAGCACTACACTACTTCCCATTATCAGAACATCTTCATTACAATGATTCATCACATACTCTACCGGCTCATAATCACCCTTAAATCCTTTTTTCTTCTGATAATCGGTAAAGAACCCAAAAAACCAATCAGCTATTACAAGAATCAAATTGTCAACAACTTGTTCTTACCGATTTTAAAGAACTTATTAGCTAGACTGTTGAAGCACAAGAAAAGTCCATGAACACCTCCTCATACCACAAAAGTCCAGTTTGCGCCATGCCACAAACCACTTATGAGCATAGTTAAAAACAAGTTGCGTTGATGCTTAACCTCTGAGCATCGACTCCCCCCATAGGGATATAGACATAGTCTCCAAACCATGACGACAAAGAAATGTGCCATCTGTGCCAAAAGTCTCTTGGAGAAATTGAGAGGTAGGGATGATTAAAGTTTTGCATCAACCTGAATCCAAGGCATCGTGCTGTTCCTATTGCAATCATGGAATACCCGCTAAAATCGCAGAAAATCTGAAACGTGAAAAAGAATGTTGCCAACAGCACACTTGTTCCATTGTGGTTAGGCAAGTTATTATAGACTGCATCAACATAGGATGAAACACTATCGGCAATACATAATTTCATGAAATAGCCCCATATCATTAGTTTCAATCCTTCAATAAAATCTTGCTGATTGAAACTATGAGATGAATGAAATTGTGGGAGCAGATTCTTTGCCCTCTCTATAGGACCTGCAACTAGTTGCGGGAAGAAAGAAACAAACAATGCGTAAGTAACAAAACTCCTTTCAGCTTTTATCGAACCGCGATACACATCAATAGAATAACCTAAAGCTTGGAATGTATAAAATGAAATCTCACCATTATATGCTTAGATGGTATAAAAAAATATACCACGCAAACCAATGGGAAAAAAACCAGAAAGATTAGAGAATTAAATAACATTTTGCAAGTCAACGTCTTTTTTATCTACATTCAGCAAAAAGAATGTTAACGCATTAAACATAAACGCATTGCTCCAACGCATATAAGATATCTTAGAGTTAATGCCTTCCTTTAATTGATAATAAAAATACCCCTTTGGTGACTGCATATTCTCTAATGTCCAGTTCAGGACATTTTCGACAAGAGACCTGTACTCTTCAAATCTTCCCATTCTCGCCAGAGTCACAAAAAGCTGCGCGGGGCAGTGTATATCAATAGGATATTTCTTGTTGTCGTAATATTTTGGGCAACCGTCTTCCTCAAAGAAGTTATTGATGTAATAATCAAAACCTTTTTCTAAATAACTATGGAATGACATGTCACCCGTCAATTGTTCATAATCATTGAGAGCATCAAGATTGTATCCTGTGTGGAAACTGTCAACCCATTGCTGTACTGGCAGCATACCATACACCCATGCTCCACTCTCTCGCTGCCCAGTACAACACGCTTTAACCGAAACCTTTGCAAGCTCTTTATACTCTTCGTTGCCAGTATATTTATAGCACCAACAAAGCAACTTGCTGCCCAGCAACGAAGCATTATAAACTGTTTCATGACCTTTAAGAGGGCTGTAGGAGAAAAGGGAACCACCCTTGCTCACGGTACGGTGCAAGTCGTTAATGACAAACTCGGCCGAACTAAGCGCAACATCAAGATACTCTCGATTCTTGGTTATCTCATAAGCGTTCATCAACGCTGTGGCGCAAAAACAAGTAGCAACAACGGTAGGTGTGTATTTTGGGAAATTGAAACCAGTGCGATTCTGCCAGTCGAAGTTGTATCCCCAGCATGCGCCATGATAGTCGCCTTTTGAGCGCAATGAGATCAGCAATGCAGCTACTTCATCAATCTTTTTTTCAATATCTTGAAGGTTCCCAAAATCAGACGATAAATCAGGATTCTTTCTAACGGCCTCATGCAAATTGCAATATCCTTGCAAGAAGAGACCTATACCTTTGGCATTATAATCTTTTGGGACAAGAGCTATTCTCCTGAGATTAATGGGGTTGCGCTTAAAGAGTTGGATAACAGCTAGCCGGTAACAACTATTGTTCTTCAAGCCTGGAATCGACATGAAAAGCTTGGAGTTCAGTCCATCGTAGGGATCCCAGCCCTTAAACTGCTCCTTCTCACAATAGTACTTTAAACGTGATATTGAATCACATAATATTTTACCAATATTATATGCCTCCAAAGAATTTATTTGAAATACTTGAAATAGTGGGATAATCAAATTTTGAACACGTTTTCATCATCATGCTTTCTAAACTTTTAGTGGAAACAAGGCTCTTGGGATGACCAATGACAACAAAAAGGTCTCGCTTCGATTGCGTCATCACCTTGCGCAAGAAATAGCCATGCATCCAGATAGGAAACAGACAATAATCCCAGGTCTGATACTCTTTCTTAAAAAAGAAAGATAACTTCTTCATTATTCCGCCATCTTTTCCGCCACTTGAGGTCTTAGCACTAAAAGACGCTTGGGCCGACTTGCGATTCTGTAAGATGGATTTGATTCTTGACAAAGACAGGAACTTAAGAAATCTTACAATGGGAAATGCCACATGAGGCAACTCCACAATATTGGTATTGATTGACGATGGTGCCTCCAATTTGTCGTCAACAAACCAAAATCCTTTATCGACAGGAAGACCAGTGTAGTCATAGACCGACAAAGAACCTTTCTCTTTAGCGCCTGGCACTATTGAGGTGTCGAACATAATTCCCAACTCCCGCATTATAGAGACAATATCCTGCGAGGGCTGGATATTGAAACCGCCAGCTCTTATTGCAATGCATTTATAATCAGGAAACGATGGCATTATCATTTCCTCAAGAATGCGTTTCCCTTCAGCTATGAGTTTTTTTAGTGTCATTGTTGGCGACGAGAACGTTCCCAATCGCCAATTATCTAAATCAACAACCCATCTTCCATCTTCCCACTTAGCATCTACCCACTGCGGATGGATGTGCAATTGCACATCATGACCACGTCTTATGATGTCGAGAACCTGTTGCTTCATCGCCTCGGCAGGGCTGCGGTCATAGCCCATGTGATTGCCACTCTCCCACTCCTGCTTCAAGCGCCAGTATTCAACAACTTCAAAAAAAACGGTAATCTTGGCACCATAGCGCTCTACCACTTTTAAAATGGCATTAGTAGGCTCCACAATGTGCTTGAAGACATCACCAGAACCGTCACCATAAAGCTCATAGTCGAGAGTGAGAAGTATTCTTTTCATAGCCGGTATCTTAAATTACCTATTTCGAATTGTCGCTTTTTGCACTCCTCAAATAAGTCATCATTGTCAATAGAATACATAATCTTGTATCCCACATCAAGACGCCGATAGGTGGCACAATTGAGATCACGCACATAATCTCCTGCCGACATACAGTGATTCAAGACTTTTTCATCGTGAACACAGGTCTCTACCACTGTGGAAATACCGTCTTTGTCAATCAAGTCAAGCTGGCATTTTTCCTTCTGATAATAAAAATATATCGGGTCGGTAAGAATGTCTTCAAAGGAGTGGAAAATAGGAATGTTCTTCAACCCTATTCCTAGCGATTTGCTCGGCTGCTTCAGCAACTTTCCATAAGGAGAATCCCAGTAGAAGGGTGTGGTGGCTTTATCATGGCCGGCAGCGATTTCTTGAGCATCTTTGCCCCACACGCACACAGCTTTAGTGGGATGCTTACTCATATATACATCAGGCATCTTTGAGAACACATTAGTGAGTACTCCCATTCCTGATTTTGTGTTGCGCATATCAAAAACATCATGCCGTGCCGCCCATTCAGTAGAATTAATAGGTGGATAGTAAGGCATCATAATAACACCTTCCTCGCCAATAATATCCATTAGCAAGTTCACCATCTCTTGCGGAGTGAACGATGCATTAACATTGCCAAAACTTGATGAGACAATAATGCGGTCGCCCTTTTTTATGTCTAACTCATCAACAATGATTGAACGCATTTCTTTTAATGAGATCTTGCGACGTGGCTTAACTTTATTCAAGAAATGTCGCTTATATCTCCTTACTGCCTTGCGCTGATTAGATGACGAAATGTGTTTCAACAAGGATTTTATATAGTAATTCATTTCTAAATAGCAAATGAATTTTAATCTAATATAGATTGATATATTTCAGCTAATTTTTTAGCAACATTATCGGGATAATAATCCACAATATGTTGGCTATTGTCTTTGCTCATCGCTTTCAACAACTTGTCATCGTCAACTAACGACTTTATTGATGAGTAAATGGAATCTTTATCACCTGGTTCAAATAGGAAACCATTCTTCTTGTCATTAACAAGCGATGGAATGCCGCCTACACGAGTAGAGATAATTGCCATGTTATAAGACATCGCCTCAAGGATAGATAATGGCAACCCTTCAACATAAGATGGAAGTATATACACCTTACACTTGTTCATGAGCTCGATTTTCTTCTCATCGGTCACCCAACCCTCAAATTTCACGATATCCTCAACGCCAAGGTCATTAATCATTTTCACAAGCACATCGGTCTCACCATTTCCACCCACATGAAGCAGCATCTTGCCTCTGAAATCATCTTTGTGTTCTGCTATCACCTCAACAAGGTCATAAATACCCTTAAGCTGCCTTATCAACCCCAAAAATAACAGATGTACCTTTCCGTCATCTGCCACTTCATGCACAACCGGCTCAGTAATAACATTCTCTACTATCACACAGGCAAAACCCACAGAGTTCAAAAAATCCTTCCACTCTTCACTAAGTACAATAACTACATCACATTTCCTCAAGCATTTTGTCACAAAGTCGGGCTTTTCGTAGTAATAGTCTTTAAATCCGCCTCCATGAATGTGCAACACAATTTTTTTCTTAAACACTTTGGCAAGATTCATAAATACATTTGAGCGGATAAAACTCTTGCGCTGCGAAGTGTGGATGTGAACTATCTTAATTTTCCACTTAAACATGAGGACAAACAAGAATTTAAAAAATCCTCTTGTAAAAAGTGCCATGTTATTCCACATATTGCTCTTGCGGGATATCGTGACAAAATTAAACTCCTCAAACACGTAATGTTCATAGCAATATAGCACCTGAGCAATTCCCCCCTTTGGGAACTTATTGCTACAACCAAGTGTGACAACATGAGAAGATAGTTCTTTGTTTATCATTATTTCTAAAAATTCATCTTATTACCACTTACCATGAGCATCAGTCATGCCACCACTCCAATCTATAAAGAAGTTGCCAAACCATAACTCCTTATAGAACAAATGCTCTCGCATCTCAACTATAGGGGTCAATATCTCAAATAACATAGGTATGAATGACAATATCATAATGATTAAACTCACGCCTTTTATTTTATCATAATTCTGATAGGCTGTAATAAACAAAAACGAATAAAACAGCAATACTGCTAGTTTCAAGAAACGATCAAAAAAAATCAGTTCAGCAAAAGCAAAATTAACTACAGTATAAATAGTTAATGCAAAAAAGAACATTTGGAGATATTTCTTTGAGAATTGAGCTCTTCGGCTCCACATTATCATCAAAATTAATAATCCAAATACAATCAAAATTTCGGAACGGTAGGCATAAAAAACATTATTTTCTTCCCTCATTCTCTGTATTCGCTGCTGCATACCTGTGTGATGGAATGAGGATGTTCTTGTACCCAAATCAAGACCAGGAACATTTTTTATTACCCATCCCATAAAATCAATTGACAAAAATCGATACACCCATGACACTCCAAATAAAATGACTCTTCCCCACACCCAAATCTTGCTTAAAATCCAATTAAGTATGAAAATCCAGTAAAGGTTAATAAGGGTATAGTGAAAGAATATGCAACTTACAGAAAATATTAGATACCTTTTCTTCTCTGTATTTAAATACTTCAAATAGAAACCCGCAAAGCAAAATGACCCAAGCCAAAATCTAACACCCTGATACCAATAGAACTCTACAACAAATACAATACACAGCAATAAAAGTCCACAACTCACAGGTAAAAAGTTCTTGAAAAATTGCTTGAACTGATTAAAGAAGAACAAGAACATCATGCTATAAATAGCACAAATAATTCCAGCAAAAAGTTCCTTACTCTCTGTGAAGCGAGAGATAATATATTTAATTGCTACGTGATAAAAGTCAAGACCAGTATTTATCGCAAGAGGATTACTTAATATTTCCTGCAAACTCTTATCACAATAATACAAACGCATGCGGGAATAATGCATGGATATGTCCCAGGCAAGATAGAAATGCATGCCAAAGTAGAAAGCAAATATCACAAAGAATATTTGTGATATAGGATTCTTATAAAACCGTAAAGATATAAAGAAACTAGTGATTGGCGACAGAAGCATCGTCAACGTTTGAAGCAACAAATATTTTCCTTTACTAAACATTACTCCTTCTTTTAAAACGAACCAGCCAACGCAACATCTTTACACCTATCATCCACTTTTTAAGATAGAAAAAGGTCACCAGTTTATAATGAAGAGGCATACGTTTATGTTCAAAAACATCTTTAGCATTGGTCACATCAAATGTCATCTGATTCTCGGCGATTTCATTCAAATCATAATATAAAAGATTGCGTCCTAAACGCCCCATTCTAAATAGTTTAAACGACTTGAGAACTTCCTCATTGGTAATATCGTTCTCTTTAAAGAAACGAGAGCACAGCGAAATAAGTTTCAAGTCATTCACCATGGGATATATTGTCTTTGACAAACTTTCGTCATTACTGCAATTATAGAAATAAAGTGCGTCATCGATATAACCTATCTTCTTCACATGAAACAATGCCTGTATCAAAACTGTCATGTCATCGCCCATGTTGATACCCGCTACAGGATATATCTGATGCTCGGCTAAAATTGAGCGACGCATCATCTTGTTCCAAGCTCCAGCGTGAACATAACCCTGCAAGACCATTGAGACAAACTCTATATTGTCGGACGGTCTCTTAATCTTAACCAATGATCGACGGTCCTTATTTGTGTGATAGTAGTTGCACACCACCATATCGGCATCATCTTCGAGAGCTTTAGCCACCATCTTCCCAACCATAGTGGTATCCACGAAATCGTCACTGTCAACTTGTAGAATGTATTCGCCAGTGGCCTCCTTCATCCCATCACGGCGAGCTGCAGCACAACCTTGATTAAACTCGTGATAAATAAATCTAACCTTGGATGAGAAATCGGGGTACTCAATAAGCACACGCTTGATTATGTCGATGCTACCGTCCTTGCCACAGTCATCAACAATTATTATTTCTAAGTCTTGATAAGTTTGGTTAAAAACCGACCGAATACATTTCTCGATGTATCGGCTGCTATTATATACTGGTATTACTATAGATATCAACATTTTACAACTTATAGCGATGGGGCAAAAAAGAAATGATACAAGAATGGTTGATTCTCGACTATGGGCCTATACACCGCTTTATAGACATTTATGATAAAAATCGAATAAAAAACCAATGCCATTCCAGCACCTATTACATACTTTCTTGTCTGTATTAAATAGCACATTACGTATGCGCTCATTATTAAATAGAATATGGTGAAATAGTCTGTTGGGCGTAAAATAAAGTGTGTGGTATTAATCAGCAAAAAGTACACACACATTCCTATATATGCCAAAAGGAAAAAGTAAGGCAGCTGCCTGTCGCTCTTAAAATGCGCCCTCAACTGCGGATACAGCAATATCATGGCGATGCTGCCAATAAGACTTGAAAGACGGCTAGGTCCCCACGGCACAAAGCCCTTAAACTGACCACCCACATTCGGGTCATCAAGATTACCATAGTTGCTATATCCTGTCAAATCAAGGAACCATTGATAGTTGCTGAAGATATCAATCCAATATGGAAATGCGCCAAGCAGAACAAACACAGCAAACACTGAAAGCATTATCCACTTGCTAGGCACACCAACACTAATCTTTGTCTTGCTCAACAATTCTATCAAGAACAAAAACAGGAATATAGCAATGAGCATCAGTGCCGACTTGTGAATGAAGGCAGCCATCATTACAATACTCAGTATAAACAGGAGAACAAAGATGTTCTTATGTGAACTGCGGTCTTTAAATTGCGAAAAAAATGAAACAAGCGCTACAAACAAACACACGACAACTGCTTGACGTACCGAGTTCATCATCCATAAAAAATAAGACCCGCACATGATGCCAAGCCCAACCCAGCACAGCAAATGCTTGTGGTTGCGCAATCCGAAATACAGAAAGGCTATCTGCAACAATGCCCAAAAGGCGAAATAGAAGAAATAATGGATGTTGCACCACGCAAATAGACGGGAGATCCACTCAAATCCATATTCAAAATTATGGCGGCTGAAATCTCCCGTCTCCTGCAAATGCTGATATTGCTCCAGGTACATAGCATGGTCAAAGCCTGTGTGATAACGAGCACCAGCAATGACTGAGAACACAACCAACGACAGCAATATCTCCCAACTATAGAATGGCAGTTTGCCACCGCCATTAAGCAGAGACTGCTGTTCCCGCTTGTTGACATGCCACCCTAAGAAAAACAGAGTGGCACCAGTTACGCTATATACCAACAGACTTAGTAACATCTACTTTCTAAAGATGCCACAAAAGTCTAAAATGACCTTATCATCTCGCCACTCTAGCTGCTTGAACTCATTGTGGGACGTCAAGAACACAACAATGTCGGCTCGCTCAAAAGCCTCATTATAAGGAGTGAGCTTAAAAACGTTATGCTCCTGGATGTTGGGTTCCACTACAAGAAACTCGGCATTGTTCCTGCTCTGCATCACCTCGGTGGTGATGCGCTTGGCAGGCGACTCACGCAAGTCATCGATATTAGGTTTGAAAGCTAGACCCATCATTGCCACAACTGGCTTGCGGCTATTCTTAAGCTCAAATTCCAGCATTGCGTTTTTCACCTTCTCGGCACACCACTGTGCCTTAAAGTTGTTGATTTCACGGGCTTTGGCAATTATGCGAGCCTCTTTAGGGAAAGCTGCGGTGATGAAATAAGGATCAACGGCAATGCAATGCCCACCCACTCCACAGCCAGGCTGCAGAATATTGACACGCGGATGCTTGTTGGCGAGATCTATCAAGTCCCAGACGTTGATGCCTGCCTGCTCACAAATCATCGACAGCTCGTTGGCGAAGGCAATCTGCACGTCTCTACTAGAGTTCTCGGTGAGTTTGCAAAGTTCGGCGGTGCGGGCATTGGTGGGGTGAAGCTGACCAGTCACAAACTGAGAATAGAACTCGATGGCATGAGAAGTGGAAGCCTCGTCAATGCCACCTATCACCCGGTCGTTGTGAACTAACTCATAAATCACATTTCCAGGAAGCACACGCTCGGGACAATAGGCTATATGAATGTCACCTTTAAGCTCAGGACGCTCAGTGAAAATAAGCTCAGCCATCTTCTCGGTCGTCCCTACAGGAGATGTCGATTCAATGACATACAGGTCGCCGCTCTTGAGCAGAGGCAGCACCATGCGAGTAGCATTTTCCACGTATGAGATATCGGGCTGGTGATCGCCCTTGAAGGGAGTAGGCACCACAATAAAATAGGCATCACTCTCTTGGGGTTGTGACATTGCCTTGAACTTTCCACTCTTGATAACTTCTTGTAACAAAGCCTCAAGACCAGGTTCCACAATGTGAAGATGACCAGCATTGGTCTGCTCCACAACCTTTGAGTTGATGTCAACACCCACTATGTCAACACCGCTCTTGGCTGCTATTATCGCTGTGGGAAGGCCTATATAGCCTAGTCCCATAAAACAAGCTTTCATATAGAATTTTTGTTATTTTTAAATCTTCAGTCTTTTTTCTTCTTCTTTGATTTAGAGTTGTTGCCATAACCATAACCATAACCATAGCCGTAGCCATAGCCATAACCATAGCGACGATAACCATAACCGTTCGACTCATCGGTAGTGCCGTTGAGCAAGATAACCATATTGTTGAAGCGCTTATCAGTATAGTACTTCTCTATCTCTGGCAGTATTTGACGGTCGAGCAAGCCCGAACGAAGCACATAGAGAGTGACATCAACATGCTTATTGATAATTGAAGCGTCGGCTACGATGTCGATAGGAGGACAGTCGATAATAATATAGTCATAAATGCCACGCATTTCAGTAATCAATTGGCTCAACAGGTCAGTAAAAAGCAACTCTGTGGGATTGGGTGGTATAGTTCCTACAGGCAACACATCAAGGTTCTCGTGAATCTTGCCTTTAACCATCACATCATTGATGTTTTCATATCGCCCGTTAAGGTAATCAGATATACCACGAGATGGCGAATCAACAAAGGTTGACATCGACGCCTTGCGCAAGTCAAGGTCAATGAGCAGAGTCTTTTCACCTTTGATGGCGAAACTCGCTGCCAAGTTAGTAGAGACAAATGTCTTTCCTGAACCCGCATTCGACGATGTGAGCATCATCACCTTGTTGTCCTTGCCCAGTACAAATTCAAGGTTGGTTCTAACCACACGGAAGGCCTCGTTGATGTTATTGCTATTCTTCTCCTGCACAACAATTTCTCTAACATCCTTGCGACGGTTGAAGAGAGAAAACAGTCCTTTGCGCTTGCGGTAAGACAACGGAATCTCGCCGATGAATGGAATTGAAAGGTGTTGGATATCTTGGCGTCCACGCACTTTGGTGTTCAGATTGTTGACAATAAAAAGTATCAACATGGGCAACAACAAGCCAAGGACAATAGCAACAATCAACACATTGATTTTGACAGGCGAGGATGGCGAACGACTTCCCGATGGGGGGTTGAGAAGCTTGGCATTATTGGCCACCGTGTTGCGCTGCAACTGATTCTCCTCGCGTTTCTGGAGCAAGAACAGGTAAAGCTGCTCCTTGACCTTCTGGTTACGTTCGGCGCCAAGCAGGTCTCTGGCCTGAGTGGGAGAAGCCTGAATCTTCTGCGTGGTTTGACTTTTTGAAGCCTCCAGTGAGTTCTTGCGGTCGTTAAGGGTCGAAACCACTGTGTTAAGAGAGGTGATAATCGAAGCTCGTGATGAATTGAGCTGATTGTCAAGGTCTTGAACAAGAGGGTTGTTTTTACCGCTATTTTCGGCCAAACTATTACGCTGAAGCACTTTCTCGTTATAGTCTTTAATCTGTGCCGACACCGCTGCGTTGTCTATTCCCGAGTTTGGCGGGAGCAGCTTGTAGTCACTTCCCGACAATTGGTTCTTGATGAGGTTTGCCATATAAATCTGATTGTCGAGTTCCAGCAATTGAGTGCTGGTGTTCTCAATTTTGTTCAGATTGATTTGGGTGGCGATACCCATATCGGGGGTCAACGATGCGCTTTTTTGCATCGCGATATCGGCATCCACACTGCCCAGCTGGCTACGGATGCTGTCGAGCTCACGGTCGATATACTTGCAAGCATTCACAGCCTGCTCGTTGATATCCTCTTTCCATTTCTCTTTATAGACTTTATAAAGCACATTGAGCACATCCTCGGCACGCTCAGCACTTACATCACTGATTGCTATATCTACTACCGAAGCGCGCTCCTGGTTCAACTCAACGGTCAACTTGCCGGCATACTGATTAGCGACATCAGTAATACGGTTTTTGGCAACCCTGATAGGCGTTTCATATTTGCCATAGTAATGCTGAGTAGGCGTCACCACAACCTGCCCCACCGGGGTCTTCAGTGGAGTGCGGAAAGTGCCTTCCACAACCTGAGAAGAGACTTCGGGAAGCTCTTCCGACTTAAAGTTGGTGAGCTCCACCATATTGTTGTCCTTAAGCTGCATGGTGAATGAGGCATAACTGTCGGGGTCAACATCAATCAACGACACTATCACAGGCTGATTTTTCCCATAGAGCGTGAGCTCGTGGAAGCGGCCATCGGTCTTGTAACTCATGTCGATGTGCAACTCCTCGACTACCTCTCTCATATAGGACGGCGACTTCAAGGTGATCATCTCATTGTAGATGTTGGTCTTGCCCACTTGCAGTCCCATGTCGGAGAACTGGCTGAACTCATTAGAGAGCGTTGCCGATTTCTCATCGTCCTTGATCAATATCGATGCTTTGCGGGAGTAGGAAGGAGTAGCGACAAGCAGGTATAGCATCGCAAGGCCCAAAGCGATAGCTAAAGCTACCACAAACCAATACCACTTCGCTAAGCACATATATAGCCATTCCTGGATCTTCTCAAAATCTTCGTTAGAGGTCGTTCCAGCGTAGGGCTGTTTCACTTCTTCTGCCATCTTATTACTGTTTATTTAAAGATAAGTACTGATACCGATGTGATGAGCGACGCGAGCGAAATCCACAGCGTGGGCTGCAAGAACGCGTTGCCAGCGGCAGTTGACTCACGGGCTTTTTTCTCATTGGGCTCCACATAAATCATGTCGCCTTGCTTGAGGTAATACACAGGCGACGAGTATAAGCTCTGAAGATTGGTGAGATCTACTCGATAAGCCATCTGCTTGCCATTCTCCTCACGCATCACGAGCACATTCTCGCGCTTGCCGTTGATGGTGAGGTCGCCGGCACGGCTCAAGGCGTCGATCAATGTTGTCACGTCATGGTCCATCAAGAAACGGCCCGGGTCGTTAACCTCGCCCATCACCGAGAAATACAAGTCAAGGAAGTCAACGGTCACAATGGGGTCTTTGAGCAGCTCGCGCGTGATGAGCTGGTTCTTGATGTAGGCCGAGATTTGGCTGCGCGTCATGCCTTTGAGCATCAGCTTGCCCAGCACCGGGAAGTCAATCTCGCCGTTCTCGTCAACAGTGTAGCTTGCCACTTGGCTCGTGTTGAGGCTAGCATCCGACTGCGAGGTCTTGTAGCGGCCCACAATCTGCAGGTTGAAGAGATAGGCAAGACCAGGGTCTTTGCTGCCAACGAGTATCGACAATTTGTCACCCGCCTGCACTGTCACTAGCTTGGGCTGCTGCAGATCCTGCAGCTGCCCCGATTGCACATCCTGGAAATACCCCAGCTTTGGCGCGCTACATGCCGCCACCACCATGGCCAGGCACGTCAGCGTTATTAGTTTGAGAATTTTCATAATTAGTTATTTATTGATTAATAATTTTCATTTTTAATTTTTATTAAACATTTTTGACCGCTGTTATCGAATGTTGTCATCTTTTGCTTTCAAATTGAAATCGATGACAGCAACGACAAGAAATGCAATAATCTAGGTCATCAAGTGCATGACAACGTGCTAGCACTCAACGAAATAACATCTTTTCTCCTATTTTTATCTCCTATTTTAATCCCCTGCAATTAGGGCACAAAATCTGAAATAGCCCACAAAAATACTTATTTTTTTGCTAATATGCAATTATTTCAATTTTCATTTTTCATTTTTTTCAAAAATGGGCACTTGCGTTTTCACCCATGCCCCCCATTTCTAACAAAAAAACCGAAGACTCAGCTTGGAGCCTTCGATTAAGATTTCATTATAAAATGGGTTATTTTACATCATGCCGCCCATTCCTCCCATTCCGGGATTGCCGGCAGGCATCGGGTTCTCCTCTTTCTTCTCGGCGATCACGCACTCGGTGGTGAGGAACATGCCGGCGATAGAGGCTGCGTTCTGCAATGCCACACGCGCAACCTTAGCAGGATCGATTACACCGGTCTCAAAGAGGTTCTCATACTTGTCGGTATAGGCGTTGTAGCCAAAGTCTCCCTCGCCTTCGCGAACCTTTTGAACAACTACTGCGCCCTCAAGACCAGCGTTGTCAACAATCTGACGCAGAGGCTCCTCAATGGCACGGCGCACGATGTGGATGCCAGTGGTCTCATCGGCGTTGGCGCCTTCCATCTTGTCGAGTACGTCGAGGCAACGGATGTAGGCCACACCACCGCCAGGCACTATGCCCTCGGCAACAGCGGCGCGGGTAGCGCTCAAAGCGTCGTCAACACGGTCTTTCTTCTCTTTCATCTCAACCTCGCTGGGAGCGCCAATGTAGAGCACAGCTACGCCACCTGCCAACTTGGCAAGACGTTCTTGCAGTTTCTCCTTGTCGTAGGTCGATTTGGTGGTCTCAATCTGTGCCTTGATTTGAGCTACACGGTCGGCGATAGCCTGCTTGTCGCCGGCACCGTTCACGATAACCGTGTTCTCCTTGTTCACAGTCACTTTCTCGGCGGTGCCAAGCATGTCGATGGTGGCACCTTCTAGCTTCATGCCCTTCTCCTCGCTGATGACGAAGCCGCCAGTGAGGGTGGCGATGTCTTCTAGCATCTCCTTGCGGCGGTCGCCGAAGCCTGGAGCCTTGACGGCACACACCTTCAACGAGCCACGAAGACGGTTTACCACCAGTGCGGCAAGTGCTTCGCTGTCAACGTCCTCGCTGATGATGAGCAAAGGACGGCCGCTCTGTGCAGTTGCCTCGAGCACGGGAAGCATATCTTTGAGAACAGAGATTTTCTTGTCAAAAATCAGGATATAGGGGCGCTCCATCTCGCACTCCATCTTCTCGGTGTTAGTTACGAAGTAGGGAGAGATATAGCCGCGGTCAAACTGCATACCTTCAACCACATCTACATGGGTGTCAGTGCCTTTGGCCTCCTCAACGGTGATTACACCGTCTTTGTTTACTTTCTTCATAGCTTCGGCAATGAGCTCGCCAATCTCTTGGTCGTTGTTGGCGCTTACGCGAGCCACATTCTCAATCTTGCCAAAGTCATCGCCTACTTCCTGCGACTGAGCCTTGATCTGCTCAACAACAGCGGCAACGGCCTTGTCGATGCCACGTTTAACTGCCATAGGATTGGCACCAGCAGCCACATTCTTGAGGCCTTCGGTGATAATTGACTGAGCAAGAACGGTAGCGGTGGTAGTGCCATCACCAGCATCATCACCAGTTTTTTGGGCCACCTCTTTAACGAGCTGTGCGCCAATGTTCTGGAATTCATCTTCAAGCTCCACTTCGCGTGCCACGCTCACACCATCTTTAGTGATATGTGGAGCGCCAAATTTCTTGTCAAGAATCACATTGCGGCCTTTAGGACCAAGTGTCACCTTAACGGCATCGCTCAACTGGTCAACGCCTTTTTTCAGTTCTTCACGTGCTTTGATGTCAAATTTTATAATCTTTGCCATGATTTTTTCTCCTTATTCTTTATTAGTCTTCTACAATTGCCAAAATGTCACTCTGACGCATCATCAACAGTTTTGCGCCATTTACCTCAATCTCGGTGCCGGCATACTTGCCATAGAGCACAGTGTCGCCAGCTTTTACTACCATTTCCTCGTCTTTGGTGCCATGACCAACGGCTTTTACAATACCCTTCAAGGGTTTCTCTTTTGCGCTGTCGGGAATGATGATACCGCCAGCGGTAACCTCTTCGGCTTTAGCGGGCTCGACAAGAACCCTGTCACTTAATGGTTTAATAGTCATTTTGTTATATGTTTTAAGTTAAATAAAATATTTGCAATATTAAAAATGCTCTAAACGCCACTCCCTATTATGCATAATTTGTGCCAAAAGCACACTTTTTCACTCTAGCGACATTTTGTCATAATTTTTATTACGCTATTTAAATAAAATAATGTATCTTTGCACTCGAATTTCTGAAATCAAACGAAACATAAACAACATAAAAACTAATTACAATCAGTATGACAGAAACAATTCAAAAGACAATGCGCGATTCAGCCGCTTGGCGCTGGACCGCTCTGTTGCTGCTGGCTCTCGCCATGTTCTGCAGCTACATTTTCATGGACATTCTCTCTCCTATCAAGGACTTAATGCAAGAAACTCGTGGATGGGATTCTCTTGCTTTCGGTACAATGCAGGGAGCTGAGACATTCCTCAATGTGTTCATCTTCTTCCTCATCTTTGCTGGTATTATTCTCGACAAGATGGGTGTGCGTTTCACTGCCATCCTTTCTGGAGCGGTAATGCTTGTAGGTGCTATCATCAAGTGGTACGCTGTTACCGACGCATTTAAGGGAAGCGGACTTGAAACATGGTTTACCAACAACCTCAATTACATTCCTGGGTTCGATGAGCTTGGCGTTTCACCTTTCTATGAAGGGATGCCTGCAAGTGCTAAGTTTGCCGCTGTGGGCTTCATGATTTTTGGTTGTGGTGTTGAGATGGCAGGTATCACTGTTAGCCGTGGTATCGTTAAATGGTTCAAGGGTCGTGAGATGGCTCTCGCAATGGGCTCAGAGATGGCTCTTGCCCGCCTTGGCGTTGCCACTTGTATGATTTTCTCACCCATGTTTGCCAAATTAGGTGGCAGCATCGACGTTTCTCGTTCAGTAGCGTTTGGCGTTGTACTCCTGATGATTGCTCTCATCATGTTCATTGTTTACTTCTTCATGGACAAGAAGCTTGATGCCCAAACTGGTGAGGCCGAAGAGAAAGACGACCCATTCAAGGTTAGCGATATTGGCAAGATTCTATCAAGCGGTGGTTTCTGGCTTGTTGCACTTCTTTGCGTGCTATATTATTCAGCTATCTTCCCGTTCCAAAAGTATGCTGTTAATATGCTCCAATGCAACCTCACATTCACCGAGGTTGATCCCAGCTCGTTCTGGGCAGGCAGCACCGTAACCATAGTCCAATATATTATAATGCTTGTAGTTGCTGCCACTGCATTTATCAGCAACTTCTCTAAGACTAAAGCAATGAAATATGGCATGTTGATTGTCTCTGTTGTTTGTCTTGTAATCTTCTGCTATATGGGCTATATGCGTCAGAGCGCAGAAACTGTATTTGCAGTATTCCCTCTTCTTGCTGTAGGTATCACTCCAATCCTTGGCAACTATGTTGACCACAAAGGTAAAGCCGCATCAATGTTGGTATTAGGATCACTGCTGCTGATAGCATGCCACCTTACTTTTGCCTTCATTCTTCCAATGTTTAAGGGTAATGATATTGGCGGTATTACCGTTGCCTATCTCACTATTCTCGTTCTTGGTGCTTCATTTTCTTTGGTGCCCGCTTCATTGTGGCCAAGCGTCCCCAAACTCGTTGACTCCAAGATTATTGGTTCAGCTTATGCGCTTATTTTCTGGATTCAGAACATTGGCCTGTGGCTGTTCCCATTGCTTATTGGCAAGGTTCTTGAAAACACCAATGAAGGCGTAAGCGACCCAACTAAGCTCGATTACACATGGCCACTCATTATGCTGGCAGGTTTAGGTGTAGCAGCATTGTTGCTTGGTTTACTTCTCAAAGTTGTTGATAAGAAGAACAAACTCGGTCTTGAAGAACCTAATATCAAGCCCGAAGAGCAACCTGTCGAGGAGCAGCCAGTAGAGGCATAATCATTAACGATTAACAATCTTTCAGGGCGTGTGTTGCTCACTGTGGCTTGCACGCCCTGTTTTTATGACATGACAAAAGTAGCACAAAAAATCAACAACTCTCCCACCCTGCGCTGGACGGTGCTGGGGCTTGTCTCAGTCACTATGATGATGGGGTATATCGTCGCCAAGCAGATGTCGCCCTTGCAGCACTTCCTTGAAAGTGACCTGGGATGGACGAGCAGCGAGTTTGGCGTTCTGGCAGGCTCACGCGGGTTCTTCAACGTGTTCCTGCTCATGCTCTTCGTGGGCGGCATTATCCTCGACAAGACGGGAGTGCGGTTTGCCGGAGTGCTGTCGTGCGTCCTCATGCTTGGCGGCACGGCAATCGACTACTACGCCATCGCTTTCATGGACCCCTCACAAGTGCTGGACATCAACCTGCAGTGGATAGCCTACACTGATCCGTCAATCAAACTTCAGGTACTTGTGGCGGCACTAGGATTCGCCACCTTTGGCGTGGGATATGAATTGTGCGGCATAACGGTGTCGAAGGTTGTCGTCAAGTGGTTCTCCGGCAAAGAGATGGCACTCGCGATGGGCATCCAGGTGGCTCTGGCACGACTAGGCACAGGTCTAGCTCTGGCAGGAGCTCCAATGCTGGCGGTCAAAATCTCACTAAGCACGCCAATCCTCATCGGGTTGTTCTCGGTTGGAGTGGGGCTAATCATATACTTGATTTACTGCTCTATAGACCGCAAAAACGAGTCTTTACTGCAAGAAACGACTACCGATGACGACGAGAAATTCCACTTCAAGGATATGGGTGCGACCATGAAGAATCCAGGTTTCTGGCTCATAACATTGCTGTGCCTGCTCTACTACTCGGCCCTCTACCCATTCCTTGACTTCGCCACCAAGCTGATGATCTCAAAATATGGCGTCGAACCGTCGTTTGCAGGCTTGATTTCGTCAATACTCCCGTTCACTTCAATCGTTTTGACACCTCTCTTTGGTGGCATGTACGACAAGATTGGCAAGGGAGCATCAATCATGATAATTGGTACCATAATGCTCACTCTCGTGCTCGCAGTCTTCGCTCTGCCGCTTAATTCAAGCATATTGGCGGTGGGTCTGATGTTCATCCTGGGCATCGCCTTCTCGCTGCTGCCTAGCGTGCTGTGGCCCGCTGTGCCAAAGATTGTGCCGATGAAGCAATTAGGAACCGCCTACTCCATCATCTACTACATTCAGAACATAGGCCTCATGCTCGTTCCCATCGTCATTGGCGGCGTGCTCGAGCGCAACACCGTGGGCGACAACGTTGACTACACCCAGGCGATGTGGCTCTTCACCGGCATAGGCGTAGCGGCTATCATCGTCTCGGTGATGATACTCCTCATCGACCGCCGCAACAACTACGGACTCCAAAAAGCCAACATCACCAAAGAATAAGCGAAGCTTAGACATATTACACTTTTTTAAGTGCCTCAATGACAAAAAATGTTATTGGGGCACCTTATTTAATAAGCACACTCTTCCCTGCCAATAAGAGTTCATAGTTTAAGATAACAAGAAAACAAGAGAACAAGAGAACAAGAGAACAAGAAATCAAGCCTAGGTGATGTTGGTGTAGTGCGCCGCACCGCGGCGTTCGCTTGTCTCCGATCCTCGATCCCCGATCTCCGATAAACGATTTTTGAATCGTTATATTTATAAAAAAACCAAAACATGCCTCATTTTTTTTTGCTAAAAATAATAAATGTTTTACCTTTGTACGATAAATAGTTATAAACATCTAAAGAATGACAGAAACATCTGAATTAATAGAACGCATCATCGAGGGAATACAAGAAAAGAAAGGCCGCGACATCACACACATCGACCTCACCAAGCTTGAGTGGGCCACTGCCACAGCTTTTGTCATAGCGACAGGCAACACCAAGATACAGGTAGAGGCCATTGCCGACAGCGTGAGGGAATATGTGCAGGAAAAAACCGGTCAAAAACCTTATAATTACGACGGTTATCAAAACTCGCAATGGATAGTAATTGACTATGGCACGGTTTTTGCTCATATCTTCCTTCCCGAGGAGCGTCAGCGTTACAACCTCGAGCAGCTTTGGGCCGATGCCGACCTAAGGCAAATTCCTAATCTAGATTAATTTTTCACCTTTGAAGGTTAGATTGCTTCGCGCAGGTTAGAGGTTTGAGGAATCCCCGATCTTCGAGAAACGAATAACGATAAACGATAAACGATTTTCACAATAAATGGCTAACAATATTTTTGGCAACAATAGCGGTTCGGGCAGCAACTCGTCGCAAAACAAAAAAGGCGGTTTCAACATAATGTGGCTTTATGTCATCATTATCGCCATTCTCTTGGGAGTATATTATTTTAACGACTACTCTCCCAGCCGAACAATCAACTGGACGCAGTTTCAAGAGATTGCTGAGAAAGGACAAGTCGATAGTGTCTTAATCTATAACAATAAAGACGAGGCGCGAGCTTTTGTCAGCGACTCCGTAGCCCGGAGTTTTGGCATTCAGCTCGACTCTAAATCGATGGAGAAGTCAAAACCTTTCCTGGCATTTAAAATTCCAAGCACCGACCAGTTTGAGACTTACATCACAAAACTCAAGGAAAGCAACAAGTTTGACGGCACATGCAAATATGAGACTGCCAACGACTATTCCTACTGGATTTGGGGATTTGGACCTATATTGCTACTTATCGTTTTCTGGGTTTACATGTCACGACGCATGACGGGAGGTGCCGGAGGGGGCATCTTCAGCGTGGGCAAGTCTAAAGCGAAGCTTTTTGACAAGAACACCCAGTCGCGGGTCACCTTTAAAGATGTGGCTGGACTTGCCGAGGCGAAGACTGAGGTTGCCGAGATAGTGGATTTTCTCAAGAACCCGAAACGATATACCAACCTCGGCGGAAAGATTCCGAAGGGGGCTCTGCTCGTTGGTCCTCCGGGAACCGGCAAAACGCTGCTTGCCAAAGCGGTGGCGGGAGAGGCCGACGTGCCGTTCTTCTCGCTCTCGGGCAGCGACTTCGTCGAGATGTTTGTGGGCGTGGGAGCTTCGCGTGTGCGCGACCTCTTCAAGCAGGCCAAGGACAAGGCGCCGTGCATCGTCTTTATCGACGAGATCGACGCCGTGGGGCGGGCGCGTGGCAACAACCCCAAGATGGGCAGCAACGACGAGCGCGAAAGCACCCTCAACCAGCTGCTCACCGAGATGGACGGCTTTGGCACCAACAGTGGCATCATCATCCTTGCCGCCACTAACCGTGTGGATATGCTCGACAAGGCGTTGCTGCGTGCCGGGCGTTTCGACAGGCAAATCTATGTCGATCTGCCCGAGCTTAACGACCGCAAGGAGATTTTCCAGGTGCACCTGCGGGGCGTGAAAACCGACGGCAGCGTGGATCTCAACTTGCTGGCACGGCAGACGCCGGGCTTCTCGGGTGCCGACATCGCCAACGTGTGCAACGAGGCGGCACTCATCGCCGCCCGCAACAACAAGGTGGCGGTGCAGCGGCAGGACTTCAACAATGCCATCGACCGCATCATCGGAGGCCTTGAGAAGGCGTCGAAGGTGATGACCGACGAGGAACGCCGCTCTATCGCCGTGCATGAGGCGGGGCACGCAACAGTGAGCTGGCAACTGCAATATGGCGACCCTCTCATCAAAGTCACAATCGTGCCGCGAGGCAAAGCGCTGGGCGCTGCATGGTATATGCCCGAGGAGCGGCAGATCACTCCCCGCCAGGCTCTGCTCGACAAGATATGCTCTCTCATGGCGGGCCGCGTAGCCGAGGACATGTTCTTGGGAGTCATCGACACCGGAGCTCTCAACGACCTGGAGCGTGCCACAAAGATTGCCACTGCGATGGTCACCTTCTATGGCATGGGCGAGACCATGCCCAATGTGTCTTACTACGACAGCACCGAGAACTACGGCTTCTCTAAACCCTACAGCGAAGAGCGAGCTCAGGCTATTGACAAAGAGGTTCAAACGATTATCAACAAGGAATATGAGCGAGCGCGCGAGCTGCTGAGCAAGTACAGCGAGGGACATCACGAACTCGCCAACCTGCTCCTCGAGCGAGAAGTCATCTACACCGAGGACGTGGAGCGCATCTTCGGCAAGCGCAAATGGACTTCACGCAACGACATCCTCGAGGAGCAGAACAACAAGACCAACACTAGCGACAATACCAGTGTCGCCTTACCAAGCGGAGAACAAGAAGATGTCTCTCCTGAACACAACGAGGAGACGCCACCGGCTTTCAATCCTGAAGAATCTCAATAGCAAGTAATAAAGAGACAAAAAGAAGACTAAGGACAAGAGGGGTAAGTAATTTTCATGCAAACCATTACATATCCTTCTTGTCTTTTGCCTTCTCTCATCATTTTGCCATTTCAAAAATTCTTCATAACTTTGCAACGCTTTTCGAGCGATACAAAGCAGCTTAAATTTAAGACGCCAGCCGGGAAGCACATTTATTAACCAAAACATATTTTATGCGTAAAGCTTTATTTTTATTAGCGTTGTTAATCTGTTCAATCAATGCAAGTGCTCAAGTGACTGTGACAGCCACAAAGTATCACCCTGGCATGGGAGGCGCAGGTTGGGTAACCGCCAGCGGTTCGAGAATCGACAACAACAAGCTAAGGAACTATGAGATTAAATGGGTGGCCCTCTCTCACGACCTCTTCAAGAAACTCGGAGTGAAGATGGGCGACGAAGTAATCATTGAGTGCTCCAACGAGAAGCTCAACGGCGTTTGGGTAGTGAAAGACAAAATGGCTCCACGCCTGAGGAACCACATCGACATTCTGCTGCCACGAGGCGACAACATGAACTTCCACGCACCTATCAAGGCACAAATCCGCAAGAAGTCATAGCTCTCTCTCACACACTAACTAAAAGAAGCCGCATTCCTGTCAAGGGATGCGGCCTCTTTCGTTTATAGTTTAATGCGCTTTGCGCAGATTATTGTTTAGCTAACGAGCGAACGGGCTGACGAGCTGACAAGACAAGTATTGTGCTGCGACAACTACCATTGCCTTGTTTGCTTGTTACTTGTCAGCTTGTTAGCTCTATTATGCATTATTTATTTGCTTTCCTCGGCGAGTGCCTTGAGTATGGTCTGGACTTGCTTCCATGCCTTATCCACAGCGGGGATGTGGCAGCGCTCGGCAGGCGAATGCACATCGCGCAGCGTGGGACCGAAAGAGATCATCTCCATGTCGGGGCGCGCCTTGAGGAACAGACCGCACTCGAGACCGGCGTGAATGGCTCTTACCTCGGGCTTGATGCCAAAGAGCTTCTCCCATTGCTCCTGCGCCACAGTGAGGAGGTGACTGTCAGCGATAGGCTCCCATCCCTGGTAACCTCCCTCGCTGATCACCTCGTTGGCACCAGCCAGACGGAAGATAGTCTCGCACTTGTGGGTGAGGTCATACTTGCCGCTCTCTAGCGACGAGCGGTGGAACATCTCGATGACAATCTGGTTGCCCTCACGCATCTTCACGCTGGCGAGGTTGGTAGAGGTCTCAACGAGTCCCGGAATCTCCATGCTCATGGCGGCGATGCCGTGAGGAGCGGCATAAACGGCATCAACAACTCGGCGCGCGGTATCGGTGTCGATAATGGTCTCGGGCACGTCGATGCTCCGGCAAGCGATCTCCATCTTGGGCTCGGTGCGCTTGTACTCGTTCTTCACATCAGCAATGAAAGTGTTGAGGACAACGCTAAGCTTCTCCTTGTCCTCGGGCTTGATGCCCACAACAACGGTTGCGGCATGGGCGATGGCATTGTGCAGGTTGCCAGCGTCGATGCTTGCCAGCACATAGTCCATCTCGGCACCAATGTTCCACAGCAGGCGGCTGCTGAGCTTGGTGGTGGTGGCATAGCCCAGGTGGATATCGGCACCACTGTGACCGCCGTGGAAGTGCTCAAACTTGATCTCTAAGTAGATGCGATCCTTAGGAGCTGCCTCGGGCTTGTAGTTGAACTTGAAGATGCTCACCAAACCTCCGGCACAGCCCATTGTGATCACGCCATCTTCCTCCTCGTCGAGGTTGAGAAGATAGTCGCCCACAAGCATGTCGGCCTCAATATTGCTTGCACCAGTGAGTCCCGTTTCCTCGTCAACAGTAGCAAGTGCCTCGAGAGGGCCACACTGCAGCGATGGCTCAATCATTGCAGCAAGTGCGATGGCGAGACCCATGCCGTCGTCGGCGCCAAGAGTGGTGTTGTTGGCGCGCACCCATTCGCCGTCAATGATGGTCTCGATGGGGTCGGTGTCGAAGTTGTGGGTAGAACCGGGGCCTTTCTCGGCTACCATGTCCATGTGACCCTGCAGCACGATGCCCTTGCAGTTCTCGTAGCCTGGGGCTGCTGGCCTGAAGATTGCCACGTTACCAGTCTTGTCAATCTTGTATTCCAGATTGTGCTTCTTGGCGAAGTCCACGAGCCATGCGCGGATTTTGTCTAACTTGCCTTCTTCGTTGCCCGATGGACGGGGTACCTTGGTGATCTCGTCAAAGATGGACCACACTGCCTGCGGATTCAAATCTTTAATAGTCATAGTAAGTTAATTTATTAATAAAAATTATTAGATAAAATAGTTGTTCCAAAATAATTGTTAAATCGGCCATTTTGCCACCGCTAAATTACAATTTTTTTTTAAATAATCAACAATTTATCAGAAACCTTTTTTAAATTTGCACGCATTTTTGAATTATAACGCATGAAGATACTCATTTTAACTCTTATATTGCTGTTTTTGGCGATTGCCTTGCTAGGTGTTAAGGTTTTCTTCGTAAAAGGAGGACGATTTCCCAACACTCACATCCACAACAACCCCGAGATGAGAAAACGAGGCATCAGCTGCGCCCGCGACGATGAGTTCTTCAACTGATATTTTTCAACACTTCGACAATAACTACAAAAACATTAATAAAAGAAATGAACAACTTGAGAAATTTATTCAAACTGATGATTGTCGTTATGGCATTAATCATCACTATGGGAGCTTGCAACAGTAAAAACCAACAGGGCAGTGACGCCAAGAAAGAGGCGCAAAAGAAAGCACAACCTCTCGACCCTGACGGAAAAATTATTATCAGATACATCGACGAGGACTCTGTAATCAAGAACTATAACCTCGCCAAGGACTTCCAGGAGATGGCTACCAGGCTCGAGAACGAGTACGACCAAGCTGGACGACGATTAAGCGACCAGATCACCAACTTCGAAAACACCATGAAGCAGAAGTATCAGAACAACCAATATAACGAGACTTCTTACAATGCCGACATGCAGAAATTGCAGCAGTTGCAGCAAAATGCACAAAACGAGCTTGCCAAGTTGCAGGAGAGCAGCGCCAACCAAATGGAGCAGAGCCAAAAGCAGCTCAATGACTCTATCGACAACTTCCTGAAAGAATATGCTGTAAAGAACCACTATGACGTGATCCTGAAAAAAGGTGCCGGCTTCTATATGAACCCTAACCTCGACATCACCAACGAAATTGTAGAACAGCTCAACAAGCGCTACACTAAGGTTGCACCCAAGAAATAATATTCACACTAATAGTCAAACAATCACCACTGCCCCACCACGGCGGTGGTGTTTTTTTTGATTTTTACCCACATTATTATTAACTTTGCACTCGCAACCACATTATATAAATTATATGGGACTACTTGACGACCAGAAACGACATAGCGTGAGCACTGTGGAAGAAGAGCGCGCGGTGCTAGTGGGACTTATCACGCCACAGCAAAATGAGGCGAAGTCCAAAGAATACCTCGACGAGCTTGACTTCCTCGCCGAGACCGCTGGAGCCGTGACGATTAAGAAGTTCACGCAGAAGTGCGACGCTCCTAACCGCACGACCTTCGTGGGAAAAGGTAAACTCGAAGAAATCGCCAGCTACATCGAGAACAACGACATCAACCTTGCCATCTTTGACGACGACCTCAGCCCCAAGCAAGTTTCAAACATCGAGAAGGAGCTCAAAGTAAAGGTGCTTGACCGCACAAGCCTCATTCTCGACATCTTCGCTAAGCGGGCACAGACCGCCAACGCAAAAATGCAGGTGGAGCTGGCGCAATATCAATATCTGCTTCCCCGGCTCACGGGTATGTGGACACACCTCGAGCGTCAACGAGGAGGTATCGGCATGCGTGGCCCTGGCGAGGAACAGATTGAGACCGACCGCCGCATCGTCAAGCAGAAAATATCACTCCTCAAGCAGAAACTCCAGAACTGGGACAAGCAGAAGACCATCCAGCGCAAGAACCGAGGCAAGCTCACCCGCGTGGCGCTTGTGGGATATACCAACGTGGGCAAGTCAACAATAATGAACATGCTCAGCAAGAGCGACGTGTTTGCCGAGAACAAGCTATTTGCCACCCTCGACACCACAGTGCGAAAAGTGGTAATCGACAACCTGCCGTTCCTGCTCACCGACACCGTCGGCTTCATTCGCAAGCTCCCACACCACCTTGTTGAGTCGTTCAAGACAACCCTTGATGAGGTGCGCGACAGCGACCTGCTGATTCATGTAGTAGATATCTCGCACCCGCAGTTCGAGGAACAGATCGAAGTAGTGAACCGCACCCTCCAAGACGTGTGCGACGCAGGCGACAAGGAGATGATTATGGTTTTCAATAAAATTGACCAGTTCTCCTACGTAGAGAAAGACGAAGACGACCTCACCCCGCGCCTACGGGAGAACATCCCCCTCGAGGAACTCCAAGAGACCTGGATGTCGCGCATGGGAAACAACTGCGTCTTCATCAGCGCCAAGAAGCGCATCAACATCGACGCCCTCAAACAGCTGCTCTACGACAAAGCCAAGCTTATCCACACCCAGCGCTTCCCCTACAACGACTTCCTGTTCCAGAAATATGACGATTTGGAAGAATAAATAGTAAGAGTAATTCTAGAAATCATAGATTGTCTAAAAATCTAGATATCTAGAAAACAAATAACAAAATCAAGGAGCCTTGCGTAGCGCAAGGCTCCTTGATTATTTATAGTCTCGGAACATTATTTTATCTTGTTCTGGATAGTGCAGATTGAAACGCGGTTCCACTCGGGCTCGCTGAACATTTCGCTGATGCCGTTGCCCTCATATTGGATGCGGCTGCCCTTAATTTTATACTTGCTGGTGAGCAGGTCATAAACGGTCTTAGCACGGGCGTTAGCGAGGCGAATGTTAAGGTCTTCAGGTCCGTCCTTCGAGGCATAACCCTTGATGATGCAAGTGGCGTCGGGGTGGTTCTTCAGGAAGATTGCCACGCGCTCCACGTTAGGCATCTGAGCGGTGCTAACCACGCTCTTGCCAATCTCGAAGTAAACGTTGGTCTCAAGGTTCTCAATGCTATTGTCTATAACGTTGGTCTGAGTTACAACCTTTGGCTCGCGCTTGTTGCACTCGTCGAGCTCTTGCTGCAGGCGTGCTGCGCGTGCGCGCTCGGCATCGGCGTCAGCTCTAGCGCTGCTCAACTGGCTGCGAAGGTCATTAACCTGTGCGTTGATAGCGTCGATGTCGGCCTGGGTGTATTGCATGGGGCACAAAGTCATGTAGTGAGCTCCATTGTGGTTCTTGAAGTGATAGGTGATGCCAGCCTCAATCTCCACAGCAGCGGTATTGGCGTTAAACACATTGGTCTGCTGAGTAGCGCCACGACCCATGTACCATACTACGGCAGGCTTGAGCGACAGAGTCCATGCTCTTGCCTCACCAATATTCCAGTTGAGGTTTAAACCAGCCTTGGTGTACCACGAGTTCTTATCGGCAAAATCTGTCATCTCCTCATCGGGACCAACGATCTCGCCAGTCTTGTAAGCGTGCCACCAACCTGCACCGGCAACAGCCTCCACGTCGAGAGTGCGGGGCATGCCAGCATAGCCAAGAAGCAGGTTCGACAGGTTCACGGTACCAAAAGCACCAACTAACTGGTGGTCGATAATAGTGCTGCTATGAGGTCCCCACACCGAGGTGTGCTCACCATATCCCTTAGTCCACGATGAGGTGTTGATTGACCACTCACCCTCTACACCGAGGCCCCAAATAGGAGTAATCTGCTTGCGCAGCTCAAGACCACCAACGCCACGAGCAGCTTTCCAAAACGAATAGTGCTGGAATGGCGATACTATACCACCTTTCAAAGTAACCGAGATGTTGTCAAAAAATTTGCTACCTTCAACGGTAACCTGTGCCGATGCTGCACTCAAGGTCATGGCAGCAACAGCTAATAATAAAAACTTTTTCATACTACATTAAATTTTAAAACATATACTCTTAATTACATAGTTCTCCCGAAAGAAAGTGCAAAAATAGCTATTAATTATCACATAATGAAATTTTTGCCAACTTTTTATGCAAAAAATATACTTTTTGCAATACTTTGTAGAGCCTTTTTGTAATAATTTTTGCAACATAAATAGCTGTTATTAAGAGAAGATAAACTATCTTTTATTATTTTCAAAGATTAAATTAAGTTAATGGATTAAACTTTTTGACACGCAAACACATCTTATGTCAGAAAGTTTTTGTAATTTTGCAAGCTTAAACTCTACATTTCAGGTATGAGACAATTAAAAATCACAAAATCAATCACCAACCGCGAGAGTGCATCGCTCGACAAGTACTTGCAGGAGATAGGCCGCAAAGACCTTATTACCGTTGATGAGGAAGTAGAGCTTGCTCAGCGCATCAAGCAAGGCGACCAGGCGGCACTCGACAAATTGGTGAGCGCTAACCTGCGTTTCGTAGTTTCGGTGGCAAAGCAGTACCAGAACCAGGGATTGAGTCTGCCAGACTTGATTGATGAGGGTAATTTAGGCCTGATTAAGGCAGCCCAGAAATTTGACGAGACACGTGGTTTCAAGTTCATCTCTTACGCCGTTTGGTGGATTCGACAATCTATCCTTCAAGCTCTCGCCGAGCAGTCGCGCATTGTTAGGCTCCCCCTCAACCAGGTGGGCTCTATCAACAAGATCAGTAAGGCGCAGTCGAGGTTTGAGCAAGAGCACGAGCGCCGTCCGTCGGCAGCTGAGCTCGCCGAGCAACTCGATGTGCCCGTTGACAAGATTTCGGACGCGCTTAAGGTGAGCGGACGTCACGTGTCGGTTGACGCGCCATTCGTTGATGGTGAGGACAACAGCCTGCTCGACGTGCTTCCCAACGAGGACTCCCCTATGGCCGACCAGTCATTGAACCAGGAGTCGCTCTCTAAGGAGGTGAACCGAGCACTCGACCAGCTCAACCCACGCGAGCGCGACATCTTGAAGATGTTCTTCGGCATCGGCTGCCAAGAGATGACGCTTGAGGAGATAGGTTCGAAATTCGACCTCACACGCGAGCGCGTAAGACAAATCAAAGAGAAGGCAATACGCCGACTCAAGGGACAAAAGAGCAAGCTGCTCAAGTCCTATCTAGGTTAATCGCCCACATTCCAACGGCTTACAATTAAGCCGTATTTCTCAAAAAAAAGAAGTTAGAACAAATAGAAGTTCACACATGCAAAAGGGAGCGAGATTTTCATCCGCTCCCTCTTTTTTTGATATATACTGTGGACATCAAATCAGCACAGCAGTGCCACTGGTGGCAACCATAAGCATTGAGCCTGAGCCTCCAATTGTCTCATAATCAATGTCAATGCCCACTATGGCATTAGCGCCCATAGCGGCAGCACGTTCCATCATTTCCTGAATCGAGGAGTCTTTAGCCTGACGCAGCACTTTCTCATAGCTTGCCGAACGCCCGCCCACGATGTCGCGGATGCCTGCCATGAAATCCTTAAACACATTTGCACCAATAATAGTCTCACCGGTCACCACGCCCAAGTACTGGCGTATCTGGTAACCTTCAATCTGTGGGGTTGTTGTAAGTATCATATCTCTAAAAAATTAAATTGATTACAAGAAGATAAGCAACAAAAACCATGCCAAAAATCTCAGGAAAGTATCGCTCAATATTATAGACTGGTATGATGATAGAGATTATTAGCTCCTATTCAGTTAGCAACTAAAGACTATTTCTTGGCCTTTTTGATGGTTTCTACAATATAAGCCAAATCTTCATCAGTGACCATGGGACCACTGGGCAAGCATAAACCTTTCTTGAACAAAGTCTCACTAACTCCATTGACGTAGGCAGGAGCATCTTTGAAGACTGGTTGCAGGTGCATGGGCTTCCACAGCGGGCGGCTCTCGATGTTTGCTGCATCGAGTATCAAGCGCAGCTGGTTATAGTCCATTCCGAACTTCTCTGGCTCTACGGTGATGGTGTTTAGCCAGTAGTTGGGCTCCATATAATCTTCGGGGGCGACATGGAGTTCAATGCCGTCGATGTCTTTGAACGCTTCTTGATACACGTCTTTGGTGTGGATGTGATGGGCGAGGTGGTCGCCCACAATAGTCATCTGCCCGCGGCCGATGCCGGCACAGATGTTGCTCATGCGATAGTTGAAGCCTATGTGCTCATGCTGATAGTATGGGAACGGTTCGCGGGCTTGAGTGGCATAGAAAAGGATGCGCTTGGCAGTTTCTTCATCTGGGCAAATAAGCGCACCGCCACCACTGGTGGTAATCATCTTGTTACCGTTGAATGACATTACGCCATAGTCGCCAAATGTGCCAACCACCTGACCACGATAACGAGAGCCGAAACCCTCAGCGGCGTCTTCAAGAACTGGGATCTCATAACGCTTGGCAATCTCCATAATCTCATCGATATAGGCAGGCATACCATAGAGATAAACAGGAATTATCGCCTTAGGTTTCTTACCTTTTGCAATGCGGTCTTTGATGGCATCCTCAAGGAGATTAGGGTCCATATTCCAAGTGCCAGGCTCGCTGTCAATGAAAATAGGAGTCGCCCCTTGATAAACCACTGGATTAGCACTCGCCGCAAACGTGAACGACTGGCAAATCACCTCATCGCCAGCCTTCACGCCAAGATTCACAAGGGCAAGGTGAATCGCTGCCGTGCCAGCGCTCAGAGCAACAACCTTCTTGTTGAGTGGTAAGCCCCCCCTCAATCCCCCCTGAAGGGTGGAGGCACATTGTCCTCCATTTATGGGGTCAGGGTGACATCGTGAGTTGATGAACGCCTCAAGATCCGCCTCAAATCCATTGACATTCGGTCCAAGAGGCACCACCCAATTAGTGTCAAATGCCTCTTTAATGAACTTCATCTCCTCGCCAGCCTCACTCATGTGAGCAAGGCAAAGCCATATCTTATTTCTTACCATAGTTTTATATTTAAATTTCCATGTTTGCTATAATTTTCTTATACCTTTCAATAGTATTTATTATTAATCCTTTATCGTCAACAACGCTAATACCTCCATTCTTAATAGCAGTATGATATTTTGTAGCTTTTGAGAATTTTCTATTTTGATCCATTAAATAAGGAACTGGCAGAAAACCTTCAACAAAAACCTTGTAAAAACCCTCTGGTGTATAAAGATTGGGAATACTTTTTTCCAGTAATCCAATTGCAGCTTTGGCTTCAGAGTACAATGACTCTGTACGCTCTTTAGTTTTTATATCATACAACATATTAGGGACTTTGCCAAGCTTTCTTGCAATCCTATACTCACGAAGAGCATTTAATGTAATTTTTATACTGTCTTTAATGATTGGAGGTGTTGCTAATCTAACGGCTTCACTGTAATTTACTACATGTATAATCTCTGGACTATTGTCATTTTCAGGATCGATATCATCCATCATGCAAGTAACGGCAGCAAGCTGAACTTTTGCCTTCTCCAAATCAGGAGCAAAATAATCTAACCCTGCCCTTAATTGAAGGCTAACAGAGAAATTAGAATCTTCAAGCCCTCGAACAAGTCTTAACATTGCTCTTCCCTTTGCAAGGTCTTGAATCCCTATTGTGTATTTTGGCGTATTAAGCATGTTCTGAAGTATCAGATGTTTAACGCCAAGTTCTTTGCAGGCTTTTGCTGCTAAATAACCACTAACAATATATGTTATGTCATCTGCGCCTCTAAAAGCAAAATGGTGTGGCACATTTGGTTCGACAGGCTTTCCAGTAGTAGCAATATATCGAATAGCTTCAAAATGCTCCTTAAGATTTTCCAGCAAAGAATTACTACCTCTTCCATCTAACTCATCAAACCACCAGAAAGACAAAGCATGCCATGAAATATTCAATGCACGCTCATGTATACGGGCTAACTCAGGGACATTTTTGGTACCAGAATATGTTCTTGCAAGCATAGGCTTTGCGTTGTCTCTAATAATCTGGTATTCAAGCTCAGAATTAACTGGAATGCCACCGCCGTTTGGAAGCCCATCCCAATTTTCTCCAAAATGAGACTGTGTGAGTTGAGAGCTTCCTATAGAAAGTATATCAAGCAACTTACTTTGAGCAAGTTCACGGCACCAAGAGTTATATTCTTTTAATGCCTCCTCACGATTGGGATTATACGGACCTGAATGTGTTCTTATTATTGGTAGCGAATGCTTGTTTTGTGCATAATGCAACCGGAGAAGATAGCCATCATTATCTTTTCCACATTCAGGATATCCATAATGGTCAAGAGATGGTTCGATTTTGTATCGCTCAGAAGATATTAGCTTTTCGGCAAATTCCCATCTCATTTTGTCATAAGGATTATCATTATCAAGGGAAGCAGGAAGCAAATCCTCAGGGACACCATATAAACGGAGTGATTCTATAGGAGGCTCATCGCCTTTAAATAGCAAAACATTATCGGTTTTAGATCGTATCATGTCACATGTGTCAGGCAAACCAGCAAATGATACATTTTTTATTGGACCTCCTTTCTCTACGAGCATATTGTCACTTTTTAAATGCTCATATATGGACATGAAATAATCACAGCCATCTTTTGGATCAAGTCTATAGCTTACACTTAACTTTGTTATACCATTATCAATTATCCATCTTTTCAGAAGACTATAATTATTAATTTTGTGTATATCCTCGATTGCTTCATTTATATCATCATTAGCAATATACACGACATAACCACAGTCACGAAGAAGATTGGCAATTGTGAACATGCCCATAGTATGGACATCCACAAGTGGTTTGATGAAACCAAATATATCTTTATTCATTAACAATATAATTTATTATCTCATCTTTATTGAGGCCGGCTAAGCCTAAGTTTGATAGACTTCTTCCTTTGCACCTCAAATCTATATTCAACAATGCCTCACAAATGTTCACCATAGATTCTAGGAGTGGTGTCTTAACACCGGCAGCCTTTCCAAGTTCCATAATAGGTAGCACGCCAGTTGGTATGTCTTCCATAAGCTGCCTAGTGAAAATTGTTGATGGTGATTTTATGTCGTGATAAGCAGGATTGTTCCTCATGCGTTCGCATAATGTTTCTCCCTCTGTATCGTTGTAAGCGAATTTTATCCAATCCCTAACACCAAGCAAATTGATACCATAAGCTTTACCTACAGCTAAACGCTCGGCATCAAATTTCTCAATAAATGTAGCTACTTGATCAGTCATGTCTCGATAGAACCAGAAGACCTCATTTCTCTCAATTGTTGCTGCATTAAACAACAAAACACAGGGATGAAACATTGCCCCAATGTTCTCTAAGCTGGTTCTCAACACATTATCTGTCTTCTTAAAGCATGGATACATTGGTGTTATCATTTTCAAAACGTGATCTGTGTCACTTGCGGGTAATGCAGAGAGCAGGACCTCATCTTTTATTCCAATAATATTGACACATCCATCCTCAACAATGCGGCAGGCGTAAACAAGCGTCTGAGCCTCAGCTAAGTATATGCGCTTGTTAAAACCACAATTCCTTAATGTCTGCTTGAATACCAAAGCACCACATGTCCTTCCTGGACTTAAGATAACAATCTGGTTGTCCTCTAAATAAGGAGCGATACTTTTGGCAACATTTGAATGAGCATTTGCAACTGTAGTAATAATGATTATCTCTGCGCCTATAAGTGCCTCAGATAAATCGGTAGTTATTATAGAAACCTTCCCGAATCCGTGCAATCTACCTTCTAGGACAATTCCTCCTTTGGCTTTGAGGTGACTTATACGAGTCTCATCGATATCATATAGACTTGTCTCATAGCCAATCATACTTAAATACCCTGATATGGCTTGACCACCATTCCCAGCACCTATAACTGCTATCTTCATGTTTCAACTATTAATAAAAAAATCGTGACGCATAATATCCTTGCCATTTGGATCAAGGACTTTTACAGCATCATTAATTATTTTTAGTTTATTTTCAACATCATCTTGTGAGTCCCCAACCACTAGGAATCCTGCAACTCGATCACTACTTGTTGTTGATTTTATAATCTCTGAATTTGGCATTTTGTAAGTGAAATAACTATGCATAAGCCCTTCTTTGCACATTTCATCAAAACAGCTTAGTTCCGAGAATATACCTGGAGTACAATATACATAACACATCAGCGCATTGTTCCATTTCTTTTTAGGTGACACTGAAGGATGTTTTCCCATAACCATATCTACATAGACCCCCATTATATTTACACCTGTAAGTACTTCAATTATATGATACTTAGAGCCACCGCCCATTCGAGCGCTGAACTCGACAACATTATAATCATCTCCATTTGTTATCATTTGGACTAGCAATGGTGTGTCATGAAGCTCAAATGTATTCACTATTTTTTGCACAATCTCATGAATTCGAGTCTCCGAGTAAGGGATTCTTGGAGGATATTCACTTTGCAATATAGTGAAAGAGTCTTTGTTCTCCTTAATCTTTTTTGAGGTTGTTACCATGAGAATCTTCGCAGTTGAACCTTCCACATATACATCAACTGATAGTTCTACTCCAGCTTTGAACTCTTCAACTATAGCGTTCTTCGACAAAGAATAAGACAGTGCTTCTTTAAGTAACACTCGGAAGTCTTCTCTTCGCTTAACTTTTTTTACACCTTTAGACCCATTGCTGTCAACAGGTTTGACAATCAGTGGCCATTCGAATACATCTAGATTTACCTCATCGTCAAGATTTTGGATTACATGAAACTTAGATGTTGGAATACCATTCTCGACCATCTTGCGTTTCATATAAATCTTATTTGTTAAATCACGAACATCATCCTCACTCAAGTAACAGGGAAGTCCCATTCTAGCCGAGACATAAGCCATTGTCGACAGAGGTTGGTCACCACATGCAGTGAGAATATAGTCAATATTCTCTTCTTGTGCTGCTTTAAGAACCGCATCACGATCCATTGTGCTTATTTGCATGAATCTGTCTGCAAATGGTTTCGCTTTTACGTTAGATAACATATCTAACAATATAGTCTCAACATCACCATTAAAATGATGTTTCAACTCCTTTATCAGTGCTGCTTGGTCATTGCCACCTGCTAAAATCATAATCTTTTTCATGTCAATTATGTCCGTTGAACCCCTCTGAGTTTAATGAATTTCCATCATATTCAATGTCTTTGCGTTTTATGACACTGACTATGGTTTTATATACGATTTTGCAATCAAGTATAAATGAACAATGATCTACATACCAAACATCTAGTTTGAATTTTTCTGTCCATGTTATTGCGTTACGACCATTAACCTGAGCCCACCCTGTTATGCCAGGACGCACATCATGACGACGTGCCTGTTCTGGTGAATATAATTTAAGGTAGCGAGGCATGAGCGGTCTTGGTCCAATCAAAGCCATATCTCCTCTAACTAATAATTAAAAACTTCGTTTTTCATTTTGTTTTTCACTCGGCTTGCATTAATTTTGCATTCTCAAAAGAAATATCGGCATCTAATGATAAGAAATTTTATAGTATTATTAATATCGCCCAAGGTGGGTTGGCAATACATCGACGACAAGTGTCACTCTGCCCAGAGAGTGCTTGGCGCATTATTTTATCCGTTATTGGCAATACTTGCCATATCAACGTTTGTGCCAATGATTTACGACAGCGCCTCACACACTATCTCGTCGTCGCTGATGAAAGCCATCGTGGATTTCTCGAAGTATATGCTTTCCTACTATCTGTGTGTTTACCTCTTGTCGGGATTTTATCCGCAGTTCACACGCAGCAGCCTGGCAATGTCGAAGCTGAGCAATTATGTCATTTACAACCTCTCGTTCTTGATTTTGCTGTCGATATTGATAAATGTCCTTAATGGCGAGTTCTCGCCACTGTACTTCCTTGAACTCTATATGCCTTACATAGCTTACCGAGGCGTGGATTTCTTGTGTGTCGATAGCAAAAAATCGGTGAAGTTTGTAATTATATCGTCGATTATGATGATTGCTTTCCCACACATTATAGGGTGGATATTGGGTTCATTAATAAACCGTTAAATCACCTCTTCTAAATTATAATGGCAACAACTGGCAACATAAATATAAAAAACCGCCGCGCCTCTTTCGACTATGAGATTATTGAGACGTTTACTGCTGGCATAGTGCTGACAGGCACCGAGATTAAATCAATCAGGCAAGGCAAAGCGGGCCTTACCGACACTTACTGCATGGTAGAGAATGGTGAGGTGTGGATGAAAGGAATGTATATCGCCGAATACTCCTATGGCTCTTACAACAATCATGCCACGCATCGCGACCGCAAACTCCTCCTCACCCGCAAAGAAATCAACAAGATCGCCAAAGCGTGTGTGCTTCCCGGATATTCCATTGTCCCGTTGCGAGTGTTCATCAATGAGAATGGCTTTGCCAAGGTTGACATCGCCATAGCCCGCGGTAAGAAGCAGTATGACAAACGCCAATCAATCAAAGCGCGTGAAGACAAGCGTTCGATGGATAGAATGATGAAACATTAAGAGCGCTTCGCGCAGGTTAGAGGTTAGAGGATCCCCGAGAAACGAGAAACGAGAAACGAGCAACGATAAACGAGAAACGAAATATCAAAAGACCGCATATAGTGACACGCTAAGTGACTTATCCGCTACATTGTAGGCTGGAGTTATAGCAATAGTTGAGGTCTTATTGCTTTTGTTGTTGATTTTAAATAGATTACGCTCGAATGGCAGCAGCCAGCAACCAATTCGGGCGCTCAAGATGCCGATTCCTGCACCCATCAACACATCGTTAAACCAATGCCTGTTATTATACAGGCGTAGAAACGCAACAGCACTTGCAACGGCATAACCAGCTATACCATAGGCAGTTCCGTATTCTTGACGCAGGAGTTCGGCGCCAGTGAACGCCAAAGCCACATGGCCACTGGGGAAAGAGTGATTGTTGCTTAAATCGGGACGTTGCTCCTCAATAATAAATTTAGAGCCATAGCCCATAATGAGCATGGCGGCATGAGAGGTCGCCGAGATAAGAAGCCTTTCCTTGAAATTGTGTTTAGACTTCACGCCAACACTGCCAAGCACCAAATGAGATGCTGAGGGCAAAAACCGAATATAATCATCAATTTTACAAGTGTGACCGTCGCTTAAATCATTGAAAGCGTCATTCACCGAGCGGTTAAGGCTGTTCTCATAATCTATGGCTCCCACAAGACCCGAAACCATAAAAATTCCTGGCACAATTAGTTGCTTAGAATTAAAAACTTCACATAATGTGTCGGTCTCAGATGAAATATCTGATTCTCGTGGACTTATTTCTAACGAGTCAAGCTCACTGGTGGCACACAATGCTTGTAACGGAAGCATTGAAGCGAAGAGGGTGATAATTGAAAAAAGTATATATGTGTTTAGGCGTTGCATGACTCTGTATATTCTAATGCAAAATTAGTGCAAGTTGAGAGAAAAACCAAATTTATTTGAGTTTTTCCAAGGCGCAGCCTAATTTATCTAAAAATAATTCTTTATTGACTTCTGACAAAATATTTTCAAAATAATTTATTTTTTCATGTTGTCACAATATTCCTAATCTTAACCACTCTCGTTAAAATAAAGTAGTGGTTATTACTTTTTTAATATTGCCTCTTTTGTTTTATAATCAGTATTATGTTAAATAAACACACGTAAATATTATGTTTACTAAAATAAGGCACTCCCCTCACAGATTATATCAGAAAAAAGTGTTATTTTTGCATCATTGAACAAAACAACGTATTTTGTACAAAAGAAATAACGAGTAAGCGAGATAATATCGAACAAGTAAACAAGGCAATGGTAATTTCTGGTCGTTTTATACAACTACCCCCATGCAGCTAGGATCGGCTTCGCCGAGAACCTTTAGCTCGAGGAGAGCATGAAGCCTTAGTCGCACGAAGTGCGGTTGGCGGTGGCGAAGCCATCATGCTTGACTCAAATTATACAAAATTTTAAAATAAAATTATCCAAAATTTTTGTTAGATTTTTTGTTTCAATTTTGTTGAATTTCCACGCGAAGCGTGTTAAATTAGTCCTCAATGCAATTATGTGCCTGTTGTTTCTCGTCGTTTTTGGTCGTTTAATTCCACATTTGCCACGTTAGTTCGTGCGCTCATCAGCTAAAATAAAAACAGCATAAAAATGAAAGACAATCTTCTTAATAACATAACGCCATTACCATTTGTGATGAGCTGCGGCTCCACTCCATTTGTTATTGCCGGTCCTTGCAGTGCCGAGAGCTTGGAACAAACACTTGAAACAGCAAGAGCATTAAAATCTATTGGCATTACTGTTTTCCGTGCCGGATTATGGAAGCCCCGCACCCTACCTGGCACCTTTGAGGGCGTTGGAGCTAAAGGTCTGGAATGGCTTAGGCTTGTAAAGCATGAAACGGGCATGACTGTTGCCACCGAGGTTGCAACACGCGAGCACGTTGAGGCAGCAATAGATGCAGGAATCGATGTGCTGTGGATTGGAGCTCGCACCTGCACTGACCCATTTGCCGTGCAAGAGATTGCCGATGCTCTTAATGGTCACAACGAGATTGCTGTGCTTGTGAAGAATCCCGTAACTCCTGATTTAGACCTTTGGATTGGTGCCCTGCAACGCATCGCAAATGCAGGAGTCACAATGATTGGAGCCATTTTAAGAGGATTCAGTCACTACGGCAACAACTATTATCGTAATGTGCCTGAGTGGCAGGTGGCAATCGAACTGAATCGTCGCTATCCACATCTGCCTATCTTCTGCGACCCCTCTCACATGGGCGGGAAACGCAATCTCATCGCTCCCCTATCCCAGCAAGCTATTGACATGGGATTTGACGGACTGTTCATTGAATCGCATTGCAGCCCCGACGAGGCATTGAGCGATAAAGACCAGCAAATATCTCCTCAGGAGCTCAAAAATATAGTTAATTCGTTGATTATAAGGGAGAAAAATCTATCAACAGAAACTCTTGAGGTGCTCAGGCAACATATTGATGCCTGTGATAACGAATTACTCAACATTCTGAGCAAGAGAATTGAAGTGTGCCGAATGATTGGCACATACAAGAAGGAGAATGGTATGCAGGTGGTGCAAACCAACAGATATGACACCATACTTCAGAAATGTCTCAATCAAGCTGACGATTTAGGGCTCAGTCGTGAGTTCTTAAAAACTATCATGAGTGCCATTCATCAAGAATCAGTGAGACAACAAATCGAGATAATGAATGACAATGCGGTTTGAGCAGTTTAGAGCTGACAAGCTGACAAGCTGACAAAAGGATAAGAGAACAAGAAGACAAGAGAACAAGAGAACAAGAAAACAAGAGAACAAGAGAACAAGAGAACAAGAGAACAAGAGGTCAAGCCTAGGTGATGTTGGTGTAGTGCGCCACACCGTGGCGTTCGCTTGTCTGCTATAAACGATAAACGAACAATGATTATTCGGTATTTTTAAGCTGTTTTTGTGGCATAGGTGGCTTAAAAGACAGTTTTTATGTTAATTTTTACATATAGTTTTTGCTATATCGCCGTTTTTTCGCAACTTTGCAGGTTAATTTCAAGATAATAATATTTTTAGATAATAATTATGAGAATATCAGTTGAGCAATTAGCGTCGATTGTCAACGGAACCGTTGAGGGAGATGCTAAAGCTTATATCGAGAATTACTCTAAGATTGAAGAAGCTACAGATGGTTGCCTGACATTCTTGGCAAACCCCAAATACACACATTATATCTATTCAACCAAAGCCACCGCCGTACTTGTACGCAAGGATTTCAAACCCGAGCATGAGTTATCGACCACGCTAATCAGGGTTGATGACCCTTACGAGACATTGGCCATGCTCCTCAACATGGTGAGCAGCCAAGAGCCTGTAAAGAAAGGCCTTGAGCAGCCTTGCCACATCGCCCCGGGCGTGAATGTTCCTGATGACGCTTATGTGGGCGCCTTTGCCTACATTGGCCGCAATGTCACTATTGGGAAGAATGTGAAAATTTATCCGCAAGTGTATGTTGGCGATGATGTTACCATTGGCGATGATGTGATACTATATCCTGGCGTTAAGGTTTATCACGGCTGCAAGATTGGCAACAGATGCATCGTGCAGTCGGGTGCAGTGATAGGAGCCGACGGATTTGGCTTCGCGCCTAAGGAGGATGGCACCTACGAGAAAATCGCACAGATTGGAATTGTGATCCTTGAAGATGATGTGGAAATAGGTGCTAACACCACCATCGACCGAGCCACAATGGGGGCAACGATAGTGAAAAGGGGCACCAAGCTTGACAATCTCATCCAAGTCGCTCACAATGTGGAGATTGGCGAGAACACCGTTATGGCAGCACAAGTGGGAGTTGCTGGATCTACCAAGATTGGCAAGAACAACATGGTGGGAGGTCAAGTGGGCTTTGCAGGACACATCACTGTGGGTGACAATAATGGCATTGGCGCTCAATCGGGCATTCCCAACAACCTTGGCAGCAATCTACGAGTGATAGGCTCACCTGCAATCAACGCTCTTGATTTCGCAAGAAACCAAGTCTATATCAAACGTGTCCCACAAATGGCACAAGACATCAAGCAACTGAAACAATTAATTGACGAACTGAAAAAAGAACAACAATAACACATTTCTATAATGAAACAACTCACTCTCAATGCCGATTTCTCGGTCAGCGGAAAAGGACTTCACACTGGTGTGCAGGTTGAGGCGACTTTCAAGCCCGCTCCAGAGAACACGGGATACATCTTCAAGAGAATTGACCTTGAAGGAAGTCCAATTATCGAGGCTCTTGCCGAGAATGTGGTGGCTACCAACAGGGGAACTGTTATTGCCTGCCGTACCGATAAAGACATCAGAATAGCCACTATCGAGCACGCAATGGCGGCACTTTATGCTGCGGGTATCGACAACTGCATAATCGAGGTTAATGGTCCCGAGCTTCCCATCCTTGATGGCAGCGCAATAGAATATAGCACCAAGATTGAAGAAGCAGGCTTAGTTGAACAAAATGCCGATAAAGAGTATTATGTTGTGAAACAACGCATCAAAGTGGTTGACGAGAATACTGGCGCAGCCCTTATTGTGCTGCCCGATGAGGACTTCTCTATCGACACTATGGTTGAATATAACTCAACTGTTCTTAACAACCAGTTTGCTTCTCTCACCTCGATGAGCAATTTCAAAGATGAGATAGCTGGAAGCCGCACTTTCGTTTTCGTGAGAGAAATTATGCCTCTCGTGCAGAACAATCTCATCAAAGGCGGCGACCTAGACAATGCCATTGTCATCTACGACGTGGAAATGCCGCAAGAAGAACTTGACAAGATTGCCGACCTAGTGGGAGTTGATCGCACTAATGCCAACAAGCTTGGCTATATCAACCACAAACCTCTCACCCACCCCAATGAGCCTGCTCGCCACAAGCTCCTGGATGTGCTGGGTGACTTGGCACTGATTGGCCGACCTTTGAAAGGCCGTATCATAGCAACCCGTCCTGGTCACACCATCAACACCAAGCTTGCAAACCAAATTCGTAAGGAGCTGAGATACCAGAATGTGCAGGCGCCACTTTATGACCCTAACAAGCCTGCGGTGATGGATATCAACAAGATTAGAGAGCTGTTGCCGCACCGCTATCCCATGCAGCTTGTTGACAAGGTGATAGAGGTCGGCGAGAACTATATTGTTGGCGTAAAGAATGTAACCAGCAACGAGCCTTTCTTCCTGGGGCATTTCCCTCAAGAGCCTGTCATGCCTGGAGTGCTTCAAATCGAGGCGATGGCGCAAGTGGGCGGCCTGCTGGTGCTTAGCGGCGTTGACGAGCCAGAACGCTATTCCACCTATTTCATGAAGATTGACAATGTGAAATTCCGCCAAAAGGTTGTTCCTGGCGACACCCTCATTTTCCACATCTCATTTATGACCCCGCTGCGCCGTGGCTGTGCCGTCATGAAGGGCTATGCCTTTGTGGGCGAGAAGATTGTGAGCGAAGTAGAGTTTATGGCTCAAATTGTAAAGAACAAATAAAATACTATTATAATGAACATTTCACCTCTAGCGTATGTTAGTGAAAACGCATTGATAGGAAAAGATGTGACAATAGGTCCTTTTGTCACTATCGACGAGAACGTAGTGATTGGCGACGGCACGATCATCGACAGCAACGCTGTGATACACTCTGGTGCAAGAATTGGCAACAACTGTCACATTCACTCGGGAGCCGTAATAAGTGATATTCCTCAAGACCTAAAGTTTAAGGGTGAAGACAGTGTGGCAATAATTGGCGACAACACCAGCATCCGCGAGTTTGTCACTATTCATCGTGGCACTGCGTCGAAGGGCAAGACTGTGATTGGCGACAACTGCCTTGTCATGGCTTACTGCCATGTGGCTCACGACTGCGAACTTGGCAATAACGTGATAATGTCCAATCAGGTGCAGCTTGCCGGAGAGGTGGTAGTTGGCGACTATGCTGTGCTGGGTGGTGGAGCGTTGGTGCATCAGTTCACACGCATCGGCGGTCACGTGATGCTGCAAGGGGGCTCACTGGTTAATAAGGACCTGCCGCCTTATATTATGGCAGGCCGCTACCCTATCTCCTATGAGGGTGTCAATTCGGTGGGTCTTCACAGGCGCGGCTTCTCCGAGGACCAGATCAACAAAATTCAGCAGGTTTATCGCGTTCTCTATCTCTCACGATTGAACAACAGCGAGGCTCTCGCCAAAGTTATTGCCGAAGTGCCGCAATCGCCTGAACGCGACGAGATTGTCAACTTCGTGAAAGCCTCAAAACGCGGCATTGTGAGAATGGGAATTTAAACCCAATAAGCTGACAAGCTAACGAGCAAACGAGCTAACGAGCTTAAAGACTATTAAGGACAATAGTTATTAATAATTTTTTATTAAGGACAATTGCCACCGCAGTTAATTGTCGGTAATGAACAGTATCTAACGTGGGCAATGTCTTGTCCTTAATTGTCTTACTACCATTGTCTTGTTAGCTTGTTTGCTTGTCAGCTTGTCAGCTCTTTGTCCTTAATTATTTTTCACAGCTCATCAATCTTCTTGCTGCCAGTGACGTAATAGATGCGGCTTAGCACTTTTTTCACGTTCTCGTTGTGGGGCATCAGTTTGTGAGCTTTCTCAAGATAAGGCAAAGCTTCATTATAGAGCTTGATGGCATCTTTTGAGCGGTGATCGTCGCCTTTGATGGCTTTGCTATACAAAGCATTGCCGAGGTCAAACAATGCCATGCCCGAATCGGGATTCAACTCCACAGCTTTCCTGTAGAACGGCATTGCGGCATCCACCCCCTGCTGAGCTTCAGCCAGCCGCCCCTTGAGGTCATAATACTCCGCCACGGTAGAGTCGCTTTTTATCACCTCGTCGAGCAAGGAGCTGGCCTCCTCATAGTTTTTCGCCCTCAAGTAATAGTTGATTAAGATTCTCACATATCTAGGGTCGTTGGCGCCCAGCATGTCGTGGGCCTCGTGAGCCACACTCACCAGGTAGATGGTGTCTTGCTGCTTGAGAAGAGCGTCGATCCATGTATCATAAAGCACTTTCTTCCTGTAACCGAGGTTGCGGGCGTTGGCAAGATGCTCCACCGCTTTGTCATATTCCTTGTTTTGATAGGCAGCCAGCCCTTGAAAGAACCTATTGTAGCCAATAACCGAATCGGGGTCATTCACCCCTTTCTTTATTGCCCAGTCGCACTTGGCGGTGCTGCAATAGATGTCCCAAGCCTTGCAGGCGTTGCTCCAGTCGCCAGCCGCATAGAAATCGCCAGCAACAGCGCTATAGTCAATGAGGTGGCCAACCACCTTGTTCATGATTTCTTGAGAGAATTTTGTCTTGTACTTTGCTTTCCCGGTCCTTTTGTCGAGTACAGGATTTCCTTTTTTGTCTAAGACGATAATGGTGTCTTTGTTAAGCGCCACTTGCAATTTGTCGTAGCCATCAATTAATGCCAATCCTGCCTCGGTGGAATTGATTTTATCGCCCACCGCCTTGTTGGCCATCATCTTATCGTAGATGGCATATTGTATCTTTCCAGCGACCCACCAGGTCTCGGCCTTGTCCTTAGTCTCATCGTTCACTAAGGCCTTATTGATTTTCTTCAACGAGTTCTTGTAGTTGTCAACCGAGAGCGTCATGCCACTTATTTCCTTTTTTACCTCGGTGACAAGACGATGCTGTGCCATCAACGAAATGCCACTAACGGAGACAAGAAACGATACAAGAACTATTTTCTTCATTTTTATTAATTGTTAAACGCTGTGCATAGCGTCGTCTTGATATGCCATGCACAGCGTTTTCGTTATTGCTTAAAAGAATATTACTTACCTGGTCTGAGTATCTCAAGCTTATATTCCAAGTCTTCAACAAAACGACCTGCTTGAGGTGTCCTAGAACCATCAGCGTCAAGCTCTTTAGCCTTCTTGAACAATGGCAGGGCCTTGTCATAGATAGGCAGCAGCATTGGAGCCAGCTGGGCGTTAGTAGCCGATTGGTTCTCATCAATAATCTTTTCGGCTCTCGCATAGAGAACACGTCCTAAATCAAAAAATCCGTTAGGGAAAGTCTGGTCAAGCTCAACGGCTTTCTCATAATATTGCTCGGCTGCATCAAGTCCATCTTTCTGCTCAATGATATAACCTTTCATGTCATACATGAGCGCACTTGATGGGTCACTAGCAATTGCCTTATCAACATAGGCGATAGCGTCGGCATAGTTTTGGCCATCGCAATAGTTTTGGATAATATTTGCCAAGCAGGAATTTCTGAAGTCCACAACCTGGTTCTCAGTATATCCTTTGTCGATAGCACTCTTGAAAGCGTTATATGCCCCATCAAAATCTTTAAGTTGATAGGCTGAATAACCTTCATAGAACGAGACATCAGCAAGAGTTTGTGGGTCAAATTCCACACCCTCGGTGAGTGAAGAGCCCACTAAGGTTCTAAAGAATTTGAAAGCCTTGTAAGATGTAGTAAAATCATTACCCATAAGTCCTGCATTACCCACATTCAGCACATCATTGATGTGTCCCGAAAGCAGTGTAACAATGTCTTTAGAGTATTTTACTTTGAACTTTGGTTTTCCGGTTTTCTTGTCAATCTTTGGAGATCCATCTTTATTGGTCTCAATAACAGTATCGAGTGGCAAAGCCTTTTGCAACAGTTCAAAACCGTTCATCAGGGCAGCCGCGCGTTCCCCAATTGTTGGGTCAGGAGCGTCAGGATTCTGTCCATGAGCCAGAGTATATTCTCCAAAGAGTTTGTCATATTTAGCAAACTCGGCCTTGCCTGCGTTAAAGAGTTCCTCGGCAGTTTGTGCCTTTGCTCCCATCACCAAGAGTGATGCGCAAGCAACAAATAAGAAAAACTTTTTCATAATTCAAAAATGTTTATTGTTTAGAAATGTTTTTTTGTTATCTCTTGTATAATTAATGTTTTTATTAATTGAAAGGCAAAGTGCCTTTTTAAGCTTCTTGGTCATAAGACTGCGAATCGTTGTTTTCGTTTAATTCGTCAGTCACATTTTTGATAAATTAGGCTGCGCTTCGGAAATGCTCAAATAAATTTGGCATTTCACTCAACTTGCACTAATTTTGTGCAATTTCATTCTCTTGGCCAAAGTTGATGTCTTGCTGCAAGCCCTCACCCTCGGGGATATATTCCTCAATCTTCTCGGGGTCGGTATCTACCTTGCAAACCGAAGCTATCTCGTCGTTCTTCTTCTCGAGGTTGATAAGCCTTACACCTTGAGTTGCACGGCCCAAAACTCTCAATTCCGAAACTTTAAGGCGAATTGTGATACCCGACTTGTTGATGATGACAATATCGTTGCTGTCATTCACATTGCGGATGGCAATGAGTTTGCCGGTTTTCTCAGTGATGTTGATGGTCTTCACACCCTTAGCACCACGGTTGGTGACACGATAGTCCTCAAGCTTAGAGCGCTTGCCCATACCCTGCTCCGAGAGCACGAGCACATCATCTTGAGCATTGGAGCGCATGCAAATCATGCCCACCACAGCATCATCGCCTCCGTCAAGAGTCATACCCTTCACGCCAGTAGCGGTGCGCCCCATCGCACGCACCTTGGTTTCCGAGAAACGTATGGCACGTCCGTTGCGGTTAGCGAGAACAATCTCGCTGTCGCCCTCGGTGAGCACGGCGCCAATGAGTTGGTCGTCTTCACGGATATTGAGGGCGTTTACGCCATTGAAACGTGGTCGCGAGAACTCCGACAGACGTGTGCGTTTCACGATACCGTTCTTTGTTCCAAATACTATATAGTGGTTTTGGTTATACTCAGGGTCTTTGAGCTTGGTGGCGCGGATAAAGGCGTTGATGCGGTTCTCGGGACCCAGGTTGAGCAGGTTCTGGATGGCGCGCCCCTTAGAGTTCTTGGCGCCTTCGGGAATCTCAAACACGCGCAGCCAGTAGCAGCGTCCCAATTCGGTAAAGAAGAGCATATAGTTATGGTTGGTTGCCTCATAGATATACTCGATGAAGTCCTCATCGCGCGTGGCACTACCCTTCGCTCCTACTCCGCCACGGTTTTGAGTGCGATACTCGCTCAACGGAGTGCGCTTGATGTAGCCAAAGTGCGAGATGGTGATAATCATCGGGTCATCGGGATAGAAGTCCTCGGCGTTCATCTCCTCGGCAGAATACTCGATTTGGGTGCGTCGCTCGTCACCATATTTGTCACGAACCTCAATCAGCTCGTCCTCAATCACTTTGCGGCAAACATCGGGATTAGTCAAAATCTCCTCTAGTCGCTCGATGGTTTTCAACAGGTCTTCCATCTCGGCATGTAGCTTGTCTTGCTCAAGGTTGGTGAGCTGTCGCAGACGCATCTCAACGATGGCGCGGGTTTGGATGTCGTCGAGATTGAATCTCTCGCCCAAGCGCTGACGTGCCTCGTCGGCTGTCTTGCTGCTGCGGATGATGTGGATTACCTCATCGATATTGTCACTGGCGATAATCAGTCCCTCGAGGATGTGGGCACGCTCTCTGGCTTTTTTAAGCTCAAATTCAGTGCGGCGTATCACCACTTCGTGTCGATGCTCGAGGAAGTAATGCAGCATGTCTCTCAGGGTCACCGTCTGTGGACGGCCATTGACGAGACACACGTTGTTGACGCTGAACGACGACTGCAGCTCGGTCATCTTGTAGAGCTTATTGAGCAGCACATTGGCGTTGAAGTCTTTCTTTACATCAATGACGATGCGCATGCCCTGGCGGTCGCTCTCGTCGTTGATGTTTGAGATGCCGTCGATGCGCTTGTCCTCAACAAGTGAGGCGATGTTCTGAATGAGCTCGCTCTTGTTGACGTTGTAAGGTATCTCGGTCACGACGATGCGGTCACGACCATTCTCACTCTCGATTTCGGCTTTTGAGCGTATTACAATACGTCCTTTGCCGGTCTCGAAAGCGTCTCTCACGCCTTGATACCCATGAATGATTCCGCCAGTGGGGAAGTCGGGGGCGATGATGTGTTTCATCAAGCCATCGGTGTCGATGTCTGGGTTCTCAAGCATAGCAAGGCAAGCGTTGATCGCCTCGGTGAGGTTGTGGGGCGCCATGTTGGTCGCCATGCCCACCGCGATTCCTGAGCCACCGTTCACAAGCAGGTTAGGGAAGCGCGTGGGCAGCACTTCGGGCTCGTCGATAGTGTTGTCGAAGTTTGGCACAAAGTTCACGGTGTCCTTGTCCATGTCGCGCATCATCTCCTCGCCCATCTTGCCGAGGCGCGCCTCGGTATAACGCATGGCAGCTGGGCTGTCGCCGTCGATGGAGCCGAAGTTTCCCTGTCCGTCAACAAGCGGATAGCGCATCGCCCAGTCTTGCGCTAGGCGCACCATTGCCAGATACACCGACGAGTCGCCGTGTGGGTGGTATTTACCCAGCACGTCACCCACGATACGTGCCGATTTCTTGTAGGGGGCATTTGAGAAGTTGCCCAGTTTTTCCATACCGAAAAGCACACGCCGGTGCACGGGCTTGAAGCCGTCGCGCACATCGGGCAGCGCTCTCGAAACGATTACCGACATCGAGTAGTCGATGTAGCTGGTCTTCATCTCGTTTTCGATATTGATCTCAATAATTCGATCGTTGTTCATCTCACAAAAATTAAAATTTTACCTGTGGCGAGCTGCAAATCCAGCGAAATGTTGCCTCAATCATCACAGTCACGCCGAAACATTAAAATTAACCTACAAAGATACAATATTTCATTGAATTACACATTATATATGTGTAACAATTTTTCAAAAAAAATACTCTTGTGCCATATTATTGCACAAGAGCATAAATCTTAATAAATCAGTAATGACAAAAAGCATTATTTGGCTAATGCTTTTTTAAGTGCCTTAGCGAGTTGGTCGGGGCATGAGGTGGGTTTATAGCCACACCTTATGCCTTCGAGTTTAGCGATTGCCTCGTCGCAAGGCATTCCTTGCACTAGTCTTGAGATGCCCTGCAAGTTGCCGTGACAACCACCAGTGAAGAGAACTTGCTTGATAATATTATCTTCAATCTCAAAGTCGATTTGACGTGAGCATGTGCCTGATGTATAATATGTGTATTTCATTATTTTTTACACTTAAGTTGTTTTCAACTGTTTGAGGAAGTCGTGGCGACTGGCGATTTTGATTGTGGTACTATCGGTCATGTCGATAAGACCATTGTCATTGAGGAAGCTTATAGCACTCACGAGTGCTGGTCTTCTTGCACCCAGCAGCCAGCACAAGTCACGCTGACGGAAAGTCATCGTGATGTTTTGCGAGCGTTGTGATGTGAAAGCGCTCACAAGCATCACCAGTCGTTCCTGCACCGAGGCGTTGCCCAAGTTGAGCAGTTGTGATTTCCTCACTTGGGAATTTCTTGAGAGGTAGTTCAAAATATTGAAAAGGAAAACATCATCGGTTCTGAGCATCGCCACATAATCATGCTTTGCCAGTTGCAGGATGCCGCAACAGTCTATCGCTTTGACACTGAAAGGATAGCAAGTGTCAAGGCCAAAGAGGTAATCGGGAGCTATCACTTCGGGGGCTTCCAGCTCATGAGAAATCTTGAACTTGAGCACCTTACTTTCAAATTCTATCATTGCACGTCCTGAGACGATAAACCTCACGTGGGTGCACTCGTCACCGCACGACAAGATTTTCTCTCCTTTCCTGAACTTGAGGAAGTGGAACGGCACTTTCTCTACCGTCTCCTGGAGGCGCTCCTGACTGACGCCCTGGAACAAAGGCAAGTGGAGCAGTTTGTCAAAAATGTTTTCCATAATTATTATCGCGTTCTCGAGTAATAGTGTAATCGAGTAATCGAATAGTCGAGCATTCGAGCATTCGAACAATCAAACAGTCAAATAACTTATTTCAATAACTCAATCGCTTCTTCTACGGTGCAGTTATTCTGTTCTCCTGTAGCCATGTTTTTTATGGCGATAGTGCCTGATGCCATCTCGTTCTCTCCTACTATTGCCACAAAGGGAACGCCTTTAGCATTGGCGTATGCCATCTGCTTCTTCATCTTTGCCGACTCTGGGAAAATCTCGCAGGAGATTCCTGCCGCGCGAAGTGATGCGATATGCTGCAGGCACACTGCCGCTTCTCTCTCTCCAAAGTTGATGAAAATCACCTTGGTTGTGGCTATCGTGTCGGCAGGATAAAGGTAAAGGGTGTTGAGGACGTCAAAGATGCGGTCAGCGCCAAAACTGATGCCCACACCCGACAGCCCGTCCATGCCAAAGACGCCAGTAAGATTGTCATAACGTCCACCGCCTGTGATACTTCCCATCTCCACATCGAGGGCCTTAACCTCGAGGATAGTGCCAGTATAGTAGTTCAACCCACGTGCCAACGACACATCAAGCTCTACTTGCGACTTGAGGTTTAAAGCACTAGCACTGCCGAGCACAAACATCATCTCCTCAATGCCTTTCATTCCTGTCTCAGAATTTACGAGCAGCGTTTTGAGAGTGGCGAGTTTCTCGTCGTTGCTGCCGCTAAGGGTAAGCAATGGCCGCAATGTGTCGATAGCGTCTTGCGACAGCCCTTTCTCAATTAACTCGGCATTGACATTGTCAAGCCCAATCTTGTCGATTTTGTCGATTGCCACCGTAATATCGACAATCTTCTCGGGAGCTCCAATCACCTCGGCAATGCCACTGAGAATCTTGCGGTTGTTGAGTTTAATCACAATGTTGATGCCAAAGCGCTTGAACACCTCGTCAATCATCGACACCAGCTCCACCTCATTGAGCAAGGAGTCACTGCCAACAACGTCGGCATCGCACTGATAGAACTCGCGGTAACGACCACGCTGTGGACGGTCGGCACGCCACACAGGTTGAATCTGGTAGCGCTTGAACGGCATCTGCAAGTCGTTGCGGTGCTGCACGACATAGCGAGCGAAGGGCACTGTCAAGTCATAGCGCAATCCCTTCTCGCTAACTTTAGTAATAAGGTGTATATAATCTTTGTTTGCCAGCAGTTCTTCGGGGGCATCTTTTAGATAGTCGCCGCTGTTGAGGATTTTAAACAGCAGTTTATCGCCTTCCTCGCCATATTTTCCCATCAGCGTTGAGAGGTTCTCCATCGCTGGTGTCTCAATCTGCTGGAAACCGTAGAGCAAGAACACGCTCTTGATTGTATCAAAAATATAGTTGCGTTTCGCCATCTCGAGTGGCGAGAAATCTCTAGTTCCTTTTGGAATTGATGGTTTTTGTGCCATTTTGTTATTTGTTTATCATTTATCGTTTTTAGCTGACGAGCTGACGAGCAAACGAGACAAGTGAATTGTCAAACGACTAGAAACTACAATGCTCTTGTTTTCATTTTTAGACATAAGAACATAAGTTCATTTTTTACTTTGTACTTAGTCCTTTGTACTTGGTACTTAGTCCTTTGTACTTAGTCCTCCAAACTCTCCACTTTATGCCATTGCCTTGTCAGCTTGTTCCTTGTCAGCTTATCAGCTTGTTAGCTTAATTACGGCTGCGGCCCATGAAGATCATCACATAATACATTAATGTCGCCAGCGAACTTAGGGCTGCTACCACATAGGTATAAGCTGCGGCGTGGAGGGCGTCTTTTGCATGCTCGGTCTTTATGCCGCTTGTGACACCCGACTTTTCAAGCCAAGCTACTGCACGACGGCTGGCATCAACCTCTACGGGAAGTGTGATGAGACTGAACAACGTGGTTAAAGCAAACAGACAAATGCCTACCAGCATAACCGTAGGGAACACCTCTATTAATAGAATTCCTGCAAGAAGCACCCAAGTAAGCCATTGTGACGCAAAACTAACCACTGGCACAAGAGCCGTGCGCATTTTTAAAAAGGAATAGCCATGAGCGTGTTGCAACGCATGTCCACACTCATGAGCCGCTACCGCCGCAGCTGCCACGCTATTGACCGAATAAACCACGTCGCTGAGGTTGACGGTGCCATTGGCAGGATTATAGTGGTCGGTGAGCTGCCCCGACACACTTGTCACATTAACATTGTTTATGCCATTATCTTGAAGGAACTTCGTTGCTACGTCTCGACCTGTCATTGGCACATCAAGAGCTTCTTGAGAATAGATTTTGAACTTATTCTGCAACGAATGCTGAACAAGGTAACTGATAATTGTAATTGCTATGAAAAGTATGTAAACCATAATAATGTGATGTGGTTACTTATTGATATTTTTCGGTTTTTCATCAAAAAAAACCTCAAATATTTTTTGGTTATTAAAAATTGATGTAAATTTACGGCGTTTTTTTGAGACAGCAAAATTTTATAGAGAAAACATACTGTTTTTTATTTAATATTCACTATTTTTTTAACAAACACAATAATTTTTTTTAACATTATGAAAAAGTTTTTCTTATTCGCTGTAGCTATTGCTACTCTTTCTTTGGTTTCTTGTGGTGAAGGCACTACCAGTGGTTCGGCTGCTAACGACAGCACTGCTTCGGGCAACCCCACTTCGGTAACTCCCAGCATGAGCGTTGAGACTCCTAGCGGCGTAGCTAGCGCTGTTTCAGGCGTTGTTGAGGATGCACAGGAAGTTGCTAACGATGCTGCTGCTGCAGTTGAGGACAAAGCCAATGACCTGAAGAACCAAGCTGAGCAAAAAGCTAATGAGCTGAAGGACAAAGCTGAGCAAAAAGCCAATGAGCTGAAGGACAAAGCTGAGCAGAAAGTTAATGAAGGTCTTGACAAAGCTGGCAAGAAGATCGATGAAGGTCTCAACAAGGCTGGTGAAGCAATTAAGAACCTCTAAATCACTGCTTTTAACTCCTTATTTCTAGAGGAAAATTTTGGAGTATTTCAAGAACAAAGGGAGACACTCACTGTGGGTTCTCCCTTTTTTAAAGAAAGAATTTAATTCGTATTATGAAGAAGTTTCTCTTATTTGTTGCAGCAATTGCTGCTTTTTCACTGACCTCGTGCGGTGGTGGCGACGCATCAAATGTGCCCGATGGCAACTCACAAGCCACTACTGTTGATCCTAACGATCCCACTCAGGCGATTCCGCAAATGTCCACAAGTGAAGAACAGGCAAGCGCCGCATCGGTCGAGCAAACCGCTCCCGAAGCGCAAACTTCAACGGCAGAACAATCAACCCCCGCCAATTAATATTAATAATGTGGATTTGAAACAATTTAAAAGGGAGGCACTAGCATTGTGTTCTCCCTTTCTCATTTAGACAGCCAACGCATTATGGACAAAGACATTATAGCACGACAACTTGTGGAGAAATTTGGCATTGCACAACTCAACGACATGCAGAATGCCGTCATAGAAAAGTGGCAGACGAGCAGGAAAAACTTAGTGCTCTACTCCCCTACCGGCACGGGAAAGACGCTGGCCTTCGCAGTGCCTGTTGTGCTTGACATCGAAGGGGCAAGTCTAACCACACAAGTTGTTATTATTGTGCCCACACGCGAACTTGTGCTGCAAGTCACAGAGGTTCTGAAGAAACTAGCTCCCTCAATAAAAACCACGCCATGCTATGGCGGTCACAACTCGCAAGAAGAACGAAAGTCGCTGTCGCAATCTCCAACGATAGTAGTTGCCACTCCAGGACGACTACTTGACCATATAGAGCGTGGAAATGTAAATTTTCAAACCACAAAGACGCTAGTCCTAGACGAGTTTGACAAATCCTTAGAGATGGGGTTTGTTGATGAAATGCGGCAGCTTATAATGCGTCTGCCCACGACAATCCGCACCATAATGACTTCGGCAACCCTAATTAAAAACGTGCCTAGCTTTATTGACCTTTCCTGTTTTGACACCGTAAACCTGCTGCAACAAGATGCTTTGTTGCCACAATCACGCATCACCACTTGGCAGGTAAAATGCAACAGCAGCAATCGCATTCAATGCCTGAAAGAACTGCTCTTGTCGCTCCCTGCCGAAAAAACCATCGTTTTCGCCAACCAACGCGACACCGCCCAATTCATTTATCAACAACTGGTTAAACTCGGCTTCACAACGGGACTTTACATAGGCACGCTTGAGCAGAGCGAGAGAGAGAAGGTGCTTGCAATGCTGCGCAATGGCTCGCTGCTTGTTCTTGTGTCAACCGACCTTGGGGGGGCGGTATCGACATCCGTGACATCAAGCACATTATCCACTATGAGCAGCCTATCACCAACGAGATTTTCACTCACCGCAATGGCCGCACAGCACGTGTTGATGCCACTGGCGATGTGTTTGTAATTACAAGTCGAGAAGAAACCCTGGCGCCATTCATCACAATTGACGGCATATATCAGCCCAAAGAAACCGACGCACCCACGACGAAACACCCTTCTCGTGCCACCATCCACATTAGTGCCGGCAAGAAGGAGAAAGTGTCGCGAGGAGATATAGTGGGATATCTGTTGCACAACTGCAAATCACTCAATGGCAGTGAGATTGATAGCATTGAAATATTTGACCATTATTCCCTTGTGGGCGTGCCAAGAGAGAAAGCCGAGGATATAGTAAAAACGATTTCACCTTACAAACTCAAAAAGATGAAGGTGAAATCGATGGTTGTGAGATTTAGACCTAAGTTTGTGAAATAAATGGTTTATTTATCAAGAACCTCACTCAGAATCTTATCCATTTGGTTGGCGTCATGATAGCCAATGATATTCTCTATCACCTCTTCATTAGGCGACAAAATCACGATATTGGGAATTGACTGAACATTGTATTTATTAGCCAGTTCTTCATCTTGATCAACATCAATTCTCCTAAACTCAATCTTATCACCATATTTCTCCTCCATCTGCTCCATCACTGGTGTCATAGCTTTACATGGACCGCACCAAGTGGCGTAGAAATCGATAAGGACTATCTTTTCCGAAGCGTTGTTCTGGGGCTTCTCGGTTTTTACTTTCTCGACAGCTCCAACTTCTGAACCTGAATTTTTCTTATTCTCACAGCTGTTGACGCCAACCATCAGCATCATGCCAAGAGTAACACACACAATTAATCTAATAGTTTTCATACGCAATATATTTTATAATGTCAATCAACTTAACTCTCCTTTACCTTGCCTGATTATCTCGGGCTCACTGCCGGTGCAATCGACCACTGTAGATGGTATGAGTCCTCCCCTGCCTGAATCAACAACCACATCTACATTTGCGCCAAGTGCCTCAGCTATCAGCTCGGGTTCGCAGCGGTAGTCATCGTCTTGCGCCGGCACCGACGTGGTGAGGATAGGATGCCCAAGCTCCTGCTCAATGGCAGTGGCAATTTTGTTCTCTGGAATCCTGATGCCCACTGTGCGACGGCCTTTAAACGCCTTGGGCAACTTCGACATTGCAGGAAAGATAAATGTGAAGGGACCAGGCAGGTTGTTCTTCATCAGGCGGAACTGGGTGTTGTCAAACTTTGCATACTGCGCCACCTCACTGATGTCACTGCAAATAATCGACAGATTGGTCTTTGCCGATTTCATCGCTTTCAAGGCACAGATGCGCTCTATCGCCTGATTGTTAAGTGCATCACAACCAATGGCATACACGGTGTCGGTGGGATAAACTATAATCCCGCCGTCGCGTAGCACTGCGGCAATCTCCTCAATGTGACGAAGGTTGATATTGTCTTCTATAATCTGTAATACTTTCATATTTACTTATTATTTAAGTTTCTATTTAATGTTTAACCATAATAAAGTGCTGTGTATCAGCTCCCCCTCTCGTTTATCGGGAATCGGGAATCGGGAATCGAGGTCTTCTCTAATCACTAATCGGTGCGAAGCACCAACTAATCACGAATCTCAAATCGCGCGAAGCGCTCTAACCTCTAACCTTCAAGTTTATAAAACTTTATAAACTTGAGTTAAAATTCAGTTATTATTCTCGTTTCAATATTTGTGGCTTGGGCATATTTTTCAAGCAGCGATGCCGTCCATGTTAATGCCTCATCAACTGGCATCTCGAGCGCGAAGGCGTTGATGTTGATTTGCACCCTGGTGCTGTCTAAAGTGAACTTTGTGCGCTCCTCATCGCTGGTGGGAGTCGCCACGCCGCCTTGGGCGTCACGATACACTGGCAGACCCTCTATGTTGAGAAATCCACGACCTATGGCGCAGTACTGCTCATCCTTCTCCCCTACTCCCATGGTGAGCGTGTCGCCCACCAGCTTGTCGGCATCAAGGCCGCTGATGGCATAGCCACTTTTTATCGACACAAGGTTCACAATGTCGATGAGCGAGGTGAGACGATACAGCCCAAGACCGCGAATTATGCGGCGGCACAGCGCTTCGCTCGACACGCGGTAGCGCCCAGGGTCTTTGCCCAGCGATTTGTAAAGTCGCCGTGTCGCAGCTATGGCGGGACGTTGGTTAATCTCCAGCAGCTGATAGGTTGATGCTATCCTAGCCGCCTCATCCTCAATTTCTTGCCATAGAGCATCGGCAGTCTCGCCATTCACCACATTGGCACTCAAGAGTCCTATTTGAACCTGCGGGCAAGCCGCCAAAATCCTAGGGTCAATTTTTACATTTATCATTACAGGGGAAGAATATTTCTCAATTTTTCTGCAAAATTAATACAAAAATCGGTTTTTTTGTGTATTTTTGCAAAATCATTAACATGACATATTTTTTTAATATAATTAATACACAATGAAACATCTATTTCTTTCTATTATTGCTGCCAGCATCGCGTTTGGCGCAATGGCTGATGCCAAAATCGAAAACCCCGACAGCACAGGGTTCAAATTCACCGACGTTAAAGTGGTAAAATCCACTCCAGTAAAAGACCAGAACAAGTCAGGAACTTGCTGGTGCTACTCTAGCAACACTTTCTTTGAGAACGAAATCCTGCGTAAGACTGGCAAGGAGGTTCATTTGAGCGAAGGTTTTGTGGTTTATCACTGCTATCTCGACAAAGCCATCAAGAATGTGAGACTGGATGGCACTAGCAACTTCGCCGAAGGTGGCGCAGGTCTTGATGTGGCTTACGTGTGGAAAAACTACGGAATGGTGCCAAACGAGGTTTACACCGGCATGACCTATGGTGACAAGAAATTCAACACCGCCGAGCTCACTGCTATGTTGCAAGGCATGGTGAACGTGGTTAACCAGCGCAAGCTCAAGAAGCTCACACCATCATGGCAAGACGGCTTCAAGGGCGTGCTCGACGGATACATGGGCAAGCTCCCCGAGACATTCACCTGGGAGGGCAAGACTTACACTCCTCAAAGCTATGCCGCTTCGTTGCCACTGAACATGGACGACTACATCTCCATCACTTCGTTCACTCACCATCCATTCTACAAGCCTTTTATCCTTGAGGTTGCCGACAACTGGACTTGGGAAGAGTCGCAGAACGTGCCTATCGACGAACTCTGGGAGATTGCTAACTATGCCATCGAGAAGGGCTACTCCATCGCTTGGGGTGCCGACGTGAGCGAGCGCGGCTTCAAGTGGCGCAAGGGTTATGCTGTGCTTGTCAAAGAGAAGAACGAGAACGACCTCAGCGGCACCGACCGCGAGCGTTGGGACCTGATGGCCGACAAAGACCGTGACGAGCAGCGCTGGGAAATCAAGGGTCCAGGCAATGAAGAGACCGTCACTCAAGAATCTAGACAAATGATGTTCGACAACAAAGAGACTACCGACGACCACGGCATGGTAATCGTGGGTACCGCGGTTGACCAAGAGGGAAACAAATACTTCAAGGTTCAGAACAGTTGGGACACCAACCAGCTCTATCACGGATTCTTCTACGTGAGCGAAGCATTCTTCAAAGCCAAGACGATGAACATCATCCTCAACAAAGAAGCCATCCCTGCCAAGATCGCAAAGAAGATGGGCATCTAAAAAAAACGTGACATCTCTTGACACATAACATTAAGGTTCCAAGCCACATCAAGGCTTGGAACCTTATTGCTTCTAACTAAGGGGTATGCAAGTAAGTATTAAATGTTAAGTATTAAGTGCCTCTCGAAAAATAACCGATAACCAACAACCGATAAAATAGTTTCTAATCGCTTCAGGTCGTTTGACTTAATAATAAACCACTGATTTTCACTAATTTTCACTAAGAATTGTTTTTAATCAAATAAAATGCTCACGCTCGCAAGGCTTTGTGCAAGCTAGTGCCATTCGGGCAGAATCTATCAAATCTAGAACAAATCAAACAAATAATTTTTGAAAGATTTGGAATGATTTGTAAGATTTCTCGCCGCTAGGCGACTCGCTTAATCGCATTTTTGTTTGCAATTGTTTGAAAAAATCAGCTTGTTTGACTCTATAATAACCTAAATGTGTTCTTTGATAACTGTGGTAAACTGCCGCCAGTATTGCTCTGTCTTCGCCTCTGCGACACCATAGAGTGTGCCAAATTGTGCTTTTGTGACTGGCTTCTCTTGTGCCATGATTGTGAGCACTTTGTCGCTGAATACCATATATGGCGGGATGCCTTTGGCCTTGGCTAATGCTCTGCGAACGTCTTTGAGTTTAGACAGCAGAACCTCATCAACATCATGCTCAACATCAATGGGAAACGTGGATTTTGCTGGTTTCTTCTTGGTGGGAAGATTGTAATAGAATCTAGAAAGCTGGATTTTGCGTTTCCCATATAGCACTTCCCGACCGAATGCCGTTGATTTTAGATGGTCGTCTTCTTCGTAAGCGATATAAATCAAGCCCAGCTGCAACATTTGCAGCAGATAGGCGTTCCACATCGCTTGAGTAAGGTCGTGCCCCACGCCATAGGTCTTGAGTTTGTCATAGCCTTTAGCGATAATCTCGCTCTTGCGAGACCCACGCAATATGTCGATAAGCGTCATGAAACCTACTGACTCTTGAGTGCGTGCCATCGCGCTCAGCGCCATCTGGCACAATGTAGTGCCGTCAATCTTGTCGGGAGGATTGTTGCACACATCACAGTTGCCGCAGTCGTGGTCATAGCGCTCGTTGAAATAGCTCAGCAAAATGCGACGCCTACAGACGGTGGCCTCAGCATACTGCTGCATGCGATTCAATTTCTCCACATTAATCATTGCCTGGCCTGAGTCATGGGCAAAACTCATCAATGTCTTCACGTCTCCAAACGAATAGAACATGAGAGCATCGGCCTTCATGCCATCGCGCCCTGCGCGCCCTATCTCCTGATAGTAGCTCTCAATGTTCTTGGGCATATTGCTGTGGATTATCCACCTCACGTTGCTCTTGTCGATGCCCATTCCAAAGGCGATAGTGGCGCAAATCACTTGCAGGTCATCGTTGATAAAATCTTGCTGCACTCGCAGCTTGATGTCAGTTGACATGCCCGCATGAAAGGCGTGCGCGTCAATTCCCAGGCTCTGGAGGCTCGCTGCCATCGTCTCGGTGCTTTTCCTGCTCAGGCAATAGATGATGCCGCTCTCGCCATGGTGCTTCTCAATGAAAGATACAATGCGTTTAATCTTTGCTCGCCCGCTCAGTCCACTCACCACGTTGAGCGAGATGTTGGGACGGTCGAAGGAATTGATGAAGATTTTCGCATCAGGAATGTTGAGCTGTTCTTTTATGTCGATGCGCGTCAAGCGGTCGGCAGTGGCGGTGAGTGCCAAGATAGGCACTCCCGGAAAGCGCTCTTTGACAAGCGACAGCTGGCTGTATTCTGGCCTGAAATCATGTCCCCAGTGTGAGATGCAGTGCGCCTCGTCGATGGCTATCATGTTGATGAGCATCTCTTTAGACCACTGGTCCATATCGGCAAGCAATCGCTCGGGAGATATATAAAGCAGTTTTATGTTTTGCTTAAACACATTGTCGAGCACGTCACGGTTCTGCTGTTCGCTCTGCTGACTGTTGATGGCGGCGGCAGGAACACCGTTAGCGATGAGGGCATCAACCTGGTCCTTCATCAGCGCCAGTAGCGGCGACACAATGATTGAACAGCCAGGCATTAGCAAGGCGGGAATCTGATAGCACAACGACTTGCCGCCGCCAGTGGGCATTAGCACCACCGCATCGTTACCATTTACCACATGCTCTATCACCTGATATTGCATAGGATAAAAGGTGTCGTAGCCGTAGAATTTCTTTAATACGGCAAGTGCTTTGCGTTCAAGGTCTTGCATAATGCATTCTGCATTCGTTTATCGTTGTTCGAGGATCGAAAATCGGGGATCGGTTATAGTTTATCGGGGATTGGTTATTCTGCATTCTGCATTCTGCATTTCTGTTAGAGTGCGTTTTTCTCGCCTCTAATGGCATTAAACACTGTGAGGAACATGATTTTTATATCAAGCATGAAGTTCCAATTCTCGGCATACCACACATCATACTCAACACGCTTCTCCATCATCCACAGCTCGTCGGTGGGACCACGGAAGCCATTGACTTGAGCCCAACCGGTGATGCCTGGCTTAATGGTGTGGCGAAGCATGTATTTGTCAATAAGCTCACTATATTCTTTAGTCTGCTGAACCATGTGAGGACGGGGACCTACTATCGACATCTCGCCCAGGAACACATTGATGAATTGCGGCAGTTCGTCAAGACTGGTCTTGCGCAGGAAGTTGCCAAACTTTGTCTTGCGTGGGTCGTCTTTTGTCGCCTGCAAGGTGTCGCTCTTGTCATTGACCCTCATAGAACGGAACTTATAGCACATGAACGAGCGTCCACGATAGCCGGTGCGTTCTTGCTTGAAGAACACCGGACCTGGTGACGAGAGTTTGATGCCTATGGCTATAGGGATGAAGATGATGGGAGAAAACAGCAGCACCAGTGATGATATCGCCAGGTCAAAAGCGCGCTTGACAAACTGGTTTATGGGATTGCTAAGCGGATGTGGTCGCACCGACAATACTGGCACCACGCCAAGTGTCTCGATCTCAAATCGTCGAGAGATATATTTTGAGAACTGGGGCACATAATAGAAATCTATGGCGTTACGCTCGGCGAGATTTATCATGTCTTGAAGATTGTTGTGCTCACTATCGGGCAGTGCGCAATACATCTCATCAACGCTGTGGTCGTTCAAGAAATCTACAAGCTTGTCGAAAGTGGCAGTGTAGCATTGTAAATCTTCAACAGGCTCTGAATCAAAATATCCCACCACATGATATCCATAGCCCTGGTCTTTCTCAAGCTGTTTCATCAGTCTCACACCGGCACCGGCATGCCCACCTCCTATTATGATTATCTCTTTATAGTTATAGCCCTTGCTGCGATACCACTTGAGCAATTTTCTTGACACGATCCACCACAAAGAGAGCAATAATGTGAAGATGCCATAGAACATGAACACATATCGCCACAGGGGCAGAGCATCAATAAATGAAACTAGCATCAAGAATATCACTGCGTGAAGCATCACATACTTGAGCAGGTGAATGAGCACACGGTCGATATACACAGTTCTCTTATCGTGCAGCGAGCTCAGCACATAAACTACTACGCAGAATGACAAGTTGAGCATCAGCCACACTTGTTTGCTATAGAATGGCAATGAGCCCAAGTCGCCTATAATCATGCATGTGATAAAATAGGCTGCATTAAGGACTATGAAGTCTATAATGATGAAAATCCAGCGGATAAAATGACCGTATCTGCCTCTACTTTTCACAACTAATTCAGAGTTTAGAGTTTTTTAGCTGACAAGCAAACAAGCTTACGAGCGTACGAGACAAGTGAACAGTCAAACGACCAGAAACAGCTGGCACATAATTGTCTTGAGAACTCATTTAACACGCTTCGCGTGGAAATTCAACAAAATTGAAACAAAAAATCTAACAAAAAATTTGGATAATTTTATTTTAAAATTTTGTTAAATTTGAGTCAAGCATGATGGCTTCGCCACCGCCAACCGCACTTCGTGCGACTAAGGCTTCATGCTCTCCTCGAGCTAAAGGTTCTCGGCGAAGCCGAAACCTGTTGCGACAACTACTATTGTCTTGTCAGCTTGTTTACTCGTCAGCTTGTTAGCTAAATAAAAAGCCTAAATTTTCTCGTCTATGATCTTGATTTTTTGCTCAAGCAGTGCGATCTCGTCCTTGAGGTTGGCAATCTTGCGCTCCATTTCCTTGACAATGGTGTTGCCGCTCTTGGAAGTGGCATTGAAGAATCCCATATTGTTCTCATAGGTCTTGAGCTCGTTGCACTTCTGCTCAAAGACGCGCACCAGTTTCTCACGCTCGTGATAAACCTTGTCGCTGCCCGATTGGCTCATAGTGCTCTCGAAGTTTGACAGCCTAGACCTGATGGCCTTCATGTCAAATTTCTCAAATGCCTTGTCGATGGCTTCCTTATAGGCGCTATAGATCTTGTCTTTCTCCTTATATGGCACATGACCTATGGTTTGCCATTTCGACATCAGGTCTCTAATCTGCTGAGGTGCATCCTCGGGCGTTTCCTCTGTCTCGAGGATGGCGTTTATCTGAGCGATAACCTCTTTCTTGGCCTTGAGATTCTCGTGCTCCACTGAGCGCTGGCTGGAAGTCTGTTTCTTTTTCTGCTCAAAGAAATAGTCGCAGGCGGTGATGAAGCGTTTCCACACGGCATCGCTATGACGCTTGACAACGGGACCTATTGTCTTCCACTCCTTTTGGAGTGCAATAAGTGCATCGCTGGTCTCTTTCCAGTCGGTAGAGTCTTTCAGCGCCTCGGCCTTCTCGCAGAGCTCGGTCTTCTTCGCCAAGTTTGACGCCAACTCCTCTTTCATTGTCTTGAAGAATTGTGCCTTCTGCTCAAAGAACTCGTCACACGACTTGCGGAAGCGGTTGTAGAGCGATGTGTTCACCTTGCGAGATGCGAAACCGAGCTTCTTCCACTCTTCCTGGAGGGCGATAATCTTCTTGGTGGCATCGTCCCATGCGGCGTAGGTCTTGAGGCCGCTGGTCTCGATCTTCTCTATATCCTCGCACAGAGCGGTCTTGGCATCGGCATTCTCTTTCTCACTAGCCTTGCGCTCCTCAAAGAATGCCTGGTGTTTCTTGTTGATAACTGCCGAGGCGGTCTTGAATCGTGCCCACACCTGCTCACGAATCTCCTTGGCTACAGGGCCCGTCTCGCGCCACTTGTCGTGGAGGGACTGGAGGGCTTTGAACGCGGCTATCACGTCGGTCTCCTCATCCAGTGCTTCGGCGCTCTCGCACAGCTGCTGCTTTATCTCAAGGTTTTTCTTGAAGTCATAGTCTCTGAGCTCTTTGTTGATCTTCAAGAGGTCGTAGAAGTTCTCGATAGCAGCCTGATAGGCTTTCCACACCTCGGTGGTGCTTGTCGATGGCACCTCACCCACAGCTTTGAACTCCTGTTGCAATTGCTGAACATGGGCAAACTGGCGGTTGATGTTGTCAGTATCTTGAGAGATGGTCTTGATTTCCTCGATAATCTTGTTCTTCTTTTCGAGATTGGCCTGCTTCACGGCTTCTTGCTCGGCATTGAACTCGGCGCGTTTCTCTTTAAACTCTGCGAGCAGCTCTTTTATCTTGTGCTCTATGTCATCTTCTCGGGGCGCAAAGGCGTCTTCCTCGTTGCCGCTCTCCACGAAAGCGGCTTTTTCTTTGCTTATCTCCTCTTTCCTGAGAGCAAAGAATGCACCCTTGATTTGTGCTACTCGTTCTTTAACATTCTCTACTGGCATAGCCATGAGTTTCTCAAGTTGCTCCACAAGCTCTTCTTTGCCCAGTGTGGAATAATCTACAGCTGGCAGCTCCTCGGCAGGCTCTTCAACCTTCACCTCGGCAGGTTCCTCGGTTTTTTCCTCGGCGGGAGCTTCGGGCTGCGGCTCTTCTTTCACCTCGGAAATAACAGGCTCTTCAACCTTCACCTCGGCAGGAGCTTCGGGCTGTGGCTCTTCCTTCGCCTCGGGCAGTGGCTCTTCAGCCTTAGGTTCTTCGGCAGGAATGCTTACTTCCTCTGCCTCCTGTGCCTCGGGTTGTGGCTCGGGCTGCTCAAGTTCAGGCTGTGGCTCTTGAGCCTTTACCTCCTCAAGGGTTTCAACTTGATTCTCAACTGCTACTGGTTCTTCAATCTCAGTAGATTTGTTTTCAACTGTTTCTGCCACGTTCTCTACAGCGGCAGCCTCAGCATTCAGAGTTACGTCTTTCTCGACATTTACATTCGATTCTGACATTTCACGCGTTACCATAGTTTACAATTATTTAATCGTTGTTCGTTTATCGAAGATCGGGGATCGGGGATCGGGAATCATTGCTCCTCTAACCTCTAAACTCTAACCTCTAACCTGCGCGAAGCGCTTTAATCTGCGCGAAGCGCATCTAAAAATGCGATTTAGCGAGTGCAACGCCGTGCTTGCACGAGCATTGCCGAGCGTGAGCATTTTATCTACTTTCAAAATTAACTCCAAAAATACTGCTTTTTTGCTATATGGAGAAAAAAAAATGATGTTTTTTTCATTTCTGCCCTCTTTTTTCACCAAAAAACGAAAAAAACGGTGTTTTTCGACACCGTTTTTATTCATTTTTTAATTGAAATATAGCAGCAGAAAACTCCTCTACTCCTGCTGACACCGTAGAATAGATATCTATTACTTTACAATCTTCTCGCTCTTGCGAGAGCCGTCGCTGTAGGTCGTCACCTTGATGTTGAAACCGTGGAATGGATTCTTTGATTCAATGCCATGTATATTATAATAAATCACCGATTTCACCTCTTTGTTGTCTGCGATTGAGTTGATGCCAGTCAGTTGTTCCATAATCTTATGGACATCAAAGTATCGGGAGTCATAGAGCCTAGTATTGACAAGATTGTATAGAACATAGTAATTTTGCAGATACCTGTCAAAAGGATAGTTGGCGCCGCCCATAATGGGTGGACGAGCCACATACTGCACATCAACGTAGCTTGCTCCGTCGTCAAACATCACTCTGTCACCATCAAGATATCCTCCGTCGAGCACTGTAAGTCGATTGATGTCTAGACCATTGGCAATATCCTCTTCAAGACTGTAAGCGTTGTTGTCATCAAGCTCTACAAGTCGCACCGCTGGCTCATTTGCCACATATTCAAATCCCATGCGCATCAAGGGGTTGCTGAATTCCATACCATTAGTCTCAGGCAGTTTCAAGTCAATGACTTCGGCATCGGTACCCAAGTAGAAATATTTTAAATTGGTGTTTTGTGATAAGTCCAGATTCCGGAAATGGAAAATCTTAGTATTGTCATCAATGTTCCATGTGCGGTGTCCAAACGACACTCCCTCCAGATTATACAGATATTCAATGCCCTTAAAGTTAATGACATTCTTGAGCATTTCTTCGCCTTCAAAATCATCGCTGTCATAATAATTACAGAAATGCCATGAACTTCTGTAGGTTCTCAATAAGTGCATATTGCCCAGTTCATCATAGCTGAGGACTCCGTCTTCGTTTGTGTCGATATGAGCCGACAGATATTCCCTAAAGTTCACATCGGGGAAATGCTCCTGGTCGAGAGCAACGCTCTCGCCTTCGGCGATGACTTGTTTCTCTAGGCGGTTCCATCCTGTTTGTGCCTGAATCTTGATAGTGCTGTTGCATGTGTATTGCTTGTCACCATCGGCAGCAATCAGGTACTGCATGTGAGCCTCACATGTCCCTCCATTGAATTGCAGATAGGTGTTTCCATCATCTTCAGTAACCACCTGGGCATTGTCGATATTCAAGATGCGGCTCACATCAAGACCTGCGGCAATATATTTGTTCAAGCTAAAAATATAACCACTCTCATTGCCCAAGACTTCTCCCTCGATGACAAATTCGGGGACTGCCACGCCATCTTGCGGCTCATAGTTGAAGAACAGCATTGGTGAGTTCTTGATGACGACACGCTCGAGTGCGCCTGTCGTGGGGAGATAGAGATGCGAGAAAGGCTTGTTGTCTTTGAGATAGACACTAGTCGTGAAATTCCCATCGGGAATTTGGTCTCTCGACATATACAACGCCTCGTTCTTGTCGCCAATGAGATAACGCCAGTTGGGATGATTGAGCTCAAGGCGCTCCAGGTTGGGGAACCAGTCGAAGTGATAATCTACCGCATTCCTGCCCAGCAGGTGCTCGGGGTCGGCACTGCTGTCAATCACTGTCACTGCTTCTAGCTCCTCGGCTGTGAGAATGCTGTCATTGTTAACGTCAACATATCTCAAGCACCAGTCGTAGAAACAGTTTCGGGCATTATACTCAGGAGCACCAAATCGTGACTGCAGTTCTTGCATATTCTCTATCGACCACCCCAGGTCAACCCAGCCCTCAGAGCCAATTTGAGGATTGGGAATCTGATAAGCACCAAAGGCGCTATTGAAATAGTCGATATAGAAATCATAATAGTTCAAGCCGCTGAGGTCCTTGTCAGCAGTGGTTGAGGCACATAACATCAATGATTTAGGCATCACTGGAGAAAGAGTGAGCATCAACAAAACCAATATATAGACCTTTTTCATAATTGTGAGATTTTAATTGTTTTAGTTCGCAGAACTAGTATAAGAATCTGATATTTCAAAATATTTGTCCACTTTTTTAATGACTAAACATTTCATTCTGTCAAGTCTCGCACATGATCAAGGTGCTTGATGACGCATGCCGGCACTCCAGCCACCACGCTATTGGATGGCACGTCTTTGACTACCACGGCGTTGGCTCCGATGAGAACATTGTCGCCAACGGTTATGCCTCCTATTACCTTGGCACCGCAGCATATCTCCACATTGTCGCCAATCACCGGGGCACGCAAGTCATGGTTGAAGCCTATGGTGACTTGCTGATAAACTTTGCAGTTCCTGCCTATCTTCTCGGCTGAAATTATGGTAGAAAAGCCATGTTGAATTATCAAGCCTCCACCTATGTCGTTGGTGGAGATCTCGAGGTTTGTTTTGCCTCGCAGCCACCAACGTGACAATATGCCAAGCAACCTAGCTCTCTTATAGAAAACCGACCTGAACTCCGGCATACTACCCATAAAGTAAGAGAATCCCCACAAGTTGCATGGCTGATGCTGCCATCGCGTCCATTGTTTCAAGTCTTCCATCACTAACTGCCTAACCTTTGAAGGCATGGCAAGCCAATATATAAGAGCTAATGGGAGCACTAATAATCCGTATATTTTTCTTTTGATAATTATCATAAAAGCTAATTTAAAAGAATGTTGTTTATGTTTATCACATTCTGGCTGCTAATGTAATTTAGGATAATTGACATTATGTCATTCACCACACCCTCAAACACATTATTGGCAAAACAGAAACGACTGGCGCCACATCCCGTTGTTGAGTAATAAAATGTTGTGTTTCCTGTTTTTTTAATTACTAAATGATTGTCAATAAAGGTCAGATTGCCACTTGAGCCATAGTCTTGTAATGCAATAGTGAAATTATAACTCTCAAAATAGTTTCCCTCAATATAAGCGTTCATCTCACCTATATTATGGCAGTAAATGCTAGTTCCACCTTTAATGATGTTTCCTTTTGCTAGCAAATCCATCTTGTCGATAATGCGGTCGCCAGTGCAGTTGCCATTGCAGCGGAACTGCGCTTGGGTGAGGAGCAGGGCGTGGTAGGCGAGGTTCTCGTCGCCTTGCAGGGAGTCGCGGTCGATGGCTTCGAGGATGGCAAGTGAGCTGTCGGGAGCGGTCCACATCAGCGAGTCGGCTTGCACCAGCCGCTTATCGACACCCCTCCCGCAGCTCATCACAGCGGTGACGAGCAAAAAAGTGAGCGATATGTAAAGCAGTTTCCTCATTAGCGTTGCAAAGGTAATAAAAAGTTGGCAGTTATCGGTAATCGTTTATCGAAAATCGGGGATCGTTTATCGGAGACAAGCGAACGCCGCGGTGAGGCGCACTACACCAACATCACCTAGGCTTGATTTCTTGTCTTCTTGTCTTCTTGTCTTCTTGTCTTCTTTCTTCTTGTTTTCTTGTCTTCTTGTCTTCTTGTCTTCTTGTTTTCTTGTCTTCTTGTTTTCTGTTCTCTAATCGTGCGAAGCACCAACTAAACTGCGCGAAGCGCAACATACTAGCGAGCAAAGCGAGCGGCTAACTAGTGAAACGGCAAACTAGCGCGAAGCACGGCAAACTAGCTGGCAGATCTAAGCGTCGGGGCCATAGAAGATGGTAGAACAATTGTTGTCATCCAGCACTTGCGAGGCCACACGCTGAATGTCGTGGGCAGTAAGCTGGCTATACCTGTCGTTCTCGCTGTTTATGGCTTCGGCACCCCATAGCAGCTCATGGCTGCTAAGCAGTGACGCCTTCTGGGCATAGCCCACACTCTCAAACAGCTTGTTAGAGAGATATTTGTTCACATACTTATTTACTTCGTGCTGTGTCACTCCTTCGTCATTTAGACGGTTGAGGACCGCGTCGATAGCGGCATTGGCTTTCTCAAAACTTGCGCCAGGCGCCAGGCAAGCCCTGATGTAAAACAAACCCGGGTCGCGTGAGCCGAGCACCGAAGCGCTGACTTCGCTGAACATGTCGGTGCCTTGAACCAAGTCACGATGAAACCTTGATGAAGTGCCGTTGCCAAGCACGTCGCTCAGCAAGTCAGTGGCTTGATAGTCGTCGTCGCAGCGACCACACATGTGATAGGTCCGGAATATCATGTTGTTTGGCACCTGGCTGTGATGCGTCATGAAGCGTGGCTGCTGCTGCTCGGGCTCTTGAGGCAGGCAGCGCGGCAGCCGCTGACGTCCCTCAATGTCGCCAAACCATTTCTCTACAAGGCGAAGGGCATCGTCAAACGCCACATTTCCCGACACACACATCACCGCATTGCTGACCGAATAATGGCGACGATGGAAATCCACCACATCATCTCGGGTAAAAGATTTGATAGTATCAACATCTTTTCCTATCGTGGGCCATTGATAGGGATGCTTCTTATAAGCTTGACCATGCATCAGATGCAGGATGTCGCCATAGGGCTGGTTGAGATAACGCTGCTTGAACTCTTCTATTACTACACTCTTCTGGACCTCAATATTCTCATCGGTGAGGTCAAGATTGAGCAGCCGCTCGCTCTCTAGCCACAATGCCGTCTCAAGGTTTACTGCAGGCAATTCCTCATAATAGTCGGTCACATCAATGCTAGTCCAAGCATTGCTGCTGCCTCCCACTCCTGTCAAGACATCATCAAACTTGGTGATGTGCTTTGTCCTTGAGAACATGAGGTGCTCCATCAGGTGAGCAAGCCCGGTTTTAATGGGCTGCTCATCGCTGGACCCCACATCATATAGCAGGTTTACCGCAACCATCGAGGTCACAGCATTGTAGTGATGGATCAATCGTAATCCGTTGTCAAAAGTGAACTTGTTGAACTGAATCATAGTTTATAGTTCATAGTTTTTAGCTGACAAGCTGACGAGCTAACGAGCTAACAAGACAAGTGTAATTCGTATATCGGGGATAGGGTGCATATTGTCCTCTCGCAAAGCTGCACCTATCGGTGTCGCAAAGCCGCGCAAGCGCGGTGTAAATAATATTCCTGCGTAAGCAGGCTTTGTGACGAGCTTCGCTCGCAACTTTGTGAAATCATAATTAATAGCAGACTGGCAACAAAATTTTAATTCTAATTTTCATTTAATTTTAAGCGCGTAGCGCGCCCATAAAGCGTGGGGGGCAATTGCCTTGTCTGCTTGTTCCTTGTTAGATCCTTGGCAAAATTTTCGCTGAAATGATTTTGACGTCATCTACTGGGCGGTCATATTTGCCGGTATTCACATTCTGGATTTTGTCAACAACATCCATTCCTCTCACCACTTCGCCAAAGACGGTGTAAGTGCCATCAAGATGCGGAGTGCCTCCAACGGTGGAATAGGCGTCGATCTGCTGTTGTGTGAACTGCACGGGATTTTGGGCATACCATTCCTCGGTGAGCTTGACTAGTTCGTTTTGGAGATTCATCAACGCTGTGGTGTCGGCTTGAGCTTGCAGCGACTCGATCTCGGCAAGACGCTCACGAGCTAGGGCTTGGAATTTCATAGCCTTTGCCTGCTCCGACAGCCTCTCGACCATAGCATTTAGCTGGTACTCTGAATAACGTCGGCCAGTAACGATATAGAACTGTGAGCCCGAGCTTTTGCGCTCGGGATTGGTCTCGTCGCCCTCACGAGCTGCCGCCAAGGCGCCACGCTTGTGGAACAGTTTTGGATAAACAATCTCGGCTGGCAGGTCATAGCCTGGTCCACCACTGCCAAGCAACGCGTCAACCGTGGCGGTCTTCGAGTCGGGATCACCGGTTTGAATCATGAAATTATTAATCACTCGGTGAAAAAGCACACCATTGTAGGTCCCGTCATTAACGAGTTTAATGAAATTATCTCGATGTTGGGGAGTTTCATTGTAAAGCGCTAGCTCAATCTCGCCAAAAGTGGTTTCGAGCAACACTCGTGTGGTATTGCTTAAATCTACGGTCATAGCAGGAGTTTTGTTTTCATCGGTTGTGACATCATCATTAGCAATCATTGCTTTCGTGCTGAAGGTCAGTGCGATAATAGCCAATATCGCAACCACTACTGTAATATACTTTTTTGTCATAATTATTCGTTTATCGTTATTAGTTTATTGAGGATCGAGGATCGAGGATCGAGAATCGTTTTTCGTTTATCAGAAACAAGCGAACACCGCGGTGCGGCGCACTACACCAACACCACCTAGGATTGTCTTCTTGTTCTCTTGTTCTCTTGTTCTCTTGTCTTCTTGTTCTCTTGTCTTCTGTTCTCTTGTCTTCTTGTTCTCTTGTCTTCTTGTTCTCTTGTCTTCTTGTTCTCTTGTCTTCTGTTCTCTTGTTCTCTTGTCTTCTGTTCTCTAATCGTGCGAAGCGCTGTTCCTCTAAACTCTAACCTCTAATCTGCGCGAAGCGCAATCTCCTAAATTCCTATAGGATATAGTCTCTTGTAGATGCGGCGGAAGTTGTCGTCGCTGGCGATGAGTGAGGCGGCGCGCTCCTTATAGTCGTTGCCCCATATCGAGGAGGCAAGCACTCCAAGATAGGCGCGCTCACGGTCGGCAACTATCGCCGCCTTTATCAGGCGGTCGATTTGTGGGGCAAACGTCTCTTTGTCAATGGCGTTAAGGTAGCGGGCTGTGCTTACCGCAAACTGCCCTGTCTTGTCCACTCTGATGATGTTATCTACCAGTTCGTCAACCTCTTGGGGGAAGTTAGCATTATTGATATTATTGGCGATATACTCGTAGGTGAGCAAGCCATTATCATCCTTCTCAAGTCGTTTTTTCAATTCGTCGTCCATATTATAACAGTTTTCACAGCGCAAATATAAACAAAATTTCTAAAATACAAAAATTTGATGCATTAGAAACTGAAAATGGACAGGTAAGACAGGTCGGACAGGCCAGACAAGTCGGACTGTTATCAGATTAATAAGTCTAATTACTTCGTCAGTGAAACGTTAATCGAGATGCCGTAGTTGGTGTTGGTGGTTGGGTATGACGATGACGACACGAGTGGCGTGTTCACCTGATGGTCGAAGAAGGCACCAAGCGTGATGCGCTTGCTCATGACATAGTTTGCCGCGAAGTTGATGCCGAGGGTGCGTGTGCCACTAGTCGCCTGAGTGGTGTTCACGTCAATCTTGCGGATTAATGCGGTGTTGTTGTTGAGCTGCAGGTTGAAGTTGAGCGTGAGGTCGTTGTTCACGTTCTCCTGCTTCTTCTTCATTTTGAGCACAGTGTTGAAGTTCGCAATCTTGTAGCTGGCGCCTATGACGAGAGATTTCTGAAGCGTCTCAACAAGTTGTAGCGATGAGATGTTGAGTGCCAGAGTGCGAGCGTCACGATACTCCACATTAAAGCTCAAGTCATTCTTGAGAGTGGCATTTACGCCAATCAATGGAGCAAATTTCTCGGTAATAGTCACCGACGAGATATTATAAGGAGAATTAGGTATAGGACTGCCCGTGAGAGCATCCTGCGTAAAGCCTAAGCCCTCGCCTATCGAAACCCAATCGGTATAGCTCGAGAAGCTTCCCACCGAGTAGGTACACTGGTAAGCATGAGTAAGTGTGAAGTTCTTGAACACTTTCTTCATAGCGGGTATCTTTGATAGTCCGTCGTAGGTCACACGCCAGTTGGGTAAGATACTCTTAATGCCCGGGAAGGGGTTCAGGTCAACCTTCGCGGCATCTTTGCCAGAGTAAGCAGCAAGGAATGCAGGTATCATAACATCGCTACCGGCGGGATTGACAGAGCCACTCTCGGGATCGAACGGATTGCCAGCGAATGATGTGCCGCGCAAGAAACCACGTTCTGGATATGTGACACCCATATACTTTTGTTCGATTCGGCTTGCCACAATGGGGATGTTATTCAAGAACTTATTAAATGCCTCGCTATAGTATTCATTGTCGGCAGTGACACCACGCAGGGCGGTAGCTATTGCGACATGAGTCTTGGTATAGGAGCCCGAATAAAGCACGCCCACGTCATCATACATAAACTGAATCTGGTTGGTGCGGTTATCAGTGCGGTTTCCGGTGAGAGTAATCTTGAGGCCATTAATAGGCTCTATCACTGCCTCGGCGCTGAACTCCTGCGTCTTGGAGAATATCGCCGGTGAGGTCTGAGTAGAGTCACCAAGAAGCCATCCGCGTCTCTTTGCCTTATCAATATAGCTTTCTCCCACGAAACCGAAGGCAAAGTCAAGACCCGGAGCCATAACATCATAATGGGTGTTCTGACCGAAAATGTCGCCCACGTTAGGCACAAACTGAGGTATCGACAACGACTGGGTTTGACGCCATTTCACGTTCACACTCTTTACACTTATCAGCAAGCGTGTGAGATACTGCGCAAATTCGGTGCCGAAGTTCTTCTTGTCGCTGCCTATCACCTCGGTGACTGTCACCTTGATGCTTGTAGAGTCGCGGTTTAAGATTTCAATGTTGTTGTTATCTTTAACATTGTACTTCACGGGATAGCGCTTGCCATCGATAGTGGTGGCTGTCACCCTCACCTTCTTCACGTTCATGTTGTGCTTGACGGTGGTGGTGGTGTCGGCGTTAAGCTGGAAGGTGCGGTCAAATTTCTTTGCCTTCTTCTTATCGTTCTTCTTGTCTTTATTGTCACGACCGCTACCCGATGATGAGAAACGTTTCTGCACATCTTTCACGTAAGGCAGCTTGCCATATAATGTCTCGAGGTTGAGACGGGTGTCGATGTTCAGCGACGACTGATTGGCGATGTTGTTACCCGACACGATACCGGCAATCTCAGTACCACGATCCCAACGGTAAGTAGCGTTATAAGTGGCATTGGCGGTGATGAAGCTCAAGATTGGTATTGCGCTGAAAGGTGCCTTGTAAGATGCCGTGAAGGTCTGATTATAGGCCCACGGAGTTCCCAAATCCTTAATGCTGCGCCACACGCTGTCGCGCCAGTCGCGGTATTCATCGGGGAACAGTTTCTTGTTCACCTGCCCCATCGGCTCAAGGATGTGAGCTGTCGTCTGGCTATTGAACGACATGTTGATTGACTTAGTGAAATTCCACGTCAGGGCAAACTGCCTGTCCCACAAGAAGTTCTTGCTCACCGATACTGGCAGCACAATATCCACATCGGTCTCGTTGCGGGTTTGCTGCTCATAGTAATATCTTGAGATATTTGTGCTGAAAGCCAACGAAGTGGGCAACCAACGGAACTCCCATTCACGGAAGAACTTCATATTCTTGTTCTTCTGGTCAATGGCCTTTTCAAGTGGCTTGAACGGCTTAATGTAAGGAGTCCAAGCATATTGCATACTGCCTCGGTAGTCGTTGGTGTTTTCATACACATAGTCGGGATTGGACTTGTGAGTCTTGTTGAACGAGTAGTTGAAAGTGAAGTTGGCTGGATCCCAAGGCATAGGGTTCTTGCTCTTTACATCAAATTTCAAGCCCGAAATCGAGAAGTTTTTGACCACTGTCTCGCTCACGGCGTAGGCTTTGATGGAGTCTTTCTGCTCCTCGGTGGCGCAGGCTTCGAGAGCGTCTTTGAGCAAGATGTCCTCGTCGAGAGGATTGTACTTAGGAGTGACCTTCTCGTTGCTATAGGAGAAATATACTGGTGCACGCAACTTCACCTTCTCGGGAACGAAACGTCCCATATCGGCCTGTACCGCCACGTTATACTGGTCGTAGTTGTCGAGACGGCGGTTGTTCATGCTCTGATCTACCGAACCAAAGCCACTTGTCTCCTTGTGCCATCCCACATTCACAACACCTATATCACTAAGGTTAAGACTCATTGAGGCCTTTGCTGCCCAGCCTCCCTCACTGTCGAAGTCGGTAACTCTGAGCTCATCAACCCACACCACGAAGTCCTTGGTAGTACCTGCGGTGTTGTTTCTCACTCCAATAAGCATCACTCTCACCTTGCTCAACGAGGGATTACCCATCACATACACATGGTTGCGAGGATTATTGGGGTCTTGCTCTTGATAACGCTGTGTATATGCCACATCGGGGTTTCCTGCCATCTTCTCGGCATTGCGGTTCTTCTTGGCTGCCGTGAGGATGTCCAAATCAAGGTCAAGCATGTTCTCGCTGGGCCATACGGCAAGACGGTCGGCACTGCTATTGTTGCTGTAATGACCTGGAGGAGTCACCATCAGAGGTATTTCATACTCATAATAGTTGTTCTTGACGTCTGAACCCATACGCACGAAGAGTGAGACATCTCCATTCTTCAAGTTTGTAGCATCGTTAATGAACGCCTCGTTGTGGACAAACATCTGTAGGCGCTTATAGGTGCGGAGGTCAAGGTTAGTGTTGCGATATACGCCACGGGCGTCACCTGCCTCAAGGCCTTCGACCTTCATCTGCATTGACTGCTCATTGAGCTGAGTAATCTGCGATTGTCCTGAGTCGATAATTCTTGACACGCCTGGAGGCAGCACGTAGTTCACTGGTTCGCGGCTGGCGTTCTCCTCAATATTTACAGTGTTTACATCAATACTTCCGTTGCCTGGCATATCGGCACGGCCATTGAGGTTATAGTCGTAGTTGCGCCACTCGCCTCTCACGAGCTCAAGAGAAGCAAAACGCAAGTGAGTGGTCTCTTTGAAGCCTGTCAAGAACATTCGCATGAAGCGTATCGACGAGAAGTCGTTGATGGCTCCAACCACCTTTTCATAACTCTTGATAGGAATGCAGAACTGATACCAGGTCACGTGTTGGTCCTCACCATTGCGTGTGCGCTGAACCGACTCCTGCTTGTCGATGATGAAGTTCTTGCCCACTTGGAGATCCTCAGGGCGTATCGACACCTTATACTGGAAATAGCGCTCATATTCATTAAGAGTGTTATCTTGGTTGATATCCTCCACGTCAGGCACACTGCGGGCACTCTGATACATGCCGTCGGCAGCGTCTTCTTGCGACAGGGAGTTGCCTTCGGTGCCGTTATAGTGCTTATATCGCTCAAGAATCGAGAGTTTCTGCTCGTCGTAGTCATATCCTCGATAGAAGTGGTAGTTGTCGCCGGCAGGGTCATTGATGGGCGAGAACTGGTCGGTCTCCATCTGAGCTATTGTCTCGGCGGGCAACGTGGCGCGCAGTTTGTCAACATAAGCCTTGTAGGTGGGGTAAGTCTGCTCGTCGTTGGTGCTTAATCCGTTGAGACCCACGTCTTGCTTGATGCGCGAACCAGTAGCAGTCTCAAAGGCGTAGGTAAGTGACGATTTCGACGCCACCCTACCCCAGTTAGTCTCTTTTACGGCTAAGCTATCGTTATCGGTATATGGAAGACCGTTCTCATAGCTCTTGAGACCATCTTTAAGGATATCTTCGCTAATCTCACCTAAGTTTAGATAAAAGTCACCACCTTCGGTGTTGGGATTTGTCTCATCGAGGAATGGGTCTAAGAGCCAGAACTTAATGTATTCCACATTATTTGTGACAAAGTCGGTGTTCTCAATCTTTCGCATGATACCACCCCAACGATTCTCGGGATTAAGAAGATTGCCTTCTGAATCAATATTCTCGGCGTCGAGGTTGTAGGGACCACGCTCTTTGGGATAGTAAGAGAGGTTCAAGGTCTGAATGGTCGATGACTCGCCATAGTTCAGCTCACGACCTGGGAACACCTCGGTGTAAGGAATTTCACGAACGTAAGGATTTGACAACTGGTCGAGGTCGTTCTTGATATAACCTGGCACAAACGACGAGTTGCGCTGAGTGAACAAGCGGTCGATATAATACCATGAGAGCAACGAACGGTTCTTGCCGTAAGCCACATCGTTGGAGAGTGCCGCTTCGGGGAACAGAGCGTCGTTGGCGTTATCGTAGGGCGTTGACGCCAGGAACCACGAGTAAGGTGAACGCAAATCCACGCCAGTCTGCGTCGATTCAAAGTCGTCGATGTAGGAGCTGCCGGCATTAGAGCCTGTTCTGGACTGGTGTGGCAATAGCTGAGCAAATTCACCGTTAAAGTTCACTTGCGATGGTGCGGTGGCATTCACCGTTGGAATCTTGTTCAACAGGTTGGTGAGCCACATGAAGTTTGACTTATATGAAATGCGCGCACCCCAAATGGTGTTGTTCACTATCTCGTTTCCGATAGCGACTTTCTCAACAATGTTTCGCTCGCCATAATGCATCAACGTACCGCCAACATGGAAATTATCGTTAAAAGCATAGTCAAGATCCAGTCCCAGCAATGTCTTGCGCTGCTGGCTGAAAGTAGATTGATTCTCAAGCGAGACGCTGATGTTGGTGCCGGCATCAATGATGCTCTGATTGGTAATGGTCACCGTTCCCATTGTGTAGTCAACGGTGTAGTCGCTGTTCTCGGTAAGTACCACGCCACCAGCAGTCACAACTACCGAACCGCGTGGCACGTTGGTGGCATTGAGGCTGATGGTGTTCTTGTTAGTGGATTGATACTCGCCGTCGAGGACAAACTTGTTCTTGTCCTGCACCTGCTGAGCATCGGTGAGCTGCATGGCACATTTATTAATTGTGGCAATTCATCGATAGATGCTGCTCGTAAAATGCTGCCAATTTTTGTTATTCTCTTGTCATTAGGCAATAGTTCTCCGTCAGCACCTTTTTCATCAGTCATTGTCTTGAACTTTATGATTTTGAAAATTTTAGCATCTTTACCAGGACGCTCTTGGTAGAAAAATGCTCCAGCCCCTTTGTTCGCAAAGTGCAACCAAATTGTTACCACCAAAAGAATTGGCGATAAACAGACTAGAGCTAATAATGAAATGCTGAAATCGAGTATACGTTTGAAGAAGAATTTGTACATTTTGTGTGATTATATACTTTCAATTATAGAATCATATATCGCTATTACCTTGCCAACGTCAAATTTATCTTCGGCCAATTTTCGGCTAGCTAATGACATTGATTTTCGTTCACTTTCTGATAATGTCAAATATTCATTAATTGCATTCGTAAGACTCTTCACATCTTTAGGAGAAACAAGGTAGCCATTCTTGCCATCAACAACAGTCTCTCTACATCCTGGCATGTCAGTGGTTATAATTGGTTTGCCTGCAGAACATGCTTCCATCAAAGAACGATTTAATCCTTCACTATAATATGAAGGTATAACTACTACTAATCCAGGATTTCTATAAAGTTCAGGCATATCACTTACGTTACCTAAATGTTCAACGATACCCTCACGTTTGTTGTGTTCGTACTCTTCTTCTGTAACATGCCCAGGAGATGTCAAACTTAAGCCACCTGCAACTAAAAAACGAACTTTAGGATATGTTTTTTTTATTTCACGAGCTGCATTAATAAACTCGCAATATCCCTTTTCTTTTAACAACCTGGCAACAAAAAGAAATTTAATCTCTTGACTCGAGTTGTCATGGAATCCATATTTGGTAAGATTAACACCTTCTCCGCCTTCAAGCCATATGATCTTTTTCGAATTACATAGTTCTATTCGTTTTGCTGTCTCTACATTATCTTTATTTAAAAACAATACAAATTGAGGAAATCTTAATGCATACTTATATAAAGAACGACCAATCTTTGCAACCAACCCTTTATGTGAGAACGTATATCCAAGCCCAGCAAGCATCGCCGAACTTGGAGTTCCCAACAACTTACATGCTATTGAACCATAGATATTTGGTTTTATTGTATAATTAAAAACATAATCTGGACTCTCACAACGAATAATTCTGATTAGTTTTAATAAATAATTGATATCATTAAACGGATTTCTTGAGTTCCGTTTCATTTCTATTAGAATAAGTTTTGCTTTTTCTGGAACACGATTCAATACCGTTCTATCATGTATAGCGGGTGCCACTAATACAACATCAAAACCTTTATCTATAAAATGCTTAATGATATCTTCTCTGAAAGAGAGAAGACCAGATAGCACATTATTATTGAAAAGAATCTTCATAAATATCCAGCATTAATTATTAAGAATGTTTTGGTACGTTTCGTTGTATTTCTCTGCCATAACTCTAATGTCGAACCTCTTGGCTCGAGCTTGGCAATCATGAGCCACCACATTGTAATGAGTTGGGTTACAGCACAAATGCCCGATTTCTTTTGCCAATTGTTTGTAATCGCCATGTGGAAACAGTATGCCTGCATCTTTCACTATCTCTCTCAAGCCGTCAACGTCACTTGCAATGAATGGTCTTCCACTTGCCATGCCCTCAATGCTTGAGAGGGATAGGCCCTCCCAGTGAGAAGAAAGGACAACAACATCACTTTCTTTAAGAATATCAGGAATATCGGAGCGGATGCCAAGGAAGTCAACGCGGTCAGAAACACTAAGCTCTTTAGCCAATTCCTCTATCTTTTGTCTTCGAGCACCATCACCCACAAGCTGCAACTTGTAATTATCGGGCAATTCTTTCAGGGCTTTTATCAAAGTGTCTTGATCTTTTGCATCGTTAAAACTTGATACCTGTGTAATTAAGAAGCTATTTTGGATTGTGATGTCTTTAATAGGTCGCAGAAACTTCTCAACATCAACGCCATTGTTGATGACGATTATATAATTCTTGTCTCCGATATAGTTGCGCAAATTCACAGCCGATTGTTCGCTGATGCAAATAATTTTTTTGTACCGATTGTACATCCATTGATCCGCAAACTTCAAATACGACTTGCCGCGGCGGCGATTATTGGAACTATGCTCTGTTGTAACAAGCTTAGTCTTGCTGAAGCAAAGAACCTTGGCTATAGGAGCGAAAAACTGGCAAGCCGTGTTGTGAGTGTGAACAATATCGTAATTGCCTATATATTTCATCAGCTTGAAGATATTGCGTGGGTGATATACATTGCCACCAATGCCAAGAGAATGTATTTTGATACCTTCCTGCTCAAGTTCTTCATAGAATGCTGTACGCTTGCCATCAAAAAGAAGGAGTTCTACGTTATTGTCTAAGTCTCGAAGGCGAGGCAGCAAGTCAACCATCAAGTGCTCAGCGCCGCCAGTACACAAAGAAGTTATAACATGAAGTATTCTCATAGCCTAAGGAATTAAATGAAAGAATTTAAGAATCTTTCTTATCCACATCCTATCAAACCCCAAAGCATCAGTCACAATAATATTATTATAGATATTAAAGGTGTGAGTCCCGACCTTTAATTTGGGATGTGTTGAATATATGCGACGAATCTCTTTGAAAGTGAACTGTTCATCTGCTTTTATGAGTTTTTGGATTGTAATAGCATGTCCATACTGGGCATTACATTCCTGAGTGGGGCGATATATTTCTTTATTAAACTCGAAAAAATTTCCAGCCATTCGAGCGACATTCTCGTTAAAATCTATAGATTTCCAAAATATGTATGGTTTATCAACCCCATCTTGTTGCTTGTAAATTCTTAGTTCATTTCCATTAACGGCAGGAATTTTAGTTGCAAAAAGCAAATTATCTCCCTCATAATTCAGCAACACAGCATCTGCAATTGGTTCATCACAAATAACAGTTACAGGTGTACATTTATAATTTAAATCATCATAATAATATAATGTCAAACAACCGGATTCACTATTTTCGGGGTATATGAATATATCTTCATTAACACGGTGAATTATCGGAAAACTTAAATGTGTTTCTAACTCTAAAATAGGGATAACATCGAGTATTGTTAATGATGATTTATCAATAAGCAATCTTGAAATTCGACCCACTTTGCCATGTCGATAATTCATGTTGATTTCTTCTGCTAAGATGACAATCTTATTTTTATCTTCTTTAAGAATGAATGGGTCTGCAAACCAGCGACATCTTTCACTGTCTCGAACCCAAGCGACTTCAATTTGCACACCAGCAAGAATGTCGCTGAGGGTATTCTTTACAAAACCAATAGCCCACCGTTCTGAGCTGAATGATCGAATTATTTCTTTTATACTCATTATTTGATGTTTTTCTTGTCTAGCAGATGCATTGCAAGCCCCAATGGCATTGTCCAATACCAAAACCATGGCAGTTTTGGTAATTGTTTTTTTGATTGTGCACAAAAACTAAAGCGCCAATAATTAATTGCAGCCTTAACCTTTTCCTTGAACGGAATATTATATGTGTTAAGCTCTTTATAATGCGTAGCAGATGCAATAGGACTATCCATTCGAATCTTGATAATTTTTGCCGTTAGTCCATCTGATTGATACTCACACTCATAAATGGGTTCATGAAAAAAACACATTATGTACTTCTGAGAAATTCGATTCCATACTAAGTCTTCGGGACAGAAGCGTTCGCCTTCATGCTCAGGGAAAGGTAACTCACGAAGCACATCGGTGCGAAACACCTCAGCCATGTCACCTTTAATGTTGTGTTTCAGGCGAATGTCAAGCATTGAGCAGTCTGTAATGTCAAATAGTTGCTCTCCACCGACCTGCCTGCCATCGAAATAACATTTTAAACCACATACTCCTGCAAAGTGGGTATCACCCGACACTTGACCATAGTAATGCGCTATGCGCTCAAGGGAAGCTGGGGGTAGTTTGTCATCACTATCTACAATAAAGAACAGTTCGCCTCGAGCTTCTTGAACTCCGCGGTTAATGGCACGATGCTTGCCGCCATTTGGTTGCTTGATGTAACGAATACCTCCATTAATTCCTTCTAAGGGGAGGAAATTGTTTCCACCTCCTTCAGGCTGGAGCCAATCTTTCACAACTTCTTCAGTATCATCGGTACTACCATCGTCAACAATAATCCACTCAAAGTCTTGAAAGGTCTGTGCCTTTAGTGATTCATAAAGACGCGGCAACAGATGTGCACGATTATATGCTGGAGTAAATACTGTTATTAACATATATAACTAAGTTGTCACTAATTACCATTCATTGGATATCCACCATTTAATAGCAAATATCACACGCTTTAAGTACCATGTAGCAAAGTAGCATAAAATTGCAATTACTATTGTTAAGATGATGGTTAATGCTATATGAACGATTGGATTGTATTTGTCAAAATGTTGAGGTATAAACAAATATGTTATTCCTTGGCAAACATAAACTTCGTAACTAATATCTGAGAAGAAGTTCAAAACTCTGTTGCTTGAAACATTAAACAATGTAGATAGCATTATTATCACAATGCTCCATATTAGAATTGTGAAAGGTAGTAAATAATGAACATGGTCAATTAATCCTGTTGCCAACAAAACCACAAAGCAAATTATATAATTGTATTTCTTACTTAAAAAATTCTTAATCTTTGTCTCATGTTGGCGATATAAAACTCCAGCAGGAAAACAAAGACTTGAGAAATTAGTATAGGCACTATCTCGAAACAATATGAAATTTGCTACAGAGAACACACAAACACTAATAAACAGAATTATGAAAAACCAAATATTGGTAATTTTCTTTATTGAACTTATTATATAAAAGAATGCATAGAAAATAGCAAGAACTATAATAAACCAAGTAAAAGGCAATATTAACTGATAATTCCTCAGATTCTCTGCAACAATTAATTCTGCATTACATTTTCTTAATATCAATAAATCAACATACAGAATTATTGGTACGACTAATGGCAATAACAACTTAAAAATACGGCTCCAAAGACCTCCTATCTTGATATTCCCTGCTTGTCTTTTGCATTCAAGCCCATAAGCTGAAATAAAGAAAAAAACGCCAACAATAAAACTGCCGACAATTGCCACATTAAAAACAGTGGTATTATATGCACTTATATGCCCAAGTATAATACCATAAGGCAATATCGCCTTCAATAACTTTGAACGTTGTAGGTTGAATGTCTTATCCTTACTTGATGAGAACATCAAAGCAATAACAGCAACAAAAATTAATATGTAGTTAACGACATTCATTCAATTAAAGCATACAGTATTTACTTGTAAAACTTATCCTGGTCGTAGTAGAAATCGTATTCATACACATCATGACAACGGTCTCCTTCTCGCACACCATTAGTAAAGAATGATTTATATGGATACAAGATCAAGTAGCCATTATTGCCCCAAGATGTAAGTATTCTTAAATACAAAACAAGAAGCATCACAATAATTGTCCCTGTCATTGCACTGGTTTTGTATTGCGGATTTGTTGCTAAGTGCGTCAATGATGCAATAATACCGATCATGTAATGCCACGCCACTCGGCCACCATTTTCAGAACGTACAAACACAAGCAGGATAGCACAGAACACAAGCGCCATGTTAAGCAATACTATTTCTTTGCGGTTTCGCTCATCAAAGGCATCATATTTCCAAAACAGCAATCCTGCAAAAAGTGCCGCTTCAATAAAATAGGCGACTCGGAATGTTCCTTCTTGAATTGCTTCCACTTGTCCCTGCACTCGCATCTCATCCATGAATGCATCTGTAGCGCCAACGATAGAACCAAGTACATTCGTCATTCCTATAGCCAGCGAACCTATAAGAATGAAAAAGACAAATACCGGGTCAAACTTCCTGGCAGGCACGAAATAAAATGGAGCAAGCACAATTGCTGAGTTATGGAATGTGAAAGCAATAAATACTATCAAAAAGAATTGAATTGGTTTTCGGTCGATTACATACTTTATAGCGAGCCAACCAATCGTGGCCGCCATTACCTGACGCAGATAGGTAAATGTGAAAAAGAACCATAAACCCATGAAGACAATCACAGCAAATGGATAATTGCGGCAATAACGCTTAATGGAAATAAACAGCAATGTATATATAACACATGTGACAATAAATATGAAAACATATCTATTTAGTGTCAGATATCCTATCAGCTGATTAAATAATAAGAACCCCCATTCAGTAGAATATAACCGATAACCAGCAGATGTTATGACATCCCCATCATTTTGAGTCACTAATGCCAATTGGTCAAAAACCTCACAATATATATATCGGTCATAACCACCAAGCATATCAGCACAACCAACAAAAAGAGCAAGCCCTGCCAAATAGATGGCCAATGGCAGTTTATTGCGCTCAGTCCTCTCATTCGAGGCAGCGTAATAAACTAACGCTATAACAAATAATAAAATATATATCCACATATCTAAAAAAAAACACACAGAACTCACAGACTCACACTGAATCATTGTCTGGTATATTAGAATTATTCTTTAGTTTGCTATTCTATGTATTTCCTTTGCAACATCCGTTGTATTGAAATTAATGAGCAGGCCTAATGGCAAATGGGTTAACTTGAGGTAATTGGTAAGTTGTTTGAAGAAAACTGGATGAAGTTTTTCTACTGACTTCAATTCAAGTATAACCGTATCCTCAACAAGAATATCCATCCGATAATTTAGGCCCAGATCAACCCCTTTGTAAACTACAGGTATACTCACTTCTTGGCGCGCATTGATGCCTTGAAGTTTTAACTCCTGCATCATTGCCTGCCGATAAACCACTTCAAGTAAACCTGGCCCAAGTGTCTTGTACACCTCAAATATACAACCACGAATCTTGTAAGTTAGTTTATTTAATTCAGAAAAATCTCTCATCTCCAAGCGTTTAAATCAATCTGTGCTATTCTGTGAATTCTGTGTTCTGAAAAGCTGGGCAGCAATGAGCGCCGGATTGTGCTCAGTGAGCACTGCGGCTCTACCTGTTTCAGCAATTTGCTCATATTTTTCACGATTCGCAGCTATATCATGTAAAATATCAGGCACATCATCGGCATTTTGCCACTTTATGCAAGACTTGCCATTCTCTACCGCAATATTTTCAAGAGCGTATGGAGTTCCCATTACGAGAAGCCCATTAGCCAATGCATCAAGTACTTTACCTTTGGTGCCGGTGCCAATACAGATTGGAGTAAGCTGTATGTCATGCTTGCTGACCTCCTCAATATAATCGGGTGCAAAAGTAATGTGCTTCACATTATAACCGGCACTCGCCAACGATTCCACATGCTTCTCCCACCCTTTTCCAAGAAAAGTGATGGAATACAGCTCGCGCAAGTCAAATCTATCGGCTAAAGGCTTATTGCTAATAGCTTTTATTACCTCATCTGCCGTTTGTTTCATATACAAGTCATAACGCCCAGCAATGAGCAACTTAATCTTAGGTCGATGAAAGCGTATCTCACGTCTATCTTTCACATCATAGTGTGGGTGGCGCAGGAACTTGCAATTGACATTGGGATTTAATTGACGCAAATGCTCAATGTCGGCCTCACCAACCGCATAGTAGGTGAAATTATCATCAGTGCAGAAATGCCGCTCGAGGCGAGCATATTTGCGGTACATCATCGCACATTTCCAATAGTCAATAACATTATTCATCACAAACCGCCGACCCATCATTCGGTAATAATACAGCGATTCCACATCAGGCCCTAACTGCATTCGACGAGCGCCATGAAACTGCTTCACAATGCGTGACAATTCCTCACCATTTACCCAAATCAAATCTGGTTTTAGTTCTTTGATTTCTCCAACTACTCTCTTTGGCAGTTTTATATAGTTCACAAACGGATATTTCAAGAAAACTCGCAAGAACAACAAATGAAACTTAAACATCCACTTGTACCATCTTGGCAATGGAAGAATCTTTATCTTTACTCCTAACTCTATCTCAACCTCTTGAATCTGCCTTTCCGACAACCCATTTGCATTGAAAGAATAAATAATTGTTTCCCCATCCCTATCAGGAGAGTGGTTAGGGGGAAGGCTTCCTTTCATCAAGTGAAACGCAAGCGCCGATGTGCCACGAACATTTTCACGATAAGGTGTAATTAGTGAAATGAATAACCGCCTCATAAAAACTAATTATTTGCAACTATTTCATCGAACAATTCAATCCATTGTTTTGTTATATGTGACAATGAGAATTGATCTATCATGCGGATAGCATTATATCCCATTTGATCGCGTAAAGTCGGAGTCTCAATCAACTTATTTATAGCTCCCGCCAAACCTTCAATATCACCAACTTTTTCAACAAGAATTCCGTTCTTCCCGTCCTCAATAATATCACTAGGACCATGAGGGCAATCATATGAGATTAAAGGCAGACCACAAGCTGAAGCTTCCAAAAGGACAAGCCCAAGGCCTTCATATCTTGAGCTCATCACATAAATAGAGCAGCTTCTATATTCATCAGAAAGTTTTGTTGAAGTTCCCCTAAGAAAAACATGTTTTACTTTCAAATCCTGTATCAATTGGTTCAACTCATTTCTTTTAGGACCATCCCCGAAAATATCAAGTTCCCAATCGGGATGATTTTGCTCAATTATTTTCCATGCCTTGATTAAAAAATCATAACCTTTCTGATAATCAAGTCTGCCAACAGAAATTACTCTTTTATATTTCAGATCAGATATACCGATTGGGTTAATTGTGCAAGGATTATAAATAGTACTAGTATTAATCCCTAATCGATTATAAACTTTTGCATCATGATTAGTCAGGACTACGACATGATTGTATTTCCTAATTTCATTTATATACTTAATGGTCTGTAAGCAACCTTTTACTTTGTTCTTAATATTATTTCCAGACTTGACAAAACGATTCCAAGCGAAATGCAGCCAGACAATTTTCTTACTATCATCTTTTATTGAATGTAAATAGTACAAGTCTATACCACCTAATGATACTACTACATCAAAATCGTGACACAAAAAAAACTTAGAAAGTTGCTCCTTCAAGTTTGATTTATTCTTAACATCAGTGAATCCTAAGTCATGGTGTTTAATGTCTTTGGATAGTTGAAAAAAGCATTCTCTTCCTTTTTGGCACAAGGTGAGGATTGAGATTTCATGATATTTTGTCAAAGCATTAGCACAAACAGAGAGAACTCTCTCCATACCACCGGAATTGTACATGCTCTCTATAACATAACAAATCTTCATAAAGTTAAGTAATTATTTAAATTCAACATAGAATTTATGTGTTTCTCTCTTGTTTTCTGGAGGTATTTCCCACCAATTGCCATAGCATTCTTTAAGATATTTGTCAAGATCTTTAGGTGCATTTAGAGTTTCTCCTTCAAAATCAATTTTTCTCAATGGATATATGACTGACTTTGGGTATCGACGATACCAAAACATCCCATATCTATAATACAGTACGGATTTATCTGATGGTGTAAGTAATCTAAAGAATGGAATGATTGCTTTATGTAGGAGAAAAAAAGTTAAAGGAACGCACCAACGGAAATATTTAGTTATTCGACCCTCGAAAAGGGGAGCGTTCACAAGATATGCAAAATACTGCCGAGATATCTTCCACAAAGCTTTATTGCATCGGTCATCAATAGGAAAAATATCAACTTGTAATCCTTTAAAATTAAAACCTCCTAGTCTATGGTGCCCGTCAGACATTTCGCTGTGGAGATCTCGCAGTACACCCCATGTTCCGTAATAGTTTGGGTCTGTGTCATGGCATTGAAGGACATAATCTTTGAAGTCTCCGTTAAGCATGATCTCCTTGAAACGGAGATAGTCCTTAACTGGCATGCATATGTCAGCATCATCATCCCAAGGTATAAAGCCTCCATGGCGCACAGCTCCAAGTAATGTACCTGACTCAATCCAATAATTAATATCGTATTCCTGGCATATGTTGTCGATAAACTTAAGCATCTCCAACATGCGTAATTGTGCCATTCTTAATATAGAGCCATCTGGATTGTATAGCATTCTTAGTTCTTCATTCAATTTATTGTTTAATATAAAGTTACACATTGGCATAACATAACTTATTTTATATTAATTTATTTATAACAATATCCTCCATTAACTTCTATCAAACTTCCATTAACAAAAGGATTATCAATACAAAACCGAAATGCATCGACAATTTCTGCTATTGTCGCAAAACGGTGAATGGCCGTTTTCTTGTAAATATTCTGTTTTATTTCCTCTGGCTTCTCATTTTGCCAGGGGGTCGCGACAAACCCTGGGACAATAGTGTTAACTGTAGTTCCTGTACCCTCAAACTCTTTAACAAGGTTTTTTGAAAGGGCACATACTGCTGATTTTGTCACACCGTAAGCAAGTACAGTGGCGTGTGGTTGAATGGCCATTTGAGAACCAGTAAATAGTATTCTGCTTCCAGCTGGAATGATTGTGAAAAATTCCCGAACCATGATGTAGTGAGAATTAACAGCCACTTCCATCTGCTTATCCCAATCAGCATCAGTCGTTTCTGTGAAAGACTTGCGAATGCTCATGCCAGCATTACATACGATGCAATCAATATGGTCTGTCTTTGATTTCACATAGTCGATGAAAGTATAGACATCATCTCGATTTGTTTGATCTACGAAGTGAGCTTCGTAATTATCTATCTTCTCTGAAAACTTGGAGCCTATGTATGTGCAGAACACATGATACCCCTTTTTTACCAACATTTTGGCAACTCCAAGCCCCATTCCCGAAGTTCCACCTGTTACTATTGCATATTTCATATCTCTGTCACTTTTTCTCCGTTTCGGTATTTCTCAATAATCTCAGCTATTGCTACACTTTCCCTACGTCGCAATTTATAACAACTGCGACGGTCATTTACAATCATAGAGAGAAATTCCTGAATCTCATAGCGCAACCCCTCACCATCATAGCTGTAGAAATATTTTTTGTTCTTGGTCTGGTCTTCGTAACGCACCTCAAAATAGCTGGTCAGCCACCACGGAGCTGGCACATAAACATAGCCTTTGGTACCAGATATTACAAGGTTGCCCTCTGTCTTGACACCAATGCCAAGAGTGAACGAAGATGTTGCATGAGGATAATTAATAACGCCCTTTGTGTAGATATCCACACCATTCTCTCGCTTTGTATGGAAATCAACATCTTTCCAATCGATGCCTAAGAGTTTGATAATAGCCATAAGAGTCAGTGGGGCATGCTCATTCATGGCGCCACCTGCCTGCTGAGCGTCCAATTCGCGAATAGGAGGCTCAACCATCTTGCTTAAAGAGGCTTTCACATCAACCACATCACCAATAATACCACTCTTTATCAGTGTCACAATATGCCCGAACGCTGGACTATAGGCTGTCTTTGATGCTTCTAAAAGTACCAGATTGCGCTCCTCTGCCAATCTATAGAGTTCTAATGCCTCCGCTTTTGAAAGCATGAATGGTATTTCACATAAAACATGCTTACTGGCGAGCAATGAGCGTTTCACGTAGTCGTAGTGAGTAAGATGAGGGGAAGCCACATAGACGACATCAACATTCTCAATAAAAGAATCAAAGTCAATATATGCTTCTATTCCGTGTCGCGTGGCAAACATCTTTGCGTCCTTTGCACTCGGATTTAGCACAGCCACCACATCAGCACCATTTACAACTTTCGTTTCAGGAACAAAGCGGTTTGCGATGCGACCGCTACCTATAATGCCTACTCGATAGACACTTTGGCTCTCAGCACGAAGCATTGTGGATGATATACCCTCTGTCCTTGCCAAATATACTACTTTACAATATTCATTCAGATAATCAAATTTCCCTTCCCAATCACTCCCAATGGCAAAAATATCCACATCATATTTTTGGATATCATCAATCTTTTGACCGAGGTAGTCTTCAATAATTACTTCATCAGCATATCCAGTTGCTTTTACGGCCTCGACACGTTCTAAAACATTGTTACGCACGTTAAGTTTGCCTCGTCCACGATCGAAACTGTCGCTGGTAACACCAACAATAAGATAATCACCTAATTCTTTTGCTCGCCGCAAAAGGTTAAGATGCCCCTGATGCAAAAGGTCGTATGTTCCATATGTAATGACTTTTTTCATTTATGTTTTGGTTTTTTTAATGTTTACTTAGCATTTATTGATAAAAAACTATTGACTGACGTTCGCAAAATGAAGAGAAGCTATATTTTTTCAACTTAATAATGGTGGGTTCGATAAATTAACTTGAGATGTTTTTGATTTATTTTCGGGCAGATGCGAAGTTAAAGCAGCAGCGGCATAGCGGGCTATGTTGCAAGGATTTAACGAAGTAGATGCCGAAAAGAAACAAAAACAGCCAAGAACCCATCTCAACATTTTATTAATTTATAGAACCCACCTAATAAATGTGAATAATTCTTGAGTGGATAAAAAGATAAATATTATTTAATCCAAATTGATTGACATAAAAGCAGTTTTTACCAGCTCCTTTTTATTGTTGCTGCTGGGAAGCATGAGCAAAAACCGCAATCCATAATATAATCGCGCAGTATAGTAAAAATACCAAGGTGTGTGCTTTTTAAGGAATACAAAATGCCCATTCATTTTGATTCTTGTATAGCTGTTTTTTGTTTTTTTTGTACTTTCAGCGGTGAAATGGATAATTTGAGGTTCCGGAATGAGAGTTCGGTCGATACCAAGTTTTTTCAATCTGTATTGTAGTTCCACTTCTTCTCCGAAAAGGAATATATGTTCATCAAATCCATTAACATTGTCAAAGTCCTCTTTAAGCATAAAGATATCGGCACCAGCAATGACATCAACTGATTTCAAATTTCCATAGTTGTGATGGTCTCTTTTCTTGCGACGACGAAAAACGCTACCAAGGTATTCTTTGAATGTCGTGCGAGGGAACTCCACAGATGAACATGCTGGGCTTTTATCTCCTTTAATCAGAAATCCTCCATACGCAGTTTTATGGTCATGCTTTTCGGCATAATCAAAAAACAATTTCAGAGCATTATTGAGTAGTAACGTGTCAGAGTTGAGAAAAAAAAGGTATTTCCCATGAGCATAACTTGCTCCAATATTATTGGCTGGGCCAAAACCTACGTTCTGTTCATTATAAATATATTTGATACGATTATCCTTTATAAAAAAATCCTTACTTCCATCTGATGAGGCATTGTCCACAAGAATTATCTCATAATCAATGCCAATACTATGCTCCACAATGCTGGTGATGCAATCATTGGTTAAATCTAACGTGTTATAGTTGACTATTATTACTGAGACATCCATGATAACTATTTTAAATCAATAAAATAATGAATATTCCGATCATTAAGTTCTTCATATAATAATTCAATGTGTGAGTGAATAAAGTTTGAATCTAATTTTGAAAAGTCCACGTTCATTAATTTATCAATGATATTGTCTGGGAATCTCTTTCTTAATACTCTCATTGGGTTGCCGATGACAATTTCGTTACATCTTTTGTCACAACACATCCTGCTCCTATGACCGCTCCTCTACCTATTTTTACACCTGAAAGAATAATGGCATTATCCCCAATCCATACATCATCTCCAATTACGATATCACCTTTGCTGATGTCTTCTCCTTCATGCAAGTTTTCATAAAAGAACTTAAAGGGGTAAGTGGTGAATGTATTTAAATAATGTCCTCCACCCAAAAGAAATCTAACACTGTTGGCTATAGAGCAAAAGAATCCAATTCTTAAATTTCCGTCATTTTTCCCATATGAAACAACAAATAGAGAACCATATGTAGCATTTCCCACCTCAGTCTTGTTAATGGGAAAAATTGGGTCATTAACCCCATTTGCAGGAAATGTGAAATTGTGGCTGTTTTTTTTCTCCATTCCATCATGGTTGACATGTACTTTCGCCTTTTAACAAAGGAACGCCAATATGATTTAATTGTTTTAAGAAAGCTTATAATATAGTTCATAAATCTTTAACTTTTGAAATGATGTCTTCATAAATTTCAATAAGCCTTTTGCCCAATTCTTCAGGATTGTGTCTTTCCTTTGAAACCATCAATTCATTTGTAGACAAGCGTTCCATTTTCTCTCTAGACTCTTTTAGTCCTATTAATGTAAATGCCAGTGTATGTGGTTCGTTGTATGGGTATAAAATGCCTGTCTCCCCATCTTGAACTATTTGTGGTATACCGCCAACGTATGTTGCTACAACCGGGCAACCTATCAACTGGGCCTCGCAAAGAGAATTTGGTGAATTGTCAATGATTGAAGGGTGAACATAAATATCAGCATTTGCTAATTCACATGCTATATCTTGTGCGGAAATCATACCAAGCAGTTTTATGTTCACATCTTCATGCCGGATATCATTTGACTTCTCGAATTTTAAGAATCGAGCAATGTTTCCAGCAACTCTCCATTCAAAGTCAACTCCTAATTCTTTAAGAATTTTAGCCGTGAGCAGAACCATACTATTTCCTTTCAGTGAACCAGCCGATGTTATAGTGACTATTCGCATTTTTTTGCCAGGGTGATATACCCATTTATTAGGACAATTGTATATTTCAGGCCGTATGGCTTCAGGACAATAAAAGTATGTTGAACCAGGAGAAAAATATTTCACTATATCTTTATCCCAGTTGGTTCGTCCCATGAAATAATGGTTGGTTGTCATAATATCACGCTCTATCTCCTCACGGTGCTTTTGATACGATTTAAGAAACCTTCGCTGAAGGTAACTTCGAGGATGAAGCATGTTGTTTATAAATGAAATCTTAGGTCTCTGAACAAATTTAGCTGACAAATCGTATATATTGACAAAACCCTGCATGTGAATAACCACAGGTATATTTATCGATTGGCTAATGAGTCCCCAATTCCATTCAGAACCAAAGCAATGAATAATATCGGGCTTGAAGTCCTCAATGACTTTGACCAACAATGGTTTTTTCAAATACCAGTTGTCATTACCATTAAATTTCATTTTCAAAACATCTCGGAATGTGCGGCTTATATTGATTGGATAATAAGTCACATTGTCACGTACGACTTTAAACTTATCGTCATTGTATTCGAAAGTGATGCCCAACTGTATATCTGGACAATAGTCGCGTACAATCCTCTCAAGAGAGGCTATCCATCCACCTTCTTTAGTTTCATCATAAAGTGATGGTGTTATTGCCATCCAAAGAACTCTCATCTGTCTATTATTTATTATTAGATTGAACAATTACTTTATCAATAAGTTGCTCCCACTGAGGACCTATATTTTCAATAATAAATTCGTGTGATTTTTTTGCAGCAGCTATTGCCATGCTTTGACGCAAGTCAAAATTGTTGAAAAGCTCTAACAGTTTTTGAACGTACATCTTTATATTGAAAGGGGTTATTAAATAACCGTTGATGCCATTATCAATAATGTCGCACACAGATGCATAACTGTTGAATGCAATTGGCACACACCCCATAGACATGGCTTCAACTAAAGTAAGTCCCCATCCTTCAAAAATTGATGTCATTAAATAGACTGAAGCTCTTCTTAACCAAGAATTAACATCTTTTTGATATCCAACAAGTTTAACTCGAAATAACCCATGCTCTCTGATAAAGTTTTCAATTGTGACACGTTCAGGTCCATCACCTACTATAAGCAGTTTCCATTTTTTGTCTTCTTTCTCAACCAACTGCCAGATTCTCAAAAGGTTGCAAATTCCTTTTTCACTCACAAGCCGTGAGACAAACACACATGTTTTCTCTTTGATTTCAATGTTAACTAATTCTGTTTTGACTGTTAGAGGGTTATATATAGCATCTAGCTTTGATGTGCTATGCATCATGGCAATTCTTTTGAATGTACAAAAAAAACGCGGTGACAACATCACATAAGCATCACTAATCTTGTAGATAAGGCGGTGCCTCCGTCTTGTCTTGAGGTAAAGTCTTGCCCAACGATAAGGATACAGCATTTTGAAAACAACAAAGTCGTGTAAATTGTTGATTGGATGCATATAGTGTTCAAAACTCAAAGCTTTGAGATAGCAATCAGGAGTATTGTGCTCAACAGCGATAATAGGAATGTCTCTATTAATTTGAAATAATGGCACTGCGTTAAAATAGCAGTCTTGGAAAATAATCACATCGGGGCGCAAAAGCACCATGACCTGCTGCAAAAAAATGGTATTATCAGGGTCAGCTGGATTCTTACCATGTGGCATAATTCTCAAGTTCACATGTTCAGAGAGTTCTGATAGGAGTTCGTCTTCATGTTCGCCATAATGCGACACGATACTCACATTCCACCCTAAACGCTCAGCAAAATAGTTGGCAAGGATAGTGGTAACTTTCTCAATACCACCGTAGGCAGGATAACGCCACAAATAAAAGAGTATATTCATTTTACTGTTTTGACAATCGTTTGAGAATCATGCGTCGGGAGAGTTCCCGCATATTAGGGTTGATTATCATAAAACCAGCAGCAGTCAGAACAAAATTCATACAAGCAAACAGGCAACTTCCTGCAATCCAATTGTACCAGCCCTGTGATATCCAATCACGAGAAAAAATCATTTCTGAAGCATATCGAGCAACGAAATATCCAACAAAAGTGGGTAGGATGTTCAACAAGAACAGAAACCAATAGCGAATCACAGGCAGATGCATACCATAGCGGAACAACAACACTGGTTTCCAAATATAAATGACAAGTCCGGTAGATAGGATTGGTCCCATTATAACACCTTCAAGTCCCCAAAGACTACCAAAAAATATGGAAGAACCTATTAGTATTGCCGACTCAACAATAGGAGCCCAAATATCAAAAAACAAACCATAACCTGCAATAAACTGGTCGGTAGCGAGTCTGTAAAGAGCCAAATAACACTGAAGACAAATCAAAAATACGATCAAGTTTGACATTTCGTACTCTGTACCCAACCACACACACACAAAGGGTGTAATAAGATAATATATACACGTTGAAAAAAAACCTGCCACAAAAGCGTTGATGCCTAAAATTCCGTTATATGTGCTTAAAATTTTTTTGGAATCGCCCTCAGCAATGAGACTGCCGATTCCGGCATTGGTACTGTTTAGAATGCCGCTTAAGAAATTACGAATTTTATCGCTAACAATTGTGTAGTTTGTGTAGAGTGTGACTGATGTAAGCGAACTAAAAGCATATATAAGAATTGGCATCGTCTGAAACTGAACAAATGAACCGATGCGATGAAAGAAAATCTGCTTAATATATCGTGTTATTTCAGGATACTTCTTAAAGACCCTTCGACCTAACTTTACATCAGATTGAAGCCATGGATAAACTTTGTTTACTCGCCAGCGTAGAATAAAAGAATATACAATACCCCGGACAATTTCAATACTCAAATAAAGCGTAAAACTCTTGAGATGCAGGGCCAATATCATCTGGATTATAGCAGTACCACTAGAAACAATTTGGTGGTAACCTGTTACCTCATAATTACGCTGATCGGCTGAAAGCAAAGTCATTCGGTAGTTGACGAAGTAGCTTAAAAGCGATGCGAATAAAAATGCGGCATAACCAAAGTAGATAGTGAACCATGGCAGTGTTGTATTGGCGAAAATAAGCGGTAGGAAGAATGCCAAAACAACTCCAGCGCCTAAAATTACGTATCCAACGATGCGGTAAAGATAACCGAACACCGATATAAGTTCATTGATTTTGTTTTTATCACCATCGAAAAGCGGTTTGTAAAGTAGAAAAGCAATAGCGGTGCCAATACCCAAATCTGCCAGGTTTAGAAAACTTAGAAGGCTCGACACCGTAGTCGTATATCCCATGAATTCTTTACCAAGGCAATCCAAGAACACTTTGCGTGTAAAAAAGGAAACAACAAGAGATACCAAATAGCATATCAGATTGACTCTGACGTTTAAAATACTCTTCTTTGTCCTTGAATCTCCTTTCATGAGAAATCTTAAATTGTATTAATCAATGAAATGGTTGAGATGATTATAGTTTACGTCTTAAGTTACGATTATTGTTGGATTTCATGTTGGTCAGTCATTCAGTTAGCCTGAAATTCGTCTTTAATTTAAACCGTATAATCATAGTTCTGGCGTTCTATATCTTCTTCACTAAGTATTGAGCCAATTTGAGTCTCAACTATCGTCAGTTTGGTTTCTGCCTTTATTGTGTGTAGCTGGAGTTTCTTGATAAGAACAGTATCGCCACGCTTGACAACAGTCTTTTCTCCATCTATAATAATCTCGCCTTCGCCATCTACTATAGTCCAATATTCATCGCGGTGGAAATGGCGCTGGTAGCTGATGCTCTTTCCTGCTTCAAGTACAAGTTCCTTTGTTAATGCGCTGACTCCATCGGGGAATGTACGCTCGTAAAGAACATGGTATTCTCCCCATTGACGCTTTTCGTATAACAGTCTTTCTGCCATATTATTAAGGATTCAGTAATTAATCTCTTTTGAATAAGTCTCTTGTATAGGCCTTGGATTTCACGTCAATTGGGTGAGTTTTCATTCACTCTCACAGATTCCACATAATGGATCTGTGACAATGCCTTAGCTGTGTGAAAAGAGACTTGGTTGAACAAAGTGTGCGTTTTTAGCTGAACGATAGCGGCTTCTACACTGAGTTGCCCATTTTCGTACATGCTGATTGTGGCATAGAGGTTATCGTTAGCAACGGGTCCAAGCACAATGTCAAAATCATGCAATGGAGCGGAACGACGATTGTTGACCACAAAATTCAGCCAGCTCTCGGTGGCCCCATTATATTCCATTATTTTTATGTCCTTGCTTTGGAGTAAACTGTCATCAATCTCAAACACTGTTACAATAGCTACTCCAGAGCCAGCTCGTTGACGACGAATGCGTGCCCACCGGGCAGCTTGTTCATAGTCGGTGGTTGTGTAGAACCCTTTTCCGAAATCAGTGTTTGCACGTCCGAACCGCAAAGAAGGATTTTTTACGGTAACAGTTGAGCCATGATATAATCTCATTTTCTACTATGGTTTTTCAGATAAACTTCTATGTCTTGTAAAATGGTGTCCTCTCCTTGTGTGTGAAGTACCTCAAAGCCTTCAATCAGATAATTATCTATTTTATACTTACGAAACAGGGCATAGGATTGAAGTGAAGTCATATCGTGTTTTTTAGCATAACGCTCAACACAGAAAGTGAAGAATGTAATAACATTATCTGAAATAATATATGAAGACATTGTCCGTGCAAGCTCAATTTGGCGATATAACGATTCGGTGTCTAAATACCACCACTTGGCTTCCTCATCATATATTTGTTCATAGAAAGGCGAATCGTATATATAACTAAGAGCTGCAGAGATAGGGATACGCTTTCTCTGTGCAACTAAAGTGGCTAATTTTGATATTTTTAGTGGTATAATAGAATTATACATGTATCTTAAGATTGTGATGGGCTGCTTATGTGATTAAATTATACAATATCAGTCTTTATTGAAGAGGTCGCGGGTGTAGACTTTGTCTTTTACGTCGTCAAGTGTTGAGTCGAAGCGGTTGGCGAGGATGACTTGGCTCAGTTCCTTAAATACCTCTAAGTCGTTGATGACTTTGGAGCCGAAGAAGGTGGAGCCGTCGTCGAGGGTGGGCTCGTAGATGAGGACGCGGGCGCCTTTGGCTTTGATGCGTTTCATCACGCCCTGGATTGAGGACTGGCGGAAGTTGTCGCTGCCGCTTTTCATCGTGAGGCGGTAAACACCAATAATACACTCTTTTTCCTCGTCACGGCTGTAGTCGCCGCGGTGGTAGTAGTCGTAGTAGCCTGCCATGCGGAGGACGCGATCGGCGATGAAGTCCTTGCGGGTGCGGTTGCTCTCGACGATCGCCTCGATGAGGTTCTCGGGCACGTCGGC